>VOFC01004082.1_pt1:0-750000 | contig 1363969 bp, 1253 predicted proteins | sample 5384161 | NCBI WGS metagenome assembly VOFC01 (sample SAMN12384722, study PRJNA508395) | human gut metagenome | isolation source: healthy gut B | host: Homo sapiens | reverse complement strand
GAAAATGTTCGGGGCTCAAGCACGGAACCGAAGCTATGGCATTGCGTAAGCAATGGGTAGGGGAGCGTTCTTATGGGGAAGAAGCATTACCGTAAGGAGATGTGGACACATAAGAAGTGAGAATGCCGGTATGAGTATCGAAAAGAAAGGTGAGAATCCTTTCCACCGAAAGCCCGAGGGTTCCTGAGCAACGATCGTCGTCTCAGGGTAAGTCGGGACCTAAGCCGAGGCACAGACGCATAGGCGATGGACAACAGGTTGAAATTCCTGTACCGGATGGAGTCATTTGAGCAATGGAGTGACGCAGGAGGGCACATGATCGCGCGACTGGAAGAGCGCGTCCAAGTGCGTATGTTGAATCGGAGGCAAATCCCCGATTCTGAAAGCAGAGACATGATGGGGAGTTATAAGCGATTATGACGAACTCATGGATCCCACACTGCCAAGAAAAAACTTCTAGCGAGACGAAATCCGCCCGTACCGTAAACCGACACAGGTAGGCGGGGAGAGAATCCTAAGGTGCGCGGGAAAACCCTCGTTAAGGAACTCGGCAAATTGCATCCGTAACTTCGGGAGAAGGATGGCCCTGAGTAGGCGAAGTGCAGAAACGCACGGAACAGAAAAAGGGTGGCAGAAAAGAGGCCCAAGAAACTGTTTACCAAAAGCACAGGTGCCTGCGAAGGCGAAAGCTGAGGTATAGGTGCTGACGCCTGCCCGTGCTGGAAGGTTAAGGAGAGAGGTTAGCGCAAGCGAAGCTTTGAACTGAAGCCCCAGTGAACGGCGGCCGTAACTATAACGGTCCTAAGGTAGCGAAATTCCTTGTCGGGTAAGTTCCGACCCGCATGAAAGGCGTAATGATTTGGGCGCTGTCTCAACGAGGGGCCCGGTGAAATTGAAATACCTGTGAAGATGCAGGTTACCCGCGACTGGACAGAAAGACCCCATGGAGCTTTACTGCAGCTTGAGATTGAATCCCGGTGGCAGACGCACAGGATAGGTGGGAGGCTTTGAGATAGTGACTTTGGTTGCTATGGAGCCGACGTTGGGATACCACCCTTCTGTTGCTGGGATTCTAACGCGAAGATTAACAACCTTGCGGACCATCTCAGGTAGGCGGTTTGACTGGGGCGGTCGCCTCCGAAAGAGTAACGGAGGCGCCCAAAGGTTCCCTCAGGCCGGACAGAAACCGGCCGAAGAGTGCAAAGGCAGAAGGGAGCTTGACTGCGAGACAGACAAGTCGAGCAGAGACGAAAGTCGGGCTTAGTGATCCGGTGGTACTGCGTGGAAAGGCCATCGCTCAACGGATAAAAGCTACCCTGGGGATAACAGGCTAATCTCTCCCAAGAGTTCATATCGACGGGGAGGTTTGGCACCTCGATGTCGGCTCATCACATCCTGGAGCTGGAGTAGGTTCCAAGGGTTGGGCTGTTCGCCCATTAAAGTGGTACGCGAGCTGGGTTCAAAACGTCGTGAGACAGTTTGGTTCATATCCATCGCGGGCGCAAGAGATTTGAGGGAGGCTGCTCCTAGTACGAGAGGACCGGAGTGGACGGATCAACGGTGTACCAGTTGTCACGCCAGTGGCACGGCTGGAAAGCCGCATCCGGAAAGGATAAACGCTGAAAGCATCTAAGCGTGAAGCCCGTCCCAAGATGAGACTTCTCATCAGCAATGAGTAAGACGCCTTAAAGACGATGAGGTTGATAGGCTGTGAGTGGAAGAGCCGCGAGGCTTGGAGCGACGCAGTACTAATAGGTCGAGGTCTTAACTTAATTTCACAAAAGCACGACCGGCTTGAAAGAGCCTTCGGAACTTCTTCTGTATAGTTTTGAGAGAACAGACTCTCAAAGATTCAGTGGCGATAGCTGTGAGGATACACCCGTACCCATGCCGAACACGGTAGTTAAGCTCACAAACGCCGAAAGTACTTGGCTGGAAGCGGCCTGGGAGGATAGGAAGCTGCTGATTAACTAAAAGGGCACTAACCAATATAGGTTAGTGCCCTTTTGCTTTACTACCTGCTGTGTCATCTTGGCTGGAATGGCTGGGAGGAACAAGCAGAGCTGATTAACTAAAAGGGCGTTGGTCTTACGATCAGCGTTATTTTTATTTGCATGAATACCTGCTGAGCGAGTATAATCTGGATATCTATCCTCCTTATAGGCTTCTGCATTAATAATATTGCAGCTATTTTGGGAAAATGCAGCGTAGGGCGTGTAATTGCTGGTCTGTGGATTATTTTCAGCCTTATACCTTTTGCTTTATCTAATTTGCTGTTTTGGATATATTATATTGTCAGCCATCATTATTTACGTTCCGATATTATTTTAGCGGTCTATCAGACAAATTTAAAAGAAGCTATAGACTATTTATTGACTCAAAATATATTTAGCCTGCTCTTTGCTTTTCTAGGATCTTTATTGATTTTGATTTTTATTGGTTACGTAGTGCGTATAATCTGTATCAGCATGCGAAAACGTATTGAATTTGCTTCGCGCCGGTATCTATGGGGGTCGTTAATTCTTACAATTTTTCTTTTGTTTTTAGGTGTGAAGGTAACATATTCATTTGTTGGGTACGAACCCGTGCGTATTATGGATTCCTTGAAGAATTCGGTTAAAAGATATACCTCTTTCGCTAAAAACCGACAGGAAAGGATGCAGTATTTATATAACTTAGGTACACTCTCAGTGCTTCCAGAGCATAAAGGGATCTATGTACTTGTCATTGGTGAGTCAACAGCAAGAGATCATATGTCCGTTTATGGATATCGTTTTGATACGACGCCCTGGATGTCTCAATTTGTTAAAGAGCCAGGCACCATCTGTTTTAAAAAAGCATATTCAAATTATGTGACTACGGTTCCCGTCTTGACCTATGCATTGACGGATAAGAATCAGTATAATTCTGTATCTATGGCACAGGCCTATTCATTGATAGAAGTTGCTGCCGCGGCGGGATTTGATACTTACTGGATCAGTAATCAGGAGCGCTATGGTATTTTTGATACACCTATAGCTGAAATCGCATCTATGGCCAATCATCAGATTTGGTTGAATGGCGATGTTGGTGAATATATACGCTCAAATTATTATGATGAGGAGTTGGCAGATCAGACTCCAGACCTCAAAAATGCAGACAATGCTCTGATTGTATACCATCTTATGGGCTGTCATCAGTTATATACAGAACGTTATCCCTTTGAGTATCAAAAGTTTGATCGTAAGGTTAGCAAAACCAGCGAATATGATAATGCTATACTTTATACGGACTATGTGGTGAGCAGGCTGTATGACCTTGTCAAGGACAATCCTAATTTCCAGGGATTTATATATTTTTCTGATCATGGGGAAGAATCTGATGATGGGACGGCTCATGAACCGACTAAGTTTTCCAATCAAATGACACGTATTCCTCTTATTGCTCATTTTTCAGAAAGATATAGGGAAAATCACTCTTATTTATTCTCTTCTTTGATCGATCAAAGGAGTTCATATTGGACTAATGATCTTCTGTACAACTTTATGGTAGAGATTATGGGTATTCAGGGCGCACCTATGGAAGAACCGAATCTTACCCTCGGGAATATTGCATATGACAGAACAAAGGATAATTCTTTGACAATGCATGGTGAGAGGAAAATAGAATCCTAAATGAAGGTATATTAAAATCTTAATGAAATCAATGTATTCTCAATGTGTGAGAATTTTTGAAAGATTAAGAAGTACAAGGCGTTGGCTGATTACAAGTCAACGTCTTTTTCATTTTCCATTTATACGTTATCGAATACTGCTTTTCGATAAAAAATAGAAGGGTAACCGTATTTTACTAAACTCATTCAGATTATATAATTTTTCTTTTGTTTTCTTCCGGATTCGCCACTTATCGAACATTATTAAGATTTTATAATTTGGATACATAAGTGACTTATGGTATAATAAAAGATATTAATATATCGCTATAGATTTATCTATAACGAGTTTAGGGAGAACAGCTCAACTAGGCTTAATCTCTCTTTTGCTGTGTTTATTAATCAGAATGGATTGATGAAGTGCAGTTATTATAAATTATTGATTTTTGACTGGAGGCGGTTCCATTGGATGATTCTCGTAAATTCCCATTCCGTTCCACTTTTAATTCATGGGTCACGATACCCGGAATTATAGTGATATTGGCAGTTGTGATTGCATGTGCTGCTTTCCCGGGATCTTCAGGTTACTATCTCAATGAAGCAAAACAATGGATTACCAAATCTTGGGGCTGGCTCTTTATTCTTGGCGTATCCTGCTTTGTTATTTTTCTCCTTCTCCTCTGCGTCAGCAAATTAGGGGATATACGTCTGGGAGATGATGATGAAGAACCTGAGTATCCGTTTTTATCCTGGATTGCAATGCTCTTCGCTGCCGGAATGGGAATCGGACTTATGTACTTTGGCGTAGCCGAACCAATTTCTCACTATGCCCTTCCTCTTGATCCTAACCTGTCTCAGGGGGCTCGTGCTGAAACTGCCATGCTCAATACATTTTTCCATTGGGGGGATACACGCTTGGGCAATCTATGGTGTACTTGGACTGGCATTGGCGTATTTTGGTTTCCGCTATCATTTGCCGCTGACCGTAAGAAGTGGTTTTTATCCACTGCTTAAGAATCGTCTGGATGGTGCTCTCGGCCGTATTATTGATATAACTGCACTTTGCTGTACGATTTTCGGTATTACAACAACATTGGGATTCGGCGCTCTGCAGCTTGGAGCAGGATTGAAGCAGATTGGCTTCATTTCTCATATTGATATGCCCCAGCTGATTGTCATCATAATTGTTTCGATATCGTTTTCGATTTTATCTGCGATATCAGGAGTTGGTAAGGGTGTTCGCCATTTAAGTGAAATTAATCTGCTTTTAGCACTTGGACTGCTGCTTTTTGTCCTGCTTGCGGGGCCTTCCATGATGATTATGAGTGATTTCACGCAGAATCTTGGCGAGTATATCCATAATATTATTCCTTTGAGTTTCAGGACATTTGCCTATGATCCTGAAAATGAAGGATGGTTCACTTCCTGGACGGTCGTTTACTGGGCATGGTGGATTGCCTGGGCGCCATTTGTCGGCATGTTCATTGCAAAGATTTCCAGAGGGCGTACGATTCGTGAGTTTGTCCTTGGGGTCTTGTTCGTTCCGACTTTGTTCAATCTGCTTTGGATGACTATTTTTGGGAATAGTGCCATCTGGGTGGATTTGCAGACCAATGGCTCTATTTCTGCAATTTCAGGCGAGACAGAAGCTTTGCTCTTCGCTTTCCTGAATCATCTTCCGCTGGGTAGTGTGACATCTTTCATTTCTGTTGTCATCATTGCATTATTCTTTGTAACATCAGCAGACTCTGGCATTTTTGTCATCAATACCATTGCTTCCTATGGCAAATCCGGATTCCCTAAATGGCAGAGTATTTTCTGGGGCGCATCTTTAGCCCTTCTTGCCATTGTTCTTTTATACTCCGGCGGTCTTGGGGCACTGCAGGCGATGACGATGGTTATGGCGCTTCCGTTCCTGATCGTCATGATTGTTCTTTGCTTCTGCTTGTGGGATGGCCTTTTGGTTGATAATGGATATTTCAGCCGCGGTCTTTCTGTTTGTACTTCATACTGGACTGGTTCCTTATGGAAGGAAAGACTTCATTCCATGTCTAAAAAACCAGATCTTGTGAATGCCAGGAAGTTTATCAGAGAAGTGGCTGTACCGGCTTTTGAAGAACTGGCGGATGAAATGAAAAAGTATGGTGTAGAAGCGACGGTTAAATATGATTCTGAATCACTGCTTCCTAAAGCTGAGTTTATTATTAAACAGGATTCTATCAGAAATTTTAAGTATGGTATTGATTGTGAAATCCATAACGTTTCTGACTTTGCCATCAAAAATGACTCCATGCCTCAAGTTGATAGTGAAGTTGTTTATGTTCCCATGAGTTATTTTGAGGATGGAAGAACTGGGTATCCTGTCCGCTATATGAAGAAAGATGAAATAATTGTTGATATATTGAGACAATATGATAGATTTACAAAACTGGTTTCTGATAAAAAACATAAACTTTTCATCTTCGATACAGAAGATTGATCAGATGGTTTCAGAAATACAATTTATTAAATAAGAGAAGGTCCTGGATTGGCAGCGTCAATCGGGGCCTTTTCTTATTTACGGACTGCTTCATTGATATTTGTTATTCTGATAAGTTTTCGTTGTATAATAAAAAATATTGTAACTAAGTTTTATTTATTGGGAGACGGTCATGGATTATTTCTTAATTGCTTATGGAGCGCTTTTACTGGCGCTGTCCTTTTTCTTTGGAAAGTATGGATCCCTGTGGATTGATAGGTTGTACCTCAAAAATCATTCGATTCTGTCATTTCCTGATGCAATCGGCAGTAGGGCAAAGTACAGAGTAAAGCTTCTGACGCTGCTGTTTTTCCTGACCGGTATCAGACTTTTCTTCGTTTCACAGGGAATTATTTTAGTCTTGTCGCTTGCACTTTGCGGATTGCTGCTTTTGATCATTGTAACCGATTTTGAACAGTACTGCATTTTTAATGACATGATCATTCCATTGGCGGCAGGGGGAGCACTTTGCAGCGCGCTGTTTCTCCCCATAGCCATTGATCATCTGATTGCTGCAGCGGCAGGAGGTGTGCTGTTTCTCATCATTGCAATATTGTCCCGTGGGGCACTGGGCGGCGGAGATATTAAGCTGATTGCGTGTCTTGGCTTATGGATGGGAACAAAGACATTATTCTTCATTGGAATGTTTGGAATTTTGTTTGGCGGTATTTCTGCTTTAATCATGCTGCTTCTTGGTATAAAGAGCAGGAAAAGCGCCTTCGCTTATGGTCCTTATTTTGCCATTCCTGCGATTGCACTTCTGCTGATCCGCGGATTATAAAGCGGTGATTCTTCATGGTATGAGATAAAGTGATACAAATCGTTTCATATTATACATAAAATGCAAAAACTTATTTTAAGTTGTTATAAGAATAAGAAAAAGGTATAATAAGTATGGGAGCGTATAGATAAAAATAAATAAGGAGAAGAGGAAGGAGTGAGCGTCTGTATGGACAGGGACGGGAATAAAATCCGCCCGTCTGCGCAGAAAGGCGTTCTTTTGGTGTTCACTGCATTGCTTCTGCCGGTAATTTTTGCTTGCGCAGGACTGGCAGTTGATTTAGGGAATATGTATGTCCATAAATCTAATTTGCAGAACGCTGTTGATGCAGCGGCTTTAGCAGGCGCGGCGGGTTATATTGCGGGCGAAGAGACAGCAGAGGACCATCCCGGAGCAAACACATTATCAGATGAATATCTGAAGGCAAATCTGGGAAGGGAATATCAAAACTTAATAGTCAAGGACTTTCAGGCGCAGACGGTTTCTGGGAAAACGTATTATCGTGTTAAGGTTACTCAGAAATCACCGGTTTATTTTATGACGCTGCTGGGGCTGGATCCGCTTACGGATGTATCTGCGGATGCAGTGGCGCAGGTGGGAAGCGCTGGAAGCTCATCAAGCGGGTTTGGCTTTAAGGATTTAATTGTGGCCAATCATATTTCAGATTTAGGCTCCATAGGTCCAAACTACTATTACTGGTGGAGAGATATTTTTTCACCTTATTTGTTGGGCTCATATGGGATTCAGGCAACCTATGACGGGAATATCGTTGAAAGAGGTTCGGATTCTCCTGGTTATGCTTTTACACCGGATGCATATAACAAAACCTTGGGATGGGCTGTAGCAGATCACGATTATTTCAGGCTGTCTGATGGCAGTGATACGGATTATAATGCGTTTTATGATTCGACAAAAAGGAAATTCGATGATTTATATAATGCCAATAAATCATCTGTTCAAAAATGGAATTACACCAATCAGTACATCTACGGAACAGGGGATTATTATGAAAAAACCACTTCAGGGAATGCAACTGTAACGATTCAGGACCTTGAAGGGGAGTCTGGAAAGCCCATTTATGTCAAAATTGACGATGATCTCAATGCAAATGCAAATAAAATTACTATAAATATACCTGAAACAAATAACAGACCTATTGTTATCATCTATACGGGAACGACGAAAAACGGTAAGGGTAATGGAAATGGGAATAACAAACCTCTTATTCTAAACATCAACAGCAGCTCGAACTGGTATGGGCCGACTACTTTTACTGGTGTTTTATATGCACCGAATGCTGATGTTATTATTCAAATGGGGTATGGATGCGAATTTCGTGGTTCCATCTATGCGGGGGATTTGACTGTTGATTCAAACATGTCTCGTTTTACATATACCAATGTATTAGGAGGATCCTCATCAGGGACAAGCACGGAGAAATCGAAAACCAAGTTAATTGAAAACTCCAGCTTGGTGTGGAGTTAGTAGTCTGATATAAAAAAGGAATGAAAATATAGTACATATCAAGGGGGCGCTTTATGGGCAGATTTGGAATCAAGACCAAATATCTGTGCACAAAGGCGCTCTTTTAGTTTTTTATGATTCTTTTCCAGTGATTTTACCGGTGAAGAATTAGCAATAAAATTAGGGAAACTCTGCGGTAATTCTTCTTCGTATTTGTGACAGATGCAGCAAGAACTAATTTAGACATAGAGCTCGTAATATGGAAGCGTAAAGGGGGTGCTTTTATGACCAGGGAAAAATGGAAAATACCTGAGCAGAGAGGTGCACTTTTAGTGCTTACAGCACTTCTGCTTCCTGTCTTTTTTGCCTGTGCAAGAGTGGCAGTCGATTTAGGAAGTATGTATGCCCATAAGTCTAATTTGCAGAATGCTGTTGATGCAGCAGCTCCGGCAGGTGCGGCCGGCTATATTGCGGGTGAAGAGACAGCAGAATACCATCCCGGAGCGAACACGATGTCAGATGAATATTTGAAAGCAGATCTGGGAAAAGGGTATCAGAATGTAATAGATAAAGATTTTCAGGCGCAGACAGTTTCCGGAAAAACGTATTATCGTGTCAAAGTTACGCAGAAATCCCCTGTGTATTTTATGACGCTGCTGGGACTGGATTCACTTATGGATGTTTCTGCTGATGCCGTGGCATTGGTGGGAAGCGAAACTTCAGGAACACCGGATTTTGAATTTAAAGACTTGATTTCAGTTAAAACAATTGGGGACTTGGCTTCATTGGCTTCTGGCGGAAGTACTGGCGGCAATAATGGCAAAGCTTATGGAAATAATGGAAAAAATAAGGGCAAAGGCAACGGAAATAAGGGAAATTCTGATACAGATGCTAGTGATTATGATGAAGTTATCACAACATATGATGGAAATGTAGTCTATCAAAACACAGCTTATGCTGAAAAAATTTATACATTTGCCGCATATTATCAATATAAATATCAGGCAGATAACGCTGAAAATTATTTTTATGCACAGGCAGGAAATGCATCAGAATATCAATCGTTTTATAGTAAAACTACGGATAAGATTGATGAACTATATGATTCCACTGATTCTCCCGTTCGTCGATGGACAGATAAGAAAGAAACTGTTTATGGTTCAACAGACTTTTATGAAAAAGAAAAGGGTGGAAATGTAGAGATTGACATTGAAGAGATAACCGGAGATACGGCAAAACCGGTGTATTTGAAAATTGATAACTTTAATGAAAATAAGATAAGTATAGATGTTAATCAAACGAATGACAGACCTGTCATTATCATTTACACGGGAGAATCTAAAGATAAGAAGCCGCTCGTGTTAAGCATCAGCGGAAATCAGTATGGGCCTGTTTCTTTTACAGGGGTCTTGTATGCACCGTATGCCGATGTTGAAATTGATATGGGTTATGATTGTGAGTTTATTGGTTCAATTTATGCGCAAACACTGGATGTTAACTCACCGGGATCTCACTTTATGTACAAGGATATTTTCAGTGGATCCTCATCTGGGAACGGTACGGAAGCCTATAAGACACGATTGGTAAAAAATACTAGTCTGGTCTGGAATTAACGGCATGTGTACCAGTGAAGTATTAAATACTAAGGGGGCGATTTTATGAGCAGGTTTGGATACCGAAACCAAAGAGAGGGGCAGAGGGGGGCGCTCTTGGTACTTTTTGCTTTGCTGCTTCCTGTCTTTTTTGCCTGTGCGGGACTCGCTGTCGATTTGGGGAATATGTACTCCTATAAATCGAATCTCCAGAATGCAGTTGATGCCGCAGCGCTGGCAGGCGCTTCCGGATATACTGCCGGCGGGGATACGGTAGATTATCACCCGGAGGCTGATGAAATGGCGGCTGAATATCTGAAAGCTAATCTGGACAATAGTTACAGCAGCTTAAAAGATAAAAGTTTTGAAGCGCAGACGGTTTCCGGAAAAACATATTACCGTGTAAAAGTGACAGAACCGTCTCCTACTTATTTCATGAGAATGTTAGGAATAAAGCCATATATAGATGTTTCTGCTGATGCTGTTGCTTTAGTAGGAAATCCCGGGACGACAGATTTGCATTTTAAGGATTTAATAGGAGCCAGGGAAATTTTAGGACTCGATTCATTGAAGAACGGCCGGGTAAATACAACGTATGATGGGAATGTAGTTGATTTAAGCTCTAGATTCGCTGGTACAACGATTTATACATCTTCTGCCTTAGGACAAAAAGAAAATCAGGCTAATGCTGATGGAAATTATTCTGCAGTACAGGCCGGAGAAGCATCAGATTATAATTCTTTCTATCGTTCAACAACTGAAAAGATCAATGAGATGTATGATGCGGCCGGATCATCTGTAGTGGATTGGAATTATACGAATAGGGCAGTCAGCGGATCATCAGATTATTATAAAAAAGAAACATCCGGGAATGCTAATCTGTCGATTGGGGAATTGTCAGGAAATGAAGGAAAACCGGTGTATCTCATGATTGACGGGACTAAAAATGAAAATAAAATCAATATAACGATTAATTCAACTAATGCAAGGCCGCTTGTTATTATTTATACAGGGACTACCAAAAACAATAATAAAAATAATTATAAACCGCTGACATTAAATATCTTTGGATCTGGAGGGACGGCGATAACATTTACAGGTGCTTTGTATGCGCCTGATGCGGATGTTGTTGTCAATATCGGAAGCGGATGTGTCTTTGAGGGGTCCATCTATTCAAGAGATTTTGATGTTGTTTCAAGCGGAGCGCAGTTTAGATACAGGGATATATTCAGCGGTTCTTCTTCAGGCTCCGGTACAACGTCGACAAAAAGCAGGCTGGTAGAAGATTCCAGTTTGGTTTGGAATTCATAAAAAATAAGAAGAGTATCAATATTCGAGTGAAAGGGGGCATCCTTCATGAAAAGCAGAAAAGAAGTCAGTCTGCAGAAGGGGTCCCTTTTGGTATTGGTGGCAGTTCTTCTTCCTATCCTCTTTGCCTGTGCGGGACTGGCAATGGATTTGGGTAGCATTTATTCTTATAAATCCAACCTGCAGAATGCCGTAGACTCAGCGGCATTGGCAGGGGCTTCAGCATATATGCGAAATGATGAGACTGCAGGAAGCCATCCGGAGGCAGACAGCAGGGCGGATGATTACTTGAAAGCCAATCTGGGAAGCGGCTATACAGGACTGAAAGGAAAAAGTTTTCAGGCGCAAAAGGTTTCCGGAAAAACGTATTATCGTGTCATGATTGTCAAACAAATGCCGACTTCCTTTATGAGAATGGTGGGAATCAAGCCTTACGTAGATGTTTCAGCAGATGCGGTAGCTTTAGTTGGAACGAAGGCATCTGGTTCGCCTGCTGATCTTGGATTTAAGGATTTGATAGCAGCTAAGTCAATAACGGGGCTGGGTTCGATTTATGATGGGAAGATTTATAAGACATTTGATGGCAATGTAGTGGCTCTGGGTTCTTCAGGATCCAGTGATTATCTTTACACAGCCAAAGCCTATGGCATGACACCTGAGCAGGCAGCTGCAGCAGGTAACTATTCGACGGTGAAAACGGGAAGCTTGTCTGATTACAATTCCTTTTATTCATCAACGGAATCTAAAATAAAAGCACTGTATGAAGCAAATAGTTCCGATGTAAAAACATATATTGCTAGAACAACGACAATTACAGGATCCGCTGAATTTTCCCAGGTAACGGCATCTGGGGCAGTTTCACTGACTCTGGGAAATATATCAGGAGGCGCAGGAAAGCCGGCTTACCTGAATATCAACAGTAAATCAGGCAGTGTAGCTGTAACGACGACAAAGACAATCAGCAGGCTTCTTGTAATCACATATTTGGGAACTGGAAATTTCAATTTGAATATCTACAGTCCTGAAGGGGCGGGAACATCTTCTCTTGCCAGTGTGATATATGCTCCTTATGCAAACGTCACGGTAACAAGCCCTCTTTCCGACTTCAGCGGATCGATTTACGCATCCAATCTGACAATCCGATCCACGAGTGCCTATTTCAAGTACAAGGACTTATGGGGAGCGCCATATAAACCTGAAGTCCCGTGAAATTATATCTATTTCGGAAATGGGACTCCCATTGCGTCATATAGAGCTATCTGCTTCTTCGTTATCTCTGAAAGGTGATGGGCCCTCCCCGGCTGCTGGTAAAGCTCAATTATATCCAAGTCATCCAGCAGTGTCTGCATCGTGTACTTCTTGTACAGGCCCTTCTCATCCATCTGCTTTTTGATGTAGGAAAGGTAGCTTAGGACAAGAAACTGCACAAAGAGTTTTCCTTCGAAATTCTCGGAGGAGGAAACGGACATGCGCCTCATATCCAGCCGTTCCTTCAGGTTTGCAAAAGCTTTTTCAATCAGGTCTCTCACACGGTAGAGCTTTATGGCTTCCACCGGATTCTTTATCCCATTGGTCAGCAGGACGAAATAGCCGAAATCGCGCTGGCGCTCACGAATTGCATCACCTTTGGGGACAATGTGCAGTCCCCTCTTAGGCGTTTCGGTCACTATGAAGTATTTGTCATAGTCCTTCATGTGCCCGTCTGTCTTCCTGCCGCTTTTAAGTTCATCCTGCAGACAGGTCAGATACCTGGCAAAGCTCAGCCGCTCATCGGTACAGCGCTGGTCGTTGAAGTATATATGGACATAGACTCTCCGCTTGTCACATATACATTTCCCCGTCCTTGGCTGCTCTTCCCTATAGTCCCATTCATCAGTGAAGCTCATGGCATACAGCCCCACATCATCGTGGTAATTTTCCCAGCTGATCATCTTCTCTCCACGAATCTCGTCCAGATGCTTTCTTGCAATTTTTAACCCGCAGCGGATGCCTATGAGAAACTTATGATGGCGCTTCATCAGGTCATTAATGTTCTTCTCACTGTAGAAGCCTCTGCCCATAACGAAGCTCAGCTTCTTCATATCCAGGAAATCGATGTCCAGCATTAGATTCCGTATCAAACTGACGTCTGCCGTATTTCCTGTAAGCTTGCGGAAATAAACCGGAAGCCGTGAAACTTCCCCATACAACAAAGCAAGATTAACCTGCGGAAGGTGGTCTTCTTCCTTGTTCTTTCCATACTTGGCTAATTTAATCAGCTCAGAATAGGAGGAAATTGATGTGGTGTCAAAAGCAAGGTACTCCTTCTCCGCCCTGCGCTTAGCCTGCCTGCGGAAGAAATTCATCTTTGAAGCCTCATCAATAGAGCCCATCAGATCACTGATCCGCTGGGAGGGGATATCCCGGCCATAGGGATGCTTATGAGTCAACGCCCACTTACGGAGACGGTAAGCAGACATGCCTTCCTCCAGGACATAGAAATAGGCAAGAGACAAGAGCTGCTTATACCTATCGGGGAAGGAAGCCTTCAAATCATCCACAATTCCCAGTTTGTCACCGATTTGGTCAAGAAGATAAGTGGCCCCATAAAACTGCCGCTTGCATTCTGTGGCGGGAATCGGCCCAGGCTTTATTGTCCCGGACTTCTCCAGTGACAGCAGATACTTCCCATTCGGAACAAACTGTCCTTCAACTATTTTACCAATATAGCGGCGCTTGTGCTCCCCGCGATGCTTCTCTGCATTCCAATAAGGGGTATCAATAAAGACATACTTTTTTCCTGAGATAGTCTGCATCTTGGCATTAGCCGGCATATCCATAGAAATCTTCTCCTTGCTAGATATAATTATATACCTATCAGAAGGAATTTTCAAGCCGTTTGTTGGTGAAAATATAATAAAAATACCAGTATTTATCGGATTCTTAGCCGGCAGCCCAAATACTTCCTAGATATAAAATCACGGGACTGCAGGATATAAAGCGCCTACGAAATCAAAACTTGTGGAAGATTCCGGTCTGAAATGGAATTAATATATTAAAACAGATAATAAACGTCTAATTCTAATATATTAATTTTCTATAAACATTACGGCAGATAAAGGAAATTTCAATACCATTATGGCAGTGGTTAATAAAACATAGTTATGCACTGGTCAACGTATTTTGGACACAAAATCTCAAAAATTAGATGTCAAAAAATTAAATAAGTGAAATTAAATGAAATTGTGTAACTCTTAATTTGGACAAAAGGCATTAACCTGCTTAAAAACCATATTTTTCTCTGTACTGCTTTGGTGTAAGGTACTCCAGTGCATATGCCGGGCGCTCTTCATTAAAGAACTTGACGTATTCATCAATCTGACCCGCTACGCCCTCTGTTGAAGTAATATGAAAATCTGAAAACAGCTCGGCTTTCATCCATCCATTAATGGATTCCATGGCTGCATTATCCGTTGGCGTTCCTGCTCTGGACATGGATCGTGTGATGTTATACGCCGGGAGCAGCTGGTTGAAATCCTTTGATGCATATACTGATCCCTGATCAGAATGAAGAATATGCTTAACGCCGGGGAATTTCTTCGTAAATTCAAGGTAGTCGTGCAGTCCGTTAATATATGTCATACGGTCTCCACGCCTTGAGGAAAGTGCGTGGGCGACAATCTCGTTATTCCAAAGATCCATATATATCGTCAGCTCATAGTATGTGTTCTTTACGTAGAATGCAGTCATGTCAGACACAATACATTGCGAGGGCCCATCTATGTTAATCCCTGCAAGCAGCAGATTTGGATAAGTCCTGGATTCGCCAGGCTTTTTGTACTTATAGTGTTTGGAAACACTCTTGATCCCGGCCAAACGACAGCATTTATAGGCGTATGATTCAGACATGAAGAGGCCTGTGTCAAGCAGAAGCTTGGCCCTTAGCCAGCGGTATCCGTGGGATGGATACTTCTTATGCCATTCCTTGAGCAGTTCTATGGTATCCAAAAGACGATTCTTTTGTTCAGAAGGATGCCTGGTATGATACAGCCAATAGTAGAAGCTGCTACGCGGAATACCCAGCCTTTCACAAAGCAATTCGACAGGGAAGGAGCCGGAAAGCGCGACGATTACTTCGCAGTCTTTTGACGTAAGTAATGAGCTTTTTTTTGAATCATCTTCTTCTACTACTTCGTAACCAAGCTTCAGCCGCTCTTCTCTTATCCTGGCATCAATCAAGGCGCTGATGAGATCTTCCTTGGACATTTTCTGGTATTCATCGAGTTTGGCCGCTTCAGGAATAACTTTTGCTTTGGCAAGACCGTAATCACGGGGCTTGGATGTTTTAGGTGGAAGATGGTTTGTGTTCCTATACATCCTCATATATTCTCTAGCAGTTTGAGCACTGATGCCGTATTTGCCTGCAGCTTCGTATTTATTGATTTGATCCTCATAAATCTGGCGACCAATGTTCATACGCTCTTTCTTTGTGTACTTCATAAGACTGCCTCCTGTATGAAATCTGAATGTGGCGTCCAATGTTTTTAATTCTGATTCCAATATACTACAAAGGCTGTCTAAATTCTTATCCCACCCCTGTCCAGTTTTAGCATAGCACTCGATTATGCTAAAATATGATAAAAGAGTTATAGTGGATTTATATAAGAATATGATCAATATTTTATGGGTTGTTTAGTTATAAAGTAAGGGGTGCCATGTGAAAATCGTAGATAAATTGACAGATATGGCAGAAAAGATGTCGCCTCGCAAGCTTTTAATTCTTTGTGCAGGGTGTGCAATCATCGTTTTTCTGATTATTTATTTCAGCTTATCATCGTTGCTGAAGACAAAAACTGCAGAAGATGAGGCGCGCATCGCTGTGACCCCGGTCATAGAAGCTTCTCAGGATATACCGCCATATACACTGATTACCAATGATATGGTCAAAGTATCCAGTGTCCCCTCTGATGCAGTACCTGCAGCGGCAATCAAGGATATGAAGGGTGTCGTTGGGAAGACATCGTCTGTAGCAATTCTCAAGGGAGATGTCGTAACTACCCGTAAAATCAACAGCCAGACGGCCAACGGTTTTGCCGGTATGATTCCTAAAGGAATGAGAGCTGTTTCCTTTACGATTAATGACATTACAGGTGTTTCCGGCTTTGCAAAACCAGGGGATAAAGTAGACATCCTGCTGGTTGGCAATAAGGAGTATCCTGATGCAATGACATCCAAATTGCTTTTGAAAGATGTACTGCTTCTGGCTGTCAATAAGAGCAGCGTGGAAGCGCAGAATGCTTCGGCTGAATCAGCTGAGAATACGGCATCTTCTCCTCTAAGTTCTGATACGAAGGCTCCGGCTAAGAAAAGCAGTGCAACGCCGGTTTCCCAGCCTGCCGTTGCTACAGTGGCAGTCACACCGTATGATGCCGCAAAGCTTACAGCATCCGCACAGATGGGAATCCTGCAGCTTATGCTTCGACCAATCGGGCCGGACAGTGATACCAGCTCTGTGGCTTACTATGTGATACCGCTTCCAAAGGAAAATAATGCACCTCAGGCAGAATCAGCGCAGACAGCGCCTAGGACACCGGTTCAGACGTCTAATGGAGGACAGGCAGTACCTGCGCCTGCACGTGGTTCAGTAGATAACAATTTCGGCGTTGAAGTAATCCGGGGAACTTGAGTATAGTTGGGGGATAGTTGAATGATCAGTAACCTTAAGAGAATCAGTATCTTGACGGCAGCAGCCGTAATGGGAGCCTGCAGCTGGGCTCTCGCAGCAACACCTGTCAATGTATCACTGAATTCATCAATATATATGCAGGCACCGAAGATTACGAGAATTGCCATTGGCAATCCTGAAATAGCGGATGTCCGTATGCTTTCTGCACGGGATTACCTCTTGATTGGCAAGAAGGCAGGATCGACTTCACTCATTGTCTGGTCGGCTAATGGTGTCCGTGAGGAATACAGTGTTTATGTGTCCGGGGATGATCAGGGAATGGCAAGCGCCATTCAGCAGGCCATCGGATATCCTGGAATCACAGCGCAGATGATGAATGGTAAAGTTCTTCTTCGTGGCACAGTAAAAAATCAGTATGAGCACGATACGGCCATCAAAATTGCCCAGCTTTATCTGGGGAGCGGCGGAGGCAGCACGTCTTCAGCAACGACAGCGTCCGGTACGAATGGTTCTCAGGGAAGCGCCACAGATGAAAATATCATCGATCTTCTTGAAATGTCTCATCCCAGCCAGATCCGTCTGGAAGCGCAGCTCATAGAAATCAATACAGATGATGAGAAGAATTTGGGAATCCAGTACTGGAGCCCTACATTAGGAAATTCATCATCGGGGGTTACGGCAGGATCTTCCGGGTTGGTATATGCAGGAGAGGACTTTAGTCATCCAAGGGGCAGCTTTGGCTGGATTGGAAGTCATTTATCAACTATTGATGCGTCCTTGCAGGCGCTTGTAACCAATGGCAAGGCCAGAATTCTTTCAAGACCTTCTATTACGACGATGAGCGGTAAGACGGCAAATATTCTGATTGGCGGACGTATTCCGATTCCTACCTCAGCAGGAGATGGGGAAATTTCCATTGATTGGCGCGAATATGGTATCCGTCTTAATATCGAACCTGTTGTAGACGGTGAAAACAAGATTACATCCAAGGTTCATGCGGAAGTATCGACTCTGGATTATGGTCATGCCGTTGTGGAGAACAATTTCAGTATTCCTGCCCTTGCTTCCAGAGAAGCAGACGCTGTAATCAACGTCAGATCGGGGGCGACAATGGCAATTGGCGGTCTCCTGAATTCAGAAGATTCCAAGACAGTCAGCAAGATACCTCTTTTAGGAGATTTGCCAATTATTGGACAGTTCTTCCGTCATACAAGCAAAACAAGGGATAACCGGGAGCTTCTGATCCTGATTACTCCGACACTCGTATCGGATGATACAGAACAGCCAATGTCCCAGCAAATGAAACGGGGATATGAAGCGTCACAGAGGATGATCAGGAATCGCGAAGATGTAAATCTGAATCAGCCGGTAGAACAGGGGACAGACAAACAAGAACGGGATCTCTGGGGAGAGAAGGAAGCCCCAGTCAGCACAGTTGTTGTCGAAGAAAAGAAACCCGAAGAGCCTGTTGAACATCTTCTTCAGGTAAAGGGAAAAAATGGAGAAACGACACTGATTCCGCTTTCTGAGGAAGATTATCAGAAGAGAAAGAATGATCTGCAGATTGTGAAAGTGGAAAGAGACGATGGCACAGAAAAACAGCAGCCCGTCCAGATTCAGCGCAAGCAGGGCCCGGAGAAAAAATTTTCCAGTCCTGAAAAGAAATCGGACGTGACTCCAAAGGAAAGCAGCAGTGAACCGGATATTAGAGACAGGGTTCGCGCTATTATGAATGCATACTCATCAGATCGTACATAAATGCTAAAGGGGGGATCTAAATGCCAGCAGGCACGAAAGGAACAATATTTACGGTTTTCAGTACAGCTTATGCAGTAGGAAAAACATTAATTGCAGTAAATATTGCCGCAGAGCTCGCTAGAGACGGATTTAAAGTCTGCTTAGCAGATTTAGATCTCCAGTTTGGAGATATCCGTTATTATCTGAAGCTTGAGCCGGAAATGACAATTGCTGATGCAGAAAGGGCCATGCAGAATAATCCTAATGAAGTAAAAATGTCGAATTATCTGACGCCATTCCATTCAGGAAATATTCATTTCGACGTGCTGGTCAATCCGGATCTTCTGGAAGAAGCCTACAATATGGACATCTCACTGATCCGGACGATGATAGAGCGTCTGCAGCTTGAATATGATTATGTTATCGTCGATACGACCTCGACGTTCAGTGCTTTGAATTTATCAATGATGGATTTATCAACGATTATTGATTTTGTTGGTCTTGTTGATTTCATACCAACCATTAAGAATATGAAACGCGGCTCGGATACATTGAAAGAACTGGGGTATGATGATACCAAAATCCGTTATGTTTTGAACCGCAGCAATGCAAGAACCAGAATTGACGCAAGTGATGTGGAGCAAATCTTAGGAAAGCATTTCGACTATGTTCTTCCTAATGATTTCATGACAGCGCAGAAGTCAATCCAGTTCGGAGAGCCATTGGTTCAGAAATCGAGAGATACCGAGCTGGCGCGCGAAATCTGCCGGATGGTTGATAAATATGCAAAACCGGGAACAGAAGAAGAACAAGACAAAGATTCTAAAGGCGGGTTCTTCAGCAGGCTTTTTTTTTAAGGAGGTGAGGAGTTTTGGCATACAGAACCGTCCTGATTGAAGAAAATAAAATGATGATGGAACGCCTTACTAGCGTCGTCCGTAATCTGGCAGGGTTTGAAGTAAGCGCCAGATATGCAACGGCAGGTGATGCCTTAGGCCAGATGCAGGCTTTTAATCCGGACTTGATTCTGGTAGATGTCGATAATGAGCATAATGCGCTCCTCATTCCTGATTTAAAAAGAAATATTCCAGGTGCAGTCATTATCTGTCTGGCTCGCCGCTGGGATTCAGAAGCGCAGGCAAAACTGCTTCATATGGGCGCTAAAGGTTACATGGTGAAGCCTTTCACGGGGGGAGGAACTACTTGAAACTGTTAAAAATGTAAGCCGGTCTTCACTGAGCGCATACTCGAAGGTGATCTCTTCAGTCCAAAGGGGAAAAGCGGCAAATCCACATTGATTGCTAATCTGGGAACGGTATTGGCAGCAAAGACAAATGAGCCGGTGGCCGTTATTGATGCAGATACTCAGTTTGGAGATATGACTGTATTTTTCAACCTGACTCCGCAAAGTACGATTGTGGAAGCTGTAAGAGATATATCGTTTCTCTCCCCGGTAACGCTTAGGACATATTTTACAGATACGGGAAGGAATCTTCAGGTTTTATGCGGGACTTCTAAACCGGATATGGCGGAAACGATAACTATTGAAGGATTCACATCTCTGGTTAAAATGTCAAGAAGCTTGTACAAGTATATTTTAATTGATATTCCTTCCGGTTTTTCAGATATTTCAGCTACAGCCTGCGAACTCTCTGACAAGACGATTATTACGACCATGGTTAATGGCGGCTATGAAGTGCAGCACATGAAGCGGGCACTGGAAATTTTCAAGGCCTGGGATCATTATCAGGAGCGGCTGGATCTGCTTTTTACGAGAGTCAACCCATTTACAGAAGAACAGAGAGATAAACTGTCTAAGCAGATAGGATATCCGGTCAAGTATATTATCCCTAATGAATACCTGCTTGTTTCTGAAGCAGCTGATAACGGCAGGATGGCAGTAACACGGGATCCCGACAGCCAGTTTTCCAAAGCAGTTGAAAATCTGGCCGATTCAATTATTGCAGGGGAGTAATCAATAGTTTTTTATCAAGCTTGTCATTCTGAAGACAATGGATTTTATTGGGAAGGAGGAACATCATGATTCTGCTCATATCACTCTTGTGCTCATTTTTAGTATTTATCATGATTTTCTTCTCCTCCATGCATCTTTTGAAAAAGAAGACTAATGTCAGTGACAGGGTACGTTTCTATACCGGATATGCTCCTGAAGAGGAAGAAAGACAGGAGAAGGAAGCACTGAAGGCTCGTGTCAGAAAAGCATTTAGGAAGCACTTAAGAGAAACGGCGCCTAAGAAAAATACGATGAATCTGAATCTGCTGATGGACAGGGCAGGACTGCCTATCTTAGGTTCCGAATTCCTGGTCATGTCCAATGGCGCAGCCATTGTTGGTTTCATCGTAGGGTTTCTTCTTTTTTCCAATGCTGTTTCAGGTTTGATTATTGCATTCATTGCGCTCTCATGCGCATGGGGATATGTCCGTTATTTAGCAGATAAAAATTCCAAGAGATTTACTGGTCAGCTTTCTGATTGTTTGACACTTCTTTCTAACTCGCTTCGCGCCGGTTTTTCCTTCCTGCAGGCGATGGAAATTATTTCCCGCGAGATGCAGCCTCCCATGAGTACGGAATTTGCCAGAGTTCTTCGTGAAACGAATTTGGGAAAACCTTTGGAACAGGCACTGCAGCAGATGGATGAAAGAGTTGATAATGAGGATTTTTCTCTCGTTATTACTGCCGTTCTCATTCAGCAGCAGGTCGGCGGCAATCTGGCCGAGATCATTGATACAATCCGGGATACGATTATTGAACGTGTCCGTCTTCGCCGCGAGATTACAACACTGACGGCACAGGGAAGGGCAACAGGAATGGTTTTGGCTGTGATTCCTATTGCTTTAGGAGTGGCATTGTATACAATTTCACCGGCGTATATGGGACCTCTATTTACGACTACGATTGGGAAAATGGCGATAGGTTCAGCAGCATTCATGGAGGTCGTTGGGTTTATAATAATCTATAAAATTATGGATATTAAGATTTGATGAATGAATTTGGATATTTAACCATTAGGAAGAGGTTCTGGGGGAAAGACCGCAGTGCTGCTGTCTTTCCTCGAGAGCGGCTTCATATGGGAAGGGGAAATCAAAGCCTTCCAACAGGGGGGCTCTGATTCGCGCTAGTACATAGCGTCGCTTGAGGACAGTTTTTTCGGTTCTTTAGGACCAGATTTTCTAGCAAAGGAGGTGACAACTATGTTACAGCTGATTAAGGAATTTCGTGCACTTTGGCAGTGCAAGTATTTCGGCGAGAAAGGGCAGGACCTGATTGAATATGCTCTGCTTCTGGCAATCGTCGTAGGAATTGGTTATTTGATTTATACAACATCGGGGCTGCAGGCCAGCATTAAATCCATTTTCTCAAATGCAGGAAGCGTTACTTCTTCCATAGCTTCCGCAGCAACAGTTGCTACGGGTGCTGCTACTAATTAAAGATTGTAATTCTACAGAGGCTCTTATTCTATAAGAGTCCCTGAAGAAGGATAGTAGTATACTGTCCTTCTTCAGGGATTCCTGTAAATGGTCTGTAATAAACTAAGAAAATTTAAGATAAATCTGCAGGTGAATATTATTTATGGTCATCCTGATCTTAGTAAGGAGGGGAGCAGAATGAAAAAACAGCGCGGACAAATGCTTGTGGAATTTGCACTGCTTCTGCCCCTTTTTTTATTACTTCTTTTCGGGATTATGTACTGCGGTTTCATGTATGGAGACTATTTGACACTGAACAATATGGCAAGGTCTGCTGCGAGGGAAGCAGTCATTACAATCCCCGCATCTGGTGATGATACGGAACTATTGGCGTATGATGCGCTTGAAGACCGCTATCGTGAGACTATTGAAGATGCTCATATGACAACGAATCTGTATACTTTTAAAGATATACAGATCGATAATACGGGAACATCACCTGCTAATGGGGCACCGCCGGATTCTATTCACGTTCGCATTGATACGGTCCTGAATAAACAGTATGCATTTGTCAATCTGCTGACTGGGCTGGGTGTTGGGATTCCTGAGAGCTATAGTATCAATTATTATATGTATGATGAGAATGGTTCGGCTTCAGACTCGTAAGGTTCTGTAAACCGTATTTGCGGATTATAGATGGTGATTGTGCTTTTTAAAATTAATGACAGGGGGTGGAAACAGTGACACTGCTTGAACGTCTTGGAAAAAAGGAAAATAAAAATAACGGCAAGATTTTTGCGGGACGTACTGATAAAATCATTGAGCAGGGATATCAGGATCTGAAGATTGCAGTGCATCGCAGAATCGTCGATGAAATGACTTCTGAACAGCAGCAGCTCTTTGAAGGAACGAATCACAGCCGTCAGGAAGTGGAAGCGCTGATTTCCACTTATGTGGAAAGAGTCCTGAGTGAAAACCCGTTTGCTGTACCACGTGGTGAAAGAGCGCGCCTTGTTTCTGATATCTGTGATGAAATCCTTGGTCTTGGACCGATAGAACCTCTTCTGAAGGACGATTCCGTCACAGAAGTCATGGTCAATGGGCCAAAGCAGGTATATGTGGAACAGATGGGCAAACTGCATCTTACAAATGCGCAGTTCCATGATAATGCCCATTTAATGTCTATTGTGGAAAAGATTGTGGCTCCATTAGGGCGTCATATTGATGAGGCATCTCCCTTGGTCGATGCCAGGCTTCCTGATGGATCGCGTGTCAATATTATTATTCCGCCATTGTCACTGATTGGGCCCTGCATTACGATCCGCAAGTTTTCCCAGACGCCTCTTTCGATTGAAAATCTTGTTTCTTTCGGGACGCTTTCTGAAGATATGGCGCGTTTCCTTCGGGGATGCGTTAAAGCCAAGCTGAATATTATGGTCAGTGGCGGTACCGGTTCCGGTAAGACGACGACACTGAATGTCCTTTCTTCCTTCATTCCTTCGGATGAACGTATTGTAACAATCGAAGATGCCGCAGAACTTCGTCTGGAGCAGCCGCATGTTGTGACGCTTGAAGCCAGGCCGGCTAACATTGAAGGAAAAGGCGCCATTACGATCCGTGATTTAGTTAAAAACGCACTTCGTATGCGTCCTGACCGTATCATCGTAGGCGAAGCGAGAAGCGGCGAAGCGCTCGATATGCTGCAGGCTATGAATACAGGTCATGATGGATCCCTGACGACAGCACATGCCAACAGCCCGAGAGATGTTCTGAGCCGTCTGGAAACGATGGTGCTGATGTCCGGCCTGGAACTTCCTGTCCGTGCAATCAGAGATCAGATCTCTTCAGCATTAGATCTCATTGTGCATCAGGCTCGTATTCAGGATGGCTCCAGAAAGATAACGTACATAACAGAAGTACAGAAAATGGAGGGGGACGTTATTGTCCTGCAGGATCTGTATCGTTATCGTCAGACCGGATTTAACGACAGCGGTAAAGCACTGGGGGTCTTTGAACCGACAGGACTTCAGCCTCAGTTTCTTTCTAAGTTTAAAGCTCATAATGTAGAGCTTCCGAGAGATCTCATGCGTGGGGGATCCTTGAACTTCTCCGAGGAGGGTGAATGATGATCCTCTTGCTATCTGCATTTATCGCGACTGTCATCTTTTTGATGCTTGCTTTTCTTTTTCTCCATTCTTCGGGAGAGGCTCGCGGCGTAAAAAAGAGGCTGGGAGAGTATGCCGGGAATCAAACGAAGCATGATCTGAGTGCTGACAGGGCAGAAGAACTGAAAAAAACACCTTTCCTTCAAAGAACGGTTGGCAAGCTTATCAGCAATATTGCTGCTACATTTTCTTACTTTACACCGTCAGCAATTCCTAAACTGATGCAGCATCGCATCATGCTTGCCGGAAAGCGGGGCATCTGGCATGTGAGGCCGATGGCCGGAATCTGGTTTCTCTGCATGGTGGCAGGAGGGGGTATAGCCTTTCGTTATGCAGCAAATGAGAATCGCACTTTTATAAGCGGGCTTCTTACCATATGGATCGGCATGATTATAGGTGGGCTGATTCCGTTCGGAGTTTTGAATCATATTATTCGAAGAAGGCAGGATTTGATTACCCGGCAACTGCCCGATGTTTTGGATCTTCTTTCTATTTCAGTGCAGGCAGGACTTTCCTTTGACGGAGCTTTAAAGAAGGTTGTTGAGCGCATGGAAGGCCCGCTCATTGACGAATTTCGCTGGATGCTCCGCGATATTCGCATGGGTATGACACGCGCGAGGTCTATGAAGTTTATGGCTGAACGCTGTGATATTCAGGATATTTACCTTTTTGTCATGTCAGTGACCCAGTCGGAAAAGCTGGGGGCTTCCATGTCGGATACATTGAAGATTCAGGCGGATAATATGAGAAATATCAGAAGACAGAGAGCAAGGACATTGGCAATGAAGGCGCCGGTAAAAATGGTATTCCCTCTCGTTTTCTGCATTTTTCCCTCCATATTCGTCGTCGTATTGCTGCCATCCTTGTTATCGCTAAAACAGACAATAGGATAAAGGGATATTTTAATATCATTGACGCAAAGGAGAGTCTATGCTCGAATATTGGACTTTTAGCAAGGAAGATTTTCCAAGCGTTCAAATTCAGGTGGAAAGGGCTGATACATGGCTTGGCCGTTTCTGCGGGCTTATGATGAGAAAACCGCTTCCTCATGGAAGCGGGCTTCTTCTTGTTTCAACAAACAGCATTCATATGTGCTTTATGCGATTTGCTATTGATGCGGTTTATCTTGATCAGGATAATATTATTGTGAAAATAGTAAAAAATCTTCATCCCTGGATAGGAATTTCAGCCTGCTTCCATGCCGCATCAGTCATAGAGATGCTTTCCGGTGAGGCGGAAAGGCTGCATTTGGAAATTGGGATGAAAGGTAAATGCAGTGATGAAATAGGCAGGAAGAACAAAAAAATAAAAATTTATAAACTAACGAATTTTATAAAGTAATTTTAAGCCAATCTGTAAACACCCGACAGATTGGCGTTTTTATTATATTTTTCAGGCTAAAGCGCTTATTCGATATTTACAAATATGGACTAAAGCTTATATAATTATAACAAAGATTAAAAATATTTTTTTGAGCTTCCGTAGAAGCTGGGACGGGGATATTATGGATAAATCGTTATATACGCTGGACTTCATGAGACATACTTATGAAAACTTCCCTATTGGCGTCTTCGTATACGGAGATGATGAACAGGGAGAAATTGTCTATACGAACCCCCGAATGCTGGCTCTATGCGATTGTAAAAATGAAAGAGGATTCCGTGAACTGACAGGCGGGTCCCTTTTTGGCATGATCCATAAGAACCGGACCTTGCTGCTGGATGATATCAAGGATCAGCTGCATGCAAGCAAAGACCGCTTTACATTGAACTGCATGATAGTGACAGCAAATGGAAGCTGCCGGCCCGTGGAACTGGCAGGGCATGTAGAGGATGAGAAGACAGGAAGCCATCTGATTCACGTCTTTGTCATCAATGAAAAAGGCAGACTGCCTTCTTATGAGGTCGATCCTGTAACGGGACTTCCTGGCATGAGGCGCTTTATTGCTGCAGCTCACGAAGTTGTCAGGGAAAATGCGCAAAAAAGCCATCCTGACAGATTGTACCTGCTGTTCTTCAATATTTCCCATTTCAAAATGTTCAATGTCAATTATGGCATTACGGCAGGAGATAAGTTCCTGAAGATGATGGGGGAGAGCATCCGCCAGGTCTTTTCAGATTCATTCATCTCCCGTTTTGATGTGGATCATTTTATGGTCCTTGCTGAAGGCGGAGATATAGACAGGTGCCTGAAGGAAGTGCATGATATGATCCTTCGTATCAGGCCGTCTGCCAAGGTGGAATGCAAGATCGGCGTCTATGAACTGCATGGAGAAACGCTGAATCCTGATCTGGCACTGGCCAGTGTCAAGATTGCCTGTGACAGTATCCGCAATACACCGGACACATTTTATGCATATTACACGGATTCCATGGGAAAGAGTCTGACTGTCCGCGAATATGTAACCAAGAATATTGATGAAGCAATAGAGAAGGAATACATAAAGGCATACTTCCAGCCAGTCGTAAGAACGATTTCAAAAACGTTATGCGGTATGGAAGCGCTTGCCCGCTGGAATGATCCTGTAAAGGGATTCTTAATGCCATGCGACTTTATCACCGCTTTGGAAGACAGCCGTGAAATTTACAAGCTTGATTTGGAGATTATTCGTCAGGTGTGCAGGAATATTGCACTTTGCAAGAGAAGCGGAGAGGCTATTGTTCCTGTTTCGGTCAATCTTTCGCGCCTCGATTTTCTTTGCTGCGATATTTTTAAGGAAATAGAGGATTTGACAGCCAGATACAGAGTTCCAAAGGAACTTTTGCATATCGAAGTCACGGAAAGCGTTTTTATGGGCGGGGAAACAGTCATCTGGAAGACTCTGAAAAAATTCCGCGCGGCTGGTTATGAAGTCTGGATGGATGATTTCGGAAGCGGGTACTCATCGCTCAATCTTCTGAAAGACTATAAGTTTGACGTGCTTAAAATCGATATGGCATTTCTATCAAGCCCGAGTAAAAGGGCCAGAAATATCCTGTCATCCGTTGTCGCTATGACGAAAACCATCGGCGGGAGGAGTCTGGCAGAGGGCGTAGAGACAAAGGAGCAGTTTGAATTCTTGAAAAAGGCGGCCTGCGAAGAAGTACAAGGATATTATTTTGGAAAACCGGCTCCCTACGAAGAAACGATACGTCACTGCATGGATACGGGAATCAAAATTGAAAGCCGCGCTATGCGTCTTTGCTATGAGGCTTTGAGCAAGGTTGATTTTCAGAACGATAAAGCGCCTGGTGTCGCTGAATACGATGGAAAGACCATTCGTCTTTTATATACCAAGGATGAACATCTGAAAAAGATTATGACGCCCGGCTGCATAGAGCTTGGCAATAGGGAAAGCATTGGAAATGCAAGGCGGATGGAATTTGCTAGTGCATTCAGGGAACTGGCTGAAAAAGTACTGAAAAGCGGGCATCGTGAAGAAGTTTCCTGCATCATCAGCAATAAACCGAAGATTATTTCAGGAGCCTGCATTGTTCATAATAATGGAACGTATGCATTTTCTATCAAATTAAATAATCTGGTAGAAAATACTCCGGGAGATACAGACAGAGCCGGACAGACGCATTTTGACCGCATTCTTCAGAATGTATATTCCGTCTATGACAATATAACGCTTTTAGATCTGGCAAAAAGAACTTCAATGAACCTGGCCGGCCGGGGAGAAACGAGAGGAAAACTGTCAAAGACGGGTGATCTGGGACAGGATCATGTCATTTACTTCGAGACCTGTATCTATCCTGCTGATTATGAAAGATACCTGGCTTTTACAGATGCAAATACACTTTCGCAAAGGGTGGAGGCGGAAGGGCATACCGGCCTTTCTTCTTTCTTCCGGACTAAAGACAAGGATGGGACATATCCCTGGAAAATGCATACTATCATACCGGTATCCCGCACGGGCGCTTCAAAGATACTTTACTGTGTGAAGGGGCTGTCTGGAGACTGTGCGAAGATGGTAGGCACAGCGCAGGAAGATATCGAAGAAAGAGCGCTTGAAGCGTATGCTGAAAGAGGTGTCGAGAGCAAGGATATCCTCTGGAAGAGTCTGATGAATTTCTCAGACGTTGCCTGTTTCTGGAAGGACAGGGAGCATCGGATCCGCGGAATCAATTCGAAGTTCATGAAATCTTTCGGACTCAGCTCAGAAAAAGACGTCATTGGAAAGACGTCGGATGAGATGGGCTGGATTATCAATGAATATTCCTGGAAACGTTCAGAGGATGATGTGCTCATTTCCGGCCGCTGCATCAGGAACGAAATGGTTGACTGCGTATTTCAGGGAACGCTGAAAAGAATTATTTATACAGAGATTCCTATTTATGATGAAGGAGAAATCATAGGGATTTTAGGTTGGTTCATTGAGGAAGAGCGGATAGAAAAGAGCCGTGAGAATCTAAAGCTTACAGTAACAGATCCGGTTACAGAACTTTTGAATTCAAGAGGTTTGCTCGAGTCCATGATGACGTATTCGGAAATGTATCAGCATTATAATGTGGACTACGTCATGCTCTTTATCTTTGTTCCCCAGTACAATCAAATGCTGGCATCTTACGGGAAAGAGACGGCAGATGAACTTTTGAGAGAAGTCACTTCAAGAATCAATTCAGTTTTCGGCAGGAGCGGGCCGGTCGGAAGAATCAATGGAGGAGAGTTTATCCTTCTCTTCCATTATGAGGACCAGGGGGCTGTTTCGGATATGAGCCGGAAACTGAAAGAAGAAATTTCCCATATTGATCATGTGAAAAATATTCCGTGCAAAGTGGATGCAAATACACTGATTACATATGGATCAGATAAGATTGCAGCCGGTAAATTGATGGAACAGGCTATTGGCATTATCAGGAGCGGCGGTGCTGAAATTTCCGTCGATGACTGGGTCAATAAAGGCGAACTGTTCGATCGTATTCCCATTCCTTACGTCCTGCTTGATGTTCCGATTGGAAATGATGGGATGATTTCAGGCATCATATGCCGTTACAAGAATACGGCATATGAGAAGATGATGGGAATCCATAATAAGACTGAATTGGAAAAACGCTTTTCTGATCTTCTGGATACGCCGGATTATACCTGGCGGCAGCGTTTGTATGAAGCCGCTTACGAAGGAAGGACCGTTTTCAATCAGAAGTACTTCCCTGAAGAAGGAGAATGGCTGGACTATCTGTTTTTCAGGGGGCCTAGAAGAGGCACCTGTTCAGCAATGATTCTTCGCCGGGACAAGAGTACCGTGCAGGCAGCACCCAGAGTACTCAATTATTCAACGGATCATCTGGTCAATTACCTGATGGACATCCTCATCAAAGGCGAGAATTATGGCACAGCGATTGGAAGTGTTCTCAAGGAAATAGGAATTATCATTTCCGCAGACCGCGTTTTCATCGGAAACATACAGAATCAGTCAGTTTCCTATCTTTTCAGCTGGTGCAGAGAAGGTCCTGCATCGATTAAGAATCTGGGATTTACAGGTGCTGATTTTGATGAATATGTCGAGATGAGGAAGCATCTCCTTGAGAAGAATGACAGCATTGCGATTTCCGATATTCATGATATCAAGGAGACTGACCGGGTAACGTATCAGTTCCTGAAAGCGCACGATGTGCATTCTATTGCTGAAGTTCCTATTTTCCGTGATAATCATTTATATGGCTTCCTTGGCGTAATCAATTACGACAGGGAAAATGGAGTCGATGTCAGGTACATGCTGGAAAAAGTGGCTGGTTACCTGGACCTCAAGGCAAGAAACCAGGAACTGATGGATACACTGAAATATATGTCGGGCAATAATCTGCTGACCGGACTCCATAACAGGAACGCAATGAGCAAGAAGGTAGAGGAGCTCAAGCTCCATCGGACGCCGGTTGGAATTATATATGCCGATCTGAATAATCTTAAAGCAACAAATGATACATACGGGCATGATGCAGGGGATCTCCGGCTGAAGGAAATCGCTGACATCATGAAGGAAATCTTCGATCTTGACGATATATACCGCCTTGGCGGCGATGAATTCATTATCATAATGGATAATGTGAAGAAACTGGACAAGATGGATAAACTTAGGAAATTCAAAAAGGTCATCCGGAATCGTTCCGTGGATGTTGCCATTGGTTTTGAATGGGTGGAGAATGCATCTGAGTTTGATTTTGGCATGAAATCTGCCGATAAAAAGATGTATAGCAACAAGAAGAAATATTACAAAACACACAAACTGACAGAACGGGGAGATGAAAGAGCTGCTGCAAGGTAATTCCGCAGCGGGAACAGCTGATGCATGCAAACGGCAGGTTCTCTAAATGATGATTTGTGCCGGCCATGATTTCATGATTTGTTATGTACCATGTAATTCCTGTACGGAACTCGGATTATAGAAAGGGGAGTTACTAATGGAGCTGAAAGAAGAAAATTTTAGAAAGATAGCGGATGATCTTCCTTTTGGACTTTACATTGTAGAGCCGGACCGTACGATCGTTTACTGGAATAAGGAAGCGGAACAGATTACAGGATATAAAAGAGAGGAAATGGTGGGCAAGCACTGTCCGCAGTCAGGATTGTTCCATATGGATGAAGAGGGACGAAGCCTTTGCCAATTCTTCTGCCCGCTCCTTGCTACTGTCGAATCGGGAGAAAAATCAAAAGCAAGAGTTACTTTTCTTCATAAGAACGGATACCGCATCTTGATTGATACATATTTTGTGCCGCTTAAGGATGAAAATGGGGAAACGAAGCATGTAGCAGAAATTTTTGAGGTAGTGGGCCCGGTGGAAGCAGATTCCCGTCTCGTTGAAAATCTGCATGAGATCGCATTCCATGACTCCCTGACAGAGCTTCCGAACCGCTTGTACATGGAATCCATACTGAAGGTCAGGTTCTATGAGTACCACAAATTATTCCGCCCGTTTGCCGTGATGTTTATGGATATTGACCATTTCCATGACTTTAATATAAAATATGGCCATGTTGCCGGAGATATGATGCTGAAATCATTTGCTGACAGCATTAAAGAGAATGTCCGGCACGAAGATGTGATCGGACGCTGGGGCGGCGAGGAGTTTGTCGGTGTATGCCCTGTTCCTTATGAAAAGGATGCCGTTCCGATTGCAAACCGCTTGCGGGATGTAGTCAATCAGGCGTATATTATTAAAGACGGAAATAAGCTTTCTGTTACAGTTTCTATTGGCGTGACCTTTGTCAGAGAAGAAGATACCTTAAAATCCATTGTCGACAGGGCAGACCGTTTGATGTTCAAGGCAAAGCAGGCAGGGAGAGATCGGATCATGATTGATGCTGATGTGCCTCTTGTCGGGAAGATTGAGCGCGCAGACATCAGATGATGACAGAAATAATAGTGACCGCAGATATTCTGCGGTCATTTGTTATTCCAGAAGAAACGGGACAGGAAGCAAAAATTTGCTTATAGGGGACATTAGAATGCGTTTTTTGTGGAAATTAATCAAGTGGCTCGTCGGTCTTGCACTTATCCTTTTTCTGGCGGCGGGGCTTTATGCGGGAAATGTAGCGTATGAAGAGCTTTTCTCCGCGCCCTGGGATCAGATTCTTGGAATAGAGAATCGTAAAGGAGAACTTGACCGGATCCATTCACTGGAGGCGAGAAATGGCTGGCAGAGGGTCGAAGTCCATTCAAAGGATGGGACGAAACTTGTCGGGACGTATATTCCGGGAGAATCAGGAACCCGGAATACGGTGATACTTCTCCATGGTTTGTATCAGAACCGCACGATGTGCATTCCTTATGCCAATATTTACCGCAGGATGGGATACAATGTCCTGCTGGCCGATCTTCGCGGGCATGGAGAAAGTGAAGGCGGCTATACAGACTGGGGCATCCATGATGTAGAGGATATGAATGCATGGGTTTCGCTTCTTAGAAGCAAAAATCCGCAGATGCAGATCGGGTTCCATGGTGTTTCCTTAGGCGCTGCCATGGCGCTCATCTACAGTGCAAGCGATGAAGGAAAGCAAATGAAATTCTATGTGGCCGATAGCTCTTACGGGGATCTTTTAGATCTTGGAAGAGACAAGCTTATGAAGTATACGGGGGATGACAGACTGGTCCTCGGCATGGACGTATTGAATCCATTCTTCCAGGCAGCCTTATACATGCACACGGGCAAGCTTTTATCTGATATCGATCCGGTAAACAGAGTCCAGCACATGACATCTCCTGTGCTTTTCCTTCATGGCGCGAAAGACCAGCTCGTACCGCCTGAAGTAGCAGAACTTCTTTTAGCAGATTCGTCCAGCACGAACAAAAAACTTTATATATTCCAGGGAGCGTCACATACGATGGAAATGTCTGCAAATGGGCCGGCTTATCGCGAATATGTCACAGATTTCATTAAAAATACCTGATAGACTGTCAAAAGCTGTGATAAAATAAAGAAAAGTATCGTAGTTTCCGCGAGGTGATGGATAATGGATAATCAGGAAATTTCAAAGAGTGCAATGGAAGCGGCTGCTGAAACGATTCAGGTATTGAAGGGAACGGTAGAGAGCCTCCAGATGAATCTGGATCAGGAAAGAGATGCCATCGATGGACTTCATTTGACCATCGATTCACTGGAAAAAGAAAATGAAAAACTGCAGGAACGCGTATTCCAGCTGGAAGCTGAAATGAATCAGCCTAAGGTTGAGACACCTGCAGAAGGTATTGATATTGCAAAGAATCTTGAAAAGAAACTAGGATTTTATTACAAGGATCTTAAAGCAGTCGACGGAAAGAATCTGACTGCTGAAGACAGCGAAACATTGTACAATATTCTTGATTACACATTCAAAGCGCTCCGGAAAGCAGGGCTGAAATTCTAAAATAAAAGCAGTGAAATTGCATCATCACAATTTCACTGCTTTTTTATTTCAATTTTGTTGTCTGGGCGTAGAAGAAAAGGTATTGCTGGAGGATTCCAGCATTTTCACCAAAAGAAGGGAATGGGTTTTCTCCCTGGTAGAATGTATCGATGACCCGGGAAATCCATACATCAACGGGGGCAAAAGATGTCCGTCCGTATCCGAAGAGTGCTGTGCATCCTGCTACTTTAATGCCGACACCCGGGAAATCCATCAGCGCCTTCAAAAGATCTTCGTCATCGAGTGTACCTATCTTTTTCATTATACCGGGAGTTTTAACAGCCGCTTTCACAGTATCGTATATATAAGGAGCTCTGTATCCTAAGGAGCAGGATTTGAGCTCTTCTAACGAAAGCTTTGATAATTCCTTTGGCATTGGGAATGTATAAATGATTTCATAGGGCGTCTTTACAGGTTTTCCTGCGGCCTTTGCAAGCGCTTCGACAGCCGAACGGATAGCAGGAATGGATTTTCTTTGCGAGATGATGAAAGTAATGAGCGTTTCCCATGGATCCTGACGGAGAATCCGGATGCCACTGCTGTAGGAAGCTGCCTTGTACAGGCATGGATCTGATTCCGGAAGAGCCTCCCTTATGGATTTGTAATTCCTGTTCCAGTCAAAGTAAGGCTTCCATGTATGATTCCACTGATACCGGCTGCAGGAAATGTCATACTTTGTCTCTGTAAGCGGCTTCATGTAAAGCACATGGGAGCCTGTGATAAAGCGGTAACCATATTCAGTTTGAACGACACGGAAGCACTGTCCGCTTCTCATGATCTTATCAGCATCGAAATCGTCTTTGATAATAACGATCATATATCCTCCTGATGAAACTGTTTTCCTTATTATACAGGAATCAAAGGGAAAGGGTCCTCTAAAAGAAAAAAAGAATAATAAAAATTCTGTTTGTTTATTTTGTTTATATTTCTGCTTCAGGTGATAAAATAGAGGAAAATGAGGTACAAGGATTGTGATTATGGGAGGGATTTTATGAAAATCAAGAAAATCTGCGCGGCTCTTGCATTGGGCGGGCTTGTCCTGGCGTTGACCGCCTGCGGAAACTCGGGAAGTTCTTCAAGCAAAGCGGCCTCTGCCGTGCAGCCAACTTCGCAGAACGGGAAGTATGTGCCAAATCCGACAGGGAAGCCTATGTCCGAAGACCTGAAGGACCAGCTAGAAAGCCTTCATGAAAAGGAAGCAAAATCTATTGATACGATCAAAGAGCTGCCTGCCGGATCCAATAAGGGGAAGAAAATCATGATCGCTTACTTTACGTGGGGCGGCAGAACGGGCGAAGTCGCTCATTCCATCCAGCAGAAAATTGGCGGCGATATTTATGAAATCAAGAGAGATCCGGACTATTCCAAGGAATATAATGCTGTCCTGAAGGAAGCAGCCGCAGAAACAGACAGCAATGCACGTCCCAAGCTTGCCGGAACACAGCCTGATTTGAAGCAGTATGATGTACTGGTTCTGGGGTATCCGGCATGGTGGTTTACAGCACCGATGGTCATCCCGTCATTCCTTGAACAGCAGGATCTGAAAGGGAAGCTGATTGTTCCATTCATGTGTTCCTACAGCAGTCCAATCGAGGTGACTATACCGGCCATTGCAGCCGCAGCGCCTGGCGCTAAGATTTTCCAGGGGCTGACACTTGATGCAAATACTTCGTACAATGTCATTGACCCGTGGCTCACAAAAGCAGGTCTTATGTAATTAATTAAGCAAAAGCCGTTGTCCATATGAGGATGGCGGCTTTTTTGATTGAAATCGATAAAGATGCAATAATAGATGATTTTCCCTTTTGGCAATATGGTACAATAAAAAATATATTGAAGTATTACTGAAGGGAGGGGCTGTTTTGGGAAAACAAGTACTATTGATTAATGATCTTCCCGGATACGGCGAAGTAGCGCTGGCTGCCATGATGCCTATTCTTACCCATATGGGGCATCATATTTATAATCTGCCGACAGCTCTGGTCTCAAATACCCTGGATTATGGGAAGTTTGAAATCCTGGACACGACGGATTATATGATCCATACGCTTGATGTCTGGAGAGCGCTTAATTTCTCCTTCGATGCCGTTTCTACCGGCTTTATCGTAACGGAGAAGCAGGCGGAGATGATCCGGGAGTACTGCGTGGAAGAACGCAAAAAAGGAACACTGATATTTGTAGATCCGATTATGGGAGATGAAGGGCATCTGTATAACGGGCTTACGGATCAGACAGTTGCAGGGCTCAGAAATTTGATTTCCGCAGCAGACTTCATGGTCCCCAATTATACGGAGGCATCTTTCCTGGCAGGAGTGCCTTACAAGGAAGAGGGGACGACAGAGCCTGAAATCAAAGACCTTCTGCTTCGTCTTCATGAGATCAGCAGGGGATCCGTTATTATAACAAGCGCAAAAGTAGATGGAAAGAATGCAGTAGCAGGCTATGATGCAAAGCTTGATAAGTTTTTCCTCATCCATTTTTCACTGATTCCCATGCGCTTCCCAGGGACCGGCGATATTTTTTCTGCCGTGTTCATGGGCGGAGTGCTTCATGGAAAAACGATGAAGGATGCTGCGTCGCATGCCATGGATACCGTACGCAGAATGATAGAAAAGAATTTAGGAAGCAGGGAACCTTTTAAAGGAATTCCGATTGAAACATGTCTGGAGGTTTTGGACTAATGGCTAGAAGACCGAAAATCAAGATTACCTGTATTGACAGATTGGGAAAATGCCCCTGCCACAGGGGACACCGTCCGGGAGATTCCTGGGATTTTGATAAGGACAGAGGAGAAATCTGCTCCATGGTCATGCATGTGGCATTTCCATACATAGATATCCTGAGGTACGGCGGAGAGATTCCCCAGCCGGGACAGAAAAAAGGGACAGCCATTTTCTGCTGCCCTGATGTAGAAACCATCAATGTATTCAAAATCGAACGAATCGATGAAGAGAAAGAGGACTAATCAGTCTTTTCTGAAAGTTGTATAAGTGAGAATGGGTGTGGACATCATGGAACAGATGAAATTCATCCGCAGGCTTCCTGAACCAATGGAAATGAAGCAGGAAATTCCATTGAAGCCGGAATATGCAGAATTGAAGGAGAGAAGAGATAAAGAGCTTGCAGACATCATGACAGGGAAGGATGACAGATTCTTACTGATCATCGGCCCCTGCTCAGCAGATAATGAAACTGCCGTGCTCGATTACTGTGAGCGTCTTGCCAAAGCGGCAGATGAAGTCAAGGACAAATTATTCATTGTTCCAAGAGTATACACGAATAAGCCGCGCACGATAGGCAAGGGTTACAAAGGCATGCTTCATCAGCCCGATCCGGAAGGAAAGGAAAACATGATGGAAGGAATCAAAGCTATCCGCCGCATGCATGTCCGTGTCATTGAAAATACAGGATTTACCTGTGCTGAGGAAATCCTCTATCCGGAAAATCACAGATATCTCTCCGATCTACTGGCATATGGAGCCATCGGGGCGCGCTCTGTCGAGGATCAGCTTCACAGGATGATTGCAAGCGGCGTGGGGATTCCGGTCGGCATGAAGAATCCGACATCTGGCGATCTTTCTGTCATGATGAATTCCATTGAAGCCGCTCAGAATGAGCAGGATTTCCTTTTCCATGGGTGGGAAGTGCATACGACGGGAAATCCCCTGGCGCATGCTATCCTCCGCGGATATGTCAATCACTTCGGGACAAGCATGCCCAACTATCATTATGAAAACTTGCAGCATGTGATGGAAATGTACAATGAAAGATCACTGGAAAATCCTGCCATCGTTGTGGACTGCAACCATTCCAATTCCGGCAAGAAGTACATGGAGCAGATCCGTATTGCCAGAGATGTCATGGCAAGCAGAGCTTATTCTCCGGATATTCATCATCTGGTCAAAGGGCTTATGATCGAGAGCTACATCGAAGACGGAAGCCAGAAAATCGGAGAAGGGATTTATGGCAAGTCCATTACCGATCCATGCCTTGGATGGGCAAAGAGCTATGAACTGATCCTGAATCTGGCGGATCAGGTATAATACAATAAAAAAGGCTGTAAAAAACGATTTCCCGCTTTTCACAGCCTCTTTTTAGTTTTCAGATTAGAGTTTCAGTGCTCTTGCAAAGTGTTCTTTCAGGACCTTAATGGACTTCTGGAATTCTTCATTTTCTTCATCTGTCAGGTGGAGTTCAATGATGTCCTCTACACCGTCCTTACCGATCTTGACCGGAACGGAAGCAAAGCTGTCCTTGATTCCATACGGGCCGTCGAGGTAGACGGAGCAGGGGAGAATCTTGTGCTCATCATGGTAAATGGCACGGACAAGCTCAGCTGTTGCAGAAGAAACACCGAATTCAGTGCAGCCTTTCATGGAATTTTCCCAGGTGCCTTCTTCATGAACCTTGCGGAGAATTTCATCCTTGGAATCCATGTGGTAAACGTCCGGCTTTTCAGCAAGAAGTTCATCAATCGGCTTGCCTGCTACCGTGACGTGGCTCCACGGAATCATGCTCGAATCCCCGTGTTCGCCTAAGAGGTAAGCTGTGAGGGAACGGCGGTTGATTTTAAGCTGCGTGGAGAGCTGCATCTGCAGGCGGGCGGAGTCCAAAGCTGTGCCCGAGCCTATGATTTTCTGCTTTGGCCAGTCAAGCTTGTACTGCAGGTATTCGGCAATAATATCGCATGGGTTGGAAATGGAAATAATGATGCCGTCAAATCCGGATTTTTCAATGATCGGGAGGAATTCCTTGCTCGTATCGACGGCGCTGTTCATCATGTCGAGGCGGTTCTGTCCCTGAAGGCGCGGCTTGCCGGATGCATTGATGAGGATATCCGCATCTTTCATATCATCGACTGTGCCTGCATAGGCTTCGAAATGATGCGGCTGGTAACTTACGGCATCAAGCAGATCCAAAGATTCGCCTGTTGCCTTGTCATGATTGATATCATAGAAAACGACTTCGTCTGCAAGTCCCTGGACTGCAAACTGAAGGGCTAAGTGGGAGCCTACGTTGCCGGCTCCGATGATTCCGATTTTTCTGGTTTTGATTGACATAAGATTCTCTTCTCCTTTACTCCAAACGAACCAGATGGGCTGATTCAGGGTACATACCATTCTCCTGTACGAATCATTATCAATACATAGAATACAATTATCTGTTTAATAGATAATTACAGTTATTATACTACAAGAAATTTGCGATGTATATTCCTGAAATAAAGGCAGTGAAACGAAATTTCTGAATTTCCAAGAAGCTGTAGGAAACTGATGCCTCCTTGATGTATAATATAAAAGTATATGTTTTTTATTATTGAGGTGCAAAATGACTGATTTAGAAGAAATACAGAGACGCCGTACATTTGCCATTATTTCACATCCGGATGCCGGTAAAACGACATTGACGGAAAAACTTCTGCTTTACGGGGGTGCTATTCACCTGGCAGGCTCCGTAAAAGCAAGGAAAACAGCCAGATATGCAGTGTCTGACTGGATGGAAATTGAAAAGCAGCGCGGTATTTCTGTAACGAGTTCCGTACTGCAGTTTGACTATGCAGGATGCAGAATCAATATTCTGGATACGCCAGGGCATGCGGATTTCTCTGAAGATACATATCGTACACTGATGGCCGTCGACTCGGCTGTCATGGTCATCGACGTTGCAAAAGGTGTCGAAGCGCAGACAAAGAAACTTTTCAAAGTTTGCTCTGACAGAGGCATCCCGATTTTTACATTCGTCAATAAAATCGACCACTTTGGCAAGAATCCATTTGATCTGATGGCTGAAATCGAGGACGTCCTTGGCATCCGTTCCTGCCCGATGAACTGGCCGATTGGCGTAAACGGCAATTACACAGGGATTTATGACAGGGAGACAGAAATGTGCCACCTGTTCCTGAAGGACAATGCCCACGGCGTCAAGAAGCTCGAAGTTATCTCCGGCAAGATTGATGACGAAGCAATCAAATCGAATCTGACTCCGGAAATCATTGAATCTCTCGAAAGTGATCTGGAACTTCTTGATGAAGCCGGCGATCCTTTTGATGAAGAAAAAGTAAAGAAAGGGGAACTGACACCGATGTTCTTTGGCTCGGCCATGACGAACTTCGGCGTGCAGCCGTTCCTTGAAAAATACCTGCAGCTTGCTCCGCCTCCGGAACCTAGAAAAACGCTGGAAGGTTCGATTTCCCCGGAAGATCCGTCCTTCTCCGCTTTCGTTTTCAAAATCCAGGCGAATATGGATCCCAAGCATCACGACAGAGTCGCATTCATGCGCATCTGCTCCGGCATTTTCGAAAAGGGCGCAAGCGTCCTTCACCGCCAGAGCGGCAAGATGCTCCGCCTGTCCCAGCCGCAGCAGTTCCTTGCCACGGAAAGACAGACCGTCGAAAAAGCATACCCGGGTGATATCATCGGTATTTTTGATACAGGCGAACTTGGTGTGGGAGATACAGTCTGTGAGAAGAAGCATCCTGTCACATTCATTGATTTCCCTGTATTCCCGCCGGAACTCTTTGCCCGGATTTCCCCGGAAAGCAGCATGAAGAGAAAGCAGTTCCTGAACGGCGTAGGACAGCTTGCCCAGGAAGGCGCCATTCAGGTTTACAAGCAGCCGTATATCATGGAATCCTTCATTATCGGTGCTGTCGGTCAGCTCCAGTTTGAAGTCATGAAGTACCGTCTTGAAAATGAATACAATGTAACTGTAAATCTGGATCTTATGGAATATACGACAGCCCGCTGGACGGAAGGCGATGTTCCGCCGGAAGAACTGATTGGCATCGACAATGCACTTGTCGTATACGACAGAAGGGAACGTCCGGTATACCTGCTTCCAAATGCATGGCAGGCAGGATGGCTCGAACAGAGAAATCCGAAGGTCAAATTCCTTGAAAGCCCGCCTGTAGGAGTGGCAGAACTGGAAGGAAACTGATCAAGGCGAATCGAATAAAAAAAGGAGCAGTGGAATGCAGCAATGCATGATCCACGGCTCCCTTTTTTATTGAAATTGAGAGAATTCACGCTTTAGCGCCTATATTTGAAATAAAAATATATACAGGCTCATTAAAATTATATATAATATACCAAAACGCTGAAACAGAGAATGATAGATATGAACTAAACGGGGCGGTGAGTATGGCAAGAAGAAAAGGTTTGAAACAGTGGGACAAAATATCAACAGAAGGCTGGATGACGCTTTTAGGCGATAATGCTGTCATGAGCCAGCTGATGATGAGAATATTCTCCAAGCTCTACTATACCCCGGATTATACAGACAATGCGAAGAATATTGCAGAAGCTCTTTATATGGAATACCGTGCCCTGAATGCAGGCGTCGGCTGGGCAGGAAACAAGATCAAGAGCCTGTATGAAGAAGGAAAGCTGGCTAAGAACAGCGAGGCTGATGGAGCGGAAGAAACAGGCAGCGAAGACGCTGCCGGCGAAGGGGCTCTAAAAGCAGATGCCGCACCTAAGAAAAGAGCCCCTTGGGAGTATGTCTTTGATGGTTCTGAAAGTGAAGACGGCACTTATTTCTGGATTTTGAAACCGGAAGCCGTCCGTGCTTACCGCGAACTTGTTGAAGCCGATATCTGGGGCGGAGAAGCTATCCGAAGATTCCTCGATGAGGACGTATCAGCGGCCGGAGTGGAAGGAAATCTTTTTTCAAAGCCATCTGAAACAACAGTAGGAAGAATCCGCCGCTATCTTGATGAAGAGCATACCTTTCACCGCAAATCCTTTGGTGAACATCCAAGGTGCACCGTTTGCGGAGCAGAAAGACTTTCTTTATTGAGAGCCGTTCCCTACGGAGATGATGACTTCAACCATAAGGGGCTCGTCTTCTGCCCGACGCATGGGTCACTGTTTGCAGCGCATTTGATTACATTTAATGACAGGGGAGAACTCCTGATATCCGACCGCCTGACAGATAAGGAGAAATCTCTTTTCAATCTGACAGAAGGCATGCAGGCAGTAAACCCGTTCAGCCGCCGCAGGATGGCTGTACATAGAAGAATTTTTAATCAGGAAGGCAGGAAGCACAAATGATTTTATCCGGAAGAGAAATCGTTCGGCATATGGGTGAGGAAATAATCATTGATCCGTTTGATCCCAAAAAGGTAAATCCCAACAGTTACAATCTGACACTGTCCGATGAGCTTATGGTTTATGACAATCATGAGCTGGATATGAAAAAGAAGAATACCGGACACCTCCTCCATATACCGGAAGAAGGAATTCTTCTTGAACCAAACAAGCTCTACCTGGGAAGAACAAGAGAATATACAAAGACGAAGTGCTTTGTGCCGATGCTGGAAGGAAGATCTTCTATCGGACGGCTTGGTCTCTTCATCCACGTTACGGCAGGGTTCGGCGATGTAGGATTCTCAGGCTACTGGACACTTGAAATGTTCTGCGTGCAGCCGATCCGCATCTATGCAGGAGTAGAGATCTGCCAGATCTATTTCCATACGGTTCTTGGCGAAGCTGATACGTATGATCAGGGAAAATATCAAAATAATACAGGAATTCAGCCCAGCCTCCTTTACAAAGATTTCGAAAAGTAGTATTATTAGAATAACTTTATAGCACATAAAGCAAAGAAGCTTGCAGCAGATGTACGGTTCCCGTATGTCTCGCTGCTTTTTTATTTCTCTGCAGTGCACAAATGTTTCCGGAGGCACAAGAGCAAACTACAGCACCAGTGCTTTCTAAGAGAACCAAGGAGGTCGACAGTTATGAAAAAGGCAATGAAAAAATTGATGGTAGCAGGTGTCCTTTGCATGGCAGGTGCTGCATTCCTGGCAGGCTGCGGAAGCGATAGTTCTTCTGGCGGCAAACAGTTCCTGAACATCGCAACCGGCGGTACAGCAGGCACCTATTATCCTCTGGGCGGCGCATTAGCTGAAATCCTGAACCAGAACATCAAAGGGATGAACGCTTCCGCACAGTCCACCGGCGCATCCGTAGCTAACGTCAATATGCTGAAAGACGGATCCGTTGATATCGCTTTCATCCAGAACGATATTGCTTACTACGCAGCAAATGGCAAGGAAATGTTCAAAGACAATAAAGTGGATTCCCTCCGCGGTCTTGCAGCTCTCTATCCGGAAACAATTCAGTTCGTTACAACCCAGGACAAGGGAATTAAGACAATTGCCGACCTGAAAGGCAAGAAAGTAGCAGTCGGCGCATCCGGCTCCGGTGCTGAAGCCAATGCACGCCAGATTCTGGAAGCTTATGGAATCACATACAATGATATTGATGTACAGTACCTCTCCTTCGGCGAAGCAGTCGATGCTCTGAAGGATGGCAACGTTGATGCAGGCGTCGTTGTAGCAGGCTTCCCGACAGCAGCCGTACAGGACCTTGCTGCTAACAAATCTGCTGCTATCGTTGATATCGATCCGAAGATTTCTGATCAGCTGATGCAGAAATATCCATACTACACCAAGATGGTCATTCCGAAGGGCACTTATCCTGGACAGACAGAAGACGTCAATACTGTAGCTGTTAAGTGCGTCATCGTCGGAACAACAAAACTCAGCGATGAAATGGGCGGAGAAATCGTCAAAGCTCTCTACACGCATCTCGACCGCATGAAAGCAGCTCACGCCGTAGGCAAGTACATTACGAAGGACACCGCTCTGGAAGGTATGTCCATTCAGATGAACGCCGGTGCTGAAAAGTATCTGAAGTCTAACTAAAGGGTTCATCTCATTACGCCGATTCTTTAAAAAGGAAGGAGGGGGAACGGACTCTGCGGGGCAGGGTCCGTTCTCACTTTAATGAGAAAGCAGAAAAATGGGAAATTAGAAACAGTCCTGATTGTTTTCGGGCTGATTATCTGTCTGGTTATTGCTGTCGGAGGATGGATTATCCGGCAGCCATACCTGTTCGGACAAACCTCGGACGGATTTATCATCAGGCAGAGAGTGGAAGCAGGAACACCCGTAACGCTGGTTTATAGACATTCCGTACAGAAGACGATGATTTATGAATATCTGGAAGTCAATAAAGCAACGGAAGGATTCGTCCTGAAGTCCACCAAGTACCAATCGCTGGGAGTTGGCCTGCCATTCTCACAGGGAGATGGTGATTTCAAGGAAGAAGACGGCTGGTTCATCATGGATAACATGAGCCGCAATTTCCCGGAATTATCGATTAGAAATGGTGTAACCAATGAAGAGAAGGTCTATGTGGGAGATAAGGAATATGAGCTGTCAAAGCTGATGCCTCTGGGAAAAGAACTTCATCTCTACGTAGCGCCTCTTTACAAAGGTTGGTATATGAAAAAAGAAATTAGGAGCTGATACTCTTGGATGAATTAAAGAAAAATGGGACGAATCCGCCGAATGATACAGAACCCATAAACGGGGAGCTCACAGATGAACTCCAAAAGAAGCTCAAGGAATTGGATAAGGAATCCAATACCGTAGAGTACTCTGGCATCTTCGGGAAAATCATTGCAGCAATCTGCATTTGCTTCTCCCTCTTCCAGATCTACACAGGGATTTTTGGTACATTAGATGCCATGATCCAGAGATGTATCCACTTGTCGTTCGGTCTCTGCCTGGTGTACCTGCTCTGCCCGACAAAGAAGGAATGGATCAAAGACGGGAAATTCCACTGGCTTGATGTGGGACTTGCCATTCTGGCCATGGTTCCGCCGGTATACATCCTTGTCAATTACCAGCAGCTCATCCTCCGCGCCGGCACCGTAACGCCACTTGATACGGTCATTGGCACGCTGGGGATTGTCATGGTCATTGAAGCAGCAAGACGTATCGTCGGACTGCCGATTGTCATCGTCGTACTGTGCTTCCTAGGATTCGGCTTTTTTGGGCCGTACATGCCCGGACCATTGGCACACAGGGGACTTTCCCTGCAGCAGATGGTCGGACACCTCTTCTTTACGACGGAAGGCGTATTCGGTATTCCGCTGGGCGTATCCTCAACATTTATTTTCCTGTTTATCCTCTTTGGTGCATTCCTGGAAAAGACAGGCCTTGGCAAATTCTTCATTGATATTGCGAACGCCATTGCAGGCTGGGCATCCGGTGGTCCGGCAAAAGTTGCCATACTTTCCTCTGCTCTCCAGGGCACCATTTCCGGATCTTCCGTTGCAAACGTTGTAGGTTCCGGCTCCTTCACCATTCCGATGATGAAGAAACTGGGTTACCATAAGAACTTTGCAGGCGCCGTAGAAGCTGCCGCTTCCACAGGCGGCCAGCTGATGCCTCCTATCATGGGCGCAGCTGCATTCCTGATGGCTGAATTCGTTGGTATTCCTTACATGGAAGTCGTTAAAGCGGCTGTCGTACCAGCTATCCTTTACTTCCTTGGCGTTTTCCTTGGCGTTCATTTTGAAGCAAAGAAACACCATCTGGAAGGAACGCCCAGATGCGAACTTCCGCCATGGGGCAAAATCATGAAAGAAGAAGGCCATCTGGCTATTCCGCTGATTGCCATCATCGGGCTTCTTGCTTCCGGCTATACACCAATGAAAGCAGCTCTTGCAGGTATCTTCATTTCCATTGCAACAGCTATGCTTAGAAAAAATACCCGCATGAGCTTCTATGACATTGTAGACGGCCTCATCAAGGGTGCCAGAGGCGCTTTAGGCGTACTCGTAGCGTGCGCCGCTGCAGGTATGATCATCGGCGTTGTTACAAAGACAGGTGTCGGCCTGAAACTGGCTTCCGCACTCGTTACTGTTGCTGCAGGCAACTTCATGCTTCTCCTGTTCTGCACCATGCTCACTTCCCTGATCCTCGGGATGGGCGTTCCGACAACAGCAAACTACGTTATTACATCCACAATCGCTGCTCCAGCCCTGATTCAGCTTGGCGTTCCTACGCTGGCAGCGCACATGTTCGTATTCTACTTCGGTATCATTGCGGATATCACTCCGCCGGTTGCTCTGGCAGCATATGCTGGCTCTGCAATTTCAGGAGGTGACCCGCTGAAAACGGGCGTGAATGCATCAAAGCTGGGCATAGCCGCGTTTATCATTCCATATGTATTCGTTCTGTCTCCGCAGCTGCTTGGCATAGGAGCCACCTTTACGAGTGTTCTCATGACGACGACAACTGCCATCATCGGCATGATTGGTATTTCGGGAGCTATGATCGGCCAGTTCTATACCAGGGCAAATGTATTTGAACGTTTGATCCTGGCTGCAGGCGGCCTCTGCCTGATTGATCCTCATGGCCTGACAGATCTCATCGGCGTTGCACTTCTTGTAGGCGTAGGCGTCATGCAGTGGTTCAGAAGTAAAAAAGAAAAAGCATAAAAGCATAATAAAAAGGGTTCTTCACGCTTTTTTGTGGGATAAAAATAATAACATATAAAATTGGCATTGAAAAAGAGCATTATCTACTCCAAAACGTAAGTTGCCTAAAACTACGCACGGAGGTCGAATAATGCTCTTTTATTACCATAATGAAATCACTTTTAATTGTCAATATTATCGCACAGAAAATATCACTAGCCATCCAAATCCTCATTGCCATACCCGAGTTACCAGTCTACGGACTGCCAGAGATTTTTCCTGTCCGCACTGTCACTCCCGTATGTATAGTTATGGGTTTTTTTTTGTACTCATCAAGGATTTTCCAGATCTTCCTAAGCAAAAAAGAAGTATATAGAGTTCTCGGGGCACAGATTCCGCTGCACATCCTGCGGGAAGACCATAACGGAAGATATCCCCTGCCAATGCCCTTTCACACGCGTTACTTGGGATATGGCCTTGTGGATTATCCATCTGCTTAAGTGTCATACATCCATTTCTGCCATTTCGGCCATGCTCTCTGTACATTGGAGTACCATACAGAAAATACAAAAGCATATCATGGATAAGGCGTTGGCTGCCTTTGAAACCTGCCTGAAGAAAAGTAACTATCGCCCACGGTATTTGGCCGTAGATGAGTTCGCTATCCATAAGGGCCATCGCTATGCCACCTGCGTTATGGATTTGGAAACGGGATTCATCTTGTGGGCCGGCCTGGGCCGCTCCATGGCAGATTTTGAGCACTTCTTTAAGAGCATTGACCTTTCGCTTCTTTCCAGGCTAAAAGCGGTGGCCATGGATATGAACGCATCCTTTAACAGGCTGTTCCAGAAATATTGTCCGAAGGTCCCCATCGTTTATGACCGGTACCATATGCAGGCACAGTTTGGGCGTGATGTTATGGGAGCCGTGCGCCTGGAGGAAGCACAAAAGCATAGGCAGGAAGCAGAAGCATTAAAGGAATATACGAAAGAAACTAATAATCCAGAGCTCCAGAAGATGGCCAGGGAAAAGAGCCATGAAGAAAGGAAGCTTTATACCGAATTAAAGAAATCCCGATGGATACTGTTAAAGAAGGACGACCACCTGAATGAAAGGCAGAAAACTCATCTGTTGGATATCCTGAGCGAGCATAGGGATTTGGCGATTTGTTATGCCATGAAGCAGGAGATGACTCGTCTGTTCACATTGACTGACTATGAAGAAGATCTCGCCGGATGGACAAAATGGATTCAGGCTGGACTGGAGAGCGGGATTCCTGCCCTGGTAAAGTTTGCCCGGCAAAAGCAGAAGCGAATCAAGGGACTGGCTGCTCATGCCCTGTATCCTATCAATACGGGGAAGCTTGAAGGATTTAATAATAAGATCAAGGTACTAAAAAGAATCGGATATGGGTACCGAAACATGGATTATTTCTTTACCCTTATCCGATTCCATTCTTTACCTAAAAATTATTCATCCCCCAAATTTCCGTGAAGAGCCATAAAAAGCGTGTCCAATGCGGCACGCTTTTTATTATGCTCTGTTGATGATGAACTATTTTTCTTCTGTCTCGGAAGGCTCGCTGCTTTCCTGCGTGGTCTTATCCTTCTGGAGGAGCTCTTCATTTTCATTCCAGGGGAAATGGATATGAGGCGCCACACTGTTGAAGAAGTGCGGGAAATGAACGGTATCATCCCTTGCGTCCTTAGGTACGAAGACGGGAAGGCAGGCTGGAAGAATTTCAAGGTCAATAGGAAATTTTGGCCCCTTGTCGCCGTCAACGTTTGTCCAAAGTACATCATTTTCGTCAATGGAAATATGAGCCTTCTTCAAGCTGACAACGGTGACGAAGTCAGGACCCATCTGAATGCCTGCCAGAAGCTTTGGCGCCTGGCGGATGGCAAGAAGCCATTCGAAATCATGGAACAGGCAGAGCTTTATGACGCCCTTGTTCCTGTCTTCCGGCGGGATCAGGTTGCGGAAGCTCCCTGCTGAGTCAGTCAGCATGGCCGCAATTAAAGGAGAGAAGACCTGAATGACAGTGCCGTCGTCTTCTTCAATTCTGAAGTGATACGATTTCTGGCGGTTCAGGACCTGCATTCCCTTCATGAAGTAGGCAAGAGAACCAAAGAGTGTCTTTTCTTTGATGGTGACTTCTCCTACGGCTTCCGATAAGAGGCCTGCAGCAACGACATTGATGAAGTAGCGGTCATTTATCTTGCCGACGTCGATATTCGTTTTTACAGCCGTTTCAAGCATCCGTATAGCACCTTTTGGCGAGCGGGGGATGTGAAGGGCACGCGCCAGATCATTTACCGTACCGAAAGGGATGAATCCAAAGGCGGATTTCCCTCCAACAGGAACCATTCCGTTGATGGTTTCATTGATTGTGCCGTCGCCTCCCATGCAGATGATGTCATGGCCTTTTTTAGCGGCAATTTCAGCAAAATGTGTGGCATCTCCCGGTTTTTCCGTGAGCTTTATGGTAATGTCCTCAAACCGTTTTGACAGCACGGAGTGCAGCAAGGGTATGTACTTGGGGGCACGCTCACGCCCTGAAGTAGGGTTGACGATGACAGTACACTGTCCTGATTTTTCCATAAATTTACTCTCCCGAATGACTGCGGTCCCAATTCCGCAGTTTGTTGATCTTATGCTTATTATATCAAATCATCATGGATTGTTGATACAAACATTTTACAAAAGGTCATTTCCCGGAAGTAAAATGCAGGGGCAGATATGGATTGTCTTACTCAAGATATAGCCTTATAATTCAAATAAGCTAAATTATTTCTTGACCCAATATAGAAAGATCTTCACGGAGGTTAGTTATGAAAGAACTTATTGTCAGGCAGTATATTGCAGATGCATTTACTGACACCGTTTTTAAAGGGAATCCTGCAGCCATTTGCCTGCTCCAGAATTGGATTTCTGATGAAATGATGCAAAATATCGCCAAAGAAAATCGCTTGTCAGAGACAGCATTTACTGTCAAAAAAGATCAGGATTATGAACTTAGATGGTTCACACCGGGCGGCGAAATAGATCTTTGCGGTCATGCTACCTTGGGAACGGCTTACATCCTCTTCAATTTTATAGAAAAGGATAGGGAAGATATCGTATTTCATACGATGAGCGGCAATCTGACTATCCATAGGAATGGGGATATTTATGAAATGGACATGCCGGCTTATGAGCTGAAAGAAATCCCGGTGACCGATGAGATGGAAAAAGCTGTCGGCATCCGTCCCAAAGAAGCCTGGATGGGCCGCGATCTGGTATGCGTTTTAGACAATGAAGAGGATGTCGTCCATGCAAAAATTGATCAGGAGGCAGTCCTGAAGCTGGATGGACTCTTACTGCATATCACTGCTAAAGGGAAAAGTTATGACTGCGTAACCAGGAGCTTTGCGCCGAAACTTTTAGTTGATGAAGATCCAGTCTGTGGCTCTGGCCATTGTCATGTCATACCTCTGTGGGCAGAAAAGCTTGGGAAAGGTAAATTGACAGCATGGCAGGCTTCCGAGAGAAGCGGTGTCCTTTACTGCCAGATGAAAGGGAAGCGGGTTATTCTTGGCGGTAAAGCGGCAATTTATTCAGAAGGATATATCCACATCCCTGAAGAATAAGGATTCCCTTTTATACGGGAATAAGCCGTGACGAGCGGTACGTGCATTGTATTTCATTTTTCCTTTGCTGATGCTGCGGTTGCTGCTAAAAAAGCATCTCATGTAATCTTTCCATGTTTTTTATTCAGTTCCCCAATTTTCCCAAATAAACTCTGCCAGGTGGGAAGGATAAGATGAAATGCTTCATCTGCTGTAAAGGGGAATCATTCTCGAACTTCATAAGGTACTTTATTGTCAGGCTGGATTGCAATAGTAGATTATATAGCAAAAATAAGAACTGAATAATAGTATACATTATAAATGTTTTACTCTAACATGATAAAGAAAGTTTAAGATAAAAAAGCTTGACAAGGCAAAATAATCAGATTATGATATACACATTCAAACAATCAAACAGCCAGAACAAGCGATGAGCAAGACAAAAGGTCTGTTGCAGTGTTCCTCAGAGAGCCGGTGTATGGTGCAAACCGGTGGACAGCAATATTCATAATATCCCTTGCGAGCTCTGGATCCGAAACAAGTAGGAGCCGGCGTTCATTCACGTTACGAATAGATTGCTAAGTATAATGTAGGGTGGTACCGCGATACGTCGCCCCTATCTTCGTAGGGAGATAGGGCTTTTTTTGTACCTGTTCCATAGTATTTAGCACATGAGTGATAAACCGGAGTGGTACCGCGCAATGCGCCCCCGCAGGCAATATTTTTATGTCTGCGGGGTTTTGTTTTACTTCATCGGTTGGAAGGCTGGGATTAAAAAGTATTTTGAGAGGAAGAGGGAGACATTATGCAGAAGAAATGGTTCAAGGGAATGGCTGCTGTCATGGCAGCAGCAGCACTGGCCGGTGCATTTGCAGGATGCGGCGGAGACAAGAAAGCTGCCCAGAGCGGCGCAGCAGGACAGACAGTTAAATTCGGATTTGTAACTGCATATACAGGCCCCGGCGCAGCTTACGGCCAGGCTATGAAGGAAGGCGTTGATCTCGCTGTCGAAGAAATCAACAAAGATCCGAAGACAAAGATGAAGATCGATCTCGTAACTTACGATACCAAGCTGAACAAGGCAGAAGCAATCAATGCTGTCAAGAAGTGCATTGAACAGGATAAAGTCCTCGCTATTGAAGGTCCGATGACATCTGGCGAAATGTTTGCTGCAGGTCCCGTTGCCCAGCAGTCCAAGGTCGTTGCCTTTGGTACCGGCACCACAGCTCCTGGCATCACCGATCTTGGCGACTACATTTTCCGTAATGCTATCCCAGGCAAACTCGCAATTCCGGTTACTGTACAGAAAGCTTATGACAAGCTTGGCTTCAAGACCGTTGCTGTCATGTACTCCAACAACAATGACCAGATGGTCGGCGAAAACAAGATTTATCAGGACGTATTCAAGCAGCTGGGCGTCAATGTCGTAGATACTGAAACTTTCGCTGATAAAGATACAGACTTCTCTGCACAGCTGACAAAGATTCAGGCAGCTAATCCGGATGTCATCGCTATTGCAGGCCTCTATCAGGAAGGCGCTCTCATCGTCAAGAAAGCTCGTGAAATGGGAATGACCCAGCCGATCATCGGCAACAACGGCTTCAACAGCCCTGCATATATCCAGCAGGCAGGCGATGCTGCTAACGGCACACTTGTAGCTACCCCGTGGAACCCGGAACGCAAGAGCGACAAGGCTCAGGCATTCCGCAAGGCATATGTTGCCAAGTACGGACATGAACCAGATCAGTTCGCTGCTCAGGCTTACGATGCTATGTACGTTATGCACCAGGCTGCTGAACAGTCCGGCACAACAACAGACCGCAAGAAATTCCGTGATACACTGGCTAAGATCAAAGACTTCGAAGGCGCTACCGGCAAATTCCAGTTTGACGAACACCGCGATCCGAAGATGGATCTGGACGTTCTGCAGGTCAAAGACGGAAAGTGGGTACCGTTCGCTTAACAGGTCAGGAACTCCCTTTTCTGAAATAATCCATGAAAGAAGCACTGGAGGATGACTCCGGTGCTTTTTTCATGGAAATTTTCAAAAAAACTGGACTATTGAAAGAACCGAACCGATATTCTATAATAGAAAGACGGAATATTTATTTGGTGAAAATAAGTTTGGCGCTGGAAATGAGAAAAACGTACATATGCATTGATTTGAAGAGCTTTTATGCTTCTGTAGAGTGCGTAGCCCGCGGGCTTGATCCCTTTTCTTCCAACCTGGTTGTCGCAGATCCCGGAAGGGGACATGGCGCACTCTGCCTGGCGGTAAGCCCTGCCATGAAGGCGAGAGGAGTCAGAAACCGCTGCCGTCTTTTTGAAATTCCTCCGGAAATGAAGTACATCGCGGCGCTTCCCCGGATGAGACAGTATATGGAGGTATCTTCTGATATCTACGAAAATTACCTGAAAATCTTCAGAAGGGAAGATATATATGCATATTCCATTGATGAATGCTTCATTGACGTCACATCCTATCTGCCACTGTATCGTATGAACGGGCGACGCATGGCGCTTTTTCTGATGAAATCCATCTTTGTGAAAACAGGCATCAGTTCTTCAGCCGGGATCGGAAGCAATATGTTTCTGGCAAAGGTCGCAATGGATGTCCTGGCAAAGCACAATGCCGAACGTGCGGCAGTCCTTGATGAAGACAGTTTTAAAGAGGAAATCTGGCATCACAGGCCCATCACGGATATTTGGGGAATCGGAACACATATGGCGACAAGACTGGCTAAATACGGCATCTTTGATCTGTATGGCATCACGAAAGTCAATGAATCGCTTCTCTATAAGGAGTTCGGGAAGAGGGCAGAGTACCTGATCGATCATGCATATGGGAGGGAACCCTGCACCATTTCGGATATCCATAGTTACACGCCGGCTGCGAGGTCTCTTTCCAACGGGCAGGTACTGTTTAAGGATTATGATTATGAAAGTGCAAGGCTTCTTACAGGTGAAATGGCAGAAGTCCTTATCCAGCAGCTTTTAGAAAAGAATCTGGTGGCGGAGGGGATATCCCTTCATGTCGGATATTCAGGAAATGAAAGGAGAGGAAACGGAGGCAGCAGGAAACTGGAGACACCTACGGATATACCTAAGGATATATGGGCGGCATTTGACCGGCTGTATGTAGAAAAAGTCAGGGAAGAGATCCCGATAAGGACAGTCAGCCTATGCCTGGAAAATGTCAGGAAAGCAGAAGAGGTGCCAAGGATTATGTCTTTATTCAGAAGCAGTGAGGAGGAGGACAGGGACAAAGAGCTGGAACGGGTGATGATCCAGGTAAAAAGAGAATTTGGGAAAAATGCGCTGCTCCGCGGTTTCAATTATGCGCCGGGAGCCATGCAGCAGACAAGAAACGGACTGGTAGGAGGACATCATGAGTGATAAGAAAAGAGCCGTGCAGTTTCTTCCCTTTAACGGACTGCGCGGATATGATGAAATGATCAGGAAAAAACGGAAGATAAAGGAACCAAAGAAGGAAATATCAGAAAGAAGGGCAGCCTTTCTTGACCTGATGATCAGAAGCATGAGCAGGGGAGATTTGATCCGTTGCATCTTCTATAAAGAAGATCATTATGAGGAAGAAAGCGGAATTGCTTCAAAAGTTGATGAAATAAAAAAAGAAATCGTAGTGAATGACAAAACGATTCCTTTTTCAGACATATGGGAACTCCATGACTGGGGAAGGGCAAAATAAAAGAGGCTGTGGCAAAATGATTGCACATTTTGTCACAGCCTCTTTTTTTGATTTAAACAATCCTCAGAGCGTTTGGAATCCTTACCGTACCCAGATGCTCAGACATATCCATGTAGAACTCTACATCCGCATAAAACGTGTCCATGACCTCGTTGAACGGGACATGATAGTCTTTGCTGAAGGAATATTCCAGATAGTAGGGAGCCCATCCTGCCTTCATAAAGAAGAATTTCATGGGATTGATTCCTTCCGCAGGCTGAAGATTTGCTGCATCAAGAAGTTCTTCTCCTGTTACTTCCCTGAATCCGAAATAGGATGTAATGGAAAGGACGAGAAGACGCAGCTTGTAATCCTTTTCCAGCAAATTCAATACATCCATATTGATTGTGAGCTTGTCTGCAATTTTTCGGATTTCCGCTTCCTTTGCCAGATATTCTTCCTCTGTCAAATCAATGGAAAATCCATCCTTTAATTCATGAAGCAGACCTTTCTTTTCTGAAACGGCATCAGTACTCATCGTGACAGCCTCCTTTGGAAAATATGAGAGATCGCGAAATGATGACTTCCTTGTATTCTCTTACCCTCATCGTAACATAACGGGAGAAAAGCGGCAAATGAATGGCAGTGATAAGGAATCAATAAAAAATCCTGCAGGGCCGTACCCCGCAGGATTTCTTATTCAGCATTATAGAGCATGTGCCTGCATAGCAGACTTCAGATCCTTATTTCTGTTCAGCAGCTTTTTTAGCTTCGATTTCCAGATCGTAGGATTTCTGGATACGTACATAGTTTTCTCTGCGCTGGAGGGCATCTCTTTCGGTCTTTTCGAAGAGTGCTTCTGCTTCTTCAGGGAAGAGTTTTGCCAGGGAGGAGTAACGGACTTCGCCCATGAGGTATTCTCTGAAGTTGCCCTTCGGTTCACGGCTGTCGAGATGGAACGGGTTCTTTCCTTCTTCGAGAAGAGTCGGGTTGTAGCGCCAGTTGCACCAGTAACCGCATTCTACAGCGCGTTTCTCTTCAGCAGAGGACATGCCCATTCCGGCTTTCAGGCCGTGGTTGATGCATGGAGAGTATGCAATGATCAGGGACGGTCCCGGATATGCTTCTGCTTCTGCAATAGCCTTGAATGCCTGGTTCATGTCAGCGCCAAGAGCAATCTGAGCTACATAGATGTATCCATAGGAAACAGCAATCATGCCGAGATCTTTCTTCTTTGTCTTCTTGCCGGAAGCTGCAAATTTTGCAATGGCAGCAGCCGGTGTGGACTTGGAGGACTGTCCGCCGGTGTTGGAGTAAACTTCGGTATCGAGAACGAGGACATTGACGTCTTCGCCGGATGCAAGAACCTGATCGAGGCCGCCGAAGCCGATATCATAAGCCCAGCCGTCGCCGCCGAAGATCCACTGGCTCTTCTTGATGAAGTGGTCTTTCAGTTCAAGGAGATCCTTGTATTCCGGATGAGCGGAGACTTCTGCTTCCAGAGCGCTTTCAAGTGTTTCAGCGCGGAGACGTGTGCCTGCGCCTACATCCTTCTTGTCAAGCCATTCTTCCATAGCTTCTTTGACATCGCCGGTTGCGGAAGGAAGAGCATTTGTAATTCTTTGAACAAGGCGGTCACGGAGTTTCTGTTCGCCGAGGTGCATGCCAAGACCGTATTCAGCGTTGTCTTCGAAGAGGGAGTTAGCCCATGCAGGACCCTGTCCGCGAAGGTTCTTTGTATATGGCATGGACGGGGAGCTTGCACCGTAAATGGAGGAGCAGCCTGTAGCATTGGCAATGACCATGCGATCACCGAACAGTCTGGTTACCATATTGATATAAGGTGTTTCGCCGCATCCTGCGCAAGCGCCGGAGAATTCGAAGTAGGTCGGTTCAAAGGCAGTGCCTCTGGCGGTTGTCTTTCCGATCGGGTTCGTTCTTTCCGGAAGCTTCATTGCATAATCCCAGAGATTCTGCTTGGAAATCTGGGTATCAAGCGGTTTCATGACAAGAGCTTTCTTCGGAGCCGGGCATACGTTAGCGCAGATGCCGCAGCCATAGCAGTCTTCCTGATCGATAATGATGCGGAACTTGAGGCCTTTGACTGGTCCTCTGAATTCCTTGACGATGAATCCTTCAGGAGCAGCTTCTGCTTCTTCTTCTGTAACGAGTACAGGACGGATTGTTGCATGTGGGCAGACGATAGCGCACTGGTTGCATTCGATGCAGTTTTCAGCAATCCATTCAGGAACGTTGATAGCAGCGGTCGGGCGTTCATACTTGGAAGTGCCGGACGGGAATGTGCCGTCTTCCATGCCGGTGAAGGTGGAAACAGGGAGATCATCGCCTTCCTGACGGTTCATGACATCGCAGACGTTCTTTACGAAATCAGGACGTTCTACTCTGGCAATGGAGCCTCCGGTTGTTGCGTGAGCCCATTCTTCAGGAACCGGTACTTCAACAATGCCCTGCATGCCTGCATCAACAGCGCGGTTGTTCATGTCAACGACATCCTGGCCCTTCTTGCCGTAGGAGTGTTCGTTGGATTCCTTCAGGTATCTGATGCTGTCTTCATCAGGAATGATGTGGGTCAGATGGAAGAATGCAGACTGCATGATCATGTTGATGCGTCCGCCAAGGCCGATTTCCTTTGCAATTTCAAATGCATCGATGATGTAGAATTTTGCGTGGAGAGCAGCGAGTTTTCTCTTCATGCCGACCGGGAGGACTCTGTCGAGATCTTCTTTTCTCCATGTGGAGTTCAGGAGGAAGATACCGCCTGGCTTGAGTCCGCGGAGAAGGTCATACTTGTAAATGTAGGATGGGCGGTGGCAGGCAATGTAGTCTGCTTTGCTGATCAGGTATGGTCTTCTGATCGGATCCGGTCCGAAACGGAGGTGGGAGATTGTTACGCCGCCGGATTTCTTGGAATCATAAGCGAAGTAGCCCTGTGCATAGAGGTCAGTGTGGTCGCCGATGATCTTGATGGCGCTCTTGTTTGCGCCGACGGTGCCGTCAGAACCGAAGCCCCAGAATTTGCAGGATACAAGCTTGCTTGGCATTTCCGGTACAGGAACCGGTGCCAGAGAGAGGTTTGTCACATCGTCGTTGATGGACAGTGTAAAGTTGTGGCGCGGTGTTTCTTCCTTGAGGTGTTCATAGACAGCCATGATGTCTTCCGGAACAACGTCCTTGGAACCAAGGCCGTAACGTCCGCCGCATACCTTGATGGAACGGCCGGAAGAAGCGATGGCGCTGACAACGTCAAGATACAGCGGTTCGCCGATGGCGCCCGGTTCTCTTGTCCTGTCGAGGACAGCAATCTTCTTGACTGTATCCGGAATCTGGGACAGGAAATGCTTGACGGAGAACGGACGGAAGAGGTGGACGTTCAGTACGCCTACCTTTTCGCCATGTGCATTAAGGGCGTCTGTGACATCTTTGCAGATATCCGTGACAGAGCCGATGGCAATGACGATGCGGTCAGCATCCGGAGCACCATAGTAGTCAAAGAGGTGATATTCTCTGCCGGTGATAGCGCTGATCTTGTCCATGTAGCCCTGAACGATGTCAGGAAGTGCATTGTAATAGGGGTTTTCGGATTCGCAGTGCTGGAAGTAGACATCCGGATTTTCTGCTGTGCCGCGGATGACCGGGTGATTCGGGTTCAGAGCTCTTGCTCTGAAATCAGCCAGTGCTTCCTGATCGATGAGAGGAGCCAGTTCATCATAATCCAGGACTTCAATCTTCTGGATTTCATGGCTTGTACGGAAACCATCGAAGAAGTTGATGAAAGGAACGCGGCCTTTGATGGCAGCCAGATGAGCGACGCCGGAAAGATCCATGATTTCCTGTGCGTTAGCTTCAGCCAGCATAGCGCAGCCGGTAGCTCTTGCACTCATGACATCCTGATGATCGCCAAAAATGGACAAAGCATGGTTGGCCAGTGCACGGGCAGCGATATGGAAAACGCCCGGAAGAAGTTCGCCAGCTACTTTATACATGTTTGGAAGCATGAGGAGCATGCCCTGCGATGCTGTATAGGTAGTAGTCAGCGCACCGCTCTGCAGAGAGCCGTGGAATGCGCCGGATGCGCCGCCTTCGGACTGCATTTCAACAACATGTACGGTGTCGCCGAAAATGTTTTTCTTTCCGTGTGCGGACCATTCGTCTACCAATTCAGCCATCGGAGAAGAAGGGGTAATTGGATAAATAGCAGCTACTTCTGTGAAAGCGTAGGAAATATACGCAGCAGCTGTATTGCCATCCATTGTTTTTACTTTTCTCACAAATAAACACTCCTTTTTCTTTACAGAAAAATCTGGGCTTTCAGACTTTTCCTAAAATGCCCTCAAGAGGGACATATGCACAATGGAAGCAGCAGATGAAGCAGAAAAGAGCTTGAAAGGCCCTGGTGATGGATCATTTCACTCATTCGTGAACACATGCCTTTTTTATACTCTGAAAAACAACCTCAAGCCGCTGATTCTCTTGCAAGAACCCTGAAAATTATGTACAATGATTTTATGATAAATTTGCATAGGTATCCAGCGTTTTACTCAGCCAGAGTTATGCAAAACATTGCGCTTTTTCAGGGTGCATCTAGCAGAGGTAGATACATTATTATTATAAGATAAACTCAATTATTCCACAAGAAGAATTGGCCCCGGGCGCATGCATTCAATTGCTTTCCTATGATAAAGAAAAGCATATACGGAAACAGGAGGAATATGCCATGGACTATCGTCACCTGAAGTATTTTATGGAAGTGGCGGAGCAGAAGAGCTTCAGCAAGGCGGCCAGAAATTTGCACATTTCACAGTCTGCAATCAGCCGTATGATCAAATCACTTGAAGAAGAGCTGGGGGTTACGCTCTTTATCAGAAATGCGAAGACTGTAGAAATCACAGCTCCTGGAACCATCTTCCTGAACTATGCTAAGCGCTGCTTGTTTGTTTTTGAACATTTGAAATCAGACTTTGAAAACGAATTCAATCTGAAGCAGGATACGATTGAGATCGGACTTCCGCCTATTACGGATGCCCATGTATTCGCAAAGCTTCTGGGTGAATTCAAGAAAACATATCCGCAGATTGCCATCAAATTGTATGAACATGGTTCCAAAGTCATTGAATCATCCGTTCAGGAAGGCGTCATTGATGTAGGCATCATCTGCACCATCCCGAATAAGGATTTTGAATCTTTCTTCCTTTCTGAAGATGAGATGTGCGTCGTCATGCCAAAGGGCTATCCGCTGGAAGAACACAAGGAAGTCCCGATGAAACTTCTGGCAGACTATCCGCTCGTTCTTTACCGTGATGATTTCAATCTTCATGACGACATTCTTGCCAACTGCAAGAAGATCGGATTCACTCCGAAGGTTGTATTTGAAACCAGCCAGCGTGAATTGATGCTGCAGACCGTCATGAGCGGACTTGGCGTTGCCATCCTTCCTTCCCGCCTTTGCCCGGCAAACAGCGAAAACAGCAAGGTTGTCACCCGTGTCATGACAGAACCGCGCATGACGCATCATCTCTATGCGATCTGGAAGAAAGGCCGCTACCTGTCCAGAGCAGCCCGTTTATGGATCAAATTCACCAAGGATCATCTGACACTTCTGAATGTAGATACAAAACTGGATGAAGGCATAAAGGAATAAAGTATCCGTGAGCAATTGGAAAGCTAAAATCGGCTGGAAGGATAAGAAGTATTTATACCTTGCACTGATCGCCCTGACGGGAATGACGATTTACCAGCAGGTTCTGATTACGGATCTGCAGACAAGGATGATGAATATAGAAGCCTCCCGCTATGATGATCAATTGAATGATATCCGCTGGGAAGCAGAAAAAGCGCTGGAAGAAAACAAGGAACAGCAGAAGGATATTCTTCACCTGCAAAAACACAGCTCAGAAGACCGTTTCCATATTATGGAAATGCAGTGGGATATGTACGGCAAGGGAGATCAATAAAATTCCCCGGCAGACTGCATGGCAGGATGCCGGGAATTTTTATTTTCAAAGCAGGGGAAAAAGTGCTGAATGGAGCGGTTTGACCGCATCCTAAAGAGTTCTTTAATTACGCTTGACAAATTTAGCATTAATGGGTATACTATTCAAGTAACTTACGTGCGGCCCGGTGGTGTAGTGGTCTAACATGCCGCCCTGTCACGGCGGAGATCGTCAGTTCAAATCTGATCCGGGTCGCCAGCGCGGAAGTAGCTCAGTGGTAGAGCACAACCTTGCCAAGGTTGGGGTCGCGGGTTCGAGTCCCGTTTTCCGCTCCATATGGCGGCATAGCCAAGCGGTAAGGCAGAGGTCTGCAAAACCTTTATCCCCAGTTCGATTCTGGGTGCCGCCTCCATATTTTTTTAAAGTTACCTGCCGGGGTGGCGGAACTGGCAGACGCAAGGGACTTAAAATCCCTCGAATCGTGAGATTCGTACCGGTTCGATTCCGGTCCTCGGCACCAATTAAGAATCAAACAGGCCGGAGCTTTGTGCTCCGGCCCTTTTAATTTATAAAAACATTTATCAGAGGTAATTATCATGGCAAAAAAAGGAAAAAAGACCAATGTGATGAGAATTCTGGATAAAGAAAAAATTGATTATGACACAAAGTCCTACGACTACACAGAAGAGGATCTTTCCGGCGTTCATGCAGCTGCTGCATTAGGCTATGATGCAGATATGGTATTCAAGACGATCATTACCAAGGGAGACAAGACAGGTCCGGTTGTTTTCTGCCTTCCTTCTGAAAAGGAAATCGATTTGAAAGCAGCGGCCCGTGTAAGTGGAAACAAGAGTGTCGAAATGATTCATGTCAAGGAACTTCCGGGTCTGACGGGGTATATCCGGGGCGGATGCTCACCGATTGGAATGAAGAAAGAATTTCCTACATATATTGATGAAAGCTGCTATAACCATGAAAGGATCAGCATCAGCGCAGGCCAGAGAGGCCGCCAGGTACTGATTGCACCAAAAGATCTCGTAGAATTGATTCATGCGGAGGCAGCCGATCTGACACAGAAATAAAATACGGAAGCTTTATGAAAATCTGTTTTGGCGGTAAAAAAGCTGTGATGAAATGATCGTACATTTTGTCACAGCTTTTTATTGCCGTAAAATCGATGGTATTTTGTATACGAACTCCAGGGACGTAAAGGGGACAGACGGGGCCGCAGGGTCTTTAGGCCATACAAGAGGAAGAATTTGTCCGGAATAGTACTCAGTATAAAAATAAGTAAACTAAATCAAAATGAAAGAAATTTATTATATACATGTTATAAATGATAAAATTTATATAAAGTTATATAATAAAGACGTAAGAAAAAGGATGCTGTGAACAGCTATTCCTGGAAACACGATATCCAGGAAACGGCTGCTGCACAGACAGAACGGAAGCGGAATCCGATTGATTTAACACTTTCTTTCTCTTCCCTCGCGGCCGTAATTGTTTTTATCCCATCCTTTTCTTGTTACGGGCGCGGGATGTATCCGGATTCCGATTCTTGAAAAAAAGACCTCTTTTGAGGTCTTTTTTCGTAAGTGAATAAAACTGCAGGCATAAAAGGTTTCTTCCTTTCTGGAATGATATAATAAAGGAAAAAGCAGTGCCGGCAAGGAGGAAAATTATGTTTATTTCAGGAATGACTGTGGAAAATTACAGAACGTTTCAAAATGTAAGTTTTCATTTCGACAGCCAGGTCAATTATATTGTAGGGGACAATAATATAGGGAAGAGTAATTTCCTGAGCCTTCTGAAATCAGCTACGCACGGATATGGATTCAAGGAGGCAGATTTCCTGGATCCAGACCTTCCGATACGGGTTACCTTCGATTTGACGACAAAAGATGAAGGCGGCAATGATTCCATCCGAATTGAGCTTAAACAGTCTGTCAGGGAGATCGTGCCGCGCCTCTACAATATGGATACAGGGGAAACACTTCCTCTTGAATACATGCGCTGCCTTTTCTGCCTGGATTTTGCTCTCTCTGAAATCCCTAAAAATATGCTGGATGACAATCTGGCCGGCAGGACGATCAGTATCTTCGATGAATATCTTTCCTATGGTCCTGAGGCCGTGGAAGAAGTGGAACGCATGATGAATGAAAGAGGCTTTTCCATTTCCCTTCCTAAGGATGATCCTCATAAGGCCGCACTGGTCCTTTTCGGTGAAATTTTCGGCGCACAGATTTCCGGGACTTCTTATGATTCCACGATGAAGCTGATGATTGCCGTAGGGGTTTCGCTTCTTGTCCTGATGCGGGAGAAGCGGGAAAGCCGTGCGATTTCCTTCGAGAATATCATCATGACGAAGAATGACGGAACGCGCCTTCTTCCTGTCATTGTGAATATTGATGAGCCGGAGCTCCATCTGCATCCATACCTCCAGCGTGCTCTTCTGGCATTCTGCCGTTCGATCCTGAATAACAAGGAAAGTTTCTTCTTGAAGCTTGTGCAGAATCTTCTTGGCGTGGACGGACTGGACGGGCAGCTCTTTGTCGTCACTCATTCTACGGATGCTCTTGTCAACGACTACCGGAAAATCATCCGCATGTACAGGGATGAGAAGGAAATGGTACGTGCTGCCTGCGGTTCTTCCTTCCATTTTGACAGTGAAATAGAAAAGCATCTGATTATGCATTTCCCGGAAGTCAAGGAAGCCCTTTACTCCCGCTGCACGATCCTTGTCGAAGGAGAGACGGAGTATGGTTCCTTCGGCTATTTTGCAAAGACACTCGGCGTTCAGTTTGATTATCATGGAATCTGCCTCATCAATGCACGGGGAGAAAGTTCCATTTCAAAGATTGCTGAATTGATCCGACGTTTCCATATACCGGCCGTATGTCTCTATGACAGGGACGTCATGGGGTCAAGGCACCATTCTTCCTATGTCTTCTATACGGACTACATCTGTTTTGAAATGGATGTCGTAAAATCCTGCCTGTCACATGGGAAACGAAAGCTTCTCGATGACGTCATCGGGGATATTGAAGAAGCGGGGGATGTCGTAAGCTCTGCGCTGATCAAAAAAGCAGGAGCAAAGCTGGGCGTTCCGAAGGGCTTTTATCCGCCAAAGAAGCTGAAGAATATTAATCCAAGAGATGAGAAAGCGCAGGAGTTCTATTACTTTGCCTGGCTCTATGGGAACAAAGGCGTTATCATAGGGCGCGCTCTGGGAAAGAGGCTGACGGAAAATGAAATTCCGCCTGCTTTTGCCAGAACCATTCATGCGGCTGTCCGCTTTTCCGCCGGGAATAAGGGACAATCCGGTGAGAAGTAGTATGTCTTCAGGTACCTGGGTTTTTCTATAATGAAAATTTAACAATTTTGCTATTGAAAAACCCGAGTATACCTTTTAAGATTATAAAGATATCATATTTTGTTGTTTTTAAGGAGGCCGGCATGAACGCGATTTCGCTCAAAGGCCGTTCTGTCCTCGGACTGCAGGATTTTACAGCCGGGGAAATTGAACGGATTCTGGAAGTGGCAGCACAGATGAAAAAAATTGTACTGTCTGATAACAAAAAGCGGGATTTCCTGAAAGGTAAATCCATTGTGACAGTGTTTTCTGAGGCATCAACGAGAACACGCAGTTCTTTCGAGCTTGCCGGTAAATACTTGGGAGCCGATGTTATCAATATTACAAAGAGCGGCAGCTCGATGACGAAAGGTGAAAGCATGCGAGATACATTGCTTACTGTTTCCGCTATGGGAGTAGATGCAGTGATTATTCGTGATTCGTCAGAGGGGGGCCGCTCTTTTTGCATCCAAAGTAATGAGCCCCAAGGTCAAGGTGCCTGTTGTCATCAATGCAGGCGACGGCGCGCATGCTCATCCGACGCAGGCGCTGCTCGAACTTTTCACATTAAAGGAAGCAGGCAAGAATATCAAAGGAATGAAGTATGTCATCATTGGCGACATTCTCCACTCCCGCGTTGCGCGAAGTGATATTTACGGGTTTACGAAGCTGGGCGCTGAAGTACATCTTGTGGGACCGCGCACTTTGGTTCCCAAGGAACTCGAGTCAATGGGAGTCATCGTTGATGACAACCTTGAAGATGCATTAAGGGATGCTGATGCGATCAATATTCTTCGTATCCAGCTTGAAAGAGCTGCAGGCGGATTCATTCCGACAACAAGAGAATATGCACGTCTCTTCGGCATCAACAAGAAGAGACTGGAGCTTTGCAAGAAGGATGCGGCCATCATCCATCCGGGCCCGATGAACCGTGGCATAGAAATCGGATATGATGTGGCTTACGATGAATCATCCTGGATTCAGGAAGAAGTAAGAAACGGCGTAGCAGTGCGTATGGCATTGGAGTATTTGACACTGACGGAGGGCAAAGACATTGAAGCTGGTCATTAAAAACGGAATCATTGTAAATCCTGCCAGAAAGCAGCATGAAAAAGGCGACATTGTCATAGAAAATGGGAAAATTCTCTCCATTGGCGGGACTGCAGATACAGAAGGCGCAGAAGTTTATGATGCAAATGGCTTGTTTGTCGCACCAGGACTCATTGATATGCATGTCCATCTCCGTGAACCCGGACAGGAAGCCAAGGAAGATATTCACACAGGCACGCAGGCAGCAGCCGCAGGCGGCATCACGCGCGTGGCAACAATGGCCAACACAAAGCCTGTCATCGATAATGCAGCAGTCTTCAGGGATGTGCTGAGACGCGTCGATGAATGCGGTGTCGTCAAGGTCAGCGTCATCGGTGCTCTTTCCAAAAATCTGGAAGGAAAGCAGCTCTCTGAGATGGGAGACATGGCAGCCGAAGGCGCAGCCGCTTTCTCTGATGATGGCCATTATGTAGAAAGCGCAAACTTCATGCGCAGGGCTATGGAATATGCAGACATGCTGCACAAGATGGTCATCGACCACGCAGAAGATGCAACCATGTGCTCCGGCGGTTTCATGAATGAAGGAAAGGTATCTTATGCAATGGGCGTGACCGGAAGACCGGCAGCCGGGGAAGATATTGCAGTAGCAAGAGATCTTCTTCTGTCAGAAATGACGGGATGCCATATCCATATCGCCCACGTCAGCAGTGCAAAGGCTGTGGAACTGATCCGCGAGGCTAAGGCGAAGCATGTGAACTGCACAACAGAAGTCACATCACAGCATCTTTACTTTACAGATGAATGGCTGAAGAATTATGAGTCTTCCTTCAAGATGGCACCGCCAATCCGCACCGAAGATGACAGGAAAGCTCTGATTGAAGGATTGAAGGACGGCACGATCGACGCCATCATTACCGATCATGCGCCGCACTGCAACGAAGAAAAGGATGTTCCTTTCAACTGTGCGCCTAACGGTATTGCAGGACTGGAAACGTCTCTTGCTTCTGCGCTGACGGTTTTTTGCCACAACAACGGATTTACGATTGACAGGCTTATTGAACTCATGAGCGTCAATCCGGCCCGTCTCCTTGGCGTAGAAGGCGGAGTTCTTGAAGAAGGAGCTGCTGCTGATATTGTCGTCATCGATCCGGACAAGGAATGGACGGTTCATGGAAATGAACTTTATACGAAATCACTTTTCACGCCTTATGAAGGACTGACTTTGAAGGGCAGGGCTGTGCTTACAGTCGTAGATGGAGAGATTGTCATGAAGGAAGGGAAGGTGCTGAAATGAAAGGCCTCTTGGTTTTAGAAAACGGCGCCCGCTTCGAGGGTGATCTCCTGGGAACAGTAGAAGGAATGGGAGAGCTCGTATTCAATACGGGCATGACAGGATACCAGGAATGCTTTACGGATCCGTCTTATGAAGGACAGATCCTGACACTGACATATCCGCTGATCGGCAACTACGGTGCGAATGATCTTTTCATGCAGAACAGGAAACCGGCTGCTGCAGGATATGTCCTGGATCAGATCACAGAGCATCCGAGCAACTGGGAATGCAAGGAAAAGATTACGGATTTCATTGAAAGATACCATGTGCCATGCCTCTACAATGTAGATACAAGAGCGGTCACAAGAATGGTCCGCATGCAGGGCGTCATGAAAGCTGTCATCGTTTCTGCTGACAGAGGCGAAGATTTCATTCAGGAAGCTCTGGCAAAACCGATGCACAAGAATCAGGTCGAAAGAGTAACGACCGCTTATCCATATACATACGGGGACGGTAAGTACCAGGTATCCCTTCTTGACTGCGGACTGAAGAAGAATATTCTCGTCAGTCTGGCGGCCAATGACTGCACGGTGCATGTATTCCCGGCCCATACAACGGCTGAGGAACTCCTTGCGTCCGATCCGGACGGAATTTTCCTTTCGCCCGGACCGGGAGACCCGCAGGATGTGCCCTATGTCGTTGAAACGGTCAAGAAACTGATCGGAAAGAAGCCGATTTTCGGTATCTGCCTGGGAATCCAGATGCTCTCCACCGCCTTAGGCGCGCATACCTTTAAGCTGCCTTTCGGACACAGAGGATCCAACCACCCGGTCAAGGACCTCAGAACCGGCCGCGTATACATCACGAGCCAGAACCATGGTTATGCAGTTTCCGATGAAGGACTGCCGGATTGCATTGAAGTCACGCACAGAAGCGTCAACGACGGAACCATTGAAGGCATCCGCCATAAGACACTTCCGATTCAGGCAGTGCAGTATCATCCGGAAGCTTCACCCGGACCGAAGGATAACTTCTATCTCTTTGCTGAATTTACGAAGGCCATGGAGGAGTTCAAAAATGATAAATAAAGATGTGAAAAAAGTTCTCGTCATTGGCTCTGGTCCTATTGTCATCGGACAGGCTGCAGAGTTTGACTACGCTGGTACACAGGCCTGCCGCTCTCTTAGAGAAGAAGGCGTGGAAGTTGTTCTTGTCAACAGCAATCCATCCACAATCATGACCGACGTAGATATTGCTGACCGTGTATATATCGAACCGATTACGCTCCCATTCGTAACGGAAGTCATCAAGAGAGAACGTCCGGATGCCCTTCTTGCCACGCTTGGCGGACAGGTCGGCCTTAACATGGCAGTACAGCTTGCTGATGCAGGTGTGCTGGACAAGTATAATGTAAAACTCCTCGGCTCTTCTCTCCATGCAATCAAGCATGCAGAAGACAGAGAACTCTTTAAGGAAGCTATGGAAGAAATCCATCAGCCGGTTCCTGAATCTGAAATTTTCGAAGACCTGGAACCTGCTGTTGCTTTCGCAGATAAGATCGGATACCCGGTCATCATCCGCCCTGCTTATACACTGGGCGGTACAGGCGGCGGCATTGCGCATGACCGCTATGAAATGGAAGAAATCGCCAACCGCGGCATCAAGCTTTCTCCGATCAATCAGATTCTGGTTGAACGCAGCATCGCCGGCTGGAAAGAAGTAGAATTCGAAGTCATGAGAGACGGTGCTGATAACTGCATTATCGTCTGCGCTATGGAAAATATCGATCCTGTCGGTGTTCATACAGGCGATTCCATTGTTGTCGCTCCGACGCAGACTCTGACAGACCAGCAGTACCAGATGCTCCGTACAGCTTCCCTTGATATCATCCGCTATCTCCGCATCGAAGGCGGCTGCAACGTACAGTACGGCCTTGATACCAAGACGAACCAGTACTACGTCATCGAAGTCAATCCGCGTGTCAGCCGTTCATCGGCTCTGGCATCGAAAGCAACCGGCTATCCGATTGCCAAAGTAGCAGCAAAGATTGCCCTTGGCATGCATCTTGATGAAATCACCAATGCCATTACAGGAAATACAAAAGCATGCTTTGAACCGTCGATCGACTATGTCGTATGCAAATTCCCGAGATGGCCGTTTGAAAAGTTCACGCTTGCCGACCGCGAAATCGGAACGCAGATGAAGGCAACCGGCGAAGTCATGGCGCTCGACCGTACACTGGAAGGTGCTCTTCTTAAAGCACTCCGTTCCCTCGAAGTCGGAGGCGGCTACCTGCACCTCGACAAGCTTGACGGACAGTCCCTCTATGATATCCGCTGCCTCTTGAGACGCATTGACAATGAAAGAATCTTTGTTGTCGCTGAAGCACTCAGAAGAGGCATCGAACCTGAAGAAATCAACCGCATTACAAGAATCGACCTCTTCTTCATCTACAAGATCCAGAACATCATTATGATGGAACGCCGTCTCATGAAGGAAGGACTGACGGTAGAATCCCTGAAGGCTGCCAAGAGAATCCAGATGCCTGATGAAGCGATTGCGCATTTCTGCGAAGTTACTCCCAAAGAAGTGGAAAACTTCAAGAGAAAAGCCAACGTGCATCCGGACTTCAAGATGGTAGATACCTGCGCTGCTGAATTTGAAGCGCATACGCCATATTACTACTCCACCTACGGCGCAGAAGACGAAGTAAAGCCGCAGGGGAAGGGTTCCGTCGTCGTATTCGGCTCCGGTCCGATCCGCATCGGGCAGGGCATCGAATTTGACTACTGCTCCGTTCATGCTTCCTGGGCTCTCAGGAAGGCAGGAAAGAAATCCATCGTCATCAACAACAACCCGGAAACCGTTTCGACCGACTTTGATACATCCGATTCCCTGTACTTTGAACCACTGACAGAACAGGATGTCATGGAAATCATCGATAAGGAAAAACCGGAAGGCGTCATCTGCCAGTTCGGCGGCCAGACTGCCATCAACCTGGCAACACCGATGGCAAAACGCGGCATCCGCATTATCGGTTCCTCCAATGAATCCATCGATATGGCAGAAGACCGTGAACGTTTTGATACATTGATGGGCCAGCTTGGCATTGCACGCCCGAAGGGCTGCCTTGTCGAAAGTGTTGAAGAAGCTATGGCAAAGACGGAGGAACTTGATTATCCGCTGATTGTCCGCCCAAGCTACGTCCTTGGGGGAAGAGCCATGCAGATCGTTTATGATCAGGCTGAACTGAAACAGTACCTGAAGGAAGCCGTTGTCGCATCCCATGAGCATCCGGTCCTGATCGACCAGTACATGGTCGGCCGTGAAGTGGAAGTCGATGCCATTTCCGATGGCGTCGATGTCTGCATCCCGGGCATCATGGAACAGATTGAACGTTCCGGCGTTCATTCCGGCGACTCCATTGCCGTTTATCCTCCGCAGCATCTCTCGCAGGAAATCATTGAAACACTGACCGATTACACAGGAAGAATTGCAAGAGCCATGAACGTCAAGGGCCTCGTCAATATCCAGTTCATCGTAGTCAATGGCAAGGTCTATGTCATTGAAGTCAATCCGAGAGCCAGCCGTACGGTTCCATTCATGAGCAAGATTACCGGCATCAACATGGTTGAATATGCAACAAGAGTCGCTCTTGGTGAATCCCTGAAGGATACAGGGCTTCCGCTCGGACTCGTGCCGGACAAAGGCTATGTAGCCGTTAAAGCACCGGTATTCTCTTTCTCCAAGCTGGGACTTGTTGAAATCAAGCTCGGGCCGGAAATGAAATCCACCGGCGAAGTCATGGGCATCGGACACACCTATCAGGAAGCGCTTTACAAAGCAGTCGTTGCTGCGCATCTTACTGTTCCGTCCCATGGCAATGTCCTGATTACCGTCAGCGACCGCGATAAGCCCGAAACAGCTGAACTTGCCCGCGGGTTCGTCAACCTCGGATATCGTCTGATCTGTACATCCGGTACAGGTTCCTATTTCCAGAACCTTGGAATTCCGGTTGAAATCATCAAGAAGATCCATGAAAAGGGCGAAAACTGCGAAAAGTATCTGAAACTTGGCAAGGTAGACATGGTACTCAATACGATTTCCTATGGAAGCCAAATCGAACAGGAAGGCTATGACCTCCGCCGCATTGCGGTAGAACTTGCCATCCCGTGCATTACTTCTCTGGATACAGCCAAGGAAGTACTGCGTGTCATGGCATCGACCGGAGATGGCTATCACGTGGAAGCCATTCAGGATTATGTGAAGGAGAACTGAAAAAGCATGGCAGGTTATGTAGAAAAAGGAATTATTTGGCTTCATAAGAAGATTGCTAAGGACATCTGGCAGATGCAGATTGAACTTCCGCTGACAGCCAGAGAAGCAAAGCCAGGACAGTTCATCCATATGAAAGTCAATGATCCGCGTTACCTTTTAAGGCGTCCGATTTCCATTGCGGGAACGGACCCTGAAAAGGGACTCGTTGAAATCATTTACCGTATCGTCGGAAAAGGAACAGAAGCCATGTCCCATCTGAAGGAAGGGGATGTCGTAGACAGCTTAGGGCCTCTTGGCACATCCTTTTCCATGGATAAGGATCATATCGTAGGCATTGGCGGCGGCATTGGAATTGCGCCGATCCTTTTCATGGCAAGACAGGCAAGACCTGGACAGATGACCGTTGTCATCGGTGGCAGAAATAAGGAAGAAGTATTCTGGAAGGATTTATTCCCGGATACGGTCAGGAAAATGATCGTAACGACGGATGATGGATCTTATGGAATCAAAGGATTCTCCGTTTCCGTGCTTCCTCAGATGTTTGCTGAAGAAAAGGTGGACGAAGCCTGCGTATGCGGACCAGCCATTATGATGAAGACTGCCGCAGAAATGGCAAAGACGGCAGGCGTATACTGCGAAGTCTCTGTGGAGAGAAGAATGGGATGCGGCATTGGCACATGCCTTGGCTGCGTTTGCGACAAGAAGTCAGGCGAAGGCCATTACAAGGTATGCACTGACGGCCCGGTGTTTAACGCAGAGGAGGTAGTATTATGACAAATCTGTCGGTAAATTACCTGGGAATCCCGATGAAAACACCGCTGATCGGCGCGTCCGGGACAGTAGGCTTCGGACTTGAAATTGCTGAATACGTCGACATGAATAAAGTCGGCGCCATTTCCGGGAAGGGCCTTGCGCCGACTCCCTGGAAAGGAAATGAAGGCATACGCGTTGCTGAAACGGATTCCGGCATGCTGAATGCCATCGGCCTTGAAAATCCAGGTGTTCCTTACTTTATTGAGCATTACCTTCCCAAGGTTAAAAAGCTGGGCGTTCCTTTCATCGCCAATATGGTGGGGAAGACGACCGAAGAATATGCAGAATGTGCAAAAATGCTGACGGTAGACGGCGTTGATGCGCTGGAAGTCAATATTTCCTGCCCGAATGTCAAGGAAGGCGGCGTTGCTTTCGGGACAGATCCCAAACAGGCAGCCGCTGTGACAAGAGCCATCAAGGACAGCACGAATCTTCCTGTTATCGTAAAGCTGTCACCGAACGTGACCGATATCGTCACGATTGCAAAAGCGGTGGAAGATGCAGGCGCTGATTCACTGTCCCTTGTCAATACGCTTTTAGGACTTGCCATTGATGTCAGGACAAGACGCCCGATTCTTGGAAATATAACAGGCGGATTCGCCGGCCCTGCCATCAAGCCGGTTGCGCTCCGCATGGTATGGCAGGTGGCAAAGGCCGTCAATATTCCGGTATCCGGATTAGGCGGCATCATGACCGGCATCGATGCCATTGAGTTTATGATGGCAGGCGCAGATACGGTTCAGATCGGCACAGCCAACATCATTGATCCTAATGCCATGGAACGTATTGCCGATGAAATGGATGAATGGTGCGATAAGAACGGCGTCAAGGATATTCAGGAAATCGTTGGTACGCTGAAAGCTTAATAGAAAGCCAACACAAAAAGGACTGCTCATTGAGCAGTCCTTTTCAAATGCTTATTAAGAATGATGGGGACAGCGTTATTTCTTAGCGCCGTTGAAGTTGTTCTCGTCATCCCACCATACGATACCCTTCTGGTTCTTGAGTACTTTCTTGTGGAAAATCGGAAGCTTGATGCCTTTTGCAAGCTGGTCTTCATAATCCTTCAGGCATGTACGAACCTGCGGGAATAAGAGGAGAATAGCTGTAACGTTTGTCAGAACCATGAATGCCATGAAGAGGTCAGCCAGATTCCAGACGAGCGGAAGATCAGCAATGGAACCCCAGAAAATCATGACAGCGATCAGTACGCGGAAGAGATTCAGCGGCCATTTTTTATGAGTCAGATGGCCGATATTGATTTCACCATAGTAGTAGTTGCCGATAAGAGAGGTGAATGCAAAGAGGAAAATCAGGATGGAAACGGCTTTTGGAGCCATAGGTCCAAAGTACTGCGCCAGATCCCACTGTACCAGTTCGATACCGGTCAGTCCGGTAGATGCATAATCACCAGTTAAAAGAACAATGAATGCAGAAGCAGAGCAGATGAAGAGTGTATCGACATATACGCCGAATGCCTGGATCAGGCCCTGTACAACCGGATGATTGGCATCAGCTGTTGCAGCTGCGTTTGGAACAGAACCTTCGCCGGCTTCATTGGAGAAGAGGCCTCTCTTGAAACCAGTCAGGACAGCAGCGCCCATGCCGCCGCCAAATGCAGCCTGCCAGTCAAATGCATCTCTGAAAATGATGTAGAAAACATGCGGCATATCCGTGATGTTGTAAATCATGATGCCAAGCGCAATAACGATGTAAAGGCCTGCCATGAGGGGAACCATCCATTCAGTGACGCGGGCAATACGTCCCATGCCGCCGCAGATGACAGCCATGACAAGAACTGTAACAACAGCTCCGACGACCATACGGTCAGCACCAAGTGCATGGTTCAGCGCAAGGGAAATAGTATTGGACTGGACGGAGTTGTAAATCATGCCGTAAGTAACGGAAATGAGGATGGCAAAGATAGCTGCCCAGAGTTTGTAGCCCAAACCATTTTTCAGGTAGTAAGCAGGACCGCCTCTGAAACCATTTCCGCCTTCACGCGGAACCTTGTAAATCTGAGCCAGGGTACTTTCTACAAATCCTGTAGCCGAACCGATGACAGCAATGAACCACATCCAGAAAATAGCTCCAGGACCGCCGGATACAATAGCAATTGCAATGCCGGCAATATTGCCTACGCCGACTCGGGATGCTGTACTGACGCAGAACGCCTGGAAAGGAGAAATCTCATTTCCTTCTGTTTTTGTGCCGGCCGTATTTGCTATCAGTTTGAACATCGTGCCGAAATAGCGAAGCTGTACTGCTTTTGTGCGAATGGTAAAGTACACGCCTGCGCCTACCAAAAGGACAATGATGACTGACGACCACAGGACGCCGTTGATTGATGAGACAATGTCGTTTAATGACTCCATACCATACTCCTCTTCTTCTTTTAATACAATATATATGTACAAATTCAACTCATTATATAATGTTTTGCCGCTTTGTACAACATCATGAATATAAATTTATCATGACGGGAGGATTAGAAAAGTTAAGGAAAAGCCAGTAAAAGTCCAAAGATACAGGGCGAAAGGAATGCATACATGAAAGGAGAGGAGCTTTCCTGCTGCATGTGTACGCGTGGGATGGACACATGCAAGGATGAGGGCTCAAAAACATGCGGTAATTTGGGATGCCATTGTATATTTCATGCATTTTGAAACATTTCAAACCACGATGCATTTTTCTGAAATCGTGCGGTGAAGAATAAAGGAAATCAGAAGATTTTGTATTTATAAAACAAGGGGTTTCAGGCATATTTTTACAAATTTGGCGAAAAATGGTAAAATACAGAAGTTCGTGGAGGTGATAGATGTGCGTGACTTATATAAATGGAGCTGTGCAGCCGTTTTGTGGCTCATGACTTCCATGGCTGTTTCAGCGGAAACGCTGACGGCAGGTATGAGTGGAAGCGCGGTTGCTGATCTGCAGAATGCACTTGTCCAGGCAGGCTATTTAGCCAGAACCGTAGATGGAGACTACGGCTCGACGACAAAAGAAGCAGTATTCCTTTTCCAGAAGGATCACGGGCTTCCTGCGACAGGGAAAGCAGATGATGCGACCATTGCATCCATCCGAAGAAATGAGAACTCCGGCTACCGCAATGGGGGTGGAGTCGTGTATGCATCTGGCAACAGGGGCGACGTCATCGTTGATATGCAGCTGAGGCTGCAGAAAGCCGGCTATCTGAAAGGCGGCATTGATGGCGTTTACGGGCAGGACACGGAAAATGCTGTCAGGGCTTACCAGAAGGATCATGGATTTCCTGTATCCGGCGTGATTGATGAGATGACATACAATTCTCTTAAAGGGAAAAGCAGTCAGGAGAGCGCCCAGGCCAGGTCAAACCGCCCATCCCGCTTGTATGGAATCGGAGACAGCGGAGACCGGGTGCTCGATATCCAGAATAAGCTGAAGAAGCTTGGATATCTTGACGGGACAGTTGACGGTATTTACGGCGGACTTACCGCCAATGCGGTGAAAGCTTTCCAGGGAGATCAGGGAATTTCTGAAACAGGAGAAATTGATGAAGGGACACTGGATGCCTTGTCTCAGGCCTATGCAGACAGGCCGGGGGATTTCTCCCTTGCTTTGGGCGATTCGGGAAAAAAGGTCATTCTTCTTCAAAACAAGCTTCTTCTGCATGGATACAATCCCGGAACGGCTGACGGTGTTTACGGGCAGAGCACGGCTGATGCAGTAAAAGCTTTCCAGGCTGAGCAGAATCTGGCAAGGACGGGGAGCGTAGACAGCAATGTCTGGAAAAGACTGGATGATCCGCCGTGCTTTACCGGAAACTATATCAAGGTGTTCCACATGGAAGCAACAGCTTATACGCCAAATGACGGGAATGGAAACGGGCATACGGCGCTTGGCGGTTTTGCAGGGAAGGGTCACGCCGCTGTCGATCCTAATGTAATTCCGCTTGGAAGCATCGTTTTCATTGAAGGATATGGCTACGCTATCTGTGATGATATCGGCGGCGCCATTCATGGCATGATTATTGATGTCGGAGTTGATACATTAGATCAGGCATATGCGTGGGGAACAAAACCGCGCGTAACAGTCTATCTCATAAAATAAAAGCAGGCAGGTGGTCTTATGGCCGCCTGCTTTTACTTTTTCGCCAATACACAGGAAAGTTTTCATGAACTGTATTTTTCAGGACGATTTTTTCTTATGTATACGCTGTTTTCCTTGCCATGAGATGTGTCATTTGCTAAAATAAAACTCATGGGTTTTATTAAATTTTTTATTTGAACACAAAAGCTCTGGGAAATTCTTTTCCGGTATTTTGCATTTCATTTTGTTGCAGTTCAGGAGGTTGTATGGCAGAGTTGACAGCCGTCATTTTGGCAGCCGGTCAGGGAACCCGTATGAAATCTGCTTATCCCAAGGTGCTTCACCGTGTGTGCGGCGTACCGATGGCTGAGCAGGTCATCCGTGTTGTCAGACAGGGCGGATTTGAAAAGTGTGTCGTAATCACAGGTTTTAAGGAAAAACTTGTAAGAGAATGCCTGGAAGATAAAGAAGTCGTATTTGTGCATCAGGAAGAACAGCTCGGAACAGGTCATGCCGTCATGCAGGCGCTGCCTGAATTCAAGGATGATCCGGAAGGATATGTTCTTGTCGTCTGCGGAGACACCCCGCTTCTTCGCGCTGAGACAATCAGGGATCTGACGGATACATGCATTTCCAATGGAGCATCCGCTGCGGTTTTGACTGCTGTTCTGGATAATCCATTCGGATACGGAAGGGTTCTCCGTGATGAAAAAGGGAATATGACATGCATCGTAGAGCAGAAGGACGGGACGCCTGAGCAGCTTTCCGTTCATGAAATCAATACGGGGACCTATGTGTTCCGCGCAAAGGATCTCATTGATGCTTTGGGACGTATTGACAACAAAAACGCGCAGGGCGAGTATTACCTGACCGACGTGTTTGGCATCATGATCCGCGATGGAAAGAAAGTCATTCCGAAGATCTGCGATAATCCTGAAGAAACCGAAGGCGTCAATTCACGCATTCAGCTTGCTGAGGCAGACAGGATTCTCCGCCTCCGCAAGGCAGAGAAATTGATGGCTGAAGGCGTCAGCATCATAAATCCGGAGAATACATATATCGGACAGGATGTAAAAGTGGGAAGAGACACCATCCTCTATCCGGGGACGATCCTTGAAAGTCATACCGTGATTGGGGAAGGATGCGTCATTGGTCCCGATACCCAGCTGACAGATGTCACCTGCGGCAGCTTTACTCATCTGAACCGCGTTTATGCACATGAATGCAAAATCGGCTCTTATAATGAAATCGGACCTTTCGTTCATCTTCGTCCAAATACCGACCTTCATGATCACATAAAGATCGGAAACTTCGTAGAAGTGAAGAATTCTACTGTTGGAAATGGCACAAAGCTTCCGCATCTCATTTACTGCGGTGATTCCGATCTCGGCGAAAATGTGAATTTCGGCTGCGGCACCGTTACCGTCAACTTCGACGGCAAGGAAAAACACCGCTGCAAAATTGATGATCACGCTTTCATCGGATGCAATACAAACCTTGTGGCTCCCGTTCATATCGGAGAACGCGCCTTTACGGCAGCAGGGTCTACCATAACAAAAGATGTTCCTGCCAATGCGCTTTCTGTTGCACGCGCAAAGCAGAGAAATATCGAAGACTGGGTCAAGGATGACACTTACAAAGATTAATTCCTTGACACTGTGAATTTGTGAATCTTTTGTTATGATTAAATTTCAAAAAAGTAATAAAAATTTTCAGATATCCAAGTAAAACTGGTATATAATGAAATGGAATAGTCCGGTTAGGGACAAATCAGCAATTCCATATAAATTTTTAACTTTCATCTATGTGAAAGGAAAGGGAGAATCAGCAAATGGACATGGAAGACACTTCTAAATTGAAGATTTTTACGGGTACCGCGCATCTGGCTCTGGCAAAGGAAATTTCTGACTACATTGGAGTCCCGCTCGGTAAAGCAATCTGCGGCCGCTTCAATAATGGAGAAATACAGGTCATGATTAATGAAAGCGTCCGTGGTAAGGACTGCTTTATCATTCAGCCGACTGGTGCTCCGGTTAATGATAACCTGATGGAAATGCTGATTATGGTTGATGCGCTCAAGAGAGCTTCTGCACGCCACATCACTGTTGTTGTTCCATATTATGGATATGCTCGTCAGGACCGCAAGACAAGAGGCCGTGAACCGATCAGCTCCAAGCTGGTTGCCGATCTCATGTCCACTGCCGGCGTGACAAGAGTTGTAACGATGGACCTTCATGCAGGACAGATCCAGGGCTTCTTCAATGTTCCTGTCGATCATCTGATGTCCGCATCTCTTCTGGCAGATTATGTAAAATCCAAGAATCTGGAAAACCTGACCATCGTTTCTCCTGACCTTGGCGGCGTAACAAGAGCCAGAGAACTGGCTGACCGTGTAGGTGCTCCGATCGCCATCATTGAAAAGAGACGTCCGGAACCGGGCGTTGCTAAAGTCATGAACATCATCGGCAACGTAAAAGACAGAAACTGCTTCGTTGTTGATGATATCGTTGATACAGCAGGATCCCTCTGCGAAGGTGCCAAAGCTCTTGCCGAATATGGCGCTAAAGGCGTATATGCTGCAGTCTGCCATCCGGTACTGACAGATCCGGCTACCGAAAGAATCAAGAATTCCAACATCAAGGAACTGATTGTTACCAATTCTCTTCCGATTCCTCCGAAAAAAATCCAGGATAAACTGACGGTTCTCTCCATTGCTCCGCTCCTTGGCGAAGCTATCCTCCGCATTTTCCATGATGCATCCGTCAGCCAGCTCTTCGATAAATAATGAAGATCTTAGCAGGACTCGGAAATCCGGGCAAGGAATATGAACACACCCGCCATAATATGGGGTTTGATGTCATTGATATTCTGGCAAAACGCTGGAATGTTTCTGCATGGAAAGAAACGATGAAGGCGGAAACAGCAGCTGTTGTTGTCAACGGGGAAAAGGTTCTTCTTGTCAAACCGCTGACCTATATGAATAACAGCGGAGAAGCAGTGGGAGCCATTGCCAATTATTACAAGGTCGGTCTCGATGATATTTATATCATCTGTGATGATCTTGATTTGCCGCCCGGAAAAGTAAGAATTCGCAAAAAAGGCTCCGCAGGAGGCCATAACGGAATCAAATCTCTGATTGCTCATCTGGGAAGTGAAGGATTCACACGCTTCAGAATTGGCGTGGGTCATCCTCAGGATGGACACACAGTCATAGAGCATGTCCTGGGCCGTCCTTACGGAGACGATATTGCCAAAATCGAAGAGGCAAAGATAAAAACCGCGGATTCCATTGAAACCGCACTGGAAAGCGGCGTGGATCGCGCAATGAACCTCTTTAATCCAAAGAGAAAAGCCTGAATGAAAGCGGCCGCCTGCATGGGCGGCTGTTTTTGATGACTGGGCCAATTGAGCTCTGGAGGTGAAAGAATGAAAGGACACTTAATCGTTCTTGAAGGAATTGATGGAAGCGGGAAAGCAACGCAGTCAGAATTTCTGGAGCAGAATCTGATAAGTCTCGGGAAGGATGTCATGCATATTTCCTTTCCTGATTACGAAAGTGAATCTTCCGCTCTTGTGAAAATGTACCTTCGCGGAGATTTCGGTAAAGATCCGATGGATGTGAATCCGTATGCAGCATCCTTGTTCTATGCCGTCGACAGGTTTGCTTCCTTCCGCACCAAGTGGAAAAAGTTTTATGAAAACGGCGGAATTGTCATTGCAGACCGGTACACGACAAGCAATATGGTGCATCAGATGACAAAGTATGATCAGGCAGAAGAAAGGAGGAAGTTCCTTCAATGGCTTGAGGCGACCGAGTATGGAGAACTTGAACTGCCAAGGCCTGATCTGGTCATTCTGCTTGATATCCCTTTGGCCATTTCAGAAAGGCTGATCAGGGAAAGAGCGGCAAAGGGCGGTTCCTCAGATATTCATGAACAGCATCTGGATTATTTGAAGAAATGTCATGCAGCCTATCAGGAGCTGGTTGCTTTGTATGGCTGGAAGAAGATTTCCTGCGTGGAAGAAGAAAAACTTAGAAGTCCTGATGATATCAGCCGTGATGTAAAAGACGCAGTTCTTTCCATGATGGGAAAATAAACGGACAAGGTCTTTGGATGACAGGCTGACTATTGTGTTTATACATCGTTCTGCTATAATAAATAAGAATAGATTAATCTCTTCAGGGCGGGGTGGAAGTCCCCACCGGTGGTGACAGCCCACGAACCAATTTCGCTTGGTAAGATCTGGTGTGAATCCAGAGCCGACGGTATAGTCCGGATGAAAGAAGAGTGGATAAGATTCTTAGGAATCCACCTCCCTGGAACGAAAGGGAGGTGGATTTTTTGCGTATTGATGAAGATAGAAAGTACATGGCCCGCGCTCTGGAACTGGCAGTCAGGGGAATGGGGCATACGCGTCCGAATCCAATGGTAGGTGCTGTCATTGTCAAGGACGGGCGTGTCATCGGTGAAGGCTGGCATGAACAGTACGGCGGCCCTCATGCAGAAGTGAATGCATTTAATAACTGCACAGAAGATCCGAAGAGGGCGACTTTGTACGTCAGTCTGGAGCCCTGCTCTCACTACGGGAAGACGCCGCCGTGTGCGGATCTCATTATCCAAAAAGACATCGACCGCGTTGTCACGGCAATGGTCGATCCCAATCCGCTCGTAGCAGGAAAGGGAATCAGGAAATTAAGGGATGCGGGCATTTTTGTTACTGTCGGCGTCATGGAAAAAGAAGCAAAAGAGCTCAATGAAGTTTTCCTGAAGTACATCCAGAAGCATAAACCTTTTGTCCTTTACAAAGCGGCCATGTCCCTGGATGGAAAAACAGCCTGCCATACCGGTGAATCCAAGTGGATTTCTTCCGAAGATTCACGCGAGGAGGTTCACGTTCTCCGCGGCTGCTATGCAGGAATTATGGCGGGAGCCGGCACTATACTGGCCGATAATCCGCTTTTGACATCCCGCACGGAAGGGATGATCGATCCGGTAAGAATTATCGTAGATGGCAATCTATCCGTTCCGCTAAAGGCAAAGGTATTCCAGGAACCGGGAAGGGCCATCGTCCTTACGACCACCTCGGCCGATGAGACAAAGCGTGATGCCCTGATTAAAAACGGCATTGATGTCATTATCGCAGACGGCGATATCAAGGGAAAGGTAGACCTTTCCGCTGCTATGACAGGACTTGCCTTGAAAGGAATCGACGGCATCCTTCTGGAAGGCGGCGCAACCCTTGCTGCAGATGCATTTGAGGCAGGAATCGTTGATAAGGTAAGAATCTATGCAGCTCCTATCCTGATTGGCGGAAAAGATGCACCGGGCCTCCTTGGAGGAAAAGGCGCAGATACCATACCGGAAGCAGTCAGGCTGAAAAATATTACGACATTGATGTCAGGCTCCGATCTCATCATTGAAGGTTATGTAGATCACAAAGAGGAATCTCCTAAAGAAGAACCTGAGAAATCAGAAGAAGCTCATGATGAACCTGCATCAGATCTCCCTATCGAAAAAGGAGAGGATGAAAAGGGTGAATAAGAATGTTTACCGGGATTGTTGAGGAAATCGGCCATATCAGGCAGATCAGAAGATCCGGACACAGCTACACGCTGACTATATCCTGCAGGACTGTACTGGAAGGGACCAAGCTTGGCGACAGCATTGCGGTCAATGGCGCCTGTCTCACCGTTACAAGGATGGATCAGGATTCTTTTGACGCTGATGTTACGCCTGAAACTTTGAGAAGAACATCCTTCTCTATTTGCCGGCCGGGATCACCGGTTAATCTTGAAAGAGCACTCAGGCTCTGCGACCGCCTGGGCGGACACATCATGCTTGGCCATGTCGATGGACAGGGAAAGATCCTTTCATTCAGGAAACTGGATAATTCCATCGAAGTTGCCATAACATTAGACAAAGCGCTGATGAGATATATTGTTGAAAAGGGTTCTGTCGCCATAGACGGCATCAGCCTTACCGTGGCGGAAAGAACAGATACGGGTTTCACCATTTCTCTTATCCCTCATACGGGAGAGAAGACGATATTGATGGACAAAAAACTAGGGGATCCGGTCAATATCGAATGTGATTATATAGGAAAGTACATCGAGCAGCTCATGAAAGACAAACCGGGCGAGGGGTTGACGCTGGGGATGCTTCAGAGCCTTGGGCATGGAGGAAGTTATGGATTATAAATTTGACAGTATTGAAGAAATCATTGAAGAAATCCGTGCAGGACACATTGTCATCATGCAGGATCCGGAGTCCAGAGAAAATGAAGGCGATTATATTTGCGCCGCAGAATTTGCTACTCCGGAAAATGTGAACCGCATGGCTTCGGAGGCAAAAGGCGTCATCTGCATGCCGATGTCTGAAGAAATCGCTGATTCCCTGTACCTGGGACCGATGATCCGCCATAATACGGATAATCACCAGACAGCATTCCTGGAATCGATCGATTATAAAGATTCCGGTACGGGAGTTTCCGCTTATGCCCGCTCCATGACAGCGCTTGAAGCAATCAAGGACGGAGCAAAACCGGAAGATTTCAGAAGACCCGGCCATCTTTTCCCGCTGAAGGCAAGAAAATGGGGCGTTCTTGAACGTCAGGGCCACACGGAAGCAACTGTCGATCTTGCAAGACTTGCAGGATTGAAACCGGCAGGCCTTTGCTGTGAAATCATGAATGATGACGGAACAATGGCAAGAAGGGACGACCTCTTCAAGCTTGCCAGAGAAAAGAATATGAAGATTGGCAATATTCAGGAGCTCATCGAATACAGGAAAAAGCACGAAGTACTGGTAGATGAAGTTTCTCATGCCAAGCTTCCGACAAAGTATGGCGAATTTGAAATTTACGGATTTGTGAATAAGATGAACGGGGAACACCACGTAGCCCTTTCCATGGGCAATGTTTCTGACGGTAAGCCGGTCCTTTGCCGCATTCATTCTGAATGTCTGACAGGAGACTGCTTCGGTTCCCTTCGCTGTGACTGCGGCCAGCAGCTTGCGCAGGCTATGCGCCAGATTGCCCGTGAAGGACGCGGCGTTCTTGTTTACCTTCGCCAGGAAGGAAGAGGAATCGGCCTGATCAACAAGATCAGAGCCTATGCTCTTCAGGATGAAGGATATGATACCGTTGAAGCAAACCTGAAGCTTGGATTTGCGGCTGACCTTCGTGAATACATGACAGGCGCGCAGATTCTTAAGGCATTGGGCGTAAACAGCATCCGTCTTCTGACCAATAATCCGCAGAAAATCGGAGATGTCAGTGAATACGGCATCACCATTGCATCAAGAGAACCAATTGAAATGGCTCCTACCCGCGAAGACGAATTCTATCTGAAAACGAAGCAGGAAAAAATGGGCCATATGTTAAAGCTTGATAAAGATATTGAAGAACCAAAAGAGTAAGCACAGGAGGCATTCAAAGTGAATATTATTTCCGGACTTTTTAATGAAAGTGAAATCAGAGTAGGAATCGTAGCATCCCGTTTCAATGAAGTCATCGTCAGCAAGCTCATTGACGGAGCCGTAGACGGACTTACCCGTCATGGCGTCGATATGGATAAAGTAGATCTGGCATGGGTGCCAGGCGCTTTCGAAATCCCGCTGGCTTCCAAGAAAATGGCTGAATCAGGAAAATATGATGCTGTCATCTGCCTTGGCGCAGTCATCCGCGGTGAAACAGATCATTATGAACATGTAGCAACCGAAGTGACAAAGGGTGTTGCTATGGCATCGCTTTCGAGCGGCATTCCTGTTCTCTACGGCGTATTGACCACCGATACGATTGAACAGGCTGTCAACAGAGCAGGGCTCAAGTCCGGCAACAAGGGCTTTGAATGCGCTATGGATGCTCTTGAAATGGCAAGCCTTTTCAAGAAGCTTGGAAAGTAAGCAGAAACCCATAAAAGGGCTGTGACAAAATGTGCAATTCATTTTGCCGCGGCTCCTTTTTGCGTGGTGGAAATTAGATTATATGAAAGGAATATCCTGTATATGGTATAATATTATAATTGATTTAACATAATACAGGAGGATTGCCGTGGATAAGGAGCAGCTCTCGATGGGGAAAAAATATTATACGATTACATATGGATGCCAGATGAATGAATCTGACACAGAACGTATTAACGGACAGCTGGAAGAACTGGGATATCGGCCGGCTGAAGAAATGGAAGACGCAGACATCGTCATCATGAATACATGCAGCGTCCGCCAGAATGCGGAAGAAAAAGTGTATGGGAAAATCGGTGAAATCAAGAAGCTGAAGGACAAGAACCCGGACATGCTTCTGGGAATCGCCGGCTGCATGGCGCAGGAAAACAAGGGCAAGCTGATTGAAAGAATGCCGATCATTGATTTTGTTATCGGACCATACCATATTCATGATCTGAAAGATATCGTTTCCAAGGAAAATGCACGCGGCGGCCATGTCGTCAAGACAGAAAGAAATCCACACAGCGTTGAAGATTACAGCGAATTGAAGTCTGTCAGAAAGTCTAAGATTTTCGCATGGGTTCCGATCATGCAGGGATGCAATAAGTTCTGTACTTACTGCATCGTTCCCTATGTTAGAGGCCGTGAAATCAGCCGTACGATTGATGACATTTCCAATGAAATCCAGACTCTTGCCGATGAAGGATATAAGGAAGTTACACTTCTCGGGCAGAATGTCAATTCTTACGGGCTCGATTTCAGGAACGGAACCGATTTCGGCGACTTGATCCGTGCTATCGATAAAATTGATGGCATTGAAAGAGTACGCTACATGACATCCCATCCAAGAGATATGACATTCGAAATGATTGATGCCATGGCAGAATCGTCGAAGGTTGTCCGTCATATGCATCTTCCTGTCCAGCACGGATCCAATGAAATGCTGAAGAAGATGAACCGCGGCTATACGATTGAACATTTCAAGGAACTCCTTTCCTACGTAAGAAGCAAAATGCCTGATATTGTCGTAACAACAGATCTTATTACAGGCTTCCCGGGGGAAACGGAAGAAATGCATCAGGAAACGCTGGCCCTCTTGAAGGAAGTCCGTTTCGATTCCGCTTATACATTTATTTATTCTCCAAGAACCGGAACGCCTGCAGCAAGAATGGAAGACCAGATCGATTCTGATACCAAGCACAGACGTCTGCAGGAACTGATGGATGTGGAAAATGAAATCAGCCTTGAACTCAATAAGGAAATGGAAGGAAAGACATATTCCATTATCGTAGAAGGCCCTTCCAAGCAGGATCCGATGAACTGGTATGGAAGAACTTCAGGAAACAAAATGATCTTATTCCCGTACAAGGAAGGAATTTCCGTCGGAGATATTGTTGACGTTAAAGTTGACACAGCGCAGACCTGGGTTCTCAAGGGAGAACTGATCTGAATTCTGTCTTGTCATTTGATCGAGAGGTGATTGAGATTGGCTAAAACGCCATTAATGGATCAATACAAAGAGATAAAAGAGGGATACAAGGACTGCCTGCTCTTTTACCGTCTGGGTGATTTTTACGAATTGTTTTATGATGACGCGTACACGGCTTCTCATGAACTGGAATTGACCCTGACAGGGAAGAATGCAGGTGCAGAAGGCCGCGTTCCTATGTGCGGCGTGCCGTACCATGCGGCCGAGGTTTATATTTACCGTTTGATTCAAAAGGGGTATAAAGTAGCCATCTGCGAACAGCTTGAAGATCCTAAGAAGGCAAAGGGACTCGTTAAGCGCGATGTCATCCGCGTCATTACGCCGGGAACCATTCTCTTTGAAAATGCCATTGCGGATAAATCCAACAACTATCTGGCCTGTCTGCTTGAGAAAGACAAGAAGATCCATATGGTCCTCTGTGATATTTCAACAGGCGAAAGCTGGTGGGGGATCTGGAATCTGAAAAAGGAGCAGGACGATTTCCTGGATGTCCTTTCTGTATATAATCCGGCAGAACTCGTATGCGGCGTATCTGATGATTTCTACCGCCAGCTGACATCCTTCTGTTCATCACGCCTTGGAAGCTGTCTTGTCACGAGAATGCCTGAAACGGATGAAACGTGCAAGGCACCTTCAATCGCGGAATCGATTGAGGATGAAAATGTACGCATGGCCTTTGGATACCTGGCGGATTACCTGCAGAATGTCATGAGAGACAACCTGCCGGAATTCCATTCCGTGCAGCCGATCAGGGAAGATCATACGCTGATTCTTTCCGACCAGTGCATCAGGAATCTTGAAATCACCAGGAATATGAGGGACGGCGGAAGAAGAGGGACACTTCTTGAGCTTCTTGACCACACGCATACGGCAATGGGAGCAAGACTTTTGCGCCGCTGGCTTGAAAGGCCTCTGGTGGATGTGAATGGAATCATCCTTCGTCAGGACGGGATTGAAGAACTTACGAATCATGCCATGGAATTGACACAGCTCGAGGAGCTGCTTTCTCAGGTTTTTGACTTTGAAAGAATCCTTGGCCGTATCGAAGCCAATGTCACCTCGCCGAAGGATTTGCTGGCACTCAAAGCAACGCTCAAGATTGTGCCGCAGATCAAGAATCTCCTTGCATCTTCCAGTTCAGTCATCCTGAAAAAGCTGAACGGACAGATGAAAGTGCATGAAGCCGTTTTTGACCTTCTGGATCGTGCGATGAATGAAAACGGCACAGGGAATATCAAGGACGGCAAGTACATAAAGAAGGGCTTTTCCGAGGAACTTGACGAAATCCGCTCTTTGTCGGAAGACAGCCAGGAATATATAGCAAAGCTGGAAGAAGAGGAAAAAGAGAAGACGGGCATCAAGCTGAAGATTGGCTTCAATAATGTCTTTGGCTATTACTTTGAAATCTCCAATGCCAATAAGATTCCTGTTCCCGAGTATTATGTGAGAAAACAGACGCTGGTCAATGCGGAAAGATATATTACCCCCGAGCTGAAGGAATTCGAGGCTAAAGCGCTCTCCGCCAAGGAAAAGACCGAAGAGCTCGAACTTAAGATCTACCAGATGGTCAAAGCGGAAATACGCCCGGAAATTCCGGACATGCAGAGAACAGCTTCTGCTCTGGCGGGTATTGACTGCATAGCAAGCCTTGCAAGGGCAGCTCTGAAGGACCGTTATGTAAGACCGCAGATCCTCCCGCAGAAGGAAGGCCGCATTTCTATTTCTGATGGAAGGCATCCGATGGTAGAACATGCACTCAATCATGAAATGTTTGTACCAAACGATACAGAACTGAATCATGATAATCAGGAAATCCTGGTTATCACAGGGCCCAACATGGCAGGCAAGTCGACATACATGCGTCAGGTTGCCGTTTTGACGATTATGGCGCAGATCGGATCCTTCATACCGGCAAAAAGCGGTATGTTTTCTCCTGTCGACCGCATATTCACAAGGATCGGAGCTACGGATGATATATCAACCGGGCAGAGTACGTTCATGGTGGAAATGCAGGAAGTATCATATATTCTCCGCAATGCTACCAGAAACAGCCTGATTCTTCTTGATGAAATCGGGAGAGGCACGAGCACATATGACGGCATGAGCATTGCAAGAGCCGTTGTCGAATACATTGACAAAAAGATTCATGGCTTTACTTTGTTTGCTACGCACTATCATGAATTATCAGATATGGCAGATGGCAGCAGCAAGATCAAGAATTATACGGTAACAGTGAAGGAGCGCGGAAAGGATGTCGTGTTCCTCCGCCGCATCGTTCCAGGCTGCGCAGACAGAAGCTACGGTATCCATGTCGCAAGACTTGCCGGGCTTCCCGAATCTCTCCTGAAAAGAGCCGACGATATTCTTGAAGGACTGGAGGAATCGGATGGCAAGGGATACCATGCGCCTTCTGCTCCTTCTAATGAAGCAAGAGAAACCGGCCTTGATCTTTTTGCATCGCCCATCATCAATGAACTGGCAGACCTTGATGTCATGAGCAAGACACCGATTGAAGCCATGGAGATTTTATTCCGCCTGAGTAAGGAAGCAAAGGAGAGCCGATAATGGGATTAATTCATGTTCTTGATGAAGTTACGGCGAATCAGATTGCTGCAGGAGAAGTCGTCGAGCGTCCGGGCAATGTCGTCAAAGAGCTGGTGGAAAATTCTGTCGATGCAGGCGCTCATGAAGTGGAAATAGAAATTGCAGACGGCGGTATGACTTACATCCGTGTGACGGATAACGGCTCTGGAATGACTGCAGAAGATGCCAAGATGTCCATTATCCGCCACGCCACAAGCAAAATTTCCAATGTGGATAACATTTATCACATTGCCTCCCTGGGATTCCGCGGGGAAGCGCTTCCAAGCATTATGTCCGTTTCAAGATCATCCATCACGACAAGAAGACCGGAAGATGTTGAAGGAACGGTCATTGATATCAAGGGCGGCGTTGTTGAAGATGTGCATGCCGCCGGAACGCCAGCCGGCACAACGGTTGAGGTCAGGGAGCTTTTCTATAACGTTCCGGCGAGGAAGAAATTCCTGAAATCAGAAAGAACGGAATCGGCTAGAATCAATACGATGGTGGGAAAACTGGCCCTTGCCAATCCAGATGTTGCTTTCCGCCTGATCAATAATGGAAGAGTCGTCATTGAAACACCGGGCAACGGAAGACTTCTAGACGTTGTCTCTGCTTTATACGGTGTAAAGACAGCCGGTGAAATGCTTGAAGTCAAAGAAGAAGGGGAAAATATCTTCCTTAACGGACTGATTTCGAAACCATCGCTCTTAAAGAGCAGCCGCCAGTTCCAGACGCTGATCATCAATCGGAGAGTTATTGAAAGTTCTGTCATTTCAAAAGCCGTGGACAATGCATACCATTCACTTCTTCCAAAGAATGGCTATCCGCTTCTTGTCCTTTCTTTTGATGTGCCGCCGGAAAGCATCGATGTCAATGTGCATCCTCAGAAAAGGGAAATCAAGTTTTCTGATGAACAGATGGCATTCCGCACGGTCTACCATGCCGTTTTAAGGACGCTCACATCCCAGTCGGATGCAGACAGCATTGCCCGCGAGATGATCAAGGATCCGGGCCATCAGGTCCTTGGTGAAATGGATGTAAATCCGGTCAATGTGAAAGTGGAAGACCAGAAACCTCTTCACGACATCGGGCTTGCTATGGAGACAGGAGAGGCAAAGACTCCCTCTGTACCTGATTCATGGAGAGCGCATCTTGAAGAATACAGCCAGCAGCAGAAGGGATCTTCATCTTCCGGCACTGGAAAAAACTCTGAAACGATGCGGGAGACATTCCAGCCATCAGTAGGAAGCCGTGAAATCCTGTCGGATAAGCCATTCTTCAAGAGAGAAGATCAGGAAGATCATCAGGAGTCGAAAGATCAGAAAACGATTTCTGAAGGCGTCTTATTTGAATCAGAAAAAGAAGAAGCAGAAACGGTTATCCCTTTAGGACAGGTGGCAGACTGCTTCATTCTCTGCCAGCATGGGAAGGATCTTTTCATCATTGACCAGCATGCAGCGCATGAACGCGTTCGTTATGATAAGCTTGCAGAAAGAGCGGAAGGAATTCCTGTCCAGAAACTCCTGATTCCTCATCTGATCCATGTGGAGCCGGATGATGTTCTGATTTTGCAGGATCATGAAAATGAACTGCTCAAGCTGGGCATTACATTTGAGCAGGCAGGACCTGATGTCATACGCGTGACCGGAGCGCCGGAGGATTTTGCAGATGATGAACTCCTTCGCGTCATAAGGGATATTTTAGTCGCCTATCACGATGAAGATATGGTTTCACCTGAAACGCTCCGCCACCGCATGATGGCCTATGCAGCATGCCGCGGCGCCATCAAGAGGGGAGATCCCTTGAATATCCGCCAGATGAAGGAACTGATTACAGATCTCTTCCACACGTCTCGCCCGTTTGTATGTCCGCATGGGAGACCGACGATTGTAAGATTCACACCTGAAGAACTGGGAAGGCTGTTCAAAAGGCCATGAAGATTGCTGCAACAACAATCTCGGATGCTCCGGGACTGATCCGAGAAAAGGCAAAAGAGCGTGCAAAAGCTTTGGCTATCCCTTACCTTGAGAGAGAAGACAAGCTTGAAGAGATGGCAGAGAAGTACAAGGCAGAAGGTTTCCTGATTTATGGCAGGCGCCTTCCTTCGTTTAAGACGAAAGACGGGGAATACCATTTTCATTTAGGGACATCCGTCCTCCGCACGCGCCAGATTCTTGCGGGGAATGAGGACCGCTTATGCAGGCTGCTTCCAAAGGAAGGACCCTGCCGCGTCCTTGACTGTACCTTTGGCCATGCGAATGATTCCACGACGATTTCCTGGTTCTTAGGGGACAGGGGAAGCGTCACAGCCTTGGAGAAAAGCACTGCGCTTTATGAAATAGGAAGGGCCGGCATAGAATCTTATCAGGATAAAGACCCTGCGCTGACGGATGCCGTTCGGAGAATCTATTTGATTCATGCTGATTTCAAGGAATATCTGAAAAATATTCCAGAGAAAAGTTTTGATGTCGTTTACTTTGATCCTATGTTCCGGCATCCTGTGCAGGCAAAAGTCAATGATATGACAGGCTTTCGGGAAGCAGCCGCTTATGACAAGCTTGATGACGAGACGATTCTGCTGGCCATGCGCGCGGCCAGGGCGCGTGTGATTGTCAAGGAGCGCCCGTTTTCATTGCTTTTCAAGAAGGACTTTTTTACAAGGATTGAAGCCAAAAAGGGGCAGACCACGGCATACGGGGTGATTGATTTATCATGAAGGAAAAGCTTATAACCATACTGGGGCCGACTGCTTCTGGTAAATCAGAGGTCGGGATTGAGATTGCAAAAGCGCTGGGGTCTTCCATTACTTCCGGCGATGCATTCCAGGTCTACAAGGAAATGGATATTGGAACGGCCAAAGTGACAAAAGAAGAAATGCAGGGAATCCCTCATTATCTTGTCGACTGTATCGATCCCAGAGAACCCTATTCCGCTGCTGATTTTCAGAAGAAAGCTTCAGAAATCATAACAAGAGAAAATAAAGAAGGAAGAATTCCTGTCCTTGTGGGAGGAACAGGGCTTTATATCCAGTCGCTTCTGGAAGGATATTCTTTCCTGCCTAAGTCTGATCAGCGGAAAAAGTGGCATGACTTTTATTTGGCCAATGGGAAAGAAGGCCTTGAAAGAGAACTTAAGAAAGCAGGCGTCAGGGAAATTCCTGATGATCCGCAGAGAATGCTGAGAAAACTGGAGCTGATTGATGCAGAAGGCAGGGATTTATCCCCGGAAAAGAGCCAATCTCTCATTTATGATGGTCCAGTTATAGGGATTGCTATGGACAGAGCGGTCTTATATGATAGAATAAATAAGCGAGTCTGTCATATGATGCAGGACGGATTATATGATGAAGTTCAAAAACTTCTGGATTCAGGCATTCCGGAAACAGCCCAGTCACTGAAGGCCATTGGCTATCGGGAAATGGTTCAGTGCATAAAAGGCGAGCTCTCTATTGAAGAGGCAGAAGCTCTCATCCAGAAAAACACTCGCCATTTCGCAAAACGGCAGATTACATGGTATAAGAGAATGCCGTATATTCACTGGTATGAGAGAAATGAGTTTAACCAGGACACGTGGTGTAAGGAAATCACGGATTATGTCATTTCATATTTTAGAGGAGAATGTGAAGATGGAAGGTAAAATGAATCTGCAGGATACATTTTTAAATGAAGCCAGGAAAGAAAATGCGCCTGTCAGCATTTTTTTGATGAATGGCGTTCAACTGAAGGGCAAGGTAAAGTCCTTTGACAGCTTTACCGTGCTTCTTGTAAGCGAAAATCGTTCGCAGCTGATTTACAAGCATGCTATTTCTACAATACAAAGGATCTGATTGAGTGAAAATGAATGAAAAACTTCAACAGGTGCAGGAAGAAGCGCTCGCTCTTTGTGCGCCTGTTTTTGATGAAATGAAAGAGATTTCCTTATACAATACACAGAAAGTTCTGGAAGCATTCAGGAACCACCACCTCTCTGCTTATCACTTCGCTCCATCCAATGGCTATGGCTATGGGGATCCGGGCCGTGAAGAACTCGAGGAAATCTGGAAAGATATATTCAAGGCAGAAAGCGCCCTGGTCCGTCCGCAGTTTGTTTCAGGCACTCATGCGCTTGCTACCGTTCTCCTTGCGCTCCTCGAGCCGGGAGATACGATGGTATCTGCTGTAGGTGCTCCTTATGACACGATGCAGAGCGTCATCGGGATTTCCGGAAACGCACCGGGCAATCTTAAATCCAAGGGCGTTCATTATAAGGAAGTGCCTCTTAAGAACAACACTTACGATCTGGAAGCCATTACAGATGCTGTTGATGAAAATACAAAACTTGTAGAAATCCAGCGCTCCAGAGGGTACATGCTGAGAGATTCGCTTTTCCCATCCGACATCAGGAAAATCATCGAAACAGTCAAAGCAAAGAATCCAAATGCGATTTGCTTTGTCGATAACTGCTATGGCGAATTTACATGCAAGGAAGAACCGATCGAGCTTGGCGCTGATATTACGGCAGGTTCATTGATTAAAAACGCCGGCGGCGGACTTGCACCGACGGGTGCTTATATCTGCGGAAGAGAAGATCTTGTCGAGCTTTGCTCCTACGTCTGGACAGCTCCCGGACTTGGCGCAGAAATGGGATCCTATGCTGCTTCTTACCGTCCGTTCTTTGAAGGACTTTTCCTCGCTCCGCATATTACGCGTCAGGCAATGATGAGCGCCGAATTCTGCGCTGCTGTATTCAAGGTGCTCGGCTTTGACGTCGTTCCTGAACCGGGCCATTTAAGGACTGACCTTATTACAGCCATTACTTTGGGCTCTGAAGAAAATATGTGCAGCTTTGCCGAGGCCGTGCAGAACTGGTCTCCGGTTGATTCGGATGCCGTTCCTGTCCCGGGGCCCATGCCCGGATATACGGATCCGATCATTATGGCAGCAGGCACTTTCGTCCAGGGCTCTACAATCGAAATGTCAGCTGACGGCCCTGTAAGACCTCCGTACATCATGTACTTCCAAGGCGGTCTTGTTTTTGAACACACCATGCTTGCCGTAATGGGCGCTGCAGAGAAGATCCTCGCTGCCAGAGGCGGTCTCGAAGATTAATAAAATACAGATATGCAATAAAGGACTGTGAATGGGAATGCCATTCACAGTCCTTTTGCGCGGGGGAATTTCATCAAAGAAATTTATATTAACAATCTGAAATACCGGTGCTATAATATGACGTGTTCAAGGGGCTATAGCTCAGTTGGTCAGAGCGCTTCGCTCACATCGAAGAGGTCTCCGGTTCGAACCCAGATAGTCCCACCAGAAGTTCATCTCTGCTTAGCAGATTGCCATAAACAACTCAGGAAACTGGCGCCTGGGAAAATACAGCAAAAGGGCGGAATCCTTTTTTGGAGAACTGTAAAATGATCTCTTTTTATCTGTCATTTTTCAGTTGCTTTTTACAAACGCATCATATATAATAATGACACGTTACTTGGGGTTATAGCTCAGCTGGTTAGAGCGCTTCGTTGACATCGAAGAGGTCTTTGGTTCGAATCCAAATAGTCCCACCAAAATAGAACCCGCCATTTGGCGGGTTTTTCTGTATAAATTTTATGAATTTGGAGGCGTTGGAAGGCCATGGATGTCTTTGCCGTTCTGCTTGTAATAACAGCAGGCGCAATGTGGGCTGGATGTGGTCTGGCGGCACAGGATTTCTTTTCCAGGAGCAGCCTTACCCCGATGGATCTGACCGTGTTCCGCATGTTTTGTGCGGGCGTGATCATGATGGCACTCACGATTGCCAGAGGCAATTTTGTGAAATCCATCCGTATCCTGAAGGACCATCCATTTCTTTTAGCAAAGCTTTCCTTTTATGGGATCATCGGGCTGATGCTGATGCACTGGACATACTTTGCATCGATAGAAGCCGGGAATGCAGCGGCCGCAACCGTGATACAATATACCTGTCCTGCCATCGTGATCCTATGGACATCCTTCAGGAAGGGAAGGCTTCCTGGTACGGCAGAAGCCGCTTCTGTCATTCTTGCCATAGGAGGGGTTTTCCTTCTGGTTACAGGAGGGAATCTTGACAGGATCATGGTTCCTGCTGACTGCATCTGGCTGGGGCTTGCATCAGCTGTATTTTTTGCAGTATGCGCTGTGTATCCTAAAAACCTGATGGCTTTTCCCGATGGTTCTTTTGTTTTATCGATTGGCATGTTTTGTGGAGCTGCGGCTGCTTTTGCCGCAGACCCGGTTACCGATATAGGGGCATTTTTCCATAGGGATATCATCATGGATATCTTCTGGATCGTCATTTGCGGAACCGTAGTTGCCTTTACCTGCTATAATGCGGGTCTTCGCCGTCTTACTGAGACAGAGGCTTCCGTAACGGCTACCGTAGAGCCTGCTATATCGGTCATTGCTTCATATTTCCTGTTTAGTGAAATGTTCAATGTATTTCAGGCAGTTGGCATTATTCTTATTCTTGCTGCGATTGCAGCGCCTGGTTCTGAGCATATGTTAAAGAAAAGGTTAGGATTTCAGCATAAATGATGTGGTGTTGGAATGATTTTCTGAGGTGGGAAAAATGAAGCTCTTAGCTGGTTCGTCTTCGCCAATGGCAATTATGATGGTTGTTTCCGCGGGTGTCATGTGGGCAGGAAGCGGTCTTGGCGCACAGAATGTTTATGAAAGGAGTTCCATCAATGCAATGGAACTGACAGCTTTCAGAATGATCATGGCAGGAATCATCCTTTTAGGGATGACCGTTTGGGAAGGAAAATTCAAAAGCAGCATGAAAGCGATGAATGAGCATAAGCTTTTGTGGCTGGATGTCCTGATTTATGCAGTTGTAGGACTGATGCTCATGCATTATACGTACTTTGAAGCAATTGCTTATGGGGATGCGCCTACTGCAACAGTTATCCTTTACAGTTGTCCGGCCATGGTTGTCTGCTATCAGGCAATCCGGGAGCATCATCTGCCGTCAGAGACTAAGATGTTTACCACATTTCTGGCTGTCTTTGGCACATTCCTTCTCGTGACCGGAGGAAATCCGGCGACACTGAATGTTTCGGTCATCCGCATACTGCTCTCGCTCTTGAATGGTGTTATATATTCCTTTGCGTCCATTTATCCGAAGCATCTTTTCCTCAAGATCAACCGTACATTTATCCTGGGCGTGGGGATGATTCTGGGCGGCCTTGTGTCCTGGGCATTTGTTCCGGATATGAATTTGGCAGCTTTTTTCGAGCCTGATATAATCGTAGGTGTCATGTGGATTGTCCTCTTCGGGACAGTAGCCGCATTTCTCCTTTATAATACGGGATTGATGTGCCTTTCGCCCGAACAGGCCCTGATTACGGCAGCATCTGAGCCTATCGCTTCTGTCCTGATGTCATGGGCCTTCTTCCAGATGAGCTTTGATATGATACAGTCTCTGGGAATCATGATGGTTGTCATGGCAATCATTGCGCCTGCCTATACAGGAAAGCATTCACCATTCCTCAGAGTGAGGAAACAGGGGAATACCATATAAATACCGCACTTTCGCACAGGTGCATTTCTATAGATAAATTTTAAAGAATACAGTTTGACAGGAGACAGCATGGATACAAAACACATTAGGAATTTCTCGATTATCGCTCATATTGACCACGGGAAGTCCACACTGGCAGACCGCTTGATCGAATTGACAGGGACTGTCCAGAAAAGAGATATGGAAGCCCAGATCCTTGATACCATGGAATTGGAGAGGGAAAGAGGCATCACAATCAAGGAGCAGTCTGTCCGTTTGATGTACAAGTATGAGGACGGGGAAACCTATGAACTGAACCTGATTGATACCCCAGGGCATGTAGACTTTAACTATGAGGTATCAAGAAGCCTTTCAGCCTGCGAAGGAGCGATCCTCATTATCGATGCAACGCAGGGCGTGCAAGCGCAGACTCTTGCCAATGTGTATCTGGCTCTTGATCATAACCTGGAAATTATTCCTGTCATCAATAAGGTGGATCTTCCCAGTGCAGACGTGGAACGCGTCAAGAAGGAAGTGGAAAATATCATCGGGATTGATATGTCTGATGCCATTCCGGTCAGCGCTAAAACAGGACAGAACGTGGAAGAAGTTCTCAAGCGCATTGTAGAACAAGTACCGCCGCCTGAAGATCATTCCAATGAACCTTTAAGATGTCTGATTTTCGATTCGATTTTTGATTCCTATAAAGGCGCCATCGCCTATGTGTGTGTCAAAGATGGAGAAATCCGTCCGGGCATGAATATCCGCATGATGGCTTCCGGAAAAGTCTATACAGTGACTGAAGTAGGATATTTCTCGCCATTTCCAAAGGCCTGTGACGTGCTTTCCTGCGGCTCAGTAGGTTATGTGGCAGCAAGCATCAAAAACGTGCAGGACTGCGAAGTCGGCGATACGATCACTACAGAGGAAAATGGAGCCAAGGAAAGCCTTCCAGGCTACCGCAAGGCGCTCCCTATGGTATTCTGCGGATTGTACCCGATCGAAAGCAAAGATTATGACAACTTGAAAGTGGCTCTGGAAAAACTGCAGCTTAACGATGCAGCTCTGGAATACGTTCCTGAAACGTCCCAGGCTTTGGGATTCGGTTTCCGCTGTGGCTTCCTCGGACTTCTTCATATGGACGTTGTCGAGGAAAGACTCGAACGTGAATACAATTTAAAACTGATTACAACAGCGCCTTCTGTTATTTACCATGTCCATAAGACAGACGGCACGATGATACCAGTCGACAACCCGGCTGAACTTCCGCCTATGACGAAAATTGATTTCATTGAGGAACCGATTGCCAAAGTGGAAATATTGGTACCGTCAGACATGATCGGCAATGTCATGGAACTGGTGCAGAACCGCCGCGGCGTATATCAGACCATGGAATATCTTGATGAAACAAGAGTCGATCTCCATTATAAAATTCCGCTTTCTGAAATTATCTTCGACTTCTTTGACAAACTGAAATCGAGCACAAAGGGATATGCATCTCTTGATTATCAGCTTTGCGGATACGAAAAGACAGATGCAGTCAAGCTTGATATCCTCCTGAACGGTGAACTGATCGATGCACTTTCCATTATCGTGCACCGCAGCAATGCAGCTTCGAGAGGCAGGACTCTGGCTCAGAAACTGAAGGAAATCATTCCGCGTCAGCAGTTTGAAGTGCCGATCCAGGCAGCGATTGGAAGCAAGATTGTAGCCAGGGAAACAATCAAGGCATACAAGAAGGACGTTCTTGCCAAGTGCTATGGCGGCGACGTCTCCCGTAAGAAGAAACTTCTGGAAAAGCAGAAGGAAGGCAAGAAGAGGATGAAGCAGGTCGGGAGCGTTGAAATCCCTCAGGAAGCTTTCATGGCGGTGCTCAAAGATGACTAAGCCGCTCGGGCTTTACCTGCACATTCCCTTTTGTAGGAGCCGGTGTGCCTATTGTGATTTCTATTCCATCAGCAGAACGCCGGATACAAGATTCTCTGAAGCTTTGATCCGTGAAATTGAAATGAAGAGTGCAGGCTTTAAGGACAGAGTCTGTGACACTATTTACTTTGGAGGCGGAACCCCGTCGACGCTGACCGGCATGCAGCTTTCGGAAATTATGGAAGCTCTTTACAAAAACTTCCATATTTCCGATCAGGCTGAAATTACGATGGAAATGAATCCCTGCGACATGACAGAAGAATACCTGGCAAATGCCCGCCGTCTGGGCATCAACAGGCTTTCTGTCGGTGTGCAGTCACATAATGATTACCTGCTGAAGGCTATAGACAGGAGGCATGATTCAAAGGCTGCTGAAGAAGCTGTGAAGCGCGCCTATCGTCTGGGCTTCCATAATATCAGCATTGATCTCATGTATGAACTTCCCGGGCAGACACCGCTTGACTTTGAAAAAAGTTTGAAATGGGCTGTCCATCTTCCGATCAATCATCTGTCTGTCTACAGTCTGATCATTGAAAACGGGACAAAGTTCGGTCAGATGGCTGAAAGAGGAATCCTCAAAAGGCCGACGGAAGAAGAGAGCTGGGAAATGTATCAGATGATGTGCCGCATTCTTCCTCACTACGGCCTTGAAAGATATGAGATTTCCAGTTTTGCAAGAAAAGGATACAGATCAAGACATAATCTGAAGTATTGGGATTTATCCCATTACCTGGGATTGGGACCCGCGGCATGTTCAAGGATCGGACATGCAAGGAAAGAAAACAACCCGGGCGTCAGATTATATGAGAAAGAAGTTCTGTCTGGGAATCTTCCGCCGGAAGAAGTGGAGAATCTTTCTGTCAAAGATGAAATGGAAGAATACTGCTTCCTGCATCTTCGTACAAGAGAAGGAATCCCGCTTCAGGATTTTGAGGAAAGGTATGGATTTCCGATTGAGCACTGGTTCGGCAGGGAAATTGCCATGCTGAAAGAGAGGAAGCTTCTGAAGGAATCTTTGGGACATCTTTTTATGACGTATCATGGTGCTGCTTTGGGAAATTTCGTATTTGAACAGTTCATTATCGATGAATAGATCTTTACTCGATAATAATTTTATTCGTATCTTTCTTTTTTTCAGTATTTGTTTTATGATAGGAAGAAATAAATTTGACGTATTTTTATGCGCACTTTGATTGGTGTAAAAATACAATAAGGGAGCACTGGGGCTTCATAGATACAGTAATGGGTCAAATCCAATCTGTGGTTCCAGGTGCTTTTTTATTTGGAGGAGGTATTCCATATGTCAGTTTCCTACATAGAAATCAATCGCAGTGCCCTTCGTCATAATTTGAGGGTTATCCGCAGTCATTTGCCGGCGCATGTGGATTGCACAGCAGTCGTTAAAGCAGATGCTTATGGTCATGGCGCTTCTGAAACGATGCGCATTGCTCTTGAAGAGGGATACAACTCAGCTGCTGTAGCCAGAGTAGAAGAAGGCGTGGCACTTAGGAAGGATGGATTCACCTGCCCTGTTTTCACATTGGGACTTCCGCTTCCTGAAGAAGCAGAAACAGCGGTAAAGTATGATTTAATTGTTCCTGTGGATGATACAGTGGAACTGGAACCTTTCGAAGAAGCGGCAGAGGGCCAGGGGAAAATACTTGAGGTATGGCTTCCTATTGATACGGGTATGAACCGGATAGGCACGCATCCTGAAGATGTAGAGGGCTTCCTTGAAAAATTAAAGAAATATCCGCATATCCATATCCATGGCACTTTTACGCACATGGCAAAAGCGGATATCCATGATAAAACTACAGCAAGAAAGCAGCTGGAAAAATTTGAGGAAGCTCTTTCCCATATGCCGCAAAGACTGGAGAAAGGATTTATCATTTCAGCCGCCAACAGTGCAGGCGTCCTTGACATGCCGGAGAGCTGGTATAATTTGGCAAGGCCCGGAATCATTCTTTACGGGCCGCATCCCTCCGATGAAATGGACAACATGTGGGATCTGGAGTATCCGATGCGCCTCATCAGCCATATTACCCATGTGCAGGTTCTCCGCAAAGGAGAGGCGATTGGCTACGGCGGGACATATGTAGCGGAAGAAGATATGAGAACAGCAACAATCCCGATCGGGTATGCGGATGGATTCCACAGGGCTCTTTCCAATAAGGGAAGTGTCCTGGTCAACGGAAAGAGGCACCGCATCATTGGACGCATATGCATGGACCAGATGATGATTACAGCTGGTGATGATGTCCAGGTGGGGGATGAAGTCGTTCTCCTTGGCCGTCAGGGAGACGAAGTGATCTATCCGGAAGAAATTGCTGCCATAGTAAATACCATACCGCATGAAGTCATGTGCGGGCTGAAGCGGGTTCCAAGAATCTATGTAGATGAATAAATAATGGATGCAGGGCACCCGGGCTGTTCCTTTTCAGGCAGTAAGATCTATGGTATAATTAATCTCGTTAAGCGCCTATAGCTCAGGGGATAGAGCACCGGTCTCCGGAACCGGGTGCGAGGGTTCGAATCCCTCTAGGCGCTCCATTGATGACAACCGATTTGATCGGATTTATATAAGAGAAAATTCACTCCTCTATGGAGTGTTTTTCTTTACATTTTATTTGGCTTGAAAGGAGACAGTCATGGGAAATGAGAAGGATGCAAGAGAATTGATCAATGAGAATCTGACTGATGAAGAAATGCAGGATCTCATGGCTTCATACAAGAAGGAACTGGCACATGTTTACAAGATGGCAAGTGCCAAAAAAGCGGCCCTTGTCAGAAGAAATCTGCCGTATATCAAAGCAGAACTTGAAAAATGCGACCAGGAAATGAGAGAAGATATAGAGGCTTTGAAACACAAGTATGGCATTCATTATTAATCGGTAAAATTTGTAAAAAAAAATTTGCCGTGGGGACTAGAAATATGAAGAGTGTCATGCTATAATAACTTACGTCTTCCGAACAGTACATTTGATCAAATCCGAAATAAAGAAAGATTTGACAAAAACAAATTGGAATGATATAATACTATTCGTTGAACGGATCATTAGCTCAGTTGGTAGAGCACCTGACTCTTAATCAGGGTGTCCGGGGTTCGAACCCCTGATGATCCACCAGAATCTATTCCCGAAGCATGGAAATGCTTCGGGTTTTATTTTGCCTGAAAAAGCGGGACATGTATTCGAATGATTCCGCCAGTGCATAAGGAGCGGCACTACAATCAGCGCAGAAGCAAAATTATACAGGAAAAGCGGCAAATGAACTGTACTTCTATGAATTTCATCATAAAACCAGGCAAAGCCTATCGTAAATCGTTATATTCTTTCGGCATATTATATTCCATTGATAGATTTTATGATAAAATAAAGTATAAAGTTATCTGTGTGGAGGCGTATTATGAACTATAGAAGCACCAGAAGTAATGAGACTGTAACAGCCGAAGAAGCGCTGCTGAAGGGGCTTGCTGCTGATGGCGGATTGTATGTGCCTGAACAACTGCCCGATCCATTTTTAGATGCTGATGTTTTAAAAGCTATGTCTTACGAAGAACTGGCAGCTTTTGTACTTCATCATTTTCTGACGGATATTACACTGAAGGATTTATCCAAGCTGACGCATGATGCATATACCGGTACATTTGATACATCTGAAATTGTCCCGGTAAAAACATTGTCCGAATCCTTTTCCATGGCCGAAATGTTCCATGGGAGGACATGCGCATTCAAAGATCTGGCGCTTTCACTTTTCCCGCATCTTCTCGTGTATGCTAAGAAGAAGCTGGGGGATGGGAAGGAAACGCTTATCCTGACTGCTACTTCAGGAGATACCGGAAAAGCGGCTCTGGAAGGGTTTAAAGACGTTCCAGGCGTGCATATCATGGTATTCTATCCTTCCCACGGGGTCAGCCCGCTGCAAAAGGATCAGATGCAGAAGCAGCTTGGTGAAAATGTCAAAGTTCTGGGGATTGAAGGAAATTTTGATGATGCCCAGTCTGCTTTGAAAAATATTTTTGTGAGTGACCTGCGCGATGAAGCTCTTGAAAAGGGAGTCCTGTTCTCCAGCGCCAATTCCATTAATATCGGCCGCCTGCTTCCACAGGTCGTATATTATGTGTGGATTTGGCTGAGCCTTCTTAGAAGCGGTTCTATTGGCTCCAGAGAGTCATTCAATGTGGTTGTTCCTACCGGCAACTTTGGCAATATTCTGGCGGCATGGATTGCAAAGAAAATCGGCACGCCTATCGGACAGATGATTTGCGCATCTAATGAAAATAAGGTGCTGGCAGATTTCTTTGAAACCGGAGAATACAATATCAACAGGGAATTCCATCTGACGGAATCTCCTTCTATGGATATCCTGATTTCCTCTAATTTTGAGAGGTTCCTGTACTACATGACGGGATCGTCTGATGAAGTTTTGAAAGACATGACAGAACTCAGGGAAAACGGTGTATACCGTGTTCCTGAGGAAGAGCGTAAAAAGGTATCAGGCGAAATGATTGGTGGCTGGGCAGATTCTGACACCATGAGAAAAGCCATTTCCGATGTATATGAAAAGTATGATTACCTGATGGATCCGCATACGGCTGTTGCATATGCTGTTTATGACAATCTCCGCCGCAGCGGCAAGGTCACAAGACATACGCACACCGTCATTATCAGTACGGCGCATCCTTATAAATTCCCTGGTGCTGTTTCTGAGGCACTTGGCATTGCGGCAGAGGAAAATCCTTATGATACACTGCGATCCATCAAGAAATATACCGGGATTCCGATTCTTTCGCAGCTGGGAGAATTGGAAAACAGGAAGAAACGCTTTACGGATGTGATCAATCCGGAAAATATCAAAGAATCCATTCAGGAAGTTGTTGATGAAATTGTAAAATGAATCCGAGGTCTCTAGTCGATGAGAAGAAGAAACTGGTATGAAAGAGGGGAACGCAGATTCAGGCTGATCCTTTTGGGAATCCTGATCCTGATGCTGGCGGCAATCCATTTTATCGACCCCTCGTTCTATCCGACAATCTATCATCTGTCAAAAGACGGCGATCTTCATGGAACAATTCATTATCTCAAGGGATTTGGCATCTATGCAGCATTCGTAAGTTTCTTCATTGATGTCATCATAAATATCGTGGGATTTCTTCCCTCGATATTCATTTCCACAGCAAACGGCCTCATATTCGGCTTGTTCTGGGGCGTTATTATTTCATGGCTGGCTGAGACAGTCGGAGTCATTCTTTCTTTCTATGTCATGCGTACGCTGTTCCGCGGAATGGCGATGAATCTGATCAACAAGAGCAAGACGCTGTCAAAGCTGGATTCCTATGAAAGCTGGCAGGCAATTGCGGCGGCCAGAGCAATCCCGTATATGCCAAACGGCCTCATAACGGCCATAGCCGCATTGTCCAGTATGAAGTTCAAGGACTATGCTTTCGGCTGTCTTTTGGGCAAGCTGCCTTCGACAGCGCTTGAAGTTGTCCTGGGGCACGATGTCGTCAATCTGGAAGAACATTCCATGCGGCTTACGATCATCATTATCCTTGTTACGGTGATTTATGGCTTCATCTGGTGGAAGACGAAGAAGCAGAGAAAAAGCGGACAGAACGAAAATAACCAATAAAAAATGATTGTTTCCATAACGGGAGCAATCATTTTTTATTGGTTATTTATTTGAGATTTTTCACGATGACAGGAACAGCATCCACATCATTGACCGGCATCAAATGGACGCCGTCAGTACCGATATCCTTCAATCCCTGTACGAGTTCAGAGGCAAGCTTAAGCCCCGTTTCCCTGTTTCCTGTCTCCATTTCCTTTAGGATTCTCTGGGGAATGGAAATGCCCGGGACCTTGTCGTTTAAGTAATTGGCCATTTTGAAACTCTTTAAGGGCACGATACCGAAGAGAATCGGGAGATCAAGGTCTTTTGCATAGGAGAGAAATTTTTCAGCCTGAGAAATTTCATAGACGGGCTGCGTCTGGATGAACTGCGCGCCGGCTTTTTTCTTGCCTTCCAGACGAAGGATTTCCTTATCCAGGTCGTCAGCACCTGGATTTGCTGTAGTGCCGATGTAAAAGTTTGTTGCGGCGCCAAGCGGATTTCCTTTAAGGTCATGGCCTTCATTAAGGCGGCGTGCAATCTCTATAAGACCCGTGGAGTCCACATCAAATACGCCTGTGGCATCCGGATGATCGCCAATGGAGGGCGGATCGCCGGTCAAAGTGAGGATATTGTGTACGCCAAGGGCATAGGCCCCCAGGAGTTCTGCCTGAAGCCCGATTGTGTTGCGGTCGCGGCAGGTCAGGTGGAAAATGGATTCTACGCAGTATTTCTGCTGAATGATAGAGGAGAGGGCAATCGGGCTCATCCGAAGCTTTGCCATGGGGCAGTCAGCGATATTGACAGCATCCACGTAATCGGCAATTTCTGCAACCTGCTTTTCAGTAATTTCAGAAGAAGCGCTTTTGGGCGGATCCAGTTCAGCGGTAATTGTAAAGATGTGATTCTTGTTTTTGGCCCTTAGTGTTGTCATTATGAATTCCTCTTTTCTATTAACTGATCAGCGATGCGGACAGCGGCAATTCCGTCCTTGCAGTAGTTCGGGGCGCCGATTTCATTGGCATAGTCCTGTGTTACTACGGCTCCGCCGACAAGAATATCGACAGAGGGGACAGCTTCCTTCAGCTTTTTGACGGTAGATTCCAGTTCAGGAAGAGTGGTCGTCATCAAAGAGCACAGTCCTGCCAGATCGGCCTTGTATTCGATTGCAGCTTTGACAAATGCATCCGGACTGACGTCCTTGCCCAAATCGATGACTTTATAACCGCTGTTTTCCATGAGAGCAGCTACTATATTCTTTCCAAGATCGTGGATATCGCCTTGAACGGTGCCGATAACCAGTGTTCCTTTTTCTTTTGACTTGATATCAGGAAGAAGCTTCTTTAATTCACTGAAGGCAGACTGCATGGCTTCAGCCGCCATCATGACCTGGGGAAGGTATACTTTTCCAGCGCCATATCCGTCACCGATTTCAGTCATGGCAGATGTGAGCCCTTCCTTGATAATCGTTTCCGAAGAGATGCCTGCATCTAAAGCCGTCTTCATGAGTGAGGCGGATTGTTCCTTCTCGCCGTTCTTTACAGCAGCTTTGATCTGTTCAAGGGGAGGAAGGTCCTGGCTTGCTTCAGCCTTTTCGGCAGGCGCCGGCATCTTTGCGGTTTCTGCGATGAAGTTTGCAGCACCTTTATCAAATCCAAGAAGGAGCTTTGCATTGATAAATGCATCCTTGATGCCCTGGTCGAGAGGATTGATGATGGGGGCATTCATGCCGCAGGCAAATGCCATGGTGAGGAATGCGGCGTTGATGCGCGGACGGGAAGGAAGACCGAAGGAAACATTGCTTGTCCCCATGACACAGGGGAAACCGAATTCTTCCTTATATAATCGGATGGTGCGGAGAGTTTCGCTGGCACCTTTTTCTCCTGACCCTACTGTGAGGACCAGCGGGTCTAAAAGAAGGTCTTCGCGTCTGAGTCCGATTTCATCCGCCTTTTCTACAATTCTGTGAATGATTCTGACTCGTTCTTCGGCAGTGGCAGGAAGATTTCCTTTCTCAAGCGGAAGACAGAGGACGGCAGCGCCATATTGCTTGGCAAGCTTCAGGATCTTCTCGAGTGCCTCTTCTTCAGCCGCATTGACGGAATTGATCAGAGGGCGGCCGGGATATACCTTAAGGGCTCTTTCTATGACGACAGGATCCGTGCTGTCGATGGAGAAAGGGACGGGGCAGAGCATGGAAAGCTGGGATATGGCAGTTTCCATGGCGGCGGCCTGGTCGACTCCGGGGACACCCATATTTACATCAAGAATGTCAGCGCCGGCGGCCACTTCAGCAAGCCCTTCCTTTTTAATGGAGACGAAGCTTCCCTTCTGAATATCTTCCCGGAGTGTCTTTCTTCCTGTCGGATTGATTCTTTCGCCAATCTTGACGGGAGCGTAATCATCACCGACATAGACGACGCCTGTGCGGCAGGTAAGTGCAGTAAAGGGCTTTACCTTTGGAGGCGTGACAGTTGGTTTGTTTTCAAGTTCCTTGATTAAAGCATGAAGATGCTCCGGTGTCGTTCCGCAGCATCCGCCAAGATAAAATACGCCGATATCAGCAAATTTTGCTGTTTCTCTGGCAAAGTCTTCAGCAGAAAGCGGGAAGAGTGTTTCTCCGTTTTCCAGTACGGGCATTCCTGCATTTGGCTGGATGATGATGGGCTTATTCGTTGCGGCAATCATTTCCTTTGCAACATTGAAGAGTTTGTCCGGCCCGAGCGAGCAGTTGGCTCCAATGATATCAGCACCCATGGAATCAAGAAGAATGGCAGCGGCTTTAGGAGGAGTGCCTGTAATGGTTCTTCCGTCTTCGGCATACGTCATCTGGCAGATGACCGGAAGGTTTGACGCAGCTTTGGCGGCAATCAGTGCGGCCTTCATTTCCTGAATATCTATGATGGTTTCAATGATAAGGCAGTCGGCTCCGGCGTTGGCAAGAGCTTTGGCAAGACGGTAGTAGTTTTCGCATGCCTCGTCAAATGATAAATCGCCAAGAGGACTTAAGAAACGTCCGGTCGGTCCCATATCACCTGCAATCTTAACGCGGCTGCTGCATGCTTCTCTTGCATTCTTTACGGCTGCTTCTGTAATGACTTCTACCTTGTCCTGAAGGTCATAATCCTCAAGCTTCAGCGGGGAAGAGCCAAATGTGTTTGTTGTAATGAACTGGCATCCCGCTGCCTCATATTCTTTATGAATACGCTGGACAATTTCCGGATGGGAGATGTTGAGATAATCCGGACATTCACTATTTGATAATCCATACTTCTGGAGCATCGTCCCCATACCGCCGTCAAAAAATACCATAATGAAACCCTCCTTATACCTGTATTACGATTAATGCCTGAATTGACAGTTTAGAAATGAGCATGTGGAGCACTTCGGGGGCTTATCCCTCTGGATCGTGCCTGAAAGGCCGATGATGGCCGAAACTGATTTTCTTGGGAAAAGCATGGAGTGATCCGTCACGGAGACTCCTATTTTTTCAGCCTGAATCAACTGGCAGAACTGCTTTTGCTGGTAAATCGGCCAGTCCCCGTATCCTGGTGAAAAGCGCCAGACGGTTTTCTCGCCATTCTTTGAAGCTTCTTTCTGGATAAGTTCATCGACCTGGTCAGCCAGGTGTTCAACAGACGTAGTAGCTGCTGCATCTAAAAGAAGGCCTTTTACATATTCACCTGCTTTAAAATGAGCATCGGACTGTTTTTCAATCTCATCTCCGACCGTGACTGCCAGGACGGCAACGGATGAAGAGTTGGCAAGATGATGCTTGATGGCATTTCCTTCAAGCTTCATGGGGAAGTCTCCGCAGATGATGCCGTTTTTATTGTCATAGGGAAGAACCTGCCAGATTCCCCTGGGCTCTGCAAGGGCAAGCGCCTCTCTGACCGCAGAACTCACTTCTTCGGGAGGAAAATCCTTTGAAGAAGGATTCATTCCTGCATATCTGAGCATTTCCTTTTCATTGATTTGAAATAATGTACCATTATAGAAAGGCATGGGGACCTCCTTCTGTATCAATAAAAAAATCCTCCATCCCCAAAGGGACGAAAGATTCGTGTTACCACCCAAGTTTATCCACACATCGCTGCATGAATCTCATCAGGTACGCCGGCTTTTGCCTTAATACCTTAGTGCTGTATCGGGCACACCCGGGATGCTTCATTATTCAGCAATCCCAGCTCAGAGGCCATGTTCAGCAAATATCCCTATGCTCCTTTCCATCTGCCGGAGCTTTCTGGTATAGTCTTTTCTGCCTACTCTTCTCTTCATTGCTTCTTTTTAATTACTAGCACTATATCATAGGCAATTCCCTGTGTCAAATAATTTATGATGTCATTTTCGATCCCCTTATCCTTTGGATTGGGCCTTATATTTTAGGCATCCTGTCACCGTATGTTTATATAAGAGAAATAAAATTTTTATTCCCGAATTGCAATAATAAGTTGAACACCCGGCGAACCTTTATGCAGTAAGTGCTGCAAGCATTTCTTCCCTAAAGCACTCCTCGGGTGTCTTATAGCCGAGTATTTTTCTTGGCAGGGTGTTGGCCCAGCACTCTACTCTGGAAATGTGTTCCACTGGGTAATCCTGGATTTTCTTCCCTTTGGTAAGAAATCGACGGAATAAGCCGTTGTGATTCTCATTCGTACCTTTGTCGCTGGAGCAGTACGGATGCGCATAATAGATCCGTGTGTGACTTAGTTTCTCTAGCTCCGACAGGCTAGAAAACTCACTGCCATTGTCTGTCGTAATGCTGAGGAACACTCGGCTGAAACAGCCGCGGAACATTCCATCCTTCAATTTTCTGAAGGCTGCTATTACAGAGGCACTTTCCTTGTTGGGCAGTTTCCTGATGAGGGAACAGCGTGTCTTGCGCTCAACCAGAGTCAGCAGTACTTCGTCCTTTGAGCGAGATCCCAGTACAAGGTCACACTCCCAATGCCCGAAATCCTGACGCTCATCCACAGAAGGATCGCGCTCATCTATACTGCGGCCGAACTTCTTCTTACGCTCACGAACCCGCTTCCTGGCGTTTTTTCGCTTGACGCGCAAGGGCAGGTCAATACTCTTGATTTTTCCTAGGAGCCCCAGCGTGACATAGTTGTACAGGGTTTTCGTACAGACCATCTCGCCACGTTGAAATTCTCCCGTAACCAGTGCCCTGCCAAAGCAGGCATCGAGCGACCAGTGATGTTCCTGAAGTCTCTTCTGCACATAGTCGAGGAATGCTCCCTTTGCTATGGCGTCGCATTTGCGACCACAGTTTTCGCGATGCGCCTCATAGGTGCTTTTGCCCGTCTGCTGCGCGATAGCGTTCCACCTTGCCGTTATAGCAAAGGACCTTGCCACGCTTCACCTCGTTGCGTACCGTATTGACACAGCACCCAATCTCACGGGCTATGCTCCGATACGATTGCTTGTCGCGGAGACGCGTTTGGATAATGACTCGTTCCTCAAAAGTTAAATGAGCCCCTTTTTTGCGTAACGTATCCGTGGTAAAATGATTTTGATCCATAGCGATTCTCCTTTGTGGTTGTGTTTTTTGTGCAACTACATTTTACCACAAGGGTTCGCTATGGATTTTTAAGTGTTCAACTTAATTATACAATCCGCCTAAAATTTTTATTGAAAGAAGGCTATTACATCAGAGTGAAAAAATGTGTTAAGATAAATCATTAGCAAGTGTTTAAGCATTTATTTTTTTGATGTCTTTTTGGGAATCATAAAAATAAATGCAGTGGTAATTGAGGCCAAATACTCAATAACAGCTGCTGCTGTTTTATTAAGGGATACCTGTAGGAAGGGAAAGTGGAATTATTATGATTATGGGAGACATGAAACATCTGGATGCGTATAAGGCCCAAATGCCTGATTTTATTTACGAGGTTCTCAAAGAAGCTTCCCAGTTTGATTTTGCAGGCGTTCCTGATGGAAAATATAAAATCAAAGGCTGCAACATGAATGTGGAGACTTCACCGACAGAGCCTTCTGCTCAGAGGAAACTTGAAGGGCATAAGGAATTCATTGATGTTCAGTATGAAGTGGAAGGCAAAGAAGAGTGGATCGGGATCGAGACAATTTTTGATGCAGGAAAATGCATAGAAAGCCACCCGGACAGAGACCTTTATTTTTGTGAAGCAGGAAAAGATCCGGAAACGAAAATCCATTTCAAGAAAGGCCGTTTTGCTGTATTCTTCCCGGAAGATCTTCACCGTCCTCTCTGCGAGGGAAGCGAAAAGGGATCTCCTGTCAGAAAAGCTGTTGTCAAGGTTCCGGTTGACGGAATCTGAGAAACATTTCAGCCATTCTGATTAAATAAGTAACTATTTTCAATGAATCTTTGACTATTGGTCAATTGTCTGATAATATAGTATAGACTCATTGAATCATTAAATTGTAACCGTAACAAGAATGAAATTTCTTGATATGCAAGGGGGCAAAGTATGAAGTATAAGAAGGCGTGGGCGGCTTTTATGGCAGCTGGTATTTTACTGTCTGCAGGAATGGTAACCGGCGGTTGTGGATCCGCTAAGAACCAGCAGGGCCAGCAGCAGGTCATGAAAGTAACTACATTTAAACCGTTTAAATCTAATACGCCAATTAACAGGGAGTATACAGGTACGATTATGGCGCTTCAGGAAGTGCCTGTACGCTCCAAGGTATCCGGAACAGTCATGGAGAAATATATCTCCGGCGGCGAAAAAGTTGTACAGGGACAACCGCTTTATCGTCTGGATACAAGAAACTATCAGTCCAACCTGGCATCCGCTCAGGCAAGCGTTGCCCAGGCTGAAGCAAATTATGAAAACGCAAAGAGAGATCTGGCACGTTATGAACAGCTGATTGCTACCGGTGCCATTTCCCGTCAGGCTTATGACAGCCAGAAGGCAGCAACAGAAGCTTACCGCGGCGTGCTTGAAGCAGCACAGGCTTCCGTATCCCTGGCAAACAATAATCTGAATGATACGGTTGTTACCGCACCGTTCAACGGCACTCTGTCTATGGATGATGTGAACATCGGTACATTTGCAACGGCAGGAACCACAGGCCTTGTAACGATTTCTTCTTCCGATCCGATTTATGTCCAGTTTGACATGTCTGAAAATGAATATCTTGCACTGACAAAAGATAAGGGCGGCATGGATATATTAGGCGATCTGAAGCTGAAACTTTCTGATGGATCTTTCTATGGTGAAACAGGAAAGATTGTCCAGATCAATCCAAGCCTTTCCGGCGGCCAGCTGACGATGAAGGCTGCTTTTGCAAATCCGGATAATCGTCTGGTTCCTGGAATGTATGCGCAGGTCGTATCCGATTCTGAAATTGCACAGGGAAGCATTCTCGTACCGACCAAGGCATTGATCCAGCTCCTCAACAAAGATACAGTTGATGTTGTCGTTGATGGCAAGGTCGTACAGAAATCTGTAAAACACGGACCTACATTTGGCATTTACACCATCATTGAAAGCGGAGTCGATGTCAACGATCAGGTTATCGTTGATGGACAGGGTAAGGTACATCCTGGCGATTCCGTTACATTCGAAGATACAACGAAGGAAAAACTGGAGCAGGATGCAACTGAAGCAGCTGCTGCTCAGTACAAGTAAGGAGGGGCCATGGCTAATTTTTTCATTAAGCGCCCAATCTTTGCTATCGTTGTGGCATTGGTTATTTCCATTGCCGGGCTGCTTTCTATTTTTACACTGCCTATGGACCGCTATCCGAAGATCACCCCGCCGCAGGTTTCAGTACATGCATCATATCCGGGCGCTGATTCCGAGGTCGTGGCTCAGACAGTGGCAGAAGTCATCGAAAAGAATGTCGTGGGCGTCGAAGGCTTCGATAACATGTCTTCGACAAGTAACTCCAACGGTTCTTATTCATTGACAGTTCAGTTCCTGACTGGAACAGATTCAGACCTTGCTACCGTTCGTGTTCAGAATGGCGTTACAGCATCAGATGCAGCGCTTCCTGATACAGTAAGAAATATCGGCGTAACGACACGAAAGTCGTCCGGCGATATGGCACTGGTTGTCAGCTTGTATTCTCCAAACGGTACTTATGATAAGAACTTCCTGAAAAACTATTTCAGTATGAACTACCTGGATGAACTGAAATCCATTCCAGGCGTTGGTACAGTACAGGAATTCGGCTCTGACTTTGCAATGAGAATCTGGATGGATCCGACAAAGATGGCCCAGAACCAGATTACAGCATCTGAAGTCATTGCTGCCGTAGAAGCCCAGAACCAGCAGGTCGCTGCAGGTAACATCGGCTCGGCTCCTGTTACCAAGGATCAGGCTTTCCAGTATGTAGTTACCGCAAAGGGCCGTCTGGTTACACCAGAGGAATTTGGCAATATCGTTCTCAGGACAAACAGCGATGGAAGTCTCCTGAAGCTGAAAGATGTTGCGCGTATCAATCTGGATGCAAAGAGTTATGACTTCATTTCCCGTGCAGGCAATTATGAGACATCTGCTGTTGCATTCTCGCTGACTGATGATGCGAATGCAGTTCAGACAATTACGGCCATCAAGAACAAGCTCGCCGAAGATGCGAAGTCGTTCCCGGCTGATATGACTTATGTTATTAACTCCGATAATACGGACTTCATCTTTGCTTCTATCAAGGAAGTGCTCCATACATTTGTTGAAGCATTGATTATCGTAGCTATCATTGTTTACATTTTCCTGCAGAATTGGCGTTCAACACTGATCCCGATGATTGCAGTTCCAGTATCACTGCTCGGCACATTTGCAGCATTCCAGGTTCTTGGTTTTACCATCAATACGCTGACCTTGTTCGCAATGGTTCTGGCGATCGGGCTGGTCGTCGACGATGCAATCGTAGTTATTGAAGCCGTTGAATATGAAATGCGCTACAATAACATGAAGCCGAGAGAAGCTACCTTTGCAGCCATGCAGAAGGTACAGAGTCCGGTTATCGGCGTCGCAGTCGTTCTGGCTGCCGTATTCGTTCCGGTTGCCTTCCTTGGCGGCATCATGGGCATTTTGTACAAGCAGTTCGCTTTGACAATTGCCGTATCTGTCTTGATTTCTGCGTTTACCGCACTGTCCCTGACACCTGCACTCTGCGCAGGACTCCTTAAGGAACAGAAGGAAAAAGCAGACCGCGGCCGTCTCCAGAGATTCTGGGACAGATTCAATGACGGCTTTGACAAGATGGTTGAATACTACGGAGACATACTCAGAAAACTGGGCAAAGTTATTTATGTCCCGATTGCAGTTCTTGTTATTCTCTTCGCGGCAGCACTCTTTATGTTCGTCAAACTCCCGACAGCATTCCTTCCGCAGGAAGATAACGGCTTCTTCCAGGCATCTTTCCAGCTTCCTGAAGGCTCGGTCAATGTCAGGACAGCTCAGTATGTTACTGAGTTCCTGAAGTACATGGGCGATGATCCGGCTGTTGAAAGAACACAGGGTGTCGTAGGTTTCGATATTCTTTCCGGCGGCCAGAAACCAAATGCCGGTCTGTCTTTCATCAAGCTGAAGCCTTGGGATGACAGAAAGACACCTGATACGCAGATCGATGCAGTCATGGGCAAAGCATTTGCCTTCAATGCAACACATCCTGGCGTAACGCTGATTGCATTGAATCCGCCTCCGATTCCAGGCCTTGGCGCATCCGGCGGTTTCAGTATGTATATCCAGAACAAAAATGGCGATTCCAATGAATCCATGCGGAATATCGTCAATCAGTTCCTGGCAGCAGCCAATAAGAGACCTGAAATTCAGATGGCCTATACGACCTTCAGAATGGATACGCCTTCTTATAACTTCAACATCGACAGAGACAAGGCTGCTAAGAACGGTGTCAGTGTAGGTGATATCTTTACCGCACTGCAGGCTTATTATGGCTCTGTTCAGATCAATGACTTTACTATTTACGGACGTAACTTCAAGGTTGTTGCCCAGGCTGATACGCAGTACCGTATGAGCCCGAATGACAATAAGTTCCTGACTGTCAAGGACAGCGCCGGCAACATGGTGCCGATCAGCAACTTCATCACTCCTAAGAAGTCAAACGCTATTTCAGTTATTACCCGTTACAACAACTTCCCGGCAGTTAAGATCGGCGGTCAGCAGGCTGCAGGATACTCTTCCGGTCAGGCGCTTGATGCATTGGAAGAAGTGGCTCATGAAACGCTTCCAAACGGATACAGCTATGCCTTTGCTGAATCCTCCGCACAGGAACGTGAAGCAGGCGGCAAGACAATTTATGCTCTGTCTCTCGGCATGCTCTTCGTATTCCTTTCCCTGGCTGCTCTTTATGAAAGCTGGAAGGTTCCATTCTCTGTTATTCTTGGTATCCCGACAGGTTTCTTTGGTGCCTGCCTTGGTGCATTTGCATTTAACGTTTACAACGATATTTATTTCCAGATCGGCCTTCTGACCATTATCGGCCTCGCGGCGAAGAACGCGATACTGATTGTCGAATATGCGAAGGTCCGTGTTGATAATGGCATGGATGTCATGAAGGCTTCCATCGAAGCATCGCAGATTCGTCTGCGCCCGATTCTGATGACTTCCCTGGCATTCATCCTCGGCAACATTCCGCTGGCACTTTCGACTGGTGCAGGTTCGAATTCCCGTTCTGAAATGGGTATTGCTGTAGTATTCGGCGTGCTTTCTGCAACTGTATTCCAGATCTTCATTGTACCGATGCTCTTCGTTGTTATTGAACGAATTCATGGTTTCAAAAGACCGAAAAAAGGAATTTCAGTAAGCAAGTAATTTAAATGAGACTGCAGTTCATTCATGGGCTGCAGTCTTTTTTATACACAGGAGTGAATATGGAAGATCGATGGAAAGGGCAGGCGCCTTTATTCATGAATTGCTTCGGTGACAGCCTGACTGAAGGGTTCGGACTAAGGAAGGGCAGGTACTGGCTTGAGATTGCTGCCAGGGAAATACATGGCATCAGGTTCAGGAATTTTGGATCCTGCGGCTCCCTGTCATCAGATATCCTTCAAAAGGGAGAATTTTTTCTTGAGAGAGCCGGAAGTCAGGATGAAATTTTCATCATGGGCGGAACCAATGATTTGCTGTGCGGAATAAGGCTTTCTTCCCTTGAAAAGAATATTGAAAGGGGGATTTCACATATAGCAGCCAGCCTGCCGCTGACGATTGGCATCCCGCCTCAGGTAACACGCGCAAGCGTTGAGGCAGGATGGCAGTCGGAATTTTCCTATGATGCCAATCAGGAAGATTACAGGACGTATATTTCCTTCTTAAAGGAACTGGCACAGAGCCTTGACGTACGGGTGATTGATTTTTCAAAAGTGATTCCCTTTGACGATGATTATTATGTTGACGGGGTTCATCCTAACGAGAAGGGACAGGAACTCATGGCAGAAGCTGCCATCAAAGTTTGGGGAAATTGAGGGGATTAATCCCTGATTTCCTTTGTACCTTGACCCAGTGGATTTGGTATAATAAAACAATATGGACGATGCATGTTCATAGAATGATAAAGGATAGGAGATTGTTATGGATACGATTCTTGTGACCGGCGGAGCCGGGTTTATTGGATATCATTTAAGCAAACGTCTGCTTAAGGATGGATACAATGTTGTCGGATATGACAACATGAATGATTACTATGATCCAGAGCTTAAGGAAGATCGTGTCAGGGATCTTGAGGAATCAGGACAGGACTATCGTTTCATAAAGGGAGACCTGGCCGATAAGGACATGGTATTCCACCTCTTCGAAGAGATAAAACCTGCTATTGTCATTAATCTTGCCGCACAGGCCGGAGTCCGCTACAGCATCGATCATCCGGATTCGTATATACAGTCCAACATCGTGGGTTTGTTCAACATCCTGGAAGCCTGCCGCCACTATCCGGTAAAGCATCTTCTTTTTGCATCGAGTTCTTCGATTTACGGAAATCAGGAAAAAGTTCCATTCTCGGTCAATGACCCGACGGACCGCCCAATCAGCCTTTATGCGGCAACGAAAAAGTCTGACGAGCTTATGGCATATACGTATTCCCACCTCTACAGGATTCCTGCTACCGGGCTTCGTTTCTTTACGGTTTACGGACCTTTTGGCAGGCCGGATATGGCTTACTTCAAGTTTGCCAATAAGATTTTCAACGGCGAGACGATTCAGGTTTATAATAACGGAGATATGCTTCGCGATTTCACCTATGTAGATGATATCGTAGAAGGGATTTCCCATATGCTGAACCATCCGCCGAAGCTCAACGAAGAGCATGACCCGTTCAAGGTTTATAATATCGGCAACAATCACCCGGTCAGGCTGATGAAATTCATTGAAATTCTGGAAGATGCCATCGGGAGAAAAGCGGAAAAAGAGTACCTGCCCATGCAGATGGGAGACGTGTATCAGACGTATGCTGATATTGATGATCTGGAAAAGGATTTCGGATTCCATCCGTCGACCACCTTGGAGGAGGGACTTGCCGCATTCGCCAAGTGGTATAAAAATTATTATCATAAGGAATAATCACTTAATAGAGGAGGTATGTCCGTGAATCTTTTACTTGCGGATCTGCATAAATTTGTAGGATACAGCGGCGGCATCGAGCATGTCTTATCAAGGATGGCAGCTGCAATGAAAGACAGAGGATATACGGTTTCTGTCGTGATGGCTGATGAAAAGAGCGGGGATCCTTTCTATCCTCTCCCTGAGGGCGTTAAACTCTATAACTTGTTCAAAATGGAAGGAATGACTGAAATTCATGCCGGCTTGTTTTCCAAGGCAGCAAGGGAAATTGCCCGCGCTTTTAGCAAGGAAGCTGCAAGAAACAGGAATTACAGTATTTTTAACCAGGCAAAGCCTCAGATGAAAAGAGTCCTTGAACTGGCAAAACCTCATGTAATCGTTTCCTTCAGGGAACCGACAGGCCGTCTTCTTCTTGAAGGGCTGGATACTGAAATTCCCGTGATTTCCATGCTTCACAATGATCCGGATGAAATATTCCTCCATTCACCGGAGAAAGAAAAAAGGGCTCTTGAAAAAAGCCGCTTCATTCAGGTACTCATGCCTTCATTTATAGAAAAAGCAGAAAAATACCTGGATTACGATCGCTTTGTGCATATTCCCAATTCTGTAAATATCCCGCATTTGGAGGTGGATCCCGGACAGGAAAGGAAAGTTCACAAAATCGTCAATGTAGGAAGAGTGACAGGCAGGACGAAGAGGCAGCATATTTTAATAGAAGCCTTTTCGAAAATTGCTCAGGAATTTCCCGACTGGGAAGTGGACATCTGGGGGGATACTTACGATAAAGCGTATGTAACTATGGTGAAAAGCCTCATATCCAAAAATGGACTGCAGGACTGTGTCCACTTGCGCGGCACTACGAAGAGTATGGGAAAAGTCTGGCAGGAAGCAGATATATTTGCATTCCCAAGCCATCATGAAGGTTTCCCTTTGGCGCTTTCTGAAGCGATGGGCGTTGGAATTCCGGCAGTAGGCTTTGCATCCTGCTCTTCCGTCAATGAACTCATCAAGGATCAGGTCAATGGATTTCTTGTTCCTGACGGGGCAGAAGCGTTCTCAAAAGCACTGGCATCCTTTATGAAGGACAGCGAACTTAGAAGGAAACTGGGAACGGGAGCGAGAGAATCAATGAAACCATATGCACCGGAAGTGGTGTGGGATTCTTGGGACAAGCTCATTAAAGAATGCATAAAAGAGCAATGAGATAATATAGGAAACATAGTTTGTATTTGATTTTGGCAGGGGAACCATGAGACAAGACGGAGAAAAATTTCTTAGTGAAGATATTCTGAAAGTAAAGGCAGCCGTAATCGGTGATGTAATGATGGATCAGTACGTGACAGGGAGCGTGAACCGCATCTCTCCTGAAGCGCCTGTACCGGTCAATCTGGTCAAAGGGGAAAGAAACGTGCCGGGCGGGGCTGCCAATACAGCGGCCAATCTGGCATCACTTGGTTGTCAGGTTTTCGTTTCCGGCATAGTTGGGAATGACCAGAATGGGAAAATGCTTCTTGACCTTTTAAAAAATGCAGGAATTGACTCTAATGGGATTCTTGTGTCTGATGATTACCAGACGACAGCTAAAATACGCATTCTGGGCGCAGGCCAGCAGATGATGAGGCTTGATTATGAAAGAACCAGAAAGCTCACTGACGATGAATGCGAAAGCGTTATGGAATGGCTTTGCGGGCTTTTAAAAGCGGGACTGGACTGTGTCGTCATTTCTGATTACGGCAAGGGAATGATCGACGACATACTGTCTCAGAAAATCATAAAGAAAGCCAATGAATACAATGTCCCTGTTCTTGTCGATCCTAAGGGCAGTGATTGGGAAAAGTATGACGGCGCTTATGGAATCACGCCTAATTTGAAAGAGCTTTCTGACTGCGCCGGAAAGAGCATCCCTAATGAAAGCGCTCCCATAGAGGCGGAAGGAAAGAGGATCAGGGAGAAATTCCACTTGAAATATCTCTTCGTAACAAGATCCGAGCGCGGAATCACCTGCATTATGGATGGCGGGGCTATTCATAGAGCATCCGTTGCGCAGGATGTCTTTGATGTTTCGGGCGCAGGAGATACTGTCATGGCTGTTACAGCTGCCTGTGCAGCCGCAGGCATTGATATGGAAACGACATTGGAACTTGCAAACCGCGCAGCGGGCATCGCTGTTTCACATGTAGGAACTTATCAGGTCGGAAGGAAAGAAGTCCTTGATGCATGGCGTGATAATGAGCCGGTCCGCCTTGATTACCTCCCTCTGACGTGGAAGAAAGCGGAAAACAAGGTAAATCTCTGGAAAGCAAGAGGAGAGACCGTTGTATTTACCAATGGATGCTTCGATATCCTTCACAGAGGCCATGTCACCTATCTGCAGAAGGCGGCTTCCCTTGGCGACCACCTGATTGTGGGATTGAATTCCGATGACTCAGTCAAAATGCTCAAAGGGGAAGACCGTCCGGTTAACCGTGAAAATGACAGGAGCTTTATGCTTGCCGCTCTTCGCTGCGTTGATGATGTCGTTGTCTTTGGAGAAGAAACTCCTGAAAAACTTCTGTCCCATCTGAAACCGGATATCCTTGTCAAAGGCGGGGATTATAAGGCAGAAGAAGTTGCCGGAAGGCAATATGCAGGATCTGTGGAAATTCTCCCCTTTGTCGATGGTTATTCAACAACAGGAGTCATTAAGAAAATAAAAAGGGAAAAGCAATGAAAAACTCTGCCCGCCGTGTCGATTTGAAAAACAAGACGATTGTTATTATGTATATGCTGTATTTTGGAGACATGGTTTCCATTACTCCTTTTCTTGAAGTGCTGAGAAGAGAAGCAGAAGGCTCCAGGATCGTCCTTGTCATGGACTCCAGATTCCAGGAATCCGTGAAGTACAACCCCAACATCGATGAAATTATTCCTGTCGACAGGAATGGAAAAGATAAGGGGCTTATGGCTACCTGGAATATCGGGCGGCAAATTGGAAAATTGAAGCCGGACGTCCTGATGGTTCTCCATGGGACATCAAGGACTACGCTGATGGGTCTTGCCATGCATCCCAAGTACTGGACGGGAGAAGAGGGAACAGGTATCGATCACTTCTTCATGGATCAGCCGATCGTGATTGAGACGTATAATTCTCATGCTGTCGACAAATACCTTAGAGTGCTGCAGCTTTTGGGTGTAAAAGATGTTTCTCACAGCGGAATGCGTACCTATACCTGCAGTGACTGGGAAGACAAAGCCAGGGAATTTTTCCAGTCGCAGAAATTGCCGCAGAATGCAAAAATGGCCGGATTTTCTGTGGGAAGCTCTACGCCGGAAAAGAACTGGCCCGCTGAGAATTATGGGAAAGTCGCTGATCATTTCTTTGAGAAGGGATTCATTCCGGTTTTCTTTGGCGTCAAGTCAGAGCTGGGGCTGATCCAGAAGGCTATTTCCTCTATGAAACACGGGGATAAAGCGGTTATTGCGGCAGGCCATCTGAGCATGGGCGAATTTATTGCAGCGGCCGGTCATTGCTCCATTTTCTTTACCAATGACAGCGGACCCATGTATGTAGCAGACAGCCGCGGTATCCCGACTATTTCCATGTTCGGACCGAGCAATGCAAAGTTCCATCATCCATTGGGACCTTGTTCACAGGCAATTTCTTCATGGGATATGCCTGAGGGACCCGAGCATGTGAATAAAACGATTGCATCAGGCAATTATGTGCCTATTTCTGAAATCAGTGTGGATAGGGTCATTGATGCAGGAGAGAAAGCATTAGAAAAAGCAGAAAATCTGTAAATTGAAATAGGGCTGTGACAAAATGGTTAATTATTTTGCCACAGCCCTATTTCAATTGGGATATTCCGTTAAAAGATTATCTATCATTTATAAGCATTGACTTGGTCTGAATACCAAACAACCTCGCTGCGCTCGAAGGAAATGAACCTCCGCAGTCGGCTCCGCCGCCAGCTCCCCTACGGGGCGAGCTCCGACACCCTTAAACCGAACTTCGTTCGAGAAAAGAAGTCAGCACTTTAGTGGATTTTGTCACAGCCCCTTTTTATTTTTGCTTGGAATAAGTTTTTGCTGTGAGCAGTATAAGTATGATTTCAAAAAGACCTACGATGGCAAGTCCTAAAGAGGTTCCCATGTACTCAATGATTGCACTGACGAGGAGAGAACCAAATGGTGCGCTCCCAAGGAATACAAAGGTATAAAGGCCCATGATTCTTCCCAGGTATTCAGGGGGAGATGCCATCTGGATTGCCGTATTGCAGTTTACCATGAAGAGAATGGTAGCAAAACCGAGCAGGGCGAACATGAAAAGCGCTGGGATTGTCCAGAAAATGTAGCTGACGGCCATAAGGAGAAGGCCGCATAAGCCGGCTGCAGTAAATATGAACCGCTGTGAATAATGTGTGCTGGATGTGGCAGAGAGTATTCCGCTTGCCATGGAACCGGCCCCTGCGGCAAAGAGAATGGATCCGAATCCATCAAGTCCTTTGTGAAGTACCCTGTCTGCAAAGAGCGGTCCGTAAGTACCCATATTCAGGATCAGACTGCTTACGATTCCGGCTGCCAGAAGATTGCCGAAAATAATCGGATTCTTTCGTGCCTCGGAAATACCCTCGCGGATTTCATGAAGCGGTTTTTTATTGGTTACCTGAATGACGGGAGTATTCACGTTCATTTTGGCATAGGCAAAGAGTATAGGGATGAGAGAAACCGCATTAAGGAAGAAAATATCACTGTAAGAGAGATAGTTCAGAAGAAAAGCGGCAAGCAGCGGGCCCACCATTCTGGTGATATTGAAATTGGTCGAGTTCAAACTGACTGCACTATGAAGTGCTTCTTTTCCTACCAATTCAGGCATGAAAGCCATGCGGGCAGGCATATCGAAGGCATCGATCGTTCCCAGGGAAAAGGCAAAGAATAAAAGCCATCCATACGTTTCATGCCCGGAGAGAAGGAGCAGGCCTAAAAGAAGTGCCTGCAGCATATAGAGGGACTGTGTTCCCATTAGTATTTTTCTCTTGTTGTGATGATCGATCCAAAGCCCCGTTCCCAGTGTGAATAGAAGGGAGGGGGTGAACTGGCATGCAGATAAAAGGCCTAAAAGAAAGGCAGAATCGGTCATCTTATATACGAGCCACTGCTGTGTCGTCAGCTGCAGCCAGAAACCGATGAGCGCAATCCACTGCGTAATCCAGAATACTCTGTAGTTCTTTACACCCAGGGCAGGGAATAAGGTTGTAATTTTCATAAGGAGCTCCTTGCAAGATGTCTACGTATTAACTATATCATGAATGAATAGGTCAAAGACAGCAAAAGGAGACCTGCAATAAAAAAGGATGATGCAGGCGCATCATCCTTTGAGGTAAGCCCATTAATCCCAGGCTGGTTCAATGGTTCCTTTATATTTTTCTGCAATGAATTTCTTGACTGCATCAGACTGGTAAGCCTGTACGAATTTCTTGTAAGCAGGCTGATTCTTGTCTTTATCTCTGGCAGCAATAATCATGACAGCAAGCGGGGTGTCCTTGGATTCAAGGAAGATGCCCTGATCCTTTGGAGACAGGCCTGCGCTCATGACATAGTTCATTGTAATGACAGAAGCAGCAACATCGTCAAGGCTTCTTGGGAGCTGAGCGGCTTCCAGTTCATTGAATTTCAGATGCTTCGGGTTTTCCGTAACGTCTGCAGGAGTAGCTTTCATGCCTACGCCTTCCTTGAGCTTGATCAGGCCGGCTTTTTCAAGAAGCTGGAGTCCGCGTCCTTCATTTGTCGAATCGTTAGGAATGGAAATGGTAGCGCCGTCAGGAATATCCTTGACATCCTTGTACTTGTTGGAGTAAATGCCCATGCGCATCAGGATGGCTTTTCCAATCGGAACGAGGTTTGTGTTGTGCTGCTTATTGAAGTTGTTCAGGAATGGTTCATGCTGGTAAACTACGAGATCAAGATCTCCGTCAGCAAGTGCCTGATCCGGGGTAATGTAGTCAGAGAATTCCTTTACATTGACCTTAAGGCCGTTCTTTTCAGCTTCTTTGGCAGCTGCTTCAACAACCTCAGCGTGCGGGCCGGCTGTTGCACCAACCGTAATTTCCTTCTTTTCTGCAGGAGCAGACTGGGCAGAGGATGCTGCCGGCTTAGCGTCGGAACCGCAGCCGGTGATGACTGCTGCTGCGGAGAGTGCGCAAAGGCCGGTGATAATCAGTTTCTTTAACATAAGCAAAACTTCCTTTCTCTTTTGAATTTATAATTCCGGAAATGGGATTTGACGGATAATTCCATCCATTCCGGTGATTAACGTTTGTCGGTCTTTCTTGACCATGTGCTTCCGATGAACTGGATAAGCTGTACGATGATGATCAATACAATGATTGTTGCAATCATGACATCAGCCTGGAATCTCTGATAACCGTAGCGGATGGCAAGGTCGCCGAGACCGCCGCCGCCAATGGTGCCTGCCATAGCGGAGGAACCGATCAGGGATACGATGACAACTGTCATGTTTTCTATAATCGATGGAAGAGCTTCAGGAATCAGGACCTTCTTTATGATCTGATAGGGGGAGGCTCCCATGGATTCAGCTGCTTCAATAAGGCCGAAGGGAATTTCACGGATGGAAGTTTCCACCATTCTTGCCGTATATGGAATAGCGGCAATTGTCAGAGGAACAATAGCTGCTGTAGTACCGATGGAGGTACCGGCTACCATTCTTGTAAAAGGAATGATGGCAACCATCAAAATGATGAATGGAATGGAACGGACCATGTTGATGGCAAATGCCAGCGGCTTATTGAGTACCGGGCAAACGAGAATTCCGTTCTTCTCAGTGACTACGAGCAGGATGCCAAGCGGTATTCCGATAATGGCTGCGATAATAGCTGAAACGGAAAGCATGTACAATGTTTCCGCCAGACTTTTGAAAAGCAAATTAGTGATTACTGGAGACATAGCCTAACACCTCGCTTGTGATTGGTAATGATTTCAAATGGCTTAATGCATTGATCATATCATCTTCATGGCCGTCGATCATGATGATCAGACGTCCGAAGGATACGTCCTGAATATAATCGATCGATCCATAAAGGATGCTGACATCCAGGTTGTACTTGCGGATCAGGTTTGCAATGATCGGCTCGTTTGTGACGTCCCCGCGGAAGGAAAGGCTGATGATTGTCTGATCGTCTTCCTTCTCTTTGTCTTTATGGATATTCATATGGGACAACTGCTCCGGAACTTCCGTGGACATGACGGTTCCGATAAATTTCTTCAGCGTTTCAGTCTGGGGATTCGTGAAGAGATCGACAGTCGAACCCTGTTCAATGATTTTTCCATGTTCGATGACTGCGACGCGTTCGCAGATTTCCTTGATGACTTCCATCTGATGAGCAATCATGATGATTGTGATATTCAGCTTCTTATTGATGTCTTTCAGAAGCTCGAGGATGGATTTTACAGTTTCCGGATCAAGTGCGCTTGTCGCTTCATCCGAAAGCAGTACAGAGGGGTTGGATACGACGGCTCTTGCAATGCCGACTCTCTGCTTCTGTCCGCCGGAAAGCTGGGACGGATACTTGTCCTTGTAGCTGGTAAGCCCTACAAGTTCAAGGATGTCATCAATCCTTTTTTTCTGTTCCGCTTTCGGCACATTGGCAAGTTCAAGCGGGAAAGCAACATTCTGGGCAACGGTTCTGTTGGAGAGAAGGTTGAAATGCTGGAAGATCATTCCGATGTTTTTGCGTTCTTTGCGCAGCTCGGAACTGCTGAGCTTTGTCATATCCTTCCCGTTGATGATGACCTCTCCGGAAGACGGAGGTTCAAGCATATTGATGCAGCGGACGAGTGTTGATTTTCCGGCACCGGACTGTCCTATGATTCCAAAAATTTCGCCGTCTCTGATAGTGAGATTGATATCATCGAGTGCCCTGTAATTATTGTCATATACTTTAGTTATATGTTTCAGTTCAATCATGGGGGTCTCCTCCCTGAAATTAAAAAAACTTTCATCGAAAGATGAAAGCTTGTGACATCATCTTTCGAGATTTTACTCGCTGGAATTGGCACCGTTTCATTAAGAATGGTTGCCGTGACTTCAATGGGCCAGTCCCTCCGTCACTCATGATGAATAAGATTATTAAATTAACTAGATGGTAAACTAGTTTGACTTTAATCGATTGTGTTTATAGTACTCTGTATAGATTTCCTTGTCAATAGTATTTATTAAAATAAGATGCACGGTAAATAAAGCTTTTCGGCATAAAAGAAAGGGAGTGTAAAATAGTTTGTGTAAATCGGTATTGCATGAATCTACTTTATGCCCCATACTGGGGTAAACAAAGATAAGGACGGTAACAGAATGGCAAACTGTAAAACTCCACCAACTACCCCAGGCGAGCAGATTGCTCAGCAAATCCTCAACAACTACGACATCAAGAGCGCGGAAGACGTACAGGACGTCCTGAAGCAGATTTTTGGCCCCATTTTGAGTCCATGCTCAAAGGTGAGATGGAAAATCATCTCGGCCATAAGAAGCATGAGCGCTCCGAAGACGGTGACAATGTCCGGAACGGCTATTCATCCAAGACGCTCAAGACCTCTCTGGGCGAGGTTCCTATCCGCGTCCCTAGGGATCGCCAGAGTACGTTTGAACCGCAGATTATCAAGAAGCACCAGCGCGACGTTTCGTCCATCGAGGGCAAGGTACTGGCGATGTATGCCCGTGGCATGAGCCAACGCGACATCGCTGCAACCATCGAAGACATCTACGGCTTCCAGATGTCACATGAACAGATCTCCACCATCACAGGCTGCGTCATGGAAGAGGTCGAGGCATGGCGGAATCGTCCGCTCCAGTCGTTCTATCCATTTGCTTTCGTCGACTGCATCTACGTATCGCTGCGCACGGAGTATGGCGTCCAGCAGGTGGCCGTCTATGTCATGCTTGCCTATGACGTCAACGGCTGCAAGGATGTCCTTGGCCTCTGGATCAACGAGACGGAGAGCAAGCATGCCTGGATGCAGATCTCCGACGAGCTGCGGGCTCGCGGCGTTAAGGATCTTGGCATCCTGTCCATGGATGGCGTGAGCGGATTGGAGGAAGGCGCCAAGGCTGTATTCCCGCATGCCACGGTTCAGCGCTGCATCGTACACCTCATCCGCAATTCCATCCGCTACATCCCACGCAAGTAGTGGAGTGCATTCACGAAGCAGCTGAAGCTCATCTATGGTGCCATCAACGTCAAGCAGGCCCGTCAGGAATTCGAGAAGTTCAAGACCGACTGGCAGGCTTATCCAGGCGCGGTCAGCGTAAGGGAAAACAATTTCTCACACGTCGAGCAGCTCTATAACTATGGCAGTGCCGTGCGCAAGATCATGTACACGACCAATGCCATCGAGAGCGTCAACTCTAGCTTCGGCAAGGTGACCAAGAAAGGCGCTTTCCCCAACGAGGATGCAGTCTTCAAGATTTTCTACCTACGCATCCAAGAGCTCTATAAAAAATGGAAGGGTCGTCACGTCGCAAACTGGGCGATGGTCCGGAACCAGCTGCTCATGGACGACAGGATGTCTCAGCTTATGCAGCAATACGATGTTGCTTATTGAATCGATTTACACAAAACTCTTGACACACCCAAAAGAAAAGGAAGGCCAAAAAGTTTTTAACAGTATAATTTAAATCATCTATTCTTTACGCTGTATAATATCAAATGTTATAATATATTAAAGCATAAAAGAAATATACCCATGGCCTAAGGGCACATGGGGAAGGAGGATGAAAGATAGATGAGCGTAAATCAAAGATTGGTTAATAAACTGACTGATAATTTATTTGACGGCATCCTTCAGCTTAAAACCAGGGATGAATGTTATGAATTTTTTGAGGATCTTTGCACGATCAATGAAATCCGGGATATGTCACAGCGCCTGGAAGTAGCAAGGATGCTTGAGGCTGGGGAAAAGTATGATCAGATCGAGAAGGAGACGGGGGCAAGTACTGCAACAATCTCAAGAGTCAAAAGATGCCTTAAGTACGGGGCTGACGGATATCTGACAGTACTTTCAAGATTGAATGAATTAGGGGGAAACAAGAAATAATGGATAAACTGAATCTTTCTCATACAGGGTTTAAAGCATATGATATTCGCGGCATTGTGCCGGATGAAGTAAACGAAGAACTTGCTTACAGAGTAGGACGTGCCTATGCAGACCTGTATTATCCAAAAACCATGTGCATCGGCTATGACGTGCGCCCGAGCTCCCAGAAGATCTGCGAAGCTGCAAGCCGCGGATTGACTGACGGCGGTGCTGATGTGTATAACATCGGACTCTGCGGTACAGAAATGATGTACTTCGGCACATTCTTCTATAAAATGGATGGCGGATTCATGATCACGGCCAGCCATAATCCTTCCAACTATAATGGAATAAAAATCGTCAGACAGGAAGGCATCCCTGTCAGCGAGGATACAGGCCTTAAGGATATTGAAGAACTTGCTTTTTCCGGAGACTTCAAAGAGTCCGAGAAAAAGGGAAATGTTTATAAGAAAGAAATCATCGATGATTATGTAAAGCATATCCTGACATTTGTCGATATGAAGAAGATGAAACCGCTTCATATTGTTGTTGATGCAGGAAACGGCTGTGCTAATGTTGCATTTGCACCTCTTGAAAAATATCTCCCGTTCAAATTCAGCTATATTGACATGCAGCCGGACGGACTTTTCCCGAACGGCGTGCCTAACCCGATGCTTGAAGAATGCCGCAAGAAACTGGTCGATACCGTATTGAAAGAAAAGGCAGACCTTGGAATTGCATGGGATGGAGACTTTGACCGCTGCTTCTTCATTGATGAAAATGGCAAATTTGTCGAAGGCTACTACATGGTAGGCCTTCTGGCTGAATACTTCCTTCAGCTCCATAAAGGAGAAACCATTGTCCATGATCCGCGCGTCTTCTGGTGCACACAGAAGATCTGCGAAGAACTGGGCGGAAAAGCCGTCGAATCCAAAGGCGGCCATGCCTTTATGAAAGAGACCATGCGCAAAGTGAAGGGAATTTACGGCGCAGAAAACAGTGCTCATCACTTCTTCCGTGAATTCTCCTATTGCGATTCCGGCATGATTCCCTGGCTGATTGTTGCTCAGATCATGAGTAAAAAGGGGAAAGGCTTGGGAGAACTTGTTGCTGAAATGGAAGCTGAATTCCCATGCAGCGGCGAAATCAATCTTCCTGCCAACCATGTGAATGCTATCCTGGAAGCAATTGAAAAGAAATATACACCTGATGCTGAAAGAATTGATAAGATCGATGGCATCGGAGTTGATTTCAAAAACTGGAGATTCAATCTCCGCCCGTCCAATACGGAACCTTTGATCAGATTCAACATGGAAACCCGTGGGGACAAAGAACTCCTTAAAGAAAAAGAAAATGAAGTCATTGAATTAGTCAAGTCTCTTAACTGATTCGCCGTGACGATATAAAAAAGCAGGACCTTTCTGGCAAGACGAAGGTCCTGCTTTTTTATTTTTCTTGAAAGGAGGATATGGAGAATCTGAAAATAATTTATGCATTATATTGCATTTTATTACATAAAAGCGTATATTTATAAGCATAATTAGTCAAAGACCCATTTAGATACAGAAAAGAGAAGATCATTATGAAAAAAATTACAAAGGCAATTCTGACCGGAGCCGTAATTGCAGGCATGTTTATGGCAGGAGGGTGCGGCAATAGTTCTTCTGGCAGTTCATCGCCAAAAACCAATGAGAGCGCTTTGATGCAGAAAATCAAATCAAGCGGGAAACTGACTGTAGGTACAGCATCCGGATTTCCTCCTTATGAGTTTTTAGATACTTCAGCATCAGATGGCAAAAAGATTGACGGGATAGATATCAAACTGGCTGAAGCTGTTGCCAAAAAGCTGGGAGTCAAATTGGAAATACAGGATATGACATTCCAGTCGCTTTTATCCTCTCTTACCACGGGAAAAGTGGATATTGCTGTCTCTGCAATCAATCCGACTGAGGAACGTAAAAAGACAGTAGATTTTTCTGACAGTTATCTTGAAGGGAAACAGACGCTTCTTGTCAGAAAAGAGGATGCAGGGAAGTATAAGGCGCTGAGTGATTTTGACGAAAAACGTATCGGTGTACAGAAATCTACGATTCAGGAAAAGCTTGCTAATGAGCAGATCAAGAATGCGCAGATCGTGGCACTTCCCAAGGTCGCAGATGCACTTCTTGAGCTGAAGACGGGGAAAGTGGATGCGGTACCTGTGCAGAATATCGTTGGAGGCCAGTATCTTCTGACAAATAGTGATCTTTCGGCAACAAATATTTACTTCAGCAATTACAGCGGCGTCGCTGCCGTTGCCGTGCCGAAGGAAAGTGCTGATGTCATTAAAGTGATTAATGAGGTCATTGCAGAAAACAAAGCCAATGGAAATATCGATAAATGGGTTGATGAAATGACAAAGAAAGCCGTTGAGAATGCCAAGAAATAATGTGGATATAATATTTATTTACATATAAGGAGAGCAGAATACTGCATAAAAGTATAGATATGCATAAACACTTTATTTCATATCTATACAATAAAGGCGGAAAATGGTAATATGCACATAGGAATGGAGGGATGTATACATGAGAAAATCTTTAAAGCTGGCATTGATCGGTGCAGCAATTTTAGGTTCGCTGGCAATTGCCGGCTGTGGAGATAATTCCAAACCTTCTGGCGCGTCTAGTACACAGGAAAGCAAACTGATGCAGACAATTAAGCAGAGAGGCAAATTAATTGTTGGCACTTCTTCGGGATATCCGCCTTACGTTTTTGTAGATGCTGATTCCCCTGACAAGAAGGTCATTGGGCTCGATATTGAATTGTGCAAGCAGATTGCTGACAAACTCGGTGTCCAGATGGAAGTACAGGATATGGGATTCTCTGCGCTTCTTTCATCAGTGACTTCCGGCAAGGTAGATATTGCAGTCGGAGGCGTCAACCCGACACCGGAAAGAGAAAAGGCGATGGCATTCTCTGATATTTATCTGCCAACGGAACAGAAGCTTCTGGTTCTCAAGAAAAACGAACATCTTTACAAGGACATGGCTGATCTTGATGGCAAGACAATCGGTGCAGAGAAATCTACGACACAGGAAACGACGGCTCAGTCAATCAAAGGAGCAAACGTCATCGGACTTTCCAGTGTCCCGGATGCTATCCTGCAGCTGAAGAATGGCAAACTTGACGGAATTGTCGTGGAAGGCGTCGTTGCCAAGCAGTACCTTGTATTCAATGATGACCTTGCTTTGGCGGATGTACAGTTCCAGGGAGCTAAGAAAGTCTCTGCTGTTGCACTGCCAAAGGGAAGTGATGATGTATTGAAAGTCATTAACGGCATTATCAAACAGGATACGGAATCCGGACAGTTTGATAAATGGGTTGATGAATACAGTAAAATTGCAGTGGAAAAAGCCAAGAAATAATAAGCTGGACCTGACAGAGAGGAATGCAAAAGCGCATTCCTCTTTTTCATTTGTATGGAACCGTAATGATTTATTCATCATTGTGCAAGTAAATGCATAAAAGACAAGAAAATTTCATTATTTATACGAATAATTATTGACATACGTGTATATTTATGCTACTATCTATCCATCACAAAGATGTATCCGGTTTGGGATCAGAATTATCAGAGAGGTGCTTAAAATGATGAAAAAGATAAATGCAATGAAATTGGCAATGCTCGGAGCAGCAGCTGTAGCAGCTTTTGCTATCACAGGCTGCGGTGGAAGCGATAATAAGGCAGCAAGCAAGCCGGCTCAGGCTGAAAGCCCGCTTATGCATAAGATCAAGAGCAGCGGCAAGCTCGTTGTGGGAACAGCTTCCGGTTATCCTCCATATGAATTCGTAGACACAAGTGCCGGTGAAAAGAAGGTCATCGGGATTGATATGGAACTGGCACAGAAGATTGCTGACAAGCTGGGCGTCAAGCTTGAAGTGCAGGACATGAATTTCCAGGCTCTTCTTTCTTCCCTGACAGGCGGTAAGGTTGATATGGCTATCGCAGGCATCAACCCGACAGATGAACGTAAGAAATCCATGGATTTCTCTGATAACTATCTTCCGACAGAACAGAAGGTAATCATCCGCAAGGCTGATGCTGACAAGTTCAAGAAGGTAGAAGACCTTTACGGCAAGACCATCGGCGTACAGAAATCCACTACACAGGAAGCTCTTGCTAAAGACCAGATTAAGGATGCCAATATTGTAGGCCTCGCACATGTTCCTGAAGTTGTCCTTGAACTGAAACAGGGCAAAGTCGATGCACTGGTTGTAGAAGGCATCGTCGGCGAACAGTATGTCATTTTCAACAATGACCTCATGTTCTCTGACATTAAATTCCCGAATGCTGTCAAGAACTCTGCAGCAGCCCTTCCGAAAGGAAATGAAGATGTAGCTGCTGTTGTCAACCAGGTAATCAAAGAAAACACGGACAACGGAAACTTCAAGAAGTGGACAGAAGAATACAGCAAGAAAGCAGTAGAAAACGCAGATAAGAAATAATCGGCTGTGAATAACGTATGAATCAATAGGAAAGGTCACCATGCACCAGATGTGTGGTGACCTTTTATAAGTCGCAAAAATGGTATATCATTACTGACTGCGGCATGCACGGATAATACTGAATGTAGTCAAGTTTTAAAACGTATGTTATAATGAGTCAATTATCCTGATACAGGGAAAATCAATAGAAAGAGGGAAGGCTAATGAGCGTTAAAACAGTTCCATTTAGTGATGAATTAATTCAGAATATTGCTGCCAAATACGGTACACCTTTTCATATCTACGACGAAAAGGGCATGTTAGATAATGTCAAGCGCTTTCAGAAAGCCTTTTCCTGGAATCCCAACTTCCATGAATATTTTGCTGTAAAAGCGACTCCGAATCCCTGGATCATGAAGAGCCTGAAAACGCTGGACGTCGGATCAGACTGCAGCTCTATGGCTGAACTTGTCCTTGCTGAATCGGTTGGAATCAAAGGGGAGGAAATCGTATTTTCTGCCAATGATACGCCTGATGAAGAATTCATTAAGGCACATGAGCTGGGTGCCATCATTAATCTGGATGATGTTTCAAATCTGGATGATCTGGAAAGACTTCAGATTGTGCCGGAAAGGATTTGCTTCCGCTACAATCCGGGTCCGGAACTGACCAGAGGCAATGCAATTATCGGGACGCCGGAAGAAGCAAAGTACGGAATGACTTATGACCAGCTCATGACCTGTGTCGACTGGGCTAAGAAGAAGGGCATTTCCTATATCGGAATCCATACGATGGTCATTTCCGCAGAACTTGAGCTTCCCGGTCTTTTAGGCACGATTTCAATGATGTGCGATCTTGCCAATGATATCAGAGACAAAAAGGGCATTACTGTCGATTTCATTGATTTTGGCGGCGGAATCGGCATCCCTTATCTTCCTGAACAGGAAGCAGTCGACATTGAAGGATTGGGAGAAGGCGCAAGGAAACTCTTCGAAGAAAAGATGGCAGGATTTGAAAAGACAAGAATCTGCTTTGAATGCGGCAGGGCCATTACCGGTCCGTATGGCTTCCTTGTGACAAAGGCTATCCACTACAAGAATATTTACAGGAACTATATCGGAGTAGATGCATGCATGGCTGATCTTATGCGTCCGGGCATGTACGGGGCTTACCATCACATTACTGTTCTTGGGAAGGCAGATGCACCCAAAGACCATGTATATGACGTAGTTGGTTCTCTTTGCGAAAACTGCGATAAATTTGCCATCCAGCGCAAGCTGCCGGAAATCGACATGGGCGATTTGATTGTTATCCATGATACCGGAGCTCATGGCCACAGCATGGGGTACAACTATAACGGCAGACTCCGCCATCAGGAAATTATGGTTTATGAAGATGGAAGCGTGCAGCAAATCAGAAGAAATGAAACATTGTTTGATCTTTTTGCTACACTTGATTTCCCGTCCCTGAAAGAAAATACAGCCAAAGTTGAAAAATAATTTTTTAAGAGATGTCTCTTTTTGGAGGCATCTCTTTTGTTTCTTTTAAGGGATTGATTATAGAAAATCGAAGAATATAAGAGTATAATCTGGACGTAAGCAAACGTTTATATTGAAACGTAAGGGGGCTTTAAATTATGTATACGTTATCAAATCAGCAGTTCAAAGGTAAAGTTCCACAGATTGATCCGAATGCTTTCGTTGCACCGAGTGTATTTCTGTCCGGTGATGTAAGAATCGGAAAATATTCCAGCATCTGGCCAGGCGTTGTTGCAAGAGGCGATGTCAACTACATTTCCGTTGGCGAATGCTCCAATGTACAGGATCTCTGCTGCCTGCATGTAGCAGATAATAATCCGTGCATCATCGGGGACTATGTTACAATCGGACATAGTGCCTGCATTCATGGATGCGAAATTGAAGACCATGTACTGATCGGCATGCATTCCACCATTCTGACAGGAGCAAAAATCGGCAGAGGCTCTATCATTGCAGCCGGAGCTTTGGTTCTGCAGAATCAGGTCATTCCTCCGAACTCGCTCGTTGTCGGTGTCCCGGCAAAGGTTATCAAGACCATTAACAAGATGGACAACATCCATGCACAGGCATTGAAGTATAAATGCGAATGGGCTATTGGATATGGTGTAAAACCGGATATCGATGGCGAACTCTATCACAACGAACCTATTGTTTAACAGGCAGTGATTGGACTGGAAGTCGTTTCATAAATGATAAGAAAGATGGCAATGCGGAAAACGCACTGCCATCTTTCTGTTTTCCCTTATTTTATCGTTTATGCGGCAGGCAGATGATTTGACTAGAGGATAGTGCGGGCTATATAATATATGACAACTATATAAAACGGATAATTATCTAATTATCAGAATAAACGGAAGGTGACATTATGCGAGAAAAGTATATTCCTCAGCAAATCGAGAAAAAATGGCAGAAGATTTGGGAGGATAACAAGGCGTTTGAAACTCACTATGATCCAAACAAGAAAAAATATTATGTACTGGAAATGTTTCCTTATCCTTCAGGAAACCTCCATATGGGCCATGTAAGAAACTATTCTATCGGCGATGTTGTTGCCCGTTTCAAGAAAATGCAAGGATTTAATGTCATCCATCCGATGGGATTCGATGCGTTTGGCATGCCGGCTGAAAATGCAGCAATCCAGCACGGAATTGCTCCGGTAAAATGGACTTATTCCAATATTGACAATATGACAAGACAGCAGAAGGAACTCGGTCTTTCTTATGACTGGGACCGCAAAGTTCTGACCTGCAGCGAAGATTACTACAAGCATACACAGAAACTTTTTGAAATCTTCTACAAAAAAGGACTGGCTTACAAGAAGGAAGCCAAGGTCAACTGGTGCAACAGCTGCCATACCGTTCTTGCCAATGAACAGGTTGAAGAAGGGAAATGCTGGCGCTGCAAGAACCCTGTCGTAAAGAAAGACCTTTCCCAGTGGTTCCTGAAAATTACAGCTTATGCAGACCGCCTTCTGGCAGACCTTGATCACATGCCTGGATGGCCGGAACGTGTCAAGACGATGCAGAGAAACTGGATTGGCAGATCAACCGGCACGCAGTTCTCCTTTACTGTAGAAGGCATGGATGAACAGATTCCGGTCTACACAACAAGAGTAGATACCGTTTATGGTGTTACTTACATGGTGCTTGCTCCTGAACATCCGCTTGTTCCGAAATTGATTGAGAGTAATCCTGATAAGGCATCTCTTGAAACTTTCATTGAAAGAATGAGAAATGAAAATGATATTGTCCGTACTGCCGAAGATGCTCCTAAGGAAGGAATGTTCACCGGAAGTTATGCAATTCATCCGCTGACAGGAGAAAGAATTCCGATCTGGATTGCAAACTACGTTCTTTATGAATACGGCACAGGCGCTGTCATGGCTGTACCGCAGGGCGACCAGAGAGACTGGGAATTCGCTAAAAAGTACAATCTTCCGGTCAAGCTGGTTATCCAGAACAAGGAACATGACCTTAAGCTGGAAGACATGGATAAGGCATACGATACAGACGGATTCCTTGTCAATTCCGGCAAATTCGACGGACTGACCTCTGGAGAAGCCCGCGAAGCTATTACGAAGAAAATCGAGGAAATGGGAATCGGAAACGGCAAGGTCAACTACCGTTTGAGAGACTGGCTGATTTCCCGCCAGAGATACTGGGGCTGCCCGATTCCGATCATCCACTGCCCGCATTGCGGCAATGTCCTGGTGCCGGAAAAGGATCTTCCTGTAGTTCTTCCGGAAGATGTCAACTTCGTAGCCGGAGCTACCTCTCCGCTTGAGACAAGTGAAACATTCCTCCACTGCAAGTGCCCGCAGTGCGGTGCTGATGCAACCAGAGAAACCGATACAATGGATACATTCATCGATTCATCCTGGTACTTCCTGCGCTACTGCGATCCGCACAATACAGAAGAACCATTCAGCAAAGAAAAGGCTAACTACTGGATGCCGGTCGATCAGTATATCGGCGGCATTGAACATGCTATCCTTCACCTGCTGTATTCCCGCTTCTTTATGAAAGTGCTGCAGGATGAAGGCATGGTAGATTATCCGGAACCATTTACAAACCTTCTCTGCCAGGGCATGGTTCTCAAAGACGGCGGCAAAATGAGTAAATCTGTCGGCAACGTTGTTTCTCCTGAAGAAATCGTCGGAAAATACGGCGCTGATACAGCAAGACTCTTTATCCTCTTTGCAGCTCCTCCGGAAAGGGATCTCGAATGGTCCGATCAGGGCGTTGAAGGCTCTTACCGCTTCCTAAAGAGAGTATGGGCTATCGTAGAAAAGTATCAGGATTTCGTCAAGGAATCAAAAGGTGATCTTTCTGAAGATGAATTTGCACTCAGAAGAAAGCTTCATCAGACGATTTCCAAGGTTACGGAAGACCTTGACGGCAAATTTGCTTTCAATACGGCAATCTCCGCTGTTATGGAACTGGCCAATGAAATGTACCGCTTCAGCGAGACACATTCCGTCATCGAAGACAAGCTGGCAAAAGAACTTGTCCGCAACCTGCTGATTCTGCTCGCTCCATTTGTTCCGCATATCACTGAAGAACTCTGGCAGCAGATCGGTGAGAAGGAAAACAGTGTCCATGATGCAGAATGGCCGGTATGCGATGAATCAGCCCTCGTTGTTGACGAAGTGGAATTAGCTGTTCAGGTCAATGGCAAAGTCCGTGGTACCATCAAAGTGGCAGTCAGCATGGAAAAGGACGAGATTGCGGATCTGGCAAAGGGACTTGCTGAAGTGCAGAAATTCATCGAAGGCAAGACAATCGTGAAAACGATTGTGGTTCCTGGAAGAATCGTTAATATCGTAGTTAAATAAAATAGCAAATTTAGAGAGATCAGAGACTGTTCCTGGTCTCTCTTTTGTTTTGCCTGCATATACATGTTACGGCCTGATTTATATTATGCTAGAATGAAATAAGATAAATCTTAGAGGGTGGCAATCATGAATATTACATGTGAAGGGAAGGAGTACCATTTCTTTGATGGCGCTACTCCGCAGAACTTATGGAATATCGTACGCGGCGCAAGAAAGCGCACCGATGCAGTAGTGGCTGATTTTAACGGAGATATTATAGATTTCCAGACGCCATTTCCAAGTGATGGAGCCGTCAAGTGGATATCTCTGGAATCCCCGAAGGCCCACCAGGCTTACCTCAGGAGTGCCATTATGCTTCTGGTGTGTGCGGTAAAAGAAGTCTACGGTGCAAAAGCGGATGTCAAGATCAAGCATTCTTTGGGGAAATCCATTTACTGCGAATTCAAAGACGGACATACGCCGCTCCAGAAAGAGCTGGATATCCTTTCAGAAAGAATGCGGGATATCGTCAAAGAAGGAAGGGACATTACCAAAATCATAGTAGGAAAAAGCAGAGCCATTGCCTTTCTTCGAATGAAGGGGCTCCAGGAGGATGCCGAGCTTCTTTCCCAGCTCGATATTGATCATCTGGATGTGGATCAGTGCGGAAAGGTCATTGATTACTTCTTCGGGCCGATGCTTCCGGATATGAGCTTTGTCAGGCAGTTCATCCTTCGTTCCTATGCGCCCGGATTCCTGCTGAGGATTCCGCAGCCTGGAGAGGAGGAATTGAAATTCGGTGAGGAAGATCCGTTGTTTGCACGCGTCTTTCTTGAATCCCAGAACTGGAGTGAATTAATTGGATGCCATAATCTGGCGGAACTTAATCATGCCATAGATACGGGAAAAATCTATGATTTTATTGCCATTGCCGAAGCGCTTCATGAAAAAAGGCTGGCTGAACTGGCAGATACGATCTGCGAGCAGAAACCCAATATACGGCTCGTGTGCATAGCAGGGCCTTCTTCCTCGGGCAAGACGACGTTCATGAAACGGCTGATTGTCCATTTGAGAGTCAATGGCGTAAAGCCAGTCATGCTCTCTCTGGATGACTATTTCCGGAACCGTGACGAGATGAATAAGGAAGACTGGGAAAGTCCGAAGGCACTCGATATTTCCTTATTTGAAAATACGGTATCCGCACTTCTTGAAGGCGGAGAAGTGCATCTTCCTCATTTCAACTTCATTACCGGGAAAAAGGAAATGAGTGAGGAAACAGTAAGTCTTGGAAAAGGACAGCCCATTTTAGTGGAAGGACTTCATGCGCTTAATCCTGCGCTTACATACTTCGTTCCAGGTTATCAATGCATGAGAGTCTATGTCAGTGCTCTGACGCAGCTCACAATTAATGATCACAACCGTATTTCCACCTCCGATACAAGACTTTTAAGAAGACTCGTGAGGGACGTCCAATTCAGGGGAAACGGGGCGGAGCATACGCTTGAGGTCTGGGACAGCGTAAGGCAGGGAGAGGGAAAAAATATCTTCCATTACCAGAACAGGGCGGATGTCGTATTCAATTCAGCTTTGCTTTACGAAATACCGGTTCTTAAGAAAATGGCCGAACCGCTTCTTCACGATATCAGGACTGAAAGCGGAGCTTATGCGGAGGCGCAGAGGCTTCTGGAGTTCCTGCGGCCATTCCGGGAGCTGGATGTATCGGTCGTTCCGGATAATTCACTGCTGAGAGAATTCGTAGGATATAAGGGACTGGGGAAATCTTTCCTGAATCATTAAGACGCTGGAGTTTGCATAAATCGAAGCAAACGGATATAATAGAAATTGTAATAATGAAAATTTTCGATATGTCTGAAAGGGGTATATTTATGGATATTACTGACGTTATTGTGATTGGTGCTGGTCCTGCAGGTCTGAATGCTGCTTTATACGCTTCCCGCAAGGAGCTCAGCGTAAAAATTATTTCAAATGATATCGGCGGACAGATGCTTCTGACCAGTGAAATTGAAAATTATCTCGGATTCGAATCAATTTCCGGTTTTGATCTGGCAGACAAGATGGAAGCACATGTAAGGAAATACCCGGTTGAATTTATCACCGCGGCCGTCATGAATCTTGAAAAGAATGAAGATGGAAATTTCGTCCTTCATCTGGATGATGGAAATACCGTCGTCGGAAAGGTCTGCATTATTACAGCAGGAAAGCACAGCCGCACGCTGGATATACCGGGAGAAGCCAAATTTACAGGCCGCGGCGTATCTTATTGTGCCACCTGTGATGCTCCGTTCTACCGCAATAAGACTGTTGCCATTGTCGGCGGCGGGGACAGCGCTGTACAGGCTGCTGTAGAATTAGGACATCTTTGCCCGAAGGTGTACCTGGTGGTCAGAAGCCGCATCAAAGCAGCTGAAATCATGGTCAAACGCATGGAAGAACTGCCTAATGTAGAAGCTCTTATCGGTTATGTTCCTGAAGAAGTCAAGGGTGACAAGAAGGTGAATGCCCTTGTCGTAAAACGCAAGAGTGATGGAGAAGAGCGTGAACTTGCCGTCGATGGTGTCTTTGTAGAAGCAGGCGGCATTCCGAATAATTCCTATCTTCCAGAAGACGTGAAGACTAACAGCATGGGAGAAATCATAACCAATAAGGACGGAGAGACAAACATTCCCGGCCTTTATGCAGCTGGTGATGTCACAGACTGCAAGAACAAGCAGATCATTATTGCTGTAGGAGAGGGGGCTGCCGCAGCATTAGCCGCTCACGACTACTTGCTGCGAAGCGGTAAATGAGGGTCACGAAGAAAATAAAGGCAGAGCAGCTGAGGCGTCTCAGCATTGCTTATGCGGGGGAAGGGACAATGCTTAAATACACAAGTCCTTTTACACTGCTCGTGGCAGTCATACTTTCTGCCCAGTGTACGGATAAGCGCGTCAATATTATTACTGACAGGATTTTTCCGCGCCTTGATACTCCGGAAAAGATGGGAGCCTTGACGCAGGCGGAGCTTGAACGGGAAATCCATGACTGCGGCCTTTATAAATCCAAGGCAAAGAACCTTTTGGGAATGTGTCATATGCTCTCTGAGGAATATGATGGAAAAGTCCCGGAGGACTTTGATAAGCTCGTAAAACTTCCAGGCGTCGGCAGAAAGACGGCCAATGTTGTAAGAAGTGTTGTATGGGGATATCCTGCCATTGCAGTCGATACACACGTTTTCAGAGTAGCCAACCGTCTGAAACTTGCAACGGGCACAACGCCGCTTGAAGTAGAGGAAGGCCTTCAGAAGGCCATCCCCAAAAAGGACTGGTCAGCAGCGCATCACTGGCTGATATGGCACGGAAGGCGCGTATGCCATGCCAGAAAGCCTGACTGCGAAACCTGTATCCTGCAGGATGTATGTCCCTCCTGCACAGTCAGCGTCCCGCCGTGGAAAGGCTGATCCGGATATATTACAAGCAATACAAAAGCCATGCGGAATGCCGCATGGCTTTTCTTTTTTATTAGTGAATTTTAAAACATATTCAGTATTCCCTGGAAGTGGTAATAGTTCGTCGGGAGGAAAGCATCTACGAGTTTGGAAACCCCAGTCGGTTCCGGAGCTGTGAGGAACAGGAGGAATAAAGCGAGAACTGTAATTCCAATGGAGAGCAGGTTTGCCTTGCCTTTTCTGGATACTTCATAGTAACCGAAGAGGCGGAGTCCAAGTGCGCCAAAGAAAACAATGACCATACCGGAAAGAGAGAAGATGCCGAAAAGGATATTTGCCATCAGGAAACCTACGTAGAGAACCGGCAGGAAAATGAACGGCAGGTTGTAGGCAATCGGTGTCGGATTGATATTGCGGCGCATATCATCGAGCCAGTCTGCGATATCAAATCCAAAAAGACCAAGGAGAATGAATGATAGGATAATGACCTTGTCCCAGATGGAAGAAAGACGGTCTCTGTCCTGTCCCAGCCACCAGAAGAAGAAACAAAGAAGAAGACCTGCAGCGCCGCCAAAAATGTAGTAATAAGCAGCAGGAATGAATTTTACGCAGATCATGGATACAGTGATGAGTACAGATCCGATGGCAATATAAGGAATCAGCTGTGAAGTCGTCATCTGACGGTCATCTGGTACTTCTTCCTTCATCTTAGCCAGAATTTCCGTCATGAATAAGAACAGGAAAATAGCTAAAGCAGCGAACGGATAAAGGAAAAGCGAAATGACGATCAGAAGTATCGGGAAAAATACTCTGAATCCCCTGAAGACCTTCAGCTTTTTAAAGTTCAGCTTCTGGTTCTGTGTATATATGGTTAGTCTTAAAAATACCAGGTAAGTCAGCATAATGCCGATCGTTTCCAGAGGTTCACAGCCTAAGTACAATAAGCTGCAGAAAACCAGTATGGCGGTATTGGCACCTGTGAAACGACTGATCAGGGAACTGAAGAGCCCGATATTTAAAAACGCCACTATTGCATCAACAAAATTCAACGCATCCATCTCCTTCAAAATTAACAATTTCATATTAGTATAACTGTTGGGAAGAATTGGCGCAAGAGAGCAGGCTGCTATATTGTATAAATATAAAGATATATTTTATAAGGTAATAATACAGCCGTATGTATAGTGCATTAGAAAGAGAAAAATCCAGCCTGTTTCAGGATTATCTTTATCCGGTATAGAAGCGGGAAGAAAACTGCAAATATTGCACTTTTACTTGCCTTGTGAAAACTGTTAGAATAAAAAGCATAGAAAAACCTTATAAAAGCATAGAAATGAAAACAGGGAGGGGAATGAAGGCATGGACCATTTGATTATCGTAGATTGTCAGTATGATTTTATCGACGGTTCCCTGGCATGCAGCCACAGCCGGGAAGCCGTCAGAAATATTATAGCTTTTGCCAATGCAAATGATGTGGAATGCATGTACACATCGGACTGGCACAGCAAGACAAATAAATCTTTTAAAATTAACGGCGGTATCTGGCCGGTACACTGCGTTGCAGGAAGCAGGGGCGCTGAAGTATCAGATGAATTTAATCAAATGAATGAAGGCAATCGCCCTGGCAAAGATAATATTTTCTATAAAGGCAAAAATGATGATGTTGAGGAGTATTCGGCATGCCTTGCTGCAAACAGCAGCGGAAAGGTATTATCCGAATGCGTTTCGCCTCATGTCTACGTCACGGGGATTGCAGCCGAGTACTGTGTCAAGGAAACGGTTCTCGGCCTTCTTGAAAAGGGGATTAAAGTAACCGTTCTTAAGGACTGCCTTGGCTATGTTTCTGAAGATGACTATAGGAAAAGCCTTGCTGCTATGAAGGAAAAAGGAGCAGAAGTACTTTAATTTACAGGATTTACCAGAATACTAATCATTCGGAGTATTGGCATGACAGAAAAAACAATTTCAGATATAGGTGAATTTGGTCTTATCAAATTAATATCGCATGACCTGATTTACGGGCCGGAGTTTGTTAAGATTGGGCCAGGGGATGACGGAGCGGTCTATTCTATACCAGACGGATTTGATCAGGTCATATCAACGGATACTATGGTGGAAGGTATTCATTTCACCAGTGTGACGATGAGTGCCTATGATGTTGGCTGGAAGCTCTGTGCCTCAAATTTCAGCGATATGGCCGCTATGGGCGCCGATCCGATAGGGTTTGTCATTTCAGCCGCATTTCCTGAAAAGCTTTACACTTCATGGGTTGAGCGATGCTATGAAGGAATCCGGGACTGCTGCAAAGAATACCGGGTCAATTTGCTTGGCGGAGACATGACCGGATCTGTTTCAGGTATTATCATGACAGGAACTGTGGTAGGCATAGTTCCAAAGGATACAGCCGTCCGGCGAAGCGGTGCGCGCAGGGGAGATGTTGTTTTTGTAACCGGACATCCCGGTGATTCAGCGGGCGGGCTCTATGCCCTGCTTCATGAAAACAAAGAATACAGCGGGCTTATAGAAAAGCATAAGCATCCGCGGCCTCAGATTGAATGGGGAACTCTTTTGCGGGAAGCAGGAGCCTCTTCCCTGAATGATATTTCTGACGGAATATCCAGAGAAGTCAATGAAATTGCAGAAGCAAGCGGCGTTTCCATCAAAATCGATAAATCATCCATACCCGTTTCTGCTGAAGCTTTGGAATATGGCAGAAAAGCGGGAATCGATCCTCTTTCCTGGGCCTTGGACGGCGGGGAAGATTATGAACTTATAGGTACGATTTCAAAAGAAGATTTTGAAAAGGTAAAAAATCGTCCTGGCATAAAAGAAATAGGAGTTGTGACAGATAAGCCCGGGAAAGGCGTATTCCTGAAACAGGAAGGGCATCTGGAATTGCTTGAAGTGCATGGTTATGATCATTTTGAAAAGTGAAAATTAGGGAGGATTATTTATGTACACATTAGTAGTCATTCGTCATGGTGAAAGTGAATGGAATAAAAAGAATCTGTTTTGCGGCTGGACAGATGTAGACCTGACAGAAAACGGATTCCGCGAAGCGAAAGAAGCCGGGAAACTCTTAAAAGCAGAAGGCTTTACTTTTGATAAATGCTATACATCTGTTCTCAAGAGAGCTATCCATACCGCTTATTCTGTTCTTGATGAAATGGATCTTGTCTGGATTCCGGTCATCAAGAACTACCATCTCAACGAAAGACACTACGGTGCTCTTCAGGGATTGAACAAGACGGAAACAACAGATAAGTATGGGGAAGAACAGGTCCATTTATGGCGCCGTTCTTATGATGTATGCCCGCCGGCACTTTCTGAAGATGATCCCAGAAACCCGAAAAACCAGCCTCCTTACCAGAAACTTGGCGATGTGAAGCTCCCATTGACGGAATGCCTGAAAGATACGGTAGCAAGGGTAGCACCTTACTTTGAAAGCGTCATCAAACCGGAAATTCAGAATGGAGAAAAAGTCCTGATTGCAGCGCATGGCAATTCCATCCGCGCACTCAGGAAGCATCTTGAAGGAATTTCCAGTGACGAAATTGCCGGGATGAACATTCCTACAGGAATCCCGCTCGTTTATCATCTGAATGAAGATTTCACGGTGCATGATGTTTCTTATCTTGGTGACCAGGAAGCCATTCAGAAGAAAATTACAGCAGTCAAAAATCAGTCTGCCAAGTCCAAATAAAGATGTAATATGATGTGAGAATCGGTGATCACGTAAAATTGATTGCCACAAGGGAAGTGTGGAAATGTCAATCATAACCGAAGGTTTGCATAAAACAAATACGATGAATTCCGCTCTTGTCCTTGAAGGCGGAGCGATGCGGGGACTCTTTACGGCGGGGATACTTGATGCTTTTATGGAAAGGGGATTCTACTTCCCAAAAGTCGTTGGGATTTCTGCAGGTGCCCTGCAGGGACTCAGCTATATTTCCAGACAGCCGGGAAGAAACGTATCCGTCAATATCAGGTTTGCTCCGGATAAAAGATATATGGGGCTTCGTCATTTGGTGCGCGACGGCAGTTATTTTAACTTCCGCTTTATGTTTGGCAAGCTTGCTCATGAATATGTGCCTTTTAATTATGACAAGTTTGAAAAGGCTTCGGAAACGTTATATGTGGGCATTACTGACTGCCTTACGGGGAAACCTGTTTTTGTATCGAGTAAAAGCTGCCCTCTTTCCGAATTTATGGGGGTATGCGTCGCAAGCTGCTCGATTCCGCTTCTCTCAAAGCCGGTAAAACTTGAGGGAAAGGAATACGTGGATGGCGGCGTGGGGATGCCGCTTGTGCCTTTCCCTGAAGACCTGCCATTTCCGTGCACAAAACCCGTATACATTCTGACAAGGGATATTACGTATCGCAAGAAAAAGGTGCCGCATGGGTTTAAATCCCTCATGCGTGCTGCCTACGGCAGGACGTATCCCGCTGTGGTGGAGGGCATGTGCTCTATCCCGGAGCGGTATAATGAAAAGGTAGAAAAGATCATACAGATGGAGAAAGAGGGAAAAGTTTTCGTACTGCGCCCGGAATCTCCCGTCAAAGTGTCCCGCGTGGAAAAAGACACGAAAAAACTTCGTGCACTTTACGAAGAAGGCTATCAGATCGGCATGAAGCGGTTTGATGAGATGATGAGGTGGATGAGTGAAAAATAATGAAGCAGTATTTATAAGCACGAGTGAAGAAATGACGATGGAATTCGGCCGTTTCATAGGGGAACATGCTGAAAACGGACTGTTCATTGCCTTGATTGGAGATCTTGGAACAGGTAAAACCCATTTTGTCCAGGGACTTGCCAAGGGACTGGGAATCAATGATGTGGTGAGCAGCCCCACCTTTACAATCATGAATTATTATGAAGGTGAGATTCCGTTAAAGCATTTTGATTTCTATCGTCTTGATACAGAAGAGGATTTATACAATATCGGCTGGGAGGAATACAGCGAAGGCGGTGTCACCGTTGCAGAATGGGCAGACATGTTCCCGGGACTGATTCCAGAGAGAGCCATATACATATATTTGTCAAATAAAGGAACAACGGAAAGAGAAGTCAAGGTTATCTGGGGAGAAGAAGCTCCTGATGCCATAACAAAGGAGATAGAGAAATATGCTTCTTGCCATTGATACATCATCTTTAGTTTTAAGCTGCGCTTTAGCAGAGGAGGGAAAGCTTGTCGCTGAATGGACACAGCAGAAAAAACTGACACATTCAGAACAGCTGATTCCATGCATGGACCTTATGCTGAAAGAAGTGGGCGTCAGCAAAAAGGAAATAACAGGGATTGCCGTCGCCAAGGGCCCTGGCTCATTTACGGGTCTTAGAATCGGCCTTGCTACAGCCAAGATGACATCCTATATCTGGAACGTCCCGTTGGTCGGTGTTGACACCCTGGAAGCTCTTGCATGGAATATGTACGGCGCGCAGGCATTTATTCTTCCGCTTCTCGATGCGCAGAAGAATAATGTGTATGCAGCCCTTTACGGGGCATTTAATGAAATGTGGCAGGAAAAGCCTGAAGTGGCAGCTTCCATTGATTCTGTCATAGAATCAGCTGTAAAACATGGCGGGCCGGTCATTGCAGTCGGTGAATGTGCTGATAAATATAAGGATAAGCTGGTTTCTGCAGGTATTCTGCTGGCTCCGCCCCATAGCAGATGCAGCCGCGCGGGAAGTCTCGCCATGGCAGCAATCTCTAAATTGAAAAACGGCATGGCAGATGATCCATTGACGCTTTTGCCAAATTATATCCGCAGGAGCGAGGCAGAAGTCTTATGGGAAAAGCAGCATGCCGATTCGTAATAGAAGAAGCGCTTGCCTCTGATATTCTGGCCATATATGAAATTGGCAGGATTTGTTTTTCCGATGCATGGAGAAAAGAGACTGTCGATCATGATTTTCAGGGAACGCACAGCCATTACCTCGTTGCAAGGACTTCGGAAAAAGTCATAGGCTATGCCTGTTTCTGGTACGTGCTTGATGAAGCGCAGCTGGTCAATATCGGGGTTCTTCCTGAGTTTCGAAAGCAGGGGGCGGCAAAAGCCATTCTGGAGGCCGGGATTGATAAAGCTCTCGAAAACGATATGAAGACAATGTTTCTTGAAGTCCGTGTGAGCAATCATGGGGCACAGAATTTATATAAGAATTTTGGGTTCCACGTTGACGGTCTAAGGAAATCGGTGTATGAACTTCCTGTCGAAGACGGATATATCATGTCCCGAAAATTATAAGGAGATAAAATGAAAATATTAGCATTCGAATCAAGTTGTGATGAAACGTCCTGCGCAGTAGTAGAGGACGGCAGACAAGTCTTGTCTGATATCATTTCAACACAGGTTCCGATTCATAAGAAGTTTGGCGGGGTAGTTCCTGAAATTGCATCACGCCATCATATAGAGGATGTGCTTCCCGTTGCCATTGAAGCATTGGAGCAGGCTGGATGCAGCTGGTCTGATATGGATGCCATCGCGGTCACTCAGGGGCCGGGCCTGGTCGGGGCTCTTCTTGTCGGAGTAGCGGCGGCAAAGGCGGCAGCCTGGGCCATCGACAAGCCTCTTATTGCTGTCAATCATATGGAAGGGCATATCTTTGCCAACCTGGTACAGTATCCCGATCTGGAACCTCCTTTTTTATCGTTGGTTGTTTCCGGCGGTCATACTATGCTTGTCGTAGTCAGAGATTACAATCACTTTGAACTTCTCGGACAGACAAGAGACGATGCTGCAGGGGAAGCTTTTGATAAAGTCGCACGTGTACTTGGGTATCCGTATCCAGGCGGGCCGCACATTGACCGTCTGGCAAAGGAAGGAAACAGCAGCGCCATTCACTTCCCGATGGGACTCAGCAAGGGGCATAACTTTGATTTCTCCTTCAGCGGATTGAAATCATCCGTCATTAATTACATCAACATGATGAAAATGAAGAAAGAAGAAATCGTGGCAGAGGACGTAGCAGCCTCCTTCCAGAAAGCTGTTGTGGATGTCCTGATTGAAAAAGCGATGGAAGCCGTCAAAGTGACGGGCATGAAGACGATTGCTCTTGCCGGCGGAGTCGCAGCAAACAGCGAATTAAGGACCAGGCTTGAAGAGGAGTGCGGCAAACGCGGCATACGCATGTGCCGTCCGAGCCTGACCCTTTGCACCGATAACGGGGCTATGATCGGCTGCCGTGCCTATTACATGGCCAGAGCCGGCGAATTCGCCGATATGTCTTTAAATGCGGATCCGCGCCTGCCCTTTAATGCAGAACAGATCAAACTGTAAAGTGCAGGTTTATACATGCAGGATGGGAGAATAATATGCAGACACGCGGCATAGAAATGAGTCAGCTTTACACATTGATTCGTGATACGACGAATCTGACTGAAGTGCAGGCTAAAATTCTGGATCATGAACAGGTTGCCCTTCAGTTTGCAGCCGATATTTCAAAGAATCAGGTGTACTTGTGCGCCAAAGGAAAGAATTCTGATATTTCAGTCATCCTGCTCTCTGTCCGGCCTTCCTATACGCACAGCCAGACTTTTTTCAAGGCGGGAGATATGTTTTTGAGGGATGAATTATCCATTGTCGAAAATGTTTTCAGTACGGGAAGAAAAGTCGCCGGCCGCATGGAGCTTGATCAGGGGAGAAAAGTCGCAGTTACAGGATATCCTATCGTTGATAATGCAGGCGTTCCATTTGCCGTCGTCTGTTTCGTATCCAGCTCGCTTGATCAGCAGCAGGTCCTGACGGATACAGGAAGCCTTGCGCTTCAGGTACCGTTTGATGGGAAGGATTATTATGGCATACGTCCGCAGGACGGTGTCATCATACTGGATTCATTAGGCCGCATCATTTATTCCAATGATATGGCTAATGATTTATACATGGTTCTTGACAAAGAAGCCGTTGAAAGCCAGGAAATTATCGGTCACACAATCGTACGGTTTCCGCTTGTCGATGAAGTCATGAAAACGGGAAGGCCTGTTTTCGGCGATGAAGTTTCCGAAAATATGACGCTTTCGGCCTGGGGGCTTCCCATTATTTCTGGCGGCAAGGTGACAAGGACTGTACTGATCCTCACGGATGTTACTGCGATTCGTGAAAAAGAAAAGCAGATACTTGTCAAGGATTCTGTCATCAAAGAAATCCATCACCGCGTCAAGAACAGCCTCAATACGATAGCAGGAATGCTTCGCATGCAGGCAAGACGCGCCAAAGATCCGGATACGAAGGACGCCTTGAAGCGTTCAGTAAACAGGATTCTTGGCATTTCACAAATTCATGATATCCTGGCAAGCCAGAGCGGCGGACAGATCGATATGGATGTGCTGCTTGACCGTATCTGCAAATTGTCTGTGGACAGCCTGACGTTTTGCCCGGTGCGGGTAGTCCGCGAAAAGGGCAGTGATCCGCTGATTGTAGATTCTGAAAAAGCAGTTCCGCTGGCGATTGCAGCCAATGAACTCATCCATAATGCGATTGATCATGGTTTTAATGGTATGGACAAGGGGATTCTTATCGTCGGAACATCTCTGGATGAAGAGAAACTTCATGTTTATATTAAAAATAATGGGCATCCCTTATCGCCTGAAGTCAAAGACATGAATTCATCCGGCCTAGGACTTCAGATTGTAAGGAATTTAGTAGAAATAGAATTAAAGGGAAGCTTCGAACTGAGGAATGATGGAGAGTTCGTAACAGCTGATATTTATTGCTCGAGGGCATTGATGGGAGCATAGCAGAATGGCAGAAGTGTATAAAATCGTAATCGCAGATGATGAAGCACTCATCTGCATGGATCTTAAGGAAATGCTGGAAGAAGCAGGCCATGAAGTCGTCGGTGTAGGATCCGACGGGGTTGAAGCTTTGGAACTGACAAAGAAGCTCAATCCGGATCTTGTAATCCTTGATGTTAAGATGCCCAGGCTTGACGGTATCCAGGCAGCTAAAATGATTGCCCATGACAATCTGGCACCCGTTGTACTCCTGACAGCTTTTGGCGATGAAGACATCATCGAAAAGGCAAAAAAATCCATGGTTTTCGGATATGTAATGAAACCGGTCAGCGAGCGGTCTCTCTTTCCGGCCATCCAGATTGCAGTAAGCCAGTTCCGCCAGAAAAACGAGATCGTTCACCGGATCAAGGACATGGAACGCGAAATGGCTGCCCGGAAGATCATAGACCGCGCTAAAGGCCTTCTCATGGACTTCTATCATATTTCTGAAGATGAGGCTTACAGGAGAATGCAGCAGACAAGCATGAAAAGAGGCATTGCACTCTCCGAAGTCGCACAGAAGGTTGTGAAGGAAATCATGGCCAGAAAGAACAAATAGGCTGTAAGTTGTAGAAAGGAGATTCTTATTATGGAATTCACATTTTATGGACATGCATGCTTTAAAATCGATACAGGAAAGGAGTCGCTTCTTTTTGATCCGTTCCTGAGCGGAAATTCGCAGGCTGCTGTTTCTGCTGACAAGGTTGAATGCGATTATATCCTTCTTTCTCATGCTCACGGAGATCATTTCGGCGATGCAGATAAGATTGCCAGCCGCACGGGCGCATGCGTCATAGCGATTCCTGAGGTGATTTCACTCTTTTCAAAGAATGTCTCCAATTTCCAGCCGATGAATCTGGGAGGATCTTTTAAGGCGGACTTTGGAAAGGTAAAAATGGTGCAGGCTTTCCACAGCTGCGGAGCTCCCGGAGGCACGCCCTGCGGGTTCATCATACAGTTTAACAACGGGAAGACTGTTTATTATTCAGGAGACACGGCTCTCTTTGGAGATATGAAGCTGTTTGGCGAACTGTTTGATATTGACTATGCAGTCCTTCCAATCGGAGACAACTATACGATGGGACCAGACGATGCATTGATTGCTGCCAAATTTCTGAAGGCAAAATGCGTAATTCCTGTTCATTACAGCACCTGGCCAGTCATCGAACAGAATCCGGCTGATTTCAAGGAAGAAGCACAGAAACAGGGGATTGCAGTAAAAATCGTAAAAGCTGGAGAAAGCCTGGAGCTGTAATTTTTTGATAAAAGAGGACTGCGTCTGCAGGATGCCGCCCTCTTTCATCATTTCCGGTGAATCTTAAGACGGATTAGGAAGCTGGATGCTTTGAATGGAAAAGGGTGCTACATGAATAATAAAAAACAAAAATTTTTCGAGTCGCTCTCAGTGCAGCTTAATTCATACTTTGAGGCAGAGAAAGTGATCGACCAGTTTATTTCTAATGATATGGATGCTTTTCAGGGGAAAAGACTATTTCAGCATGCTTTAGGAAATACGGACAGTGATATGGAAGCCGTATTTGATCGGATCGTCAAAGCATATAAAGATGCAGCCGGCTATGGATATGGTGTCAGAGCATTTGGATTAATGAAATCCATGCATGACCATTTAACAAATCTCTTCAATGAATTCTCATCCTATCAGGATGAGAAAATGCCTGATGAAATGAATCTTGTCTGGGATCTTTGCAAAGCAGGTGCATTGGAAGTTTCAAAAGTTCTTGAATATACCAAAGGATTTGAAGAAAATAATTTGAAGGCCGAAGCCAGATGCCTTAAAATTCATAATTTCAAGAGCAGGGGAGACGAAGCTGTCAGGGATTCACTTGAGGCAGTTTATGGGATGAATAACAGTATAGACATCATTTACTGGAAAGACGTATTAAAGGAAATGAACGGCTTCTTGTCTGATATCGATCAATTCACAATCTGCCTGCAGAAACTCCTTGCCATGGAATAGGATGGAATGCATTTTTAATAATTTACAATCTGGGTGTTGGATTTTCTGATCATTTTGGGTATAATATAAATACATGGAGGAAATGCCATGAGATAGAATTTCTATCTGGTCAAATTGATGATTATTTCCCTGATTATCAATTGGGCTGCGGACTATGCATACTCCTCAATGATAGTCTTGCACAAGAAAAGCGGTTGATACCGCTTTTTTTGTTTGCCTGAAACGGAGCTTCATCCTTTTTATAACGTTTCCTGATTTTTGTGGAAGAGTCCAATCGTGTTATAATATTGGATATTGGATATTTAGTAAATTCAGAATTTTGAAAAACGATTGTTTATAGAAGAGGAGAGGGTTTTGTTGATAGCAAGACAGATGAGATCATATGCATGGAACGATGGCAAAGAACTTCATATTGGCAGAGACTCTCTTGTCATGGGAGTTTTAAATATAACGGATGATTCATTTTCGGACGGCGGGAAATGGGATACGCTGGAAACTGCCATGAAGCATGCGAAGGATATGGTTGAAGATGGGGCAGCAATTGTAGACATAGGGGCAGAATCAACAAGACCGGGATTCACGTCCCTTTCGGCAAAGGATGAGACAGACAAATTGATGAAGATTCTTCCATCCATTTTAGCGTGCTCTCCGGTTCCTGTATCTGTCGATTCATACCATTATGAGACAATGGACGCAGCACTTCGGGCCGGGGCGCATATCGTCAATGATATCTGGGGATTCCAGTATGATGACGGCAGCATGGCAAGGGTAACTGCTGAATATAAAGTGCCGGCAGTCCTCATGCATAACCAGGATGGAGAAACATATGATGAAGATATCCTGGAGAGTATGAAAAAATTCTTTGACCGTTCCATTGATATTGCTGTAAGGGCCGGCGTAGAGCAGGATAAGATCATTCTGGATCCGGGAATCGGTTTTGGCAAAACGGCAGAGCAGAACATGGAAGTCCTGACACGTCTGGATGAACTGACGAGGGAATTTCCTTTCCCCTGGCTTTTAGGAGTAAGCAGAAAACGCTTCATCGGTGCAATCCTGGATCTTCCGGCACCTGAAAGAGATGAAGGAACCGCTGCGGTCAATCTCTGGGGGATTGGAAAAGGATGCTCCATATTCCGTGTTCATAACGTTAAAATAAGCGCCCGTGAAATCAAGGTATGGGATGCTTTAAATCATTTCAATCAGGAAAATTGACGATGGCAGGGTGTGAATGATGGATTATATTAAACTCAAAAATATGGCATTTTTCGGCTATCATGGCGATGAGCCGGAAGAGAAGACATTGGGACAGCGATTTTATATTGATGTCGTGATCGGCACAGATCTGTCCAAAGTCAGCCGGACCGATGACTTGAATGATTCCGTAAATTACGTGGAAGTTTTCCAGATTGTGAAGCGCGCGGCCGAAGGAGGCCCCTATAAGCTTTTGGAAAAACTGGCAGGCGTGATCAATGAAGAAGTCATGGGAAAATTTCCTCAGGTTGAAGAAATCGTGACTACTGTCCATAAGCCGGGTTCTCCCATTCCCGGCATCCTGGATGATGTATCCGTTACGATAAAAAAAGAAAGATAGGTTTGACGGTTTATCAAATGTTGAATTCATTGAAAAGGAATTCTTATATTATCTCGCTGGGATCTAATATGGGAAATTCAGCTGAGATTCTCTCTGGATCCGTCAGGACGCTGAATCAGGATGAAAGACTCAGGGTCCTGAAGAAATCATCCCTTTACAAGACCAAGCCATGGGGGTTGACGGAGCAGGCCGTTTTCCTGAATGCCGTAATTGAAGTTTCATGGACAGGGGAACCTGAAGAACTGATGGAATTTCTGCTGCAGGTGGAAAAATCATTCGGCCGTATCCGCATCAGGCACTGGGGACCAAGGACGCTGGATCTGGATATGATTTATAACAGTGAAATAGAAAGCAATACAGATTTTCTGAAATTGCCGCACCCATTTTTCTGGGAGCGGCCCTTTGTGTTGGTCCCTTTGGAAGAAATATATCCTGATTTCGTCTTTAATGGTGAAGGAATCCACCAGAGGATTCTGGAACTGGATGGATATAAGGATGTAGAGAAAACGGACATTGCATGGTAGGCAGGAGGTGAAATGATGGCAGAAAAAAATAAGATGATTGATGGAAAAGAAAATGCAAAAGAGGAAACTTCAGATTTGAACACAAAGGGGCCTGAGCTGGTTCAGATGATTGGAGACAGGCTGACATCCTTAATCGACCAGAACCATCCGGGAAAATCTGTAATCATCAACGGGATCAGCGGGTCTCAGAAATCTCTGGCGGCTGCGTCTCTCCTGGCGAAATATAATACGGCTGTTATTGTGGTTCCTACGCAGAAAGATATTTTCCGGTGGGAAGAAAATCTAAAGTTTTTTGTTCCCGATGCCAGAATATTTTCATTTCCTGTCGTGGAAGAGGCAGGTTTTGAAGGCACTTTTTCCAGTACGGAAAGGTTAAGGGAGCGCATGCGCTCCTTGTCTGCAATGATCAATGGTGAAAAGAGCATCATTATTGCGGCCGCAGTAGAAGCTGCGCAGAAAATTTCAGCTCCTTCTTCTATCAAGGATCATTTATATAAATTTGAGTTAGGCAGTGAAATCGAAAGAAGAGAAGTCCTGGAAGTACTGCAGGATCTGGGGTACGAAAGAGTCGATCAGGTTGAGCGGTCCGGACATTTTTCTGTCAGGGGCGATATCGTCGATATTTATCCGATCAATGAAATTCATCCGGTGAGAATTGAATTCTTCGGTGATGAAATTGACAGCATACGTCTGTTTGATGTAGACAGCCAGCGCTCCATCGAAACACTGGAAAGTCAAAGCGTATTTCCTGTTGCCGTAAAGGGCAGCAAGAATTCATCCGTTCTCTCTTACCTGGATCATGGGATCGTCTTTTATGATGAACCGCAAAGGGGTGAGGAATCCTTAAAGCAGTTCTTTAAGGAAGAAAAAGCCAATGCGGGCAAGGCTTTCCTCTGGAGCGAGCTCATTCATACAGCCCGGAAACAAACGAATCAGGAAATTGTATTCTCGCTTCTCAAGAGGGAACTGGAGGAGTTCAAGCCTTCGGTATACCACAATTGGAACGGGCAGGAGATGACGAATTATCAGAGGCAGATTCCCATTTTTACGGCCGATTTGAAATCCCTTCTGAATAAGAACTGGAAAACTGCAATCGTCATCCCGAGGGCCTCCGAGAAGCGCGAAATCGAGGGAATATTAACGGACCATCAGATACCCATGTCTCTTGATATAGAAGAGGGGAAAGTGGTTCTCCTTGATGGCGTCCTGACAGAGGGGTTTGAACTTTCCGATTTTAATCTGGCCCTGATTACAGCCGGCGATATTCTTGGCAGGCAGAAACTCAGAAAGTACAGTACAAGCGGATCAAGAAAGCAGATCCGTTACTTTTCCGATCTGAATCCGGGGGACTATGTTGTTCAGCAGGTACATGGAATCGGCAGGTACCTTGGCATACGCACGATTGAATTATCCGGTGTCCACAGGGATTACATTACCATCCAGTATGCAGGATCGGATAAGCTTTATCTTCCTGTAGACCAGATTGGTACTTTGGAGAAGTATATCGGTCCGGAAGGAGAAACGCCGCGCCTTCATACCATGGGCGGAGCCAACTGGGAAAAAATCCGCTCAAAGGCGAAAAAATCCATTCAGGAACTGGCTGAAAAGCTTTTGGACGTGTACGCGAAGCGTGAACTGGCAAAGGGTATTGCCTTTGCGCCGGATACGGCAGAACAGGTTGAATTTGAAGATTCATTCCCTTATGTCGAAACAGAAGATCAGGAGAATGCTATTTCCGTCATCAAGAAGGCTATGGAAAAGCCCACACCGATGGACATGCTTCTTTGCGGGGACGTTGGATTTGGAAAGACGGAAGTGGCGATGAGAGCCGTTTTTAAATGTGTCATGAGCGGCTATCAGGCTATGGTTCTGTGTCCTACGACGGTTTTGTCAGAGCAGCATTATAAAAACTTCAAGTCCCGCATGGATTCCTTTGGCGTCAATATTGCGGTGCTGAACAGATTCACAAAGGCTTCTGAAAGGACAAAGATCCTCCATCAGCTTGAATCCGGCGAACTGGATGTTGTCATTGGGACTCATTCTGTCCTGAACAAAAAGATTAAGTGCAGGAGACTGGGACTGCTGGTCGTAGATGAGGAGCAGCGCTTCGGTGTCGTACAGAAAGAAAGAAGAAAATCACTGGCAGAGGGAATCGATGTATTGACTCTTTCGGCAACACCGATACCAAGAACGCTCCATATGAGTTTGACAGGACTTCGTGATATGGTCACGATCACAACGCCGCCCCCTGGAAGACATGCAATCCAGACCTATGTTAGCGAGTACGATGATTCCATTGTCATTGACGCGATTCTTAGGGAAAAGGAACGCGGCGGCCAGTCATTCTTTGTCTACAACAGGATTGAGACGGTGCCTGCCATGCTGGATCATCTGAAGAGCATACTGCCGGATACGATATCGATTGGAGTTGCCTATGGCCGGATGGATGGTGCAGTCCTTGAAAAAAGTGATGCTTGATTTCTATCAGGGAAAGCATGATGTCCTGCTTTGCACAACCTTGATCGAAAACGGGCTGGATCAGCCAAATGCCAATACGATGCTGGTCTATGATGCAGACAAGCTTGGACTTTCCCAGATTTATCAGATGCGCGGAAGGGTAGGGCGTTCCGATAAAATTGCACGTGCCTGGTTCTTCTATAATAAGGATAAAGTGCTTAGCGAAGTTGCAGAAAAGCGTCTGAACACCATAAGAGAATTTACTGAACTCGGGAGCGGCTTTAAAGTCGCCATGCGCGATCTGGAAATCCGCGGGGCAGGCAATCTTCTGGGATCTGCCCAGCATGGCAATATCGCAAGCGTCGGGTTTGCAGCGTACTGCTCCATGCTTGAGGAGGCTGTGCAGCGTCTGATGGCAGAAAGAGAGCATAAGCTCCTTCCGAAGAAACTGCCGAATACCACTATCGAATTTCGTCAGGATGCGTACCTGGATTCCAAGTACATCAGCAATGAAGAGCAGAAGATGGAAATTTACAGAAGACTGGCATCCGTGGAAGAAGAGAAAGAGCTGGCGGATTTGATCGATGAGGCAGTCGACCGCTATGGAACCCCGACAGAACCGGCCGAAAAACTGTTTTCCATTTCCCTGGTCAGAATAAAAGCCAGGAAACTTGGAATAGGGAGTGTCATTGACGAAGGGGATTCCATGCTTCTTACATGGGCGGATGAGGATTTCATGCGTGGATGGAATCCCAACCTTCTGCCAAAAGCGCTTGTTCCATACCTGCATTTCCTTCCGGGAAATCCGGCAAGGCTGAGAATCAGGAAGGCAGGAATCAAGGGCAGCCCCATGAAATGGCTTGGCGGTTTCCTGGATGAGCTGATGAGCGAGATCCATCATTCTTCCCATTAGATTTGCAGTGCATAGAACTCTGCATTTACGGGATTCTGCTTTACATTTATTAGCAAATCTGTTATGACTATATGAGTTATGTTTTTTTGAGGGGCTTTTCCATATTTTTTAATCAGGTGAAAAATGCGTAAAAATTCGTTTATCCAGGGTGCGTTGATCTTGACGGTAGCAGGGATTATCGTCAAGTTCATTGGGGCATTCAGTCGTATCTATCTGTCAAGACTTCTTGGCGGCGAAGGGATCGGGCTCTACCAGATGGCTTATCCGATCTACCTGCTTTGCCTTTCGGTATCGTCAGCAGGTCTTCCTGTGGCTATTTCAATCATGGTTGCAGAAAGAAACGCAGTCAACGATTACTTTGGCGGGCAGAAGGTATTCCGTATATCGCTCGTGACATTGGTTTTGACAGGACTCTTTTTCAGTCTCCTGCTTTTCTTCGGGGCCCAGTGGCTGGTCGACAGTGAAATTGTCCGCGACCAGAGAGCCTATTGGTCACTCCTTGCTTTGTCCCCGGCTGTTTTCTGTGCAACGCTTCTTGCGACGCTAAGAGGTTACTTCCAGGGTCTTCAGCTGATGACACCGACAGCTGTTTCACAGATACTTGAACAGGTCGTCCGTGTTGTTGCCATGATTCTTTTCGCCGTCGTCCTTCTTCCTTATGGACTGGAATACGGAGCTGCCGGCGCAACCCTTGGTGCAGCACCGGGTGCTTTTGTCGGCATACTGACACTTCTTGTTTTCTACTACATGACCCGCGGATGGAGAAATGAACTGGCATCTGAGCAGGATCCATCTATCAAGCCGCAGAGTGTAAAGACAATTATCAAAAGACTGCTTATTCTTGCCATTCCTGTATCGCTGGCAAATATCATGCTTCCGATCGTTTCATTGATCGATCTTTTCATTGTTCCAAGAAGACTTGAAGTTGCTGGTTTTACGATTGAACAGTCAACAACATTCTTCGGCTATCTGACCGGCATGGCAACGGCTCTTGTCAACATGCCTACCATCGTTACGGCATCTCTGGCAGCAAGTCTTGTTCCTTTCGTTTCGGAAGCTATCGCGCAGAAACGCGGTGACATGGTACTCAAAAGAACAGATACCGCGATGCGCTTGGCCAATCTGATTACCATTCCTTCCTTTGTCGGAATGTGTGTGATTGCCACACCAATTTCTGCCATGCTTTATGCAACTCCGGATGCTGGTCCGTGCATTGCAATCATGAGCTTTGGCATTTTCCTTCTTGGCGTGCAGCAGGTAACAACGGGCGTTCTGCAGGGGATGGGCAAGACTGCCATACCTTTCCTGAACATGGTTGCCAGCGCGTGCTGCAAGATGTTCCTTTCATGGAACCTCACGGCTCTCCCCAGCTGGGGCGTTTTAGGTGCGGCATGGGCAACAAATGCAGACTTTGGCGTTGCAGCCATTCTCAATCTGATTTTCCTTTATAAATACAGACATTACACGATGGACATAAAGCATACGGTCAAGCTCTTCATTGCAGCAGCCGTTATGGGCGTGGTTGCTTATGGCTCTTATCACGCTCTTTACAGCCTGATTCACAGCAATACGCTTTCTACCCTGATTGCAATTGCCCTGGGCGGAGTTGTCTACCTTCTCGGTATCGTGCTGATTCGTGCTGTAACTCCTGATGATGTCAGGGAAATCCCAAAGATCGGCACACGTCTGGCCGCTATTGTGGAAAAGATGAGTTTCAAAAAGTAATATATTGCTTAGGAATGAAAGCATAATAAAAGACCGCGGAAAATCCGCGGTCTTTTTACTATGCAGCTGATTTAAATGACGCGGCTGGCATTTGCCAGGCAGCGTTCTGTTTCGGATACGATATTTTCAACGATTTCCTGTACGGGCTGAATCTTTGTCAAATGGGTCAGTGACATGCCGGCGAGGATAAAGCCGTTTTCTGTGTCGCCTTCAATGGCACCTTTTCTGTTTGTCCCTCTGGAAAGTGCAGTCAAGGTGCTCAAAGGAGCACCGCTGTATTCTTCCTGCAGATACTTATCAGAGAACTTATTTCTTAATCCTCTGACACTGTCTCCGGTAGTGAAGCCGCAGACGACAGAATCCGTATCGTTGGCATTGATGATGGCCTGCTTAGCATTGGGGTGGAGCAGGTGGCATTCCTCAGCAAGAAGGAAGCGTGTACCCATCTGGACACCTGAAGCGCCCATGATCAGAGATGCCGCAACACCTCTTCCGTCCACGATGCCTCCGGCTGCAACCAGTGGAATCTCGATGTCGGGAAGAATGTTTTCCAGGAGAGCCATGAGTGTCACTTTACCGTCATGTCCGCCTGCTTCCATGCCTTCGACGATAATGGCATCAGCTCCGGCATCCTGCACACGCTTGGCAAGCTTTGCATTTGGAACAACCGGAATGCATTTGATGCCTGCATGATGAAGAGGTTCAAACCATGGGAGGGGATTGCCTGCACCAATGGTTACGAAGGGGACTTTCTCATCACAGATCACCTGAGCAACATCATCGACGTTTGGCGCCTGCAGCATTAAATTGACGCCGTAGCATTTCCCGTTTCCCAGAATGTCTTTGGCTGTCCTGATACTGTCCCTGACTTCATCTGCAGAGAATCCGCCCGAGCCTATGACGCCTGCGCAGCCTGCATGATTCATTGCAGCCGCCAGCACTCCGTCTGAAATATAGGCCATTGCACCCTGAATGATGGGGTAATCAATACTGAGGAGCTTCGTTAACTTTGTGTTCCATGACATAATATCCATCTCCTTGCGATATGAAAATACCGGATTAAAGTGAAATTTCATAATGGACTTTGCTTGATGCCTTATGAAGACCGGTTTATTATTCTTTTCCCATTATACCTGCTTTATGTGAAATAGGTAAGTTTTAAGCCCTATCATGCGGATTACCGGAAGACAAATGCATAATGAATGCATGAAAGTAACCCTTTGGCTGCTATGCAATGCGCAAATTTCATGTAATGAGAAAACATAGGAAAATATCTGCCTGAAATGAACCATGATGAGGAAATGATATAAAAACGGATAAAGGCTTTGATTTTAGAAGAGAGTCACTGTGGAAATATCAGCCTTTCCTGCACGTAAAATATAGGAATAAGTATATATTACATAATTTTAATGCACATTATGGTTAAATAATGTATACTTAATAATAGAATTAACGGCAGTTGTTGTAGTATTATTAACTGCGTGATATACTGTAAGGGTAGAGTTCAGGCTTTTCTCTATCCCTAATTTCATAAATATATGATACGGAAGTGATAAAGGTGGAAGAGGACTCCTTAATGATGCTTCTTGTGCCGGAGATGATGATTGAAGCACAGGAGCGGTATGAAATCCTCAGACAGATTTATGCAGCACAACCAGTCGGAAGACATCTTTTAACCGTACAGACGGAATTGTCAGACAGCATTATTCGGAAACACATTGAAGAAATGGAGCGGACCGGGCTTTTGGTTTACAGGCCCTCCGGGATCAGTTTGACCAGCAAGGGTGAATCACTCCTGGAGCCGCTTTCCCATTATTTCCGGAAAAGTCCTTTTTCCGATAAGATGGCAGCATCTTTGCAGAAAATCTTATCGATGAAAAAGGTCATACTGGTGCGGGGAGATTCTGATGAGAAGGAGTCAGTAAGAGGTGATATAGCCCAGGAGGCCGCCTTGGCCCTGATTCGTCTTATAAGAGATGATGACATAGTGGCAGTGAGCGGCGGAGCATTGATGGCTGAACTGGCGGAAATGCTCCCAAAGCTTCACATGAATGTGGATGTTTTACCGATCAGAAGAGGATTTGGCAGGAGAATAGATTTTTTACCAAATAATGTGGCAGCTCATATGGCTGAAAAATTAGGAGGGAAGTATCACATCCTTCAAATACCGGATGGATTGAGTCCCGAGTTTCTCTACAAGCTGAAAAAAGAATTGCCGCAGATCAATCAGACAGAAGAATTGTTTTCAAAAGCGGGTATATTGGTTACTGGTATAGACAGTGCAGAGGATATTAAGAAGTATCACGAACTTCCATCAGATGTAACGAGGCGGCTGGAAAAGGAAAATGTATCCAGCGAAGCTTTGGGACTATATGTCAATGCGGAAGGGAAAATCTTATATCGCCTGTACAATGTCGGCATTTCCAGGGACGATATACCAGCAATACCACATATATTAATTACTGCAGGCGGAAGTCATAATGGGGAAGCGATCCTTGCTGTGGCAAGAGCAGGAATACGCGGAGTCCTCATTACTGATGAAGGGGCCGGCAGAAAAATACTTCAACTAGTTTCAGGTGAAAAAGCGACAACAGGAGGTTGCAAAGATCATGGTTAAAGTCGGAATTAATGGATTTGGCAGAATTGGAAGACTCGTATTTCGCGGCATGCTGAAGAGGGACGATCTGGAAGTCGTTGCTATTAACAATCCAAGCGGGGTTGAAACAGCTGCTTACCTTCTTAAATACGATACTGTTCACGGAAGACTTGATGAAAAGGTAGAAATTGACGGCGACGATTTGATCATTGAGGGCAAACGTGTTCATGTTTTCCAGGATCGTGATCCGGAGCATCTGGACTGGAGCAAGTATGGTGTTGAAATCGTTGTAGAATCCACAGGCAAGCTGAAAGATAAAGTCAGCGCCGGAAAGCATATCAAGGGAACTGTGAAAAAGGTTATTATCACAGCACCGGGCAAAGATGATGACGCAACGATTGTTATGGGCGTCAATGAAGAAACATATGACCCGAAGGCAGACAATATTATTTCCAACGCTTCCTGCACGACAAACTGCCTCGCTCCGATTGTAAAAGTACTGCATGAACAGTTCCACATTGTACGCGGACTTATGACAACCGTTCATTCCTATACGAATGACCAGGCTATTCTTGAAAAAGCACACAAGAAGGATCCAAGAAGAGGCCGTGCTGCTGCAGAAAACATTATTCCGACTTCCACAGGCGCAGCAAAGGCAATCGGCATTGTCATTCCTGAAATGAAAGGCAAACTGAACGGACTGGCTATCCGCGTTCCGACCCCGGACGTATCCCTGATCGATCTGGTTGTTGAACTGGAAAAGACAGTTACAAAGGAAGAAGTCAACGAAGCATTGAAGAAAGCCGCTGAAGACGAATTGAAAGGAATCCTTGCTTATACGAATGAACCCCTTGTATCCAGCGATTTCCGCACAACAAATGTAAGCTCTACCGTTGACAGCCTGCTCACCATGGTTATGGACGGCAATCTTGTCAAAGTTATTGCATGGTACGATAACGAATGGGGTTATTCAATGCGTATTATTGATCTTGTAGCTTATGTTGCATCGAAAGGACTGTAATGATGAACAAGCAGACAGTGTATGATCTTAAGCCTGAAGGAAAGGTTGTATACATCCGTGTCGATTATAATGTTCCCCATGATAAAGAGGGGAATATTCTGGATGACCGCAGAATCCGGGCTACAATTCCAACAATACAGTATCTTCTGAATCAGGGCGCAGCCATTGTCCTGGCCAGTCATATGGGAAGGCCGAAGGGCGAATATAAAGCAGAATTATCTCTCCGTCCTGCTGCAGCCCGTCTGGCAGAACTTTTACAAAAAGAAGTCAAATTCATTCCGGACTGCATTGGACCCGAAGCTGATCAGGCCAAAGAAGAACTGAAGCCGGGCGAGATTATTCTTCTTGAAAACTTAAGATTCCATAAGGAAGAAGAAAAGAATGATCCGGATTTTGCCAAAGCACTTGTCAAAGGATGCGATCTGGCTGTTAACGATGCTTTCGGCGTATCCCACCGTACACATGCATCCATCGTAGGCGTTGGCAGACTTTTGCCTATGGTATCCGGCCTTCTTCTTAAAAAGGAAATTGATTTCCTTGACGGCGTCATTGAACATCCGGAAAGGCCATTTGCTGCGATTATAGGCGGAGCAAAAATCAGTGACAAGATCCAGGTTATTGCAAACCTGATGGAAAAGGCAGATGTCATCCTGATTGGCGGCGGCATGGCGAATACATTCGTTGCAGCCCAGGGTTATGACATGGGCGAATCCCTGCAGGACAAAGACCGCTTTGATTTGGCAAGAAACCTTATGAAGAAGGCAAATGATCTTGGATCAAGCATCATGCTGCCGGTTGATTTCATGGCAGGTGATTCATTCTCCGCTGAAGCAAAGACAAAGGTTCTTTCGGCAGAAGAATTCTCCAGCCCGTGGATGGCGCTTGATATCGGTCCTAAGACCATTGATCTTTATGTTGAAACTTTGCAGAAAATGAAGACTGTGGTTTGGAATGGCCCGATGGGCGTTTTCGAAATGGAACCATTCTCAAAGGGAACCTATGCAATAGCTAAGGCTATGGCATCCCTCAATGCGACGACTGTCATCGGCGGAGGAGAATCCGCATCGGTTGTTGATCTGCTTGGAATAGGAGACAAATTCTCTCATGTATCGACAGGCGGCGGCGCTTCGCTGGAAATGCTTGAAGGAATGATTCTTCCGGGCGTTGCAATCCTTGCTGACAAGGAGTGATAATTTGAGGAAAAAGTTAATTGCAGGAAATTGGAAGATGAATCAGACGGTGACGGAGGCAGGTCACTATTTTGAAAAGTTTAAAGTAAAAGCCAGGGAAGATGTAGATTTGGTTTTCATTCTTCCTTTTACCGATATTCCAGTTGCCAAATTTTTTATAAGCAGATCATCAATCGGTCTTGGCGCACAGAATATGTATCCGGCGGAAAGCGGAGCTTTTACCGGAGAGATTTCACCTCTTATGCTCAAGGATCTTGGATGCACGTATGTCATTTGCGGACATTCTGAAAGAAGAGAGATCCTGGGAGAGAGCGATGAATTTATTGCCAGGAAAGTAAAATGTGCACTGGATCACGATATAACTCCGATTCTTTGCGTCGGTGAAACAAAGGATGAACATGATGCAGGGAAAACAGAGGAGAAAATAGAAACACAGGTAAGGGCAGCTCTTGAGAAAATCCCCACTGATAAGGTTTCAAATGTTGTTATCGCTTATGAACCTATCTGGGCGATCGGCTCGGGCGCAGCGGCAACTGCAGATGAAGCAGAAGCGGTTGCAAAGCTGATCCGGCAGATTGTTAAAAATATTGCCGGGAAAAAAGTTTCAGATCAGGTGCGGATTCTCTATGGCGGTTCTGTCAATGCCGGAAATATCAACGATTTTACTGGAGAAAAAGATATTGACGGCGCTTTGGTCGGCGGGGCAGCTTAAAACCAGAAGAATTCATTTCTATTTATCAGAAGGCTTGAGAAATCATTTTTATTAAAGGGACAGATGAAAGGGTATAGGTGGAGTTAGATTATGGCAGTCATTACGGATCTTCATGCAAGAGAAATTTTAGATTCACGTGGAAATCCTACTTTGGAAGTCGATATGTCACTGGAGGATGGGACATTTGCCCGCGCCGGAGTTCCGTCCGGTGCTTCTACCGGTATCTTTGAAGCCACCGAACTTCGTGATGGAGATGAGACAAGGTATGGCGGAAAGGGTGTTCTTAAAGCCGTAGATAACGTAAATGGTGAAATTGCAGATGCCGTTATCGGCTGGGACGCAAGTGATCAGAGAGGGCTGGATCATATTCTGATCAACCTTGATGGAACCGAAAACAAGAGCAGACTCGGTGCAAATGCCATTCTTGGCGTATCCCTTGCTGCTGCTCATGCTGCAGCCAACTCATTTGGACTTCCGCTCTACCAGTACCTTGGCGGAGTGAATGCACACGTACTGCCTGTTCCGATGATGAACGTACTTAATGGCGGCGCTCATGCAGACAACAATGTTGATATCCAGGAAAGCATGATCATGCCTGTCGGAGCTTCCAGCTTCAGGGACGGCCTTCGCATGTGCGCTGAGGTATACCACACTTTAAAAGCTGTTCTTAAGGATAGAGGACTTCCTACTGCAGTTGGAGACGAAGGCGGATTTGCTCCGGATCTTCCGTCCAATGAAGCAGCTATGGAACTTCTTTGCGAAGCTATCGAAAAAGCAGGCTATACTGCAGGAAGCGATATTGTCCTTGCTACTGACGTTGCTGCATCTGAACTCCTTGGCGACGACGGCTTATACTATTTATCCGGAGATCATGTAGCAAAGACCGCTGAACAGATGATTGAATTCTACGATCACCTGATTTCCGAGTACCCGATTGTTTCCATTGAAGACGGGCTTGGAGAAGACGACTGGGAAGGATGGAAACTTCTGACAGATTCACTGGGAGACAAAGTACAGCTTGTTGGGGACGACCTTTTCGTTACCAATACAGAACGTCTTTCCAGAGGAATTGCAGAAGGCGTTGCCAACTCCATTCTGATTAAACTGAATCAGATCGGCACGCTGACTGAAACATTTGAAGCCGTACAGATGGCACAGAGAGCCGGTTACACAGCTGTTATTTCCCATCGCTCGGGCGAAACGGCAGATACGACAATTGCTGATCTGGCAGTTGCTTTGAATGCAGGACAGATCAAGACAGGTGCGCCGTGCAGATCTGAACGAGTTGCAAAATACAACCAGCTCCTTTGCATTGAAGAAGGACTTGATGCAGATGCCTGCTATGGAAGCGAAGAGCTTGCCGGCAAGCTGCGTATATTTGAAAAATAAAAAAACGGAGCTGTGACAAAATGCGCAATCATTTTGCCACAGCCCCTTTTTTATGCATCATATACAGCATGTCAATAAATTAGTGCAATCATTATGAAGAAATGATACAATAAGACGGTATAAAACGTTAAAATTATTTGGACCATAAATTACAAAGGAGAGACAACATGAGTAAAGTATTTGTTATCGGTCATAAATCACCGGACACAGACAGTATAGCTGCTGCCGTTTCCTATTCCTATTTGAAAAGACAGCTTGGCGTTGATGCCGTAGCAGCCAGAGCAGGGGAACCAAACAAAGAAACAAAGTTCGCACTTGATTATTTCAAGGTAGAAGCACCTGTTTTACTGGAAAGCACTGCAAGAAAGAATCCGGATGATGAAAAGACAAAACTGATTCTTGTCGATCACAATGAATCCAAGCAGTGCGTAGACGGCGCAAAGGATGCAGAAGTCCTTGAACTGATCGATCATCACAGACTGGGTGATTTTGAAACCGAAAATCCGATTTTCATCCTGATCCGCCCGGTAGGATGCGTAAACACCGTTATTTACGGCCTTTACAAGGCAAATGGAGTAAAACCGTCCAAAGAAGTTGCCGGAATGATGCTTTCTGCGATCATCTCTGATACAGTTCTGTTCAGATCCCCGACTACAACAGATGAAGACAAGGCTGCAGTCAAGGAACTGGCAGAAATTGCAGGCGTCGATTATGAAGCTTACGGCATGGAAATGCTTAAGGCAGGCGCTGACATTTCTGATTACCCGGCAGAAAAGCTTGCTCACAATGATACCAAGGAATTTGAAGCAGGCGGAAAAGTTTTCAGCTGCGGTCAGATTTCTGTTATGGATCTTGAACCGATCGAAGCCAAGCGCGCAGATATCATGAAAGTTCTTGAGGAAACCAAGGCAGAAAAACAGTATGAAGCTTCCTACCTGATGGTTACCAATATTCTGACAGAAGATACATATCTCTGGTTTACCAGCGGCGCTGAAGCTGCAGCTGAAGAAGCTTTCGGCAAGAAAGCGGAAGATAGATGTGTATATCTTTCTAAGGTCATGTCCCGTAAGAAACAGGTAGCTCCGTTCCTGTTAAAAGTATACGGAAAATAATTGATTCGATGAATGTAGGAAGAACTCATTTTTGACAGGTACAGTCATTTATGGGTTCTTCTTTTTACACTAAGGAGATTTGAGGATTTGTCTAATTATTTAAACACATTAAACGACCAGCAGTTGAAAGCGGTAAAGCAGATAGACGGACCAGTCCTGATCCTGGCAGGGGCCGGTTCAGGCAAGACGAAGTCATTGACCTGCAGGATTGCCTACATGATGGAATCGGGAATCAGTCCGTCTGAAATTCTGGCAATCACTTTCACAAACAAGGCTGCCCAGGAAATGAGGGAACGTATTCATGCTCTTGTGGGGCCTTCTGCTGACAAAATCTGGATGTATACATTTCATTCCTTCGGCGCAAGATTCCTCAGACGTGAAATCAGCAATTATCCTCCATATAATGATAAATTTACGATTTATGATTCGGATGATTCCAAAACACTCATAAAAAATATACTTAAGGAACTGAATCTGGATGACAAGCAGTTCCAGCCCAATATCATTCAGGCGCATATATCTTCAGCAAAGGGCCAGCTGCTTGAGCCGAAAGCATTCCGCGCGCAGGTTGGATCGAACTTCTTTGCACAGAAGGTTGCCGATGTATATGAATCTTATGACAAGCATCTGAAGCAGAACAATGCGCTTGACTTCGACGACCTGCTTTTCATGACGACAAAGCTCTTATCGATTGAATCGATCCGGAGACGCTGGCAGGACAGATTCCACTATATTTTGATCGATGAATATCAGGATACGAACCATGCACAGTACCTGATGGCAAAACTTATTGCAGGAAAGAATCAGAATATCTGTGCAGTCGGTGATGCTGACCAGAGTATTTATTCCTGGCGCGGCGCCGATCTCAGGAATATCATTGATTTCCAGCAGGATTATCCGTCTGCCAAGGTAATCAAACTTGAACAGAACTACCGCTCGACGCAGACGATTCTGGATGCGGCAAACGCAGTCATTCAAAATAACTCCGGAAGACCGTCCAAGCGGTTATGGACAGAAAACAACCAGGGCAAGCCTCTTATCCTCTATACAGCTTCCGATGAGCACAGTGAAGCTGATTTCATCGTAAATGCGATGAGAAAAGAACACAATGAGGAGCATCAGCTGTATGGAAATATGGCTGTCTTGTACCGTATGAATGCGCAGTCGCGAGTCATTGAAGAAGCGCTCGTAAAAAGCGGAATCGGATATACGATGGTCGGAGGGACGAGATTCTATGACCGCGCAGAAATCCGTGATATGCTTGCATACCTCAAGCTGGTATCCAATCTTAAAGATAATGTCAGCCTTATGCGTATCATCAATGTCCCCAAGCGCGGAATAGGGGCGGCAACCGTACAGAAGCTTTCCGATTACGCCAACGAAAGAAATACATCCATGTTCGAAGCAATGATGGATCTGGACGGGCTTGATGTCTCTTCGTCTACGAAGACAAAGCTCCAGAACTTCATAGCCATGATGTTTGAGTTCCTGAATGCATCTACCGAGACGAATGTCTTTGGCCTGCTTCAGAAAATAATGACGGATACGAAGTATCTGGAACAGCTGCAGGAAAGCAAGGATCCGCAGGTACAGAGCCGTGAGGAAAACCTTGGTGAACTTCTCTCTGTTGCCAAGGATTTCAATAATGATAATCCGGAAGGCGGAGTATCAGATTTCCTTGAAAAGGTTGCTCTTGTCAACGATGTGGATACGTATGAGAATGAAAATGACAGAGTGACACTGATGACGATCCACAGTGCCAAGGGACTGGAATTCCCGATTGTATTCCTGGCCGGAATGGATGAAGGCATATTCCCCGGCGTCCGTTCTCTGATGGATGAGTCCAAACTAGAAGAGGAACGCCGTCTCTGCTACGTGGCTTTGACCAGAGCAAAGGAAAAGCTGTATTTATCCAATGCCCATATGCGCACGATGTATGGTCAGATCAAGCCGTACCTTCCCAGCCGTTTTATTGATGAAATTCCTCAGGACCTCCTGACGCATGTCGAGTCTGATGAACGGCAGGACAGGGCTTTCCAGGCAAGAAGGCGGGAGACGGCCAGCAGAGTCGATTATGCAATGTCGGAAGTATCTGTTGTGAATAAGCCAAAACCGCAGAAAGAGCCGAAACGCTATGACTGGAAGGTAGGAGATACGGCTGTACATAACCTCTGGGGGAAGGGGAAAGTCGTTGCAGTTATGGGATCGGACAGCAAAATGATGCTGAAGATTGAATTCCCGGGAAATAAGATTCGTCAGGTCATGGTTGCATTTGCTCCAATAACGAAAGGAGAATGATTATGGTTCCTGAAGATGTGCGAGAAGAAGCCGAAAAACTGAAAAAAGAGCTTCGTCATCACAGCTACTTGTACTATGTATTGGACAAGCCTGAAATTTCAGATTATGAATTTGACCATATGTACAGAAAGCTTGTAGACATAGAGGCAAAGTATCCTGAGCTTGTTACTCCGGATTCTCCGACACAGAGAGTCGGGGGAAAGGCAACGGATGATTTCCAGAAGGTAAGATTCAGGAAGCCTATGCTGAGCCTTGCCAATGCGTTCAGCGCCGATGAGCTCCGGGATTTTGACCGCAGGGTCAAGGAAGGGCTTGAAACAGACCACGTCCAGTATATTACGGAGCTCAAAATCGACGGGCTCTCAATGAACCTGATCTATAAAAACGGCGTTTTGACGCAGGGGCTGACAAGAGGCGACGGAAGAGTCGGCGAAGATGTTACAAGCAATGTAAAAACGATTCATACGATTCCGCTTTACATAGAAAACGCTCCGCTATATATGGAAGTCCGCGGTGAAGTTTACATGCCGAGAAAAAGCTTCATCATGCTCAATGAGGAAAGGGATGAAGCCGGACTCATGCCGTTTGCAAACTGCAGGAATGCAGCAGCAGGTTCCCTGCGCCAGCTTGATCCGCATGTCACGGCTGCCCGCAATCTGGCTTTTTTCGCGTATGCATTAGGCGACATTGAAGGCCTTGAAATTTCCTCGCAGGAAGAGCTTCTGATGAAACTTTCCGAATTCCATTTCCAGGTAAACCCGAATTATAAGAAATGGGATTCCATTGAAGGAGTCATCCAGGGCGTCAATGACTGGGAAGTCCGCAGGCATGATCTTGGATACGACACTGACGGAATGGTTATAAAAGTCAATGACTTTGCGCAGCAGGAAAAGCTTGGCGCAACCGTCAAGGATCCGCGCTGGGCCATGGCTTACAAGTACCCGCCGGAAGAGGCCGAGACTAAAGTTGAAAAAATTGTCGTAACTCTTGGAAGGACAGGAGTCCTGACACCATCTGCCGATCTTGAACCGGTCCATCTGGCAGGGACAGTCGTAAAAAGAGCAACCCTCCATAATATGGATTTCATTAAAGAAAAGGATATCCGCGAAGGGGATTACGTAAAGATCTACAAAGCCGGGGAAATCATTCCGGAAATAGACCGCGTGCTGAAGGAAAAACGAAATGGTTCTGAAAAGCCATTTGAAATTCCGGAAGTCTGTCCGGTATGCGGAAGCCCTGTGGAACGTCCTGCCGGCGAAGTCGCTTACAGGTGTACAAATCCGAACTGCGGCGGCATAGTCCGCGAAAAGCTGGTGCATTTTGCCTCCAGAGATGCCATGAACATCGAGGGGATGGGGCCGTCAGTGGTCGATAGCCTTCTGGCATACAGGCTTATTTCTGATCCCGGTGATTTCTACAGGCTTACTCAGGATGAGCTTGAACAGATTGAACGGATGGGAGAAAAGCGTGCCGGAAACCTGATTGCAGCAATAGAAAAGAGCAAGGAAAGCGGATTGGCAAAACTGCTCTTTGGCCTGGGCATCCGTTTCCTTGGTGCAAAAGGTGCTGAGCTCGTAGCCGGAAAGTACCATACCATGGAGGAGCTGGAAAATGCCGGCACAGATGATATCCAGAGTATTGACGGAATCGGCAAGGCAACGGCTGAAAGTTTGTACAGCTACCTGCATGATATGGAAAATATGAAGGTACTGGATAAGCTTAAAAGCGCAGGCGTCATGATGGAAGCAGCCGTCGAAGAGGAAACAGGAAGCGCCTTTGAAGGTGAAATGGTCGTGCTGACAGGAAAATTATCCAGCATGGGGCGGCGCGAGGCAGGAGATCTCATCAAAAGCCAGGGCGGCTCTGTCCAAAGTTCCATCACGAACCATACGACCCTTGTCGTAGCAGGGGAAGACGCAGGAAGCAAACTGGACAAGGCCAGAGAAAAAGGAATCCCTGTCCTTAGTGAAGAAGAATTTCTGGCAAGACTTGGAAGAGCGTAATGAATGTTTCCGCATTCTTGATGCATAAGAGGGAAAAAGGATGCAGCAATGCTCTTCTATAACAGATCAAAGCCTTATTTATACGGTTTTTCCGTATCTGTGATATAATTGAAAAAGGTTTTTTCTGGTTAAAATACAGGATAAGGAAGTGTACTATGAAAATCACAATTGAGGAAGCCAAGAAGATTGCGCTTCTTTCCAGATTAGAGTTTTCTCCGGAGGATCTGGAAAAAATGCGTGAATCAATGAACAGCATTCTGACTCATATGGAAGAACTCAGCCAGTATGATACGACAGATGTTGCGCCAACGGTACATGCAGTGGAACAGTATAACGTTATGCGTGAAGATAAACCACATCAATCCTTCACAAATGAACAGGCACTTATGAATGCGCCTGAAAGTGAAGATGGATATTTTAAAGTACCAAAAATTATTTAAGCGGGAGGTGCGGCTTTGAATTTCACAATTCATGACTTGCATGCACAGCTGGTCAATAAGGAAATATCAGCTGTTGAATTAACAAAGAAAGTTATTGCGCATCGTGACTCCGTCGAGAAGGATGTTCATGCATATCTCTCGCTTAGCGATGCAAAAGCTCTGGAAAAAGCGGCTGAAGTTGACGCCAAGATTGCAGCAGGAGAAGAAATCTCTGATCTGGCGGGCATTCCGGGAGCCATTAAGGATAATATCTGCATCAGCGGAGAAACCTGCACAGCTGCATCCAGGATGTTGGTACACTGGGTTGCTCCCTATGATGCCACTGTCATTGAAAAACTTAAGCAGCAGGATTTCATCTCTATCGGAAAGACGAACATGGATGAATTCGCAATGGGCTCTTCTACAGAAAATTCCGCTTTCGGACCGACAAGGAACCCATGGAATCTGGATTATGTTCCTGGCGGCTCCTCCGGCGGCTCTGCTGCAGCAGTAGCTGCAACAGAAGCAGTCTGGGCCCTTGGTTCTGATACGGGCGGATCCATCCGCCAGCCAGCTTCCTTCAATGGCATCGTAGGTCTCAAACCTACCTATGGGCTTGTTTCCAGATATGGCCTTCTGGCTTTTGCATCTTCACTCGATCAGATTGGCGGTTTGACGAAAGACGTAACCGATGCTGCCATTCTTTTAAATGCGATTGCCGGGTATGATGCAAAGGATTCCACCTCCATTCCTCAGGATAAAAAAGATTACAAGAAAGCTCTTGTGAATAACGTGAAGGGAATGAAGATCGGTGTCCCGAGAGAATTCTTTGGCGAAGGGATTAAGCCTGAGACCAAAGAGGCTGTTAAAAAGGCACTGGCCTTCTATGAGAAGGAAGGCGCTGAGCTTGTCGATGTCTCCATCCCGCATATTAACAGCGGTGTTTCTGTTTACTATATCATTGCTCCTGCAGAAGCAAGTTCCAACCTTGCCCGTTATGACGGCGTAGGCTTCGGATATCGTGCAGAAGGCAAAGATATCATTGATATGTATATCAAGACAAGAAGCACGGGCTTTGGCGAAGAAGTAAAGCGCAGAATCATGCTTGGCAACTATGTTCTGTCAGCAGGATATTATGATGCATATTATCTGAAAGCGCTGAAGGTACGCACTCTCCTCAAACAGGAATTTGATGAAGTATACAAGTCCTGTGATGTGATTGCAGCTCCTTCTGCATCCGGGACATCATTCAAGTTCGGCGCATTCTCTGATCCGCTCTCCCTGTACATGGAAGATATCTGCACGGTTCCGGTCAACCTGATCGGTGCTCCGTCCATCAGTATCCCGGTCGGATTCCATGAAGGAATGCCTCTTGGCATGCAGCTGATCGGCAAGCCGCTTGGCGAAGAAACAATTATTCAGGCTGCATATACTTTTGAACAGTCTCATCCTGAATTTACCCAAATTGCACCGAAAGGAGAGATTAAGGCATGAAATATGAAGCAGTGATTGGCTTGGAGGTTCATACAGAACTCCAGACAACAACGAAAATCTTCTGCGGCTGCAAAACATCATTCGGCGCTGAACCAAATACAAATGTATGCCCGGTTTGCTTAGGGCTTCCAGGCGTACTTCCTGTCCTGAATAAAAGAGTACTGGAATTTGCAGTACGTGCAGGCCTTGCTCTGAATTGCGAGATTTCCCGCTTCAGCAAGTTTGACCGCAAGAATTATTATTATCCGGATCTTCCGAAGAACTTCCAGACATCGCAGTTCGATCTTCCAATCTGCGAAAGAGGCCATCTTGATATCGAAGTAAACGGAGAAAAGAAACAGATCCGCATTACAAGAGCACATATGGAAGAAGATGCCGGCAAGCTTGTTCATCATGGAACATCCATTACCGATTCCGACTATTCCCTTGTCGACTATAACCGTACAGGTACACCGCTTCTTGAAATCGTTACTGAACCTGATATGCGTTCTGCCAAGGAAGCTGTTGCATACCTTGAAAAAATGCGCGCTATCCTGCAGTACATCGGTATTTCCGACTGCCGCATGGAAGAAGGAAGCCTTCGCTGTGATGCGAACGTTTCTGTCAGACCTGTCGGCCAGAAAGAACTTGGCACCAAGACGGAAATCAAGAATATCAATTCCTTCAAGGGCGTAGAAAAGGCAATTGAATACGAAGCGCTGCGTCAGGCAGAAATTCTTGAAGACGGCGGAAAGATCATTCAGGAAACAAGAACCTGGGATGAAAAGGAAGGCGTCACAAAGAGCATGCGTACCAAGGAAGAAGCGAACGATTACCGCTACTTCCCGGAACCTGACCTTGCACCTTTCACAGTTTCTGAAGAATACATTGAAGACATCCGCAAAACTCTTCCAGAACTTCCGGATGAAAGACGCGAACGTTACATCGCAAACTTCGGCCTGTCCTCTACGGATGCCCAGTATATGACAAACGACAAGGATACCTCCGATTACTTTGAAAAGGTGGTCGCAGCAGGCGCAGATCCCAAGGCTTCCGTAAACTGGATCATGGGCGAATTTGCAAGCCAGCTTTCCAATGTAGGCATAGAAATTGCCAAAGCCCCGGTTACACCGGAAAATCTCGTTAAACTTCTGGCTCTGATTGCTAAGGGAACCATTTCCGGAAAAATTGCCAAGAAAGTTTTTGCTGAAATGTGGAAAGACGGAGCAGATCCGGAAGAAATCGTCAAGGCACAGGGCCTTGTACAGATCAGCGATACAGGCGCACTCAAGGAACTGGTTGTAAAAGTCATTGCCAATAATCCAAAGGCAGTAGAAGACTTCAAAGCCGGAAAGAAGAAAGCTGTCGGTGCTCTGGTCGGACAGATCATGAAAGAAACAAAGGGCAAGGCAAATCCAAAAGTAATCAATGAGTTGCTGAATGACGAACTTAAAAAGTTATGATAGATGATAGAAAAAGCGAGAATGTTGAGCCTAATCAGGAAGAACCGAAAGTGATGTCTGATCAGGAAAGAGACAATTTTCATGGGCTGACATTAAATGAAGATGGGAGACGGGATGATCCCGAGGAGGATACGGAAATCCGTATTCACTTTGTGGATATAAAGAAGATTCCTTTATGGAAGAAAATCCTTTTTGGTGCCGCCTTTGTCATTTTTGTTGCCATTGCTCTCGTGATGGCATGGTTCTTTATGCTCGGCGGCGCAGCTGTCTTTGCTTTAGGTCTTATTATTTATTTGCTGAAAAAGTACATATTTTGATAAAAAGCTGCCTGCCGGCGGGCAGCTTTTTAGGTTAAAAGGGTACGGTTTTGAGGATTCGTCAAATATATTCAAACATTTAGAAAATAAAATAAACCATCTATATTGAAAAAATCAGATATGCATGTTATAATACTTCCAGAACGTCAAAAGTATTTTATTTAGAATTATTCTAGTAATTATATGATCAAGGAGGAATTGTACTATGTCTTTAAATGGAAAGAAGATTAGCGAATTCAAGCTTCAGGCTTATCAGAATGAAGATTTCATCGAAGTAACCGATAAGGATCTGCTCGGCAAATGGAGCGTCCTGTTTTTCTACCCGGCAGACTTCACATTTGTATGCCCGACCGAACTGGAAGACCTGGAAAACAAATATGCTGATTTCAAGAAGATCGGCTGCGAAATCTATTCTGTTTCCTGCGATACCCATTTCGTCCACAAAGCTTGGCATGAATCTTCTGACAGAATCGGCAAGGTTGAATATCCGATGATCGGCGATCCGACCGGCAAGCTTGCCAAGGATCTTGATGTATACATCGAAGATGCTGGCCAGGCAGAAAGAGGAACCTTCGTCATCAACCCGGACGGAGAAGTTGTACTCTATGAAGTAAGCGCAGGCAACATCGGACGTAATGCTGATGAACTGCTCCGCAAGGTTGAAGCTGCTCAGTTCGTTTACGAACACGGCGATGAAGTTTGCCCGGCAAAATGGCATCCAGGTGAAGAAACCCTGAAACCATCCTTTGACTTAGTCGGCAAATTATAATAAAACGGAGGCATCATGGAAAAATTTTATGATGCCATAGTAGTAGGCGGGGGGCCAGCTGGGCTCTCCGCCGCTATTTATATGGCGAGAGCGCGTTTCAGAGTCCTTGTAATAGAAAAGGAAAAAGTTGGCGGGCAGATTACAATTACCGCAGAAGTTGTCAACTATCCGGGGATATTCTCCACGAATGGCGAAAAACTTACTGCTGAAATGGCTCGTCAGGCAAGAGCATTCGGAGCAGAGTTCCTGAATGCAGAAGTGACCGGAATGGATGTAGATGATGATTACAAAGTCGTTCATACCTCCAACGGTGATTTTAAAACACTGGGAATCATCTTTGCCGGCGGCGCACATCCGCGTCTTGCCGGTTTCAAGGGAGAAAATGATTTCCGCGGCCATGGCGTGGCATACTGTGCAACCTGCGATGGCGAATTCTTTACAGGAAAGACCATTTTCGTTGTAGGCGGCGGTTATGCGGCTGTCGAAGAAGGGCTGTTCCTTACAAAGTATGCCAAGAATCTGATTGTTGTCGTAAGAGGAAATGATTTCAGTATAGAATCTGCAGCTGTGGAAGAGCTGAAAGATAATAAGAATACGAAGATCCTTTACCATACACAGATTGAGGAAGTAAAGGGCGATAGTGCTATCCGCAAGGTTGTCCTTAAAGACAGACAGACCGGAGAAGAAACAGTATATGAAGCGGATCCCAGTGATTTCTATGGTGTATTCGTATTTGTAGGATATGCTCCTGAGAATGCCCTTCTCAAAGGGAAAATCGATCTCGATGAAAAGGGATACGTTATTACCGACCGTGACCAGAAAACAAATGTTGACGGCGTTTACGCAGCTGGTGATATCTGTGTCAAGAACCTCAGACAGGTTGTAACAGCTGTATCTGACGGTGCAGTGGCTGCAACTTCTCTGGAGAAATACCTGGGAAGCCAGTTCAGAAAACTGAATCTGAAGCGTACTTATGTAAAGAATCTGGCTCCGAAAGAAAAGAAGCAGGAAGCTGCTGCTGTTGCAAAAGCGAAGCCGGAAGCCTTCCTTGATGATCAGACAAGACAGGCTCTTGCTCCTGTCCTGAACCGTTTTACGAATCCGATACTGCTGAGACTCTATAAAGATGATTCGCATCTGTCCCAGGAAGATGAAAAGATGGTTCGCGAACTTTCTGAGATCTCGGACAAGGTTAAGTTTGAGATTATTCAGGCATCTGAGGGAATGGAGCATACGATTGCCATCTGCAATGCAGAAGGCGAAGATCTTGGCCTGCATTTCCACGGAGTTCCTGGCGGACATGAATTCAATTCCTTCATTCTTGCCATGTATAATGCCGCAGGACCTGGACAGAATATTGGAAAAGATGCAGAGGCAAGAGTTGCAGCCATCAATGAAAAGAAGCATCTGAATATTGCAGTTTCTCTCTCCTGCACGATGTGCCCGGATCTTGTTGCCGCAGCCGAACGTATTGCTGCAGGAAATAAGAACATCACAGTTGATGTCTATGATCTGGCTCATTATCCTGACATGCAGCAGAAATATAACATCATGAGTGTTCCCTGCATGATCGTTAATGACGATGATGTGCATTTCGGCAAGAAGAATGTAACGGAACTTCTTGATATACTCCACGCTTAAGATGGAATCTTGCAATTGAAGGCAGTCTGACGTATATTCGTCAGGCTGCTTTTTAATTTAGTATCTACCCTTTTAGCTTCAATTGATCAGTTTCCTGATATAAATTGAAATATATACTACACTTTTAGCCAAAATATGATACAATAAGTTTAAATATTAATATTATGTATACTGTTTTGGAGGCATGAAATGAACAGACAACTTTCAATGGAATTCGTAAGGATTACCGAACAAGCTGCATTGAAGAGCGGACGGCTGATGGGAACCGGCGACAAGGAAGGGGCTGACCAGGCTGCTGTCGACGGAATGCATGAACAGTTCGCAAAGACACCGGTTTCCGGTACTGTTGTTATCGGGGAAGGCGAAATTGATGAAGCCCCGATGCTTTATATCGGGGAACATGTAGGTGCAGGCGGAGAAGAAGTTGATATTGCTGTCGATCCGGTAGAAGGAACGAATCTGGTTGCCAAAGGACAGGATGGAGCCATTGCAGTACTGGCTATTGCTCCTAAAGGATGTCTGCTTCATGCTCCGGATATGTATATGCAGAAAATCTGCGTCGGACCAAGAGCAAAAGGCCGTATCGACATCAACGCTTCCGTAACAGAAAATCTGAAGAACGTTGCTGATGCAATGAACAGAGAGATTTCTGACCTGACAGTTGTTATTCTTGACAGGGAACGTCATGAAAGCATTATCGGAGAAGCCAGAGAAGCAGGCGCAAGAATCCGTTTGATCACAGATGGTGATGTAGTTCCTTCTGTAGACTGCGGTATTCAGGGAAGCGGCATTCATATGGTACTGGGCTCCGGCGGAGCACCGGAAGGCGTTCTTGCAGCTGTAGGACTTAAATGCCTCGGCGGCGACATGCAGGCAAAACTTCTGCCGCATACAGAAGAAGAACTGACAAGAATGAAGAAAATGGGAATCGATGATCCGAACAAGGTGCTGACCCTGGATGATCTGGTAAAGGGCGATGACTGCATTTTCTCTGAAACTGCCATTACAGACTGCGCACTCCTGAAAGGTGTAAGATATTTCGGAGATGGTGCAAGAACAAGTACCCTCGTTCTCCGTTATAAGACCGGAACTGTTCGTCTCGTTGATACCATCCATCGTTTCGGTGATAAGAAACCGGCAGTCCGCCTGTGGTAATAATCATCCAGATTTATTAATTTAATAGATTAAGCTAAACAGGAAAGCAGCCATGAAAGCCGCTTTCCTGTTTTACGTAGAGCGCCCTTTTCTGCAGATTGAAATCTTCTGATCAGACTGATTTCCTTCTTTATCTTTTATTTAATGGCATAAGATTGCTTTATGTTGTAAAATAAAAGATACGATTTACTAAAAGGGTATTTAAGCAGATCGCTTACTATGGAAATGAAAAGGGGTTTCAACATATATGCATGAAATTTTAGACTGGATCTACTCAATCGTAGTGGCATTGTTCCTGGCAATGCTGATTCATATTTTTCTCTTCGTACCGACAAAGGTATCAGGGTCGTCCATGTATCCGACTTTGACAAATGGAGAGTATCTCATTGTTTCAAAAATCAGCCACGTACTTAGAGAAACTCCGAATTACGGGGATATCGTCATCATAGACAGCCGGACCCACAGGGAAAGATCCTGGATGGATGATCTCACAGAACCGCTTGATAATTACATTGCCATTTTCGAGCATAGTACTCAGGGTCATAATATCTGGGTCAAACGCGTTATCGGAAAACCGGGAGACAAGCTGGAATTCCATGACGGACACGTATATAGAAATGGTGAAAAGCTGGATGAACCATATATCAATGAACCAATGGAATTTTCTATGGACGGATCTTATACTGTTCCTGAAGGCGATGTATTCGTCATGGGGGACAACAGGAACCACAGCTCTGACAGCCGTTTCATCGGGCCGGTTCCGATCGATCATGTCCTTGGCAAGGTATGCCTGCAGCTGTAACCCGGTCAGGCATACTGCCTCCATGCGTTTTTGATTTATGAAATTCCCTGTGATAAGATGATTGCAATCATCGGGCGGTTTCAATGATAAGTTGTACAGATGGAAGATTCTAAGGATAATAAGAAGGGAAGTTTGTTATGGCACATTGCAATGAAAAATATTTAAACTTGCAGAGCGCTTGTCTTTTTGATGAAATCAATGAAAAACAGAATGCATACAAGGAATCTCATCCTGATGCAGATATTATTTCGCTGGATATTGAGGATGGAACACAGCCGCTTGCTCCATCTGCTGCTGAAGCCATGAAAAAGGCTGTAGACGAGATGTCCCGCGGCGGGACGTTCCCCGGCTGCGGCCCGGAGCAGGGATATCTTTTCCTGCGCGAAGCTATTGCAAAAAATGATTTCCAGTCCAGAGGCTGCGATATTTCACCAGATGAAATTTTTGTCAGCGATGGTGAAAAATATGACATTGGGAATATGCAGGAAATTTTTGCTGAAAGTGATATCGCTGCAATAACAGACCCTGTATATTCTCCCTATGTTGACAGCAATGTCCTGGCCGGCCGCGGCGGGAAATTCATCAACGGCGCATACTCGAAGCTTGAATATCTTCCCTGCTATGAAGAATGTGATTTTAAGGCAAATCTTCCGCAGCATGATCCGATGATCATTTACTTATGCTCGCCGAATAACCCGACAGGAACCGCTTTGAACAAGAGCAATCTTACGATGTGGGTGAAATACGCAAAGCAGACTGGAGCTGTCATTTTCTTTGATGCTGCTTATGAGGCCTTTATTACTGAGCCAAATATTCCGCAAAGCATTTATGAAATCGAAGGAGCTAAGGACGTTGCGATTGAATTCCGCTCTTATTCCGAAACGGCAGGACTCACAGGTCTTCGCTGCGGTTACTGTGTCGTTCCGAAGGAATTGATGCTTGAAACAAAGAAAGATGACAAGGTTTCAGCCAATGAACTGTGGAAATGCCATCAGCGTGCAAAGTTCAAAGGTTGTTCCTATATTGTTCAGCGCGGGGCAGAAGCATCCTATACGGAAGAGGGTAAAAAGCAGATTCAGGCTGCACTTGCTGTTTATCGCGAAAATGCAAAGATCATCATGGATGCCTGTGAAGAATCCGGTCTCAATGCATATGGCGGTATCAACAGCCCGTATATCTGGGCAGCTGTTCCGGAAGGAATGACAAGCTGGGAATTTTTCGATTTTCTGCTTGATAAGGCACAGGTGATCTGTTCTCCGGGATCCGGATTCGGCCTGTGCGGTGAAGGCTTTATCAGACTGACAGCTTTCAATACTCCGGAACTTACAAAAGCAGCAGCTGAAAGAATGAAGAAAGCCCTGAAAGAATTATAAAAATGATTTTGCCCGGGTGGATTGGGAAAGTATTTTAGTTTGTTTGAAAGTGGGTTGAAAATGAGTACAAATCTTCAAATTGGTATTGTCGGCTTGCCTAATGTCGGCAAGAGTACATTATTTAATGCGATCACGAAAGCCGGAGCAGAAGCTGCAAACTTCCCGTTCTGTACGATTGAACCAAACGTAGGTATAGTAGAAGTACCAGATCATCGTATTTACGATCTGGCAAAAATGTTCAATCCTAAAAAGATTACACCTGCTTTTACCCGTTTTGTCGATATTGCAGGGCTCGTCGCAGGGGCATCTAAAGGTGAAGGCCTTGGAAACCAGTTCCTCAGCCACATCAGGGAAACCGATGCGGTCGCTCATGTCGTACGCTGCTTTGAAAGCGGGGATATCACACATGTCGAAGGTACTGTGGATCCTGTGCGTGATATGGGTATTATCAATACAGAACTCTGCCTGGCAGATCTTGAAAGCGTCGAAAAGAAGAAAACGAAAGTAGCAAAACTTGCTCAGGCGGGGATCAAGGAAGCAAAAGCTGAACTTCCTGTCCTGAATAAAGTATTTGATACACTGCAGGAAGGCATTCCTGCAAGAACGCTCGATCTTTCTGAAGATGATCTTGCTGTCATCAGGGAACTGAATTTAATCACATTGAAGCCGGTGCTTTATGTCCTGAACATTTCAGAAGATGACATTGCCGATCCTATGAAGAATGAGTATGTCAAGAAAGCTTCAGAGGAAGCCGAGAAGGAAGGCGCTAAGTGGATTCCTATTTCGGCTGAGATCGAAGAAGAAGTTTCAGAACTCGATCCGGAAGAAGCCAAGATGTTCCTGGCCGATTTGGGCGAAGATGAACCAGGTGTCAACCACTTGATCCGCGCTGCCTATTCTATGCTGGGCCTTATCAACTTCTTTACCGTCGGACCCGATGAATGCCGTGCCTGGACAGTAAGAGCAGGAACGAAAGCTCCTAAGGCTGCAGGAAAGATTCATAGTGACATTGAACGAGGCTTTATCAGAGCAGAAATCGTTTCTTATAATGATTTAATGCGGTACGGCTCGTATGCGAATGTCCGTGAAAAAGGACTGCTCAGGGTAGAAGGAAAAGATTATATCATCCAGGATGGGGATGTCGCTTATTTCAGATTCAATGTCTGACATTCAGGCATAAAAAAACAGCTCTGCGTTGCATGACTGACGCAGAGCTGTTTTTTATATAATCAATCGGCCTTAGGTCCTTCAAAAACACTGTTTTTGAAATAGAAGTAAATGAAAAAGGCTGCTGCAATGACGAATCCGATAAGAGCAGTAATTTGCGCACTCTTGAGATCCAATGCATAGGTTCCGTAATCTCCGCGGAAAAATTCAAGAAAGAATCGCAGGAGGGAATAAAGCATAATATAAAGGCAGAACGTCGTGCCTTTGGGGTGCTTGAAGCAGGAGTACCAGATCAAAAGGCAGAAAATGATCAGGTCTCCCTGACATTCCCATACTTCAGCCGGCCAAAGGGGCTGAGGGCCATACGTCTTGTACGCCAGAGTGGTCGCCGGGTACAGGATTCCGTATCCAAGCCCCGTGGGATGGCCGAATGCGTCCCCGTTCATAAAATTGGCGATCCTGCCAACCGACTGGCCAAGGATGATGGCAGGCGTAACTATATCTGCAAATGGAAGGATCGGTATATTTTTCTTCTTTAAGAAAAAGTACGCAGCAACGCAGGCGAAAATGACACCGCCTTGTATAGCCATGCCGCCCTGCCAGACATAAGGAATTTCCGTCAGATGATCATGATAGTAATCCCAGTCAAAGAAGAATACATCCCAGAGCCTGCCTCCTATAATGCCGAAGAAAGCGATGGTCAGGCCTAAATCAAAAATGCACTCCTCCCATCCGGTTCTGCTCTTTTTCAATAAGAAATAAGCCATGATGCAGCCAAAGATGATGGCGAGTGAAAAGAAAATGCCATAAAACCGTATGGGGAATCCCCCGATGAAAGTTAAATATTGATGCATGAATATGCTCCTTCTTAATCTATTTTGAAATTGCTTTGATGGACTATAGAAATATTATACTATGCTCATTCCATAAATATAAACCGTGATTCTTTAATGAATGACTGATAATGAACAGCGGCTGGATGATTATCCCGCTTTTGAAATATAACACTTAATGAGTCAGGCAGAGATATTAATCAAATGAGGGCATCTGTCCAATTATTCTTTAAGATTTCTTTAAATTTTTAACTGACGATGTGTTTCTTAACGATTAAAACTTGAATTTGATTAAAGCTATGGTATGATGAATATGAGAGAAAAAATAGAATTCATTAATAACATATTCATCTTTTTCGCAGAAAATAAAAATAATAATAACTACTAATAATAACCGGGATGAATCAGTCCCGCTGCGAAGATGTCTCTCGGCTTTTTTGTTATTTGGAGGAACCTAAAATGAGAAACTGTGTATTGATTCTTGAACCAGATGCAGGTGTGAGCCGGTTCATGCAGTTAAAACTGGAAGAAGAAGGGTTCAACTGCCTGACTGATAATACCGGGGATTCTGCTGTAGATCTGGCAGGCCAGCGCCAGGTCGATATTATTCTGCTTGATCCGGATTCAGCGCCAAGAAACGGAATGGAACTTCTTGGCAAAGTTCGCGAAATCAGTTCCATACCGATCATATACTTGTCTTCAGACAGCAGCGTTGATACTAAAGTCGCTGTTTTGAATGCAGGGGCAGATGATTATATTACAAAGCCATATGCAACGAAAGAACTGGTTGCAAGAATCCGTTCTGCCTTAAGACGCCATGAAGAGCCAAAAGTTGTAACGGATCCGTCCTTTACTATCGGCGATCTTTCCATTTACCCGGATCGTCATGAAGTCCGCGTTGCCGGGGAAGCAGTGGATCTGACAAAGAAAGAATTTGATTTGCTTCTGTTTTTGGCAAAGAATAAGAACAGAGTCCTGAAGAGAGAAGAAATACTGGAAAAGGTCTGGGGCTATGGTTATGCAGGGAAGACAAATATTGTTGATGTTTACATCAGGTACCTGCGCAGCAAGATTGATGAAAAGATAGGAAAGAAGTACATACATACCGTTCGCGGAATCGGCTATGTAGCAAGAGATTGATATGATAAAACAAGTAATCGTAGTTGAAGGAAAATCAGATATAGCAAGAGTAAGCATGGCTGTAGATGCGGACATGATTGCAACAGAAGGTTTTACGCTTCGTCCGGAGGTAATTGAGAGGATCCGCCTGGCTTATGAAAAGCGGGGAATTATTATCCTGACGGATCCGGATGGCCCCGGGGAAAGAATAAGGAAACGTTTGATTAAGCTCTTTCCAAAGGCATTGAATGCTTTTGTACCAAAAGATGAAGCATCCACAAAGGATGATGTGGGAATCGAGGATGCTTCTCCTGAATCGATCAGGAAAGCATTGTACAAACTCCGTATCAGCAGTCTGGAAGACTCCCGCTTGTTCTCAGAAGAAGACTTATTTAAGGGCGGACTTATCGGAAAAGCCGATTCTTCAGCAAAAAGGGAAGCAGTTGGTGCTGTTCTTGGTATAGGGTATGGCAACGCAAAGCAGTTTTTAAAAAGATTAAATCATTATGGTGTTACACGTGAAGAGTGGGAAAATGCTTTGCAGGTGTGCCAGAAGGAGAGTTCATGCTAGATGCAAACTTAGCTGACCGGAAAGTGGTTCAGTATGTCATAAATCGTTTCGGGATTCACGCAAAGCATAGATTGGGACAGAATTTTCTCGTCCGCCCGGATATTGTAGCTGCTATAGCGGATGCGGCTGAAATAACACCGGACGTTTCTGTTATGGAAATAGGTGCAGGCATTGGTACGCTTACACAGGCTTTGGCAGAAAGAGGATCTGACGTCATTGCCTTTGAAGTGGATCAGAGTTTGAAACGTGTCCTTGATTCGACACTGGAAAAATATAAGAATGTCACAATTATTTATGAGGATGTTCTGAAGGCTGATCTCAAGGGAATTTTAGGGGATAAAGAATGGCACTGTGCGGCAAATCTTCCGTACTATATAACAACGCCTATACTCTTATCTCTGATTCATTCAGATCTTCCCATTTCCCTTTTTGTATTTATGATGCAAAAAGAAGTAGCCGACAGGATTCTGGCAGATCCGGGAACAAAGGACTATGGTGCGCTTACACTGGCTGTACAGTATTACTGCACGGCGGAGAGGGTCCTGGATATCCCTCCGACAGCATTCATCCCGCGTCCTCAGGTTACTTCCACTGTCTTAAGGCTCAGAAGAAGAAGCGAGCCTGCCGTTTCCGTCAAAGACAGCAAGCTTCTCTTCAGCTTGATCAAGATGGGATTTGCGCAGAGAAGAAAGGTCTTTACGAATGCCGTTAAGTTTGGCGGCATACCTAATGAAATCAGCAGGAAGATTTTCGAGGTGACGGGGATCGATGGCTCAAGAAGAGGGGAAACATTCTCGCTTGAAGAATATGCAGCCCTTGCTGATGCCTGGTATGACCTGATTCATGATTAATCGTTTCGCTTATTGAACATTTGGTTCTATTTACAAATAAGTTCTTAAGGAATATAATAAATATCAAATATGACATGATGATGAAGAATGGTTTCTTTTGATGCTGATCAGAGACCTGGCGGCTGGTGTGAGTCAGGGCGGAGAAAGAAGCTTCCACTTCGGAGTGGCCGGTGATGAATCGGACGGCTGGTGACCGATAAAAACCATGAGCTGGCTTTTATGCAAATTGGGTGGTACCGCGATGAACTTCGTCCCATGTTGGGATGAAGTTTTTTTATTTGATCATCATTTGCCGTATATGCCAATTTAAAATTTTATTGCATTGGAGAGTGTTAACTATGTTGGATATGAAGTTCATTAGGGAGCATGCTGAGGAAGTAAAGGAAAACCTGGTTAATAGACATAATCCCTTTGATTTGGATCACGTTCTTGATCTGGATCAGAAGAGAAGAGAACTGCTTCAGCAGACAGAAGTATTGAAGAGCCAGAAAAACGCTGCATCCAAGATGATTGCCCAGGCAAAAAAGGAAGGCAGGGATGCTTCCAAGGATATTGAGGATATGCGCGAAGTAGGAAAAAAGATTTCTGCCATTGACAGCGAACTGGCATCTATTGAAGCTGAACTGAAGGAACTGCTGCTTCATATTCCTAATATGGCCGATAAGTCTGTTCCTGTGGGCAAAGATGATTCTGAAAATCCGGAAGTCAGACGCTGGGGAGAAATCCCGACCTTTGATTTCCCTGTTAAAGCCCATTATGAATTAGGCGATACCCTTGGAATCCTGGATTCTGAAAGAGCAGGAAAGGTTTCCGGAGCTCGCTTCTATTTCTATCTGGATGGTGCTGCACGTCTTGAAAGAGCTGTTTATAATTTCATGCTGGATGTCCACACACAGGAAAATGATTTCATCGAAGTCATTCCTCCATACATCATCAACGGAAACTCCATGCAGGGAACTGGCCAGCTTCCTAAATTTGCTGATGACATGTACAAAGTCGAAGGCGAAAACATGTACATGACACCGACCGCTGAAGTTCCGCTGACCAACTTCTTTGCTGGAGAAATCATCGATGGAGATAAACTTCCGGTGCATTTTACAGCACTGACACCATGCTTCAGAAAGGAAGCAGGATCAGCAGGCAAGGATACACGCGGCCTGATCAGACAGCATCAGTTCCATAAAGTGGAAATGGTTAAATACTGCAAACCGGAAGACAGCTGGGACGAACTGGAATCCTTGACAAAAGAAGCTGAGAAGATCCTGCAGCTCTTAAAATTGCCGTATCATGTCGTCTGCCTGTGCACGGGAGACATTGGATTCTCCTCGGCTAAGACTTACGATATCGAAGTCTGGATGCCAGCGCAGAATAAGTACAGGGAAATCTCCTCCTGCTCCAACTGTCTGGATTTCCAGGCCAGACGCGCTAATATCAGATTCCGCAGAAAGACCGGAGAAAAACCTGAATTTGTTCATACATTGAATGGTTCCGGACTGGCTGTCGGACGTACTGTAGTTGCCATTATGGAAAACTATCAGCAGGCTGATGGAACAATCAGAGTACCGGATGCATTGGTTCCATATATGAACGGGGTCAAAGTTATTGGTCAGAGAAAGAATTCTGGCAAATAAAAAGTAAAAGAGCAGAAAAATCAGCGGGATGCAATCTTCCGCTGATTTTTCTGCTCTCCTGACTGGTTTCGCTGAGGAATTTTTCGTGAATGTGTAAATGAAATCGCGGCAGGCCTAGTTACCATATTGATTTTTATGTATAATTAATCTTAAGAGGAGGTGATTTGAGTTGAAAAATCTTAAAGTTCTTCTTGCTTTTTTTATCTCTGCATTCATGCTTCCCTGCACGGTTCTTGCCAGTGATGGAGGAGTGGCGGCGTCGATTATTAAAGATCCGGTTGTGGATACTTTATTTTCAATCATCATCATTTTATCCATCGTGATCGAGATAAAGACGGCAGGTTTTTCCGGAGGAAGCCTTATAGCCATTCTGGCGGGCCTTATCCTCATAGGAACGAACTGGTACTATGAAGGCGGGCAGTCTCTTGAATTTGCGCTTTATTTCGGCGGCATCGCATTGATTATTCTGGATATTCTCGTGATGTATACGGGCATATTCATAGGCGCCGGTTTCATCGCAGTTATGGCAGGTCTCTTTTTTACTTTTGGCGGAAACATGACGGCTCTTTATATTCTTCTGTTTGCAGTACTGGCTTCCTGTGTCGGGGCTTATTTCCTTTTCAAATACCTTCCCGACAACCACATCTGGCAGAAGATTACACTTCATGCCAGACAGACGAATAAAGAAGGTTACTTATCTTCCTCAAAGGACCTCAGCTCATTTGAAGGAAAGTCCGGGATCAGCGTCTCAACATTGAGGCCCACCGGAAAAATTTCAATTGACGGGGATATTAAAGATGCAATTTCCGAGAACGGGTTCATTGAGAAGAATTGCGAAGTCCGTGTAGTGAAAGTTGAAAACAATTACTTGATTGTAAGAAAAGCATAGCAAGGCTGGCCTTGCTTGTATTCCATTAGGAGGTACTTATGGATCCTTTCGTTTTCCCTGTGGGAGTTTTAATTCTGGCTGTGCTGGCCGGTTCCATCTTCTTGCATTTCGTCCCGGTCGGGCTGTGGATTTCTGCCCTGGCTGCCGATGTAAATATATCCCTATTCAATTTGGTAGGGATGCGGATCCGCCGCGTTGAGCCAAGGATGATAGTTCTTCCCTTGATCAAAGGAATCAAGGCGGGATTGTCCTTAAACAGCAATCAGCTGGAAGCTCATTATCTGGCTGGCGGTAATGTTGATAATGTGGTGGATGCATTGATTGCAGCACACAGAGCACAGATTGCTTTGTCCTTTGAACAGGCAGCAGCTATCGATCTTGCCGGCAGAAATGTACTGGAAGCCGTGCAGATGAGCGTTAATCCGAAGGTCATTGAAACACCGACGATTTCTGCTGTTGCAAAAAATGGCATCGAACTTAAGGTAAGAGCAAGGGTCACTGTTCGTGCCAATATTGATCGTCTCGTCGGCGGTGCAGGTGAAGCAACGATTATTGCCCGTGTCGGTGAAGGCATCGTTACAACGGTAGGCTCTTCTGAAAAGCATACCGACGTTCTTGAGAATCCGGATCATATATCCAGGACAGTGCTTGGAAAAGGCCTCGACTCCGGCACGGCTTTTGAAATTCTCTCCATTGATATAGCTGATGTGGATGTCGGAAGAAATATCGGCGCACAGCTCCAGACTGATCAGGCTGAAGCTGACAAGCAGATTGCACAGGCAAGAGCAGAGGAAAGAAGAGCGATGGCAGTTGCCAAAGAGCAGGAAATGCGTGCGTATACGCAGGAAATGCAGGCAAAGGTCGTAGAAGCGCAGGCAAAGGTGCCGCTTGCACTTGCCGATGCTCTTAGAGCCGGAAATCTTGGAGTCATGGATTATTACAATATGAAGAACATTGTGGCCGATACTGAAATGAGAGAAAATATTGCAGGCAGCAGTGAGAAGAAAAACTGATTCTGCCATTATAAGGAGGTACACTGCAAGTGAATGAATACTTGATTGAGCTAATGTGCATCCTCGCCATAATGGTCTGGCTGATCCGGCGGTACCCTTTTGCGCGACTGTCCGCGGTGTTCTTAGAAAATGGAAATTCATCCGGTCTGGGCTCTTTCAGGAAGAGGGAAGGAGAAAGCCATATAGATCATACTGTCCATGTAAGCTACTTCAAGCACGGATCTTCCGGTGCAGAGGACGGCCTGGGGACACCGGATGAGGATTATGATTACAAGGCGCTCAGGAAAAAGATCCTTGAAACATGGGGACAGAGCACGCCTGAGGGAAATGGAGAGGAAGATAACACTTCTCCTGATACAACGTCTCCGGATAGTTCCATCGGCCGGAAAGCCCAGGATGAGTCCTCTCAAAATGAAGCGCCTGTTCAAGATCCTGAGCCTGTTAAGAGAAGGAACGTATCTGAGCCTGAAACAGCTCCGGCTCCAAAACGTGAATATGAGCCCGCCCGCGTAAAAACAGTTCCAGAGATAAAAACGCCGCTGCCGGAGAGAAAGATGCCTGACAAGGCAAAGGCACATGTGAAGAAGATTGCTGAACCAGCTCAGATGGAGGCCAGCAGCAACCCGGACAGTGAAGGCTTGATACCTAGACGCTGGTCGGAAAAAGATGCACAGCGATGGATGGTATACGATGCAGTTTTCGGGCCTCCCAGGGGAAGGGCAGGATGGAAATACCGCAGATAATTGATCGGCCTTGCTGCCGTGCATTTTGGGGAGGTTTATGGATACTTTCAAAGAAGAGGTATATGGCAAAATCCAGTGGGAATGCTGCCGTGCGAAGATTTATATAGTAGCTATGTCCTTGTTTTATGTTTTAATCTCCGCAACGATTATTCCATATGCCATGGAATATGGAAATATTTTATATGTAGTGGCAGCCTGTGTATTTTGCTTTTCTGTATGGAGAATCAACAGGCTGCACACACCGGTAGCACTCGTATGCGAGAAGAAGCTCCTCGTATCGGTTCCATGGTCATTTTTAAATTCGGACTTCGACTTTTCTTTCAAATCTTTATACATGCCTATAGAATATTCAGAGATTACGGGTGTTTCCAATTGCTGGGATCATCTTTATATAGGTGCCAGAGTAGCAGGAGGAATCGTGGGCCTGCCTGTTCAGATGTCATGCGTTTCCAGGAAGGATAAGAAAAAATTTAAATTCTGGATCAGCAAAAAGCAGGAGGAAAACAGGCATGTATCCAGACTGACCTTTTAATCATGGATAGGGCAGAGACTCAGGCGGGTCTGTTGATTTACAAAAGACCTTATGATACCATATAAAGCATATTCATGATTTTAAGAGGTGAAGTTGAATGGCTGCTAAAATTACATACACGATACAAAAGGAATTGGGCGATTTGTCAATTGCGCCTAATGGATGGAAAAAGCAATTGACTTACACAAGCTGGAATAACCGGGAAGAGAAATTTGATCTGCGTTCTTGGAATGAAGATCATACAGCTATGACAAAGGGAATTACGCTGACTAAGGAAGAAGCCCTTAAGCTGCGTGATATACTGAACGAAATTGATTTCGATGAATTATGATGAAACCTAACAATATGCCAAGCAGGTATTCCGTAAGGAGCGGCCTGCTTGGCATATTGTGCATTTAAATATAAATTAAGGTATGCTTTCTACATTTCTTCGCAAAGGGTCATATTATGGAACTGGGATTTCTAAAAGATAATCCAAGAAGCAGTAAGGCAATGCTTACTTGCGCTATTGGTCTTGCAGTTAACTTTATATTAGCCTCCGCCAAAATCTTTGCCGGCTGGTCGAGCGGTTTCTTATCTGTTATGGGAGACGGGTTTAACAATTTAACAGATATGGGATCAATCATTTTATTGATGATGACCTTCTATTACGCTGCAAAACCCTCGGATAAAGAGCATCCATTTGGCCACGGGCGCCTGGAATACATCAATGCTACCGTTATGGCTGCCATTATCCTATATGTCGGCATTACGCTTTTCATAGAATCAGCGCATAAGATTTCCAATCCGACAGATACGGAATATTCTCCTTTGATCATTATCAGCTTAACACTGGGCATCATCGGAAAATTATTTCTGGCATGGCAGTATAAGAAGTCAGGGAAGGAGATCAATTCTGAATCATTCAATGCTTACAGCGCGGATTCTTTGTCAGACCTCCTGTCCACCTCAAGCGTCTTGGCGGCAACTTTAGTCGAGTCTTTCTTTCATTACCATATTGACGGATACATGGGCGTATTGATGTCGCTGGTCATCCTATGGACAGGATATACGATTATGAAAAAAGCGGTGAATTCAATTATGGGTTCTACGCCGGATCCCGAGATTTATGAAAGCATAAAAAACTGCATCCTTGGATGCAAGGGTGTGTATGGTGTGCATGACCTGATTGTGCATGATTACGGTCCTGAAAATCATTTTGCTACAGCGCATGTAGAGCTGGACAGCTCATTGACCTTTATGCAAAGCCATGAGCTTTCAGAAAATGTCACGACTGTTCTGCGTGAAAAACTGAATATCCAGGCGGTGATCCATGCCGATCCTAAAGCGGTATCCAATCCAAGGGAGGCAGAATATCAAAGAGATCTGGAAGCTGCCATTTACCGATCGGGACTACCGCTTTCCTATCATGACTTTTTTGTTCAGGAAAAAGAAGGAGAAATCGATCTTTCCTTTGAACTGGCGCTGACAGGCTACTGTAAATTGAATGATGGGGAAATTTATCATGCAATATCTGATGAATTAAGGAAAATCAACCCGGCCTATCATATCGAAACGATGATTGACAGAAACTTTATCAGCGGAAAAATCTATGGAAATGATTGATAAATTATCAAAATTGATCGGATGCTGAATAACACTTGCTGATGATTTTATGATAAAATACATAATGGAAATCTAACGAATATATGCATCGCTGAATCGATGATGCATGCAGATTCTTTTAGCAAAAAGAGAGTCTATACACGTATCAATGAAACTATGTTTTATGAAAAGTCATCGTAAATATGTAAATATTTAAGGAAGTGTGTGTATGAAAATAAAAAAGTACACAGTTTTAGCGGCCTGCCTGTTGGTTTTTGGAACTTTCAACGTATCTTATGCTGATTACATGATGGGTTCCCATGGGAATGATGTCAGGATCCTTCAAAGACGTCTTGCTCTCTATGGACTGAATGTAAAAGCAAACGGCACCTATGACAAGGCAACATACAAGGCTGTCGTGAAGTTCCAGAAGAAAAGGCATCTGACAGCGGATGGAATCATCGGCCCTGCCACTTATAAAGCATTGACCGGCTATTCTATGAAAACGGCTTCAAAAACCGGCTCAGATGCTCCCGCTGCCGTAAAGAAAAGCAGCAGTGCCCAAATCCAGAGTACGGGAATCAATGATTTCCTGGTACAGTGGCACAGCTCGGTGATAACAAACAGCACTGTTAAGGCGATTACAGAAGAAGCGCAGAAGTACATTGGAGTTCCGTACCAGTTCGGCGGTACGACGCCGAAAGGATTTGACTGCTCAGGTTTTATTCAGTATGTTTTCAACCGGAAAGGGATTGTCCTTCCCCGGTCAGCTGACGAGCAGTATACTTCCGGGAGAAAGATTTCAGTGAACGCACTCGAACCCGGCGATCTTGTTTTCTTTAAAACGTATGATCAGGGAATCTCGCATTCCGGATTGTACTTAGGGGACGGATATTTCATCAGCGCGACCTCGAGCAAGGGCGTGGCTGTAGCAACGATGAAAAGCGGCTACTGGCATGACAGATATGTCGGCGCAAACAGGGTTCTGTAACGGGATCGCGCATTTTAGCTGGCAATCGTCATGAAATAACTGAATCAAGAAGCGGAAAATAAAGTAATGTTGAAATAAGGCTGTAGATTTTTTGTTTTGCTACAGCCTTTTTACAATGATAGATGAATACTAAATTTATGAATATTAATGGATGGTGCAGCTCTTATGAAAATAGCCATGATCCAAATGGAAGTTGACTCAGGGCAGAAGGACAGAAATATACGGCATGCATTCCAGCTCTTGGAACAAGCAGTTCCAAACAGTGACGTTCTGGTGCTGCCGGAATTGTGGACAATCGGATATGATTTTCACAATTTAGATAAAAATGCAACAAGGCTTGGGGACAGTTTGATCTCTGGATTATCCTCATTTGCCAATTATCATCATGTTACTTTGGAGGCGGGGACGCTTCCTGTAGAAGTCAATGGCAAGATCAGCAACATGGGGATCGTGTTCGGCCCGAATGGGGAAATCCAGGCACAGTACAGCAAGCGTCATCTGTTTTACGGATATGAGGAATCAAAATTGATGGTTCCCGGAAACAGTTTGATGAATACTGAAATCAACGGTGTCAAAACCGGAATGGCTGTCTGTTATGAGTTCTATTTTCCGAGAATGTGGAGAAAAATGGCAAAGAGCGGAGTGACATTAGTGCTGGCTCCGGCTTCATGGCCTGCCGTCCATATTCCTCAATGGGAAGTCCTTACAAGAGCCAGGGCTATAGAGAACGGGATCTGCGTCTGCGCGGTCAATATGGCAGGAGAGTACCACGGGCTCAAGCTTGGCGGGCATTCTCTCTTTATTGACCCGACAGGGAAGGTAGAAGCGGAAGCAGGAGATGGCGAGGAAATCCTTTATGGAGAGTATGATGAAATCCGGTACAGGGATTTAGGAAAGCAATTGGCGGTCATACGCTTATAAGAATGATCTTATCATTCCGTTTCTCAAAGAGATTGGGCTTAATCACGTGAAGTATGCTAATCCATATTTGCATGGATTAGGCAAGTCATATATAATGAAGGGGCAATTAATTAAGGGGGTCTATCATGAAGGGCAATGATATTCGCGAGTCGTATCTTTCGTTTTTTGAAAATAAAAAAGATCATCTTAGATTAAAGAGTTTTTCCTTGATTCCTAAGGATGACCCGAGTCTTTTGCTGATCGGCGCCGGAATGGCACCATTAAAACCGTTTTTCACAGGCAAGGTTGAACCGCCGAGACATAGAATCACAACAAGCCAGAAGTGCATCCGCACTGGTGATATCGAAAATGTAGGATATACTGCAAGACACCATACATTTTTCGAAATGCTGGGAAACTTCTCCTTTGGCGATTATTTCAAGAAGGAAGCTATTTCCTGGGCATGGGAATTCCTTACTGAAGTAATCAAACTCGACAGCTCCCGCTTGTATGTTACAATCTATCCGGATGATAAGGAAGCTTATGATTACTGGCATACGATGATCGGACTGCCGGAAAATCATATTTATCCTCTTGCCGATAATTTCTGGGAAATCGGTGAAGGCCCGTGCGGCCCTGATTCTGAAATTTTCTTCGATCAGGGAGAAGAATTCGGAACAGACCCGGAAAATCAGATGGGCGGAGACGGTGATCGTTTCCTTGAAATCTGGAACCTGGTATTCAGCCAGTATGACCGTCAGAAGGATGGCTCCTATCTTCCTCTGGCAAAGAAAAACATTGATACCGGTGCAGGTCTGGAACGTCTTGCAGTTGTACTGCAGCACAAGAAAAACAATTTCGAAACAGACCTGTTCTTCCCGATTATTGAAGAAGCATCTACTCTCTCCGGTGTTTCCTATGGAAAGAGTGCACAGGGCGATGTTGCATTGAAAGTTATTTCGGATCATGCCAGAGCCATTACCAATATGATTGCTGACGGCATTCTGCCTTCCAATGAAGGAAGAGGTTATGTACTCCGCAGAATCCTCAGACGTGCTGTACGTTTCGGAAAACTGCTTGGCATTCAGGATCCATTCATGGGTCATATGATCGATGTAGTCATCGATATGATGAAACCTGCCTATCCGGAATTGCTGGATAAACAGGCATACATTAAGAAAGTAGCTGGAATGGAAGAAGAAAGATTCCAGACAACATTGAATGCGGGTATTGATCTTCTTTCCGAAATGATAGAAGATACCCAGAAACATAATGAAAAAAATATTTCCGGGGAACGCGTTTTCAAATTATATGATACCTATGGATTCCCATGGGAACTAACACAGGAAATCGCCGCTGAAAAGGGACTTTCTGTTGATAAGGCCGGTTTTGAAGCTGCAATGGCTGAACAGAAGGAAAGAGCAAGAGCAGCCCGCGCTAAGGTTTCTGCCAAGGTGGCGACGCCTGATACGACAAAACTGGATATTTCTTCTTTATCAACCATTGATGAAGACGGGACAACGAAACTCCTTCTCGTAGGCAAAGATGGCAAAGAACTTGCTTCTGCCGCAGATGGTACAGAAATCACAGCAATCCTTCTCAATACTCCTTTCCACGCTGAAGGCGGCGGACAGATTGGTGATACAGGCATCATTACCGGAGCTGAAGGTTCCATTATTGTTGAAAATACCAAGAAGCTTCCTGATGGAATCACTTACATTATCGGTGAAGTTAAAGAAGGCATCATTCGCGCAGGCGAAGAGGTCAATGTAGTTGTAGACCGCGACAGACGTGAAAAACTGGCCAGAAACCATACGGGCACGCATATGCTGCAGGCTGCACTTAGAAGAGTACTCGGCGATCAGGTCAACCAGGCAGGTTCCCTGGTACTTCCTGACAGACTAAGATTCGACTTCACCTGGCCGGAAGCATTATCTGCAAAGCAGATCAGGGAAGTTGAAGATATCGTCAATGCTGAAATCATCAAGAACACATCAGTGTCCATTAATGAAATGCCGATTGATGAAGCTAAAAATCTGGGAGCGATGGCTCTGTTCGGAGAAAAATACGGCGATATCGTCCGTGTCGTTTCCGTTGGTGAATTCAGCAAGGAATTATGCGGTGGTACGCACGTATCCAATACCGGAGAATTAGGATCCTTCAGAATTATCGGAGAGTCCGGTATCGGATCCGGTGTCAGAAGAATTGAAGCTGTCACAGGCTGGGCTGCTTATGAAATGATGCAGGAAGACAGAAAGCTTATCAATTCTGCTGCAGATGCATTGAAATCAAACAGCACAGGGATTCTGGAACGCATTGAAAAACTGCAGGCAGAACTGAAAGACGCTGAACATGAATTATCCGCCCTTAAGAAAAACAAGGTCCAGGACGAGCTGAAAGAATTGATTCAGAATGCTGAAGTTAAAAATGGTGTTTCCATACTGGGTGCAGTTGTTCATGTTGATAATATGGATGAATTGCGTGAAGCTGCAGATTTTGTAAAGGCCAAGCTTCCTGTTTCTGCAGTCATACTCGGCACAGCTGCAGGTGATAAGGTCAATCTGGTAGGCATGGCTTCACCGGATGCAGTCAAGGCAGGCATCCATATGGGCAAGGTTATTTCCCAGGCTGCCAAGATCTGCGGCGGTGGCGGCGGCGGAAAGCCAGCTAATGCGCAGGCAGGCGGCAAGGATGTATCCAAGCTTGCTGATGCTGTAGCCCAGGGAGTTAAAATTATTTCTGGAATGCTTGATTAAGGAGGGATATATATGTCAGTCTCTGATGAAACAATTTTATTTAATAAAAATGCCGACGAAGGTGAAAACACACAGGCATCTATGATTTTGCAGGAAGTGTATGCTGCTCTTAAGGAAGCCGGGCATAATCCAACCGTTCAGCTTGTCGGATATTTGGTATCTGGAGAACCGACATATATTACCAGCAGGCATGATGCAAGAAAGCTTATCTCAGGCATTGAAAGAGATGAACTTGTAGAAGAATTAGTCAGATTCTATATAAAGCATAAGGGTCTCTGATATGCGTATTATGAGTCTTGATGTTGGTTCTCAAACGATCGGCGTTGCTGTAAGTGACCTTTTTGGCTGGACGGCTCAGGGAGTTGAAACCATCCGGCATACTACGAGAGAAAAGGATTTCGCAAGACTTTGGGAGCTCACGGATCAGTATAAAGTGGAAGAGTTCGTATTGGGCCTGCCTTTAAACATGAACGGTACTAAAGGTATGCGCGCTGAGCGTACTGAAGAATTTGCCCATGAGCTGGAAGAGGCTTTTCCTGACATTCCCTGGAGATTCTGGGATGAAAGGCTTACAACTGTTATGGCGCAAAAAGAGCTGATTGCTGCGAATGTGAGCAGGAAGAAGCGGAAGAAAGTTATTGATAAAATGGCAGCAGTAGTTATTCTCGAGGATTACCTGCATTATCTCGCTCTGAATGGCGGGAAAAAGTAAAGGATGCATTATGGAAAATAAAACCGAAGAATCAATCATCGTGACAATCGACGATACGGAAGGGAATTCCAGAGATTTTGTGCAGGATATGGTAATACCGTTTGACGGCAAGGAGTTTGCCGTTCTGGTATCGATTCCTGAAAGCATGGATTCTGAAGAAGAACCCGATATCATATTAGCCAGAATTGACAAGGATCAGGACGGAGAAGTCGTTTACGTATCTCCAACTGATGAAGAATATGACGCTGTCGCTGAAATCTATAATGCCATGTAATTATCATTAAATGGCATAAATTGAAATGGCTGATCACTGAATGTTAGATTTTGTTCTGACAGGCAGAGGTCAGTTTTTTTTCAATACCAGGAACTGTACCTGGCCCCAGTCACTTTTCTTCAGGAAGAATGACAGGCGCTTTTGGGTACGTATCTGAAAATAAGCGTCCTGGTTTCGGAGAAAGTTCAAATTCTAGATAAATCAAAGCAACTTTTAAATGTTGCGGCTTAGATTTGTGTTAGAATAAAGAAAATTTGTGTTTTATCAGGAGGAATCATGGGAAAGCACTTTTCTTTTATACATTGTGCCGACTTGCACTTAGGCGAACCATTTGGAGATGTACGCCTTGGCGGCAGTGGTCCATGGAATGAACAGATCAGCAAATCGACCTTTAAGGCATTTGAGAAGGTTGTGGATGCTGCGATCGATAACCGGGTAGATGCTATTTTGATTTCCGGTGATGTATATAATAGTGATCATCATAGTCTGGCAGCGCAAATGGCCTTTGCCCGTGAATTGTACCGTGCGGCTGAAAATGGCATTGAAACTTTTATAGTACATGGAAATCACGATCCGGAAGAGGCCTGGCGTGCCGATATCCCGCTGCCGGATATGGTGCATATTTTTTCCTCCAGCGAAGTGCAGGCTCTGCCATTGATGAAAGATGGAGAAAAAGCTGCAACTATTTATGGAATCAGCTACAAGACAAGACATGTGGGGACTGATCTCGCTCAAGGATTTCATCATAATCCGGAAGACGGATTTGCAATCGGCATGCTCCATACAGATGTTGGATCGGCATCAGGGAATTATGCGCCCTGCACGATTGAAGAACTTAAGAATTCCGGGATTGATTACTGGGCACTGGGTCATATACACACAAGAAAAACTTTGTCAGTAAAACCGTATGTCGTGTATCCCGGCAATATCCAGGGACTTAACATAAGTGAAATAGGGCCGAGGGGCTGTTACCTGGTCGATGTGGGCGCCTATGGGACTGTAACGCTGAAATTCATTGAATCAGACGTTATACGATGGATGGATATGGTCATAGATATATCCAATTTAAAGCAGATTGGAGAGCTTATTACCGAAATATCCAGAAGGAGAGCCGGCCTTAAGGAACTTACAGGCAGACCCAGCATGGTGCGCATTGTGCTTACAGGAAGCGGTCCTCTCCATGAGATGGTATCAAGCGATGATGGGCAGGAATATATTCTCCAGACATTGAATGAAAAAGAGCAATTCAGATTCCTTTTTGCATATTTCATTAAAATCGATGATAATACACGCCCGGATATCAACCTGAAAGAAAGAAGACAGATACCAGATATTGTTGGCACATACCTTCGTACGTATGATATCTGGAATGATCTCCCCGCCGAGGAAAAGAAAAAAGCATTAAGAAAAATCGTTGAAGAACAGCCCGAAATCATGAGGTACAGCAAGTTGGTCAAATCACTCAATGATGATATTCTTGTCCGTGCTTTTCGAAAGGCAGAGCTCTTAGGCGCTGAGATGCTGACTGAGGAGGAAGCAAATAATGAAGATCATTGATTTGCGGTTGGATCATTATGGCATATACAGGAAAGCATCCTGGAAGCCCTCTCAAAATTCGCTCAATGTCATTATGGGAGAAAATGAGAGCGGCAAGACCACCATGCTCCGTTTTATCCGTGACATGATATTTGGTTACGGCAGAGGAAAGTGGCAGGGCAAGACAGGAAGTATTGAATTTGTCAGATCGGATGGACAGGAATATAAAGTCATCCGCGATGAAAAGGAACGCTGGTTTGAAAATTCAGACCATGTAAAATTTGAGGAAGAACTTCCTGCCCTGTGGTGGCATGGCCTGAACCGTTTCATGTATGAAAAAATTTTTGCCATAGGTCTTGAAGATCTGCAGGGCTTGTCCTTCTTGTCCAATGATTCTGTAAGAAGCCGTTTTTTCATGCTGCAGGGCGGAGATAAAATTTCTACAGTGAAGAAACTGGCTCATGACAATAAGGAAAAACTGCTGGTTTCTTCCCCGCAGGGAAAGAGAAAGATTAATTTGCTGATCGGGGAGCTCGATGATGTCAGCCAGCAGCTCGATGCTTTGGCCAATCAGGAAAAAGACTTTTCCGATCTGCAGAAAAAGCAGGATCTGCTGAAGAAACAGATTGAAGAACTTCAGCAAAAACTGAATGCGGATAAAGAGAAAGATAGAACATTAGAGAAAAGGCTGGGCGCCTGGGAATATTATAAAAGGGCCTGCGAGATTAAAAGACAGCTGGATTTATCCATGCAGGTCAAAATGTTCCCGACGAACGGAAAAGACAAGTGGAACGAGATCATGAACCGTATGAAGAGCATTCATGATCAAAAAGAGTCCCTGCAGGCAAAGCTTGATGAATATACACCGATTGAAAAAGAGAAAGTCATTCCCTGGGCGGGCATGGCAGACGAACTTGAAAAGCTCTATGTAGATATCGGACAGTGGCGTCAGACAATAGAAGATGCAGATCGTCTTGAAAAAGAGCATAAGAACTGGGAAATTGATTTCGTCAACATGGGTTACCAGCTGCCGCTCTGGGATCATCCGCTGGATTTAAAGGAACCCTGTGTCAATGTCAATTGGGAAGAAGGCCGCCGTTTAGCACAAAGTGTAGGCGTCAGGAAAAACGAGCTGTATTTTTGGCAGCAGAGAGAGCCTGAAGTTGAACAGCTGGAAGATGAGCCGGAAAATTCCGATACGGAACAGAGCGAAAACGAGTGGAAGAACTTTGAGGAAATGGCCAAGAGCCTTGAAGGAATCCTGCATCAGAGAACGGATATCAATCATTCGATAGAAGAAGCGCAAAGCAGAAAAGACAGAAAATACACTGTCTGGTTCTGGATCGGCATATGCCTTATTGCAGCCTCTGCGGCTTCCGTTGTTGCTTTCTATATGGCCATGATTGGTTATGCAGCTCTTTACGGAGCGGCAGCAGGAATCGTTCTTGGAGCGGTTGCGCTTATGGTCAACAGCCATATTGTGAATAAAAAAGCACATCTCCTGCAGAAGTATAATGATGAGCTGGCCGATCTTGAAGCGAAGCGGAAAGACATTGCATCCCATTTCCCCGGCCAGGTTCCTGAATCCGTAGAGGATCTCCAGGCTTTCCAGAATCTGGTCCAGCAGAAGCGGACTGATTTCTATAAGGACCAGGCCCGGCGGCAGGCTGTTTCATGGAAAAGGGAGACCGTGCGCAAGCAGCAGGCCCAGCATGAAAAGTGGGTTACAGAGGGCAAAGAGCTCAATGAAAAAGCACAGCAGATCAATACGGAGTGGAGCAAATGGCTGAAAGCCAATAAACTTCCGGAAACGGATGCTGAAAATTTGTCCCTGCTCCAGGAACAGTGGCAGAGAATTTTCTCTGAAGAGGGGAAAGGAAAGATCCTTGCACTTCGTCTGGAACATATTGATGCAAAGCTCGATGCTTTTGCCAAGAGGGCGGTATCTATCATCCGGTCCTCCGGTATTGATTATCCTGTGACACCGGACAGCATTGCCGATATTTATGAAGAGAATCAGAGAAGAATGCTTGAATGGCAGGGGATTCTTGAGAAAAACCGCCAGCATGAAGCATATCAGAAGGAAATGGCAAAGCTGAATGATTCCTGGAATTCCTGCCAGAATGAAGCGAAAGTGCTGATGGACCTGGTCAATGCAAAGAATGCGGAAGAGTTTGCTGAAAAGGTTGAAGCATATGAACACCATGACCAGATTTTGAAGGAGTGGAAAACGGTTCAGCAGGATCTTCGCCTGTATGCCGGAAGCGAAGAGAGCTTCACTCAGTTATGGGATTCCCTGAAGACCGGGCAGTATGATGACTGGATGAGCGAGCATCAGAAGCTTTCCAAATGCATTGCCGAGGAAGACAGCGAACTCGGTGAACTCCGCAAGAATCAGGGCGCAGTTGAGAATGAAATCTTCAGGCTGGCCGATGACAATACCATCACTGAAACTCTTCAGAAGAAAGAAAAAATCGAGGCTGAACTTAAATCAGCACTCGAGGAATGGCTTGTCTATATGTATCTAGAGAAGGTTCTGGAAAAAACGCAGTCAGCGTATGAGTCCGGCAAGCAGCCGAAGATCATTGAAAAGGCGAATGGTTTCCTGCGTGAAATGACTCACGGCAGATATACATTGACGGTTTCCAGTGATGGAAAAGACATTGGGATTATTGACAAGGATAATCAGGTGAGGGATCCTAAAATCTGGTCCTCAGGAACAGGAGACCAGGTTTATCTGGCGATCCGTCTTGCCATGGCGTTGTCATTTGGTGAGCAGATTGAACCGCTTCCCATTGTCCTGGATGATATTTTCGTCAGATTTGACGAGAAGCGTCAGGAAGATACCCTGCGTTTCCTGATGGATCTCGGAAAGACACAGCAGATCTTCCTTTTCACCTGTCATGCACAGACGATGAAGATTGCAAAGCGCATCGGGGAAGAAAAAAATACGGGCAAGTTCATCTATCTCAAATCAGGTGAGATATTTGAACTTGCCCAGGCATAAGATCGTTTAATATCTGTGCTGTTGAATACCGTACTTGGTAGACTAGATAAGTTTATTGAAGTACGGTATTTTTTTTATGAAGTAAGTGATGATGATTCCCAGCGCATAAGCGAGGCATATCCAGATAACAGCATCTATGAACGGGATGCGGGGCAGGTATGCAAGCATTTTTCCGAATATGGGATGTGTCAGATTGCGTGTTATTTCCTCAAACAGCATGACACCAAAAGAAACACTGCCAAGGAAAATCAGCCTGTTTCTCCAGGCATCAGAAATGGTATGGGTAGAGAACCACCATTTTGAAAAGCAGAATACAAAAGCGGTATTCAGGAAAAGGAAGCTGTCATAAAATCTTTCGGAAATCGCTTCTGTAAGGCCGCCTGCGATAATTCCATGATAGTAAGTCATTCCGGCAGCTATTACGCTGCCAAGGAGGGCGGCTAATCCCAATTTGAAAAGATTTCTGGGTGTGATCCAGGAATCCGGGAGTACATGCTCGATCCAGTATCCGATCAGGAAATAAAATGTCGGTTCACTGACCGCAAGAAGGGGGTTCAGGAAATAATTGATTTCTGCTGTTCCCTTGAAAATCAGCATGGAAATAACTGGGATGCACCCGACGAAGACCAAATTCAAAAGGATCAGGTACAAATAAAGTTCCTGCGTCATTGCGCGGACCAGCTTTCGCCAGATTGGGAGCATGAGAAGGAAGGAAACATAAATATACAGGAAATAATAGGCCGTTGCCATGGTAGAGGAGTAAGTCATGGTGAAAAATTTGGCAATATGTCCTGTGATGGAAAGAGGCAGGTTATGATAAAACCAGACATAGTTGATCAATGAAAAAACAAAAATAACCTGAATAAAACGCCAGACTCTTTTTTTGAATATCCGCGAAATGGATTCTTCTTTTTCCAGCAATAAGGCACCGGAAATCATGAAAAATATAGGGACTGCCGTTTTTACCCAAAATGGTACTGCGATATAGAGGGGAAAGAAAAATGATGCAGGTCTTTCTAGATATAAAGAGAAGCCTGAGGTGGAAGTATGTGTAAACATAACGAGCCAGATGCAAAGCGCTCTTAAAAATTCAATATGGATCTTTTTCTTTTTGGCTGCACCTGCCATAGTATCTTTTACGTTATTTACGCTTTGTGAGTTCATGTGATTATTCTCCGCTGTAAAATCAGCAAAACCATTCAATTGACGAATATAAACCTGCTTATGCCAAAGGCATAATGCCGCACCCGTCAAACTGCTTTAAAAATCAGCTTGTGCTGCATATACATTTTAATATACCATAGATTATTATACCTATGTGCGGAAAGTAATAAAATTCCCGGCGGCGGATTGTATAATTAAGTTGAACACTTAAAAATCCATAGCGAACCCTTGTGGTAAAATGTAGTTGCACAAAAAACACAACCACAAAGGAGAATCGCTATGGATCAAAATCATTTTACCACGGATACGTTACGCAAAAAAGGGGCTCATTTAACTTTTGAGGAACGAGTCATTATCCAAACGCGTCTCCGCGACAAGCAATCGTATCGGAGCATAGCCCGTGAGATTGGGTGCTGTGTCAATACGGTACGCAACGAGGTGAAGCGTGGCAAGGTTCTTTGCTATAACGGCAAGGTGGAACGCTATCGCGCAGCAGACGGGCAAAGCACCTATGAGGCGCATCGCGAAAACTGTGGTCGCAAATGCGACGCCATAGCAAAGGGAGCATTCCTCGACTATGTGCAGAAGAGACTTCAGGAACATCACTGGTCGCTCGATGCCTGCTTTGGCAGGGCACTGGTTACGGGAGAATTTCAACGTGGCGAGATGGTCTGTACGAAAACCCTGTACAACTATGTCACGCTGGGGCTCCTAGGAAAAATCAAGAGTATTGACCTGCCCTTGCGCGTCAAGCGAAAAAACGCCAGGAAGCGGGTTCGTGAGCGTAAGAAGAAGTTCGGCCGCAGTATAGATGAGCGCGATCCTTCTGTGGATGAGCGTCAGGATTTCGGGCATTGGGAGTGTGACCTTGTACTGGGATCTCGCTCAAAGGACGAAGTACTGCTGACTCTGGTTGAGCGCAAGACACGCTGTTCCCTCATCAGAAAACTGCCCAACAAGGAAAGTGCCTCTGTAATAGCAGCCTTCAGAAAATTGAAGGATGGAATGTTCCGCGGCTGTTTCAGCCGAGTGTTCCTCAGCATTACGACAGACAATGGCAGTGAGTTTTCTAGCCTGTCGGAGCTAGAGAAACTAAGTCACACACGGATCTATTATGCGCATCCGTACTGCTCCAGCGACAAAGGTACGAATGAGAATCACAACGGCTTATTCCGTCGATTTCTTCCCAAAGGGAAGAAAATCCAGGATTACCCAGTGGAACACATTTCCAGAGTAGAGTGCTGGGCCAACACCCTGCCAAGAAAAATACTCGGCTATAAGACACCCGAGGAGTGCTTTAGGGAAGAAATGCTTGCAGCACTTACTGCATAAAGGTTCGCCGGGTGTTCAACTTATTATTGCAATTCGGGTAAAATTCCCGGCTGATAAAATTCCAAAAAAAGCTATTATGCCGGGGCGGATTCCGTATCAAATGAATTGTTTTTGAGGCTTGCAATTATAACAGTTATTTGTTAAACTATACAGGCATGAATACGCATGTCTGTGGATTTCACATCTGTGCCTAAGGGTGGCTGTGAAAGAAGAAGCAGGCAGAGGTTAATAACAGGAGGTTATATTATGGCAGTTGTATCCATGAAACAGTTACTTGAAGCAGGCGTTCATTTTGGTCATCAGACCCGTCGTTGGAATCCGAAGATGGCAAGATTCATCTTCACAGAACGCAACGGAATCTACATTATCGACCTGCAGAAGACTGTAAAGAAAGTTGAAGAAGCTTATGCTTTCATTCGCGATGTTGCAGCAAAGGGCGAACCGGTTCTCTTCGTAGGAACAAAGAAACAGGCTCAGAACTCTGTAAAGGAAGAAGCTACACGCTGCAACCAGTTCTATGTCAATGAACGCTGGCTCGGCGGCATGCTGACCAACTTCCGCACAATCCAGACCCGTATTGCACGTCTGAAAGAACTGGAAAAGATGTTTGAAGAAGGCGCCACTGCTCAGTATCCGAAGAAGGAAGTTATCCTGATGCAGCGCGAACTTGAAAAGCTCGAAAAGAACCTTGGCGGCATTAAAGATATGAAACGTCTTCCGGGAACAATTTTCATCATTGACTCCAAGAAAGAAGAAATCGCTGTTGCAGAAGCTCATAAGCTGCACATTCCGGTTGTTGCAACCGTTGATACCAACTGCGATCCGGACGTTATCGATTTCCCGATTCCGGCAAACGATGATGCTATCCGCGCAGTAAGACTGCTCACCAGCAAGATTGCTGATGCTGTTCTTGAAGGACGTCAGGGCCAGCAGGAAGAAGCTGCACCGGCTGAAGAAGCTGCTGTTGAAGAAGCTGCTGTTGAAGAAGCAGAAGCAGAAGACGAGGAATAATTATTTATTAAGGCTCTGCGGATCCTGCTGATCAGGATCCGCCCTGTCCTTTTTTTCATTAAGACAAACACCTTATTTTATGATGGAGGTCATACGATGAACATTACAGCTAGCATGGTCAAAGATTTACGTACCCAGACCGGGGCCGGCATGATGGACTGCAAGAAGGCACTTGTTGAAGCTGAAGGCGATATCGCAAAGGCTGTCGACATTCTTCGCGAAAAGGGATTATCCCAGGCTGCTAAGAAGGCAAGCCGTGTTGCTGCTGAAGGCGCTGTTGGTTCTGCTGTTTCCGAAGACGGAAAAACAGGAACCATTCTGGAAGTCAACTGCGAAACTGACTTCGTGGGAACCAACGAAGACTTCAGAAATCTCGCTGCATCCATTGCAGACCAGATCCTGGCAGTTAACCCAGCTGATGTTGAAGCACTTCTGGATTCTGAAATCGACGGAAAGAAAGTACGCGATCTTGTTACTGAAGCAGTTGCAAAGATTGGTGAAAACATTTCCGTTCGCCGTTTCGTTCGTTATGAAAGTGCTGAAGGCAAGGTATACAGCTATATCCATGGCGGCGGCAAGATCGGCGTTCTCGTTGAGATGATCGGTGCTGATGATGAACTTGGCAAGGATATTGCAATGCAGGTAGCTGCTGCTAATCCGTCCTATCTGGACAGAACCCAGGTTTCCCAGGCTGAAATCGACCATGAAAAGGAAGTTCTTGCTGTAGAAGCTAGAAACGAAGGCAAGCCGGAAAACATCATTGAAAAAATGGTTATCGGCAGAATTAATAAATACTACAAGGAAGTCTGCCTTGTAGATCAGGAATTCATTAAAGATGGCGATCTGACCATTTCCAAACTCCTGAAATCCAAGAATGCTTCCGTAGTACGTTTCGCTAGATACCAGCTCGGTGAAGGCATTGAAAAGAAGCAGGATGATCTGGCTGCAGAAGTAGCAAAACAGCTGAACCAGTAATAAAGTAAACGATGAGAGAACACTGAATTTTTTGGTGTTCTCTTATTTTGTAAATGAACAAAATATTATATAATAGAATAGTATGGTTAACTTGATGGTTGACTCGTTTTGCTTAGGAGGACAATAGGATTGGCTACGGAAAAAAGAAATTATAAAAGAGTAATGCTTAAATTATCTGGTGAATCTCTCGCCAATGACAAAGGTTTTGGTATTGATCCGGAAGTAGTTTATCGTTTAGCTGGTGAAATTAAAGAAGCATGCGAAACAGGAATCGAGGTTGCTGTAGTAGTCGGCGGCGGTAATATCTGGCGCGGACTGAAAGGCAGCCAGGGCGGCATGGACAGAGCATCAGCTGATTACATGGGCATGCTTGCTACCGTTATCAACTCAGTGGCTCTTCAGGATGCTCTTGAAAAGCTTGGCGTCAGCACCCGCGTACAGACCGCCATTGAAATGAGACAGATTGCTGAACCGTATATCCGCAGAAAAGCTATCCGTCATCTGGAAAAGGGAAGAGTTGTTATCTTCGGTGCAGGTACCGGCAACCCGTACTTCACAACAGATACGACAGCAGCACTCCGCAGTGCGGAAATCGAAGCAGATGTTATGCTCATGGCTAAGAAGCAGACCGACGGCGTATATGATGCAGATCCGAAATTCCATCCGGAAGCAAAGATGTTCACGCATCTCACCTATAATGATGTTTTGCAGAAACAGCTGGCTGTTATGGATAACACAGCCATCACTCTGTGCATGAACAATTCTATACCGATCGTTGTATTCAATATTGATGTACCAGGAAATATAGTCAAAGCATGCAAGGGTGAAACCTTGGGCACTTTAATTGAGGGGGAATAATTACTATGTATGAACAGGAAATGAATCAGCTTTCCGAAAAGATGGACAAGTCCATTACTGCATTGAAAAACGAATTTACAACAATCCGTACCGGCCAGGCTAATGCCAGCCTCCTCGACAGGGTTTTCGTGGAATATTATGGCAGCCGCACACCGGTTACACAGGTTGCATCTGTGACTGTTCCGGAAGCAAGACTCCTCGTAGTGCAGCCTTGGGATAAAACTTTGCTGAAAGATATTGAAAAAGCAATCCTTCAGTCCGATCTCGGGCTGGTTCCCATGAATGATGGCAATCTGATCCGCATGGCCATCCCGCAGCTGACAGAAGAACGCCGCAAAGAACTGGTCAAGATCGTTAATAAAAAATCTGAAGAAGCTAAAGTTGCAATCCGCAATATCAGACGTGACGGCAATGATTTCCTGAAGAAGGAAGAAAAGAACAGTGATGTTTCCAAGGATGTCATTAAGGGAATGGAAGAAAAAGTCCAGAAATTGACTGACAATAAGATCAAGGAACTGGAAACCGTTACAGAAAAGAAAATCAAGGAAATCATGTCTGTTTAATCAGCATTCCATTGATTAAAAACCAAATAAAACAGATTCTAAGGAAATCGTATCTTCATGGTACGATTTCTTTAACTGATATGGATTTTTAGCGGGCGCGGCAGGAAAGCTTCATTTACAAATCATGAAGCATCAGTACTGCCGCAGTGCTAAAGTCTGATTACAGCTTTATTGATAAGGAGTTATTGTATGAGTGAAAAAAAGTCATTTCCAGAACACGTTGCGATTATTTTGGATGGAAATGGACGCTGGGCCCAGAAAAGAGGACGGGAGAGAACCTATGGACATCAGATTGGCGCTGCCAATGTGAAGAGGATTGTCCGTTCTGCTGGAAATATGGGAATAAAAATACTCACTCTTTATGCTTTTTCGACAGAAAACTGGAAACGGCCTTCTATCGAGGTCCGGTTTCTCATGAAACTTTTTAAAAACTATCTGATCAGCCAGCTGCGCGAATTGATTGATGATAATGTACAGGTTCACATTGTAGGAGATACCAGCGTGCTTTCGGATTCTTTGAGAAGGGAAATTGAAGAATGCGAGAAAGATACGGCCAAAAATGATGGTTTGATACTGAATGTGGCCATCAATTATGGCGGCAGGATGGAAATTGTCCATGCTGTCAAATCAATAGCCGAAAAGGTAAGAAATGGGGAACTTCTTCCTGAACAAATTACGGAGGAAGATGTTTCCAGTGCGTTATACCCTTCTGATCAAATGGATGTCGATCTTCTCATCAGAACGGGAGGAGAGTACAGAATATCGAACTTCCTTCTTTGGCAGGCTTCCTACAGCGAGCTTTATTTCACACCTGTTTTATGGCCTGATTTCACTGAGGAAGAGCTTAAGAAAGCTGTTGACTGGTTTGAAGGTAGAGATCGCCGCTTTGGCGGGCTGACGGAGGAAACCTGATGAAAGTAAGGGTTATTACTGCAGTTATCGGGATTATTGCTGTATTATTGCTTGTTTGGCTGGGAGGAGTGTTCTTCTCAGGCGCAGTTCTGGCTGTTGCCCTTCTTGCCGTACATGAATACAATAAGATGCTGAAAAATATCAATGTTCATGTGGTGGTACCTCTGATTGCAGCCGCACAGCTGGTTCTGATCGGGGCTGCGTCTTTTGGATCACTGAAGGTCTTTCTCGGAATGATTCCGCTTTGCCTGGTTCTTTTGCTCTGTCCTATCCTGAAGCTCAACCAGGATAAAATGACATCATTGATTTATACAGTATTTGGATCATTTTATTTTGGGATAGGCTTTGGCGCGCTCATTCTGCTGCGCCGCAATGCTGATCTGATTACGCAGTCTTCTTTATGGATGGAACCGGGAATTTTTCTTGTCATGTTTGCTCTTGTTGATACATGGGCAAGCGACTCTTTTGCTTATCTCGTCGGCCGCCGCTTTGGCAGGCATAAAATGGCACCGCATATCAGCCCGAATAAAACAGTGGAAGGACTTTTGGGCGGAGTTGCCGGATGTATCATCCTGGGGACTATTGTTGCATGGGCCTTTGGGTACAATGTTTTCTACGGGTTTATCATGTCATTGATGGCTTCAGTCATGGCACCGATAGGAGATTTGTTTGAATCCTACATGAAAAGAGCTTGTGACGTTAAGGATTCGGGACAGATTCTGCCGGGGCATGGTGGTATGATGGATCGTTTCGACAGTATTCTTTTTGTAGCCCCCGTATTTGTCTCCACATTAATACTCTTTGCTCATTAAAATGAATTTCTAAATAAGGGAGACCGTATGAAGGAAATAGCAATCTTAGGAAGTACAGGTTCTATTGGAACACAGGCACTTGAAGTGATCAGACTCCATCCGGACCTTTTCCATGCACAGGTTTTGGCTGCGCATGGAAATGTTGAGCTGCTTCTAAAGCAGGCACATGAATTCAACCCTTCTGCTATTGTAATAACAGATAAGGACGCAGGAGAAAAATTCAAATCATCATATAATGGCAGCGCTGAAGTCTATATCGGCGATGGGACGCTGGAAAAAGCCGCCGTACGCGATGACGTCGACATAGTCCTTGTTTCAGTCGTCGGTATCAATGGCCTTCTTCCGACTCTGGAAGCAATCCGTGCGGGTAAAGAAATTGCCTTAGCCAATAAGGAAACTTTAGTGGCCGGAGGCGCGCTGGTCATAGAAGAAGCGAAAAAGCACCATACATTGATCAGACCTGTTGACAGTGAACATAGTGCTATATTCCAGTGCCTCCTCGGACAGGACATAAAAAAGATTCATAAGCTCATATTGACATCTTCCGGGGGTCCTTTCCTGGGAAAGACCAGAGAGGATCTGGAAAATGTATCGCTGTCTGATGCATTAAAACATCCTACCTGGCATATGGGCCAGAAGGTTACGCTTGATTCAGCCACCATGTTTAACAAAGGGCTGGAAGTGATAGAGGCTCATTGGCTTTTTGGTGTTGATTATGACGATATCGATGTTGTCATTCAACCGCAAAGCATCATTCATTCGATGGTAGAGTATATCGACGGATCGATTATCGCGCAGATGGGAAATCCGGATATGAGACTTCCTATCCAGTTCGCATTTACGTATCCGAAACGAATGGAAACACCTTCCCATGAATTCATGGATTGGAAGAAATTATCTGCCATCAAAATTTTGCAGCCTGATTATAAGGTGTTCAGATCACTTAAGCTGGCCTATCAGGCTGGCAAGGCAGGCGGTGATATGACCACTGTCTTCAATGCAGCCAATGAAGAAGCAATCAAAGCCTTTATCAGAAGTGAAATAAAATTCCTTTCTATTTTCGACGTTGTAGAAGAAGTTCTGGACAATTGGGATGTTCATGATATTCATTCCATTGAAGATGTAATAAGCGCAGACAAAAATGCACGAATCGCCTCCGCATCTGCCATCCAGAGGTTCAAATGCTGATTCACTATATTCTTGCGCCTATCTTTGCACTGACTGTCGTTATTCTTTGCCATGAATTTGGCCATTTTATCTTGGCCAAGTGGACGGGAATGCAGGTGGACGAATTTTCGGTGGGAATGGGACCGCGTATTGCTAAGATAAAATGGCATGACACGGTATATTCTCTTAGAGCGATTCCTATCGGAGGCTTCAACCGCATAGCCGGAATGAATGATGATAATCAGGGAAATCCCAAATCATTTTCGAGCAAATCAGTTTGGGCCAGGTCAGCGGTTGTTCTGGCAGGCGCTTCATTCAACGTTTTACTGGCATTTTTCATTTTTGCCGGTGTTATTTTTGTCTCCGGATATAGTACCGTATCCAGCAGTCCTGTTATTGGAAATGTGATTTCCGGCATGCCTGCTGAGCAGGCAGGACTGCAGGCAGGGGACAGAATCATATCTGTAAATGGAAATCCTGTAGAAGCGTGGACAGATGTAAGCCGTTCGACTTCGGATTTAGGAGAAGGAGAAGCGGCCCGTGTCATTGTTTCAAGAGCGGGCAAATCTGAAGAATATGATATAATGCTACAGAGAAGTGATGACGGAAGACTTCTGCTTGGAATTGCTCCGTCCATTGAAAAGCATACGGCCTCGTTGTCAGATGCAGTATCCATGGCTTCAAAGTACTGCATCAATGTCTTGAAAATGACCGGTCAGGGGATTTATGCAATGATCGGCGGCAGTACGGAAGGCATTGCAGGGCCGATTGGCATTGCAAAAATGTCCGGCGCGGCTGCCAGTGCAGGTTTCGGTGCACTTCTCCTGTTTACAGCGGTTTTAAGTTTGAATATAGGATTGCTGAATCTTCTGCCTATACCGATCCTGGATGGGGGACTGTTTGTCCAGATCCTTGCAGAATCGGTCATCGGACACAAAGTGTCACAAAAGACCGGCTACTATATCCAGACGCTGGGACTATCCTTAATATTGATGATATTTATTTTCGCGTTGGCGAATGATGTTTCAAATTTTTAAACGAATCAGGTGATTAAATGACCCATGAAAATACTCGGCAGGTAAAAGTGGGAAACGTGCTTATCGGCGGCGGCGCTCCTGTTGCCATTCAGTCTATGAGCACATTCAATCCTGTAAATACTGAATATGCCGCAGCGCAGATCAATGCCCTGCATGAAGCAGGCGCTGATATTGTCCGGGTGGCAGTTCCGGATAAAAAAGCGGCTGAAGCTTTAAAAGCTCTTAGAGAGAAAGTTTCTGTACCTCTTGTTGCAGATATCCATTTTGATTACAGGCTTGCCATTACGGCAATGGAATCCGGCATTGATGCGCTGAGAATCAATCCCGGAAATATAGGAAAAATGGAAAATGTCATAAAGGTAGTCGATATGGCAAAGAAGGTCCATATTCCTATCCGTGTCGGCATCAATGCAGGGTCCCTTCCGGAAAAGATACTCGACGAATTCGGCGGGCATCCAACCGCAGAAGGCATGGTAGAAGGCGCATTGACACATGTACGTATCCTTGAGCAGGAAGGTTTCAGGGATATCGTCATTTCTGTGAAATCCAGCGATGTTCCGATGATGGTCAAAGCGAACAGGATACTGGCAGATAAGGTAGAATATCCGCTTCATTTAGGCGTCACAGAAGCAGGGACACTTTATCGCGGCACGGTCAAATCCGCAATCGGTATCGGTTCGCTTCTTCTGGACGGCATTGGAGACACCGTACGCGTATCTTTGACAGATGATCCGCTGAAAGAAGTAAGAGCTGCCAAAGAAATATTGAGCTCTGTCGGAATCCAGCAGTACGGGCCGGTTCTCATTTCCTGCCCGACTTGCGGCCGTACACAGGTCAATTTGATCGATATGGCCAAAGAAGTGGAAGAAAAGATCAAAAGATTCAAAAAACCTATTAAAGTCGCAGTCATGGGATGTGCCGTCAACGGCCCGGGAGAAGCAAGAGAAGCTGATTTCGGAATTGCAGGCGGCGTAGGAGGTGGCCTGGTATTTAGAAAAGGCAAGGTCATCAGAAGCGTACCGGAAAATGAATTGATTGATGCGCTTATGGAAGAAATTGAAAAATTTGAAACCGAAGGGGAAAATTAAATGTTAGCATCTAAACTGTACAGTCCTACATTAAGAGAATTACCATCTGACGCCGTAGTTATGAGCCATAAGTACATGCTTAAGGCAGGTATGATGAGAAAAATCGCAAACGGCACTTATGCTTATCTGCCGCTGGCATTCCGCTCAATCCAGAAGATTGAAAACATCATCCGTACCGAAATCAATAAAACCGGTGCGCAGGAAATCTTAATGCCCATTATTCAGCCGGCAGAAATCTGGCAGGCTACAGGACGCTGGAATGTTTATGGCGAAGAGATGTTCAAATTGAAAGACCGTCATGGACGCGATTACTGTCTTGCTCCGACACATGAAGAAATGGTTACCACACTGATCCAGATGGATACCAACTCTTACAAAAAGCTTCCGGTATCCGTTTACCAGATTCAGAATAAGTACAGAGATGAAAAACGTCCCCGTTTCGGTCTTATGAGAAGCCGCGAATTCATTATGAAGGACGGCTATACATTTGATGCCGATGAGGAAGGCATGAATAAGCAGTATGAGCTGATGTATGATGCTTATACCAGAATCTTCACACGCTGCGGACTGAAATTCCGTCCGGTTATTGCAGATTCCGGTGCAATCGGCGGCAATGCATCCCATGAATTTGAAGTTCTGGCAGATTCCGGCGAAGCAGATATTGTTTACTGCAAAGATTGTGATTTTGCAGCCAATATCGAAGCCGTCAAGCCTAATACATTAACATCGGACGTCAAAAATGACAAAGAAAAAGAAATCGTTCAGACTCCAGGCCAGCATACAATTGAAAAGGTATGCAATTACCTCCATCTGCCTGTGAAATCTTCCGTAAAAGCAGTTGTTTATAAACTGGATGACACAGTAGTTCTCGCTATGGTAAGAGGAGATCATGAAGTCAACGAAGTACGCCTGCAGAGCATTTATAATGCAATCAATGTAGACATGGCATCTGATGAAGACCTCAAGGCATGCGGACTGACTGCCGGATACATCAGCCCGATTGGTTTAAAAACCTCTGAGCACTTTGATATTATCTGCGATGCTTCCGTTATGGAAATGCAGGATGCATGCTGCGGCGCAAATGTTAAAGATGAACATTACATTCATGTCAATCCAGCTAGAGACTTTGGCAATGTGAAGGTGGATACGATCCGTCAGATTGATGCAGGTGATGTCTGCCCGCACTGCGGAGGAAAGATCGTACTGACCAAGGGCATTGAAGTAGGCCAGGTTTTCAAGCTTGGAACAAAGTACAGTGAAAAACTGGATGCGACATTCCTTGACAACAACGGCAAGTCCCGCCCCATGTTCATGGGATGCTATGGCATTGGCGTAACACGTACGGTTGCAGCTTCTATTGAGCAGAACCATGATGAAAATGGTATAATCTGGCCAGTAGCCATTGCTCCTTACGAAGTGGTTATCGTACCTGCCAATAACAAGTCAGAAGACGTAATGAAGGCTGCTGAAGGCCTCTATAATGCACTTGAAAGCAGTCAGGATGAAATCGTATTTGATGACAGGGCAGAAAGAGCCGGAATCAAATTCAAGGATGCGGATCTGATCGGATACCCGCTGCGCGTCACTATCGGAAAGAAGTGGCAGGAATCCGGATGCGTAGAAATCAAGCTCCGCCGTACTGGTGAAGTATTTGAAGTTCCGTATGAAAACTGCGCAGAAAAAGTAGAAGAACTGCTTAATTACCTGCGTGAAAATAATCTGTAAGCATTGAACTGCCCGAGCAGAGGAGGGGATTTTATGGATTTAAATGAGTCAGAACTTAATGATCTGAGGAATAATATTCGTGAAATTGATAAGGATCTGGTCAGCTTATTTGAAAAAAGACTTACCCTCTCAAAGGCAGTAGCAGCTTATAAGCTGAAAGCAGAGAAGCCGATTTTCGATGAAGCACGGGAAGAAAAAAATATAAGGGAAGTTTCAGAATTGCTTCAACATGTATCGGAAAAGCAGAATTTTATCAGATGGTACACGTTGTTGATGGATATCAGTAAAGATATACAGAAAAAGTTGATTTTAGGAGAGAAAGATGACTGAAGAGATTCAGGGGATTGTAAAAAAAACAATTTTTTCCAGTAAGGACGGCCGTTTTTGTGTTTTTCTGATTGAAGAAAAAGAAAGCGGCAAGACTGTTACTGTCTCTTTAAATTCTGAATTACCCTATATCGGTCAACATGTATTGCTGCGGGGGTGCTGGTTCAAGCACCCCCGTTTTGGGTTGCAGTTCAAAGCGCAGCAGATGCAGGCATTTGTCCCGGAGAAATCAGAAGAAATCAGAAAGTATCTTTCTTCAGGCGTTATAGCAGGAATTGGTCCGGCTATGGCCGATAAGATCGTTGACTTTTTTGGAGATAAAACACTTAAGATCTTTGAAAATAATATCGATGCATTGCTGGATGTGCCCGGAATCGGACCGAAAAGCTTGAAGAAAATCAAAGAAGCCTATGATGAGGTGGCAGGGCTGCAGGATATCATTCTGTTCCTGCAGTCTGTCAATGTTTCAGAAAAATTCGCAGCAGATCTGCAGACTCTGTATGGAGAAGATCTGGATATCATTTTGAAAGAAGATCCATACCAGCTCCTTCACGACATACCGGATATGCATTTCCAGGACGTGGATAAGATTGCTCTGGCAATGGGCGTATCTGAACTGTCTGCTGACAGGATTTCTCATGGCATCAAAAATGCCCTGTGGTATGAATACAGCCGGGGAAATTCCTGTGCTCCCAAGGATCAGGTCTATCAGGAAGCAGCGGCCATGCTTGGACTTTCATATGATTCCGTAAGTACGATTGCTGCTGATTTTACGGGAAGAGATAAGCCTGATGAGCTGATACATGAAGGCATATCTTACTTTTACCTGCCTTTCCTTTATGAAGCAGAAACAGATTCAGCAAGGCGGATCAGAAAACTTCTGGATATGGAGCCTGAAGGCAGATCCGTTAATTTATCTTTGGAAAGGTTTGAAAAATCGAACTTTATTACTCTGGAAGATGAACAGAAGGATGCTGTAAAAAAATCGCTGGATTTCGGGCTGGTTGTCATTACCGGAGGACCCGGAACAGGAAAGACGACACTTGTGAAAGCAATTGTATATGCGGCTGAACAGTGCGGCCTCAAGGTCAAATTAATGGCGCCGACCGGACGCGCGGCAAAAAGGCTGTCCTCATCCAGCGGACGGGAAGCCGAAACCATTCATAAAGCTCTTGAAGCCGAGCTTCACGAAAACGGAGAGGCATACTTCAACAAGAACCAGTCAGATACCTTATCCGAGGATATTATTATAGTTGATGAAGCATCCATGATGGATGTCGTCTTATTCCATTCCTTGCTGAGCGCTTTGAAAGAGGGCACGCATCTGATTCTTGTGGGAGATGTGGATCAGCTCCCTCCGGTAGGGCCGGGAAATCCTCTTAAGGCAATTATTGAAAGTGAAATGGCGCCGGTCGTGAGATTGAATCATATATTCCGCCAGGAGGAAGGAAGCGGAATCATTGAGAATGCTGTCCTGATCAGAGAGGTGAAATACTGCTGCCCGGATGAAAATGGCGATTTCCAGATCTTATATACAGATTCTGAGGATGATGCTTTTCATAAAATAATGACCCTGTGCTGGCACTTCCACTATGCCGATGAAGATAATAAGCTGAAAATGCAGGTACTTTCTCCCATGTACAAGGGTGCATGCGGAGTCGATCATCTGAATGCATCCATTCAGAAAGTGGTGCAGGGCAGTGATCATCTTCCATTTCCATTTGCTGTAGGTGATAAGGTCATGCAGCGCAGAAATGATTATGAGAAAAAAGTGTACAACGGAGATGTCGGGATTGTCTGGGCGGTCAATGAAAACAAACTTTTTGTAAGATATTATGAGAAGGAAATAGAATACACCCGCGCTGAGTGGGGAGACCTCCAGCTTGCCTATGCATCGACCGTGCATAAGAGCCAGGGAAGCGAATATGATACCATCATTTTTGCATTGCTTCCGGAGCAGAGAATCATGCTTCAGCGCAATTTGCTTTATACCGGAATTACGAGGGCGAGAAAGAAAACTATTTTAGTGACGACGGAAAGCGCACTTTCCCAGGCAATCAGCTCGACACGCACGCAGCATAGATACAGCCTGCTTCTGCCCTTGATCAAAGGGATGAACCATGAATAGGTTTATAGAAATAGCAGCCGAGCTTCTGTATCCCTGGTGCTGTCCCGGCTGCGGAAAGCTTACCAGCTATAAGACAATCTGGTGCGGCAGCTGCATCAATGATACATGGAATCCCCGTCTGATCAATTCATCAGTAACGGACCATTTAGACGGCTGCTATACGCTTTGCGATTATCACAGCGGGATGAGAAAATGCATACTGCAGCTCAAGTACAACGGAAAATCAGAACTTTCAAAAGCCTTTCCGCCCCTGCTTGACAGATTTCCCTGGTGGGACCGGATGGAAGACTTTAAGATTGTCATTCCGGTGCCTCTTGCATCAAGGAAGATGAAGGAAAGAGGATACAACCAGGTCGATAAAATGTTCCAGAAATGGATGGAAAGTGCAGGGAAAGAATATTTCCCGCAGGGGCTCGTACGTCTGCGCAGGGGTGAGACACAGTCACTCCTTACACGCGTGGAAAGGTACAAAAACATAAAAGGAGCTTTTCATATCAATAAAGGGATGGACGTGAAAGGCAGGAAGATCCTTTTAGTTGATGATGTCTATACAACCGGCGCTACCATGGAAGCGGCTGCTCACGAGCTCAAACTGGGCGGTGCAGAGAAGGTAGTCGGAATGACAATTGCCAGCGGAGCCATATAGAATCAATGCAAATAGTTTATCTAAAAGGAGTAAAGCCATATGAAGTTGGTTAAAGGACCAGAAGCTGAAAGAGTGACCGGCGGGCTGTGGAGGCAGTTTCTGATTTCTGAAATTGCAGGAGAAATCATGCTTGGCGAAGTGCAGGATCATCTGTATGTGGAAGATCTGGACTTTAAAGGCAGGTCCAAGGATAAAGTCGTAAGGGATGCGGTGGAAACCGGTTTCCTTGATTTGATCGATGATGCGACAGAACGTCTCAGCTTCTATAAAAAAGAGCTGGAACCGTATTCTGATATCACTGAACTCTTAAGCGAAAAAGAACTCAAGCGAGCGCTGTTTCATATGATATCAGGGCATACGCATTGCTTTTCCTCGTCAGTCATCACGGATAATCCCTATTACCAGTGCATCAAGATTCCTACCGTTGAAAAAGATCATATCCTTTTGACGATGAATGATTACCTGCCGGGAGAGTTTATGCAGACGTATCATGATAAACAGCATTCGGATAATGTGTTCATGCATGCTGAGGCCGGATTCTTTGACGATAAAGTCAATTTCCCGGTTCTTCTGGAAAACGGAGAAGTCTGGATGAGCCTCGTAATGAGTGAAATAGAGTCTATGGAAGAGCCTCTCCGTCTGGCGAGGGGAAAGGTAATCACATATGGATTGGGTCTTGGGTACTATGCATTCATGGCAGCGCAAAAGGAAACAGTCGATTCAGTCACCATCGTTGAAATGAATCCTTCCATCATCAAAATATTCAATGATGTTTTGCTTCCGCAATTCCCGCATAAAGAAAAAATCCACATAGTACAGGCAGATGCATTCGACTACGCAGACCATCAGGCAGACGGTGAATATGATATTGCTTTTGGCGATTTCTGGTCCGGTGTTGAAGAAGGGCTTGAATTCTATCTGAAATTCCTTAAGAAAACAGAAAGAATCAGAAAGACCAGATTTGATTATTGGATTGAGTCCTGCTTTGCGGAATATTATTTCCGGCCGGTTCTTATGCATTTCTTCATGCGTGAAATTTTTGGCAGAGATGAGGCTCTTTGGGAAAATCAGCACCGTATAAAGCAAATTCAGAAACAATTTGAGAAATTCTTATATGACAAGGAAATCGAATTAAATTCGGCAAAGCAGTTTGAAGACATTTTCAAGACGCCAAATGTGGTTCAATTAGTTCGTGAATTTGTCATGCATTATTATCGATAAAGGGGACCAAGGTGAATTTAAGTCTAAAGGTATTAGCGGCAGGCATGCTTCTTCTGATGCTGCCGGTTCATTCATGGGCTGATGACCCGAATACGAAAATAAAAGTAAGCGGAGCCAAAAATGTAACAGTACTGCTTAATGAAGGCGTATTATATGCTTCTCCGAATACGTTTGAACTAGGGAAGAAGTGGGATGTTTCAGAAGAAAAAAATAAAATATACGTCAAGCTGAAATCAGGTGCAGGCAGGCAGGAATCCGTCCAGATTCCATCCAAGATAATTTCAGGCAAACCATATGTCGATTTTGGATACTTTGCCGGGCAGTCTGGAATCACTTATAAATATGATGAAAAACACAAGAAAATCACGTTGAAAAAGGAAAGCCGTGATTCCGGGAAGAAAGAAGAAAAGAAGTCCCGGCAGGTCATCATATGGGATCCGGAACATGAATTCAGCACCAGCAGTATAAAAGACGCAGGTAAAGACAATGCAATCATAATTTCGCCGACCTGGGGATCTTATAAAGATGTTTCTCAAAATGATTTTGTTCCCGATCTGGTGTATTTGAAGGGGATAAAGGATAACGGATTTAATGTACTGCCTTTGATCCATAATGATTTTGATATTCCCGGAACATCTGCCTTTATGCATGATTCCAAAATGCAGGAAAAACTGATTTCCCGCATAGATGCGATTTCCGAGGTATATGATCTGGGCGGATATAATATTGATTTTGAAAATATGAAGCAGGAGGACAAGAACCTCTATACTGACCTTATCAAGAAGCTTTCCGGCGCTATGCATGAGCAGGGGAAAATGGTAACAGTAGATGTTACTGTGTACAATGAATGGTCTCCTACATGGAGCTTGTGCTATGACAGAGAAAATCTTGCAAAGGCAGCAGATTATTTAGTCGTTATGGGTTATGACGAGACGCCTGGGAACAGCACAGTTCCCGGATCTGTTGCATCTTATTCATGGCTTGATGACAGCATCAAGGTTTTAAAAAAGAGCGTACCGGGCGAAAAAATGATTCTGGGGCTTCCGCTTTATACAAGAGTCTGGGTTAATGAATCCGGCAGGTGGAAATCAAGGGTGCTGACCCTGAAATACACAGACCAGTTCATAAGCCGGCATAAATTAAGGCCTGTATGGAATGACGAAGAGAAGCAGTATACTTCCTCCTGGAAAGAAAAAGGAACTGCCTATAAAACATGGTTAGAAGATGCAAAATCACTCGAAGACAAAATGAGCCTGGTTGGAAAATACGGGCTTGGCGGTACAGCATTCTGGCGGTATGGCTTTGAAGCTGAAAATACATTCTCTGAGCTTCTGAATGTAAAAGAGAATCAGGAGAAAAACGGTAAAATCGATATTGATAATTTCTCCCTGCATGACTATTTGGCGGAGAAAAAACAGAAACTGCAGGAAATGCAGGAACAGTAAAAAACACCGGGCAAAACCAGCCCGGTGTTTTTTCATTGTGTTATCTCAAGCAATATATTTAAGAAGAATGTGGGAGCTCCCATTAGCGTTCAATGAATTTATAAAACATATTATTCCTTTCAATGACATAGTTCTAAAAAGGAAACCGAAGATGAATCCCTGAATATCAGATTTCAATCTTTTTGCGCTTGAGCCATGCATCCATGTAGGTGCATTCTGATTTCATTGAATAGTTGTTGCTTCTGATCCAGTCATAAAAAGCCTGAGCCAGCTGCGCAGCCAGTCCCCGGCCGGAAAGTTCATCGGGAACTATAGTATGAAGAACGGTAAACTGGTTATTTCCGTCCTCAGAGTATTCCAAATAGCATAAACCTTTTGGATCCTCTATTTTAAAACGATGTTCCTGCATATCATGAATGACTACCATATTATGAACCTCCTGTCGTTATAAACCAAAGTTTGAAATTAAAATATATCGATGGTTCTCGCTAATGAGAATTAGACTATGCTATAATTATTATACTAGATAAATACAGTAATTACATAGATTTATTGAAATTTTATAATTAATAGAAAATATTCAATTTATTTTGCCGGATGTGTAACTATGGCTGCTTTTACATCCGCGAAAGGAGATTCATATGCCCGCAGATATTTATTTTCTGAATCACAGCGGATTCATTCTGAAAATCGACGACATAGTTCTCGTTTTTGACTATTATAAGGATCCCTTGCAACATGTGGAAAAAATGATTACAGATGGCAGAAATAAAATTTACTTCTTTGTCAGTCACTTCCATGGGGATCATTTCAATCCATCCATCAGCCGGTTTGAGGAATATGCTGATGGATACATCCTGCATAGGGATTGTGATCTCTATTTGAGAGATGCAGGGAAGATGCATCTGATGGACGTGGGAGATTCTTATTCGAATGAGGATTTCACCGTTAAAATGTATGGTTCGACGGATGCCGGCGGATCGTTCCTGATCCATTGTCATGGAATCACCATTTTCCATGCAGGTGATTTAAACTGGTGGCATTGGGCAGGCGACTCTGATGCTGCCAATCTGGATGCCAGAAATAATTATTTTGCAGAATTGGAAAAACTGTCCGGGGGAAAAGTGGATATCGTCATGTTCCCGGTGGATGCTAGACTCCAGGTGGCAAGGGAGTGGGGCGTTAAAAAGTTCCTGAGCAAGGTTGAATCCGGTTTGCTCATTCCCATGCATGCTTTTGGAAATGTCTGGGCACCATCCTATGAATTCAGATGGCTCTTTCCCGATCAGAAAATATGGATACCTCAAAAGGACGGAGATATGTTCAGGGAGGAATAAATATGGCATCTACATGGATTTATGTGATGTGCATCATGCTCTTCGGGAGCTATATTCTTCAGCTTGTTCCTCTTATGTTTTATCTTTCGGTAGTTTTAATTGTAAATTGCGGAGTACTTGCAGCTTCTTACTTCCTGTTCAGAAGGGATCCCCTCCTGAATATGAGGGAGAATATGCTCTTCATGCTGGGACTGACCGTCATCAATATCCTGACAGATTTAGGCATAATGAGTTATTTTATGTCCTGGGTGGCCTTTGGTGCGCTTCTGCTCTGGTCACTTCTAGGCGGCGGAAGAGGAGACTGAGGGGAAAAGCGCTTAGGATGCCATATGTTTCAAATACGGTACGGTATTTTTTGGGGGGGAAGAACTGCCCGTAAAACAGCGGTGTTTACAGATGCCCGCCTTGACAATGAAAACTAAAGAATTTAGAATTAATATGTGTCAAATTGGCAAGATTATTTTAATTTGTTTGCCTTTTATCAGGATGGATCGTTTTTGTTTTATTATCAGATGATAATTTTAATATAACTATCCAGATGATCTGGTCTGGAGCTTACAATGCAAATGACGGATATGACAAGATAAAGGCAGTGTTTCGGAATGTCTAATGAAAAAATATTGGAAAGAAAGAGGTGAAGTATTTGACACTAGATGAAGTTTTACTTTATGTGATTTTGGGTTGTATTGTTGCTGCAGTTGTCGGTATCGGTGTAGGATATCTCCTGAGAAAGAGAATTGCAGAAGCGCGCATTGGATCCGCTGAAGAAAAAGCAAAACAGATTGCTGATGATGCAAAGAAAATGCTTGAATCTGCATCAAGGGAAGCAGAAACTTTAAAGAAAGAGACCCTTGTTCAGACAAAGGAAGAAATTCACAAGCTGCGTGAAGACGTTGAGCAGGAAAGCAAGCAGCGTCGTGACGAGCTTCAGAAGTACGAGCAGAGACTTGTCCAGAAGGAAAATAATCTTGACTGGAGAAGCGGGAATCTCGAACAGCGTGAAGCACAGCTGGATAAGAAAGAAGTCCAGGTTAAAGCGCAGAAAGACAAGGTTGAAGCTTTATATAGCCAGCAGGAAGTGAAACTGGAAGAAATATCCCAGTTATCACGTGCACAGGCAAAGGATATGATTATTGCCCGTGTAGATGAAGAATTGACGCACGAAAAGGCAGTCAGAATCAGAGATGCGATTGAAGAAGCCCAGGCAACTGCTGATACAAAGGCCAGAGAAATCATAGCCGGTGCTATTCAGAGAAATGCAGCTGATACGGTTTCGGAGACAACCGTTTCTGTAGTGGCGCTTCCGAATGAAGAAATGAAAGGCCGTATCATAGGCCGCGAAGGAAGAAATATACGTGCAATAGAAACTCTTACCGGCGTAGATCTTATTATTGATGATACGCCTGAGGCTGTTATCCTTTCCTGCTTCGATCCAATCCGCAGGGAAATTGCCCGTCTTGCTCTTGAGAGCCTTGTAAAAGACGGACGCATCCATCCTGCAAGAATCGAAGAAGTGGTTGCAAAAACAAAGAAAGACGTTGAAAAGGAAATCCGGGAAGCAGGCGAGCAGGCAGTTATGCAGTGCGGCATCCGCGGAATGAATCCGGATCTGATTAAGATTCTTGGCCGTCTGAAGTATCGTACTTCCTATGGACAGAATGTGCTGCAGCATTGTATAGATACCTCCTATTTTGCAGGTATCATGGCGGCAGATATCGGAGCAGATGTGGATCTCGCCAAGCGCGCGGGCCTGCTTCACGATATTGGTAAGGCAGTGGACAGGGAACAGGAAGGCACCCATGTTGAACTGGGTGTTGAATTGGCACAGAAGTTCCATGAACCGCCGCAGGTCATTAACGCAATAGCTTCACATCATGGAGATATGGAACCAACCTGTATTGAATCTGTTCTGGTTGCCGCAGCTGATGCAATTTCCGCTGCCCGCCCTGGAGCAAGAAGAGAAACCCTGGAAAACTATATCAAGAGACTGACAAAGCTTGAAGATATCGCAAAATCGTTCTCCGGTGTTTCCAACTGCTATGCAATCCAGGCCGGCCGTGAATTGAGAGTCATTGTAAAACCAGAAAAGGTAAGTGAAGATCAGGCTACTATTCTGGCACATGATATTTCACAGCGTATCGAAAAGGAACTGCAATATCCTGGTCAGGTCAAAGTCGTAGTGATTCGTGAAACAAGAGCTACAGACTTCGCCAAGTAATTTAAGCTATATAAGAGACAGCAGGAGCATAAACCTGCTGTCTCTTTATAATTTGTTTAATTTCAGGAATAAAGATTTATATTTTTACCATGTTATAATACATAAAACAATCAATATAGCCTGAAGATTGAACTTTAGTTTGTTTTGCTTGTATTAATTAGTCGTCTATGGACAGATATGAGGGATTCATATGGATAGAGAAGAACTTGATAAGCAGCTCGAACAGAACGGCAGAAAAATTCAGTTGAATAAAGATGACAAAAGTTCAGGAAGAAAGAAACTGTTTGCCCTGGCGGCAGCTTTATTGATCATAGGCGGAGCCGGTGGTTACTTCATGGGGAATTTCAGCATTGTGCCCAAGGGAAGTACTGCGGCATCCTCCAGCCAGATGTTCCAGCAAACTCCTGATAAGAACAAGGATCTGCCGGCGGTCAGGAATACTGCGATTGTTCAGGCTGTCAAAGAAGTTGGCCCGGCAGTTGTCGGGATTACGACAAAAGTGTATGACAGGGATATATTCAACCGCCGCGTCGAGGTAGGAACAAGTGTCGGTTCCGGAGTTATTTTTGATAAAAAGGGATATATTGTTACCAACAACCATGTCGTTTCGGGAAGCAAGGATGTAAACGTATCGCTTTCTAATGGCAAGACGGTATCAGGAACTGTTATAGGCACCGATCCGGCCACGGATCTTGCCGTCGTGAAGATTGATGGCAGCGATGATCTTCCCGTTGCAAGTTTTGGCGATTCAGATAATCTGCAGGTTGGTGAAACCGCTATTGCCATAGGCAATCCTTTAGGACTTGAATTCCAGGGGACGGTAACCGTTGGCGTAATCAGTGCCCTGAACAGGAGCCTTGATGATGTTGACCAGAGATTTAAATTGATTCAGACGGATGCCGCAATCAATCCGGGCAATTCCGGAGGCGCTTTAGTGACGGCAGACGGCAAGGTAGTGGGAATCAATAGTGCGAAGATTTCCAAGGAGGGAATCGAGGGAATAGGATTTGCCATTCCGATTAACCAGGTAAAGGGCATCGTGCAGCAGCTGATTGAACACGGGAAGGTTATTCGTGCTTATCTTGGCGTTTATGCTGCTGATAAAGACATAGCTATGAGGTATGGATATACATGGAACAATGAAAACGGCGTCCTTGTTATGAAAGTTGCCGAAAACAGCCCATTGAGCCTTACGAACGTAAAACCGGGAGATTACATCCTGGCAATCGATGGCAAGAAGATCAGTTCAGTAAAGGAAATGAGGGATATTCTTGACGGACATCAGCCCGGGGACCGCATCAGCCTTACGTATTCACATAATGGCAGGGAGACGAATACAGACGTGCTTCTTTCCTCTGCTCCGGGGAACAACTCATGAAAATAACGATACTTGCTGTAGGAAAAATCAAGGAGAAATGGATGCGGGCAGGCATTCAGGAATATGTGAAGCGCCTGACACCATTTTCAAAATGGGAGGAATTAGAGCAGAATGAAGTGAAGATGCCTGATAACTGCTCTCCCGTCATGAAAGAAAAAATATTGATGGAAGAAGGAGAAAGCCTTCTTAAACACATTCGTGATGAAGATTACCTGATCCTTCTTGATTTAAAAGGAAAAGAAATGACTTCCGAGGAATTTGCGGGCTGCCTGAATGATAAGATGCTCACGGGGACCAATCACTTCTATTTTATGATCGGCGGTCCCTGCGGGAATGGAGAAAATATACGGAAGCGTGCAAATCTGCGCATATCATTTGGCAAAATGACATTGACGCATCAGATGGCAAGACTGATACTCTCCGAGCAGATTTACAGAGCCATGAAAATTATTCACAACCAGCATTATCATTTGTAATCGATAATCTGAAAACAAAAGATAAAATTAATTGCGGCTTTATTTAAAATTGGATAAAATAATATAGAAGGGAAGTAATAATAGATTTAGACTTTATTTTGAAAGGAAGGGGTTATGATGGCCAGGTCACTAAAAGCAAAGGATTTTATGACCAATTATGTATTTACCGTCTCTCCTGACATAACTGTACACGAACTGGTCGGGCTTTTTATTACACATCCGGTCAGTGCGATTCCAGTAGTTGGGGAAGATAATGAATTGTTGGGAATCGTTTCAGAAGGAGATCTTCTTTACAAGAAGGTTCGTCCACAGATTCCTCAGTATGTAGATGTACTGGGCGGAAATCTTTATTACTATGGTTTCGGGCGGTATGAAAAATCCTTCAGGAAACTGCTCGCAACGACTGCATCTGAAATCATGACAAGAGATGTGCGTTGTGTAACACCTGACACCGACATGGATACCATTACGACGCTCATGGTCGATGAACATTTGAAGACTGTGCCGGTTGTGGAAAAACCTAAGAAAGATATCAAGGTCAAAGGAGCCAAAGTGCCGGTTAGACTGGTCGGCATTATAACCAGACATGATATACTTGGCGCTATAGCCGCTATTGAGGCAGAAGAAGCCCTGAAGGAAATAGGCAAAGACAAGGGCGCTGAGAAATCAGATAACGGCAGCAATGCCAATGATAAGGAAAAATAACAAGCAATGAAATGAAGGCTGCAGATTTATGATCTGCGGTCTTTATTTCTTTATTGAGGATTTCCGAGTTTCCCAATAAATAGTATAATAAAAGAAGCGTTTATATGATAAAATAAATTGCTTGGGAAAGAACATATGGGGGATAAAGGGGAATTCTATAATGTTCAGATACATTGTTTCGGCTTTGAGCCAATTGCACAGGGGCGTACTGATCTGCGGTGGCTTTGCCTTGTTCATGGTTTTCGGCGCGCTTTTGCTGATGCTCCCCTTTTCTACAACGGGAAATGCTGAGGTCAGCTTTGTTGATGCGCTGTTCATGTCTGTAAGCGTTGTCAGCGTTACGGGAATGTCCATGTTTGATGTACGGACAGATTTCACTATATTCGGACAACTTGTGATATTATTCCTTATGCAGGTCGGCGGCCTTGGCATCATGACTATCATGGCGATGGTAGGGATATCGACGGGACGCAAGATCCGCCTTCAGGAACGTTTGCTCATCAGAGATTCGTTCAACCTGCAAACACCGTCAGGGATGGTTATGCTCGTGCGTAAAATCATATTCATGACACTCCTGGTTGAGTTTATCTCGGGGACACTTCTGGCAGTCTATTTTTATTTCAAATTTGGGCCCATGGGTATCTATCTTGGATACTGGCATGCCGTATCTGCATTTACCAACTGCGGGCTGGATATTATGGGAGCCAATGCAGGATTTGCCAAAATGGCTGCGGATCCCTTTGTCAGTACAGTTATTGTCGTAACGATGTTCCTTGGAGGCGTCGGATTCATGGCGGCGGATGACTTCCTTAGACACAGGAGCTGGTCCGGGCTGTCCTTGAACAGCAAGCTTATTTTCCTGATGGAAGCAATCCTGATTCCGCTTGGAACGATTATATTTTATAATCTGGAAGGAAATAATCCGGAGACCCTTGGCGGACTTTCTACCATGGAGAAATGGCAGAGCGCAGTATTAATGTCAGTTTCATCCAGATTGGGCGGATTTGCTGTTTTTGATATACATTCCATGCTTGATCAAACTGTCCTTCTGGTTATGATGTTCATGTTTATCGGGGCAGCTCCCGTATCGACGGGAGGCGGCATACGTACGACAACGATCGGACTGCTTTTCTTATCACTTTATGCCTGGATAAGAGGCAAAAAAGATGTTGTTATTTTTCATAAGCATGTAGATCCGGACTGTCTCGTCAAAGCATCGAATGTCTTTACTCTTGCAGTGGTGATCACGTTTATTACTGCTTTTCTCGTATTTGTTTTTGAGCCGATGAGCTTTGACTTTGAAGATGTCATGTTTGAAGCTGTCTCGGCTTTCAGTACTGTGGGTTTCAGCATGGGGCTTACTGGCGAGTGGAACACACCGTGCAAGATTGTACTGATGATAGCCATGTATATAGGCAGAATTGGCGTCATGACACTGGCAATTACATTTGCCAGCCATCACAGCCGCCAGCTTAAATATCCTAAAGAAAATATAATTGTGGGATGAGGATTAAGATATGGGACGCAAATTACAGTTTTTTGTTGCAGGACTTGGCCGCTTTGGAGAGAGTGTCGCTGTAACACTGGAAAAAATGGGCTATGATGTAATGGCCATGGATATTGCAGAAGATGTAGTGCAGGATTTATCTGACACATTGGGTTATGTAGTTTGTGCCGACTGCTCAGACGAGAAAAACCTGACTGCTATAGGAGCAGGGAATGCAGATGTAGCAGTTGTAGCAGTAGGGGAACTATCTGCAAGCCTTATGACGACGCTTCTTCTGAAGGATATGTGTGTCAAGAAAATCGTTGTAAAAGCGTTGGACCCATTGCATGGCAAGATGCTCCAGAAGATCGGCGCAGACAAAGTCATATATTCTGAAAAAGAAATGGGTGTCAGGGTAGCACACAATCTGATTTCGCCAGGCATCGTCGATTATATTGAAATGGAAGACAATATCACGATTCTTTCCATTCATGTCCCTCAGGACTGGATTGGAAAGAGTTTAATAGATATAGATGTAAGAAAGAAATATAATATAACAGTTGTTGCAATCAAGAGGAAAGGGGAAATGTTCGTCAATCCTCATCCGGATATGAAAATGGATGTAGAGGATATGCTTGTCATTTTAGGTGATTCCGAGAGTGTTAAACGCGTAACAGCAACATTGGGGCAATAGATTTTCTTGAAATCACATATAATATTTGCTATGCTATGATACGTGTAATCTAAAAACATATATGAACTCTGCTCCACTGGCAATACGCACCTGTTTTTAAAGGAGAATGTTTTGCGGGTGGTATAAAAGGCAGATTTGTCTAAAACTGATTGAAATTATGGTTAATAAGTTCGTATTTAAAGTACAGGAGTGATTCCGCTTGGAAAAATTAGTGATTCATGGGGGAAAGACCCTTCATGGGAATGTACGCGTTTCGAGTGCTAAAAACGCAGTTTTACCTATTATTGTTGCAACGCTTCTGCCGGAAACACCTGCATCGATCGTAGATGCGCCCAATTTGGATGATGTTTTTACCATTTGCAGCGTTTTGGAATCGCTTGGAGTAAAAGTCAAAAAAGAAGACAATGTCCTGACATTTGATTCCTCCTTATTAAATAAGACAGAAGCTTCCTATGAACTGATGAGCAAAATGAGAGCGTCCTTCCTGATCATGGGACCGCTTTTAGCAAAGATGGGACATGCAAAAATCGCTCTTCCTGGCGGATGCATGATTGGAAGCCGGCCGATTGACCTGCATCTTAAAGCGTTTGAAGCTATGGGTGCTGAAATCAATATTGGAAACGGCTTTGTAGAAAGCTATGCACCGCATGGTCTGAAGGGGACTACGATTTACCTGGATTTCCCAAGCGTTGGTGCTACTGAAAATATCCTGATGGCCGCAGCAACAGCTGAGGGGCGGACTGTCATTGAAAATGCAGCAGAAGAACCGGAAATCGTCGATCTTGTTACATTCCTCAATTCCATGGGTGCCAACATCAAAGGTGCGGGGACTAATATCATCCGTATTGAAGGCGTCAAGAAACTGGAGGGCGTTTCCCATACAGTGATTCCTGACCGCATCGAGGCCGGTACATTCATGATCGCTGCTACTATGGCAGGCGGCGATGTTGTCATAGAAAATGTCCTGACGGAACATTTGAAGCCGCTTCTAGCCAAACTGAATGAAGCAGGCGTTAAAGTGACTAAGGAAATCGACAGTGTCCGCGTCGTTAGTGATGGAAAGATCAGATCTACAGACATAAAGACACTTCCTTATCCTGGTTTCCCGACTGACCTGCAGGCTCAGTTCATGGCTTTAATGACAATTGGAAACGGGATCAGCAAAATTACTGAAACTGTCTTTGAAAACCGTTTCATGCATGTCGGTGAGCTCCAGCGTATGGGAGCATCCATTCAGGTGGAAGGCCGCTGCGCTATCGTTCAGGGTGTTCCTTTCCTTACGGGAGCTTTTGTGCGTGCAACAGATCTTAGAGCAGGGGCAGCCCTGACATTAGCTGGATTGGCAGCCCATGGAGAAACAGAAATCGGGGAGCTGCATCATATTGACCGCGGCTATGATCATTTGGTTGAGAAATTACAGGGATTAGGAGCAGATATTATCCGTGTCGACAAAGACTGAAAGTACGGAAGAAATAAAAAAGGATAATTCCGGTCAAAGCTCGCTGATGGACTGGATCGGCTCATTCGGCGCAGAAGATATAGGAGTAGATATTGGTACTTCCAATATAGTTCTTTATGTAAAGCATAAAGGCCTTATATTTTCTGAAGCTTCCGTTTTGGCGCGCAATGAGATCACTCATGAATACTTTGCGTTTGGCACCAAGGCAGAAGAAATGGAAGGAAAGGCTCCCCATGAGATCAGTATCATCCGTCCGCTGCGCAATGGTGCGATTATTGATTATAACGGTGCTGCATACCTTTTAAACTCCATCGTCAATAAATCATACCTGAAGAGCATGTTTTTCCATCCACGCCTCATTATGTGTGTTTCTGACGGGATCAACAGCGTTCAGAGGAGAGCTCTTCTGGAAGCTGCTGTTGCCATGGGAGCAAGGAAGACTGTGCTGATTGATCAGCCGCTGGCAGCAATGATGGGGATGAATGGATCCAGTAAGACGCCTGAAGGGACAATGTTTGTAGATGTCGGAGGCGGCTCTACGAAGGTATCCGTACTCTCACCGCGCGGAATCGTTGCCAGCCAGTTCTCTACGAGATCGGGCATCAAGATGGATCAGGCCATCATGAACCTGGTAAAAGAGAAATATCATGTCCGCATTGGCAGAAAAGAAGCAGAATCTTTGAAAATTGCCCTGGGAGCACAGTGGGATTTGGAACAGACTCCGAGGATTTCTGAAACATTCGGGCTTTCACTGGTATCCGGTCTTCCTGTCAAGATTGCAGTGACGGGAGAAGACATTGCAAGCGTTGTCAATCCAATTCTTTATGATATCTTCAAGTGCATCAGGGATGTCATCCAGCGTACGCCGCCAGCCATTTTGGCCGATATCAGAGAACATGGCATCAAACTCATTGGCGGAGGCTCGCAGCTGAAGGGACTCGATATACTCATTTCCAGAATAACGGGTTTCCGGGCATATGTTGTTGAAAGACCTAATTATATTAATGCTGTCGGAGCGGGTAAATCTTTAGATTATATTGATGAATTTAGAGATTCGCTTCAGGATCTTCATTGATACGTCAATATTACAAAGGAGATATGGAAAAACATTCCATATCTTTTTTGCATATATAACGCGTTTCTTTATGACACTATGTTAAACTGAATACCACACGGTTTTTAAAATGATGTGTGTTTTACGATAAAAGATGGTAAAATAAAAAGAATAATACATATAATTGATAATGAAAGCATTCTGATAAGAAGGTTGAGCAATCATGAAATTAAATAAAAAGGCGGGAATCCTTTCTATGCTGATTTTCGCAGGCGCAGCTTGTCCTGCTGTTTTTGCAGAACAAGTTCCACAGAGCTCTGTCTTAAGCGGCGTTGTAACCTCTGTTGTGGAAGAAAATGCCGTTGTCAAGGAAGGACAGGTTATAGTAACGGTCGACTCGCTTGTCGGACCGGTTCCGGCTGCAAGGGCGGATGCTGATGGTGTTGTGCAGAAAGTCCTGGTAGTCAAAGGACAGAGAATTGATAAACAGCAGGCAGTTGCTGTTATCGATACCAATAAGAATTAATGATAAGGGAAAATGATAAGCGATGCTGAAAAATAAACTGAAAAATCTCGCGCTGGCAGTGCTTCTGGCACTTTCCGGCATGGGTCAGGCTTATGCAGCACAGGAATTTCTGCCGGTTTCAGACGTGCAGGAAGGAATGCACGGATATGCTAAGACTGTTGTTCACGGAAGACAAATTGATACCTTCGATGTGGAAGTTCTGGGCATACTCAAGCATAAAGGAGCTTCAGGCGGAGATTTAGTATTAGTGAAGGTTTCAGGGCCTGTCATTGACAAGACTAACGGGATTGCTCAGGGAATGAGCGGAAGTCCTGTTTATATAAACGGCAAACTTTTAGGTGCCATATCATATGGTTTTCCGCAGTCTAACGGCCGGATAGGAATGGTTACACCGATTTCTGATATGATCCGCCTGTGGACCATTAATGACACGGATCAAAACACTAGTGACCATCCGGATACGAATGGTTTTGTGGCTTTGGATACGCCGCTTATGGCAGAAGGATATACTGGAAGCGGAATGGAATTTCTTGCAAAAAAAATGAAGGAATTCAATATGGTGCCGTATTCCTCTGTCTCTGTTCAAAATGATGATGCACCTTATCCTCTGGAAGCCGGCGGTTCTGTCGCTGCAACTTTAGTCACAGGCGATTTAAGGCTGGGCGCTGTAGGGACGGTAACCTATGTAGATGGAAATCACATGATCGCATTCGGACATCCGTTTCTTGATAAGGGCAGTTCCGGCTACTTCATGCACAATGCATACATACTCACCATCGTGCCAAGCCAGAATATTCCGTTCAAACTGGGATCCGTGGGGGCTGAAATCGGCGTAGTCAATCAGGACCGCGGTGCAGGGATCAGCGGCGTCAGCGGCATCACTCCGGATTCCGTGCGTCTTCATGCTAATGTTCTTGATCTGGATCTCAACAGGAGCACGGACTTTAATGTACGCATGATCCAGAATGAATCCATGCTTCCTGCGCTGACTGCAACGTCTGCCTATAATGCCATAAGCAGGACAATGGACAGAAAAGGGCAGGGAACCGTTACTGTAAACTATACATTGTTTCCTAAAGACTTGAATAAAAGACTTTTACAAGAAGCAACATGTTCTGGTCGTCTAATGAGGCCGCAGAGAAGAGTGTTGATGAAATTTATAATGTAGTCAAGCTTCTTGAGCAGAACCGGTTTGAAAAGTATGAACTTAGAGATATCAATGTAGACATGAAGGTGACCTCCGAAAGAAAAACTGCGCAGCTTTTAGATGCATCTGCTTACCCGATGGTTGTCAGTCCCGGTGATACGATTTATATCCGTGTCAGGCTCCAGCCATACAGGGGAGAAGTTTTCTATAAAGAGATGTCATTTACCGTTCCTGCTGATCAGCCGCTTGGGGACATGATTCTTGAAATACGGGGAGGCGGCGTGATTCCGCTTCCGTACCTTCTGCAGCAGCAGCAGTATAATCTGACGGATGAAGTCCTTGACCGCGTGCGTGTGTATAAAGATTTCAACGACCTTTTCGATAAACTGCAGAAAGAAGATCAGAATAACCAGATCGTCGCTGAAATTCTGGATCCTTCTGTCAGCACGATTAATAACAAGACATCGTCTTCGAAAACCAAGGCAGAAATTACTGACCGGGATGATTCGGATGTTCCTGATTACCTGAAGGGCAGAAAAGGAAACAGCGCAGATCATGGCGATATGAGCAAGGAGACTGCCAAGAGCTCTGTGCTGACAGATTATGTTATATATGGCGACGGACAGTTTACTTTCAAAGTAACTACGCCTGAAGACAGAGACCGTAAGCTGAAAGTCCTTATCAAGAATTCAAAGGAAAAAGGCTTTGAGAAGATGGACAGCAGTGCGCTGCAGACATCTGAGAAAAAAGCATCAGACAAGACTTCAGAACCTGGTTCCGATAAGAGTGCAGGCAAGGACAAAGCCTGATAGATTATGTAAACCGCAGTTATAGAATAATCACTTATCCCACGGCATAAAATGCTGGGGGGAAATATAGATTTTTGAAGGGGGCTCCATATGGCATTTATTGAATCTTTGGGAAGACAAACGATCAGTATATTTCACCAATTAGGGGCCATTATCCTTTTATTGATTGCGGCGGTAAAGGAAATAGGCACGATCAGGAGCAGGGAAACGTTTAAGCAGTGCCTGTCCCTCGGTGTTTTGTCATTTCCGATTGTTGCACTGACACTTTTATTTACGGGCATGGTACTTTCGGTACAGATTGCAGGGGAGCTTACGAAATATGGGGCTGATTTTACTGTCGGAGCTATTGTCGCCATCGGCATAGGCCGTGAATTAGGCCCGGTCCTTTGCGGTGTTGTGCTTGCCGGTAGAGTCGGTGCTGCAATTACTGCGGAAATCGGCACAATGCGCGTTACTGAGCAGATCGATGCCCTGAGGTGCATGGCCGTAAGCCCGATCGGCTACCTTGTCGTTCCCAGGCTTGTCGCATGTATGGCAATGCTTCCCATACTGAATGTTTTTGGCGTTGTAATCGGTGTCGGCGGCGGAATGATTGTAGCATCCCTTTCACACGGCGTGTCTTCCTATGTCTTTATGCACTCGATTCGTGTATTCTGCGTCCCGTCTGATTTATATATCGGTGTTATAAAATCCATCATATTTGGAATGATTGTTGCACTGGTCGGATGCGACCGTGGGATGACCTGTACTGCCGGCGCAGAAGGCGTCGGCAAAGCAACGACGCAGTCCGTCGTTTATTCCATAATTATGCTCTTTGCTGCAAATTATATTCTTTCATCTATACTGTTCTGAGGCGCATATGATTGATATTATTAATGTCGAGCAGACTTTCGGCGACAGAAGAATTCTGAAAAATGTAAATTTGCAGATCAATAAGGGAGAAACGATGGTTATCCTGGGGGCCTCCGGCTCAGGAAAATCTACGCTCCTTAAGATGATGATAGGGCTTTTGAAGCCAACATCAGGCAAGATATTGATCGATGGCAGAGATATAACAAAGATGCCTGAAACAGAGCTCAATGAACAGCGGAAACATATGGGCATGGTTTTCCAGTATTCAGCACTGTTTGACTCCATGAATGTCAAGGAAAACATTGCATTTGGGCTGAGGATGCATACAAAACTGTCAGAGCCTGAGATTGATCAGGCGGTCAAGGAAAAACTTCATCTGGTGGGACTTGATGGAACAGAAGAACTGATGCCGTCAAACTTGTCCGGGGGCATGAAGAAACGTATAGGGCTGGCAAGAGCTATCGTCCTTGAACCGGAAATCATCCTGTATGACGAACCGACAGCAGGCCTTGATCCCATCCGTTCAACGGATATAAGTTTATTGATAAAGAATATGCAGGAAAAGCTGCATGTTACAAGTGTTGTAGTAACACATGATTTAAAATCAGCGGAGCTTATAGCTGACCGGATGGCGTTTCTTTATGAAGGATCTTTCCTTGAAATCGGAAAACCTTCTGCGCTTTACCAGTCAAAAGATCCGAGAATAAAACAATTCATGAATGGATTGCCGTCTTCGCCGGATATAGAGAAAGAGGGGGATGAATGATGAAGTGGACAACTGAAGCGAAAGTAGGGGCTTTTTCGCTCGCAGGAATCATTTTGTTTACAATAATCATTGTCCATTTAAGCACTCTGGTTATTTTTGGCAGAAGCGGTTTTCTTGTAACAGGTTATTTTAAAGAAGCGGAAGGCATCGAAAAAGGAAACCCGATCCATTATGCTGGCGTAGAAGTCGGCATGGTCGACAACATTGCAGTTAAAAACGGCGAAGCGGTATTATCGCTGCGCTTCTATAATGATGCCAAGATTCCTAAGGATGCTGAGTTTACCATTCAAACCAGCAGTGTCATGGGCGGAAGATTCATCAAGGTTTCCGGAGGCCATCAGGACCGCGGATATCTCCAGAACGGTATGACCGTAGAAGGTGTTGCCAGCCCGGGAATTGACCAGGCAATGGATAAAATGGATAAGCTCATTAATTCAGCGCAGATGATGCTGAACGGCATCAATGAAATTGTTGCAGATCCTAATGCGCAGAGAAATGTAAAGAACAGCATCAGTAATTTCGACGCCATTTCCCAGAATCTTGCCATTTTGACATCCCAGGGCATACAGACCGCTTCGGAAATTCAGGAAATTACGGGCCAGATCAACTCCATGCTCAAGCAGTTCAATGGAGACGGAAAAGCGGCTGCTGATGCCAGGGCAATCATGGATAATCTGGTAGTTACATCAGAAAATGCCAGGAAAATATCTGGAAATGCAAAGAACATATCTGGTAAAATTAATAATATAATGAATGGAAATGCAGATTTAGGTATGTCTGTTTCCGGGGAATTGTTATATAATACTAAGAAAGACGATTTCTCACCAAACATTTTCCTGAAAGCAGGCAAAGATTCTTATGGCCTGTTTGGGATAGAATCTGTTGGGAATGATCCTGTCTATGATGCCATGTTTGGAAGAATGAAGGGGATTTATGGAGTACATGCGGGAATAATCCGCAATAAACTCGGTATTGGTGCAGATTATGAAAAGAAAAAATGGAAATTCTCCGCCGATCTATTCGATCCGAACGACCTGGCTCTTCGTATACGCGGGACTTATGACTTAGGCGATAACGTTTTCGTCATCTGCCAGTCCATCCTTCCTCATAGCAAAACCGGAGGAGGAGAATATTTAGGACTTGGATATAACTACTGATAAAAAATGAGTCTTAGAAGGGATGGAAATATATGAATAAATTTACCTACCATGTGTTACTTACATCAGTTCTGCTTGCGCTTTCTGTCGGAGCAAATGCAGAAGCAAAGGCTGCTCCTACAAGATTGACAACCGATCCTGCGATTACAGAAAAAGCTATTGCAGCGCAGATGAATCAGGTAAATTCAGAAAATAATGTTAATTTCAACAATATGCTTCTTCAGAAGAATTTGGGAGATTCCATTGCTGAGACGGCAGCTCCTAAATCCTCTACTTTGGATATAGATCTTCGCGGTGCGGTGACACTCGCAATCCAGAACAACCGTGATATTACTATCGCTGAACTCCAGAGAAGAGAAGCTGAAGCGGATGTCAGTGCAGCAGCAGCAAAAAAGAATCCATCTTTGTCGGACACTTGGAGTGCTGGCAGAGCTAAGTCAGTAGGTGAGGATGCAATTGGCAATAGTTTTGGAAATGGACTGACTGTTTCCTGGCCGATTTGGACGGGAGGAGCTGTTGAAAGTGCCATTGACTCTGCAAGATATGCAAAAAATATTTCTGACCTTGAAGTTTACAGGACTGAAGCTGCAACAAAACTTTCTGCAGTCAAGGCATATTACAATTATCTGGAAGCTATCAAGCTTGCAGAAGTACAGCATGAATCAGTCAGCGATTACCAGAGCCATCTGACCAACGTACAGCAGCAGTTTGATGCAGGCGTTGTTGCAAAGCTTGACGTATTGACCTCCAATGTATCTCTGGCAAATGCAAAACAGGCAAGTATTGCAGCGGATAATACAAGAGATGTTGCTGAAGCAAATCTGAATAATATTATGCGTATTCCAATGAATACAAAGATCAATGCTTTGGATAAGGATTTCCCGGAACCTGAATTCGACATTACGATGGATCAGGCAATTCTCATGGCGCAGAAATACAGATGGGAACTGGTTGAAGCAGATTATCAGGTAAGAGTAGCTAATGAGAATCTGAGAAGTGCCAAGGCCGGTTATATGCCGACTGTAGCAGTAAACAGCGGATATAATTGGAAAGATTCTGATTTCCCGGGATTTGCCAATAAAGGATGGAGCATTGGCGGCTCCGTAAGCTGGCCGATCTGGGACGGCGGTGCAACTCAGGCTGCTATCAAGAAGGCAGAAGCAGGAGTTAAGGTTGCGCAGGAGCAGCTTCTGCAGTCCAGAGAAAGCGTCGAACTTGAAGTAAGACAGGATTATCTGAATATTCTGGCTGCTAAAGAGCAGATCCGTGCGACCGAAGCTTCCGTTGCTGAAGCTGAAGAAGCTTACAAGATTGCTGCGGTAAGATACAGCAGCGGCGTTGGTACGAACCTTGATGTACTGGATGCAGAACTGCAGCTGAGTACAGCTCGTACAAACTATATCAGCGCTTTGTACAACTACAATATCGGTCTGGCAACTTTGGAAAATGCAATGGGAATTCCTGCTGTTATCCATCCAGAGTTTGCTGCAGGCAGCGAAAATAAATAATACACGAAAATTTTCAAGATATATGAACTGGTAGGGAGCAGACTTTGAATAAAAGCAGAATCAAGTGGTGGCTGAACGGAATTGCCGCATTCATCTTTGTGGCAATCTGTTTCGTCTACTTACTAATACGGCCAATAATTGTACAGAACTTGGATCCTGTGCTGCACGAAAAGATTGGAGCCAGAGTAAATGGCACCATATCCTGGGAGCAGCTGGATCTCGATCCGGGTTATAATCTTCAATTCGCCGGTCTGGAATTGAAAGATAATAACGGGGATACTGTATTAAAGTCGTCCTATTTGACGATTGGATGGACAGTATCTTCTCTGTATGATTACCTGGTACATGATTCCGGCGTTGCATCCCTTGTTAAAAGTGTAACTGTTGAAGATCCTGAAATCGATCTTCGTCAGGGGCAAGATAATTCCTGGAACATTCAGGATATTCTTAAGCCGTCTGATGACACCAACAGCGGGACATTTACAGGAAAAGTGGCAATCAAAAACGGAACCATTGCCGTAAATACCGCTAATTCCGATCGCTATGTCCTCAATGATTTAAAGGGAAATTTTGATTGGAATAAAGATCAGAAAATCCATGGATCTTTCAACGGAACATTTATTGATAATCCTTTTTAATGGAACGCTTAAGTATACTGATGAGTATAATCTGGAAGTAGATTTGAAAGCTGACAGCATTTCACTGAAGTCACTGCAGCCTTTATTGAATCAATTTCCTGACTTAAGCAAGAAAATAGAATTAAAAAATGGTACAGGAGAAGCGACGAGTGCAAAGATTTGGAGAAGTGATGGCGCTGTGGCTTACCACGTAAAAGGCCATTTTAATAATGCTGCTCTGAGCTATGAAAACTACATTCTGGCTGATGGAGCAGCTTTTTTTGATATTTATGATGGAGAAGCATCCTTTTCTGATGTTTCAGCAAAGATCAATGGACAAAATATTTCTGGCGATGCCAGAATTAACTGGAATCTGCCGGAGATCATGCTTCAAAGTAATCTGAATTTCCATGGATTTGAAATCGAAAAGGTCCTGCCGGACGAGCAGATCCGCGGGGCATTGACAGGAAGCATGCTTGTATCGGGTACTCTGAAAAATCCATATGTGTCCGGCGACGTCGTTTTGAAAAACGGCGGATATCAGGATATGGATATCTATTTGGCCAAAGCTAAGTTTATCTATGGGGACGACGGGATCATCATTCCTTCTCTGGAAGCAAAAACAAGTGCAGGGGAAATTACCGGGGACGGCAGATATGATCTTACCTCTGGTGCATTTAACGGAGAGGCTGTAGTTACTGATTTGTCCCTTGGAAATATTCCTGCTGATATTGGAGCTTCCGGAATATTGAATGGCAGTGTTGAAGCTGCCGGAAACTATAAAGACGGCGCTTTCTCTTTAAATAAAGGATCTTTTGTAGGAAAAGGGGAAGGTCTTTCGTACACTGATTATTCAGCCGGCAATGTGTCCGGATTTGGAAGTTATGACAGCGGAAATTGGAATTTTACCGGCTATGCCAGAGATATGTCTGCTAAGGGCGTCCATGTAGATACGCTTTCCGGCAATGCAGAAAGTACTAATGGCGTTACGAATATCTCCTATGTGACGGGAACCATGGGAAATGGTGCATTTACTGCTTCCGGCGTTTATTCTGATCAGGGAATGAATATCAAGGCTGAAGCAGGAAATATTGATATGGGACAGTTTCCCGGATTAGCAGGTATCCCTGTCAGCGGCACAGCTTCATTGACTGCAGATATTCATGGTACTCCTCAGCAGCCTCAGGCCGATGTTATATTCAATGCATCTGATGGAGCAATCAAAGGAGCTGCATTCAATACACTGAAGGGAAGGCTTACTGCGGATGAGAAGACACTGACCATCTCTGATGCAAAATGGACAGGTGACAGCGAGAATCATACGGTCAAGGGTACTATAGGCATTGCAGAACCGCATAATTTGAATTTAAGCATCAAAACGGAAAAGAGCCGTATAGAAGATCTGCTCAGGCTGGCCCAGCTCGATTACCCGGTTACAGGCTGGATAGAAAACGATATGTCTGTTTCCGGAGATGTCGATCACCCTGTTGTAAAGGGGAATTTCCTGGCCTGGGATGGATCCATCAAGGGGGAACTCTTCCAGAGTATCTCCGCAGGATATGACTATGATTTTTCAGGGCTCAAACTTTCTAACGGCCTGGCTTATATCTATGACGGCACAGCTATGGTCAATGGCGTAGTAAGGCCGGATGGTCTTGATCTTCAGACGTCCTTTAATGATATCAGTATTGAAAGAATGCTGCCGCAGAGTGGAATTACAGGCAAGGTATCGCTCTTAGGCAGAGTGAAGGGCACGATGGATAATCCGCAGTTCGACGGAACGGCAGCAAGCCGTGAAATCCATGTAGGAGGAAGCGTCGTCAGAGTGGTTTCCACAGGCGTCCACTACAGGGATCATGTCGTGACTTTGGATGAAGGCTCGTTCAGGCAGCAGGGCGGCAGTTTCACTTGGAAAGGGAATTACAACGTAGAAAACAGTTCGATTGACGGAACGTTGAAATTTGACAACTGGAATGCAAAAGAAATCCTGCGTATGCTCAAAGTGACCTCGGATGCTGTTGATATTCCTGTAGAAGGCGGTATGCGTATCAGCGGTACGTTAGACAATCCGAGTGTGGATTTCAAAGCCAATATTCTCGGAGGACATCTGGGTGCGACAAGTGTAGGTGATGGGGTAATAGACTTCTCCTATATGAATAAAGCACTGTCCATAAGAAAAATGAATATTCCTGTTGGAAACGGCGTGCTTGCTGCCCAGGGGGGAATGAACAGCCAGGGTGATCTGGATATCCAGTTTGCCGCCCGCGATATGGATGTATCCTGGATTCCTTCAGTGCTTAATAAGAAAGACGTTAAAATAGGCGGGACACTGACAGCAGGTGTTTATCTGTCAGGAAATAAGACCAAGCCTGTTGCTGATATTTCCATCGGCGTCGATCATCCAAGCTATGGTGATATCTCATTCGATGATTTCTCGCTTATGGCCAATATGAGCGACAATGTATTTACACTGCAGAATGCACTTATTACCAGAGATGCGTACAAGGCAAGCATGAAAGGTACGATCCCCGGGGCAATGTTTGGCCTCCCGGTCGTTTCGGATGTTCCGATTGATCTGGATATCAATCTTGACCATGCAGATATGAATATACTGGCATTGTTCTCTAAAGCCGTTACTTCAGCAAATGGACCGATCAAGGGCCATCTGAAAGTAACCGGAGCGTATAATGACCCAATGATCTTTGGCGGCGTCACTATAAAGGATGGATCGTTTACGCTGGCAACAATGTCCGAACCTATCAGCCCGTTCAACTTGAATCTTGCCTTTAATGGCAAGACGGCAGATGCTGATATGAGTGCTGTATTTGGCGGCGGACAGGCAAGTGCCAAAGGCAGCGTAAACTGGAATAATGCGGCTATTACAGGATACAGCGGAGAAGCACATATTCACACGCCTTCTATAAAATCGACGTATTACAAGGGAGCCCTTGATGGTGACTTTACGCTGGGCGAAGTGTTCGGCCAGATGGGCATCAGCGGAAACTTAAATATCCATGATGCCGTTATAGATGTTCCATTTGCTTTATTGGGAAGTTCAGGCAGTACGACGATGAATATGCTGACAAAAGTTGATGTCAGTGTCGGCGATAATGTAAGGCTTTACAATAGTCTCCTGTACGATATGCTGATTAGAGGAAACGTCAGTGTCATGGGTCCGGTCAAAGCACCGGTTGTGACAGGGCGTGTCAATGTGGAAAAAGGTGATGTAAGGATCAATACGACTGACTTCAGAGCAGATCAGGCCAGTGCTATCTGGGGCGGTGAGCCCGGATCTCTGATTCCTGTCATTCGTGCAAATGCAGTTACTAAAGTCGGTCATTATAATATAACAGCTGAACTCGAAGGACAGGCAACGGAAATGACTACCGTATTCCACAGTGATCCGTATCTGTCGGATTCACAAATCCTGATGCTTCTGACTCTGCATCAGAATCCGGACAATGACAGCAGCGGTGCCATGGAAGGCGCACTGTTCAATGCAGGGCTGACAATGATCTTCGGAAACGGAGTGCAGGATTTCCTGCAGGATAAGATAGGCCTTGACCTTATCAGCATTACCTCGAGCCTGACTGATTATTATGATAGTATCAACGATAACAACGATAATTACTATTACATAAAGATCGGGAAGTATATATTTAACGACTTTATGCTTACTGCTACGATGGGTGTCAACAATGATGAAAAGAGCGTAGGATTCCATTATGATCTCAATTCGCGTATAGGGCTTTCATCGTGGTATAATAGTAACCATGACAGTTATATTGGAACTGACTGGAGCTTTAAATTCTAGTATGACAGCTCCGCTTCATAGGAATCAGTTTGGGGTATTAATGAAAGTATGGGAGGCAGTCTGCCTTGCAGCAAATAGCAGTAAATAACTGTCAGTTCATTTGAAATCAACAGAAAAAATCATTAAAAATAAAAGAGGAGGATTTTATGATTACAACAAAACACAAAAAGGCGGTCATCCTTTCTACGCTAATGTTTTCTTTGACAGGCGCATCCGCTTATGCGCAGGCTCCGGGCATCGCAGGCAGCCAGAATGGAATGTCCCAGAGCTCAATGATTGATGTAAAAAGCGGACAGGCAACAGGCAAGGTTGGGGAAATCACTGATAAAACGGATAAGGCGGCTAATGAAGAACCTGCCGTTATGGTTCAGCAGTCTCAGCAAACTGTAGCTGTCGGGGATGCATCGCTGTATCTTTCCTCTAATGATGATTCTGCTATTGAGGCCCAGGTCGGCAAAACAATTACTTCTGTTGATTTTGAAGGAATCCCGGAAGAAGTAAAGGCAAAACTTGCTCCTTTGATTCAAAGCAAACCGGGATCCACTGTTACCGTTGAGGGAATCCGAAATGATGTGGCATCCTTAGGGAGCATTGGTGTTTTCTCTCAGATCAGACCGGTTTTCGTCAGCGTTCCGGAAGGTGTTAAACTGACATATCAGCTGGTTTCCAATCCAGTCGTCAAAAATGTAGAATTTTCAGGCAACACTGTATTTACCAGTGATTATCTGAAATCCATTATGCAGATTCCAAAAGACAGCGTTTTGAACTTCGTGCTCGTAAACCAGAAGCTGAGGGATATTGAAGATCTGTATCTGAAGCAGGGATACATGCTCGTGTCTATCCCGAACGTACAGGTATCTGCAGACGGGACACTTCATATCGATATATCCGAAGGCATTGTTGAAGACATCGTTATTGTCGGAAACGAGAAGACCAAGAATTACGTTATTACAAGAGAATTGAAATTAAAGAAGGGCAAGCCTTTCAATAAATTCCTGGCAAGCAGAAGTATGGAACGTCTGTATAACTTAGGTTATTTCGAAGACGTTAATATGAAGCTGCTCCCGGGAAAGACCAATGAACATGATGTCATCATTGAAATCGATGTCATTGAACAGAAAACAGGTATCGTAACTGTAGGTGCCGGTTATTCTGATGCTGATGGCACAGTAGGTATTATTGAACTGGGCGATACCAATTTCAGAGGTACTGGCGATAAGGTCAATCTGCATTGGGAATTCGGCGGTGCAGGCGCTGGCAAGAACTATACTCTTTCCTATACCAGACCCTGGATCAATGATAACGGAGACTCTCTGGGTGCGTCCATATTCAACCGTATTTATGAATACGATGACTATGATGCCAACGGGGACAAAGTAGCAGAATATGATAAACGCAGAAAAGGCTGGAATTTGACATGGGGTCATGTTTCCGACGAATACAGAACGAACTACTTCAATTTCGAAAGTTCCAAAGAATCTTATGATGATCATGACGGCTTCGAAACTGGAGAAGTTATGGACAAATATCTGGCTAAGAACAATATAACTGATTATCATGATTCTGACTGGTACAAAGCTATCATGGATAACTTTGGAACCACGAACAGCTTTACCTTCACCCATGTATTTGATAACCGAGACAATTACTTCAATGCCAGCAAGGGCCGCAGAATTTCGTTCGCAGCACAGTGGGGCGGCCATGGCCTTGGCGGCGATTATGATTTCTATAAATTTACAGCAGAAGGACGTTTCTACAAAGCTCTTGGAAACGGCCATATCTTAGCTCTCCGTTTGATGGGCGGTTATATTGACGGCGACGTATCTTACGGAAACCTGTTTGATTTGGGCGGATCGGATACACTGCGCGGTTATGAAGATGATCAGTTCAAGGGCAAGAAAATGTATGCAGCTACCCTTGAATATCGTTTCCCGATCGCTAAAAAGGTTCAGGGCGTCCTGTTCACTGATGCAGGAAGCACCTGGGGAATTGATGAAGGAAAGATACCGTGGTACACAGATGACGACTCTCTTAACTGGTCTGTCGGTGTCGGTATCAGACTCCAGACTCCGATCGGACCGATCAGACTGGATTATGGTCATGGTGATAGAAACAAATTCAACTTCAGCTTTGGTACACAGTTCTAAGGAAAAGGGGAGCTGTTATTCAGCGGCTTAAGTCCTGTTTGAATACTGATTTTATAAATGCATCATGCCGGGAAATGGTTCTGGCATGATACGGTTTTAGTCGAAAATATAATTATGGAATCATAGGCCGTATGGGACTGTGATTCCATGATCAATGAAGGAGAGTAATTTTATTATGATGACAACTCTTGGTAATAAGAAAAATGTAAAGATTTTTTCATTTGCTTTAGCGGGAGTGTTTATTGCTTCGGTTGCTGCCATGGCAGTCGTATCCATGGGGGATACTGCAAATGCAGCTCCTACCTCTGATATCGGTGTCGTTGATCAGAGGGAAGTCATTTCCAGCAATGGTACTTTGGCAATGGACTATCAGCAGAAACTCAAATCCACAGCTGATGAAATGCAGAAGGACTTTGATGCGAAATCTGCAGGCATGAGCGATGCTGAAAAGGAAAAACTTTTTAATGACATGCAGCAGCAGTTCAATCAGAAGAGAACATCCATCGAAAAGGATATGGAAGACCAGGTTACAAGCGCAGTCAAGTCTGTGGCTTCCCAAAAGGGATTATCCCTGGTCGTTGATAAATCCGCAGTCCTTTACGGCGGTACTGATATCACTAAGGAAGTAACAGATGCATTGAATCAGTCAGTTACGGCTGCCCAGTCATCTGCCGCTTCCGCTAGTAAATAACTGGAATACATAAAATGAAGAATAGAAACTGTTTGGGTTCTGCTGCTGCCATAATAATAGTCATGGTTTCGCTGATTATGGCTGGGTGTAGTTTAAAAAAGGAAGAGACTCCGCCGCCGGCTCCAGTGTATGGAGTGGCCGATTTAGAGACACTTGTTAAAGCGCATCCTAAATACAGTGAATATTTCAAATTGGAAACAAAATACAATCATCTTCTGGATCAATATCAGAATGAAAGAAAACGTCTGATTGCAATCTCTGCGCAGCAAGCCAAAATTAAGCAGGCTATGCAGGATCAAAGTGTGCAGCTGGCGGCTGAGAATGAGCTCAAGACGAAAGTCAAGATGAAAGAAGATGAGCTGAACAAAGGGCTTGCTGGTCTTTATTCAGAAATCAGTGCTGCTCACAATAAATCAGGAGAAACCTCGTTTGAAGGGCTCACTCCGGAAGAACGGGCTGAGATGGCAAATTTGCAAATGAAGCTTACCGTTCTGGGTGTTTCAGGTTCTGAAAAGGATAAAGTAAAAGCACGCCTCGAAGAATTGATCGATGCCAGAATTCAGCGCGAAAAGAATGATATGACAGGGTGGACGCCTGAAGAGGTAAAGCGTATGCAGGATGCTAAAAAAGCTGCTGAAAGCCAGCTGGAATCTTATGCGGCGTCCACAGCAGCAGAAATAAAGAAAGAGCTGGCTGAGAAGTACAGCAATGGTGTATCGGATTCCGCGATTGCCAATTTGCCGAATAATGAAGAATGGAATAATGGATGGAATGCAAGAATCGATGCCAAGCAGAAGCAGATGGCTGCTGTGAAGGCTGAGATTATGGCAGATATCCAGAAGGATGCCGGGCGGGTTGCATCAGAGAAAAACCTGACAATGATCTTCTCTAAGTACAAGGCTAATGTCAGTGCTGTAGATGTAACAAGTGATATCTTAGGCAAAATCATAAATGAAAATGGCTAGGAGGAGTCAGAATGATAGGTTCTACATGGAAAAAGCTGGCATGCGTTGGTTTGATTGCGTGTGCAGCTGTATTTTCCGGTTGTGGTAATTCGAGTAAAGTTGCAGTTGTCGATTACCAGAAAATAGAGAATGAATCTCCAAAAGTAAAAGACATTCAGAAACAGATTACTGATAAAGATACAGAAATCCAGAACAGATTGAATCAGGAAGCGCAGTCCGGGCTTTCTGATGAAGAAATGCAGAAGAAAGTTCAAGCTGCCCAGCAGGAACGCATGATTTTTGTTCAGAGCAAGCAGAAGGAACTGGAATCACTCATTCAGGCGCAGTGTGGTGCAATTGCTAAAGAAAAGAACATCGGAATTGTCATGTATCAAAGAGCGGTGCCTGTTGGTGCGGTAGATATAACTGATGAAGTTTTAAAGAGGATGGATGGATCCAGTAAAGCAGGATCCGCATCGAAGTGAGGCGACTATGAAAAAGACAGCTGGTGAATTGGCCGAGATCGTAGGCGGAGTTCTGCATGGGGATCCTTCTCTTGTGATTGATGATGTGTGCAGCGCTGAAAGTGCAGGACCGTCTCACATTACCTTTGCACGTGGAATTTATGCTGAGCATATTGAAGAGATGCATGCAGGCGTTATTTTAGTCGATGAACTGCCGGAGCATTTCACAAAAAATCTTATTGTCGTCCCGGACTGCCGCCGTTCGTTCGGCCAGTTGATTGATTTATTCCATCCGGAATCTCATTTTGAACCGGGCATCCATGCGACAGCTATTGTTAGCCCGAAAGCTCAGATTGGCAGCAATGTATGCATCATGGCGTACTGTATCATTGAAGATGGCGCTGTCATTGGTGACAACACGGTGATTTATCCATATACATATATCGGCAAAAATGCAGTTATCGGAAATGGCTGTAAACTGAATCCGGGATCGGTCGTTCATGAAAACAGTATATTAGGAAATAATGTCGTACTTCGTGCGCATGCTGTTGTCGGAGGACAGGGATTCGGCTTTTCAACCGATGAACAGGGACATCATACCCATATCCGCCAGTTGGGCAGGGCTGTGATTGGTGATAACTGCGAGATTGGTGCAGGTTCTGCTGTCGATAATGGTGCCATGAATGATACTGTTGTCGGAAGCGGCACTAAAATCGACAATCTGGTACATGTAGGTCATAATGTTCAAATCGGCAATGACTGCTTTATCATTGCGCAGACGGGAATTGCAGGAAGCACCACGATTGGAAATCACTGCATCCTGGCAGGACAGACTGGAATCAATGGTCATGTAAAAATTACAGATAATGTCGTTTTAGGCGGCAAGACTGGTGTTATCGGAAATATTACTGAACCAGGCGTTTATATGGGCTATCCTGCAAGAACGCATGCTCAATGGGGCAGGGTTGAAGTCATGGTTTCTCATCTGCCGGAACTGATGAAAAAAGTAAAAAAATTGGAAAAGCAGCTGGAAGCCCAGAAAGATAAAAAGTAGTATTTAAGTATATTTTGCAGTGGATACAGGGCTCGTATTTCTATGGATTGGAAATATAGAGTCCTGTATTTTTACCATTTTTTGCGGGTGTATGATTATGAGTCTGACATATAATTTCATGAAGCTTCTTGGGCGCGTATCCTGCAGCCTTTCTGAAAAAAATGCACAGCGCATGGGGAATTATCTGGGAGCTTTCTTCTGGATGCTTGTACCTCCCAAGCGCAAGAAGCTGGCCATTAATAATATTATTCGATGCGGGATAACAGATAATGAAAAAGAGGCGTCCCGGATCAGCAAAGCAGCTGCCGTACGTTTTGGCGATATTGGAGTATCCATGTTTCGCTTTCCGCTCCTCAATCAGGATAATATAAAGAAATACGTAACGATTGAAGGGAAAGAAAAGCTTGATGCTATTAAAGAAAGCAAAAAAGGCTGTATCCTGGCCGCTACTCACTGCGGAAACTGGGAACTTGAAGGGGCCGCACTTGCCCTTTACGGATACCCGCTCCTTTCAGTAGCAATGAAACAAAAAAATAAGGGCTTCGACCAGTTCTTATGCGAGTACAGGTCTATGCCGGGACAGACGGTTGAGTATAAGACTGGTGTCCGTGATATGCTCCGCCGTCTGAAACAGGGCTACTTTATTGGCCTCTTATGTGATCAGGATCCTGGTGATACAGGGATATTATCCGATTTTATGGGGCAGAAGACGCTGACGCCAACCGGCCCCGCCCATTTCTCTCTTCTTTGCAAACTTCCTGTCATGACTGCACTTATTCACAAGGACGGACCGTTCCACTATACCATCGTGATAGGGGATCCTATAGAGGCTGACGCAGGACTTGATAAGAAGGAAGCTATACAGAATGTGACGGATAAGATCAATATAAGGCTGGAAGAATGGATACGGAAGTATCCGGAAGAATGGTTCTGGCTCCATAATCGCTGGAAATGGACAGATCGTTTTTATCCAGAGTTGAAAAAAGGAAATGATCATGCAGCTAAAGTCTGAGAAGATATATATTGGGGAAATTCCCGTGTATGTAGTGCATCCTATAAGAGAAGAAAAAAGGCCCCGTTATCTTTTATCATGGCTGGAGCAGCAATGCTCTGGCACAGATGTCCCGCGCAGCTTTGCTGGCGGTCAATGGATATACGGTGTACCTGCCGGAAGCTCTTCATCATGGCGAAAGGGATCCATTGGAAGATTATTATGTTGTAGAAGACTATCCCGTATTTTGGAATACTATTTTCAATAACATAGAAGAGTACAAATCCCTTTATGAATTTATTACGGCCAAAGAGAAGATGGCTCCGTTTATCATGGGACATTCAATGGGAGGCATGACTGTTTTAGGTATTGCCTGTAAATATCCTGATAAGGTAAGAGGAGTCGTTTCCTTCAATGGTTCGGGTGACTGGGGGCTTACTCATCTGTTTATCCAGGCAAGATTCGGGGTCAATGTAAGCAGGAACTGGGTATTGGAAGATGTGGTTGATGCCAGATCGCCGGTGAATAATCTGGAACATCTGGCTGACATTCCGATTTTAATGACAAATGGAGAAAGCGATATCTCAATAGATCCAAGAGCGCAGGCGCATTTCTATGAGAATCTAATGCAGGTAAACCATACATCAAAAAGAATTACATATCCATTATTAGGCCACTTCGTGACGACCAATATGATGGATGACGCAATTTCGTGGATGGATGAGGTGTCCGCCAGAAAATAAAATTTAATTCTAGAGGAGTTTGGAAAGAGTGAAATTCAAACGGAACGTAATTGTATTAATTATTAGTATGTTTCTGGTATCAGCAGGATATACCATGGTGATACCTTTTCTTCCTCTATACCTTTCCGAGCTGGGAGTCCCGGAAGAGCAGCTGACTCTTTGGACAGGGCTGGTATTTTCATCATGCTTTTTTGTCGCAGCTCTCATGGGTCCAATCTGGGGAAAATTAGCAGATACAAGCGGCAAGAAGAAAATGGCGGTTCGTGCAGGCATCCTGCTCGGATTTTCTTATCTTTTCTGCGGTTTATGTCAAAATGAATATCATCTTCTGGCGGCAAGAGCTTTCCAGGGATTTGCCAATGGTTTTGTGGCAGCTGCAATGGCGATTATTTCTGTCAGCGTCCAGTCATCTGAAATAGGCGTAACTTTAGGGGCTGCACAGACAGCTCTTGTAATCGGGGGGATTTGCGGTCCTCTTTTGGGCGGTGCCTTGTCAGAATTCATTGGTATGAGAGGAAGTTTTTTTGTCTCGGCAGCATTTCTATGGATCGTATCGCTGGCCGTTATATTCTTTGTCCATGAACCTGCTTTAAAGGGAGAGGAAAGTACTGACAGAGAGAAAACATCGATAAAAGATGACATATCATATGCATTGAAGAATGATCATTTAAGGGAATTGCTTGCAATTTTGTTCCTGCTTCAGGTAACAATCCTGATGATACAGCCTGTCACCTCTTTATGGGTCAGAAAGTTAATGGGGGACAGCGGCAATGTAGAGCTTGTTTCAGGATTTATTATGAGCAGCGGCGGATTGGCAGGTGCTTTGACCACAGCCCTTTGGGGCAAGTTCGGCCAAAGCCGCGGATACTATGCTGCCATGTTCATTACGCTCTCCTTTGCCGGGGTGATTACGATTGCACAGTCGATTCCAAGTTCAATCATAGGATTCGGTATTTGTCAGTTCCTGGTGGGATGTTTTGTCATTGGGATTAATCCTTCCCTGAACGCTGCACTGGTGAAATATACACCTTCGTCATTTAGAGGACGTATTTTTGGATTATCAAATACGGCGCAGCAGTTTGGGAACATGATAGGACCGATACTGGCGTCTTTTGTCTCCATGACCGGAAGCATCCGGGAGGTATATATAGCCGCCGGAGTCATACAATTGCTGCTTGGCTTCAGGTTATTCTTCTCAAGAATCAAAAAGGGCGAATATTAAGTGATTGGTCTAAAATTACATAAATAAAAAACTGATGCCATTTCAATGATTCTGGCATCAGTTTTTCTTTATTTTACTGTGTTTTTCAAGGTTCCGATGGGGTCGATTGTTATTTCTACGGTGTCTCCCTTTTTGAGGAATTTAGGCGGATTGAAACCCATTCCTACACCCTGCGGAGTGCCGGTTGCGATAACGTCTCCTGGCAGGAGGGTCATTCCTTCAGATAATTCAGCGATAAGTCTTGGGATGGAGAAAATCAGATCCTGTGTATTTCCTTCCTGACGAAGCTCTCCATTGACTTTGGTATAAATCGTAAACGGTACCGGCCAGTCGCCAATCATGACAGTCGGACCCATCGGGCAGAACGTGTCCAGGCTCTTTCCTTTAAACCACTGCATATGGGACTTCTGAAGATCTCTGGCCGTCACGTCATTGATGATGGTATAGCCATAGACATATTTTAAGGCATCTTCTTCAGAGATATTAGTTCCGCGTTTTCCAATGATGACGCCAAGTTCACCTTCATAGTCGGGCTGGTGGGTTGTAGCCGTGTGAGCATCGATATCTTCCTCAGGGCCGATGACTGATGTGGCAGCTTTTGTGAAGAAAATCGGCCTTCCAGGAGCCTGTGGATCTTCAGCGTGGTCAAATTCCTTGATATGCGCCTTATAATTCTTGCCAACGCAGAATACATTGCGTTTTGGATAGAAGGGGACTTCAAGCTGAACTGTATTAAGAGGAATCGGGGTTATCATTTTATCATTGCTGTTAAGTTCCAGAACCTTTGCCAGATTCAGGAGGCCTTCTTCACCGAATTCGATGAAAGATTCCATGCTCTCTCCGAGAGGGATGAAATAGGTTTCCTCCAAGTCTTCTGCTGAATAGATATAATTGCCATCTGCTGTGAGTACACCCCACTGGCGCTGCCCGTTAATATTGTATGAAACAAGTCTCTGCATAAAATTACGCACCTTTCTGAAGCTTTTAGACCATAATAAATTTTGTTAATCGTATTATATCATAGTTTATGAGTTAATTAAGGGATCTTTCCTGTATTGCCGGGAGTGTAAAATAGTTTGTGTAAATCGGTATTGCATGAATCTACTTTATGCCCCATACTGGGGTAAACAAAGATAAGGACGGTAACAGAATGGCAAAGTGTAAAACTCCACCAACTACCCCAGGCGAGCAGATTGCTCAGCAAATCCTCAACAACTACGACATCAAGAGCGCGGAAGACGTACAGGACGTCCTGAAGCAGATTTTGGGCCCCATTTTTGAGTCCATGCTCAAAGGTGAGATGGAAAATTATCTCGGCCATAAGAAGCATGAGCGCTCCGAAGACGGTGACAATGTCCGGAACGGCTATTCATCCAAGACGCTCAAGACCTCTCTGGGCGAGGTTCCTATCCGCGTCCCTAGGGATCGCCAGAGTACGTTTGAACCGCAGATCATCAAGAAGCGCCAGCGCGACGTTTCGTCCATCGAGGGCAAGGTACTGGCGATGTATGCCCGTGGCATGAGCCAACGCGACATCGCTGCAACCATCGAAGACATCTACGGCTTCCAGATGTCACATGAACAGATCTCCACCATCACAGGCTGCGTCATGGAAGAGGTCGAGGCATGGCGGAATCGTCCGCTCCAGTCGTTCTATCCATTTGCTTTCGTCGACTGCATCTACGTATCGCTGCGCACGGAGTATGGCGTCCAGCAGGTGGCCGTCTATGTCATGCTTGCCTATGACGTCAACGGCTGCAAGGATGTCCTTGGCCTCTGGATCAACGAGACGGAGAGCAAGCATGCCTGGATGCAGATCTTCGACGAGCTGCGGGCTCGCGGCGTTAAGGATCTTGGCATCCTGTCCATGGATGGCGTGAGCGGATTGGAGGAAGGCGCCAAGGCTGTATTCCCGCATGCCACGGTTCAGCGCTGCATCGTACACCTCATCCGCAATTCCATCCGCTACATCCCACGCAAGCAGTGGAGTGCATTCACGAAGCAGCTGAAGCTCATCTATGGTGCCATCAACGTCAAGCAGGCCCGTCAGGAATTCGAGAAGTTCAAGACCGACTGGCAGGCTTATCCAGGCGCGGTCAGCGTATGGGAAAACAATTTCTCACACGTCGAGCAGCTCTATAACTATGGCAGTGCCGTGCGCAAGATCATGTACACGACCAATGCCATCGAGAGCGTCAACTCTAGCTTCCGCAAAGTGACCAAGAAAGGCGCTTTCCCCAACGAGGATGCAGTCTTCAAGATTTTCTACCTACGCATCCAAGAGCTCTATAAAAATGGAAGGGTCGTCACGTCGCAAACTGGGCGATGGTCCGGAACCAGCTGCTCATGGACGACAGGATGTCTCAGCTTATGCAGCAATACGATGTTGCTTATTGAATCGATTTACACAAAACTCTTGACACACCCGTATTGCCTGCTGAGGAAGTTCGCGTTTTGCTGTCTTTTTATAAAGCGGTGCTAATGTGCTAAAATAATAAAAATGCAATTGATTCATTTGTACATCATCACGAAGGAGAATATAAATGGAAGAAAAACGTGAATCGTCAAATTTCATTGAAGCTGAAATCAATAAAGACATTGAAAATAACGTGTATGAAGGTGGAAGGGTACTGACAAGATTTCCACCGGAACCTAATGGTTACCTTCACATTGGACATGTTAAAAGCATCTTCTTGAACTTTGGATTAGGGAAAAAGTATCATGGTGCAACGAATGTACGTTTTGATGATACGAATCCGGTCAAGGAAGATGAAGAATATGTCAATTCTATCCTGAATGATATCCGCTGGCTTGGATTCCAGTGGAAGGAACCAGTTCACTATGCATCGGATTACTTCCCGGAATTATACGAATTTGCCTGCAAATTGATACGCATGGGACTCGCTTATGTGGATGACCAGTCCAGCGAAGAGATCCATAACACGCGAGGAGATCTGGAACATCCGGGAACGGAAAGCCCCTGGAGAAATCGTTCTGTAGAAGAAAACCTCAAACTCTTCCAGGAGATGCGTGACGGCAAGTATAAAGACGGGGAAAAATGCCTGCGTGCCAAAATCGATATGGCTTCGCCCAATATGGTCATGAGGGATCCGGTCCTTTACCGAATTCTGAGAGCAACGCATCACAGAACCGGTGATACCTGGTGCATATACCCGTTATATGATTTCGCTCATCCGCTCTCGGACGCTTTGGAAAATATAACCCATTCTATCTGCACACTGGAATTTGAGGAAAGAAGACCTTTATATAACTGGTGCCTTCAGGCTTATGACGGCAAGGAAAAGCCGAGACAGATTGAATTTGCCCGTCTTAATGTAACCACAATGATTACCAGCAAACGCAAACTTAGAAAAATGGTTGAAGCAAAGCTGGTAAATGGCTGGGATGATCCGAGAATGCCTACCATCAGCGGCATCAGACGCAGAGGTTATACTCCGGAATCACTTAAAAAGTTCTGTGATTTGATAGGTGTGGCTAAGGCAGACAGCGTAGTTGACATTTCTCTCCTTGAATACTGCATCAGAGAGGACTTAAAAGCGAAAGTACCGAGAATCATGACCGTCATCGATCCGGTCAAAGTGGTACTTACCAACTATGATGAAAACAAGATTGAATATGTCGATATAGAGAATAATCCGGAAGATCCATCCATGGGCTCCAGAAAGGTGCCATTCGGCAGGAATTTATATATCGAAGCAGAAGATTTCATGGAAACTCCGATCAAGAAATTCTTCAGAATGTCTCCTGGGAAAGAAGTACGCCTCAAGGGAGCCTATATCGTAAAATGTACGGATGTTGTCAAAAATGATGACGGCAGCATCAAGGAAATACATTGCACGGTTGATTTTGATACCAGAAGCGGAACCCCGGGCGCTGACCGGAAGGTGAAAGGTACACTCCACTGGGTTTGCGCAGATACAGCCGTGGATGTTGAGACAAGACTCTATGACTATCTGATTTCGCCGGATGATCATGATGACGGCAGAGACTTCATGGAAAAAGTAAATACACATTCCCTGACTGTCATGAAGAGCAAGGCTGAACCTGAAATCAGCAAATATCATGTTGGGGATCGTTTCCAGTTCCTCCGCAAGGGGTATTTCATTATTGATCAGGACACTACTGAAGATCATATGGTATGCAACAGGATTGTCGGACTGCGCGATACCTGGTCAAAGGTTAAAAATAAGCAGTAATTACAGGGGGATGCAGTTTTATGAAATGTCGTAATTTTATAAAATGGATTTTGTCCAGCGCTCTCTTTCTTGTTCTTGCGTCCTTATCTTCTACCGCATTTGCCAGTGATACATTAAGCCTTCGCGGCATAGGGGACATGAGCGTGCCAAAGAATATTACATTCTCAAAGGGCGCTCAGGAAGCACTCCCGTTCATGAACGATGGAGGAGTCAAACGTTTCTTCATTAAACGCGGGGCAAGTGACGGTGATTATTATTCCATGACATACAGCGCCCCTCCGGATTTTAGTTATGGATGGGCCATGTCGCACCGCCTCGGCATTCCTTACCTGCTGGATATTGGCGAAATCAGCCATAAGAATGATTCAGCTTTGGAGCAGATGGATGTCATTGCAGAAGACCTGAATAAGAGACTCATTGCTGACGGAGCCGTATTCTCCGGGAAAGCACCTCTGGTGAAAGTTCAAAACGGCAAGAAGTCCTATTGGACGGGTTCCTTTGTAATCAAGACAAAGCAGCAGGGGATTGTTTACAATGAAGCTTATCAGGTGATCCTTCAGTGTGATGGATATTTTACGACGCTGGGAATCATCAATTCGGATGCAGACCAGGCACAGGTGACTGAAGCGCTCAGGAAAATGGTGATGCACAGGAAATATCCCGGGAAGAATGTTGAGTCTATGCTGAGCCATGCGGGTACATCCCTGACGGAATATGAATAATTGCAAGCTCAAAGGCAGCCGGGCATCTGGCGGACATTTTGCGTTATGTTAATAAAGTCAAATTGACAATATGTTCTTTAGTAAGTAATATAGAGACATAGGCTATTTTGAAATACTAATTTTAAATATATCTTTTATAGGAGGAATTAAAATGGCAAAAGTAGCAATCATTTATTGGTCTGGATCAGGTAACACTGAAGCTATGGCTCAGGCTGTTGAGGAAGGTGCAAAAGCTGCAGGTGCAGAAACCACATTGAGCTTTGTAAGTGACACAACTGCTGCTGATGTTGCAGCTTTCGATCACATCATTCTGGGCTGCCCGGCAATGGGAAATGAAGAACTTGAAGAATATGAATTCGAACCGTTCTTTGCAGACATTCTTCCACAGCTGAAGGATAAGACCGTAGGTATTTTCGGCTCTTATGCATGGAACCAGGGCGACTGGATTGAAAACTGGAAGAACAGACTGGATGAAGCAGGCGTTAAACTTGCTGCTGATCCGGTTAAAGCTTACAGCTATCCGGATGATGAAGCACTGGAAGCTTGCAAGAAGCTGGGAGAAACAGTCGCTAAAGCGTAAGTTTTTCAATTAAAGAGACAAAGAGGCGTTCTTATTAGAACGCTTCTTTTTTACAGTCAGTTATTGGTTTTAAGGCTGCTGCAGGTTTGATTTTTAAATCTCCGGTTTTTGGTGAAAGGGAGATGTAAATATGAGTGAAAAAGTAGCTGTCATTTATTATTCAGCGACAGGAAATACAGAAGCAATGGCTGAAGCGGTTTCTATTGGGGCTAAAAGTGTCGTAGAAGATGTTTTGCTGGCACCAGTGGCTGATGTGGATCCCGAGACAATCGGAAAAGAATACTCCCATATTATTCTGGGGTGTTCTGCCTGGGGCGTTGAAGTCATAGAAGAAGAGCAGATGAAACCATTCTGCGAGAAATTAAAACCATTCTTAAAAGGCAAGATTATGGGGATTTTCGGATCATGCGGATGGAGCCGGGGCGCCTGGCTCAATTCGTGGTATAATGAATTACACTTCGCAGGTGCTGTATTCCCGGCCCAGCCTCTTTTGGCTTATGGATATCCGGATAAGGAATCCTTGAAAAAGTGCGAAGATCTTGGTAAAAAGGTTGCAGGAACCCGATAATCTGTTTTAGGAAAAGAAAGAGAGCCGCTTATGGATTGGAATAACAAAGTTTCCGATAATGTAAGAAATGTTCCATTTTCTGGAATCCGTAAATTTTTTGACCTTGCAAGTACAATGAAAGACGTCATATCTCTGGGAGTTGGTGAACCAGATTATTCTGCCCCGGACAAGGTCATCGATGCATGTATTGAAAGCCTCAAACGCAAAGAAACTTCCTACACCTCCAACTGGGGGCTTATTGAGCTTCGAACAGAAATAGCAAAGCTCTTCAAGAATAGATATGGCCTGGATTATGATCCTCAGGATGAAGTAATGGTCACTGTCGGTGTTTCCGAAGCTATCGGACTCGTGATGACCACGTTCCTCAATCCTGGAGATGAAGTACTGATACCGGATCCGGCCTATCTGGCTTATCCGGCATGCGTGTCGATTGCAGGCGGAAAACTGTCTTAGTTCCGACTTACGCAGAAAATGAGTTCAAACTCACCGTTGATGAACTTGAGAAAAAGGTTACACCAAAGACGAAAGCGATTCTCATCGGATATCCGAACAATCCTACAGGAACCATCATGGAGAGAGAAGAATTGCTGGGGATTGCAGACTTTGCCCAAAAGCATGATTTGATTGTTATTTCGGATGAAATCTACTGCGATCTGACATATGAAGGCGAGCATTGCTGCTTTGCATCCCTGCCCGGCATGAGGGAAAGAACGATTGTCATGAATGGTTTCTCGAAATCCTATGCCATGACAGGACTGCGTATCGGTTATGTCTGCGGACCAAGGGAATCCCTCGAAGACGTATATAAAGTACATCAGTATGAGATTCTCTGCGCAAGCGTAACTAGCCAGTATGGCGCTATTGCTGCATTAAGAGAATGTGATGCTGATGTCAAATCCATGTACGATGAATACAAAGCCCGCAGGGACATGGTTTATGAAGGCCTTACGAAAATAGGGCTTCCAGTATTCAAGCCTAAGGGCGCATTCTATATTTTCCCGGATATCAGCTGCACAGGAATGACTGCCGATGAATTCTGCGACCGCTTGCTGAAAGAAGAAAAAGTAGGCGTTGTTCCGGGTACATGTTTCGGCAATCAGGGTGAAAATCATATCCGCATATCGTATGCAGCAAGCCGTGAAAATATTGCTGAAGCGTTAAAGAGAATAGGACATTTTGTGGACAAATACAAAAAATAAGTCCATAAAAAGCATCTGACTTGTGAGGCAAGTGTTTTTGAAGAAGAGAAGTATTAACTTCAAGAAAAGTGATACTTCTCTTTTTTATTGCAGCTGTGTAATGCTTGCCCTTGACATTTATCAATTGCAAAAAGCATAATGTTTGTAAATGACTTGGGAGAAAGAAAGGAGGCTGCACTGTGAATAAATTAAAAAGCGGAATTCTTTTGGCTTATGCTATTCTGGCAATGAGTGCGCCGGCAGTCTTGGCAGCTCAACCGGCTGATGCTGATAACCAAACTGCGGGAGCGGCTTTGGTGAATATGGATTCCCCTAATGATAAGGAAGCTTCGAAAGACTGCTCAGGCTCTGATAAAACATCATCGGAGACGGATCATGATACATTAATTCCAGTTGAATCAGATATGCTGTCTGACGCTGATTTTTCCGTAAATGGAATAGGATTAGACAGCACAGTTGATTCAGTCAAAGCAAAGCTCCATAATCCTGACAGCGCTATAAGTCGGGGGATTTATGATGAATATGATTGGAAGGGGATATCTGTCGAGGCATTAAAACCTTTCCTGAATAAATATGTTAACCGCAAAGATCTTTCCATAGGCAGTCAAATCAAGCATACAGGGATTTCAAAAATCGTCATTACATCAGATTCAATAAAAACAGCACGCGGGGTTACCGCCGGTATGAACAGGGAATCTGTCCTTAGAAAGTACGGAAGGCCCGATAAAGTTTTATGGAAAAAGTTTGATGATTCATTTTGCCTGGTATATAAAAAAGAAAATAATATACTTGCTTTTAATCTCAACAATGATACTATTAGTTCAATTGACATTAGCCGTGGAAATTCAGGCACATATGAAATCCGGCCATCCGAGTACGCAGTTCCGAGTTCAAAGTCTCCGCTTTCTGCAAATGACTTTGATATAGCAGGACTTAAACTGGGAGATGCACTTTCCTCTGATGATCAGGAAAACTGGGTGAAAAAGGTTTCCAATGCGGTCGAGGAAATGTGGTATTATTCAGGCTATACCGTCAAGGCTACCAAACAAAACAAATTGATTGAGACACTCTTTTTAACAGATAATCAGATGCTGACTTCAAGGGGCCTGTCAAAAGGGGATGATGTTACCACTGCCGAACTTCTTTATGGAAAACCGGATAAAATTGAACTTGATTTGAGAAATGGGACACACTATGTAATATACATATATTTCTCGAAAGATTTAAAAAATATTTTTGCTGTTTATATAAAGGAAGATAAGGTGGACAGCGTTATGTGTGCTAAGAACCCTCAGTATACTAAGCAGTCAAACCAGTCGTTATAATTTTGAGGTATTATCATCGTGTATGAATATTTTTGCGCAGTTGTTGTAGGCATCGTAGAAGGCCTTACAGAATATATACCTGTATCCTCTACAGGACATATGATTATCGTTGGGCATATGCTGGGATTTGAGGGTACATTGGCAGACCTTTTTGATGTTTTTATTCAACTTGGTGCTATTTTGTCCGTATTGGTTGTTTACAGAGAAAAATTTAAGTTTATTCTGAATACGCATCATTGGTTCAGGCGGAGAGGGCCTTCTGTATTGAATGTTGCCATCTCAATGTTTCCGGCCTGTCTTATGGGACTTATATTCCATGATTTCATAAAGCACAAGCTTTTCAGCCCTTATACAGTTATCATCGGCCTTGTACTTGGCGGTGTCTTTATGATTTTCGCAGAAAAGAAAAGGAAAAAATTTACAGTCACTGATGTCGACCGGATTACATCCAGACAGGCACTGAAAATCGGATTTTTCCAGTGTCTTTCTCTCTGGCCGGGATTTTCCAGGAGCGGAAGTACGATAGCCGGAAGCCTGCTGCTTGGCATATCCAGAAAAGCGGCAGCCGATTTTACTTTTATTATGGCTGTACCTCTTATGTTTCTTGCATGTACATTCGATTTAATCAAAGTTATCCCATATTTACAAACAAGTGATTTCGGTATTCTGGCAGTTGGCTTTTTTACTGCATTTATAGTTGCATATGCTTCTATCTTATGGTTCCTGAAGTTCCTGAACAATTCAACTCTTACCGGATTTGCAGTCTATAGATTTTTTGTCGCAATTGTGGCATTCATCTATTTCTGGTAAAATCCCTTTGAAGCTGCCTCGGAAGAGGCAGTTTTTCATTTGGAAGAGGAAAATAGCAAGACGGTTCTTGGGACTAAAAACATTACATGATTCTATTGGCTGGTAAAAAAATGAATTTAATGGTATCATAAAAAATGTGATAGTAGGTATCTTATTACCAGATGGAGGAGAATCCATGAAGGCTTACATCCGTATAAAACATACCGGAGAATTCTATGATACAAATTGCTATAATGCCTATGCCGGCTGTGAAGCTTTGCACATACCGGTTGTAAAATATAAAGCAGTTTATTCTATAACAGATAATGATCCTATGGATCCGGTTATCGGTACATTCTCAGATGTCAAAGTTGCTTTGGAAAAACTGGGGATAAAACCAGCCCCGCTGGATTATCCGGAGCAGTTGAAATCATTTATCGGACGTAAAATCTGGAAATCCACGCTTTTTACTATAACGAGCCACCCTGAATGCTGGCATGTCTTTGTCAAGCCGATTGAGGATGTAAAGAGATTTCACGGAACGGTACTCGATAAATCTGAAGATCTGATTAAGCTTGGCGGGGGTCTTGAAGATATTGATGTCTGGTGCAGCGTAAAGGTTCAGTTTTTATCTGAATGGCGCCTATGGGTATTAAATGGTACCATAACCGGACTGACACCTTATAAAGGACGCTGGGATGTTTTCCCGGATCCTTCCGTGATGGAAGAGGCCGTTCATCGATATGAAGGAGCCCCTTCTGCCTATGCGCTGGATTTTGGCGTTACCGATGACGGCAGGACACTCCTGGTCGAGGTCAGTGACGGATACGCTCTGGCAAGTTTCGGACTGCGTCCTGATATTTACATGAATATACTCAAGACCAGGTGGCAGGAACTATCAAAATGCAGGAAAACTGAAAATATTGAATGATAAAGAACGGATCCTTGCATGAAGCTATCTTTATGAATAGCTGATCTTAAGAAAATCTATAATCAATTAAGCAGGAGGGAGAAGGAATATGGCAAGTTTTAGTAATGAATTCCTTCAACGTCTTAAGGACAGTGTTAATATTTTAGATGTTATAGGATCCTATGTAGAACTGACGAAAAAGGGAAGATATTATTTTGCTTCTTGTCCTTTTCATGGTCCTGAGAAGACCCCTTCTTTTTCTGTTTCTCCCGAAAAGGGATTTTATTACTGCTTTGGCTGTCATGCCAGCGGGGACGTAATATCCTTTTTAGAGAAAATGGAGAATATCTCTTTTAATGAAGCGGTTGAGCGATTGGCAGATTCTGCCAATATTGAACTGCCTGTTAAAGAATTAAGCCCGGAGGAACAGAGAAGAGAATCATCCAGAAAACGTTTATACTCTGTCATTGGACTGGCAGGTGATTACTTCCATAATTGTCTTACAAAGACGCGTATGGGAAAGCCTGGACTTGAATACTTTGTAAAGAGAAATCTGACACCTAAAACGATTGAGGATTTTCATCTTGGCTTTGCCCCTCATGAATGGCATCGTCTTTATGATGATTTTACCTCGAAAAAGCATATAGAGGGGAATATCCTGGTTGAAGCAGGCCTGTGCGGGGTAAAAGATGGATCTTATTTTGACTATTTCAGGAACCGTTGCATGTTTCCTATCCTGAATATAAGAGGGAACATAGTTGCATTTGGCGGTCGTGTCATGGATGACAGCAAGCCTAAGTACCTGAATTCTCCGGAAACACCGATATTCAACAAAAGGATGCTTTTGTTTGCACTCTATCAGGCTTTGCCGGAAATCAGGAAGAAACGGCAGGCAATCATGGTTGAGGGCTATATGGATGCCATATCACTTCATTCTCATGGCATCACCAATGCCGTGGCATCATTAGGCACGGCATTTACCGTCGAACAAGCCAGACTCCTTAAGAAATACGCTGACGAGATTGTTTTTAGTTATGATATGGATTCAGCCGGCCAGAATGCGACGAAACGAGCGTTGGAAATTGCAGGCTCTGTCGGTTTGAAACTTCGGGTTGCCCAATTAGGCGATGGAAAAGATCCCGATGAATTTGTTAATGCACATGGGGGAGAAGCTTATCTTGCCGCAATAGACAGGGCCGAACCCGCTTTGGATTATTTGTTTGGATCACTCTGCAGGCAGTATGACAGTGCAACTTTAGACGGACAGCATCATATATTGGATGAAATGTTTTCTACATTGCTGGCACAGAATGATACATTCCAGTTTAATTCTTTCATTCGCAAGATGGCCAGAAATATGCACATGGATGAAGGAATGATAAGAAGCGAAGCATTAGCTTATGCCAAAAAGAACCATTCTAATATTTATATATCCCAGAAAACACAAAAGGAACTTCCGGAGATTGACTCTGACGTCATTGTAAAAAAGCGAAAGCTGTTAGAGGATGGTCTGCTGAAGTACTGCATCAAGTACCTGGTTTTCCCGTCGGAAGCGGAGGAACTTGATTCCTACCGGTTCTGCGATCCATTCAATCAGAAACTATATGATCTTCTCAAGAGCTTCAACGGGCAGCCTTTTACTATAGGCATGATTGAAGCTGGGCTCACACGTGAAGAAATTGAGAAACTGGCGGCCCTTCATATGAATGAAGAACAGACTGGGCTCGTACCCCGGGAGGAATATATCCTGCCTCTTCGCAGAATCTTCCTGCAGGATGAATACAGAAAACATACTGAAAATGTTCAGACCCTGATGCGTTCGGATCCGGAACTGGCCAAGAAGGAGCAGCTGATCTGCATCCAGCTTAGCAAAGAAATCATGTCGCTCAGATAAATATGAATCCATTCTTATTTACTGATACAAAATTACATTTATACATGCAAGTTCATTATTGGGCTTAATTAGTCGATCGGAAGAATAAGTCTTCTGCTTGGGGGATGACAATTATGACAGAACTAGCGAAACAGATGGGGAAATGGATTGGAGATTTGCAGAAAAAATCTCAGAATGGGGTTATTTCGAATAAGGATATTATCGCTATTATTTCCGATAATAACTTAGGAGAAGAAGAACTGTCAGAATTATATGAAGAATTACATAAAAAGCATTTAGAAATCAACTTCGATGAAGAAGCTTCTGATGAGGATTTGGAAATGCTTGATTCAGAAGATAATTCTGAGAAAAAAGAAGTTGAGAAAATCAGCGCGGCTCCAAGCCATGAAGGTGCTGTTGCCATTGATGATCCTGTAAAAATGTATTTAAAGGAAATCGGCTCGATGCGCCTGCTCGACAGCGATGAAGAGATAGTCCTGGCCAAGAAAGTCGAAAAAGGAAGCCTTCCCGATGCAACAGATGAGGATAAGAAGGAAGCTGACGATGCCAAGAAGGAATTGGCTGACAGAAACCTCAGACTTGTGGTCTCTATTGCAAAAAAATATCTGGGACGGGGTCTTCAGTTTTTGGACCTGATTCAGGAAGGCAACTTAGGGCTTCTTAAAGCAGTCGATAAATTTGATTATACAAAAGGGTATAAGTTTTCAACTTATGCGACATGGTGGATCAGACAGGCGATAACCAGAGCGATAGCAGATCAGGCGCGCACTATCCGCGTCCCTGTTCACATGGTTGAAACCATTAACAAACTGAACAGGATATCCAGGCAGCTGCTTCAGGAAAAAGGCCGGGAGGCTACGAATGAAGAACTGGCAGAAGCTATGGGAATCTCCGTTGAGAAGATCAGGGAAGTAAAGAAGATAGCACAGGATCCCATTTCTTTGGAGACCCCGATTGGAGAAAAAGAAGATTCCCATTTGGGAGATTTCATAGAGGATCATGAAACTGTTGCACCGGATGATGCAGCGGGCTCGATTTTGCTGCGCGAGCAGATAGAGGAACTGCTGCAGTCTCTTACCGACAGGGAGCGGCAGGTACTCGAATTGAGATTTGGTCTGAAAGACGGAAAGACAAGGACACTCGAAGAAGTAGGCAAATACTTCGATGTGACAAGAGAGAGGATCCGCCAGATCGAGGGCAAGGCACTGGTTAAGTTGAAAAAATCGGCAAAGACATTGATCAATCAATAAGGCATAACTGGGCTGTATGCAGCTCTCAGGGATCGATACAACTGATTATCGGGCTTCACGAAATTAGGCTGGCTTTAACTCTTGACTCATTCGGGTTTAGCTGTTAGAATAGCATAAGTTGGTGATGCGGGCCCATAGCTCAGTTGGTCAGAGCCGACGGCTCATAACCGTCTGGTCCCAGGTTCGAGCCCTGGTGGGCCCACCAATAGAATTTATAAAGCTGAGCGTTTGCTCAGCTTTTTTGTTATATAAATATGATAAGAGGAAAAATGAAATTAACCCCAAGGCTCCAGGAAGTAGAAAATTTGGTTCCGCAGTGCCGTATTATGGCAGATATAGGAACGGATCATGCATATCTCCCCCTGCATTTGCTGGAAGAAGGACGCATATCATATGCTGTCGCTTGTGATATACACAAGGGGCCTCTGGTGAAAGCAAAAGAGCATATCATCAGAGAAAACAGAGGAGATTGTGTAGAAATAAGACTGGGAGCCGGAATCGAGCCGTTAACGACTGGCGAGGTGGATGGTGTAACGATTGCCGGTATGGGCGGCTTAATGATCATTGATATATTAAAGGATTCTCCGGAAAAAGCACATGCCCTTCATTGGCTGGTCCTGCAGCCCCAGAATCATGTTGCTGATCTGAAGTATTTTCTTATGAACAATGGCTTTGTGATTCAGGAAGAAAGAATGGCAATAGAAGGGCAGCGCCTGTACGAGCTTATGAAAGTGGTACCTGGAGAACCTGAATGTGAAGTTACTTTGTTTGAAGCAGAGGTAGGCGTGACTGAAGCTTATAAAAAAGATCCGCTTTTCCCTATGCATATCAGAAAACTGATTAAGAAGAGAGATATCCTCATTCATTCAATTTCTGATGACAATCAGAATGATAGAAACAGGAAAAAGAAAGAAATCGCATTGAAAGAAAGAGAACTTTTGGAGGGAATGTTATGAGTATTGAAGCAAAGCAGATCATCAATATCATGAACGCGTGGGCACCGCAGAGTCTTGCAGAAAGCTGGGATCACCCGGGGCTCCAGATTGGGAACGTACATACCCCTGTAAAAAAGGTATTGGTCGCTTTGGATTTAACGGCTGAAAACGCTTCCTATGCTGCTGATAATGGCGTCAATCTTATTATTTCGCATCATCCGTTTCTCTTTAGATCTCTTCATGAAATTGATTTAGGCACATATCGTGGAAAGATCATTGAAACACTGATCCGGTCATCGATTGTTTCATTTGCAGCGCATACAAATCTTGATATTGCCCGGGGTGGAGTCAATGACGTATTGGCAGAGAAATTATCCCTCAGTGATGTATCCGGACTTGCCCCTGCTGAAAATGGATCTGATGCGGATTCTCTTGGCAGAACCGGCATGCTCCCTCGTGTGATGTCAGGAAAAGAAGCGGTCAGCTATATCAGGGAAAAACTGGAAATGCCCGTTATCAGATACAGCGGCGATATTAATAAAAATGTGAAGAAAATCGCGATTCTTGGCGGAGCTGGAAGCGAATATATTCATGATGCAAAAAGGCTTGGCGCAGATCTTTTCCTGACGGGGGATCTGAAGTACCATGAAGCGCAGGAGGCTTATGCTAGTGATATTATCGTGGTTGATGGCGGCCATTTTTATACAGAGCATCCTGTTGTCCAAAATCTTGCAAACCGGCTGCGCCAATCATTTGAAGAGAAGAACTGGGATATTGAAGTTGTGGAAGATCCTGTCGCAAGAGATGTTTTCAGCTACATTGGATAATCAAGCTTCTCATTTCTTTTCTTGAATAAAGAAAATATTTATGATATACTAACTCCTACGAGCAGGAAAGATGATTGCGGGCCGAAAGGCGTGAGGAAAGTCCGAGCTTCGCAGGGCAGGATGCCGGATAACGTCCGGCGGGGGTGACCCTAGGGAAAGTGCCATAGAAAAGGAAACCGCCATCTTAGGATGGTAAGGGTGGAAAGGTGCGGTAAGAGCGCACCAGCAGTCGGGAGACCGGCTGGCTTGGTAAACCCCATCCGAAGCAAGACCGAATAGGGAAGGGTTGAGGTTGCCCGCTGACCTTCCGGGTTGCGTCGCTTGAGCAGTAGAGTAATTTACTGCCTAGAAAGATAATCATCACCGCGCAAGCGGTACAGAACTCGGCTTATTGAATGCTCGCCGCAAATGAAAAGAGACTGGAAACCATTTTGGATTCCAGCCTCTTTTTTATTTGAATCTTGAGTAATAAGCTCATATAAAATTTGGTTCATCACGCTTTTTTGTGGGATAAAAATAATAACATATAAAATTGGCATTGAAAAAGAGCATCATCTACTCCAAAATGTAAGTTGCCTAAAACTACGCACGGAGGTCGAATAATGCTCTTTTATTACCATAATGAAATCACTTTTAATTGTCAATATTATCGCACAGAAAATATCACTAACCATCCAAATCCTCATTGCCATACCCGAGTTACCAGTCTACGGACTGCCAGAGATTTTTCCTGTCCGCACTGTCACTCCCGTATGTATAGTTATGGGGCTTTTTCTGTACTCATCAAGGATTTTCCAGATCTTCCTAAGCAAAAGAAGTATATAGGGTTCTCGGGGCACAGATTCCGCTGCACATCCTGCGGGGAGGCCATAACGGAAGATATCCCCTGCCAATGCCCTTTCACACGCGTTACTTGGGATATGGCCTTGTGGATTATCCATCTGCTTAAGTGTCATACATCCATTTCTGCCATTTCGGCCATGCTCTCTGTACATTGGAGTACCATACAGAAAATACAAAAAGCATATCATGGATAAGGCGTTGGCTGCCTTTGAAACCTGCCTGAAGAAAAAAGTAACTATCGCCCACGGTATTTGGCCGTAGATGAGTTCGCTATCCATAAGGGCCATCGCTATGCCACCTGCGTTATGGATTTGGAAACGAAATTCATCTTGTGGGCCGGCCTAAGCCGCTCCATGGCAGATTTTGAGCACTTCTTTAAGAGCATTGGCCTTTCGCTTCTTTCCAGGCTAAAAGCGGTGGCCATGGATATGAACGCATCCTTTAACAGGCTGTTCCAGAAATATTGTCCGAAGGTCCCCATCGTTTATGACCGGTACCATATGCAGGCACAGTTTGGGCGTGATGTTATGGGAGCCGTTCGCCTGGAGGAAGCACAAAAAGCATAGGCAGGAAGCAGAAGCATTAAAGGAATATACGAAAGAAACTAATAATCCAGAGCTCCAGAAGATGGCCAGGGAAAGGGCCATGAAGAAAAGAAGCTTTATACCGAATTAAAGAAATCCCGATGGATACTGTTAAAGAAGGACGACCACCTGAATGAAAGGCAGAAAACTCATCTGTTGGATATCCTGAGCGAGCATAGGGATTTGGCGATTTGTTATGCCATGAAGCAGGAGATGACTCGTCTGTTCACATTGACTGACTATGAAGAAGCTCTCGCCGGATGGACAAAATGGATTCAGGCTGGACTGGAGAGCGGGATTCCTGCCCTGGTAAAGTTTGCCCGGCAAAAGCAGAAGCGAATCAAGGGACTGGCTGCTCATGCCCTGTATCCTATCAATACGGGGAAGCTTGAAGGATTCAATAATAAGATCAAGGTACTAAAAGAATCGGATATGGGTACCGAAACATGGATTATTTCTTTACCCTTATCCGATTCCATTCTTTACCTAAAAATTATTCATCCCCCAAATTTCCGTGAAGAGCCTAAAATTTCTTATTTATGTTTCTTTGAAAGTGAAATTGCTTTTTCAAATGTCTTGAGAATGCTTTCGGACGGCTCTTTATCAAGCAGGCTGACAACTATGATCGAAATGGTTGAAAGGAAGAAACCAGGAACCAGTTCATAGATGCCGAACCATTCAAACTGTTTCCAGATAAGGACGGTAATTCCCCCGATAAGTACACCGGCGTAGGCACCTTTTAATGTCATGCGTTTCCAGTAAAGTGAGAGGAGTATCGTTGCACCGAAGCAGGCACCAAATCCAGCCCACGCATAAGAGACAATCTGGAAAATATAGCTGTCCGGATCGGAACCCAGATATACTGCAATTATAGAGACAACCAGTACACTGATGCGGCTTACACGGATCAACGTCTTTTCAGATGCATTCTTGAAGAGGAATGCCTGGAAAAGATCTCTGGAAACCGCAGAAGACGTTACGAGCAATTGGGAGGAACTTGTACTCATGATCGCTGCCAGAATGGCTGACCAGATGATTCCTGTAATAAATGGTGCCGAAAGAGACTTTGCCATGATGATGAATACTCTTTCAGCATCCGCATTTTCCAGAGGGGTGCTGAGATAGGCTTTGCCGACAATACCAATGGCAATAGCAAAACCAAGGGATAATAAGACCCAAAGCATAGCAATGTGTGTCGATTTCTTTAAATCATCGGCATCGCCGATTGCCATGAATTTTACTAAAATATGAGGCTGGCCGAAATATCCAAGGCCCCATCCCAGGGAGGATACCAGCATAATAAGCAGTGCCGACATGCTTGTGGATGCGGGGAAGAATGAAAAGAAATCCGGGCCTTCGCCTGATAAGATATCCATCGTCGGAACCGGACCGCCTAAAGCAATTGTTGCTGCAAGCGGAACGTAAATAACCGTAAAGAACATCATTGTTCCCTGAATGAAGTCTGTCAATGCAACAGCAGAGAAGCCGCCCAGGAATGTATAGAAAACGACAACGAATGCACCGAGAAGCAATGCATGGAAATATGGAATACCAAAAATAGTATTGAATAATCTGCCTGCTGCTACAAATCCGGATGAGGTGTATATGATGAAAAAGAGAATGATGAACACTGCGCAAATCAAGCGAAGTCCGTTTTTGGTATCCTCAAAGCGGTTTGAGAGGTAGTCAGGTATTGTCAGGCTGTTATTTGCGACTTCTGTATAATTTCTTAAACGTTTTGATACGAGAAGCCAGTTCGCCCATGTGCCTATAATAAGGCCGATGCCGGTCCAAAAAGCAGATAAGCCGTGCAGGTAAGCATAGCCGGGAAGACCCATGAGCATCCAGCCGCTCATATCGGATGCTTCAGCACTCATGGAAGTCAGCCAGGGACCCAGTTTTCTATCCCCCAGAATATAAGAGGAAAGGTTTTTCTGCTGTCTCGAATAATAAAGGCCGATGCCCATCATTAAAATCAAATACAGAATGAAAGCTAGTGCTATAGGCCAGCTGTTGTTGAAATCCATGTGAAAGTCCTCCTGAAACCGTCTTTCTCAAATAAGTATATTTTATCATAATAAAGTATTTTAGCAGATATGTAAAGAGAAATGAGCCGGAATAAGGATTCTTAAGTTGAAATGTCTATTGCAGCGGCCTTAACAGCTTAAGCAGAAACGGTCATAAGAATATCATTTCAATATTTCCGGAGAATGATAATAATCTTCATTGGAATATCTGTACCTGTCAGAATGACGGCAGTAAGCCTGAATGTCAGTCGCAAGGAAATCTATGGAAAGCGCCTCCCGGCTCTTCTCATCAAGAGTCCTCATGGCTTTGGCGGCAGAGGTAATTACGGGAATTGTAATATGATGAATCAGTTCACTGCTTTCCTGGCGGAGCGCCAGAAGTCTGGCATATCTGGGAAAATCAGGCTTGACGAACGGAGACGGCTTTTTGGTGCCGGATAAAAGAAGCGAAGCAGATATTCTTTTTAACTTGCTGTAAAGATAACGCTTGCTCTTGATTCCGCTTAACATCTGAGGGAATGTCGTTTTTTCGGCTTCTTTTTTCCATTTATTTTCAAGGCCTTCTGTAAAAAGTCCCGAATCAGAAAGATCGGAAAGTCCAAGTGCTTTGGACATGAAGAGACATGCGTCTTCATATCGGTTAAAGTCTGTATAATTTCCGCTCTGCATTAATATTTCGGCTTCTTCCTGTATATTTGGAGGCAGTAAAAGGCTGCTTCCTGTTTCCAAAAGCTGCGCTCTTGCATCAGAAGCGGAAATATTGTGTTCCATATCCCGGTGTGTAATGAAAACTTCCAGATCAGGATAATACTTGGAGACTGTTTCGACATATCTCAGTCCCAAAAGGTTATTGGGCTTTATCAGTTCCTGGTAAAGCTTATTTGAAAAGCTGTTTATTGCAGCAGAAGCGGCGCGGCTGTAGGGAAGGCCGTTCTTCAATTCCTGATGGAGCCTTGCTGTGTAATCTTCTGTCTGCATCCATCTGGCAATGTCAAATAACTGATTCTTATCCAGCGATTCTGTAGAAAAAGCTATATGGGTGCATCCTAAATCATGCAGCAGGTGAACGGCGTTTTCAGAAAATGAATCGGCGCTTTGCAGTACATAAAGTGCTGGATATTCAAAAACAGCATCTACGCCTGAAGAGATGCTCCAGGAAGCTCTGCTCCATTTATCAAATATGGCAGGCTCTCCCCGCTGTACAAATGAGCCGCTCATGGCTGAAATTATACGAGCGTCCGGGAAGCTCTTTCTGATTTCTTTAATCATGGCTGCATGGCCTGAATGAAAAGGGTTCCATTCAGCCGTAATTCCAATTACAGGATTTTTTTTCATGATGACTCCTCATCAAAATACAGGCCGCTCTGGGTATGTAAAATCAGCAGATGAATGAATATTTCAAGTGCATATGGGTTTTCAAAATCTTATAAGTTACACATTTAGCAAGGCTTACAGGCTTATATATGTTATAATATTAAAAGTATGTCAGGATAAAATCAAATGCAAGGATGTTTTAAGGCATAACTGATAAATCTGCATATCTGCATAAATGTAAAAATATATATGGAAAGTGATGAGTCAATATGGTTAAATTTCTTAAATCAAAATTATCTGCTGTCCTGATGGTCGTTTTATTGTCTGCTATAGGTCTCAGCCTTGCCGGGTGCGGAAAAGAGAGCCTTGATGATGAGTTTATTTTTGGCAAGAACAGGGTTCATTGTGAAAATAGTACAATTACATTATCAACGCCGTTTGAAATCATTTCGGAAGGAAAGCAGGTAGATCTTGTCGGCCGCGGTGAAGAAAAAGTGAGTGCAGAAGGGCATAATGAGCACCTTCAGATTTTAGTTACCGGCAATCAGGTCTCCAGTGATGAGAATGAAGAAAAACTGGTGAAGGAAGCACCGGCTATTTTACAAAACAACCCGTCTGTCAGCCGTTTGAAAGTAGAAAATAAAACGTTTTCCCTGGGCGATACTAAAGCCAATGTTTTGAATTTTACATTTGCTGAAACTGATAAAAGCAGGACTACCGATCTAAGTGTAAGAGAATATATTTTTACCTACCAGGGTGTTGTTTGGAGAGTCATCTATCAGTACAGAACGGGCGATGCAACAGGGAAGGCCCTGGCAGACCGTGTAGAAGGAAAGATTTCAATGGGAACTAGCTTTTAATTGAATTTATTTTAGGAGAGGAGTTATAGAAGAATGAAGGTTATTGGCGCAAAGGCGCCACTGGTCCTGTGTATATTCACAGGAATTCTGCTGAGCGAAGCGGTCAATCATATGCTGACGGCGGGTGCTTATTTTTCTCAGTATCCGTATCTGACGCAGTCTTTTACCATTCTAAATATTGAGAATATATCGCTCAATCTGTTTATTATGCAGCTTCATTTCGGCATAAAGATTGTGCTGAATCTGATTACAGTGCTCAGCATTCTCGCATCACTGTATGTATACAAGAAATTATAAAGAGAAGATTTTATAATAAGGTTCACAGCGTTCCTTTCTAGTTCCCTGAATTTAAATAGTTCATTTGGTTTTTTATGGCTCTGAGGTATGGAGAAAGCATTACCGGCCATGTGCAGCGAAATGGAGTGTTTTTATGAAGATCAAGGATATGCGTCCGGAGGACCGGCCAAGAGAACGTTTTGCAGAGTCTACGAATGTAAGTCTTGTCGATTTGGTGTCAATTCTCATCCGCACAGGAACACGGGGGAGAGCCGTGACGGAAGTGGCCCAGGAAGTAGTAGACTTCTTGGAAGCGAAAGAGCAGGACGGCATCGACTTCTTTGATGATCTTAATTGGCGTGACTTGATTGAAGTTAATGGCATTGGAAAAGATAAGGCAGTAACGATATGTGCAGCAATAGAACTCGGGCGGAGGCTGGCGTATCGTCACAAGAAGATTGAACTTATTGATTTTAATTCACCGCAGAAAGTTTCCAGGTATTTCATGGAGAAGCTTCGTCATGAAACACAGGAAAAGTTTATCGTTTCATTCTTGAATGTTAAAAATAAATTACTGGGATACAAAGTAATTTCGCAGGGAAGCCTGGATGCAGTATCTGTTGATATCAAGGAAGCAATGAAGTGGGCTATCCGGTATAAAGCACACGGATTAATCATTCTTCATAATCATCCTCCGGCTCGCCTGAACCATCGGATGAGGATATCAACGTTACGAGGCGCTTTAAGGAAGCGGCTGAATTGATGGAAATGGAATTGCTGGATCATGTCATCATAGGGGATGGCATCTATGTGAGTCTCAATGAACGGGGGTTCATCTGATTATTAACAGCCTTGGAATATAGCGGAGTACAATGCTATAATATTGAGGTAGTAAATACGTTCATCATGAGGAGGAATTAGAATGGAAGAAATGGAAAACGGCAAGAGGTATTCCGCTGAATCTAAGGGCTATAATGATAAGATTTATGAAGTACGCTTCCTGCCAGTCATGGAAAGACCTGAATATCAGGAAGGCGAAACAAGAGAAGCTCTTGAAAAGCTGAAAAAAGAAATGGCAGAGAAGGATTTCGAAAAATATATAAATAATGGCTTAATCAGAGTTACCTACGATGGCAGTCATCTTATGCTGATTGCTAAGTCGGAAATTTACAGAACAATGCTGACAGGCCCGTTTTTCAATGTAATCTGCAAAGCATTTGACGTAGGAAACTTCCGTGTAGTCAGCCAGGTAAACGGGTATTAAGATTTTCAACGTTCAGATCTGGAATAGTCAGGAATAAAAGCCGTGGGTATGAAACCTGCGGCTTTATTTTATTGCTATAATGATAAAGTTTTTATTGGTGAAGGTCATGCAGGCCGATACAAGATTGACTTGAGCACAATAAGATGATAATCTTAATAAAACGTTAATATGTATCTAATTATATTATTTAAAGGCAGGGAAAATATATGGAATTTTGGCATCTTTTCAGGGCAGGCGGATTTATGATGTATCCGCTGGTTATAGCATCCATTGCGGTTGTTGCTATTTTTATCGAGCGGTTCAATTACTATAAAAAGTGCAGATCGGATACGCAGCTTATCACGGGAATGCTTCGGGAGTATATCCCGGGCGGCAAGTTTGATGAACTGGCAGATGCTTTGGCAAAAGATGGCGGCATTCCGGCTTCGGTTATATTGGACGGAGTCAAATGCATACATCTGAAAGCTGACCAGAATGAATTGATAGAAGGAGCTTCATCAAGGGCTGTCGGCGAATTAAGGAAATATCTGAATTATCTGGATACCATTGTTACACTGTCTCCATTGATGGGTCTTCTTGGAACCGTTATTGGCATGGTCGAATCTTTTAATGTTCTTTCTACTGCTCAAGGGCAGCCTTTTGCCATTACAGGTGGTGTCGCAGAAGCATTGGTGTGCACAGGAACGGGATTGTTTGTAGCTATATTATCTCTTCTTGCATATACATATCTTTCCCAAAAGGTCAGCGAATTTATCGTTCAAATTGAAACACTGGATTCATTGTACCTTTCCTTTATGAAAGGGAGGTAAGGATGAGATTAGAACGATTCGAAAATGAAAAAAAGCCCAAGATAATGATTATACCTATGATAGATATCATCTTTTTCCTCTTGGTATTTTTCATGATGAGTATGCTCAGCATGGTTACACAAAGGTCCATCGGCCTAAACCTGCCGCAGGCTTCGACGGCTGTCATTGAAACGACAGAGGAACTTCCTGTCAGCATTGCAGAAGACGGGACAATTTTTGTTGAGAAAGAGCCTGTTTCAAAAGCAGCTTTTAAGCACAGGATGGAAATAGAAATGAGCAGGAACCATGATGTTAAGGTTTTACTTAGAGCGGACAAGAATTCCCAGCATGGAGATTTCGTTTTTGTCCTTGATCAGCTGAAAGCACTGGGAATCCATAGAATCAGCATAGCTACTGATTCAAATTAATTCAAAAAAGGATCGGTTTATGCATAATATAAATCACAAATGGTCCATGGCTGTTTTTGAGTCAATCCTTTTCCATGTATTCCTCATAGCGTTTTTGGTGGCGGCCGGAAGCTTTTTCATGGCTTCTCTGCCGGAGAGTAGTCCTATTGAGGTGGATCTCGTGGATACGACTGCAGGTGCTTCGGGAGGCGCAGGTTCCGGTTCCGGACATGGCTCGTCTGTTTCAAAATCAGATACAGTGAATGTCAATCAATTACCGGGAGGGGAATCGAAGGATTCATCAGCAGTGAGCAGCGATATGGCATCTTATGAAGATAATAATGAGTATTCACAAAACATAAATACCAGCACAGGCGGATCAGGCGCTGCAGATGGCAGTGCCCAGGGATCTGGCTCAGGAAATGGGACTGGTTCAGGCTCTGGCGATGGTACTGGGACTGGCTACGGAAGCGGGACCGGCTCCGGCTCTGGTGATGGCATTGGAAATGGCAATGGAGAAGGTTCTGGCGGAGGCGTTACAGAAGGGCCTCAAATCTTATCAAGGGAAGAACCGGTTTATCCATCTGCGGCAAGGTCTGCCGGGATTTCCGGCACTACTGTTGTCGGATTTATCATAGAAGCGGACGGAAGTGTTTCTTCGGCCTGGGTTGAGCAGTCGTCAGGAAACTCATCGCTGGATAGCGCTGCTGTCCAATCTGTCCAAAATTGGAGATTTGTTCCAGCCAGGCAAAATGGAATTCCGGTTCAATCAAGATCCAGAGTTCCTATAATCTTCAATTTGCGTTAAAATTTAAGACAGGGTTTTTATAATTAAAAATATTTAGGAGGAGTTATTATGAAGACAGGGAAATTATTTGGAATCGGTGTAGGTCCTGGAGATCCGGGACTGCTTACAGTAAAAGCAGTGGAAACGATTAAGAATGCGGATATTATCATCACCCCGAAAACTGAGAAAAAGGATGGGTCTGTTGCTTATAATATTGCCAGGAAATATATTCCGGAAAATGTTGAAATTCTGCCAATGGTATTCCAGATGAGCAATGATATGGAAGCGGTTAATGCCCAGTGGAAAGAAAATCGTAAAATTATTGCGCAAAAGCTGGATGAGGGGAAAAATTTAGTATTTCTCACGCTGGGAGATCCGATGCTCTACAGCACGTACATGTATATTTTTAACGAATTCAGAGATTCAGATAAATATTCCATTGAAACAATCCCCGGAATCCCTGCATTTTTAGGAATTGCTTCTTATATCAACCAGCCTCTAACGGAATGGGAAGAAAATGTATTGATTATTCCGGCTACAGCTTCGCCGGAAAAGTTTGATGCAGCACTGTCTGCCGCAGATAACGCCGTTATTATGAAGGTATATAAGAATTTTGCTTATGTACAGGAAGAATTAAGGAAACACCATATGATGAAGAGATCTGTCATGGTTTCCCGCGCAGGACTTCCTGATGAAATTATCCAGAGAGACCTGGACAGTCTGCCGGCTGATTATAAACCTAATTATCTTAGTACAATTATTGCGAAGAGAGATGAGGACTAATGACAGCATTTAACCGTCCCAGGCTGGTAATTGCCGGCACCAACAGCGGTGTCGGAAAAACAACGATTGTCGTAGGCCTTTTAGCGGCACTTCGTCAAAAAGGACTTTCGGTGCAGCCATTTAAGGTAGGACCGGATTACATAGATCCAGGCTTCCATTCAAAGGCAGCCGGCCGAGATTCTTATAATCTTGATACATGGATGGTTCCGGAAGAATATCTTCAGGAAAACTTCACAAAGTTGTCAGACGGGGCTGATATCTCAATTATAGAAGGCGTCATGGGCCTGTATGATGGAGGGGCTAATGGAGTAAGTTCTACTGCCGATATAGCAAAGAGACTTAAGGCCCCGATCATCCTTGTTCTGGACTGCAAATCAGTCGGATACAGCATTGCGGCCACAGCATTGGGATTCAGAGAATATGATAAGACAGCAAATATTGCCGGCGTTATTTTGAACAAACTTGGATCTGACAGGCATGAAGCCATGATCAGGGAAGTTATGGAAAAAATAGATATGCCGGTTGTCGGCGCTTTCCATAGGGATGATCATCTTAAGACACCGGAAAGGCACCTCGGTCTGACGCCGGTTACTGAAATTGAAACGAGCCAGCTGATTGAAGATATCGGAAAGGCTGCCAGCCGATACATTGATATGGATCAGATTCTTGCTATCGCCAATTCTTCACCGGATCTTGATATTGACGATGATAAGAATGCAGAAGAGAACCATAAAATTGTGAAAATCGGCGTTGCCAGGGATGCAGCATTTTCGTTTTATTATCCATCCAGCTTAGAAAAATTAGAGAGCATGGGAGCCGAGCTCATCGATTTCAGCCCGCTGGAAGACAGCAGCATTTCTGATGTCGACGGACTGATTTTTGGCGGTGGTTTCCCGGAAATGTTTTTGGAAAAGCTTCAGGAAAATGAAAGCATGAAGCAGTCGATCAGAGAGGCTGCATCAAAGGGGATGCCTATTTACGCAGAATGCGGCGGTTTAATGTACTTATGCCGTCAAATTGTTGATTTTGACGGGAACGCTTTTGATACAGCAGGCATTATTCCCGGGGTTTGTAAAATGGGCAAGAACCTGCAGCGTGTGGGTTACGTGACTGCCACTGCCCTTAAAGACAGCATTGCTGCCAGGAAGGGGGATCAATTGAGAGGACATGAATTCCACTTCTCAATGATCACCAAAGATGAGGATTACCCGGATGCATATGAACTTCAGGGAACGCGTCAGAGTACTCCGCACTTGGAGGGCTACAGCAAGGATAATGTTCTTGCAAGCTACCTGCACATTTCTTTCGAGGGAAACCCTAAGGCAGCCGATCATTTCATAAAATCATGCTTGTCTTATAAAAAGACTCATTTGTAAAAGCTGGTTCATGTACGAAAATATATAGAATTGATAATAGTCAATTTAGAGGAGAATATATGGAAAACAAGGGCCTTATACTTATTAATACAGGGAACGGCAAGGGGAAAACGACAGCCGCTCTGGGAACTGCTATCCGTGCATGGGGAGATGGACAGAAAGTTCTGATTCTCCAGTTCATAAAAGGCGGCTGGAAGTATGGAGAGCTTAATGCCATCCAGGCTTTAAATAAGCTGGATCAGCGGATTGAAATACGCCAGATGGGAGATGGATTTGTCTTCCATAATCAGGAAGAGGATGAAGAGACTTTCCAGAAGAAAAAGGCTTTGGCTAAGGAAGGCTGGGACATGGTGCGCCGGGAATTTGAAAGCGGCAATTGGGATTTGATTGTTCTGGATGAGATCAATTATGCAATCCATTTCGGAATGCTCAATGTAGATGAAGTTCTCGAATTATTAAACAATAAACCGGAGCGTCTGAATGTCATCCTTACAGGACGGTATGCTGAGCCCAAACTTATAGATGCTGCTGATACCGTTACGGAAATGACCTTGGTTAAGCATGCGTTCCAGAAAGGAATCCGGGCCCGGAAGGGAATTGAATTCTAAATCCTTCTGCAATATAAGTATCCGTAATCATGAAATAATAAAAAGCTCGTAATATAAACGTTGCGGATTTTAAGCTGATACAGTGAAGGCGGGCAATATCAGTTATCTTCTTTACATGTTTGTACTGGCATGATAAAATTTTGTAAGTTGTAGGTACATTTGTTTATTCAATGAGGGATGTATATGGCACTTTATGTAAAGAAATTCGGCGGAAGTTCAGTCGCGACTCCGGAAAAAATGCTTAATATAGCAAATCGTGTGCTTCGTGATAGGAAACCTGGTGATAAAATCGTTATTGTTGTTTCTGCTATGGGTGACAGCACGGATGACTTATTAGATTTGGCAGCAAAGGTTTCTGATGTGAACTATGCCAGAGAACGGGATATGCTTCTCTCTACAGGTGAACAAGTGTCAATTGCATTAATGGCAATGACATTTAAGAAACTCGGGGTTCCAGCTATTTCCTTAACTGGCCCGCAGGCAGGCATAGTTGCAGGCGGCGGTTATGGAAAAGCTACAATTGACGACGTTAAACCGGACAGGGTGTTTAAGGAACTGGAAGCCGGCAATATAGTGATTGTCGCAGGATTCCAGGGAATGATGCCAAACGGTGATATCGCTACATTAGGCAGAGGCGGAAGTGATGCTACTGCCGTTGCGCTCGCCGGAGCCATGCATGCCGATATGTGCGAGATTTTCACAGATGTTGACGGTGTATACTCTGCTGATCCGAGACATGTAACCGGAACTATAAAAATGAAAGAAATTACCAATACTGAGATGCTTGAAATGGCAAGGCTTGGCGCCGGAGTCATGCAGCCAAGAAGCGTAGAACTGGGAATGAAGTACCATATTCCGATCCATGTAAGGTCTACGTTCACAGATGAAGAAGGCACCATAATTCGGGAGGTATGTACAATGGAAACCAGAGATGACACCGTAAGAGGCGTAGCACAAGACGCTCATGCTGCAAGAATTGCTGTTCTTGGATTAAGAAATATTCCAGGAGTTGCTTACAAAATTTTCTCTGTACTGGCTGAAAACAATATCACCGTAGATATGATTGTTCAAAGTGTCAGAAATTCTAACGATGATAAAACGGATATCATTTTCACAATTGACGACGCCGATCTCTCTGATGCAAAGAGAGTTTTGGATGCAATGAGAGATGAAGGAAAAGTCGAAGAAGTGATTTATGATGATGATACAGCAAAGGTATCCGTTGTTGGTGCCGGAATGCTCGGCCGCCCGGGTGTCGCTGCCCGCATGTTTGGCGCTTTGGGCCGTGCAGGTGTCAATATTGATATTGTAAGTACTTCAGAAATCAGTATTTCCTGCCTTATTTTGCGTAAGGATCTCGATAAAGCAGTACAGGCTATTCATGATGAATTCTTCACGGCAGGAGAAGGCAGATAAACTGTTCCATTAATAGACAAAAGCACAGGTCTCGTCCCTGCGCTTTTTCTATTTATGAATCTATTCCAATGATTTGCTTTTAAATACGATATTTATAAATTTTTGATTAAAGGAGAGGCCTATGAAATTCAATAATGGAGATATAATACACGGCTTCCGTGTTACAAATCTATCACATATACAGGAAGTGGATTCCGATGCATATTTGATGCAGCATGAGAGAAGCGGAGCCAGACTTCTCTATCTCGCAAATAACGATGATAATAAGGTTTTCTTTATCAGCTTCCGCACGACACCGGATAATTCCAAGGGAACTCCGCATATCATGGAACACTCTACACTCTGCGGTTCCAGAAAGTTTCCTCTTAAGGAACCATTCGTAGAACTGGCTAAGGGATCTTTAAATACATTTTTAAATGCTATAACCTGGCCGGATAAAACGATGTACCCGATCGCCAGCAGAAATGATAAGGATTTCCATAACCTTATGGACGTTTATCTGGATGCCGTTTTCTATCCGGACTGCCTTAAAAATCCTCAGATCCTTATGCAGGAAGGCTGGCATTACGAATTTGATAATGTGGATGCGCCGTTGACCTATAATGGCGTTGTTTATAATGAAATGAAGGGCGCTCTTTCATCTCCGGAAGCAATCATGGAAGACAAGGCGATGGAGGAACTGTTTCCCGATACGACATACGGAGTAGAATCCGGCGGGGATCCTGAAGTCATTCCTACATTATCATTCAGGGAGTTCAGTGAATTCCATCGCAGATTCTATCATCCATCCAACAGCTATATTTATCTTTATGGCGACATGGATATCGATGAGACACTGAAATTCATCGACCAGGAATATCTGAGCCATTTTGACGCAAGGAATGTCTATTCCGCTGTCAAAACTCAATCCCCGCTTCCGAAAAGAAAGATTGTTGAGGCGCCATTCGGCATTTCTGAAAATGAAAGCCTTGAGAAGAAGACTATTCATGCATTATATATTGCACTTAATGACCATATAACTACGGAAGAGTCTCTCGCATTCAAAATCCTGAGCTATGTTCTGGTAGATATGGATGGAGCTCCATTAAAGAAAGCAGTTTTGGACGCAGGAATCGGGAATGATGTATCTAGTGCGTATGGAGACAGCTATAAACAGCCGGTATGGACAATCGAAGTAACTGGTTCAGAAATTGATAAGAGAGAGAAGTTTATTTCAACTGTCGATCTTGTCTTAAGGAATCTTGCCCTTGATGGAATTGACAGGAATATGCTTGAAGCAGCACTCAACCGCACAGAGTTCATCCTGCGTGAGAATGATTTCCAGGGAAAACCGAAAGGACTTCTGTATGGAGTGAGAGCAATGGATCTCTGGCTGTATGACAGAGACCCCATGCAGGCTCTTAAGTACATTGATGATATCAAGGAACTTAGAAATAATCTGGATAAAGGATATTTTGAAAATCTGCTTTTAAAATACGTTATCAAGAACACGCACCAGGTACTGATTACAATGAAACCTGAACGTGGTCTGACAGAAAAGAAAAATAAGGAGACAGCAGAGAAACTGGCTGCCTTCAAGAGCTCTCTCTCCCACGAACAGCTTGAAGAAATCGTCGAATCGACAAAAGCCCTGAAGGAAAGACAGGCTTCGATGGAAACGGAAGAAGCTTTAAAGACAATTCCGCTTCTTTCAAGAAAAGACCTTAAACGTGAAATCGAAGATGACAGCCTTATTGAAGAAGACCTGAATGGTATCCGTCATTTCCATTATGAAGTCAACACAATGGGTATCACTTATTTGAATATCTTCTTTACACTGTACGGATTGAAGGAAGAAGATATTCCGTATGCTAATCTACTGACGTCGATATTATGCAGCATGAATACTGATAAACATAGCTATGTTGAATTATCCAGACTGTCCAATGCTTATACCGGAGGACTTGGGTTCAATGTCAGTGCATACAGCAGGTATGATAATTCCGCAGATTATACCCCTGTTTTTGCCATCCGGGGAAAAGCTCTGACATCGAATGTCGACAAGCTGATGGGACTCATTGGTGAAGTTCTCTGCCATACTTCTTTCGAAGATACCGCAAGATTGAGAGAGATTCTTCTTCAGGAAAAATCGGAATGGGATATGAGCGTGTTCAGCCGTGGAAGCTCACTGGTTATGACAAGACTTTCTTCTTATTTCTCTAAAGCCGGTGCATTTGCCGAACAGCTTGGATTGAGTTACTACTATTTCCTGTCAGACCTGGTTCGCGATTTTGATGCAAATTCTGATGAGATTGTCCGCAGGCTGGCAGAAGTTGCAAAGATTATTTTTGCAAAATCAAATCTGTTTATAGAAACGATTGGAGAGTCCGGCGAGGTAAGCGCGGTCAAGGATCATTTATATGAAATTGCCGATGATCTTCCGGATGGAAATGTTTATCAGAAGCACACCTTTGATTTTGCCGAAGGAAACAAGAACGAGGCATTCTTAACTTCCGGAAAAGTCCAGTATGTTGGCGAAGGCGGAGATTTCCGCAAATACGGGTTCAATTATACTGGCGCTCTCCGGGTTATGGAAACCATTCTGCGCTATGAATATTTATGGAAGAAGGTTCGCGTCCAGGGCGGAGCATATGGTGCATTTACCCAGTTTTTAAGTGATGGTACTGCGATTTTATGTTCTTACAGAGATCCGAATTTAAAACAGACCCTTGAAACATACAAGAACCTTCCTGAATATATCCGCACGCTCGAATTATCAGACAGGGAAATGACAAAATACGTAATTGGCACGATGGCTGCAGATGAAATACAGCTTACCCCGTCAATGAAGGGCGAACGCGCAATGCTTCATTATTTGAATGGCAATTCTGTTGAAAACCGCAGAAAAGTCAATGATGAAATCGTCAACTGCACAGTAGAAGATATCAGGAAACTTGCGCCTTTGCTTCAGAGCGTTATTGATCACTCCAGTATCTGCGTAATGGGAAATGAAGAAAAGATTCATCAGGATGCAGATGTATTTGATAAAATCCTGTCCCTTCCAGACTGATCATATGCAGGTAAGAACGAGATTTGCTCCGAGCCCGACCGGTTTCATGCATCTGGGAAATATCTGGATCGCACTCTTGAACTGGTTGTGGACCCGGCAGAATAAGGGCAAAATTGTTTTAAGGATTGAAGATATAGATACGCAAAGAAGCAAGCCGTCCTATATACAAGGAATTTTAGACGATCTTTCCTGGCTGGGACTGGATTTTGATGAGGGCCCTGGCCATAGCTTCTCTTATGGAGATACGATACAGAGCCAGCGTACACATCTCTACGAGGAAACCTGCAGGGACCTTCTGAAGCAGGGGGAGTTGTACCCTTGCTTCTGCTCCCGTGCAAGGCTTCACGCAATCAGTTCAGCACCGCATGCTAATGAGGCAGTATCCTCGTATGACGGCCATTGCCGAAATCTGACAGAACAGGAGAGAGCCGTCCAGACAAAGGCTCCTTCACTCAGATTTAAGGTGGACGATTGCAGGATAGAATTTACGGATCTGCTGAAAGGAAAGCAGTCAAAACATTTAAGAGCCGGCTTTGATGATTTTGTCGTAAAAAGAGCTGACGGGATGTTTGCGTATCAGCTTGCTGTTTCACAAGATGATGGCGCCATGGGAATCACTCATGTGTTTCGGGGAAACGATTTAATGGATTCCACTTTTTACCAAATCCTATTGATGCGTAAAATGGGATACACTCCTCCGGCATATGCACACCTGCCGCTTTTAGTCGATCAGCAGGGAATCCGTCTTTCTAAAAGGCAGCATGGGATTTCGGTTAAAGAGTTAAGAGAAAGTGGTACTACAGCAGAAGAAATCATAGGATTCTTACTGTATCTGGCGGGGGAAACCGGTCACAAGTGCAGGATGTCTGCTTCTGAGGCTCTTCGGAATGTCGATTTTAACACCTGCAGAAATCTCACAAAAGATTCAATAACAGTTCCTTTTAAAAAAATGAATATTTTGAGATGAACGTATTTTTTAGGGGGATGTGACAAAATTCATCCCAATAAAAAAGGCTCTGCCCCGGATCATTTGGTCCGGGGCAGAGCCTTTCGTGTTATAATTTTTTGCAATGAAAAATAACAACACTAGCAATCATTTTACCGCAGAACAAGGCATTTTGCCAATGTTTCCCTCTGAGATTCTCAATGTCGATGATCCTGTTTTAATGTATGACAGATTTATGGAGGAAATCGATCTTAAAAAAGTACCTTCGTTACATACCGACGCGTGGCGCTGGCAGACCCAGGTATAATCCCGTCAACATGCTGAAAACGATCATCTATGGTTTCGCAGAAGAAGGATATTGCTCTTTTAGAAAACTTGAAGATAATTGCAGGGTTAACATCAGATATATGTACCTGATGAATTATGAAGCCCCATCCTATCGGACATTCTGTCATTTCGTGAAGGGCTTTCTTAAGTATTCTCTCAAGGATATCTTTTATTCAATTACGAAAGAACTCTGCGGCAAACTCAACGTGGATTTGCAGCATATATATATTGACGGTTCCAAGTTTGAAGCGAACGCAAATAAATACAGCTGGGTATGGAAGAAATCCGCTGAAAAATCCCGCTACAAGCTTTTTGCCAAGATTACCAGCCTTTTTGAGTTACTCAATGATGATCTTAAGTATGACCATATGAGTGTAAACATCAATACAGAATACGCTCCGGACTATCTGCGTCTGGTATTGGATAAATTAAAAAGAAATCTGGCAGATTGATGAGACGGCCTTTGTTCATGGAAGCGGGCATCGCAAGTCCGATCATCAACGCAAGTATGAGCAGCTTAAGGCATATACATCAAAACTTGAAGAATATGTTGAGAAGATACAGATATGCGGTACTTCCAGAAACAGTTACTCGAAGACCGATACGGATGCAACATTCATGCGAATCAAGTCGGACTACATGGGAAATGATCAGCTTCTGCCTGCATACAATGTCCAAATAGGTGTTGCCGATGAATTTATTGCCGTAATTGATGTTAACCAGTATCGTTCAGATATGGATTGCTTCGTACCGCTGATGGAGGAATTCCACGAAGTCTATGGGGCTTATCCTAAGTATCCTGTGGCAGATGCAGGATATAGATCTTTCAACAATTACATCTATTGCGAGCAGCACGGTATGGAAAAGTATATGAAATTCCCCATGTACAAGAAAGAAACGAAAGACAAGAAATACCATACCAATCCGTTTCGGCCAATAAACTTTAGAGTTGATGAGAATGGAACCATCCGTTGTCCAAATGACAGGGCTTTCAAATTTATCTATAGACATCTGGTCAGAGGGAACTTATACGGCAGGCAGGAGGAAGTATTTGAATGCGAAGACTGCCAAGGATGCCCGCTGGCAGAGCAATGTAAAAAGACCCCGAAGAACAAAAAGAATCTCATTGAGCAGAGAACGGAATAACATGTACCAGGAGGTTCAGGATAATCTGGAAAGCATCCATGGAGCCCTGCTAAGAATGAACCGGTCAATCCAGGCTGAAGGAACTTTTGGAATCATGAAACATGACAGATGGTACAAAAGAATCGTCAGAAAAGGGATAGATTCTGTAAAAGCCGAGTTATACCTGGTAGCACTTGGCTATAATTTAAGGAAATACATCACAAAAATAATGGCTCTTCACGGAAATTTGGGGGATGAATAATTTTTAGGTAAAGAATGGAATCGGATAAGGGTAAAGAAATAATCCATGTTTCGGTACCCATATCCGATTCTTTTTAGTACCTTGATCTTATTATTGAATCCTTCAAGCTGCCCCGTATTGATAGGATACAGGGCATGAGCAGCCAGTCCCTTGATTCGCTTCTGCTTTTGCCGGGCAAACTTTACCAGGGCAGGAATCCCGCTCTCCAGTCCAGCCTGAATCCATTTTGTCCATCCGGCGAGAGCTTCTTCATAGTCAGTCAATGTGAACAGACGAGTCATCTCCTGCTTCATGGCATAACAAATCGCCAAATCCCTATGCTCGCTCAGGATATCCAACAGATGAGTTTTCTGCCTTTCATTCAGGTGGTCGTCCTTCTTTAACAGTATCCATCGGGATTTCTTTAATTCGGTATAAAGCTTCCTTCCTTCATGGCTCTTTTCCCTGGCCATCTTCTGGAGCTCTGGATTATTAGTTTCTTTCGTATATTCCTTTAATGCTTCTGCTTCCTGCCTATGCTTTTGTGCTTCCTCCAGGCGCACGGCTCCCATAACATCACGCCCAAACTGTGCCTGCATATGGTACCGGTCATAAACGATGGGGACCTTCGGACAATATTTCTGGAACAGCCTGTTAAAGGATGCGTTCATATCCATGGCCACCGCTTTTAGCCTGGAAAGAAGCGAAAGGTCAATGCTCTTAAAGAAGTGCTCAAAATCTGCCATGGAGCGGCCCAGGCCGGCCCACAAGATGAATCCGTTTCCAAATCCATAACGCAGGTGGCATAGCGATGGCCCTTATGGATAGCGAACTCATCTACGGCCAAATACCGTGGGCGATAGTTACTTTTCTTCAGGCGCAGGTTTCAAAGGCAGCCAACGCCTTATCCATGATATGCTTTTGTATTTTCTGTATGGCACTCCAATGTACAGAGAGCATGGCCGAAATGGCAGAAATGGATGTATGACACTTAAGCAGATGGATAATCCACAAGGCCATATCCCAAGTAACGCGTGTGAAAGGGCATTGGCAGGGAATATCTTCCGTTATGGTCTCCCCGCAGGATGTGCAGCGGAATCTGTGCCCCGAGAACTCTATATACTTCTTTTGCCTAGGAAGATCTGGAAAATCCTTGATGAGTACAGAAAAAGCCCCATAACTATACATACGGGAGTGACAGTGCGGACAGGAAAAATCTCTGGCAGTCCGTAGACTGGTAACTCGGGTATGGCAATGAGGATTTGGATGGTTAGTGATATTTTCTGTGCGATAATATTGACAATTAAAAGTGATTTCATTATGGTAATAAAAAAGAGCATTATTCGACCTCCGTGCGTAGTTTTAGGCAACTTACATTTTGGAGTAGATAATGCTCTTTTTCAATGCCAATTTTATATGTTATTATTTTTATCCCACAAAAAAGCGTGAAGAACCAAAATAATGCGTATAAGGATTGCCGCCTAAGACAATATAATTAAAAGTCTTATGGGGGTAAGGGGGCTTACGCGCATTTTTACGTAAAAGGCTTACAGCAGAGCTAAAAATGATGAAATAAAGACGCAAAAAAGAGGCTGCAACAAAATGATTAACCATTTTGTCACAGCCCCTTTTTTTGTGCATTTAGCCGTGAAGACGGAATTTTGATAAGGAAACCCGGAAATTAATATCAAAACTAATGATGGCACTGGTGAACTGCTTCAGGAGAAGCAGTTATTCATGCAGGTGGAAGGACCGGCGTTTGGCTTGCCCGGTAATTATTTTCTGCATGCGTCAAATGCCGCATATGATGCCGCTGTCTTATATTATTTGCATATTATGAACATTTTAATTGTGTAAAAGTGGGGATTTGTGGTAGAATGTGGGTAAATATGGGGGAGGTGGAAGAGAATATGTTCATGAATGAATACTCACATACGATTGATTCAAAAGGACGTATGATTCTTCCTACCAAATTTAGAGAAGAACTTGGCAACGTTTTTATCCTGGCCCCCGGATTGGATCAGTGCTTATGCATATATCCAAAAGAAAAATGGGATTCATTAATAGCAAAGCTGCAGAAACTCCCATTTACAAATCAGAAAGTAAGAAAAATTATGCGCCATTTGATTGGCAGAGGTACTGAAGTATCTTGTGACAGGCAGGGACGCATTTTAATTCCTTCGCATCTACGTGAATTTGCTCAGCTTAAAAAAGATGTCTGCATCATAGGAACCGGGGCAATTATAGAGATTTGGGATCCGGAATTGCTGGATGCGGACGAAAACGGAGAAGAATCTGTTGCTGAGATTGCTGATTCTTTGGATCTGCCACTGAATTTCGATCTCTAATGAAGCAGAAAAGGAGTTTATGATGGAGTTTCAACATGTTACTGTCCTGCTCAATGAGATGATCAATCTGATAGTAACAGACCCAGAGGGGATATACGTCGACTGCACTCTTGGCGGCGGCGGCCATTCGCTGGCATTGATAGAACGGCTTTCGCCAGACGGCCTTTTAATCGGGGTTGATCAGGATGAAGAGGCAATAGAAGCAGCCGGCGAAAGACTGAAAGGTGCCAAGTGCAGTGTAAAACTGGTTCATGATAATTTTTCGAATATAAATAACATATTAGATAATCTGGGGATTTCTAAAGTCAATGGTTTTGTGTTCGATCTCGGTGTATCTTCACACCAGCTCGATGACGGTTCACGTGGGTTTTCCTACATGAACAACGGCCGTCTGGATATGAGGATGAATCAGGACAATCCCTTGACTGCTTATGAAGTAGTCAATACTTACGAGCAGAGTCAGCTGAAAAAAATCATATGGGAATATGGGGAAGAGCGCTGGGCAAACAGAATCGCTGAGTTTATATGCAGATTCAGGGAAGAGAAGCCGATTGAAACGACAGAGGAACTGGTCAATATCATCAAGGCTGCCATTCCGGCAAATGCCAGACGGATAGGGCCTCATCCGGCCAAAAGAACATTTCAGGCTATTCGAATAGAAGTCAATAATGAATTAGGAATATTGAAACAGACAATGGAAGATTGTGTGGAACATCTTTTACCAGGGGGGAGATTAGGTGTTATCACATTCCAGTCACTTGAAGACAGAATTATAAAAAGAACTTTCAAAGATATGGAGAGAGGATGCATTTGTCCTCCGGATCTGCCTGTTTGTGTTTGCGGGCATAAGGCTGTTGTCAAATCGGTATCGAAGGCAATTAAGCCGTCAAAGGAAGAACTTGAACATAATCCGCGTGCAAGAAGTGCTGTTTTAAGAGTTGTTGAAAAGTTAGCGGATGAGTAATTTTCTTACGCATTGCTCTTGATGCGTTGTTTTTACGGGGGAGAGATGTACTATGTTATATCAAAATGCACAAATGGTCAGATTTGGTTATACTGCAGCTGCCGATTATTCTGTAAGTGATGCAGGTATAGGGCGCAGCAGTGAACGTGATACATTATTCTCCCTTCAGATAAAAAGAGTTTTCTATGCAGCATTGATGCTGATTATGCCGGTTGTTCTTATGCTGTTCCTCCAGGGAATCAATGCGCAGGAAGAGCATGTGATGCTTGAATCTCGCAGTGCTGTTATGGAAATGACAAAAAGCAATGCAGTTTTAAAGCTGGAAGTATCAAAACTTGAAGCTCCTGTCAGAATACAGAAGATTGCGGAATTAAATTTGGGAATGAGACTGCCTGCGCATGCACTTTACGGGCACGAGGATGGTGTTGAAGTGCGCCAGGGCTGAATACAGCAAGAGATAGTTGAAATCCCATGATAACCAAGCAATTCCAAAGGTTGCCAGGAGAGCTAAATTTAATAATCCTAGCACAATAGCGGCCTTTTAATAAGGCCGCTATTGTGCTAGGATACAATTTACGTTATTATAAAAAATAACGCTTAGCTAAAAAACAGGGGTGATTGTACTTTGAAGATTCTGAGAGATCTGATAGAGAAGACACATTGTCTTAAGATTCAAGGCGATTTAAATACTGCAGTAAGTGATATCACAGCTGATTCAAGAGAAGTAAAAAAAGGCAGCTTATTCATCTGCCTGTGCGGTGCCCATGTAAACGGGCATGATTTTGCAGCCAAAGCTGCTGCCCAGGGGGCCGTCGCAATTGTTGCTCAGGAACCGATTGATGTACCGGATGAAATCGCAGTTGTTTATGTAGAAGTTACCAGGGAAGCAATGGAAGATATGGCACCATTCTTCTTTGATTATCCTTCTCGGAAAATGCGCATGATAGCTTTGACGGGAACGAACGGAAAAACGACTACAACGCATATTGCGGCTCATATACTTCACAAAGCAGGAAATAAGGTGGGAGTTATCGGCACAATACATGCTCTCATCGGAGATAAGGAAATACCGACACATAATACAACGCCGGTTGTAATCGATCTGCAGAGACTTCTCAGCATGATGGTTGATGAGCATGTGACCCATGTCTGCATGGAAGTATCATCGCATTCTCTTGTTCTGGGGAGAGTGAAAGGGTGCGAATTTGATGATGCTGTTTTTACAAACCTGACTGAGGATCATCTTGATTTCCATAAGACCATGGAAAACTACGCAAAAGCCAAGGCTATGCTCTTCGAAATGGTTTCTTCTGAGAATCAGCATAAAACTGGAAAATCTGCCTGGATCAATATTGATGATCCATATGCTCATACTATGATAGAGGCTGTTAATACAGAGGTCTGCCCGCTTCATACTTATGGTATGAATGATTCTTCGGCTGAACTTTATGCGTATGACAGCAAATTCACAGGAAAATCATCCAGATTTAAGGTGCGCTATCATGAGAATGACTATGAAGTAGAGACCCGTCTTGCAGGCAGATTCAATATTTACAACACATTAGGCGCTATTGGTGCGGCCTTGAATGAAGGCATTTCCATGGATGATGCTATTGAAGCGGTTAAAGATTTTCAGTCAGTTCCAGGCCGTTTCGAACTTATTGATGAGGGACAGTCATTTGCGGTAGTTGTCGATTACGCACATACGCCCGACGGTTTGGAGAAAATACTCGGTACGGCGCGCGAAATTACAGAGGGAAAAATTATCGCAGTATTTGGATGCGGTGGTGACCGCGACAGGATGAAGCGCCCTATTATGGGAAGCATTGCAGCAGAGCATGCTGATATTTCAATTGTGACAAGTGATAATCCAAGAACGGAAGATCCGGAGAAGATAATAGAGGATGTAGTCGTGGGAGTAGAAAAGGTAAAGAAGAATAAACCTGATCTCTATTACGAAGTCATTGCTGATCGCCGCCAGGCAATCAAGCGGGCTGTTTCACTTGCCAAAGATGACGACATTGTAATTATTGCCGGAAAAGGACATGAGGATTATCAGATTCTAAAGGACAGGACGATTCATTTTGATGATAGAGAAGAAGCACGAAACGCGCTGAAGGAAGTGAAATGATGGCTTCTTTTAAAATACAGGAACTTCTTGACGCTGCAGATGGAAAATTGATACAGAAGGGAAATGCGGATTTCGTTTCCGGGGTCAGCACAGACAGCAGAACCATTGGGGAAGGCGAACTTTTCATCGCTCTCAGAGGTGATAATTTTGATGGACATGATTATGTAAGCAAAGCGGTTTCCAGAAAAGCAGCCGCGGTAATGGTTTCTGACCTTGCACTTTTGAAAGAGTGGGGGAACTTTGTCACTGTAATCTGTGTCAAGGATACTTTATCTGCACTGTTTTCGCTTGCACATTTTCATCGTATGAGATTCTCTGTTCCTGTTGTCGGAATAACCGGTTCCAATGGAAAAACGACGACAAAGGATATGCTTTCTGCAGTATTGTCATCTGTTTATAAAATAACGTCCACGCAGAAAAATTTTAATAATGAAATCGGCTTATCACAAACTTTGTTATCCATGACAGGAGAAACTGAAGTCTGTGTGACAGAAATGGGCATGAGAGGCTTAGGCCAGATCAATCAGTTATGCTCTATTGCAAGCCCTACTATGGGTATCGTCACCAATGTAGGTACTTCCCATATCGGCATTTTGGGAAGCCAGGAAAATATTGCATTGGCTAAAAGCGAATTGATCCGTAATCTGTCGGAAGATGGAACTGCCATCTTAAATGGCGATGATCCTTTTGTGCGCCGCATGGGAACCCTCTGCAATCACGTTGTTTACTATGGATTGGGGGAAACATGCAGCGTAAGAGGGAAGGATATCGTTTATGACGGGGAATCAACCTGCTATATCTGCGTATATCTGGATAAAGAATATCCGGTCAAATTAAACTTATTAGGAATCCATAATGTATATGATTCCCTGGCAGCAGCAGCGGCCGGGCTGTCTCTTGGCGTAGACATGGATCATATCGTTGAAGCCTTGAAAAATTTCAAACCGATAGGACAGCGGCAGACCATATTGAATATTCATGGGGTCACGGTTCTGGATGATTCCTATAATGCAAATCCATTATCCATGGAGATGGCATTTTCTTCGCTTGCCCAGATGAATGCAGAACACAGGTACCTGGTACTGGGCGATATGGGCGAATTGGGAAAGTTTGAAAAGCAGCTTCATTTCAAGACGGGTGCAAAGGCTGCACAATTTTCTTTTGACGGTTTAATTACCGTCGGACCGCTCTGCCATGAGCTGGCTCGGGGCGCCAAAGAAAATGGGATGGAAAATGTTTTCAGCTTTGAATCCTGCGAGGATGCGGCAGAATGCCTTATGGATATTGTAAAACCTGGCGATGCGGTCCTTGTCAAGGGATCACATTATATGCATATGGAAGAAATACCCAAAATAATTGATAGGAGCTACATAAAGTAATGGAACAGAATTATTTGATTTATCTTCTGGAAGCTGTAGTAACAACAATCGTATTGGGGACTATCGCTATTCCTTTGTTAAAGAAATTAAAGGCCCGTCAGTCTGTCAGAGAAGAAGGGCCTAAATCACACAGGTCTAAAAACGGTACACCAACTATGGGAGGGATTTTCATGATCCTTTCTGCTGTTTTAGTCCTGCTGTTCAATAAAATTCTGGATCCAGCCGCACTTTGGCTTCTCTTTTTAACGCTGGGGCATGGAATTCTGGGCTTTTTTAGATGATTTTATAAAAGCGGAGAAGAAAAGGAATCTGGGGCTGACAGCTAAGCAGAAGATGCTCGGGCAGATTATTTTGGCAGTTCTGTTTTGCTGGGGAGTCGTAGATACACTTCATCTGCCCTTCTCTATAGCTATTCCTTTCACCAATATTGATATCTATATTGGAGCATTTTACTATATCTTTGTCATACTGGTCATTGTAGGCGCATCCAATGCCGTTAATTTGACTGACGGTCTGGATGGACTGGCATCCGGTTGCTGCGTCATTGCATTTTCTGCATATGCAGTCTATTGCTATTTGAGTGGAAATAATGATTTGGGGTATTTTATCATTATTCTCGCAGGAACATGTATCGGATTCTTATTCTTCAATTACCATCCTGCGAAGATTTTCATGGGTGATACCGGATCCCTGGCCCTTGGCGGTGCCATTGCAGGTATTTCCGTTATGACGCGGACAGAGCTGTTGCTTATCTTTATCGGCTTCATTTTTGTAATTGAAGCATTATCGGTTATTATACAGGTAGCTTCCTTCCAGCTGACGGGAAAGAGGGTATTCAAGATGAGCCCGCTGCACCATCATTTCGAGCTGTCCGGATGGAGCGAAGTCCATGTAGTCTGGGCCTTCTGGCTTGTTGAAGGTATTGCTGCATGTTCAAGCCTGATATTATCTATTGCATCAAATGCTGTTTGATGTAAAATATCATATTGTCTTTAGCTTGAACGCATGGATGTATAATAAACCAGTGAGTAGAAAACATTTTCAGAGGGAGTTCGTTCTTTATCTTCTAACAGACTCTTTTTCTTGTCATGGCAGAAACTTCTGCCATCTGTAAAATGTAATGAACTATCAGGAGGAGAATTAGATGAGGAATGTTTTAATTCTTGGCGCAGGAATAAGCGGCCTGGGCGCGGCCCATGTTCTTTTAAAGCATGGAGTGTCCGTATTGATTTCTGATTTGAAAGATACGATTCAGGATAAAAAAGAGAAAGAAGCTCTGTCAGAACGCGGGGCAGTTTTTGTGTTCGGAACACAGACGGAGAGTTTATTGGATGGGATAGATACTGTCGTAGTATCTCCTGTCATACCGGCTGAAAATCCCATCGTTGCAGCTGCTGTAAAAAAGAGAATTCCCGTGATCAGCGAGATAGAGCTGGCCTATCGGGTCACCAAAGCTACGATTCTGGCAATTACCGGAACAAATGGCAAGACAACAACAACAACACTTCTGGGGAGTATGATAAGCCATTCCGGGAAACCTTTTGCTCTTGCAGGAAATCTTGGAATATCAATGAGCCGTGAGGCGGAACTGGTTCCTTCTGACGGGCTCATTGCAGCTGAAGTTTCCAGTTTTCAGCTGGAATTCATAGAATCATTTAAGCCTAAGGCCGCTGTCATATTGAACATAACGCCGGATCATCTTGAACGCCATCATACAATGGAAGCCTATATTGCCGCTAAAGCGCGCATCTTTGAAAATATGGACCAGTCGGACTGCCTTCTGCTGAACGCAGAATCTCCATTGGTGTACGGATTAAAAGATGAGGCAGAAAAGCATACACATGTCTGCCTTTTGTCAACAAAGCATGAGGTAGAAGAAGGCGCATTCATGGACGGGAATACCCTCGTGATCCGCCGTAATGGCAAGGATATTCGTCTTTGCTCTTCCGATAATCTGAAATTGAAGGGCGCCCAGAATATGGAAGACTGCCTGGCTGCCGCATTCCTTGCTAATGAAGGCGGGGTCAGCCCGGAAGTTATAATTTCATCTTTAAAGTCATTTGAACCTCTCCCGAACAGAATAGAATTCGTAAGAACGATCAATGAAGTATCATATTATAACGATTCCAAAGCAACGAATACGGATGCTGCCATTAAAGGCATGGAAGCTTTCTCAAAACCCGTTATACTGATTGCCGGGGGATATGATAAAGGCACAGATCTTACAGAATTCATGGATGTTGTAAAAACACATGTCAAGGAATTAATTCTTTTAGGAGCAGCTGCCGACCGCTTTGAAAAAGCTGCAGCAGAGGCGGGCGTTTCAAAAGCATCTATCCATAGGGCTGATAGCATGGCAGATGCTGTCAAACAGGGACAGAAATTTGCAAAACCTGGTGATATCGTAATACTCTCTCCTGCTTGTTCTTCTTTTGATATGTATCATAATATGGAAGAACGCGGAATGGACTTTAAGCGTATCGTTAATAGTTTAGCTTAAGCATCGGTGAATTCGTAATGAAAAGGATAATTTTATCCGGAGGCGGAACCGGAGGACATATATATCCCGCAATAACAATCGCAAAAGAAATTTCCAGAATTGAAGAGGCGGAGATATTATTCGTAGGAACGCCTAATGGGATGGAATCGAAAATAATACCTAAAGAAGGTTATAAATTTGCTTCAATCCATGCATACGGCCTGAAGAGATCGTTTACGGTTAAAAATATTGCAAACCTTGCAGTAACAGCCAAAAGCGTATTCAGGGCAAAGAAGATCCTGAAGGAATTCAATCCTGACGTAGTCATTGGAACAGGAGGATATGTCTGCGGTCCGATTCTCATGGCGGCTGCGCTCCAGGGGATTCCGACATTGATTCAGGAACAGAATGTTATTCCAGGGATAACCAACAAGATCCTGAGCCGGTTTGTCGATCGTATTGCTTTAGGCTATAAAGAAGCGGCACATCGTTTCCCTGATGCAGGCAAATGCGTCTATACAGGAAATCCGATCCGCAGGGATATTCTTGCTTATAACAGAGCTGATGCAAGAAAAGAGCTGGGGATTTCAGAGGACACATTTATGGTTCTCATAACCGGCGGAAGCCGCGGAGCAAGAAGCATAAATCATGCGATGATTGGCGTGCATAAGCATTTTGGAAAGGGAAATCGTGATATTCTGCTTTACCATGTTACAGGATCCCTTGGATATCAGGATGTTTTGAAAGAACTGGAAAACTCGGATGAGAAATCAAACGATACGGTAAGTCACATTGTTGAGTATGAGTATCAGATGCCGAAAGTGCTGGCGGCTGCTGATTTGATCATCTGCCGCGCCGGAGCTATCAGCCTTGCCGAACTTTCTGCAAGAGAGCTTCCGTCAATTCTGGTGCCGTATCCATACGCTGCTGAAGATCATCAGACATTCAATGCACGGGTGTTTGAGAAAAATGGAGCGGCTTATGTTATTCTGGACAAAGAATTAACGGATGAAGCATTGATTGATAAAATTGAACTTCTTATGGATAATCCCGAAGAGCTTAAAAATATGGCGCAGAAGGTTACCGGTTTGAGGAAGATTCATGCTGGTGAAGATATAGCCCATCTGGCTCTAACTTTGGCGGAACAAAGGAAGACAAAAAAATGAATTTAAATAATTATAAAACTGTTTTTTTCATCGGAATCGGCGGAATGGGAATGCGCGCATTAGCGGCAATTCTGCTGGACAAAGGATTTGCCGTTAAGGGTTCAGATAAGAATAATTCTGATTTCCTGAAAGATATCGCATCCAAAGGGGCAGAAGTTTTCATTGGACATAAAGCTGAACATGTGCATGGGGCTGACTGCGTTATCATTTCAACTGCAATTGCTGAGGATAATCCTGAATTGGTCGAAGCAAAGAGGCTCGGGATCCCGGTGTTCCATAGATCGGATGTACTTGCATCTGTTTTGAGCTGGGGAAAGGCTATTACGGTAGCAGGAGCTCATGGGAAATCGACGACATCCGCCATGATTGGCGAAATATTCTTTGAATCTGGAGAAGATCCCACTATCGTTCTGGGGGCATCAGCAAGCTATATCAATGGCAATTCCTATTTAGGGAAAGGTGATTATGTCATTGCTGAAGCCGATGAAAGCGACGGTTCATTCTTGAAGTTCAATTCTTATGTAACTGTCGTTATGAACATCGAAGATGATCATCTGGACCATTATGGAAGCATTGAAAATATCAGGAAGGCCTTCGTCGAGTTTATAGAAAAAATTCATGATGCTTCAGGAGCAGCTATTCTTTGCAATGACAGCGAAGGCATTCGAGCCGTAATACCATCCATTGACAAGAAAATAATCACATATGGTATCGATGTGAAGTCTGATTACATGGCAGTCAACCGTAAATATGAGAACGGCTATTTCTGCTTTGATGTGATTCATGAAAACGATAACCTGGGTACCATCAAGCTGCAGATTCCCGGAGTTCACAATACAAGAGATGCTTTGGGAGCGGTTGCGACTGCGTTATACTGCGAAATTCCTTTTGACAAGATTGCTGCCGCACTGAGTAATTTCTGCGGAGTCAAGAGAAGATTCGAAACGAAGGCTAAAATTGATGATCTTTGGATCATTGATGACTATGCTCACCATCCCACAGAAATAAAAGCGACTTTAAAGGGTGCAAGAGAAACTGGAAGCCGCAGGATGATCTGCGCTTTTCAGCCGCATAGATATTCAAGGACAAAACTTCTCAAGGACGAATTTGCTGATGCGTTCGTGGATGCGGATGTTATTTTCTTTACGGACATCTACAGTGCCGGTGAAAAGCCTATAGAAGGAATTGATGGAAAGTTGATTCCGGAAATTGTCAAGGCTAAATTCCCTGACAAGGAAGTTTATTACGTAGAAAATGTTAATGATTTGCCGGAAAAGTTATATGATTTCCTCAGGCCTCATGACATGTTTATAACCATGGGAGCTGGTAATATTTATACTGCCGGTGAAAAGTTGATAGAATTGATTAAAGAAAAGGGAATAGCAAGTGATTACAAAAAATAGCAAGATTGTCGTTTTAATGGGCGGTCCGTCTACGGAAGCCGAAATTTCCAAAAAAACAGGTAAAGCTGTAGCCGATGCACTTTTATCATTAGGGTATAACGTAACACCGTGTGAATATATACCGGACCATGTGGTCGAAGATCTGAAAAGACTGTCCGCTGAAGTCGTCTTTATTGCACTCCACGGCAAGTATGGCGAGGATGGAACTATTCAAAGCGTCCTTGAACTTGCTAAAATACCATATACCGGTTCTGGTGTGACCTCCAGTGCCATCACTATGGATAAAATCGTATCAAGCCGCATATTCAAGCAGGCAGGACTTCCCATGTCGAAGTCCCAGGCGTATTATCTGAGCGAAGGTATTGATGCTGCAGAAAAGGAGATCTTGAATGAGTTCTCTTTCCCTGTAGTATTGAAGCCTGCCTGTGAGGGTTCAACGATCGGAATTGAGATTGTAAGAGAAAAAGAAAACCTTCATGAAGCTTTGCAGAGAGTTTTCCAGGTTGAGCCGCGAATCCTGGCTGAATCCTACCTGGCAGGAGATGAATTTACCGTATCTGTACTGGACGGACATGCACTGCCGGTCATACAGATCTGTCCTCACTCCGGTCAGTATGACTTTCATTCAAAATATACAAAGGGCGCAACCGATTATATCGTGCCGGCCAATATCCCTGCTGAACTTTCCGGCTTAATGGGATCCATCGCTGAAAAGGGCTATAAAGTCGCAGAGTGTGCCGGTGTTGTAAGATTTGACTTCAAACTGGATTCAGAAGGGCGGCCTTTTATTCTGGAAGCGAATTCAATACCGGGGATGACAGCAACAAGTCTCGTTCCAAAGGCTGCAGCAGCTGCCGGGATTGATTTCCCTGAACTTTGTGAAAAGATTCTCCTGGAAGCAGGTTTAAACAAAGTTTAAGCATTTTTATGGGTAAACGTGATTATGGATAATTTTAAGAGCTTCAATGATTTTCGCAAAGAACAGCATAGGGAAACAACGCGCAGCAGCTATGCTGATAGTAACGAAAATCATCAGCAGGCAATCTCAACAGAAGAGGAGACCGTAAGCAGTACTATTAATACTGCAAGTTCTCCTAAACCTCGGCGTAGAAGAAAAAGAAGCACTTTAAATTATAAGAAAATTCTTATTTTGACTGCTGCCTTTATATGTGTATTTATTGTAAGCCTTTTCTTCCTTCCGATTTCCCTTGGGAGCATAGTCATCAAAGGATCGAATACGATTACGCTGGATGATGTTTTATTTGAGGCGAAGATAAAGACTCCTGTGAATACCCTGCGGGTAAGCGGCTCAGCGATAGAAGATGCATTATCTCATGACTATAGAGTCGAAAAGGTTAATGTCACACGAGTTTTCCCGCTTACGATCGATGTGGATATAACAGACCGGATCCCCCTGGCTGTTGTGCAGGATGATTATGGATATGCCTTTATTGATAAGACCGGACTTGTTATGGAAACCGTTCAATCCATCCATAAAGTCAGTGTACCGATGATTACAGGAAAGCGTTTCGGAAATCTGCTGATCGGTGATCATGTCAGCGGTGATGAAATAGATAAGGCCATGCAGTTTTTGAATCATTTAAAACCTGAAAGTGTACAAGACTTTTCGGAAATCAATATAGGAAATCCGCAGAACATAATCGCTTACACCAGAGACGGCATAACCGTCCGGCTTGGGAACGGATCGCAGATCGATAAACAGGCCGAGCTTGCGGAAGATATGGTCGGGGATGTGAAGGCCAGAGGTCTCTCTGTCGAATTTGTAGATGCCAATCTTGCATCGCCTTATATTAAATTAAAGAAATAGCTCACATTCTTTTAGTTTCTTTTGGGAATGTTTTCTATAGATGTGGCGAACTTACTTAAATTATTGTACAATGTAAAATATAACTGACGTGAACATAGGTGAACTAGGTCAATACATGACGCAAAATATCCTGGAGGAGGAGTGAACATGGAACAATCTGAAATTGCAAAAATTAAAGTTATTGGTGTTGGCGGCGGCGGAAACAATGCTGTAAACCGTATGATTGATGAACAGGTTAAAGGTGTTGAGTTTATTGCCGTTAATACTGAACTGCAGGTTTTAAATAAATCTGAAGCTGAAACAAAAATTCAGATCGGTGAAAAATTAACAAAAGGTCTGGGCGCTGGTGCAAAACCGGAAATTGGCGAACAGGCAGCTGAGGAATCAAGAGAAGATCTGACCAAAGCATTGACCGGAGCCGATATGGTATTCGTTACAGCCGGAATGGGCGGCGGCACAGGAACCGGTGCTGCTCCTGTAGCTGCGCAGTGTGCAAGAGAATTAGGCGCTCTGACTATTGCAGTTGTAACCAAGCCATTTTCCTTTGAAGGCAAGGTTAGAGCTAAGAATGCTGAAGAAGGCATTGAACGTTTGAAAAACAATGTTGATGCAATCCTCGTCGTTCCTAACGATAAATTGATGGGAATTATTGATAAGAAAACATCAATCAAGAATGCATTCAAAACAGCAGATGATGTTCTTCGTCAGGGAATTCAGGGTATTTCCGATTTGATTACAGTACCTGGAATCATCAACCTGGATTTTGCAGATGTCAGGACCATCATGAGCGATCAGGGTGAAGCATTAATGGGAATCGGCATCGGTACCGGCGATAACAGAGCCAGCGATGCAGCTACCATGGCAATCAACAGCCCGCTTCTTGAACGCAGCATTGATGGAGCAAAAGGCATTATCATCAATATTACAGGCAATGAAGACCTCGGTCTTTTCGAAATTAATGAAGCTTCTCAAATTATTACAGAAGCTGCTGATCCAGATGCTAATATCATTTGGGGAACATCTGTCGATCCGGATCTTGATAACGATACAGTAAAGATTACTGTTATTGCTACCGGCTTCGGCGACAAAAAGAAACCATCACCTAATTCTGTTGGGCCAAGATTCAGTAATTCTGTACGCCCCAACCCGGGTATTGCGGTTCCGGAATTCCTCAGAAAATAAGCTATAACCTGAAAAGCCACACCGCGGTTGCAGTGTGGCTTTTTCTTCCACTTTCTATAATCTAAGGAGAGATAGACATGAGATGCCCTTATTGCAGCAGTGCAGACACCAAGGTAACAGATTCCAGAGATACAGATGATGGTGCATCCATTCGCAGACGCCGCCAGTGTCTTTCCTGCGGAAGACGTTTTACCACCTATGAAACTGTAGAACAAGCGCCTCTTCGCGTTATCAAAAAAGATGGAACACGTGAAGTCTTTAACAGGAATAAGCTGAGAAGCGGGTTGATCAGAGCTTGCGAAAAGAGAAATATCACCTCGGAGCAAATTGAAAATATTGTTGATGTTGTTGAGAGAAAAGTTAGAAGCGATCTTGGCCAGGAAGTTTCTACCGAAATGATTGGCAATATTGTTATGGAAGAATTGCGGAAACTGGATCAGGTTGCTTATGTAAGGTTTGCATCGGTTTATCGTGAGTTTAAGGATATCGGCAGTTTTATGAGCGAACTCGAAGCATTAATGAAGAGTTCGAAGGCGAAATCTGCTGATTCTGATACTGCGAAGACTAAAAAGACAGAGGATAATAATGATACCAAATGATTTGATATTGAAGTGTTTTGAAGAACACGAAAATGTTTTGAATAAAACTAAAATGCTTGCACCGGTTATAGAAGAAGCGGCTGCATTATGCGCGCATACACTTCAGTCTGGGAATAAGATACTTGTCTGCGGTAATGGAGGAAGTGCAGCTGATTCTCAGCATATTGCCGCTGAGTTTGTAGGAAGATATCATAATGAGAGAAAATCACTTCCTGCTATAGCTCTGACGACAGATTCTTCTATTTTAACTGCAGTAGGGAACGATTATGATTTTGACCTTGTTTTTTCCAGACAGGTGAGCGGTTTAGGCGTTTCAGGAGATCTGCTTTGGGCTATATCGACGAGCGGAAACAGCAAAAATGTCAATGAAGCTTTAAAGACAGCCCGCAGCAAGGGACTGAAGACAATCGGATTTACAGGACATGAGGGTGGATTGATGAAATCTTTGTGTGATGTTGCGATTGTTGTTCCCGCTGATGTTACTGCAAGAATACAGGAAATGCATATTTTATGTGCACATATTATTTGTCAGATTATTGATGATATGGAATGGTAAATTCAATGAACACCATTAAGAAAGCGATAATCTTTGACCGAGATGGTGTACTTAATAAGGATAAGGGATATATACATTCCTGGGATGAATTAGAATGGATTGATGGAGCCCGTGAAGCAGTTGCCAGGCTGACAGAGGACGGATGGCTTCTTTTTGTCGCTACAAATCAAAGCGGTGTAGCAAGAGGCTATTATACAGAAAGCGACGTTCAATTGCTTCATGAACAAATGAATTCTTCTTTTCGTGAATTAGGCGGAAATATAACGAAATTCTTTTATTGTCCCCATTTACCAGGTGCACCTGTGAAGAAGTACGATGTTGTCTGTGATTGCAGAAAACCCGCTCCAGGGATGATTATCAGGGCAATAAACGAGTATAATCTTCCCAAGGATCAAGTTTTCCTTTTCGGTGATTCCGATAGGGATATTAAAGCCGCAGAAGCGGCGGGTATTAAGGGATTCCTGTTTGATGGGACAAATCTTAAGGACTTTGTATATCAAAAATTAGCTGGTTTAGGATATAGAGACAATGGCAAGGAAGACATATAAAAACATATTGATTGTTAAAATGAGCTCTTTGGGGGATATCATTCACGCACTTCCTTCTTTGTATGCTCTGAGAAAATCTTTCCCGGAAGCCCGCATAACCTGGGCTGTTCATCCTGCGTTTGCAAAGATTCTTCCTGAACTTCCCTGGATTGATGAAATATTTCTGGTTGATAGAAAAAAGATTAAGGATTTAAAGTATCTTTTATCTGTCAGAAAAGAACTTCACAGCAGGAAGTTTGATCTGGTCATAGATCTTCAAATGATAGCCAAAAGTGCGATTATTGCAGCATTTTCCGGATGCAGCACAAGGATTGGGTATAATGACGCACGTGAAGGCAGCTTCCTAGTAAGCAAACCGATTTCCGGACCTCACAAGCATGGACATATTATTGAACAGCTCCTTGACGTAATGAGATACCTGGGATGTAATTGTGATGAAATCGAATTCCCGATCAGGGATTGCTCAAAGCAGGAAGAGACTGTGAAGGCAAAGTTGGCCCAGCATGGTGTCAATGGGGATTATGTCGTCATTGTCCCGGGGACCCGCGGCGAGGAAAAGAAATGGCCGATAGAATACTGGGGTGAATTAGCAAAAGAATTCTCAGCCCTGGGGATTTATACAGTCATATCTGGTACAAAAAATGAGAAGGATTTATCCGAGAAAATTACCGGTTATTACACATCATCATATATAGTTGATTTTGTTGGTGAGACAGACCTTCTCGAACTGGCTGCACTCGAAAAGATGGCATCGCTGCATATTTCCAGCGATACGGGTCCACTGCATATCGCTAATGCAATGCATACACCGATCATTGCTTTGTTTGGTCCTACGAAAGCCGACAGAAGCGGGCCTTATGGCAATGATAACAGTGTCATCTTGACGGCCGGTGATGGTAAAATGAGTTCAATCGCCGTTTCTACGGTTTACGATAAGGCAAAAGAGATATTGAAGCTCTAACCAGCGGCTGGAGTATTTTTATGTAAGCTTAATTGGTATTCACTATGGAATTAATAACAAGTCAGACTAACAGATGGTTAAAATGCGCGATGCAGCTGAAGCATCGGAAATACAGGGACAAATTTGGATTATTTGTTATGGAGGGAATCCGTAGTGTTTATGATGCCAATGATTTAGGAATTGAAGACTGCATATGCTTTTTTACAGCACGGTATGCAGATGATTCAAATTTAAATCAGTTTTTTGAACGTGCGAAAATTCTCCATTGAAATTACTGCTTATAGATGATAAATTAATGAAATTAATATCATCTACGGAACACAGTCAGGGAATACTTCTTATAGTAAAAAAGGAAGTGCCTGATCCCGCGCGTTTAAAGAATCCCATGAAAGGCAGATATGTCTTATTAGACAGCATACAGGATCCGGGAAATATCGGTACTATTATCAGGACTGCGGCAGCTGCTGAAGTAAAGGGATTCTTCTTACGAAAGGCTGTACAGATGCTTACTCAGACAAAGCAGTCAGAAGTTCCATGGGAAGCATTTTAAGAATCCCTGTCTACGAAAATATTTCACTGGAGTTTCTGCAGGATCTGAAGAAATCCGGGATATCATTCATTGGGACTGCATTAAAAAATGCGCTGCCTTATAAAGAGGCAAATGTTCCAGAGGATTGTATTTTTGTATTCGGGAATGAAGGAAATGGAATCAGTCCGGAAATTCTGGCAATGACAGACTTTAATGTATATATACCGATTGCCGGTGTTGAGTCATTAAATGTTGCCATAGCATCTGCAATTATTTTGTTTCATTTCAAAGATTGACAAAATAAAGCTTTGGGAACGTATATTCATGATGTGTTTTAAAAAAGAGAATGTACCGGTTGATGCTGTACATTTTCAGGGTCTGGAGAAGCTATGAAAAAAAGGTTGATTGTTAATGCCGATGATTTCGGAATTCACGAGACTGTGAATAAAGCAGTTTATCGGGGATTTGAATCGGGTATACTGACAAGTACTTCGATTATGGCTGGAGGACGCGCCTTTGATGATGCTGTTGCTATGGCCAAAACAATGGGGGATATAGGGATAGGAATTCATTTGACTCTTGTTGGCGGGCTGGAAACAGTGCTGCCTCAGGCTGAGGTCCCTTCCATAACTTGGGATAATGGCGTGCTTTGCAATAATTATGTTGACTTGATCCTGCGTGATCTGAAGGGATTGATACGCGCAGAGGATGTATATAATGAATGGGATGCCCAGATAAGAAAGATTCTTGATACAGGGCTTTCGGTCACGCATATTGATGGACACCAGCATATGCATATGTGGAATAATTTTTTTCCCATCGCGTTAAGCCTGGCAAAGAAATACAAGATACACTGCATGCGTGTTCCTGATGAAAGTCTCACCTTTGGCCTTTCTTTCAGGCCAAAGAGTTTATTCAGATTTTCTGCTAAAAATGCATTGTCTCTGATGGCAAGGAATCATCGGGACAGTCTGAAGAAAGCAGGAATCAAATCAAATGATCATTTTTTCGGAATGCTTTATGGAGGGCATTTCCACGAGCAGCGGATGTATGATGCTGCCGGGAAGCTTGAAGCAGGTGTTACCGAGTTTATGTGTCATCCCGCTGCAAACTCGCAATTGATGGAATCAACATTCCATTGGGGTTATCATGGTGAGGATGAGTTAAAGGCCTTGCTTTCGCTCCGACTAAAGAACGAGCTCAAAGAAAAGGATGTGGAGTTAATTTCATACAGGGATCTATGATTCATCTTATAATCTCTGAAGTTCCTTTTATTTGTTAAATACCGGGCATATTGAATGCATTTGATGTTGAAGAGCATCATTCAATTATTTAAATCAAGGAGTATTTATGAAGAAAAAGGATCAACAGTTTTATTTAGTAGATCTTAAAATACTTCCTGAAGCCATAAAGAAAACAATCCGGGTAAAAGAAATGCTTCAGGACGGGACTTGCGGATCTATTAATGAAGCCGTGAAAAAAGTGGATATCAGCAGAAGTGCATATTATAAATATAAAGACCATGTTGCCCCTGCATTTGAAACAGAAAAAGATAAGATAGTCGTTCTTTTCCTGGTAATGTCGGATGATTTTGCAGTTTTCAACCGAGTTCTTAGAAGAATTGTCAAGGATCGGAATGAAATTATTTCTCTAAACAGGGGTATCCCTGCAGAGAAGCTCGTTGCGGTTACTATAACAATAAAGACTGAGGAATCTTTATCATACCTTCAATATTTACAGGAGACGATCAAAGAAATGAAAGGAAATCCAGTCTCTGATATTTGAGGCAAGAGGAGAATTAACATGAGAGAAATCAATATTGCGTTACTTGGTTTTGGAACTGTAGGCAGCGGTGTTGCTGAGGTAATACGGAGAAATGGCAAGATTATTGAAGATCAGATTGACTGCAAACTTCGTATCACGCATGTTCTGGTAAGAAATACTGAAAAGTACAGAGATCTGGATATCCTGAAGGATGTTGTCGTAACAGATGACTTCAACTGTGTTATAGATGCCGCCCCAGAGATCATTATTGAAGTGATGGGGGGAATTCATCCTGCGAAAGAATACATTTTTGAAGCTCTCAACCATAGGATCAATGTTGTAAGTGCCAATAAGGATCTGGTGGCCCTTTTCGGCCCGGAAATTATGCATACGGCAACCGAGAACAAGGTAAACTTCTCCTGCGAGGCGAGTGTAGCAGGGGGGATACCGATCTTAAAGCCGCTGCATGACTCTTTGGCGGCAAATCAGATAGAAAGCATCATCGGTATCGTAAATGGAACGACGAACTTTATATTGTCAGATATGGATGATTCCGGTGTAAGCTATTCTGATGCGCTGAGGGTTGCACAGAAAAAAGGATATGCCGAAGCTGACCCGACCAATGATGTGTGCGGATATGATGCAGCGCGAAAACTTGCCATTCTTGCATCCATCGGTTTCCGTGCCAATGTCACATTTGACGATGTTCTTGTAGAAGGCATTGAAAAGATTTCACAAAAGGACATCCAGTATGCCAGTGAGATGAATTATACGATAAAGCTTCTTGCTGTTGCTATGAGGCAGGAAAACGGCATAGCTCTCAATGTTTATCCGGCATTTGTTCCTAGAAGCCATCCGCTTGCATCAGTCAAGGGATCTTATAATGCAATTTACGTTACTGGCAATATTGTCGAGGATGTAATGTTTTATGGCAGGGGCGCCGGTTCTCTTCCTACAGCCAGTGCTGTTATGGGAGATGTCATAAGCACAGCAAAGCATATTTTGAATCATTCAACCGGAACAGAAATGATGCTTACTGAAACGAAGCGTATTCCTTTCTATTCTTCGCTTAAACTGAAAAATGCATATTATTTCAGACTTCTTGTAGATGATATGACAGGCGTACTTTCTCAGATTGCTGCTGCTTATGCCGACAACAATATCAGTATCAGAGAAGTTGTCCAGAAGAGCAGGATTGAGGACGCAGCTGAATTGATGATTATTACCGAAGAAACTCCGAGGGAGAATATTATTCATGTTGAAAAGGCGCTTCAGGTACTTCCGTGCATGAGGCAGGTTGCAAATATTATAAGGGTAATGGATGATGGCAAGAGGTAAAACATATATAGTCCGCGTCCCGGCAACAACAGCGAATATAGGAAGCGGATTTGATACACTGGGGATGTCTCTGGGACTTTATAATGTGGTGCAGTTCGTACCTGATGAGAATGTCAAGCTTGAGGATACGATGATTGATGCAGAAGGCGAAGGTGTCGATCAGATTACTACAGGCCTGGATAATATGATTATTAAGGCTATGAATGTTACCGCTTCCAAAGCAGGGCGCACACTTCCTGGCGGCAGTATGTACCTGATCAACAGAATTCCTTTTGCAAGAGGGCTGGGAAGCAGTTCAGCAGCACTTGCCTCCGGGGTTTTCCTTGCGAATCTGCTGATGGGAGAACCTTTCAACAGGAAAGAACTTCTTGACATAACGGCTGAAATGGAAGGCCACCCTGATAATGCAGCTCCTGCAATTTTAGGCGGCTTCTGCATGGCTCTTATAGAGAATGGAAATGTCGTAGCTGAGCGCATCGATATTCCCTCTCAATGGAAGGCAGTCGTCGCTATACCTGATTTTGAGCTGCATACAGAAAAAGCCCGTGCGGTTTTGCCTGCATCTTATGTCAGAAGTGATGTTGTCCATAACATAGGTGCCGTATCATTTTTAATGGCAGCCTTTATGTATAACAAGCCGGAATATCTTAAGTTTGGTCTGGACGATCATGTTCATGTTCCTTATCGTTTAGGTCTTATACCAGGTTCGGAAGAAGTCATAAGAAGCAGTGTAAAAGCTGGTGCTTATGGAGCGACGATAAGCGGATCCGGTCCTACCATTATTGCATTTTCGCCATCGGATAAAGCACATCTTGTTGGTGAAAGCATGGTGAGTACTTTCAAGCATCATGGAATAACATCTTCATATATCGTGCTTGACTTTGACCAGTCCGGGATCAGTGCGGTCTGACTTGACAAAAACGCAGATTCTGTGTATTCTAGTACTTGTAGTATCTGTCGGGACGTAGCTCAGTTTGGTAGAGCGCTACCTTGGGGTGGTAGAGGTCGCATGTTCGAATCATGTCGTTCCGACCATTTTTCTACCTTATTATATTTATTATTTTCAATGAATAGAGGTCTTTCATTTGAACAGAGTCAAATCAGTTATTCTGCTGACACTGCTCAGCGTAATCCTAATGGCAATTGGCGGTGCCTTTGGCGGCAGATCGGGAGCATTTACAATGCTTCTGGTATCTTTTGGCATTAATTTTATTACTTACTGGAACTGTGATAAAATTGCTTTGGCACAGTATGATGCCAAGTATGTATCACCTCAGGATGTTCCTGAATTGTACGATCTGGTTGGAAAGCTTTGCCAAAATGCAAAGATACCTATGCCGAAACTTTATGTAATTCCTACAGATGTCCCTAATGCTTTTGCAACTGGCCGTAATGTAAATCATGCAGCAGTAGCAATAACGGAAGGACTTCTTTCCAGATTAAATAAAGATGAATTGGCCGGAGTAATAAGTCATGAGTTGTCACACATTCGACATCATGATACACTTATAATGACTCTAGCAGCATCTATTGCTTCGGCAATAGGCTATATTGCACAGATGGCACAGTGGTTCGCAATTTTTGGCGGGCGTGATGAGAATGGCGAACGTATGAATCCTGTAGCATTAATTGTTACAATAGTGCTTGCTCCATTGGCAGCAACGCTGATTCAGTTCGCACTTTCCCGTTCCAGAGAATATATGGCTGATGCATCAGGCGCTGAAATTTCAGGGAAGCCGCTTGCACTTGCCAGTGCTCTCGAAAAACTGGATAATTATGCCCATCATGTAGTTATGCCCGGTGCTAAGCCGGCTACTAGTGGCTTGTTTATCATTAACCCTCTTTCTGCGGTTGGTGGTATTGAAAATTTATTTTCTACGCATCCATCTACGGCGGATCGTGTGAAAAGACTGCGTGAAATCGCAGCAAGAATGCATTAAGACAATTATTTTTAAGGAGGCGTTTTATGTCAGCTATTGAAAAAACTCTTGTTCTTGTAAAACCGGATGGTGTTAAAAAACATATTTGTGGTGAAGTCATCTCCCGTTTTGAAAGAAAAGGCCTGGAAGTTGAAGCTATTAAAATGATTCAGGTTCCGGAAGAATTGGCAAAGAAACATTATGCAGAACATGAAGGAAAAGGATTCTTCAAGGATCTTATCGCTTTCATCACTTCTGGTCCTGTACTCGCTATGGTTATCAAAGGTGAAAACGCAGTTGCTGCTGTCCGCCAAATCAACGGCGCTACCGATCCGCTGAAAGCTGTACCAGGCTCCATCCGTGGTGATTTCGCAACTTCTATTGATGAAAATGTCGTTCATGCATCTGATGCTCCAGAAACAGCAGAAAGAGAAATCGGTCTTTGGTTCCCTGAATTAAAGAAATAAGGTGATCTTATGTCGAAAGTATACACGCGTACAGGAGATAGAGGTAAAACAAGTCTTTATACCGGAGAGCGTGTTTCTAAAGATAGTTTACGCGTTGAAGCCTATGGCTCGGTAGATGAGGCAGACTCCGTTCTTGGGCAGGCAAGGGCTTTTGCAGTTCATGAAAATGTAAAATCTACAATTTATAAGCTGCAAAAAGATCTTTGGATGCTCATGGCTGATGTTGCCAGTGTAGGTAATGAACCTAATATCAAGCCAGAGGACGTAACTGAGTTGGAACGTCTGATTGACAGTTACACAGAATCATTACAGCCGTTGGATCATTTCCTCGTTCCAGGCGAAACAAAGAGTGAAAGTTTCCTGAACGCAGCAAGAAGTGTTGTCAGACGAGCTGAAAGGGCAATGTGGAGACTTAATGAATCAGAACCTGTAAATGAAGTGGACATACGTTATCTTAATCGACTTTCAGATCTTTGCTTTACTTTGGGAAGATACGAATCTGAAGTAAAGTAATCTTAAACAGAATTGATTTTGTGTGGAGGAGATATTCATATTATTGAATATCTCCTCTTACTATTTTATAATCGTATCTGAGATTGAATATTATCTATTGCCCATTAATATTGCCCATTAATATTGCCCATTAATATGGAATGAATTTAAATGCCGGAATACAATTTTGAGTACGGTTTCTGCTTAGTACTCAGCTTTATGGAGGAATTAGGATAATCATGGAATTATTAGCACCTGCTGGCTCACCAGAACATTTAATAGCTGCCTTGGATGGAGGCGCTGATGCGGTTTATCTTGGAGGAAAGAGTTTTAGTGCGCGTAAATTTGCAGGTAATTTCTCTCCTGAAGAAATGCAGGATGCCGTTCGTCTGGCTCATACCAGAGGAGTGGCTGTCTATGTCACTCTGAATACACTGATCGGTGATATTGAAATGGAGTCATTGAAAGAATATCTGGTATTCCTTAGCTCCATTAATATTGATGGCTTGTTAATACAGGATCTCGGCTGTATTGATCTTATAAAGGAGCTGGCGCCTAATATTCCGCTTCATGCCAGCACGCAGATGACGGTTTCCAATTTGGCCGGTGTAAAGTTTCTTGAATCTTTAGGCTTCAAGCGCGTCGTTTTATCGCGTGAATTGTCACTTACGGAAATCAGGAATATTGTTTCTTCCTGCAGTGTCGAGATTGAAGTGTTTATTCATGGTGCGCTCTGCGTCTGCTATTCCGGACAGTGCCTGATGAGCAGCTTTAGCGGCGGACGGAGCGGAAACAGGGGAGCCTGTGCCCAGCCGTGCAGAAAACCTTATGACCTTGTTGATCTTTCCGGACAGACCATCAACAAGGAAAAGGGCAGGTATATATTGAGCCTGAAAGATTTGATTGGCCTGGATTCCGTTCCTCAGCTGCTGGATGCAGGGGTTAAGTCTTTGAAGATCGAAGGACGCATGAAAAGTCCGAAATATGTGTATAACACAGTCTCTGCGTACAGAAAAGCAATTGATGCGGCTGAGGAAGGTGCTGTATTTAAAGATCACGGCAAAGAAGTCATCCGTCTTAAATCAGAGTTTAACCGCGGATATACGACTGGTTATCTGGATGATGATATCAGCGCTGACATGGTAACAGAATTTGCACCGGGAAATCGTGGCATTGAAGCCGGAGTCGTAAGGAATATCCATCATGATGAATTTGAGTTTGCATCTGCAGCTGATATAAGAAGACAATCTGCTACCGGCATTACATTTATTTCGAATAAAAGAACAATTGAATTTGTTCCGATGAAAAATGTATACAGAAAAGGCCGCGGGATCTATCAGGTCAAAACAAAGATAAGACCCATGACGAAGGGGCAGGTCTTTTGGATTTTGGATCCGGGAAAAAATACCTACACATTAAAGGATATGGATCAAAAGATATTAATAGATGCTTCTTTGTCTGCCAAGCCGGACAGAAATGTGGAATTAATTATTCGTGATCAGGACGGCAATGTTGCCAAAATTACGTCCTCTTATATTGCCCAAACCGCAATGCATGGTGCTACACAGGACAGCATCGTCCGGGAACAGTTATCCAGGCTCGGAAATACGGTGTTCGAATTAAATGACCTGGAAGTCAGCAATGAGGGATGTCTGCTGCCTAAAAGTGTCTTGAACCATTTGAGACAGGACGCAATTCTTGAATTGCAGGATATCAGGGTAAAAAGGCATGAAGAGAATATAAAGACCGGTGAAGAAAACTGGACCGGTGCAAATATTTCACAAACCCTGGATGAAAAGAAGGATGCCCGGATCTGGGTAAGAACAAATTCCCTGCGGCATATAAAGGAAGCTGTTTCGCAGGGAATAAAAGGCTTTATTTTCGGCGGCGATTCCTTTGATCATGTACCAGTGAAGATGGATGATTATATGAAGGCTGCTGAATTCTGCAGGAATAATGATGCTGAGATTATTTTTGCTACACCGAGAGTTGTCAGAGATAAATACGAAAAGCAGGCTTCCCGGAGATTTCTAAAAATATTGGAAAATGTAAGGCCGGATGGAATTCTGGTTGAATTCTTGGGAGCCCTTGAATGGCTTAAGGATTTACATGACGGGATACCGGTATATGCCGGATCTTCATTGAATATATTTAACAGCGAAGCAGCAGATACATTGACACGATGGGGATTCAGCGGCGTATTGCTGTCCCAGGAACTGACGATACCCCAGATCAGAGGAATCAGAAGGGAAAGCAGGATACCTTTAGCCGTCTATGCGTATGGACGCACAGAATTAATGGTGTCAGAATATTGTGTGATCAACTCAGTTTGCGGAGATATCGATAAATCCCATTGTCCGGGATATTGCCAGCAGAAACGCTACTTTCTTAAGGACGATACGGGAAGGCTATTCCCCGTGAGAACTGATGAATGGTGCCATATGCATATCCAGAATTCAAGTGTTTTGGATATGAGACCGTATATTTCACAGCTTGCAGAGAGCGGAATTAACGCATTATGTCTGGATTTCAGGGGCATTGATGAATCTGTAAGCGATGTGTGCAGTGATTATGTGCAAATACTGAATGGCAATAAAATGCCGCCAGATCCTTCAGAGAGAGGAAACAGCCGTAAGATAAGCCGTGGTCACTTTTTCAAAGGAGTGTTGTAAATTGGAGCAGGATGTATTAAACATCTTAGATTTTGATCAGATACGCAGCAAATTAGTAGAACTAGCCCCATCAACCATGGCTAAAATAATGGCATCCGAATTAACGCCGTCATCAATGCCCGAAATTATCGATCAAAAACTTACGGAAACGGAAGAGGCAGTCATACTGCTTCAAAGAGAAGTGTCTTCTCCATTGGGAGAAACACATGATATAAGAAAGATCATAGAGAAAGCACAAAAAGATATTATCCTGCTTTCTAATGAATTCATCGATTTGAACTCATCCCTTCTGACGTATAAGAGCATGAATTTGTACTTCGCAGGGGAAAGACATTTGAGGTATCCGGTCTTAGAGGAAATCTCACGGCTCATTGAGCCATTGGATCGTCTTACTGACCGCATTGGAAGGGTGTTTGATGAGCATGGGGAAGTGAAGGACTCGGCTTCTCCAAGACTGTCCCAGATACGTTCCCAAAAGGATCGTATTAAGTCAAGAATCAGGCACTTCTTCCAGCAGATTCTTGTAAATAAAGATTATTCCACTTACTTCCAGGATTCCATTATTACACAAAGAGACGGCAGATATGTTGTCCCCGTAAAGGAAGAATACCGGTATAAATTTAAAGGGATTGTTCATGACAGGTCCTCAACCGGACAAACTCTTTTTATGGAACCGATGGAATCGATCCAGTTAAATAATGATCTTGCAGAACTTTCTGTGGAAGAGTCTCAGGAAATTCAGACGATTCTGAAGAATCTGACCGATAATGTAAAAAAGAATGTAAATGTTATCAGCAAGGATTTCAAAGTTGTTTCTGAACTGGAATTTATCCTGACACGAGCTAAACTAGCATTGAATATGAAGGGCGTAAGGGCGGTATACTCACCGAAGGGAATACTGGACTTAAAAAATGCACGTCATCCCTTGATTCCTGAAAAGTCAGTTGTACCGGTTTCTCTGACACTTGGAAAGGATTTCAACATACTTATTATTACCGGATCCAATGCCGGCGGCAAAACTATCGCGATGAAAACTGCCGGACTGCTTTCCGTCATGAACCAATGCGGCCTTTTCATACCAGCCGATGAGGGTTCAACGCTTCCCGTATACAAGCATATTTATGCCATCATAGGTGATGATCAGAGCATTCAGTATAACTTATCAACCTTTTCAAGTTATGTAACGCAGCTTTCAGATATTTTGAAGAATGTCAATTCGGATGATTTAGTCCTTTTGGATGAATTGGGATCCGGGACTGATCCGATTGAAGGCGCATCTTTGGCACAGTCGATTACTGAATTCTTAAATGACAGGAATGTATCGTCTCTTATTACATCTCATTTTAATGAAATGAAAAAATTGGCATATGAGACAGAGGGATTGGAAAATGCTTTTGTTGAGTTTGATGAAATCACTCTTGGGCCTACCTACCATCTGGTAATAGGGATGGCGGGGAGCAGCAATGCTTTCAATATCTGCAAAAGATTGGAGATTCCTGATGGGATTATAGAAAGAGCTGAAGATTTAAAGAAAATGTCACCTTTAAATAACATGGAAGAGGTAATGGCCAAGCTTAATGCCCAAAGCAGGGAATTATCAAAAGAGCGTACCAATCTTCAGAATCAAATGAAAGAAATCGGGAGTTTGAAAGACAAGCTCTTAGAGGAAAGCGATAAATTCAATGCCAAACGTGAAAGCATATTGGCTAAAACAAGGGAAGAATCCGAGAACATCAAACGAAATCTCAGGATTCAGTCTGAAATCATTATTAAAGATTTGAAAAAGAATGCTGCAGAAATCGAGAGAGGAAACGTTAATAATATCGCTTCTTCAGCAAGAAATAAAATAGATGGGCTGAAAATGCCTAAGAATCATCAGAAGAGAGAGCCGATTGACCCCAAGACATTAAAGGTCGGGCAGCGTGTCTTTATAGATACGCTCGATAGCGATGGTGTAATAAAGAATATTTCGGGCAGCCAGATCAGTGTACAATGCGGGATGTTGAAGGTCAGCGTATCAGCGTCTCATTGCTTTAAACCGCTCACGAAAGAGAACAATGCTCCCAAATCCGGTATTGAAGCCAGGCATATACGCAGGCAGCACCAGACATCTTCTGTTAATACAGTTCACACATCCCTGAATGTAATAGGAAAGACAGTCAGTGAAGCAATTCCGGAAGTGGACCGCTTCCTTAATGACTGCTTTATGGCAGGCGTATCTTTTGCTCACATTATTCATGGTAAAGGGACCGGAAGTTTGCGAAGGGGTATACATGATCATTTAAGGACACTGAATTTCATCAAGGAATTCCATGAAGCAGATGCTAAAAATGGCGGTGCCGGTGCTACAGATGTCTATTTTTAATTGACTGGCATTCCCGGATGACAGGGCCTCTGGGCCGGATAATTCAGATTCTTACGAAAATGAACAGTAATGCGCATTCATACAAAAACTTGACCAAAAGTGTTTCGGGCGATATATTTAAATTGTGATAGTTTAATATAATTTCATTTAGGAGATACCATGTTCAATTTACCAGAAAAATATACAGAGATAGATGGATTCAGAATACCAAGTGATAAGGCTGAAGAATATAAACGTATCAAAGCAAGAATGATTCGTGAGGCTGAAACCTTTTTCCATACTTTTTGTGAAGAAGTGAAGAAAGAAAAACTGGTAGATCTTTTAGGAGAAGGTATTGTCGGCTATTCTTCTACTGGTGAAATGCTTGCCAGGATTTCATTAGATCCCTTTGAACTGTCTGCCATGAATGTTGCTCTCCAGAGAAAAAAGATTAGAGAATACATGCTGGCTACGAATGGCTACGATGATGATGATTATCAGCAGCTTCTTAAGGAGTTCGAGGAAAGAAGAGCAGAGAAGAAGGCCCAAAAAGATAAGAATAAATAGTAATAGGAAGGACCGTGCCATATGATACATTTTTTGTTAGACAGCACCTCTGCCATTCCTGAAAGTTATCTAGAACAACATGAAAACGTACATGTCGTTCCCCTGACTATTTCTATCAATCAGGAATATATACCTGAAAGCGATGTAACAATAGAAAAGGTCATTGAATGTTCAGAACGTGACAAGAAAACCGTACCGACAAGTCAGCCGAGCACCGGTGATTTTCTTCAGGCTTTTTCAAATGTACCGGAAGAAGATCCTGTCATCGTCCTGTGCTTAACGTCTGCAGTAAGCGGAACCTATAATGGGGCTGTTTTAGCTGCCAGACAGTCCGGACGCAAAAATATCTGCGTGCTTGACTCCAGGACGACTGCCATTGGAATGCTCCAGCTTCTTAAGGATGGCATAGAACTCGCACAGAGCAATCTGGCTTTTGATGAAGTATGCAAGAAGCTTTTTGATTTGACATTCCACATGCGGACTGAATTTACAGTAGATACTTTAGATTATTTATACAGAGGCGGGCGTATTGGCAAGGCAGCAAGCCTTATAGGCGGTATCCTGAAGATTCGTCCTGTTATCTATTTGAATCCAAATAACGAAGTGGATGTTTTAGCTAAGGTTCGTACTGAGAAAAAAGCGATTGCATCCATGGTGAAGTATTTGGAAGAAAATTCCCCTTGCAAGAGAATCGGAGTTGTACATATTGAAAACGAGGAGGGGGGAAAATCCCTGCAGGCTAAACTGCAAGAGTTATATCCCGAAAATGAGGTAACTCTTACGACCGGGACGCCGGTTCTGGCGTCGTATCTTGGGCCTGGGCTGCTGGGTATTATTTTTGAAAGTGCCAAATAATGGGGGCCAAAGTTATGTATACTACAATTGATAGTGTTTATTTTAAAAATATGTTGATAGGTGCATATCAGTTGTTCCAGCAAAAATATGAAATTCTGAATCAGCTGAATGTATTTCCTGTACCAGATGGAGATACGGGAAATAACATGCTTAATACACTTAAGTCCATGTACAGCATGATTGCTGACGTGGATCCAAGTGAACCAATCGGCATCATGGCGGAAAAAGCGTCTGCCGGCGCTATTATGGGCGCAAGAGGAAATTCCGGCGTTATCCTGTCCCAGATTATTCATGGAATCAGCAGGGGACTGCATGGCAAGACAACTGCGTCCTGCGGGCAGATGAGCAAGGCATTCCAGTATGGAATACTTTATGCATACAGATCTGTCACAAAACCGGTTGAGGGTACAATCCTTTCTGTAGCCAGAGGAATTGCCAAGGGTACAAGGGAAGTCATCCGTACAGAAACTGATTTCAGCAAGATTCTGGAAGCTTCCATCACCTGCGGGAATGAAGCCCTGGCCAAGACACCTGAACAGCTTCAGATACTGAAGGATGCAAATGTTGTCGATGCAGGCGGACAGGGACTGATATTCTTCTTGATGGGATGCCTTAATGGATTGACAGGAAAAGTAGAGAAAATTGATATTGAAGTAAAACCTGTCATCAGCAGACTGGAAGCCAAGGGTGAGCAGTTCTCCATTGAATATCCATACTGCACGGAGTTTATCATCAGTCCATGCAAACTGCCGGCTAAAGAGGTCAGAAAGAGACTGGAAGCCTGGGGCGAGTCTATGATTGTGGCTGAGGGCGATAATCTTATTAAAGTCCATATTCATGCACAGCGTCCGGGCCATGTACTTGATATGGCTGCTGACTGGGGAACGCTGCATGATATCAAATGCGACAATATGATAGACCAGTTCCATAAGAATAAGGATAAACAGAAAGTCATTGCTAAAAAGAAGCTGGGCGTCCTTGCTGTTGTCAGCGGAAACGGCTGGAAAGAACTGTATGAGAAGCTGCATTGCGATGTCATCTCCGGCGGGCAGTCGATGAACCCATCCGTTCAGGAAATCAGCCTGGGAATTGAAAATGGCCATTACGAAAAATATATTGTTCTTCCAAACAATAAAAATATCATTTTGGCAGCCCAGCAGCTCCAGAAAATGCTCGGCGATAAGGTGAATATAATTCCGTCCACCAATCCTATGGAAGGGCTTGCAGCTGCCATGGAATTTTCTGAAGATGCATCTGTCGAAGAAAATATGGAAAACATGTCGGACAGGATGAAGGAAATCCACAGCGCATCGATAACCACTGCGGTAAGAGACAGTGTTGTTGGAAAAACAGTCATCCATAAAGATGATTACATGGGACTTGTTAAGGATCACGAAGTAGTGGCAACCAATGATCTTCACGACTGCCTCGAGAAGACAATTGGAAATATCACGACTGAGAATACGGAAATTATAACGGTCTATTATGGGGATGAATTGACGGAAGAGCGCTGCAATAAGGAAATAGAGCTTGTCCAGAAAGACTATCCGGATTTGACCTTTGAAATTTATAATGGCGGTCAGCCGCTTTATCCGATGCTCTTATCTGCGGAATAAATAGAAAACGGATCTCAGAAAAATCTGAGATCCGTTTTTTTTATTATAGATGGCAGTTGTTTAACGTTCTTTGGTTTCAGCACCTTCTGCCGGGCTTGGGTAGAAGAACATTACACGGTCAGGCTGGAAATATCTGCTCGTTAATTTCTTGACAAGAATCGGAGTAATGGTCTGCTCAAAAGAAACGACATCAATAGGACTGATAATCGTATCTTCTACTAATACAATTATTGCAGGAGAAACCTCCGGAGCATTATCCGGAACCAAATCCCTGTCTAATGGGATATTGAATACAATCCTGACTGTTGCGATGTACTGATTTTTATAGTCAAAAATCGTACCCCTGAATGTATTTTCCCAAAGTGTTTTCATCAGGTCTATGGTATATTTATCCTGATTTAATTCTTCTGACATAATCATCACTCCTATCTTTTTAATCCTTTATAATAATACAACACCATAATATTAATGCAAGTACTTCGAGTCTTGTATTTAAGAATTATGTGGGGTGTGTCAAGAGTTTTGTGTAAATCGATTCAATAAGCAACATCGTATTGCTGCATAAGCTGAGACATCCTGTCGTCCATGAGCAGCTGGTTCCGGACCATCGCCCAGTTTGCGACGTGACGACCCTTCCATTTTTTATAGAGCTCTTGGATGCGTAGGTAGAAAATCTTGAAGACTGCATCCTCGTTGGGGAAAGCGCCTTTCTTGGTCACCTTGCCGAAGCTAGAGTTGACGCTCTCGATGGCATTGGTCGTGTACATGATCTTGCGCACGGCACTGCCATAGTTATAGAGCTGCTCGACGTGTGAGAAATTGTTTTCCCATACGCTGACCGCGCCTGGATAAGCCTGCCAGTCGGTCTTGAACTTCTCGAATTCCTGACGGGCCTGCTTGACGTTGATGGCACCATAGATGAGCTTCAGCTGCTTCGTGAATGCACTCCACTGCTTGCGTGGGATGTAGCGGATGGAATTGCGGATGAGGTGTACGATGCAGCGCTGAACCGTGGCATGCGGGAATACAGCCTTGGCGCCTTCCTCCAATCCGCTCACGCCATCCATGGACAGGATGCCAAGATCCTTAACGCCGCGAGCCCGCAGCTCGTCGGAGATCTGCATCCAGGCATGCTTGCTCTCCGTCTCGTTGATCCAGAGGCCAAGGACATCCTTGCAGCCGTTGACGTCATAGGCAAGCATGACATAGACGGCCACCTGCTGGACGCCATACTCCGTGCGCAGCGATACGTAGATGCAGTCGACGAAAGCAAATGGATAGAACGACTGGAGCGGACGATTCCGCCATGCCTCGACCTCTTCCATGACGCAGCCTGTGATGGTGGAGATCTGTTCATGTGACATCTGGAAGCCGTAGATGTCTTCGATGGTTGCAGCGATGTCGCGTTGGCTCATGCCACGGGCATACATCGCCAGTACCTTGCCCTCGATGGACGAAACGTCGCGCTGGCGCTTCTTGATGATCTGCGGTTCAAACGTACTCTGGCGATCCCTAGGGACGCGGATAGGAACCTCGCCCAGAGAGGTCTTGAGCGTCTTGGATGAATAGCCGTTCCGGACATTGTCACCGTCTTCGGAGCGCTCATGCTTCTTATGGCCGAGATGATTTTCCATCTCACCTTTGAGCATGGACTCAAAAATGGGGCCAAAAATCTGCTTCAGGACGTCCTGTACGTCTTCCGCGCTCTTGATGTCGTAGTTGTTGAGGATTTGCTGAGCAATCTGCTCGCCTGGGGTAGTTGGTGGAGTTTTACACTTTGCCATTCTGTTACCGTCCTTATCTTTGTTTACCCCAGTATGGGGCATAAAGTAGATTCATGCAATACCGATTTACACAAACTATTTTACACTCCCATTATGTGCTTTTATCTATTGATTTATCAATTCAGAAACATGAAGACATGACAGGCTTAAAATTCAATGAATTCCTATATTTATAGACAACAATCGATAAAAAGCTATTTATTGGCGATAGAATTTGACATATGTTATTATATAAATATTAAAAATAATTTTAAAATATATCAAATCCGGAAGAGGTGAATTACATTCATGGGGAATAAGATCTTTCTAGTTTTAGGAGGCGCCCGCAGCGGAAAAAGTGAATTTGCCGAAAAGCTGATGTATCATTTTACAGGGAAAAGAAAGGGATACATAGCAACGAGTCAGATTTTAGATGAAGAAATGAAATACAGGGTCCTGCTTCATAAGGAAAGACGGCCGTCTGATTGGAAGACTTACGAAATCATGCATACAGCAGGGAATCAGATAGGCACTGTATTAAATGAAACAGATACAATATTATTTGACTGCATTACAATGTACGTAAGCAATTTATTGATGGATCATATCAGTAATATAGATGCTGAGGTTTTGGGTGTTTCGGATTTGGAGAAGCTTCAGAGTTTATTGCAAAATGATCTGGATCGAATGTTTAACGAAATATCTTTAGTTTCTGACCGGGAGATTATTTTTGTTTCAGACGAACTCGGAATGGGGATTGTCCCGGCTAATGCAATGGGAAGAGTATACAGGGATCTTGTCGGCCTGGCAAATCAGTATATTGCCAAAAAAGCGGATGAGGTATACCTTTCGATTGCAGGAATTACTGTTGAGCTCAAAAGCAGAGGAGTGGAGCTGTCATGAAAAAAGCAAAGAAATTAATGTTTCAGGGAACCAGTTCACATGTAGGCAAAAGTATTTTGACTACGGCATTTTGCAGAATCCTGGCTCAGGATGGATACAAAACGGCACCTTTTAAAGCACAGAATATGGCATTAAATTCCTATGTCACTCCTTCCGGTGGGGAAATAGGAAGATCAACGGTGGCACAGGCTGAGGCTGCAGGTGCGGAACCGATTGTGCAGATGAATCCTGTCCTTCTGAAACCTACTGGCAATTCCTGCTCGCAGGTCATTATTCTTGGCACATCCAGAGGCAATTATTCTGCATCCGAATACCAGAACCAGTATAGCCAGAAAGCCTGGGCATCCGTAAAAGAAAGCATAGAATATATGGAATCCCACTATGATGTTATGGTCATAGAAGGCGCAGGCAGCCCGGCAGAAGTGAACCTGAAGAAAAATGACATCGTAAACATGAGAGTTGCTAAAGAATGCAATGCTCCGGTATTTTTGATAGCAGATATCGACCGCGGCGGTGCTTTGGCATCTATTGTCGGTACACTGGAACTGCTTGATGAAGACGAACGGGCTCTCGTTAAGGGTCTTGTCATCAACAAGTTCAGAGGAGATATCAAACTTCTCGAACCCGCTTTGACCTTTTTGAAGGAACGTACAGGAATACCTGTTTTAGGCGTTATTCCTTATTTGAACAAACTTGGCATTGATGATGAGGACTCCGTTTCCCTGCAGGAAATCCCGGATGATCACGTGATGAGGGATATCCATATTGCAGTAATCCAGACTCCTAAGATTTCCAACTTCACAGATTTCGACGCTTTGAATCACGAACCGGATGTCAATGTACGCTTTGTACAAAAGGGAGATTTGCTTGGAAATCCTGACTTGATCATCATTCCGGGAAGCAAAAATACTACAGAAGACCTCCTCTATTTGAAGAGGGAAGGCTATGCAAAGGAAATCTGCGAGCTGGCAGAACAGGGAACTCCGGTAATCGGCGTTTGCGGCGGTTACCAGATGCTTGGTGAAAAAGTCAGCGATCCGGATCATGTAGAAAGCCAGAATGATGAAGTCGATGGTTTGGGACTGCTGCCGTATACGACAGTTATGCAGGGGGTAAAGAACACATATCAGGTTCATTTTGATTGTGACGATCTGCCATTCCTCGATATGCAGTTTAAGGGCAGTGATTTAAAGGGATACGAAATACATATGGGCGAAACTACACTCAATAAACCTGCCCAGACTTTATTCCACATTACCAGCCGCAGCAGCAAGGATGTTGACGTGAATGATGGCTATATCAACGAAAAACATAATGTATTCGGGACATACTGCCATGGCGTTTTCGATAATGATGAATTGAGACGTGCCATTATCAATGCTTTGCGCAAGAGAAAAGGATTAAGTGAACTTCCGATTCAATTCCGCTATAGAGAGTATAAAGAATCTGAGTATGACCGTTTGGCGGACTCAGTCAGGAGGTATTTTGATATGGATACTGTTTATGAAATCCTGAGGAATGAATAAGTGAGTGATTTTTATTATTCTTTAATGTATGCTGTGATTCCGATCACAGCATGCATTATTGATACAGTCTACGGGGATCCGAGATCTAATTTTCACCCTGTTGTGCTCATAGGAAACTTAATTTCTTATATTGAAAACAAACTGTATCCCAAGAAGCCGGCTCTCCCGAAAGATTTAATGTTGAGGGGCTTATTGACAGTATGTCTTGTTCTTTTGACTGTTGGCCTGATCACATCATTTTTCGTGTTCCTGGGACACAAAGGCGGAATTCTTCTCTATTTTTCGCTGAGTGCGTTGATTCTCTATGTCACTATTACGCCCAGAGCCCTTGCACGCGATGGAATGGAGATTTACCATCTTTTGAGAGACGGTGATCTGGTTAAGGTACGGGCAAGACTCAGCTGGATTGTTGGCAGAGATACAGATAACCTGTCGGAAGCTGATATCGTAAGAGGGACAGTAGAGACTATTGCCGAGAATACAACTGACGGAATTATATCGCCTCTGTTTTATTTCATGCTTTTCGGCCCTGTTGGCGCTGCTTTGTACCGCGCTGGAAACACCATGGATTCCATGCTTGGGTACAAAGACGACAGATATCTTTATTTTGGCCGTATTGCCGCCAGACTGGATGATATTCTGAATTATATTCCTGCAAGAATAACATTTTTGCTTTTTGCAGCAAGTGCTTATATTTTAAGGCTGGATTGGAAAAATGCTGTCGCTATAACCAGGCGTGATGCCCGCAAACATCCTAGTCCTAACGGAGGATATGCGGAGGCGCCGATGGCAGGAGCTCTGAATGTAAGACTGGGCGGATATAACTACTATCACGGAGTTGCCGAATTTAGAGAGTACATGGGGGACCCCAAGGTAGAACTTAAGGCGTTTCATATCAAGGAATCTATTATAATGATGTACCTGGCAACAGCGATCTTTGTTATATTCGAGTCAATTGTTATTTTCTTCACATGGTGATTTACAATGAATTCTTTTCTTGTAGGACTCCAGTTTTTAACACGGATTCATTTGTCTTCCAAAGCAATCTGGAAAGATGAGGAATTCGGTAAAAGTGTCATGTGGTTTCCTGTGATTGGATGGATTATAGGGCTTTTTCTTGTTCTGATTTTTCAGATTACGAAGCCTTTGGATACCCCCATATTAACGGGATTCCTCCTGGTGATTGGAGAAATTTTTATTTCCGGCGGTACGCTGACAGACGGGCTTATGGACGCATCTGACGGGCTTTTTTCCGGGAGGTCAAAGGAAAGAAGTCTGGAGATTATGAAAGATAGTCTCACAGGCTCTTTTGGCATGCTGTCGATTTTGATTTATGTTTTTTTGACAACACTATGCTTAGGGTATGTGGATAATACTCAGGCAATGCTGATGCTCCTTATTGCCATGCCAACTTTGGGGAGGCTGAACCTGGTTATAAGCATTTGCAATTATAATTATGCCAGACCATATGGTATGGGGAAGGCTTTTGCCGCTTATCACTCAAAGTACACGCTGCTTTGGGCAATTTTCTTCGCCATGCTGCCTGCGCTTTATTTTGGGTTCAGCTATTTATTCCTTATGGGGATTTCCATCATTATTGGCCTTGGCTTAAATAACTGGGTTGTCAAAAAAATTGACGGAACTACGGGAGACACGTACGGTTTTGTTACAGAAATAACAGAAGCAGGCATAGCGCTCCTGGGGGTTCTTTTGATTAGAGGGGACTTATGGCATATATAGTCAGTTCTCCGGGATCCTGCGGAGAATTTATTCAGGGATATATGGATGGAATATCGTTTATGGTGACTTGTCCGATTAACAGATATTCTTACGCAATGAGCCAATTCGACGGTCCGGGAGATCGTTTACCGAAGAAGGCAGCTCTTGCTGTAAAGAAAACGCTGAATTATCTGGGCGAGGAAGACCGTGATATTCCAATAAGACTGAAATCTAATATTCTGCCTGGAAAAGGAATGGCATCAAGCACTGCCGATATCAGCGCAGTCGCTCAGGCTGTTGCGCTTTCCTGCGGGAAAAGGCTGACAGCGCATGAAATAGCAGATATTGCACTTTCCATAGAACCAAGTGACGCCACTTTCTTCAACGGGATAGTACGATTTGATCATCGCGGCGGCACACTCATTCAGCAGATCGGTGACTGCCCGCCTCTTAAAATATTAATTTATGACTGCGGCGGAGAGATAGATACAGTCGATTTTAATACCAGAGCGGATCTGGTCGATCTTCAGAAGGAAAACGAAAAGTATATCAAAATAGCCCTTAACCTTTTCAGGAAGGGGATTCAGAACGGTTCTATTGATGAAATAGGAAGAGCATCCTCCATCAGCGCTTTTGCAAACCAGAAGATCTTATATAAGAAACAACTCAACCGTTTCTATAAAGTTGGGATGCAGGTGGGAGGAAAGGGAATTATCTGTGCGCATAGCGGAACCGTTTTAGGACTGATTGTTTCAGCCGATGGTGATATTGAAAATATGAAGCAGAGTATAAATGAATATATGGGAAAGGATTTTTCATATTTAGATTCTGTGGAAATTATTAATCAAGGAATCATAGATAGAAAGTGCGATGCGAATGAGTTCGACAAAGAGTAGACATGGCGGAGATATTTATGGATTTTCAGATGAGGAAAGAGATAAATTTCTGGATTTCAGCATCAATATAAATCCTCTGGGGCTATCCCCTAAAGGAAAAGCTGCCTTAACCGCAGGCTGGGAGAAGGAAACTTTGCGATATCCGGATGTCAAATGCAGAGATCTCATCAAAGCCTTATCAGAACGTTACCATGTCAATGAAACTAATATCGTGGTTGGAAATGGCGCCACTGAGCTGATGTATGCCATCCTGAGAATCATCAATCCGGATCTGGTTTTGATACCTGCTCCTTCATTCAGCGAGTACAGGCTGTCTGCAGAAGCAGCTGGGGCAAAAGTCTTGAGCCTCATGAGTGAACCGGCTGCATCCTTCAAAGCTTTCATGGAAGAAGTAAAAAATAATATCCAGCAGAATTCTTTGATATACGCAGGGAATCCTAATAATCCCGACGGCTTGCTGCTGGACTCCAGAGATCTTTCGGATCTTATAGAGATTGCTGATGCTGCGTCCAGCTTCCTTGTGATAGATGAATCGTTTATTGATTTTGTGGGAGATGTATATTCCTACCGCAATCTGAGTGAGACGCATTCAAATGTTATTATAGTTACTTCGCTGACTAAATTTTATGCAGTTCCCGGGCTGCGTATAGGCTGCGCTTTTCTTCCGCAGGCCATTCGTGATCAGGTCAATCAGAATCTCGTTCCCTGGAATGTCAACGGATTAGCTCAGCTGTACATGGTGCATGCGGTCAAAGATAATGAGTATATAGAAGAATCCATTTCATTCTGCCTGATGCAAAGAGCAAAACTGGTTGAAAGACTGAAAGAATTTCCCGAGATCAAGGTGTATCCGGGAACGGTAAATTTTGTTCTTTGCGAGCTGCTTGTTAAAGGAATGGATGCCAAAGCTCTTCAGGCAAAACTGATTCACTACGGAATCATTATCCGGAAATGCGGAAATTATGAAGGATTGGATGATTCATTTTTCCGGGTAGCAGTGCGTTCTGATATTGAAAATAATAAGCTCATTAATGCATTACATGAGGTGCTTGCTAAATGATAACTATTTATCTGATCCGTCATGGTGAAACTTTGTGGAACAAAAAGGGACGCTATCAGGGAATCGCCGATGTAGAGCTCAGCGAGAAGGGAATCCTTCAGGCCGATAAAATTGAGGATTATTTCAGAGATATCAAGCTGGACGCTGTAATTTCAAGCCCCTTAAAAAGAGCTGTCAGAACAGGAAAAGGCGTTGCCGTATCCCATGATCTCCCCCTGATAATTGAAGAGAACCTTCATGAGCTTGATTTTGGAGAATGGGAAGGAAAAAACTTTAAGGAAATAGAAAAGTGCTGGCCCGGATCCATGGAGAAGATGTTCACGCAGACTGAAACATTCAAATTTCCTAATGGTGAATCTTTCGAGGAATGCAGGAAGCGTGCTGCCGCATGTATAAAGAAACTCATTTCGTCAGGTGGTAATAAGACTTATGCTGTAGTCTGCCATGGTGTAGTGCTTCGAATGATTATATGCTCCTTCATAGATATCCCGATAGCCAGAGCATGGAATCTTTCTTTAGATAATGCGAGCATATCCGTTATCAAGTGTTTCAACAATGGCTTGAATGTATTGGACTCACTCAATGGCGTCAGCCATTTGAAGGAATGATAATAGTATGCTGCGCTGAGTCCCGTCTTATGCCTGTTTCCAATTCCTTGAATTTTCATGGACAAAAAGTTCTTGATACGGTATTATTAGAGGGTAATGGAAAAGAGTGATTATGCATGTTATTAAAAGATAGAATCTCTGATTTTATGAAGGATAGCGGTCTGGATGCAGTTTTCGTTCAAAAAAATGAAAACTGTTATTATATTTCCAGATTTACGGGATCAGACAGCTTTTTATTTCTGACTAAAGATGCCGATTATCTTCTTACTGACAGCAGATATACAGAACAAGCAAAACAGGAAGCGGTTGGATTTGAAGTTATAAATCATGCAGGGAAATTACCGAGTGTTATTGCTGAGCTCGCTCAGAAGCACAAGGTCAAGCGTATAGGCGTTGAATCTCCGTTTTCATACAGTGCCTATCTGAGCTTTTCTGCTGTGATGGATAATGTAGAATTCAAAGTCTGCGCATTGGACAATATCAGACAGATAAAAACACAGGAAGAACTTAAGTGCATTGCAGAAGCCTGCCGGATTTCGGATGAAGGATTCAAGAAGACGATTCCATATATCAAGCCCGGAGTTACGGAGCGGGAGCTGATGGCTGTTTTGGAAAGTTCCATGCTGCTGGAAGGCTCTGAAGGGAAATCATTTGATACGATTGTTGCTTCTGGCTATAGAGGAGCGTATCCGCACGGTACAGCAACAGATAAAGTGATTGAGTCAGGGGATCTCATTACCTTTGACTTTGGCGCTATATATAAAGGATATCATTCCGACATCACAAGAACCGTTGCCGTTGGAGAAATTTCCGACCAGCAGCAATTCATGTATGATAAAGTGCTGGGATGTGTTGAGTATATAGAAGGCCTGCTTAAGGCAGGCGAGACTGCTTCTGATGTGGATCACTTGGCCAGAGAATACCTGAAAAAATTCTCTTTGGATAGTTATTTCACTCATGCGCTTGGTCACAGCGTAGGGCTTGAGATTCATGAGGCGCCGGTTCTGGCACCGCGTGACCATTCCGTTTTAATGGTCGGAATGACTGAAACGGTAGAACCCGGAGTTTATATCTCGGGAGTAGGTGGAGTTCGTATCGAAGATACGGTCACAATAGAAAAAGATGGAATTTCAGTTTTAACGAAATTCCCCAAAAAATTTTTAAGGGTTTAGTAGGAGGAAAAGTAAATGATTTCTAGTAATGATCTTCGTCCAGGCATAACAGTAGAACTTGACGGAATGGTTTGGCAGTGTGTGGAATTCCAGCATGTAAAACCAGGCAAGGGTGCTGCATTCGTTCGTGCCAAATTGAAAAATCTGCAGACAGGATCTGTTGTTGAACGTAAATTTAATGCCGGCATCAAACTGCAGAATGCTCAGGTAGAACGCAAGCCGATGCAGTATTTATATGAAGCTGACGGTTCCTACTGCTTCATGGATACCGAAACATATGAACAGATTATGCTGAACAAAGATCAGCTGGGCGACAAGATCAACTTCCTTAAAGAAGAAATGGAATGCACTGTCATGTTCTTCAATGGCAGCATCATCGGCGTCGATATTCCGAACTCTGTTGAACTCAAGGTCGTTGAAACAGAACCAGGCATCCGCGGCGATACAGCAACCGGCGGTTCCAAGCCGGCAAAAATGGAAACAGGATATATTGTTTCTGTACCGCTCTTTATCAACGAAGGTGAAATGCTCCGTATTGATACACGTACAGGCGCATATATCGAACGTGTAAAGTGAGTTGTTTAGACTAACATGGAAACTGCAGAGATAAAGAATTCGTTAGGCACGATTAGAATTTCAGATCAGGTCATCGCCAGTATTGCACAGGCGGCTACGCTGCATGTTAAGGGAATTTATGCGATGGATGATCGTTTTTCTCATGCAATTTCATCTGTCATCAATGATGAAGAAACTCGTGGAATTCGTGTTTCCATTGATAATAAGAGTATAGTGGTTGATTTATACGTTGCTGTTTATCATGGAGACCGGATTCCTGCTATTGCTCTTAATCTTCAAGAAATTGTTAAGGAAGAAATATTGGATTCTGCCGGGATTAGAGTAACTGCGGTCAACGTTAACGTTCAAAAGGTTGTGTTTGATAAGGAGCGATAAAATGTCAGAAGAAGATTCTGTTTCTATTGTTCCTGAAGAAGAGGTTTATAGAAGAATCGAAGAGAAAGTACTTTCATTTCCTGAAGTTGCCGCTTTCACTGCTGAGGGATTTTCCTATTTGATGCAGGGAATCGGCCAGGCCTTCGGTCTTAAAGGCCATAAGGGCTTGTTGATCCGGAGAAATGGCAAAAAGGGAATAGAAGTTGCTATCTCCTTATCTCTGCATTCAGGCTGTAAAGTCAATCAAACCGCTCAACGTATACAGGCTGCTGTGAAAGATGTCTTAGCCTCCTGCACGGAGGAAATGATTTATGGAATTGATATTACTATCACTGAAATAGTTGATTGAAAGAGGTTGCAATGGGCAATAAAGATGCAATAGAGTATGCTTTGAAAGTTTTGTATTCTAAAGAACTGAATCCCGAAAGTGAAAATATCAGTGGTGAAACTTCTGATTTATCCGAAGCTGATATGGAGTACGCTTTAGCAGTGGTCGAAGAATACCAGAGTCATTCTGAATTGATTGATCACATGATTGAAAGCCATCTCATCAATTGGTCAATGAAGCAGTTAAATGTAGTCGATAAGAATATTCTTAGAACGGCAATTGCTGAATACCTTAAATTCGGCGCACCGGATAAACGGAACATGATTATCAATCAGGCTGTTGAACTTGCCAAGATCTATGGTGGTGAAAATTCTTACCGTTTCATTAACGGCTTGCTGGATCAGGCATTGAAGGAGAAATAATGAGTAAGTTTCTTGGTATTGACACAAGTTGTTATACTACCTCGCTTGCTGTTTATGATTCAGAAAAAGGCTTGATTTGTGAAGAGAGAATTATCCTTAAAGTTAAGATGGGAGGCCGTGGACTGTCTCAGTCCAATATGGTCTATCAGCATGTTAGAAATTTACCGGTATTGATGCAGAGAATATCTCCATCCTTAGGAGATGTATCTGTCATCGGAGTTTCTTCATTCCCAAGGAGGCGGGCAGATTCATTTATGCCCGCTTTTCTTGTTGGAAAAGGATTGGCAGACTCACTATCCGCGGCAGTTCATATCCCGATGTATCAATTCAGTCATCAAGAAAATCATGCTCTTTCTGCAATCAGGGAGGCACCCGAGTTATGGGGAAAAGATTTTTATTTGATGCATCTTTCTGGTGGTACTCAGGATGTACTGCGTTGTGCCTGGAAACAAAACAAGATTGAAATACAAGAGCTTATCACGACAAGAGATATTACCGCCGGGCAGCTGATCGACCGGATCGGAGTTGCTCTGGGGCTGTTGTTTCCCGCGGGGAAGCATTTGGAAATACTTGCCATGGAAGGAAAAGACAAGAATTATGTTTTGCCTATGACTAAAATTCTGAATGCTTTTAGTTTTTCGGGTCAGGAAAATCAATGCCTGCATGATATTGAGGGTAATCAATATAATAAGGCGGATATAGCAAAAGGGCTTTTATGTCATATTGGTGATTCTTTGGAAAAAGAACTCCTGAATTATCCTTTTGAAAAGGGTACCCCTTTCGTATCTATTGGCGGTGTCATGTCAAATCTCTATTTAAAAGGCCTGGTTAATGATATTTGCAGAGAAAAAATGTTAAAACCTTATTTTGCATCGCCCAAGTACAGCAGTGATAATGCTTCAGGCAACGCGTTCGGCGCATTTATGAATTATTCTTCCCGATATTGATCATCAGATGGTTTAATATTGTAGACCATTTGAACTAAATGACACCTGTCTATAATAGATGCTGTTTTTCTGATTTGTTTAAATTTGATTATAAAATATGGGGTATGGCAAAGGGGGATTTAAATGATTGGCAGCTTATTAAACGAAAAGAAAGCGGACATTGACAAGGATCTGGCGAATCTGCTTGCTGATAATGGTTCAGAATTGTATAAGTCCATGAATTACAGTCTCCTTGCAGGAGGAAAGCGCTTAAGGCCTGCTTTGTTCCTGATGCTTCTAGAAATATTCGGCTTAGAGGCAGGGTCCTATATGAAGGTTGCCTGTGCTATAGAATGTATCCATACATATTCCCTTATCCATGATGACCTTCCTGCCATGGATAATGATGATTATCGCAGGGGAAAACTGACAAATCATAAAATTTTTGGTCCGGGTATGGCAACTATGGCAGGTGACGGTCTTCTGACATATGCTTTTGAATTGATATCCAATCAGGAAAATATTTCTCCTGATACGAGATGCCATCTGATCTCAATTTTAGCAAAAGCTGCAGGTCCGGACGGAATGGTCGGTGGGCAGGCGCTTGATATCATTTCTGAAGGCCACTCCAGCAGTCTTCCCGAATTAAGGAAGATGGATTCATTAAAGACAGGATGCCTGATCTGTGCACCTATCGACACGGCAGCCTTAATTGCAAAATGCGATGAAGAGATGCAAAAATCCTTGCATGAGTTCGCAGTTCATTTAGGCCTGCTCTTTCAGATTACAGATGACCTTCTGGATGTACATGGAAGTTTAAAGGAAATGGGCAAGCTGCCAGGGCAGGATGAAAAGAGCTTAAAGTCTACATATGTTACAATTCTGGGAGAAGGAAAAGCCCAGGAATTGGCAAATGCTGAAAATAGAAGGGCCAAGGCTGCCATATCAAAACTGGGATCGTCGTTTGAGCGGTTAAACGATCTTGCGGATTATGTTTTAGCCAGAGCGAATTAATTAGAAACGGGAGGAGCAGCAGTGGCGAATCCAAAGGTAAAAAAAGAGAGACTGGATGTTCTCTTAGTGGAGCAGGGCTTCTTTAACAGCCGGGAAAATGCAAAACGGCATATTATGGAAGGCATAATTTTGGTCAATAATGTGCCTGTTGATAAAGCGGGACAAAAGTTCCTTCGGATGCTGAAATCAGGATAAAAGGGCATATAATGCCATATGTGGGCAGAGGCGGATACAAACTCGAGAAAGCACTGAAATTCTTCAAAATTGACCTGAATGGCAAAGTTGTGGCTGATATCGGAGCCTCTACGGGAGGCTTTACTGACTGCGCCTTGCAAAATGGCGTGGTAAAGGTATATGCTATTGATGTTGGAACCAATCAGCTCGACTGGAAACTTCGAACAGATCAGAGAGTCATTAATATGGAGAAAACAAATATTAAACTTGTGACCCTGGAAACGTTAGGGGAACCCGTTGATTTTGTATGTACAGATATTTCTTTCATATCAGTGACAAAGATTATTCCAGCTGTTAAATCCATTCTGAAACCTGACGGATCCATTGCTGCTCTTATAAAGCCTCAGTTTGAGGCAGGCCGGGAGAAAGTTGGCAAGGGTGGTATTGTAAGAGATCCCGAAGTCCACAAAGAAGTTATTCGTGACACATTAAAAACATTTGAAGAATCCGGATATTTCTGCTGGGGACTGACTTATTCGCCCATTAAGGGCGGATCGGGGAATATTGAGTTCCTGACGTACCTTCGAAGTAGTATTCCGCAAGTTTTTATTAATGATGAAGATATTAATGCTGTTGTGGAAGAAGCACATAATAATCTTTTAAAGGGGCAAGTATGATATTTGGCATTTTTCCGAATCTTGAAAAAGAAGGAATCAATCTGGTTCTTCAGCGATTGATTTCTATATTAGATGATTTAGGGACTCCATATAAATTTTTGGTTTCGATGAAACAAAAAATAGAAAACTTAGGCCTTGACCTTGGCGAGTCCTATGTATCTATTGAAGAGCTTGCGCATGCGGACTGCATTCTCTCTGTCGGTGGTGACGGATCTTTTCTTGGCGCCGCAAGAACTTTTTCTGATTATGATACTTTGATAGCAGGCATCCACCTGGGAGATCTGGGCTTCTTAAACAGCATCACTACCGATGATATGAAGGAAAGAATTAAACTTATTCTTGAAGGAGAGTACCTGAAGGAATCCAGACTTTTCCTGCATTCTGAAATAGAGCATGCAAATGGAGAGAAAGAGATACTGCCAGACGTTTTAAACGATGTTGTTATCGGCCATAATAAAATAGGACAGCTGGTCAGGGTACAGCTTTCAATTAATGATCATTTCATTCAGGAATACGCATCCGATGGATTGATTGTATCTTCGCCGACTGGTACGACCGGTTATTCATTGTCCTGCGGGGGACCGGTGCTGGGACCTTCGGATACCAGAATGACAGTAGTACCGATCTGTGCACATACTTTGCAAAGATATTCCATGGTCTTGAATGATACCGATATAGTAAAAATTACGGTTCCTGAAAGAGAAAATACGCTCCAGCTTTCACTTGATGGTACTATGTCATTTGATTTCCTGCATTCTGATATACTTCGTGTCCGCGGAATTTCCAAGCCTATCCGTTTTGTCAGATTTGAAGGGCAGGAATTTTTCAGCAGTATTACGAAAAAACTCATACGGAAAATGTGCAATTGAAAATTTGTCTTTGAAATTTGTCTTTGAAATGAAAAAGTCTTTGACTTTCATGAAGACAAAAGGTATAATAGTAAAGTCATTGTACTAGGTGCCATGACGCAACCGCACGAGAAGGGTATTAAAATGCTGCAGGACAGCTACCTGAATCGGCGAGTATAGTAGAGGGAGGTGCACATATGTACGCAATTATCAAAACAGGTGGAAAACAGTATCAGGTTGAAGAAGGAAAAGTAATCAGTGTTGAAAAACTGATCGCTGAACAGGGCGACGAAGTAACATTTGATGACGTTCTTCTGGTATCCGGTGAAGACGTAAAGATTGGCAAGCCAAACGTTGAAGGTGCTAAGGTTGTTGGCGTTGTTCTTGAACAGGGCAAAGAAGCAAAGATCCGCATTTTCAAGTATAAAGCTAAATCCAACTATCGTCGTCGTCAGGGTCATCGTCAGCCATTTACAAAAGTTCAGATTAAGAAAATCGAGGGCTAATTGGTTACAGCAAGGATGTATTTGGACACAGATGGGTTCTATCACAAGTTTGATGTATCAGGCCATGCCGATGGATATAGAGACGATGGTGAATACGATCTTGTCTGCGCAGCTATCTCATCTATAACACTGACAATTGCATCTGGACTTCAAGATGTACTTCATAAAGAGGGAAGTTTTCATTCAGAGAGCGGGTTCTTAAATGTATCCCTCGTTTCATACAGGGATAATGAGACGCAGGCACTGATGAAGACTTTGCAGCATGGTTTGGAAATCATTCAAACTATGTATCCCGACAAACTAAAACTGGAAAGTAAAGAGGGGTGAATTCTATGTTATTATTTGATCTTCAGTTATTCGCTCATAAAAAAGGTGTATCCAGCACAAAGAACGGCCGCGATTCCAACGCACAGCGTCTGGGAACAAAGATGCATGCTGGTCAGATTGCTAAACCAGGCAATATCATCGTAAGACAGAGAGGCACACATCTGCATCCGGGTCTGAATGTTAAGATCGGCAAGGATGATACTCTGTTTGCAGTTGCAGAAGGCAGAGTTGCATTCGAACGTCTTGGCAGAGACAAGAGACAGGTAAGTGTTTATCCTGTAGGTGAATAAAATCTGGAATGATATTTCATTCCTAAATAAAAAGGATTTCTGATATTTTATCAGGAATCCTTTTTTGTGCATATGAAATTTATTCAGTCTATAGGACTGGATAACGATCTGATCTGCCTTAGCCAGATTACTATAGGAGTCACTTAAATAATTGAAATAGGATATTGACGCTTTTTGATTTTTATACTACGATAGTTTCAATCAATGTTATAAGACTATCCCCAAAAGGCATTAAATGCTTGTGCATAAGTCAATGGATTATCTGAAGGAGGGAATCTTAATGATTCATGTATTGGTAAATGGAGCAAGTGGCAGAATGGGAAGCGAAGTCGTTCGTTCTATTCTGGGCGAAGATGACCTTGATGTATGCGGTGCAGTTGATCCAGGCACAGCAGGACATGATTTAGGCGAAATTGTTGGTACGGGAGCAAACGGAATTACAATTGTTTCCTCGCTTCAAGAGGCATTTGCAGTTAATAAACCGGATGTTGTAGTCGATTTTACCAGCCCTAAGGTTATATTTGATAACGCAAAGTTTGTGCTGGAAAATGGTGTCAATATCATTATCGGGACTACAGGCCTGACCGCTGAACAGAGGGACATCCTTTCTGATATTGCTGACAGGCATCATGCAAATGGTCTGGTCGCTCCTAATTTTTCCTTAGGGGCAGTTCTGCTGATGAAATTATCTGCAGAAGTGGCAAAATATATGCCCAACGTGGAAATCATCGAACTGCATCATAATAAAAAATATGATGCGCCATCAGGGACGGCAAAACTGACTGCAGAAAAAATTGCAGATGCAAGGGTTGAAGAACCTGAAGAAGATTTAACGAAGGAAAGCCTGCCCGGAGCAAGAGGCGGCAAGTATAAAGGTGTTACGATTCATTCTGTCCGCCTTCCGGGATATGTTGCTCATCAGGAGGTTCTTTTTGGAGGATATGGGGAACTTCTGACCTTGAGACACGATTCATTAGACAGAAAGTCTTTTATGCCTGGAGTTATGATGGCTTGCAGAAAGGTCATGACTACAGATGGTTTTGTTTACGGGCTTGAAAATTATTTAGAATAATGAGGTGCATTTTATGAATCGCTATCCAAGAATCGCAGTCTTAGGAGCCACTGGTGCTGTCGGACAGGAATTTATCCGTCTTTTTGAAGAAAGAAATTTCAAATTCAGCTCTCTAAAATTATTGGCATCGGCACGTTCTGCAGGGAAAAAGATTTCTGTCTGTGGTAAAGAGTACGTTGTGGAAGAAGCAAAGCCGGAGTCTTTTGAAGATGTTGACATTGCACTTTTTGCCGGTGGAAACATCAGCAAGGTTTTGGCACCTGAAGCTGTAAAAAGAGGTGCAGTGGTTATCGATAATTCTTCCTCATTCAGAATGGATCCCGAAGTTCCTCTGGTAATTCCGGAAATAAACCCGGAAGACATACTTTGGAATAAGGGAATCATAGCAAACCCGAACTGCTCAACGATTATCATGCTTATGGCACTGAAACCGATTCACGACCTGTCCCGCATTAAGCGCATTGTTGTCAGCACATACCAGGCAGTTTCCGGTGCTGGCAAGGAAGGTATAGACGAGTTATATAACGAAACGGCTGCTATTGCTAAAGGAGAACACTATGAACCAACCATTCTTCCTTCTGCCAGCCTTCCAATCCATTATCAGATTGCTTATAACGTAATTCCGCAGATCGATATTTTCCTTGATAATGACTACACCAAGGAAGAGATGAAGTTGGTCAATGAGACACATAAAATTCTTCATGACGATTCTATCGGAATTACTCCTACTGCCGTCCGGGTACCAGTTGTAAGAAGCCATGCAGAATCAATTTATATTGAGACAGAAGATGTTTTATCTGTCGATGCTGTTAAGGAAGCAATCAAGAACTTCCCTGGCGCGGAACTGGTCGATGATGTCGAGAACATGAAATATCCGATGCCGCTTGATACCTCTGATAAAACAGATGTAGCTGTCGGCCGTATCAGAAAAGACCTTGTATCACCAAATGGCATAAACTTATGGGTATCTGGCGATCAGATCCGTAAGGGTGCTGCATTAAATACTCTTCAGATTGCTGAATATATGATTGAACATGATATTATTAAATAAAATTGCTTTAAGTGTGTCTTTTGACTAAAAGGATATTAAAACTAAGGAGTAAAAAATGGCTAATGCAAAATTTGGGCGTGTTATAACTGCAATGATCACACCATTTACCGCTGATGGTGAAGTCGATTATGAAGGTGCCGTGACACTTGCAAAACACTTGGTAGAACATGGCTCCGAAGGAATTCTGGTTGGTGGTACCACCGGTGAAGGGGCTACCATGACTGCCGATGAAAAGCTTAAACTGTACGCTGCAGTTGTCAATGCAGTAGGCCGCAATGCTTCCGGCAAAAAGGTTCCTGTCATGGGCAATCTTGGCGGAATCAGCACTACGGAATCCATCGCTTTTGCAAAGAAGGCTGTAGAAACAGGTATCGACAGCGGCCTTGTCATTGTTCCGTTCTATGTAAAACCCAATCAGCGGGGAATGTATGAACATTTTGCTGCTATTGCCAAATCTGTTGATCTTCCGATTATCATTTATAATGTTCCCGGACGCACCGGTGTATCCATCCTTCCTGAAACAATCAAGAGAATTGTTGATGAATGCCCGAATGTTGTTGGTATTAAAGATGCAGCCGGCAACTGGGATCAGGTTACAAAGGAAAAGACACTGCTTCCGGATGATTTCATGATTTACAGCGGGGATGATTCCTTTACGCTTCCCATTCTTGCTGGAGGCGGGGTAGGCGTTATTTCCGTGGCAAGCCATGTTATTGGGGACGACCTCCTTGCGATGGTTAAAGCTTTTGAAGAAGGACGTTTACAGGATGCACTGCAGCTTCATATTAAGATGTATCCGATTATGAAAGGAATGTTCTTTATCGCTAGTCCTATTCCGGTAAAAACTGCAGTTAATCTCATCGGACTTCCTGGCGGACATTTCAGACTTCCGATTGCAGAACCATCTGACAGTGAACGTGAACATGTCAGAGAAATGCTCAACGATTATGGAATCTCCTGCTGAGTAAATTGAAATAAAAAGGCTGTGGCAAAATGATTACACATTTTGCCACAGCCTCTTTTATTTTTAGAATTTAATCTTGAGAAGACGGATGGAGTAAAGGACACAGATGATTGTTACACCGGTATCTGCAAATACCGCAAACCACATATTTGCATATCCCAGAAGGCCCATTACAAGTACAAGCACTTTAACCAGAATAGCAAAGGTAATATTTTCTTTTGCTGTACGCAGTACTTTTCTGGCAATCTTGACTGATTTTGGAATCGCTTCTACAGACGAATTAAGGAACACGAGATCGGCAGCTTCTATTGCAGAATCAGAACCACTGCCCATAGCCGCACCTACATCGGATCCTGCAAGGACCGGGGCATCATTGATCCCGTCACCGACATATAAAACCGGCCCGAATTTTGCACGAAGCGTTTTCATGATTTCGAATTTATCAGTCGGTTTGAGCTGTGCATATACTTCAGAAATTCCTGCCTTATCTGCCATAAACTGGGAGGCTTCCTTGTTGTCGCCAGTCAGCATGACCGGGGTAATTCCTAAGTCCTTAAGTTCCCTGATGCCTTCTTTTGCATCTTCTTTTAGCTCATCAGATACAACGATCCTGCCTAAGAACTTATTGTTCTTTGCAATAAAGATTTCCGGCCCTGCGGTTTCTAAAGTACTAAATTTTGACGGAATATCAATTCCGGATGTTTCCAGTAAAAGATGATTCCCGACATAGACTTTATCACCTTTGATAGATGCGATGATTCCCGATCCGCTGATTTCCTGTATGGAATCAACCTGATCAAGCGGGTTTTCGTCTAGATCGGTTGCAGTTACGATGGAGCGGGCTATCGGGTGTGTAGAATATGATTCTGCACTTGCAGCTAATGACAGCAATTCATTTCTGGAAATATCAGGTACAGTTAATACTTTTCTGACTTTAAAGGATCCTTCTGTTACTGTGCCTGTTTTGTCCAGTGCAGCAACTTTGGCTGTAGAAAGGCTTTCGATACTCGTGCCGCCTTTAAAAAGGATGCCTTCTCTTGAAGCAGCACCTATTCCTGAGAAGAAGGAAAGTGGAATGGATATTACAATCGCGCACGGGCAGCTGATAACAAGGAATGTCAGGGCTGTATAAATGTACGGGTACCAGGGATGATTGAATAATAACGGGGGAACAACCGCTGTTATTAATGCAATGACAACGACGATAGGGGTGTAAACCTTGGAGAACCTGGTTATGAATTTATCCAGTTTAGGCTTATTGGCGACTGCATTTTCAACGGAATTCAGGATCTTGCTTACCATGGATTCTGACAGTATCTTTTCTACTTTCAAAACGACGGTTTCAGTCATGTTTATGCAGCCTGAATCCAATGAATCTCCCACATGAACCGTGACTGGAACAGATTCCCCGGTAATGGCAGACGTATCAATCTGGGAGTCTCCCTTGACTACGATGCCGTCGAGCGGTATACGGTCGCCCGGGCGGATCAGGAGATAATCTCCGACTTTGGCATCCTCAGCAGGAATCTCCGTTACATTATTCTCAGAAGAAATCAAGTTTACCATCTGCGGTCTTAAATCGACTGCTTCCATAATCTGTTCACGGCTTTGATCGGTAGCAAGATCCATGAAGTATTCGCCAATGCGGTAGAAGAACATAACACCTACTGCTTCAGGGAACTCATGAATGGCGAAGGCGCCCAAAGTTGCTATCGACATCAAAAATGTTTCATCGAAAAATTCTCCGTGCATGATATTTTTTACCGCATTAAGCAGTACTTCACCGCCAAGAATGATGTAAGAAATAACAAACAGAATGTCAATGATTCCCTGAGGTACAGGAAGATTGATCAGGTTGTAATTCAGGATCATGCCTGCTCCGAAAATGATTCCGCCTATTCCAAGCTGTACTTTATCCTGCTTGATCCAGTCAAGGATTCCATGGGAACTATTCTCCTCAAGCTTGGCATGCGGCTTTTGAATCACTGTAGGAGATTCGATTTCGTTGCATTTTTCTGTTAATTCAGGAATCAGGGAGTCCGGATCTTCCGCTGTCAATTTAAGCGTCTTGGTTGCGTAAGAGATAGAAGCCGAAATAACATCAGGCTGTTTATTGATTAATTTCTCCAATTTGAGAGCACATGCAGCACAATCTAATGTGGGCATTTCGTACGTCTTGGTCTTATAAGATGTTTTACCAGGATTTGAGTGTCTCATGATTTTAATATTTTCATCTACACTTGCACATACTTTCTCTAACTGCGGGTAAATGATATCTTCAGGTGCCTTTGCAATCAGGTAGAGATCCTTATCTCTAAAACAAACGGCTGCATAAAGGATCAAGGGAAGCTGCCGTATTTTTCCTTCGATAATGGCTGCACATTCCATACAATCCAATCCATTCAAGTGGTATTCCAGCTTGGAAAGATTCTTGTCTAAAAGATCGCAATGACATTGATCCAGCTCTTTGCCGCAGTAATCGCACTCTTCATTTGTCATAGAAGAGATGCCTTTGGGATTATGGGCATCCGCTGGCAGGCTGCTGTTATGGAAATGTCCAAAAATACGCCTCTCATCTTTTACTATATCTGAAGAGCTTCTTTTAACGCTTTCCGCATCCTCAATGTAAGGGCGCATTTCTTCAGCAGAGTGAATATGCATTTTGCCATGCGGCAAATCTTTGGAATCTTTATCAGCATTAGGCAAGTGATTATTTTTTGATGGGAATTCAAGACTATTTTTTTCTTTATTCTCAGTATCGTTCACTTTTGACACCTCCGTATATTTCTTTAAACTCATTCTAGCATTCACCGAATTCAGTTAAAAATTTCTGAGGGAAATACTTTAAAATTTCAAGTTGCCATGCCGGAAATTGGAAATTGCATGTGGTGGGGGAAATAAAAAAGCGCAGGACAAATCCTGCGCTTCCGGGGCTGAAAATATCAGCTTTTATTTAAATTCCTTAGGCTCTGCCATGATTGTCTTATGGTGCGTAAATATGACATGGCCCGGTGTACTGTTAGGCATTCTTTTTACATACTTAATGTATGTATAATCGACAGCTGTTTTGCCTGAGTCTTTTCCCTTGCTGTAGAATGCTGCAATGGAGGCTGTTTTATTGATAGTATCCTCAGGGACTGTTTCTCCATTGGTGACTAGAACAACATGGGATCCAGGCAGATCCTTTACATGGAACCATAAATCGGTTTTTGCCGCCTTATGGAAGGTAAGCGAATCATTCTGTGTGTTGTTGCGGCCAATGAGTACTTTGAAACCATCTATAGTCAGCTGTGTAAAATGATCTTCATTGACTGAAGCTTTCTTCTTGGAGAGTTCCTTATGCAGATTCCTTTTGCCCGAGAATATATTCAATTCCTTCTGAACAGATAAAATATCATCCTTCGTTTTAGCTTCTTCCAGGAAGTATTTCAATTCCTGGAGGTATTCCAATCGCTTTTCACATTCACTTACTTTTTCCATACCTATCTTGAATCTTGTTTTCATTTTAGCGTATTTCTTGAAATAGATCTGGCTGTTCTGATTGATTGACAGCTGCGGGTCGAGAGGGATGTCTACATCAGAAACGGGATCGCTAAAAAGATTCGGCACGGTCAGAGATTTTCTGCCATTTACTTTTTCATTGGAATGAATCGACAGCAGGTTTCCCCATAATTTATACGTTTCGGTAAGATTGGTTTCCTCTAATTCAGAAGAAATTTTCTCTTTTTTACGTGTTTCTTTCTTTATCAGTGAATTCAGGAGTTTTCTGCATTCCTGTGAGGTGGAAGCAATCGTACTGTTGCTTTCCAGCATATAAGATTCCATCCACGATACGATATCTTTATCCTCATGAGGCCCGTTCAAAGATGTGAGAAGAATGGAGGATACAAGAGGCTTTCCATTCACACGATATACATGCAGGGTGTCCGATTCTTTCAGTTCTGAAATAATCGAAATCAGCTCACATGCCAATTTTCTTATATCCTCTTCGCTCAAACTGGAAGTCAATGTTGATTCTGTCAGCCCTGAACGGTAAAGCAGTTCATCAAGAAGCGGCCTTGAAAAGCCATTGAATGATGAAAAGATCCATTCTTTCAGAGAAACGGCAGTATTTTGTGAATATGTCAGAATGTTAATTAATTCTGTTTCAGAAAAATCCATGAAATTTAATCTGTTTGAATTTTCTGGCGGAGTATATTTTTCCCCTGGAATGATCCGGCGGTTTAATTTTTTCCCTTTTGAACAGGCATCGATCAGAATATCATTTTCAGACAAGATTAGATTTGGCGTTGATGGAATTAATTCAAGATACAACGTCCTTGTAATAATTTCTCCGGCTGTTTCAATCCGATCTGCCGATATGGCAACCAGCCTGTCCATATCCAGCTGCCGGATGGATGAAATTCTGGCGCCCTCAAGATACTTTCTAAGGGTCATGCAGAATGTTTGTGATGCGATGTACTGCGGGTGCCGATTCTTAGATGAAATATAAAATATAGGCGGGGTATGAAGATTAATGATCAAATGCAGGGGAGAACTATTTGGACGAAATAGTTCCAGGTCGAATATTTTCTGATCTATCTGATGAATCTGACGTATTTGTGAGGAAATTAAAAGTTTATTCAATCCTTTCACATATAGATAAAGAGTACTACTATCGATTTGCATAATTTTCCTCCTCTATGTCAATCGTAATGAGTCGTTAGAACAAGTATATCATGGATGGAGAACTGGCATTGAAATTCATCAGTCATCCATAATTTCTTGTATGTTAATATCCAATTTTCGAGAAATTCTCCCAGGCATCTTCAAAACAGGCCAAAATAAGAGAAATATCGAGTTATCAGTCAATCAACAGGGATTTTAACCTTGATAATATTTCGCTGATAATGGTACAATTTTAAATGAGCACCAAAACTGGTTGAAAATATTTCAAGAATATCCAGTTACTATATATTTGGAGGGCACACTATGCATTTTACCAAATGGCAGGCTTGTGGAAACGATTTTGTGTTTATCAACGCTGCTGAAAATCCTGATATAAAATCGATTTCTGATCAGGCCAAATTGATATGTGACCGTCATTACGGAGTTGGTGCTGATGGTGTTATTTTTATTCTACCTTCAGAAGCCGCTGATTTAAAGATGCGCATATTTAACAGCGATGGTTCGGAAGCAGAAATGTGCGGAAATGGCATACGGGCATTTGCAAAATGGGCTTTCGAACTGGGCTTGGTCAATGAAAAGAAAATATCTGTAGAAACCGGAGCAGGTATCTTATACCCTGAATTATTAGATGATGGAAATGTCCGCGTTGATATGGGCGTACCGCACTTATCAGCGAAGGAAATTCCTGTTCTCGGTTTTGGGGATGGGACTGTTGTAGATAAGCCGTTGATTAATGGCGGGACAGGCAAACATTATCAGGTTAGCTGCGTATCTATGGGCAATCCGCACTGTGTTATCTTTGTTGATGATGTAAATGCGATTGACCTTCCTGGAGAAGGTCATCAATTAGAGATTGATGCACATTTTCCAAATAAAACCAATGTGGAATTCGCTCAAAAACTTTCCGGGAATCACTTCAGAATGCGGGTTTGGGAAAGAGGCACCGGGATTACCCTGGCATGCGGAACGGGGACTTGTGCAGCTGTCGTAGCAGCTATTTTGAATGGTTTTGCCGATAAGAGCGCCGACGTAGATCTTGATGGAGGCAGTCTCCACATTGACTGGGCAGGCAGCAGCAAGGATCATGTGTATATGACGGGACCGGCAGTCAAAGTATTTGAAGGGGATATCAGCCTTTAATACGGGCTGTTTAGTGGAGCATAGGAGGAAGATTGTATTATGAGAAGTATGACCGGCTTTGGCACAGGTACTGCTAAAAGTGATAATCTTCTAATTGTTACGGAAATAAAGTCTGTAAACAGCCGTTTTCTTGAAATTAATTTCAGAAGCGATTATTCGAATCAAAATAATCTGGAGAACATCTCACGACAAGTTATCAAAGAGAATGCTTCACGTGGCAAGTTTAATGTCTATGTTTCCATTAAGGAAATTGAAACCCCTGATGGAAATTTGATTCATGTGGATGAGGATGCCCTTGGAAATTATATCAAGGTGTTATCGAAAGTTGCGCACAATAAAAAGCTGTTGAAGAGCCCTCTTGATTTATCTGATGTCTTGCTGTTTAAGGATGAGTGGCTTAAAGCGGAGAAAAAGGAAATTTCAGATGATGAAGTTTCTTCCCTTTTCAAAGAATCTATAGCAAAAGCTGTCCAGGAACTGGTCAGTATGAGAGAAACAGAAGGATGCAACCTGAAGGAAGATCTGACGTCAAGGATCGACTGGCTGCGCGGGAAGCATGATTATCTGGTGGCAAGACAAAACGATGTCATTAAGAGTTATGAAACCCGCTTAAGGAGCAGGATAGAGAAAATCTTTGATGACCAGAATAAGGAAATTGATGAAAGACGGATTTTGGAAGAGGTTGCTATCTTCGCTGATAAAACCGATTACACAGAGGAAGTTGTCAGATTCTCCAGCCACTTGGATCAGTTCCAGAAAATACTTAATGAAACTAAGCCTGTTGGCAAAAAGCTTGACTTTCTCCTGCAGGAAATTAACCGGGAAGTCAATACGATGGGTTCAAAAACGAATGACAATGATATCATTGACTGTGTTATAATGATTAAGACAGAATTGGAAAAAATTCGAGAACAAGTACAAAATATTGAATAGGAGAGTTAAAAGTGAGTTTTTCTTTAATTAATATTGGATTTGGTAATATGGCAGCAGCTGCTCGTGTAATGGCAATCATCAGGCCTGAATCTGCTCCGGTCAAAAGAATGATTCAGGATTCAAGAGATAAGGGCGAATTAATAGATGCAACCTATGGAAGAAAAACACGTGCTGTTTTAATTATGGACAGCGGTCAGATTATTTTATCAGCTGTACAGCCAGAAACGATTTCGCACAGACTTATGAATAAAGATACGGCGATCAGTGAAGGAATGGATGATAATTGATGGACATGTCAGGAAAAACCGATAAGGGTATATTGCTTGTGGTTTCAGGTCCCAGCGGTGCAGGGAAGGGGACCATCTGCAGTGCAATTCGTGAGTTGTATCCAGATTTGCATTACTCTGTATCAATGACTACCAGGGAGCCCAGAAAATGTGAAGTCGAGGGAGAAAGTTATTTCTTCAGAACCAAGGAACAGTTTGAACAACTGATCAAAGAAGACGCCTTTTTGGAGTATGCAAAAGTGTATGATAATTACTATGGTACTCCCAAAAAATATGTTTTGGATTTAATCGATAAAGGACAGTCTGTACTTCTTGAAATTGATATCCAGGGCGCGATGCAGGTAAAAAAGCGTTATCCTACCGGAGTATTTATCTATATTGTTCCACCTTCGCTGAATGTTTTATCAGGACGTCTCCATAACAGAGGAACAGATTCTGAAGAAGTGATTCAAAAGCGTCTGGCTCAAATAACAAGCGAGCTTGCAATGGCTCATCAGTATGATTATATTGTTGTTAATGATATTTTAGAGGACGCAGTTCATAAGACATCTGCTATTCTGGAGGCAGAGAAATGCAAACTCAGCCATAATGAGGGGCAGATTGAAACAATTTTCAAACAATATATCAATAAGGAGGTACCTTTAAAATGATGTGTTATCCTTCAATCGACAGTCTTATTAAGAAAGTAGATTCCAAATATACATTGGTAACTCTGGCGGCTCAGAGAGCCAGAGAACTTACCGACGGACAGCCTGCATTGATTCCAAATGCAGCTGATAAAAAAACTGTTACGATAGCATTGGAAGAAATCTACAATTCAAAGATTACCTATTCATTCGGGAAATAATACAAGCAGGGTGGTAACACTTCTATTCCTGAATTTTGACGGAAGGGCTAATAATGTTTAAAGATAAGCACATAGTTGTTGGTGTTTGCGGCGGCATAGCTGCCTATAAAGCAGCAGGGCTTGTAAGTCAGCTCAGACAGAATGGAGCTGATGTTCATTGTATTTTGACAGAACATGCAGCTAAGCTGGTTACTCCGATTACCTTTGGAGAACTTTCCGGCAATGATGTTACTGTTGATATGTTCGCAAATATTAATAAATGGGATGTTGAGCACATTGCTCTTGCCCGTCTTGCAGATGTATTTGTGATTGCGCCTGCAACGGCTGATATCATTGGAAAAGTAGCCAATGGGATCGCTGATGACATGCTGTCTACTACGATTATGGCAACGAAGGCAAAAGTAGTATTTGTTCCTTCAATGAATACTAATATGTATGAGAATCCCATTGTCCAGGCTAATATACGCAAACTGGAATCTTTAGGATATATTTTCGTTGAACCGGAATCCGGCCATTTGGCATGCAATGTTACGGGTAAAGGCCGTTTCCCGCAGCTGAATGTGATCATGGAGCACATTTACAAGGCACTCTACAGCAAGCATTTGCTGAAGGGGAAGAAAATTGTGGTTTCTGCCGGCGGAACTCAGGAAGATATCGATCCCGTCCGGTACATAAGCAACCGCTCAAGCGGTAAAATGGGATATTCCATTGCCAGAGCTGCCGCACTGGAAGATGCAGATGTTACTCTTGTAAGTTGTACACATGCGCTTCCTGAACCAGTCGGTGTTCATATGATTTACGTTCATGATGCCAGGGAACTGGAAAAGGCAGTTAATGCCCAGTATGACGATTGTGATGCACTTGTCATGGCTGCAGCTGTATCTGATTATCGTCCAGCCGTGCGGGCCGAAAATAAAATAAAGAAAGAACAGCATGATCATCTCAATATAGAACTCACAGAGAACCCGGATATACTCTACGGATTAGGCCAGAAAAAGACACACCAGTTCCTGGTAGGGTTTGCGGCTGAAACCAGGGATGTCATTGAATACGGTAAAGCTAAATTAGCAAAGAAAAACCTGAATCTCCTTGTGGCGAATGATGTTGCACAGCAAGGCGCAGGATTCAATGTTTCAACCAATATAGCAGCTCTTATCTATAAAGATGGTCATATTGAGCAATATCTGAAAATGACCAAAGATGATTTGGGACATATTATTATCGAGAAAATTGCCGAAGGCATAAATTGACAGTTAAAATAAAGAGACTCTCCTTCTAAAAGTGAGGGTCTCTTTTGATTATGTTATCTAATTGTTATTTTTAATCTATTGCTAAATAATGACATTCCCGTTATAATAGAAACATATGAAAATAACTCATCAAGAGCGGTAGAGGGAACTGGCCCGAGGAAGCCGCAGCAACCATTCTTTTTAGAACCGGTGCTAATTCCAACAGCAGCAGCTGACAGATGAGAGGACTATCTCTCCTTCTGCAGGAGAGTTTTTTATTACCCAATTACCTTTATATTTAATCCTAAGGAGGGATTTTAATTGGCTAAGAAAGTATTATTTACTTCTGAATCTGTAACAGAAGGACATCCTGATAAAATTGCCGATCAGATTTCTGATGCAATTCTTGACGCAATCCTGGAACAGGATCCGAATGGCAGAGTTGCTTGTGAAACGACGGTTACGACTGGACAGGTACATGTCTTTGGTGAAATCACAACAACGGCCTATGTACCGATTCCTAAAATTATAAGAGATACGATTCGTGAAATCGGTTATACAGATGCACATTATGGCTTTGATGCTGATAGTGTCGGCATCAACGTTTCCATTGATGAACAGTCTCCGGATATCGCTATGGGCGTTGATAAATCTCTTGAAGCAAAAGAGTCCAAGGCTGACCAGTATGATATCGGCGCTGGCGATCAGGGAATGATGTTCGGCTATGCTTCCAATGAAACACCGGAATACCTTCCGATGCCTATTGCTCTGGCTCACAGACTTTCCCGCAGACTGGCAGAAGTCAGAAAAAATGGGGAACTCGCTTATCTGAGACCAGATGGCAAGACACAGGTTACTGTTGAATATGAAGACGGCAAGCCTGTACATATTGATACCACTGTAATCTCTGCACAGCATAATCCGGAAATTTCACTTGATCAGATCAAGAAAGATCTCATTGAACATGTAATCAAGGTTGTTATGCCGGCTGATTTTATTGACGACAGCACCAAGTACCTGATCAACCCGACCGGTCGTTTTGTTATCGGCGGACCGCAGGGAGATGCCGGTCTTACGGGCAGAAAGATTATTGTTGATACCTACGGCGGCATGGCTCGTCACGGCGGCGGATGCTTCTCTGGTAAGGATCCGACAAAGGTTGACCGTTCAGCTGCTTATGCGGCACGTTATGTTGCAAAAAATATTGTTGCAGCAGGTATCGCTGACAAATGCGAAATTGAATTGGCATACGCTATTGGCGTAGCTGAACCGGTATCCATTTTTGTTGATACTTTCGGAACCGGAAAGATCAGTGATGAAAGAATCATTGAACTCATCAGGAAGAATTTTGAATTAAGACCTGCCGGAATTATTGATATGCTGGATCTGAGACGTCCGATTTACAAGAAAACAGCAGCTTATGGACATTTTGGCAGAACAGATATTGATCTGACCTGGGAACACACCGATAAGGCGGACGTTCTTAGAAGAGAAGCTGGTTTATAATTCATATCAAGGGTTCTTGAAATATGATAGAATAGTGGTTACTCTTAAAGAGTAACCACTATTTTTTTGAGTCGATTGATCGGAGATAAAATTTTATGAGAACAATCATTGCTGAAGTGATTATCAATCGAGTGAGCAAGCGTTTAAATAAAACGTTTTCTTATATCGTCCCAGAAAAATTTGCATCCGTTAAGGCTGGTACTAGATGTCTGGTTTCCTTTGCAGGCAAGCATGAAGAAGGAATCATTCTATCCATAACCGATGCCGACCCAGATCAGTTTGATTATAAGCTTCAATATATATTGGATGTCATGGACACTGAACCTTGGTTTACTGAGCAGATACTCCTTTTGGCTTATTGGATAGCCGCGTATTATATGTGTCCTCTGATTGAGGCTTTGAGACTTTTCCTGATTGATAAGGTAGGCATTCAAAGGGAATATACATATGAAATTTTGTGGGATAATATTCCGGCGGGCTCAGAATTCTCATCGTTGATAGATCATTCCGTCAAATCACTGCATGAAAAAGATGCTGAGCTTATTTTCGGGGGTCATCTTAAAGAATGTCTTGATCAATCTTATCTGATCAGGAGAGAACTATTATCCAGCGTACATGCAGCACCTGTTGAGCGGTGGATTGAATTCGTCTCGACTCCGAAAGAGAGTGATCTGATTCGCAGCAGCAAACAAAAACTGCTATGGGGGCTTCTTAAAACCGAAAAGGCAATCCCCGTCAGGAATTTAAAAGAACAAGGGATTTCTGATGCGGTCGTACGTGCATATTGCAATAAAGGCTTTGCAAAAGTAATTTATAAAGCGAAGGATACTTATTCCCTGATAACGGATTCAAATACCAGAGGCAATGAAAAAAATCCAACTGAAGAACAGTTTAATGCAATCAATGAGATTTCCAAGCTTATTGATAAATCTTCTTACGAAGGCGTTTTATTAAAAGGTGTCACCGGGAGTGGGAAAACCGAAGTGTATCTTCAGTGTGCGAAACACGCTCTTGAAAAAGGCGGATCGGCCTTGATACTGGTTCCGGAGATTTCATTAACCAATCAGCTCACTTCCTATTTTGCATCTGTGTTTGGCGATGATGTCGTTTTTATGCATAGCAAATTATCAAAAGGAGAGAGATATAACAACCGCCAGAGAATCGTCAACGGAGAAAGCCGTATTATTATTGGATCACGTTCTGCGCTTTTCCTGCCATTTAAAAATCTGAAACTGATTGTTGTTGATGAGGAGTATGACTCTTCCTATAAACAAGGAGAGAGCCCCAGATATAATGGAAGGGACGTAGCCAAGATGATGGCCAAGATCTCTAACTGCCCTATTGTCCTGGGGGCGGCAACGCCATCGATAGCAACTTACTATGCGGCCTTAAGCGGGAAGATCAGGCTGATTGAATTAAAGCACAGGGTATTCAACACTCCCTTGCCCAAAATATTGATTTACGATATGAGAGGAGATTACAGTAACAGCGGAAGATTGATTTCCATGCCGCTTAGGGAGCTGCTTGAAAAGACACTGGAGAATAAAAGAAAAGCGATTCTGTTATTAAATAAAAGAGGATTTGCATCTACGCTGATATGCTCATCATGCGGCTATGTTTTTAAGTGCCCTAATTGTGACGTATCTTTTGTATATCATAAAGAAGAGAACTTATTGAAGTGTCATTACTGCGGCACGACCAGTATTCCTCCGTATAAATGCCCCAAATGCGGAAACAGGAAAATCCGCTATCTAGGCTGGGGGACTGAGTTGATAGAAAAAGAGTTAAAGGAAGATTTTCCGCAGGCCAGATGCCAGCGCTTTGACCTTGACAGTACATCAAGAAAAAATAGTGCACAAAGAATCCTAAATGATTTCAAAAATGATAAAATAGATATATTATTTGGGACGCAGATGGTCGCAAAGGGACATGATATTCCAAATGTCAATACTGTTGGAATCTTATCTGCGGACAGCATCCTGAATATGCCGACCTATCTGGCAGCCGAACAGACATTTAATCTGATTACCCAGTGTGCAGGCAGAGCCGGCCGGGGAAAAGAACGCGGAGAAGTTATCCTGCAAACCTATAATCCTGAACATTATGTGATTGAAACAGCCGCCAGGCAGGATTATGAGAAATTTTATGAGCAGGAAGTAGAATTCCGTAAAATGCTCGGTTATCCTCCATTTCTGAAATTACTGAAAATTACATGTTTTAATAAGGATTACAATACTGCGGTCAATCAGGCAAATACCATTTACCGGTTCCTCTGCGAGGCCAATAAGAATCTGAAAGCAAAAGTATCCTTTACGGAACCGTTTCCGGAACCAATCAAACGGGTCAGAAACTTATATTTCATATCCATATTGATAAAAGGCAGTAATTTTGTGGATTTGAAAAATTTGATGAGAAATTCGGTAATATTCAAAGAAAATGATATAATTATAGACGTAGATCCAATATAAAGAATTAAATAATTGGATTTACTCGAAGATTAAAAGAAAGAAGGTATCATAAGTTGAGTAAAATTATTAGTGCGGGAAATCCGATATTAAAGAATGTGGCAGCTCCTGTTGAAGTGTTTGATAAAAAATTGAAATTCCTGGTTATTGATATGAAAAAGACCCTGTATGAAGCTAACGGTGTAGGTCTTGCTGCTCCGCAGATTGCGGTGTCTAAAAGGGTGTTTGTTGCTGATGACGGTGAATCCGGCTTTGAAGCTTACATCAATCCGGAATGGAGCCCCATCGGGGATGAGAAGAATACCGACATAGAAGGATGCTTATCCGTTCCTGAACTCTTTGGGGAAGTGGAACGCTATTCGAATGTCATTGTGCATTATCAGGATATACATGGCAAGAAAAAAACAAAAAAGGCATCCGGGTTATTAGCACGCTGCATCCAGCATGAAACTGATCATTTAAATGGCATCCTTTTCATTGAAAAGGCTCTTTCACTTCATAAAGGACCTAAGACAGATGAATAATTATAAAATCGTATTTATGGGAACACCGGATTTCGGAATACCATCATTAAATGAGCTCTATAAACAGGGGTATGAGGTTGAAGCTGTTTATACACAGCCGGACCGGGGCAATAAAAGGGGAAATAAAGTACAGTTTTCTGCGGTAAAACAATTCGCATTGGAACATGATATTACTATTTATCAGCCCAACTCCCTGAAGGATGAAAAAGAGCTTGATGTGTTAAGGGCTCTGAATCCTGATCTGATTATTGTAATAGCTTACGGAAAGATTTTGCCGCAGGCTGTTCTTGATATTCCCAAGTATGGCGTGATTAATGTGCACGCATCGCTTCTTCCTAAGTATCGCGGCGCCGCACCTGTTCAGCGTTCGATCATTGATGGAGAAGAAACAACCGGAGTAACGATCATGCAATTGGACGCAGGAATGGATACTGGCAATATTATTGCGGAAAAAAGCGTATTTATTACTCCGCATATGACATCAGAAGATCTTTTTGACGTACTGAGCAATGTCGGAGCAAAACTGTTGATCGATGTTTTGGATGATCTGCCGGCTAAACTGGCTGCTTCTGTAAAACAGGATGAAAGCAAAGCAACATATGCTGAAAAATTGACGAAGGAAATGGGACATATCAACTGGAATGATTCTGCCCGCACGATAGACAGGCTGATCAGGGGAATGTATCCAAATCCGGGTACATATACTTTCTTCAGGGGAAAGCGGATTAAAATTCACGAGGCTGTTCTGCTTGAATCAAGTTCTAATGATGCCCCAGGGAAGATCTTCTCTCTTTCCGACGGAATGCTTCATGTTAAATGCAGTGACGGTGCCATAGGGCTTCTCATGATTCAGCCCGAAAATCATAAAAAGATGAGCGCATCAGACTTTATTAACGGGTACAAGGTGACCACGGATGAATCATTTGAATACTAATGCTCAGGCTCCTTCTGCAAGGGCTCTGGCATATCAGGCGCTTTATGATATTTTGGAAAAAGGCGCTTATTCGAATCTAAGACTTCAGACGGCACTCAAAAAGAATCATTTGAAGGGGCCTGAGGCGCATTTATTGACAGAATTGGTTTACGGCACTCTTAGAAAATACAAGTATCTTGTCTGGATTATCAGCCGTCTTAGCAGCCATCCTGTAAAAAAGATACATCCTGCAGTTCGGATCCTGTTATGTATTGGGCTCTATCAGCTGATATATTTATCCAGGATTCCGGAATCTGCCGCAGTCAATGAAACTGTTAAAATTGCAAAGAAGATTACACACCCCGGGAATGTCAGGTTCATCAATGGTGTGCTTAGAAATTTCCTCCGGAAGAAGGAACAGTTTGAACTGCCAAAACGGGAAAGCAATCCGCTTTTGTATGATGAACTCTTCTATAATATGCCTGGATGGCTGGTACAAAAATGGCAGAAAGAATTAGGACCGGAGAAAACAGATTTAATATTGAAGGCCTTTAACGAAGTACCTGATACTTCCATACGTGTTAATACTTTACGAACTGATACACAATCCGTTTTAAAGCTTTTATCCGAAAAAGGTGTCGAAGCCCAGCAGAGTGATTTTTATTCGCCAGCTATCATCCTTAAACATGGGGCTGACCAGTTTTTTGCTGAAATCCTAAACAAGGGCTATGCATCTGTTCAATCTGTCTCATCAATGATTCCGCCAGTTGTATTGTCTCCTGAACCAGGAGAGCGGGTTCTTGATATGTGTGCCGCCCCGGGAAGCAAAACGACGGAAATGGCTGAATTAATGAACAATGAGGGCCATATTGATGCATGGGATTTATATGACCACCGGGTTCAGCTAATAAAAGAAAGTGCACATAAGTTAGGTATCAAAATTATTCATGCAGAAGTACAGGATTCAACCGTCCTGAATGATTCCTGCAATGAAGAGTATGACAAAGTACTTTTGGATGCCCCGTGTTCCGGTCTGGGTGTACTTGGACATAAACTGGAAATCAGATGGAACAGGAAAGAGGCCGATATAAAGGAATTCCCCATCCTGCAGAAAAAGTTAATTTCTACTGCAGCTCATTATGTTAAGCATGGAGGGGTCTTGGTCTATAGTACCTGTACACTGAATAAACAGGAAAATGAATCTGTTGTTAAGTGGTTTATAGACAACTTTACTGATTTTGAATTAGAAGGTTTCCAATTGCCAAATGGAAAAGAATATGAAAACGGTATGGCAACGCTTTGGCCGGATGAATGTCATAGCGATGGATTCTTTATCGCTAAAATGAAAAGGAGATAATATGAGTTGGAATATTTGGGGCCATACACTTGCTGAAACAGAAGATTGGATTGTCAGAAATGGTTTTCCCAGATTCAGGGCCAAGCAGATTCAGGATTATTTGTATCACAGATATGTATATGATTTTGATGAGATGAAACAATTGCCGGGTGCAATGAGAGAATGGCTCAAGGAAAATACAGTAATCAGCAAACCGCAGATTATCAATCAGCTGCAGTCGGATGATAAAAACACGACTAAACTCCTGCTCAAGCTTTCTGACGGCTCCCTGGTTGAAACCGTCTGCATGCATCATGATTATGGCAATTCCATTTGTGCTTCTACGCAGGTAGGATGTGCGATGGGATGCGTCTTCTGTGCTTCCACCTTTGATGGAATGAAGCGCAACCTTGATGCTTCAGAAATACTGGCGCAGGTGTTTGCTTTCAAGCAGCATTTTGATATTCCTGTACATTCCATCGTATTGATGGGAGCAGGCGAACCTCTGACAAACTATGAAAATGTGCTGCGGTTCATCAGACTCTGCAATGATCCCGATATCTTGAACATCAGTCTTAGAAATATCACTCTCTCAACCTGTGGTATCGTTCCACAGATCTATCGTCTGGCGGAAGAAGGATTGCCGATCACTTTGGCAATTTCGCTGCATGCGCCGAATGATATGATAAGAAATCAAATCATACCTATCAGCAACTCTTATAAAATTGAGGATGTAATTAACGCCGCCAGATACTTCTATAACAAAACGGGCCGCCGGGTTACATTCGAATACATACTTATAAAAGATGTGAACGCTTCTGCGGATAATGCAAATGAATTATGCAGACTTATAGGAAATCTGAACTGTCACATTAATTTAATTCCTGTTAATGGCACTGAACATATTCAGTTATATCCGCCGGAAGCTGATGAAGTGAAAAAATTCCAAATGATTTTGGAAAAGCATGGCAGGACGACAACAGTCAGGAAACAGATGGGTGATAAGATTCAGGCAGCCTGCGGCCAGCTGAAGAGAAGATATCTGAAGAACTGAGCGAGACTGTTATTCATCTCTATTCATATACCGCTCTGCTAAAATTGACTATGGTATTGCATAATGATAGTATTAGTGAAGAAATAGTTTCAAACGTATCTTACGAAAGTTTCTATTTAATGGATTGCTTTATAATTTTTTAGGTTTCATGCATATTTGCAGAAAACATGGACAGGCATTGGTTTCTATGATACTTACATTGGGTGATTCAAGAACCGGATTAGTCCGAAAAGTTAATGAAGACGCGATCAATCTGGATGTAGAAAATGTTTATATATTAGCAGATGGTATGGGCGGCTATGAAGGCGGCCAGATTGCCAGCACACTTGCTGTCGAGAGTGCTGGTAATTTTTTGGAGCGCCTTGAGCCCGCTGAACTCTCTGAATCCAACTTAAAGGAATCTATACTGCTGGCTAACCAGGCCATATTGGACCGGAAGCAGGATGACGATCAGTTTCTTTCTATGGGTACAACAATGATAGCTGCTTCAGTGATCGGCGATACCTTGAATTGGGCTCATGTAGGAGACAGCCGTTTATATGTTTGGCACGATAATATACTGAAACAAATCACTACGGATCATTCATTTGTTATGGAACTTGTCAATGAAGGAAAAATATCCAGGGAAGATATGCGTTTTCATCCCCGGAAAAACGAAATTACCAGGGCAGTCGGAATTGAAAAATCTTTGACTGTGGATACCGGGCATTTTAAGTTGGATAATGATTCTTTGGTTCTGCTTTGCTCAGATGGTTTGACGGGTATGATTGATGATAACGTCATCAGGTCTGTTATTGCTGATAATCCAAGAAGAACACAGGATGACTTAAAAAAGTTAGACAAGGATTTAATGGAAAAAGCTTATGATGCAGGAGCAAAAGACAATGTGTCTCTTATTCTGGTTCAGTTTACAGAAACATTGGAGTAATTTATGACCGGAAAAATTCTAGATAGCAGATATGAAATTATAAAGAAAATCGGCTCTGGCGGCATGGCTGATGTTTATATGGCCAAAGATATCCTTTTGGATCGCATCGTAGCCGTTAAGATTCTGCATAGCAATTTTGCTGAGGATAATGATTTCATTGTAAGATTCAGACATGAGGCGCAATCCGCAGGAAAATTAACACACCCGAACATTGTGGGAATTTATGATGTCGGCTGTGATGGCGATATTCACTATATCGTCATGGAATATGTCGAAGGGGAGACACTGAAGCAATATATCCAGTCACACCCCAATATTCCCATTGATACAGCTGTCAGAATTGCTATCAGTATCGGCAATGCACTAGAAGAAGCACATGCGAATGGCATTATTCACTGTGACATCAAGCCGCATAATATACTGCTGACCACCAATGGAAAGGTCAAAGTAACAGATTTCGGCATTGCAAGAGCAATCAACTCATCCACTGTTATAGATAAACAGTCCATCCTGGGTTCCGTTCATTACCTGTCGCCTGAACAGGCTGCAGGTGATAAGATAACGGCCAAGACGGATATTTACTCTTTGGGAATTGTTCTTTATGAAATGCTGACTCATCATCTGCCGTTTGAAGGTGAGACAGCGGTAAGTATTGCTCTTCAGCATATGCAGGGAGATATTCCCAGGCCGACAAAATATAATCCGGCAATTTCGCCAATGCTGGAAGAATGCCTTCTTACAGCCCTCCAGCGGGATCCGGATAAAAGATATGATTCCGTTTCTGATTTCATTTCGGAATTGAAAATTGCGCAGGGATTTACGACTTCAATCTACAACAAGCCAGCGTCTCATGATTTTACTGCGCTGACTCGTCCTCTTCCTACAAAACAAAAGCCGATCGTATTGGAAAAAGATGGGAAAGTAGCTACTTTTATTGCCAATCTTCCGCAGAAGTACATCTGGATTGCGATGGTAGCTTTATTTGCAATCTGTTTTGCCTGGGCATTCTTTACCTTCGGCAACTTCTGGAGTGCTGAAAACATTTCCGTTCCGAACGTGGTGGGAAAACCGGTAGAGGTCGCTGAAACATCTCTGAAAAAACTGAATCTGAAGGTTTCTGTAGATGAAATTGCGAGTGATGATGTACCTTCCGGACAGGTCATTTCCCAGACGCCTCCGGCCGGTACCAATGTGAAAGCACAGAGGATCATTCATCTGACTGTAAGCAAGGGCGGTTCGACCATGCTTATTCCAGACCTGAAGGGTCTGACTTTGGAGCAGGCGAAAGAACGTCTTGACAAGATGGGATTGTCTTTGGGAGCAGTCGAAAATGGAAATGATCCGGACAAGCCTTCCGATGTTATTATTTCCCAAAGCCCGGATTCCGGCGCAAAGGCAACAAAGGGGACGCGGATCAATATAGTTATCAACATGCGTCAAAAGGTAAGTGTTCCGAATTTGACCGGAATGTCGTTATCTGATGCGCGTAATTCCTTGCTTTCCATGAAACTTTCCGTAGGTACAATAACTTCTTCTGACGGTACAGCAGCTGATGCTCCCAATGCAGTTGTAGTTTCGCAGGATCCGGCCGGCGGAGAACAAACGAATTTCAATGTCGTTAATCTTACGATTGGATCAAAATCCAAGAGCCAGAAGAAAAACGGGACAGTCAATATTACAATTCCAAAAGAAGGCAATGCACGTCAGGTAGAAATCTATGTAACTGATGATACCGGAAAGCATACGGTCTATAATGCGAAGGTTAATGCAGGAAGCACGATCAATAAGGATGTCTCTGGTGTAGGCAATGTCAGGGTTCAGGTTGTTATTGATGGTTCTGTCGTTCAAGACAGGGAGCTTTAATCCGCTATGAATGGCATTGTACTTAAGAACCAAAACGGCTACTTTAATGTTTTACTGGATAACAATGAGACGGCCTCTTGCCGATCCAGAGGAAAGCTGAAAAAGAAAACCGATATACTGGTTGGAGATTATGTTGACTGCGAGCTGGATGATTCAGGGCAGATGCTGATTAAGGATGTCTATCCCCGGCTGACGGTTCTTCATCGTCCGCCTATAGCCAACGTTGACCAGCTTATCCTGGTTTCTGCAATCAAAAGTCCTGATCTGGATCAATACTTATTGGACAAGATGATCGTCCTATCAGAATATGCAGGGATAAATCCGGCCATCATTATTAATAAATATGATCTGGATCCATCTCATGCACTTTCTGTCCGGGATTACTATGTAAATGCCGGATATGACTGTATTTGTACCTCTTTAGAAACAAAATACGGACTTGAAAATGTTCAGATGCTTTTAAAGGGGAAAATCATTGCTTTTTCCGGCCCTTCAGGTGTCGGGAAATCCAGTCTTCTGAATTATATTCTGGGCTCTTCTCATTTTATCTCCGGGGAAGTCAGCAGTCATTCAGGACGGGGAAAAACAACAACCCGTCATGCGGAATTAGTCAGATACTCTGATCACAGTCTTCTTATGGATACCCCCGGATACACGCTGCTTAACCTTAATCATCTGATGCCGGAAGAAACAGCCTATCTTTTTAAGGACTTCAGGCCTTATTTGGGCAAATGCAGATTCAATGACTGCATGCATGACAAGGAACCAGACTGTGCTGTCCGGGATGCAGTGCAAAACGGAGATATCCAGCTGGAACGATATAATAATTATATCAAACTTCTTAGTGAATTGAATTCAGAAAAGAACAGGAGATAGTTCTTATGGAAATAGCACCGTCAGTATTAGCTGCCAATTTTGTCAGACTCGAGGATGAAATCCGCGATGTGGAGCAAAACGGAGCAGACCTCCTTCACCTGGATGTTATGGATGGCCATTTTGTACCAAATATTTCATTCGGCCCGCCAGTGATTAAGTCTATCCGGACAGTAACCAATTTGCCGCTTGATGTACATCTTATGACCTATAATCCTCAGGATTATCTGGATGTATTGGAATCTATCTCTGTCCAGTACATTTCCTTCCATGTAGAAGCAGTTCCTCATTTGGACAGAATGATACAGAACATCAAAGGAAGGAATATCAAGGCCGGTATCGCACTGAATCCGGGTACACCGATAGGAGCTATAGAAGAAGTTCTTCCACTATTGGATTATGTGCTTATCATGTCCGTGAATCCGGGATTTGGCGGTCAGAAATTCATTACTTATACCCTTGATAAAGTAAGACGTTTAAAGGATTTCATCATAAACAAGGAGCTTTCCACTTTAATAGAAATTGATGGCGGCGTTAACAAGGACAATGCCAGATTACTGAAAAATGCCGGGGCAGATATACTTGTTGCTGGTTCATCAGTATTTAATCAGCCAGACAGAAAAGATGCCATTGAGTCTTTGAAGGTGTGAATTATTCCCCGATTAAAATAAAACCTGTACCTTATTGATTTAAATCAGAGGTACAGGTTTTATTTTGTCATATGATAATGGTAAAATATATACGATTAATACTTTAAGAGTATTGTAATCTGGTCTATATCAATTGATAATTTCTGGGACTGGTTTTAGGAGGAAAAAGAATTGATCACTAAAAATTCTATCCAACACTTACTTAATCATGAAGGACTCCGAATCACTGTTGCAGATGTTACTGATGCAGCAAAAGAAGCTGGGAATATACACAATCTTTCATTATTTTCTGAAATAATCATTGGCAAAATTCTCGCTGCAACTGCCGCACTGGCAACTGATTTCAAAAATCACGAAGGAATCTCTCTGAAGTGGGTAACGCATTCGCCTTTGGGAATTATCCGGGCTGATGCTTATGAAGGTCATTATGTAAGGGGATTTATAGAAAATCCTGAAGCAGAGGCTTTCGATAAATACGATCCTGCTGAAGAGAAACGTCTCGTTTGTGAAAATGCACAGCTGTTTGTCACAAGGTATTCCCTGCTGAAACAGCCATATATCAGCACAGTAAACGCATCATGCAATAGTATTTCTGAATGTCTTACTTCTTACCTGAACGAATCAGACCAAACAGATTCTTATCTGGATATCCAATTTCAGTTAGGAGAAGACGGAAAGCTGGAAAGAGTTGCCTGCTTCCTGGCACAGATGACGCCTCAGGCTAACAAGAAATTATATGATGATTTGTTTATACTGAACAGCAAGGGATGGAAAATCTTTGGAGACAAAGAGGATGCATCATCTTTAAGCTTCCTGATAGATAAGGAAGGCTTCCTTCCCATTGGCGAATCGGTCATCAAATTTCAGTGCACCTGCAATTTGGATCATATAAGAAATTCGCTGCTTCTGCTTCCCGAAACGGAAAGAAATGAATTGCTGGAAGACGAAGTTACAGAAGTTTGCTGCCATTATTGTGGTAAAAAATACAATATACCAAGATCAACTTTAGTTAAATGGTTTAACGATGAAAAAGGGGAGGGTATTCAATGAATAAATTAGCTTTTATTGGTGGTACAGGTGTTTATAACCCTGAAATATTAACTGATCTCCATAGCGAAACAATTGAAACTCCATATGGGACAGCAAAATATGAATTAGGATATTTCAAGGATAAGCCGATCGTCTTTATGGCAAGGCATGGTGTGAATCATACGATCCCGCCGCATAAGATCAACTTCAGGGCCAACATTTATGCTTTAAAGGCGCTGGGGGTATCTTCCATCGTATCGACAACAGCAGTTGGATCTCTGAATCCCGATTACAAGCCCGGCGAACTGGTACTGGTTGATCAGTTCATCGATCAGACAAAATCAAGAATCGGTACTTTCTATGACGGCGAACTGCATGGAGTTGCCCATATTGATATGACACATCCATATTGCCCGCATCTTCGTGCTGCCGTCCTGGATGCTGCACACCGTGAGGGAATCGTCATCCATCCAGAGGGAACCTATATCTGTACAGAAGGCCCCAGATTTGAAACTCCCGCTGAAATCAAAGCATACCGGATGTGGAGGGCTGATGTTGTCGGTATGACAAATGTGCCGGAGTGTCAGCTGGCCAGGGAAGCTGAAATGTGCTACGCTACCATTTCCATAGTAACAAATTTCGCTGCAGGCATTTCGAAACAATCTTTGACGCATCGCGAAGTTGTTGAATGCATGAATCAGAATATTGAGAGTTTTGTTAAGATCATTACGATCCTTTCTCAGGAATTTGATCCTGATACTGACTGCGACTGCAGACATGCCGCCAAAGACTTTGGAGGATTTCAGTTATGAAGCAAGGTCTTTGGTCATTGAAATGGGATAAAGATCACCTGATTCTTCTCGACCAGACAAAATTACCCGATGAAATTGTTTATATCGACTGTTATTCGTATAAGGATGTCGTCTCTGCCATCAAGACACTGGCTGTCAGAGGCGCGCCTGCCATTGGCGTGGCGGCCGGTTACGCATCTGTCCTGGCTTTCAGGGAATGCAGGGCATATTCTGACACTGGTTTGACGGAACGTTTTTATGCAGTGCTGGATGAACTTGAAGCAGCTCGTCCTACAGCTGTTAATCTGTTCTGGGCGATTTCTGAAATGAAAGAAGTTTATTCTCATTCAGAGAGCCTGGAAACAGCCGGGGCAGAACTGCTGAACAAAGCAAAAGACATTGAATATTCCGACTGGGATATGTGCAGGCGTATTGGTTCACACGGAGCTGATTTATTTAAAGGCAAAACTGCCCTTAACATTCTGACACACTGCAATACGGGTGCACTTGCTACGGCGGGGGACGGCACGGCATTCAGTGTTATCAAGGAGCTTAATGAAAGAGGCCAGATTTCATGTGTATATGCCGATGAGACGCGGCCCCTTCTGCAGGGATCACGTTTAACCGCAACGGAACTCATGGCAAATGAAATCCCGTGCTGTCTGATTACGGATAATATGGCTGCCATTCTCATGAATACAAGACATATTGATGCCATTATCGTCGGAGCTGACAGGATCGCTCTTAATGGAGACGGCGCCAATAAAATTGGTACATATGGACTTGCTGTCCTTGCTTCTTACCACCACATACCATTTTATCTGGCTGCACCGTTTTCCACATTTGATACCTCTATCAAAAGCGGCGGTGAAATAGTTATTGAGGAAAGAAATCCGGATGAAGTAAGGACATACAAGGGAATCCAGCTGGCCCCCAAGGATGTTCCTGTATTCAATCCGGCATTCGATGTGACTCCCAATCATCTGATAACAGGGATTATCACTGAAAAAGGCGTTATTGTCCCGCCATATACAGATAATATTAAAAGATTTTACAAGGAAGAAGGTTAAAACAATGAATGAATCAATGATACGTGATATTAATTTAGCTGAAGAAGGCAAACAGCGTATTGCCTGGGTAGAGAAATTTATGCCTGTTTTGAATACACTGAAAGAAGAATTCTCCGCTGATCAATCTTTCAAGGGCAAGACAGTGGTCATGTCCATTCATCTTGAAGCCAAAACTGCTTACCTGGCACTTACACTGAAAGCTGCAGGCGCCAATGTTATCTGCACAGGAAGCAATCCGCTCTCAACACAGGATCCTATTGCGGCTGCTTTGGTTGATAACGGAATCACCGTTTATGCATGGCACGGCTGCACTGACGAGGAATATACGCTTTTCTTAAATAAGGCACTCGATCATAAACCTGATATCATCATCGATGATGGCGGCGATCTTGTTCATCTGCTTCATACGACCCGCAAGGATGCCCAGGTCAACTTAATCGGCGGCTCGGAAGAAACAACAACCGGCGTCCATCGTTTAAAGATCCTTGAAAAGGCTGGCGATCTGGAATTCCCGATGATTGCGGTAAACGATTCTTACTGCAAATATCTCTTCGATAACCGTTACGGGACAGGACAGTCGGCCTGGGATGGAATTATCAGAAGCACGAATCTGACAATTACCGGCAAAACTGTAGTCATTGCCGGATACGGCTGGTGCGGCAAGGGCGTTTCCATGCGTGCAAAAGGACTCGGCGCTCATGTCATCGTAACAGAGGTCGACCCGATCAAGGCTATTGAAGCAGTCATGGATGGTTTTGAAATCATGCCGATGGATGAGGCTGCAAAAGTAGGGGATATCTTCCTGACTGTAACCGGCGATATCGATGTCATTACAGAAAGACACTTCATGCAGATGAAAGATGGCGCTATCTGTGCCAATGCAGGCCATTTTGACTGCGAAGTCAGCCATGCTGACCTTGAGCGCATCTGCACGAAGAAATATGAAGCCAGAAAGAATATTGAAGGATACGTACTGCCAAATGGCAAGACTGTATTCTTAATGGCAGAAGGACGCCTTGTCAATCTGGCAGCCGGCGATGGACATCCGGCTGAAATCATGGATCTGTCCTTTGCTATGCAGACATTGGCAGTCTGGTACCTTTTAGGCCATGGCAGGGATATGAAACCGGCAGTATATACACTTCCTCATGAACTTGATACCAAAGTTGCTCAAATCAAACTTCAGTCAATGGGCTACAAGATTGACAGCTTATCTGAAGAACAGAAAAAATATCTGGGACTTGACTAGGAGGGAATATGTCAACACTTATCAGAAATGCAGCAGTTTTTAGGAACAATTCCATTGTGGAAAACCAGAATATCGTGATTGATGGAAAGTATATCAAAGAATTTCCCGATAATCCTGATCCGGCAGACTATGATGAAGTTATCGAAGGAAATAATATGCTTTGCCTTCCTGGTCTTGTCAATACACATACTCATGTGGCAATGACTTTATTCAGGAGCTATGCTGATGATATGGAACTGATGGACTGGCTTCAGAATAAGATCTGGCCGGCTGAAGATCATCTTGATGATGATATTGTATACTGGGGAAGCATGCTTGCCTTCGCGGAAATGATCCGCGGGGGAACAACAGCTTTCTGCGATATGTATATGTTCATGGATTCCTGTGCAAAAGCTGCCGATCTGGCCGGAATGAGAGGGAACCTGGCCAGAGGACTGGCAGGAATCGGACCCAATGGGGACAAGGGACTGGCAGAGAACATTGAGCTCTTTAAAAACTGGGATCATGCAGGAGACGGAAGATTCAAGGTTATGCTCGGACCGCATGCTTCATATACCTGTCCGCCTGATTACATCAGGAAGGTCAGGGATGCAGGCATGAAATACAACATTCCCATTCATATCCATCTGTCCGAAACGCAAGGCGAGGTTGACAATTGCCTGAAGGAGTATGGAAAGACCCCAATCGCATTGATGAATGATCTGGGATTATTTGACCTTCCGACACTGGCAGCACACTGTGTACAAGTGAATGACGACGATATCAGAATCATGAAGGAGAAAGATGTACATGTCGCACATAATCCGACAAGCAACCTCAAGCTTGCATCAGGAATCGCTCCAGTAACAAAGATGAGGGCTGCAGGTATAACGGTGGGGCTCGGAACCGATGGGGCTTCCAGCAATAACAAGCTTGATATGTTTGCAGAAATGCGTCTGGCAGCACTCATTCATAAGGTGAAGGATAACGATCCATTAGCCATCAATGCATTGGAAGCTTTGAACATGGCTACTGTTGATGGTGCTAAATGCATGGGCTATGACAATCTTGGCACTCTTGAATCGGGAAGCCTTGCAGATATCATCCTCGTAAATCGTGAAGGCTTCAACTGGATGCCCGGATTCAACAGCATTTCGCTGGCTGTATATTCTGGAAACTCAATGGATGTCGATACCGTAATGATTAATGGCAAAGTCGTAATGCGCCATAAGGAATTGCTCACCATTGATGTTGAAAGGATGAAACGCGAAGTTTCCAGAGTTACGGATAAATTATTTTCGTTTGCAGGCTGAATTTGACGGGTAGGGATAGATTTATCTTTACTTCCGATAACATTAAATTATCGGAACCTACAAATTCTCCCTAAAACAGCCAGGTCTCTCTCGTAATGCTTTTACCCCTCTCATATGTTCTTTGGTATTGTATTACTGAAAACTGGCTGAGGATCTATTTCCTCTATTTGGATACTACAAATACAACAACCAATTCTATTTTTTATAATGACTCCAAATTAAATAATCACCTGTATCTATCAGCTGATCATTTAATTTGGAGTCTTATTGATTTGAATCCCGGGAATGTCCATGCAGGTCATGAACGAATCTCCCGCTGTATATCTGTACTGCACAACCCCTCTGTATTTCTATTCTTTATATTTAGAAATAGCTTTTCGATTTTTAAATATCTTTTGAATATGATATGTGATAGCATATAATAATAATATGCATTTTATACTGGAAGGATCGGATCATTATAAATGGATGGCAATAATTTTTATATCAGTGATTTTCAAAAATCAAAACTCATGCAGGAAGAGTTGTCTGCAAAAAGTTTGAACTCATTGGCCGGTACAAAGGCTAAGAATACAATTGATGCATACAGGTCTGATTGGGATGATTTCTGCGATTGGTGCAAATACCATAAGCAAACGTCCTTCCCCGCAACTGCTGAAACAATTGTCAACTACATCAATGATTTGGCGGATTATGCCAAGACAGCTACCATCAGGAGAAGGGTCAGTGCCATTTCAGAGAACTATAACGCGGCCATTACTTCTGGCATAAAGGTCGAGAACCCCTGCCGGGAATGGATTGTCAAGGAGGCCTTGACGGGCCTGACCAGACTCAAGGGCGGCGCCCAAACCGGAAAAACTCCCATATATTGGGACCAGCTGTGCGATATGATCAAATGCATTGATACCAAAGGTCTGGGCGGATTAAGAAATAAGGCAGTCTTATTGCTGGGATTTATGGGTGCATTCCGCCGAAGCGAAATTTCCGGTTTAGATGTAACAGATATTAAAAGAGTTCATCAGGGAATTATTGTGACAGTCAGACAGTCTAAAACAGATCAGCAGCAAATGGGCCAGCAAGTTGGTATCCCTTGCATCAGCGACGACGATTTTGACTGTGTTAAAGCCGTCGAACAGTGGATTACCGCTGCCAATCTAGTCGATGGCCCCCTGTTCCGCTCGATTCTCAAGAACAACACAGCTTCTAAAAACAGGCTTAGTTCCAAGAGTATTAATCTAATCGTAAAAAAGTACGTGTCAATGATTGGGCTGAATCCTGATTTATATGGTGCACACAGCCTTAGGCATGGGTTTGCCACATATGCTGCTTTGAATGGTGTTGAAGAACGATTGATTATGAGGCAGACGCGGCACCGTTCGGTTGAAATGGTTAGAAGATATATTAATGAAGCTGATTTGTTCGTCAATAACCCAATCAGTGCCATTTTCAATAAAAAATAGCTGTGAGTAACATGCCTGATCAGCTAAAAAAACGTCAGTATAGAATCTATTCAACTAGAATCTATACTGACGTTTTAATTTCTAAAGAAGTATCATTTTTATATAACGGATGATCTTACCTTTATTTTATCGCCTGGCTGGATCTGCCCGGGATCCTTTATTCCATTCAATTGCTGGATATCATAGATGACTTCTCTTATATCCTTGCTGTCATCCGTTCTGGAAGCCGCAATACTCCAAAGAGTATCATTGGACTCAACAGTCACCGTCTCATACAAAGGTGTAACCGAAGCAACCGAGGCATTTACACCCCAGCCGCAGAATAATACGGTAGTAATTAGCAAGAACATTATCTTACGCATAATAGCAGCCTCCTAAAAGCACAAACAAACTATTATTCTTTAGAACGTTATTTCTATATAAGATACTACACCAAAACAAAAATTCGCACAATCGAACATAAAATTAGAATTTAGATAATTTTTAATATGTTCTGAACATTAGATATATTGAATTCTGACGTTTCTGTGAACTCTTGTTTGATTTTAAAAATATGGTATTGTATAATAATAGCAAATAAATATTCATATTATATATAAATAAGAAAGTTTGTTTTAGAAGGGACGTTTATAAAAAGTGGCTGCTAAAAGACTCGGTAAAAAAGATAGAGAATTGACAAGTAGAGAACAGAGTATATTGGATTTTATCAGACAAAAAGTCTGGGAAGACGGATTTCCGCCTACTGTTCGTGAGATTTGTCAGGCTGTTGGATTACGTTCCACTTCAACAGTACATGGATATCTTGCCCGCCTGGAAGAACTTGGCGTTATAAAAAGGGATCCGGCCAGCTCCAGAGCTATCGAAGTTGTCAATGATGCTTCCTGGCGTCATAAGAAGATGATTCCTATGCCTTTGGTCGGAGCTGTTCGTGCAGGTGAACCAATCGTCGCTGATGAACACCTGGAATCGATCTTCCCTATGCCGTCTGAACTTATTGGGAAAGATAATAATTGCTTTATTCTTGTCGTTCGCGGAGACAGCATGATTAATGCCGGTATCAAGGAAGGCGATTATCTGATCGTATCCGAACAGGATGATGCAAGAAACGGAGATATCGTTGTTGCACTCGTCGGCAATGACGAGGCAACTGTCAAGCGTTTTTACCGGGAAGCAGATCATATCAGGCTTCAGCCGGAAAACGATGCTTATAAACCGATTATTTCCAAGGATGTTATCATCAGAGGCAAGGTTATCGGTTTATACAGACACATGTAAGGCATTCTGTTTCCATAACTAATCAACAAAAGCAAAAGGGCTGTGGCAAAATGTGTAATCATTTTGTCACAGCCCTTTTTATGCTGCCGCATATGCTATTTTACTAATCGAATCGATTTTTCACCTAAATCAATCAATTTCTTCTTTAACAGATTTCCGACTGCACGCTTAAATGCAGATTTGCTGATCCCAAGCATATCTTTAATTTCCTGTGGATCCGAAGAATCTGTGATAAACAATTCTCCCCCATTTTCCGTGAGCTTTTTCAGGAGAGCTTCGGCATCAGTACCCATTGCAGATTCCTTCTGAGGACGCAGGGATATGTTTACATGGCCGTCTTTCCTGATAAATACGATTCTTCCTTTGATCTCGCTTCCCATTTTTATATCATCACGGAGTTCAGATTTATGTAAAAATAAGATATGACGATCTTTGGAGATAAGGAATGCACCTTCCGGAGTCATGTTATATATGGTTCCAGTAATGGAATCGCCCACCTTATACTCAAGACAGGGCAGTGCGATTCTTCTCATTTCATCTTCTACATGCATAGTCACAGCGAGACGGTTAGATTTATCCTTGTATAATTTAACCCAGATATACTGATCCTTTTCCACTCGTCCAATCATGTTCGAGAACGGAAGGAATATCCCGCGTTCCGTACCAACATCGACAAATGCACCGAATCTGGTGGTCAAAAGAACACAGACATAACCTATGCCATCCAGAGAAATCTGCGGAAGATGCATACTTGCCGTCAAACGGTGATGAGGGTCATGGTATAAGAATACCGTAACTTTCTGTCCTACTTCCACCGGGTGAGTCTGCTGATTGTTATGCAGCAGTATGTCATCGCTTGTATTACCGGTTCCAGCTTCCAGAAATGCGCCCATATCTGAAAGACGTACTACTGTAAGTTCTTCAATTGTATTTTCTTTTAAGTTTCCCATTGCCTTCAAATCACTATTCCTCATGGCAATTTATTACTGTGCATCATTTTCTGGCACTTCTGCTTCATGGAATTCTTCAGCTGGTGCATCTTTCCATAAAGTATCGAAATCAAATCTGCGTCTTTCATCATCGATAAAGATATGAACAAGAATATCACCAAAGTCAAGAAGGATCCAGTCGCCTTCGTTGTAGCCTTCTTTTCTTATAGCGATAATTCCTGTTTCCTTAAGTTTTTCTTCGACTTCATCTGCGGCAGCCTGTGTATTTTTCTTATTTCTGGCAGAAGTAAGAAAAAAATAATCTGCAATTGTTGTCAATTCACGTACATCCAGTACTTTTGTATTAACACATTTTTTGTTTGCCAATGCATCGCATATTGTTTGTAAAACGTTATTCATCATTATCTCCTTTAATATAATTAACTATCCTGCTCCATGGTCATTGCAATGATCTTCTGAGCCTCCACCGGGTTCATAACCCAGACTTTTTGAGCGTTTTTCGTCTGTGTTTCTCCTGGAAGAATGATAAATTTGAAATCTGAAGATTCATAGCCAGAGACCTTATAGATAATCTTAGCGATTTCAGAAGAAGTTATATCACTATCAACGCTGTCCCAATGGTATCTGGCTTCAACCCAGTTGTATAAGGAGGGATTATTCTGAAGTGAGGCAATATATGCCTTGATCAATCTTTCCTGCCTTTGCAGGCGCCCTATTTCGCCATCCTGAGCATCAATGAAACGTAAATAGCCAAGTGCCTGGTCCCCGTCAAGCTTCTGATATCCCTTGCGTATGTTTATATCCGGCTGGCCGTCCTTGTCAAAATGGCTCATATCCTTTTCAACGTAAAGATTTACACCTTTTTCTGTAGTGTCCAGATTTTCAAAATCAGAAGTATTAAACACCGCGTATTTATCAATCCTGATATGAAGCAGGTTCTCGATCGCACTCTTTGTTTCCTCAGCACCGCCTTCTGAATACGTCTTATTCAGAAGTACACTTTTGCCCTCCGGACGTCCGATCTGAGTGTTTGGCGGTATTGATATAAACGAAACCTTCTTATTCACTTCATTCCATGCGACGAGCAGTATAAGATCTGCATCGGTATTCTCTTTATCATATGTTCCTATAACGAGGTAATAGGAAGGCCCTGCATCCTTTTGACCTAAAATCCTGCCAGGAAATCCAATTTTGCTGAAAGCGGATATGCCCAGAAAAATACAGGCGATGCAAAGCAGGACTGCCAGCAGGATGCGCCCTATTTTAAGTTTTCCTTTTCTCTTTTTATCTGGCCGTATCATTTTCACCATCTATCAAAAGAACCATATCATTCCTGCCGAGGAAAGTTAAATCGTATATATAAGCATCCTGATCAATTAAATGCTTGATTGTTGAGTTGTAAGCAGAGAGAACTGCCTGATTAAGATCCTTCTCTGCAAGCTTCCTGATAGTATCCACCCCGGGGAAATCTCTGGATGGCTCGATATAATCTGCCAGGAAAATGATCTTTTCCAGAAGTGTCATATTTGTGCGGCCTGTCGTATGATAAAAAATTGCACTTTTGATGTCCTTATCATCTATTCCATACTTGGTTTCGCACAAAATACTGCCGACGGGTCCGTGAAGCAGGGCTTTGCTGGACAGTACATATTTATCAAGCCTGAGTGAATGTTCATTGACTATATCATGCATTTCTGAAAGAGATAATTCCTTTGCACAGTCATGAACCCAACCGGCTATGTATGCCTTCTCAGCATTTGCACCATACTTATCGGCCAATGCCCTGGCAGAGTCTGCAACGCCGGCAGAATGACGATATCTTTTCGCGCTGAGTACCTTTTTTAAGTCCTTTTGAATATCTATTAAGTCCATATACCTCTCATGCCTCATAAAGATGATATTTCTTAATATAAGTTAGTACATTGTCAGGTATAAAATATCTGGCTGATTTCTTGTTTGCAATTAATTCTCTTAGTTTCGTAGAGGAAATATCCAGTTCAGGCGTATTTAAAGGATGAATTTTCTTTATTCCGGTTTCGCCAAAGAAACGGATTGATTCCTCTAACTGTATCTCGCTCCCCGGCCGGCTCGCAGCGATAAAGTCACATGAATCAAGGAGTTCCTTATTATATTTCCAATTCGGCAGATCGACTATAGCGTCAGTGCCGCAAATGAAAAAAATCTGGCAGTCATGACTCAATGAAGTCCGCAGCAGCCTGATCGTATCTACCGTATAAGAGGGGCCTTCTCGCTCTCTTTCAATAGGAGAAATATCAAAATGCTCATTTCCTTCTATTGCCTTCTGAACCATGTTGTATCTTAAATGTTTATCTATATGGTGCATGTCTTTGTTAGGCGTATCACCAGATGGGATGAAAAGCACTTTCTCAAGACCGAACTCCTGCCATGCAGCTTCTGCTATGACAAGATGACCGATGTGTATTGGATTGAAAGAGCCGCCGAATATCCCTATGCGTTTAGACATATATACAACACCACTTCCGAAAGTGAAATGAATATCAGCAATGTAATGATTAGTTCTAAAATATGGCGCAGTTCAAATTTTCCCTTTGGGTGCTTCGTGTAATAAAACAAAAGCCATTTTGATTTCGTGAATATACTCATCTTATCATCTCATGATCAGCAAATTGTCTCGATGAATGACTGTTTCATATGGCGGTGCATATCCCAAGAGACTTTCTAATTTTTCTGAATGGCAGCCTTTGATCTTTTCTATATCTGCGTTATTATAGTGCGTTATGCCGCGGGCCAATTCTGTATCGCCGCAATATACGGCAACAGTATCCCCATCAGAAAACTGTCCTTCAACGCTGACTATTCCTACAGGAAGAAGGCTCGATCCCTTTTGGAGGATGGCTTCACTGCATCCCTTATCCACATAAATTCTTCCTTTAACAGCGGTACCGATAATGATATCGCGCTTCTTCAGCTGCGGGTGGACATTTTCAGCATAGAAAAGCGTGCCTAACTGCTCGCCCTCAACCAAACGGTAAAGGATTTCAGGTTCATCACTCTTGGCCACAATCATGTCAATCCCAGAGCGGACACATATTTCAGCAGCCTGCAGCTTCGTATACATTCCGCCTGTACCCCGGGCAGTTCCTGAACCTCCTGCCATGCTGAATAAGCTGCGAGTAAACTCAGGTACTTCATGAATGATCCTGGCATTTTCATGTGTACGCGGATCGGCATCATAAAGCCCGTCAATATCAGATAAGATAATCAGCAGATCTGCATCAGATATGCTGGCAACAATCGCCGACAGCGTATCATTGTCACCGATTTTTATCTCATCAGCGGTAACAGCATCATTTTCATTGATGATAGGGATCGCACCAAGCTCAAGAAGTGAAACCAATGTCCCCTTCATATACAGGTATCTGCTGGAATTTACCGCATCGCCCTTGGTAAGAAGCATCTGTGCCACAACCTGGCCATACTCATGAAAAGTATGTTCATAAATATTCATAAGTATTCCCTGGCCGACAGCTGCGGCGGCCTGTTTATATGGCAGGTAATCTGGTTTTTTCTCAAAGCCGAGCTCGGGAAGTCCTACTCCGATGGCACCAGAGGTAACTAAAATAACCTGCAGTCCGCTGTTTTTCAAATCGGATATCTGGCGGGCCAGGTGATCAATAAAACGCAGATTGATCTTGCCGTTATCATAGGTTATTGAACTGGTTCCAACCTTGATCACTATTCTTTTCTTGTTCTTAAGTAAAGACCGATGTTTATTTTCAGGGCAGCTCATAATGTGACTTCTTCTCCTTTTGCTTAAAAAGGACACAGGTCCTTCCAATCACCTGGACAACATCACACTGAAGTTTATCTGCAATATAAGAGGCTGTTTCCTTTATATCTTCATCTGAATTCTGGTTGATTTTAACTTTAATAAATTCACGGGCCAGTAAAGCATCTTCCGCACTCTTTAAGACGCTTTCAGTATTACCTTCTTTGCCAATCTGAAGAACTGCCGGCATTTTAGATGCCAGCGCTTTCAAATATTGTTTTTGTTTGCTGGTAAGCATATTAAGACACTCCTCTAAGACTATTCTTCTGTCTCTTCCTGATTCCTATTGTCAGAGAACGTAAATTCAGTTCCATAAAGGTTGACGGTATCGCCTTCCTGAATGCCATTCTTTTTGAGCAGCTTATCGATGCCCATGAATTTCCATGCACGATCAAAACGTCTCAAAGAAACGTAATCCTCAAAGTTTGTCATGCTTACGAGCTTTTCAATACGCTTCCCTGTTATGTAGAATACGCCATCCTTGACTTCGACAGTGAATTCCTCTTTAGGTTCTTCATAAACAATAACTTTTTCGGATTCCTCATTCTGGACATCCGGGATTTCCTGCAGCAGGTCCCATACGCTTTCAAGCAGCGGGCGGATTCCCTCTCCTGTCAGTGTACTGATCGGGAAGAATTCATAACCTTTCGCTTCGATTTTGCTCCTCAGATCATCAAGCACTTTAGGATCCTGTATCAAATCAATCTTATTGGCTGCAACAATCTGTTTTTTCTGAAGAAGTTTTGGGCTGTACAACGAGAGCTCATTATTGATAATGTTAAAATCATCAAAAGGATCCCTGCCTTCGCTTCCGGCAGCATCCAGAATATGGATCAAAACCTTTGTGCGTTCTACATGACGAAGGAATTCATCCCCAAGGCCAACGCCCTGGCTTGCGCCTTCAATAAGGCCCGGAATATCTGCAACAACGAAATTTCTTTCGTCGTCAAGACTTACCACGCCAAGGATCGGGGAAAGTGTAGTAAAGTGATATGCTGCAACTTCCGGCTTGGCAGCGGAAACTTTCCTAAGGAAACTGGACTTGCCGACACTTGGGAATCCCAAAAGACCCACATCTGCTAAAATCTTAAGTTCCAGTCTGATTTCTTTCTGCTCTCCTGGTTCCCCTTTTTCAGCAAATGTAGGGGCACGGACAGCACTTGTTGCAAAATGAGAGTTGCCTCTTCCGCCATGTCCGCCTTTGACAATGACTGCTCTTTGGCCTTCCTGCGTCATATCCGCAAGAAGTTCGCCAGTTTTATTATCATAAATCATTGTTCCCAAAGGAACTTCGACGATGACATCTTCAGCATTTTTGCCAAACATTTCCTTTGCACCGCCATTTTCACCCTTATTGGCTGTAAAGTGCCTGTGACGGCGGAAATTGACGAGAGTATTTAAATCAGGATTTGCAACGACAATGACGGAACCGCCATTGCCGCCGTCTCCGCCGCTCGGGCCTCCGCGCGGAACATACTTCTCACGACGGAAGGAAACCATTCCGTCGCCGCCGGCACCTGACGTTACTATAATTTTTGCTCTATCGATAAACATATGAAACCTCTTGATTCTTTCAATAAAAACACATAATCATTCAGCTTCTATTATAGCTGATTTGAATATCATCTGTCATGCCTAAATAATTTAATAATAGAAATTTCTGCATGGTAAATTTCAAAATAAAGCAGAGTTTGAAAATCCAGCTTCCTAATATATAAAAACTGCAACGATATAAGAAAATCGCTGCAGTTTTTTTATCATGTATCCTGAAGTTTTTTGACAGCAAACTGTAACACGGAGTCATGTCCGGCATCAAAGGCTTTCCCATCCTGGGAAATCTTTATATCAGGCGTAATTCCGACCTTGTTGATCTTTTTGCCGTCAGCAGTCTTGTATTCGCCGATTGAGATCTTCAAAGCAGCATCCTGATCATTTTCAAAAATGACATCCTGTATGGTTCCCTTGCCAAAAGTAGTTTCACCGATGATAAGCCCTTCATGTCTGGCCTGAACGGCACCAGCCAATATTTCAGAAGCACTGGCACTGTTCCTGTCAACAAGGATTGCCATCGGCATAGGATTTGAAATTCCCTCTATATCATATTGCTTAGGGGCTCCATTTTTAGGAATATAACTTAGAACGAGTCCCTTGCTCAGTATCTGATCAGCAATATCCACAACGGATTCGATGGAACCGCCAGGATTCATACGCAAATCAATGATGAGCTTCTGCATGCCCTTTGATTTCAGATCGGCTAATGCCTGCTTGAATTCAGATGGTGTATTCTTGGCGAAGATGAATATATGAATGTATCCTGTATCAGGGCTTGCCATAGAAGACGAGACGCTGGGGATATTAATATCAGAACGTATAATATCCGAAGAATAGGATTCACTGCCTCTGGTATATCCAATCTTGACAGACGTTCCAGATTCTCCCTGAATTGACTGAGAGATGGCATTCGGTTCCCATCCATCGATGCTCTTTCCATCCACAGATTTCAAGACATCTCCGGATTTCAGTCCGGCTGAGGCAGCAGGGCTATTGGGAATGACATATAATATCACAGGTTCTTTATCAATGGTAAAACCGATAATGATGCCGATACCGTGATATTCTCCGTTTATCCCCTGTATGAAGGAATTCAGCTTTTCACCAGTAAGATATGTTGAATAGGGATCTCCCAGTGATTTCACCATTCCGTTTACAGCGCCTTCAAACAGGACTCTGTCAGATACAGGCTCATAATAATCCGCCTTTACCGTACGGTAATTGCAAAGGAATCCTATAAATGCCTGAGGATCATCCGTAAGCCAGTACAGCACACCTGTAAGAAACACGATGCAGAGTGCCAGGCAAAGAACAATATGAAGCAATACGTTCTTCCAGGACATATGGAACTTAGACATTATAAGTAACCCATCGGGTCAACGGCTGAACCGTTTACCTGCACTTCAAAATGGCAGTGAGGCCCTGTGGAGTTGCCCGTGGAACCGGCAAAGGCAATGACCTGGCCCTTTGAAACGCTCTGACCTTCAGAAACATTCAGCGACTGGTTATGTCCATAAAGTGTCTGCATTCCGTTTCCATGGTCTATGATGACTGCATTCCCGTAACCGCTGATCCAGCCGACATAAATAACGGTTCCGCTGTCAGCGGCATGAATCGGAGTTCCATAATCGACGCCTATATCAATACCGGAGTGATAGATTGTCGTTCCAAATATCGGATGGACACGGTAGCCATATGGAGAAGTGATTGGACCGTTGCATGGCCAGCTGAGAACACCGCTGCCCTGCGTATAGGATGGCGCTTCACCACCGGACTGCGAGGCAGCCTGTCTGGCAGCTTCCTGCTGGCGGAGTCGTTCCTGAATCAAGTTATGAACCCGCTTAGATTCAGCAATCAAATCTTGTTCCATCTGAGCAGCTGCAGCCTTATTGTCTTTCGCATCATCAAGAACTTTCTGCTGTTCAGCTTTCTTAGCTGCAATCTGACTCTGTGCTTTCTGAGCTTCCTGAGCGAGTGCATCTAATCTTGCCTTATCCTTTTCCAATTGTTCTTCTTTAGCTTCAATCTGGGCTTTCTGATTCTGGATTTCCAATATTAAATTATAATCTGACCTGATGACACGTTTTAAAAGTTCCAGCCGGTTTGCAAAATCACTGAAACTCTTTGCACCAGTTATAACTTCAAGGTAGTTCAGCTGGCCATGCATGTAGATGGAACGGACTCTCTGGTTCAGGACCTTCTGATGCTGGAGCAAATGCTCCTGTGCCTTTCTGATTTCCTCCTGAGTCTGTTTTATCTGAGCATTGATCTGTGCCTGCTGATTCTGAATATCTTTGAGTCTGGCATTTGCAGCATCTAGATCTACCTGGATCGCTCTCAGCTTTACATTTACCTGGTCAATAATCTCCTGCCAATTTGCTTGAGAATTATGTGATTCATCTATCTGACCTTGAATATCCTGTAATTGATCATCAAGATCATCGGCAAAAGTCCCCTGATAAGATGACGCGGCTAAGGTGCAGGCTATGATAATCGATAAAGCAAATTGATTTTTTCTATTCATTAATTACACCTTCATATATTTACGAAGTGAAATTGCACTGCCCAGTATGCCGATAATTATACCAATGGCCAAAATGATCAAGGTGGTATACATCATGAATGGCCAGAGAGGAATGATAGGGATAAATACAAGCCCTGCCCCGGTCATTTCATTGATTGCCAGTTTATAGCCTTCCCATAAGATGAAAGAAGCAATACCGGAACCAATCAGGCCTATAATCATGCCTTCGAAGAGGAATGGCCAGCGGATGAAGCCGTTAGTAGCGCCGACATACTTCATAATCTGAATTTCGCGCCTTCTTGCAAAGACTGTAAGGCGGATGGTATTGGAAATAATAAACAGTTCTGCGCCTGCCAGGAATGCAATAAGAACAACGCCGCTGATTCTTATTACCTGAGCAACTTTATAAAGCTGTTCAATAATATCCTGTCCATACTGCACACTTTCGACACTATTATATTTTGCTACCGTTTGTGCAGCTTCTTTCAGCTGATCCGGAGTGGTAAAAGATGTCTTGTAAGAGGCAGGAAGCGGATTGCCGTTGATTGCATCCAGAAGCCCCTGCTGATCCTTCATCCTTTCGCGGAATTCAGCCATGGCCTGATCCTTGTTTGTGAATGAAATTTCCTTGAGGCCTGGAAGAGTTTTTAACTGTTTGCCAACATCCATTACCTGATTGGTGGTGAGACCATCCTTAAGATATATCGTCATTTCCACCTGATTTTCCAGATAGGACGCCATATGGTTAATATTCAGAACAGCAGCAAGAAATACCCCGAGTATAAACATGGAAAGCGTTACTGTCAGAATGGAAGCCAGAGCCATGAATCTGTTTCTTAAGAGGGACCTAAATGTTTCACCCCAAAAATAAGATAAAGAACTAAACATTTAGATCATAGCCACCTTTCTTCACATCATTGACAATATGGCCCTCCTCGATATTTACAACCCTTTTATGCATAGCATTAACCAGATCTTTATTATGGGTAACCATGATAATAGTTGTTCCCATATGATTGATTTCTGTAAAAAGCTTCATAATTTCTTCGGATGTCTTAGGATCCAGATTGCCCGTCGGTTCGTCGGCGATAAGTAATGTGGGCTGATTAACTAAAGCACGCGCAATAGCAACTCTCTGCTGTTCACCACCGGATAATTTGCTCGGAAGCTCTTTTTCCTTTCCACGAAGTCCTACAAGATCGAGAACTTTATTGACTCTTTCCTTGATGTCTTTCGATTTTGCACCAGTAACCCTCAGTACAAAAGCTATATTTTCAAAAACTGTTTTTTCAGACAGCAGCCTGAAATCCTGGAATACAATTCCAAGACTTCTTCTGTAATAAGGTACTTTGCTGGGTTTGAGCTTATTGATCTTGATGTTATTTACAATGACAGAACCGGTTTCAGGAACCAGTTCATGTGTGAGTATCTTAACAAAGGTTGACTTCCCCGCTCCGCTGGGGCCTACGATAAAGACAAACTCTCCTTTGTCGATATGTATATTTATATTGCTTAAAGCAGTATGTCTGGCATCATAATTTAATGACACATGATCAAAAGTAATCATTAAAAATCCTCACTTCCTAGTGATAAGTTTTACTGCCTCTTCTACAATATGTTCTGAAGTCAGATTGTATTTCTTTAATAAATCTTCTGCTTTGCCAGATTCGCCAAATGTGTCATTCGTACCAATCATAGACATGGGAACCGGTTTATTCAGGCAGAGAACTTCAGCGACAGCTCCGCCTAAACCGCCTTTGACGGTGTGTTCTTCACATGTAAGAATCGCACCTGTTTCAGAAGCAGCTTTGTTAATGGCAGCTTCATCAATCGGTTTAATAGAGCTCATGTTAAGAACTCTGGCAGAAATTCCCTGTTTTGCCAATTCATCAGAGGCCTGTACTGCTTTTTCGACCATGATTCCGCAGGCGATGATCGTCAAATCACTGCCCTCTCTTAAAGTGGTGCAGCATCCTGGCGTAAAGACATGGCCCTCCGGCGTGATGTCTTCGCATTTTGCACGACCCATTCTGATATAAACAGGACCATGATAGGAAGCTGCCCAGCAAACTGCAGCTTTTGTTTCCTCGCCATCTGCAGGAACAATTACAGTCATATTAGGCAATGCTCTCATCAGAGAAATATCCTCGAGCATCTGATGGGTAGCACCATCTTCACCAACAGTCAGACCTGAATGTGTTACGGCAATTTTAACGTTTAATTTAGGATAGCAGATAGAGTTTCTAATCTGTTCATAGGCTCTGCCAGCCCCGAAAACTGCAAATGTGGATGCAAACGGAATTTTTCCTGCAGCAGCTAAGCCTGCGGCTACACCCATCATATTTGCTTCGGCAATACCGGTATTGAAAAAACGATCAGGGTAGGCTTTAGCAAATACCTGTGTTTTTGTTGATGAGGATAAATCAGCATCTAATACGACAATGTCCGGATTTTCTCCACCTAATTCTTTTAAAACTTCACCATAAGCGTCACGCGTAGCTTTACCCATTATTCTGCCTCCAGAACTTTAATAAATCTTTCACATTCCTCTTCTGACGGTGCTTTGCCATGCCAGCCAACCTGATTTTCAATTTCAGGGATTCCCTTGCCCTTGACAGTCTTCATGATTATCATTGTCGGCTTGCCCTTTGTGGCTTTTGCTTTTTCAATAGCATCATGAAGTTCAGCCATATCATGTCCATTGACTGATAAAACATTCCATCCAAAAGCTTTGAATTTATCAGCAATAGGCAGCGGAGACATGACCTTTGTAATAGGTCCGTCAATCTGCAGGCCGTTGTTATCAACGAATGCAGTCAGATTATCCAGTTTGTAATTTCCTGCATACATTGCAGCTTCCCAGACCTGGCCTTCTTCTAATTCTCCATCGCCGAGAACTGCATAAACTCTCCAGGATGCTTTATCTATTTTTGCACAGAGAGCCATGCCGCATGCAGCACTGATTCCCTGGCCTAAAGAACCTGTTGTCATATCCACACCCGGGATATGTTTCATGTCCGGATGCCCCTGAAGGATATGACCAGCCTGTCTTAAATGAGACAATTCTTCCTTCGGGAAATATCCTTTATCAGCCAGGACAGCGTACAGAGCCGGAGCTGCATGACCCTTGGAGAGGACAAATCTGTCTCTTTCCTTATCCTGAGGCTGGGCTAGATTCACTTTCATTTCTTTAAAGAATAATAAAGTCAGCAGATCGATGACAGATAAGGAGCCTCCTGTATGTCCCGAATTTGCTTTAGTTATCATTTTTATAATATCAATACGCAAATTTTTAGCCTTGTTCTTCAGGCCCTGAATTTCACTTTCACTCAGATGACTCATCTGGTTTCCTCCTTTGTTTCAACAAAGCGTCTCAGAATATTAGCATTTTCACCTGCATAATGTTGAAGATCTTGAACAGAATCCCATACCTTAGGAGGCATTCCGTGTTCAAGGATGTGACATGTCTTATTATACAACTTTTCTGCATCCAGATGTTGCACAGAAGCACCCGGTTCAAGACCAATCAAACTCAAAAAGTTATCTATTTTAGGGTCATAGGAAATCCCTATAAAAGGAACCCTCATCAGTGCAGAAAAGATCAAGGCATGCAGTCTCATTCCAACAATCAGATTACAATTGCCGATAATAGAAATTAATTCGTCCAGAGTATATCCGCCCTGCAGACGGAAAATATTTTCCTTAGCAAGATTTCCTGCTATTTCTTCGGAAGCCACTCTGTCATCAGGTGACTGCATCGGTATAAAGACAACAGCATAATCTTTCAACGAAGCAATCTTATTAATGTAGGAAATCAAATCATTTGTCCAGGAATACTTTTTCTCCCAGCGTCTGATGGCAACGCCAATGATTTTCTTATCGGCGGGAATCCCTTCTGCATCAAGAATTGCTCTTCCAGGTTCCAGCTTCGGGGGATGCAGTGAAAGGACGGCATCTGCCGTTGTATATATCCTGCGTTTGACACCCAGTCTTTCAAGAAAACCTTTTGATTCCTTATCCCTGACCGTTATAACATCCACATGGTTAAGGACATGTTTCAGTACAATTCTGATTACACGGTATCTGACCGGTCCTATCCCCTGTGAATAAAGGAAGACCCGTTTCCTGAATAAAACGCCCAGCGTAATGATAGATAAATAATAAATCATGCTTTTCCAGCTGGTCACATCCTGCAGGAGGCTTCCGCCTCCGCTTATGATGAGATCAGAACGGAATATACTTTTTATGATAGGAAGCATGCCGAAGCGCGGAATTGCCTTAACATCAAAAATCCAGGATGTCTTGGCTGGAGAACCAGAAATAACAGTAATCTCCGGAGTATCAAAAGTACTTCTAAGTGACTGTATTATGGCTGACAGCATGGCTTCGTCACCGGCGTTATTAAAACCATAATAGCCAGAGATTACGATTTTATAATTTGCCATATCGTTCTCCAAAAAACTTAGTAATTCGTGCCAGAATCATTACACCCAAAAGTGCTGCAACCATGGACAGCGTACCAGCGGCCAGACCATCCAGTCCCCTGATAAAGCTCAGGATAAAGGGGCTGCGCATATGCGCGAAGGTTTCGACCATGGATCCCTGCCCTATCGTTACCGCAAGAATTAAGAGATAATGCAGGATCTGCGGCCATTTCCTATATAATGCAGCCAAAGACAGCAGGATGGCGGGGTGTCCGAACAAGAACTCTTTTTCTCTTGGACGGGCATACATGGTATCTTCCAGGAAACGTCTTAAGGCAATTTCAAAAGCAGGTATAGGAGCCCCGTTATTACCGCTGCGGCCTATAAAGACATACCCGACAATTGCAAGAATCCCAAGCCCGGCCAATAATCCCAGCTTTATCTGTACAGAGCAGAATTTCTTGACAAACTGAACGAAATCTCTGTCTGATGCAACTACATGTCCGAAGAAAGGGAATTTTTGAATATAGATAATGGATACCAGGATAATCGGGAGCAAAAAGGTTACTTTTACACCCCTGAAAATCTGCATCTCCAGCAAGAATCTGATGTCCCCGAGAAGGCCGCTGATAAACAGGGCGCCGATAAGGGAAAGAATTCCTGCAATCCACAGAATAGCGACGGATTCCACGAAGAGTCTGCCCCAGCCGATTTCGGAGAAAGCTTTGTTCTTCTGCTTGATGCAATATTCAAGGAATAAAGACACAACAACTACCGGAGTGCAGACGGCACATCCAAGGGCAAGCATCTGCAAAGGCAGGACGGAATGCGTCAGCCAGAATAAGCCCTGTGTAAGTAGGAGCACAGCGATTTCAATCACATATCCGAATTTAAATGCGGCAGGGAATATCAGAACAAATGCAAGTGCGCATAATGATGCAGCACCTGCCATAGCAATAGCGCGTGCTATGGAATTAGGGAAATATGGTTCCATGATGGAAGCCTTCCCTACCGAGAAACCATGTTCTTCAAGCCTCTGCTTGACATCAGAAATATATCCTGCATTCGTCTCAGACAAGGTCTTGCCATCAGCAGCAAACTTGTAAGACGGGAAAAGATTCATCCTTATATTTCGTTCAATATCAGAAATATAGAATCTGGATGCAGCTTCATCCGGACTGATTTTAATCAGTTCATCTTTTGACATGGCATACAGACGGACGACATCATAGTCCATATATCTTGCAAGATCCAAAATACCATCCTGGCGTTCAAAGCCGAGCTGATTCTGAGCCTCTATAAGAACAACGGGGATTTTAAGTTTCTGGAGCCCGCCGGCAAGATATTTAAGCTGGCTTTTATATCCCAACGCTTCCTTTCCTTGGAATATAACAGCACTCACTTTATCCGAAGACGATACAGCATCCAAGAACAGCTGAACATCATCTTGTGTTACATGCGGGATATTGGATGGTCTTACTACTACATAGAATCCTTTTGCAGCCGCATTTTTGATGGATTGCTTGAATATGCCAAGAGGCATCGTCATAAATTTATCATATGCTCCGTTCACTTCAAGTGTATCGGTGCCTGCAATTTGATGTTCTTCTAAGTCTTCAGGACGAAGAAGTGCATTCAGGTGCTCTTTTACTTCGCCGAAATATTCGGCGCTGTTATCTTCTGAACCCTGCTGAATGTAAATCTTATCTTTATCGATCCTGCCTGCTTCAGAAGGATTTCTAAAAGCAAAATCAGAACCACGGTAAACCTTCAAATAGTTATGATTAACCAATTTTTCCGGAGTTTCATCATACACTGCCAGAGAGGTTATCCCACTTTGCTTATAAAGCGAAAAAAGCTCATCTGGTGTTTTTTTCTCCACAGATGCGCTGTCGATAATATTATTGTAATCATAAACCATTTCTACGGTTCTTGCAGCAGTTTCTACATGATTACGCTGCAGGGAGATCATCCCTGCAGCAATTGCACCAATGCATATTAAAACTGTTAAAACCTTAACAAAACCACTATGCATAGCTTTCATTATTTCCACCTTTTACTGTGCCTTGGAGTTGAACTTGTTCATCTTCAGGTAACCTTCGATAAATGGATTCAGATCTCCGTCCATGACACCCTGGATATTGCCTGTTTCTACACCAGTCCTGTTATCTTTTACCAGTGTGTACGGCTGGAAAACATAGGAACGAATCTGGCTGCCCCATTCAATCGACTGCTGCTCGCCTTCAATTTCCTTTGTCATGTTTTCACGTTTTTTCAATTCTAGTTCATAAAGCTTTGCGCGAAGGAGTCTTAAGCACTGCTCTTTATTCTGGAACTGTGAACGTTCGTTTTGGCAGGCTGCCACAATCCCGGTAGGGATATGTGTCATACGGACAGCTGAACTTGTTTTATTAATGTGCTGTCCGCCTGCACCGCTTGAACGATAGTAATCGACCCTGACATCAGCCATATTCAGGTCCACCTGGACATCATCGCTGATTTCCGGCATTACATCAACAGCAGAGAATGAAGTATGGCGGCGTTTGGCAGCGTCAAACGGAGATATTCTGACAAGTCTATGAACGCCTTTTTCGGATTTCAGGAAACCGTAAGCATACTCTCCCTTGACCATGTATTCCGCACTCTTTATACCAGCTTCATCGCCTGGGAGCATATTGAGTTCTTCTATCGTAAAGCCTTCTGATTCAGCCCATTTGATATACATTCTTATGAGCATCTCTGTCCAGTCCTGAGCTTCCGTACCGCCGGCACCGGCATGGAACGTGATAATGGCATTATTCTTGTCATACTGGCCGCTCAGAAGAAGTTCTATTTCCTTTTTATCAAGGATTGCCTTGACCTCGGCTAATTCTTCTGCAATTTCAGGCTCCATTTCCTGGTCATCTTCTTCGATTGCCAGGTCAAGGATATCCTTCAAGCTTTCTGCACGCTGAAACAGATTTGTATATGTTTCATAAGCATCCTTTGCTTCTGTCGCCTTCTGGGAAATTTCTCTGGCCTTGTCAGCATCATTCCAGAATGTCGGATCGCTCATCTGGACGTCATAACTCTTGATTCGTTCTTTCAGTCTGGGTAAGTCAAAGTGAATCCCTTATTTCTCTCTCATGACTCAGTAAATCAGTTAGTGTTTTCTTTAAATCTTCTAACATCTGATATATCATCTCTCTCTCTTTATTCAATGCTTGGTATTCTTTATATGTGAAGTGACTTAATTCTTGCTGGCATTTTCATTGTCTGTATAGGATGAATCTTCATTGACATAATGAGGTGTTGCATCTTTCAAATGGTCATCCTGTTCTACAGCTTCAGCCGGAGGCTCTTCAGCAAATCTGATCTGAATGTGATACAGATAGAGAATGATTGTCTCCATCATAGCCTGCTGCATTTCCTCAAAGATATCATAAGCTTCAACTTTGTATTCTACGATCGGATTTCTTTGACCATAGGAACGCAGGCCGATGCCTTCCTTGAGCATGTCCATATCATCGAGATGTTCCATCCATTTGGAATCGACAACTTTAAGCATGACAGCCTTTTCGAGTTCTCTCATCATAGGAGATCCAATGGATTTTTCTCTGGAGTCATATGTTTCATGAGCGCATGTTTTCAGTTTGTCTTCTACTTCTTCACGGCTCATTTCTTCAAGCTGTTCTACCGTAAGTTCACCCGGTGAGAGGAAGTACTTTTCACTATACTTCAGAAGGCCGGCAAAATCCCATTCTTCCGGATATAATTTGGGATCAGCGTAAATTTCCATTCCTTTTTCAATGATTGTGTCGACCATGTTCAGGATCTGGTCCTTCATGTTTTCGCCCTCAAGGATTCTTCTTCTCTGTTCATAGACGACCTTACGCTGCTGGTTCATGACATCGTCGTATTCGAGAACGTACTTACGTATATCAAAGTTACGAGCTTCTACACGTTTCTGGGCCTTCTGGATAGCATTTGAAACCATCTTGCTGTTGATCGGTTCATCATCATCAAGGCCCATCTTTTCCATGAATTTCTTTATATTATCGCCACCGAAGATTCTTAGAAGATCATCTTCCAGCGAAAGGAAGAACTGGCTTGAACCCGGATCGCCCTGTCTGCCGGCACGTCCGCGAAGCTGATTATCAATTCTTCGGCTTTCATGACGTTCAGTACCAATAATCGCAAGTCCGCCAAGTTCAGCAACACCTTCGCCAAGCTGGATATCCGTACCACGGCCTGCCATATTCGTTGCGATGGTAACCTGCCCCTTCTGGCCTGCCTGAGCGACAATCATTGCTTCACGTTCATGATATTTAGCATTCAGTACACTGTGGACAATGCCTGCCTGGGTCAAAAGATGTGAGAGTTCTTCGGACTGTTCGATCGACGTTGTACCAATAAGCATTGGCTGCCCGGTCTGATGTCTGCGCTGAACTTCCTTGACAACCGCTCTGTACTTCCCTGCTTTTGTCTTGAAGACAACATCGGGGAGATCCTTACGCAGTATCGGTTTATTGGTTGGAACCTGAAGTACAGGAAGTCCGTAAATCTTGATAAATTCCTGTTCTTCCGTTTTTGCAGTACCGGTCATACCGGCGAGCTTAGCATACATTCTGAAGTAGTTCTGGAAGGTGATTGTTGCCAGAGTCTGGCTTTCACGCTGTACTTCCAGTCCCTCTTTTGCTTCAATAGCCTGATGGAGGCCATCAGAGTAACGACGGCCATACATCAGTCGGCCGGTAAATTCATCAACAATAACTACTTCGCCATCCTTGACGACATAGTCACGGTCTCTTTCCATCATGGCCTGCGCACGCAGGGCCTGAACGAAGAGATGGTTTAATTCCAGATTTTCTGCGTCATAAAGATTATCTACATGAAGCAGTTTTTCCATCTTTGCAACACCGGCTTCAGTCGGTGCAACAGTTTTCTGCTTTTCATCAATTGTGTAATCTTCATCCTTCTTCAGCTGCGGGACAAGTTTTGCCATTACGTAGTAATTATCCGTAGATTTCTGTCCCGGTCCGGAAATGATCAATGGTGTACGTGCTTCATCAATCAGAATGGAGTCGACTTCATCGATCAGGCAGAAATGCAGCGGACGCTGTATCATCTGATCCAATGATGTGACCATATTATCTCTAAGATAATCAAAGCCAAATTCATTGTTTGTCCCGTAGGTAATATCTGAGTTGTAGGCAATCTTTCTCTGGTTGAAATCAAGATCATGTACAATCAGTCCTACAGTAAGTCCTAAGAATTTATAAACCTGGCCCATCCATTCACTATCACGCTTAGCAAGATAATCGTTGACAGTGATGACGTGTACGCCCTTGCCTTCCAGAGCGTTCAAATATACCGGAGCAGTTGCAACCAAGGTCTTGCCTTCGCCGGTGCACATTTCAGCAATATTTCCCTTGTGGAGGATAATACCGCCAATCAGCTGCACATCAAAGTGACGCATGCCAAGTACACGGCGGGATGCTTCTCGTATTACAGCAAAAGCTTCCGGCAGGATATCATCAAGAGTTTCCCCTTTCGCCAGTCTTGCCTTAAATTCATTTGTTTTGTTTGCCAACGAGGAATCGCTAAGTTTCTTCATTGAACCTTCAAGAGGATTTATTTCCTGTTCAACGATCTTGCGGATCTTTTTGATCTCTTTCTCATTTGAACCATTGAACAACCTGTCAAAAAACTTATCAAACATCGAAGCAGCTCCTTATTTAAATTGATTCAAGAATCTAATCCTTCCAGCATATCTATTCATCTGTACATCTTGTTTATTTTATCAAAATACCCCCATATAGTCAAAAGGGAGCGGAATATTCCGCTCCCTTTTTCATTAATCTCTACTAATTTATTTGTTAGCGTCAATCAGACCATACTTGCCGTCATCTCTGCGATAAACGACAGCCATTCCTTCGGTCTCGGAATTGAAGAACATGAAGAAACTATGTCCTAAAAGATTCATCTGAAGAATTGCTTCTTCCGGAGACATTGGGGTAATGTTGAAATGTTTGGTCTTAACAATTTCAAAAGCAGATTCAGATACAGGCTGTACAGCTTCTTCTTCCTGCATGAACTGTTTGCTGAGCGTGTTTCTTTCTTTGAATTTCTTTGCCAGGCGTGTCTTATATTTATGAATCTGTCTTTCAACTTTGTCAAAAACAAGGTCGATCGATTTGTACATATCGTCAGACTTTTCAACACCACGAAGAATTACGCCATCAACAAACACTGTCACTTCACAAGTTTTCGTCATATTGGAAATGCGAAGTAAAACATTGATCTTAATGGGTTTATCAAAGTACCTCTGAATCTTTCCCGTATGCTTTTCTACATAAGTATGTAAAGCATCGGTGATCTCAAGATTTTTGCCTCTTACTGTTAACTCCATAATAAGATCCCCCTTTCCTTAATAAGCTGAATTGCTTATCCTTATGTATTTATTATACGATATTTATAATTTTTTTCAAATCAAAATTATTTAGGCGGATTGTATAATTAAGTTGAACACTTAAAAATCCATAGCGAACCCTTGTGGTAAAATGTAGTTGCACAAAAAACACAACCACAAAGGAGAATCGCTATGGATCAAAATCATTTTACCACGGATACGTTACGCAAAAAAGGGGCTCATTTAACTTTTGAGGAACGAGTCATTATCCAAACGCGTCTCCGCGACAAGCAATCGTATCGGAGCATAGCCCGTGAGATTGGGTGCTGTGTCAATACGGTACGCAACGAGGTGAAGCGTGGCAAGGTTCTTTGCTATAACGGCAAGGTGGAACGCTATCGCGCAGCAGACGGGCAAAGCACCTATGAGGCGCATCGCGAAAACTGTGGTCGCAAATGCGACGCCATAGCAAAGGGAGCATTCCTCGACTATGTGCAGAAGAGACTTCAGGAACATCACTGGTCGCTCGATGCCTGCTTTGGCAGGGCACTGGTTACGGGAGAATTTCAACGTGGCGAGATGGTCTGTACGAAAACCCTGTACAACTATGTCACGCTGGGGCTCCTAGGAAAAATCAAGAGTATTGACCTGCCCTTGCGCGTCAAGCGAAAAAACGCCAGGAAGCGGGTTCGTGAGCGTAAGAAGAAGTTCGGCCGCAGTATAGATGAGCGCGATCCTTCTGTGGATGAGCGTCAGGATTTCGGGCATTGGGAGTGTGACCTTGTACTGGGATCTCGCTCAAAGGACGAAGTACTGCTGACTCTGGTTGAGCGCAAGACACGCTGTTCCCTCATCAGAAACTGCCCAACAAGGAAAGTGCCTCTGTAATAGCAGCCTTCAGAAAATTGAAGGATGGAATGTTCCGCGGCTGTTTCAGCCGAGTGTTCCTCAGCATTACGACAGACAATGGCAGTGAGTTTTCTAGCCTGTCGGAGCTAGAGAAACTAAGTCACACACGGATCTATTATGCGCATCCGTACTGCTCCAGCGACAAAGGTATGAATGAGAATCACAACGGCTTATTCCGTCGATTTCTTCCCAAAGGGAAGAAAATCCAGGATTACCCAGTGGAACACATTTCCAGAGTAGAGTGCTGGGCCAACACCCTGCCAAGAAAAAATACTCGGCTATAAGACACCCGAGGAGTGCTTTAGGGAAGAAATGCTTGCAGCACTTACTGCATAAAGGTTCGCCGGGTGTTCAACTTATTATTTCAATTCGGGTTAAAATTATTTAATCATAATTAGCATACTATAAATTTAGGGTTATAGGACAAAACGTGTTGGTAAAAATTTATATTATGCTTGTATTAAGGGCAGAATACGGGGCATACTGAAATACGCCCGAGCTGCACTGTAATCCATCTCATCACAATTAGCTGGAAGCGTAAAAGCGCCCATATTCTCAGCACTTCCAGATTTGTGTTCAAATGCGCACTTTTCCGCATCAGCAGCAGATAAAGACACAATAAGGGCATCTATTTTTCATAACGATAATCTTTCCAGAAGATTATTCACACTGAAAAGATAAAATCCCATTTTAGCCTGTATTTATCAGGGGTTTGAGGCTTTTTACCAACACGTTTTGTCCACCCTTTAAGAATTACTGAAAGTCTTAAAATGCCGATGGAGCCCGATAAACGCGGGGCTCATCGACTATAAAAACAACACGAAATGTCCTATAAGCCTAAATTTATATTTATGAAACAAATGAAAAATGGGAGTAAATCCATTAAAGATTTACTCCCATTCTTTGATTCAGAAACTTTCGCTCTATTGCTTCAGTAAGTGATCAGCCTTCAACTTTTACGTTTGCAGCCTGCGGTCCTCTTGCACCATCAATAATTTCGAAATCAACTTTCTGACCTTCATTCAGTGTCTTGAAGCCATCGGACTGAATAGCAGAGAAATGAACAAAAACATCTCCGCCTTCTTCTCTTTCAATAAAGCCATAGCCCTTTTCTGCACTGAACCACTTAACTGTACCTTTCATGGAAATTCCTCCTAAAAAAATTACTACATTGCTCAGATTGAGCATGTTTTAACAATACCATAATTTTTTAATTTCGTCAATCTAAAAGCCGAAATATAGCTGTCCAAATATTATAAAAATTTGGGCTTTGGTATAAAAATAAATTATGGCAGGATTGTTTAGAGAACCTGGGAGAGGAATTCCTTTGTCCGGTCTTCTTTTGTATGATTGAACACGTCTTCCGGAGTACCTTCTTCTACTGTGACGCCCTGGTCGATAAATACCACGCGCGATCCAACCTCACGGGCAAATCCCATTTCGTGAGTAACGACGACCATAGTCATGCCCTCTTCAGCAACTTCCTTCATGACGTCCAATACTTCATGGACCATTTCTGGATCCAGTGCAGAAGTCGGTTCATCAAACAAGAGAGCTTTCGGCTTCATCGCAAGAGCACGGGCAATCGCGACTCGCTGCTGCTGACCGCCTGAGAGCTGTGCCGGTTTGTAATCCGCTTTATCAGCAAGGCCGACTTTCTTCAGAAGAAGCATACCTCTTTCCTTCGCCTCATCAGAGGAAATCTTTCTTACCTTCATAGGCGCCAGCATAAGATTTTGCAGTACTGTCATATGCGGGAACAAATTAAATCGCTGAAAGACCATGCCGACTTCAGTTCTTACGTAATTGATGTTCTTTTCCCCGTTAACCTCAAGGCCATCAAAGAAAATAGCGCCCGATGTCGGTGTTTCAAGTCCGTTTATGCAGCGTAAAAGCGTACTTTTTCCTGAACCGGACGGTCCTATGATAACCACAACTTCTTTTTCCTTGACCTTCAGGCTGATGTCTTTTAAAACTGTAAGATCACCAAACTTCTTGCTTATATGCTTGATCTCTATCAAATTTTTTGTTTCAGGCATAATTATCTCTTTTCCAAAGCGGCAACTACTCGAGAAATTGCTAATGTCATAATGAGGTAAAGAATTGCAACGGTTGTCCAAATTTCAAAGGATCCATACGTCTGAGCAATAATTAACTGTCCTCTTCTTGTCAATTCTTCAAATCCAATAACTGAAACCAAAGAAGAATCTTTCAGCATCGCAATGAATTCATTACCGAGCGGCGGCAGAATGTTTCTGACCGCCTGCGGCAGTATTACATAGTACATCGTCTGCCACCATGTTAATCCCAAAGATCTTCCTGCTTCGGTCTGACCGATATCGATTGACTGGATTCCTGCTCTGAAAATTTCAGAAACATAAGCACCGCTGTTAATACCGCAGGCAATAACGGCAGCTGCAAAAGGTTCAACTCTGTGCCCTGTAACAATTGGCAGTGCAAAATATATAAGGAAGATTTGCACCAGCAGAGGAGTTCCTCTGATGCAGTCAGCGTAAATAGTGGCCAGAATTCTTAAAATTTTCATCTGGGAAATTCTGGCAATGCCCACAAACAAGCCAATAAAGAAACCAATGGCAACGCTGACCGCTGTGATTTCAATCGTCACACCTGCTCCAAGAAGCAGTATGGGAAGGGCATGCTCAATAAGTTCAAAATCCATCGAGACTTCTCCTTATATCTGACTAAATCTGACCATCAATAAACAACACCAATAATTGGCAGCTAAGATTTAGCCAAATTCTTAATTGTCAGAACAATACGCCAAAGCATCTTCTAAGAGTTTGACGGCCTTTTCTTTACCAAATAATGCAATCATATCATAGAGGCCAGGTCCATGGGTAACGCCTGTCAAAGCAATTCTGACTGGTTCAAATGCAGCTTTTCCTTTGACTTTTGTTTCCTTCATCAGGCGGGTAAAACAGCTCTTGATAGAATCAGCATCGAAGGATTCCAGCTTTTTCAGTTCTTCTGCAAAGGATTTGATGATCAATGCACTTGTTTCAGCCTTCATGACAGCAAGCAGCTCCGGATCCTGAAGCGCCGGGAGATCTTCAAAGAAAACCTTAACATTTTCCGGAGCCTGCGCACCATAATACAAATGATCACGTACATACCACACGACTGCTTTGAGCCATTCTTTCTTATCAGCATCGATAGGTTCCTGCACGTATCCTGCCTTTTCAATAAATGGCAGAGTCAGTTCCAGCAGCTGATCCGGTGTTAACTGTTTCATATACTGGAAATTAATCCAGTTCAGCTTTTCAATATCAAAAACAGCATCATTGGAGGAAACACGGTTCATAGAGAACTGCTTGACTAATTCATCTACTGAGAAAATTTCCTGTTCTCCCTGCGGAGCCCATCCAAGCAAAGCCAGGTAATTGAACATAGCCTGCGGAAGATATCCCATATTTCTATATTCAGTCACTGAGGTAGCGCCATGTCTCTTGCTCATCTTCTTATGGTCAGCACCCAGAATCAGAGAAATATGACCAAACTTAGGAACTTCATAACCCAGCGCTTCATAAATAGCTAACTGTCTGGGTGTATTGGAAAGGTGTTCTTCAGCACGGATAACGTGAGTGATCCCCATCTTGGCATCATCGATAACTACTGCGAAGTTATACACCGGAATGCCATCGGATTTTACAATGATGAAATCACCGATTCCGGATGCCTGGAACTCAACATGGCCTCTGACCATATCATCAAATGCAAACACACCATCTTTTCTGACTTTCAGGCGGACGACCGGTTTGCGACCTTCAGCCTTATACTGATCAATCTGTCCCTGCGTTAAATGTTCGCAATGTCCATCATAAACCGGAGTCTTGCCTGCTGCTATCTGTTCTTTTCTGCTTTCTTCCAGTTCTTCTTCTGTGCAGTAGCAGTAGTAGGCTTTTCCTTCGTCAATCAGTTTCTTAACTTCTGCATTGTAAATATCGAGGCGTTCAGTCTGTCTATATGGGCCATTGTCTCCTCCCACATCGATGCCTTCATCCCAGTTAAGTCCCAGCCATTTCAGAGAATCCTTTATGTTTTCTTCGGATTCTTTCGTAGATCTCTTTAAGTCTGTGTCTTCAATTCTAACCAGGAATGTACCATTCATATGATGTGCATAGAGCCAGTTGAACAAAGCAGATCTGGCGCCGCCAATATGAAAAGGCCCTGTAGGACTTGGTGCAAAACGAACTTTAACTTTCTTCTCCATTAAAAATCCCTCCTAAATAATATCGCAGATGCAAAAGACGCAATTCCTTCTTCTCTGCCTGCTGCATCTAATTTTTCATTTGTTTTTGCCTTAATCCCCAATTTGGAAACCGGGATATCCAATACACCGGCAATGTTAGCCTTCATAGTATCAATATATCCTGCCAGCTTAGGTTTCTCAGCAATAACAGTCGTATCTATATTTCCAATCAGGAAACCAGATTCAGTTATCATTTTACCGACATTCTCAAGCAGTTTCAAACTGGAAATCCCCTTATACCTGTCATCAGTATCGGGGAAATAATACCCAATATCCCGCAGCCCGGCGGCACCCAGCAGAGCATCTATGATGGCATGTATCAGAACATCCGCATCAGAATGCCCCTTTAATCCATGATGATCTCTAATTTTGACACCACCGATGACAAGCGGTGATGATTCATCCATCTGGTGAATATCATACCCCTGCCCTATGCGGCAAAACGCATTATCTTTATTCATCATTGTCTTGAATCGATCCCAATCTTCTGGTGTTGTTACCTTAAAATATGATTCTTTCCCAGGCACTACGCTGACTTTTATGCCTGCATTTTCCAAAATGGAAGCATCATCTGTAATAGTGCTGTCATTTTCCAATGCAGATACTGCCTTTTGGAAAATATCTGTATAAGCGCCCTGCGGAGTTTGTGCCCTGATCAAATTGGAACGATCCAGCGTCTTTACTATAGTGTCATATGACACAGCCTTCATCGTGTCAACACAGGGTATTCCAACCATAACGGCAGGATGACGGGAATCAATAGAGATGAACGCGAGATCGATTATTTCTCCATCCACGAAAGGTCTTGCCCCGTCATGGACCAGTACCTTCTCTGAACGATCTGACACCTGTGCCAGACCATTTCTGACTGAATCAATTCTTCTGGCTCCGCCTGATGCAAATTTCACAGGAATCTTAAAATTGAGAGATTCGACTAAAGGGAGAAAAATACTGAGTTCTTCCTTGCTGGCGACAACAATCAATTCAGAAAGCAGCCTGCTTTTCTGAATATTTTTCAGCGTGTAATAAATTAAGGGATATCCTTGGTACTCCAAAAACAGTTTATTTTTTGCTGCATTCATTCTGGTACCCTTACCTGCAGCAACTAAGATCAAACTATTCATTCGTCACTTTCCAATTTTGCAAATATCATTTTTCCGGCAGAAGTTTGTAATACAGATGTAATGATGACCGGAACCTCTTTTCCTATGCACTGGCTCCCGTTTTCAACAACGATCATTGTGCCATCTTCAAGATAAGCAACGCCTTGTCCTTCTTCCTTGCCGCTCTTGACCAATTGGACAAAAATCTGCTCGCCCGGAATTACAGCAGGCTTCACGGCTATTGCCAGATCATTTATGTTCAGAACAGCAACGCCCTGCAGCTCAGCTACCTTATTCAAATTATAGTCATTAGTGACTATTTTATAATTTTTCTCACGTGCCAGCTTCACAAGTTTGGAATCGACTTCAGAAATATCCTCAAAATCATTTGTTACGATGATCACATCATCCTTGCTGTTCTTTCTCATATGATTGAGTATGTCGAGTCCCCTGCGTCCACGGTTTCTCTTAAGAATATCAGAACTGTCAGCAATCTTCTGCAGCTCTTCCAAGACAAAAACAGGGACGATGATCGGCCCTTCAAGAAATCCTGATCTGTAAATGTCTGCTACACGTCCATCTATGATAACATTTGTATCCAATAATTTGCCGGTATGATGATCTTTATTCTTTTTCTTATCAAAAGATCCTTCTGCATGCAAATGCAGCCAGCCTGCCAATTCACTTTTTTTACTGACCACCAAGTGCATTCCAAGATAGCCGAGAATAATACTCAAAGCTACGGAAACATATGGCCCGATATAGGGAACACTCCCAAATGCCAGTCCCACAAGGTTTGCAATAATGAGACCCAAAAACAGCCCCAGGGTTCCCGCAATGAGATCCTGCGTGGACATGGCTGAAAGAGACTTTTCTACTGTTGATGTGAACATAAAGAGGCTCTTGATCAGGTATGGTGAAATAAAGCTCCCGATAATTGCCCCGAATATACCGCCAAACAGCATGGCAGCCAGCGACATAAATGTAATTCCTAAAATAGTTTCAGTCAGAACTGAGTTTGGCAGCAGCAATGCAAGTACTGTTTCTCCCTGCCTCGATAAAACGATTCCGAGGACAGTGAAAAGCAAGACAAATATTGCTCTCAGTATTTTTTCCGGCATCTTAAAATTTCCTCTTAATTAAAAAAAGTAGTGTCATAAACAAATTGAAACAAAAATCTTATGAGTTTAGTTCATTCTTATGTATGTTTTATGTATTTTTTTATTATACCAAAATATGCATGCGATTTACACTACTCTTGCTAGAAAAAACGAGACATTATAAAAAATCAAGAGCCTGCGTAATCTTTTCAACAAAATGAATATCTAAACCATGACCAATTTTACCACTTTTTTCAAGAGATAATACCTCATTTTTATTTCTGGAAGGAAGAATAAATTGTTTGAAATTCATCTTTATCCCCTCTTTGAGTCGGATACCTATATGAGAAACAGGGAGTATTTCACCTGTCAGCCCGATTTCCCCAAGGGCCATCAGCCCGGATGGTATAGGTTTTTCCTTCTTCATTGAAACCAAGGCCAGCGCAACAGCAAGATCAGCCGCTGTTTCCCTCACCTTAAATCCGCCGGCAACATTAAGATAGACATCATCTGAAGAAAACATAACATGCCCGCGCTTTTCCAGAACAGCAAGAAGTATAACAAGCCTGTTATAGTCATATCCTGAAGAAATCCTTCTTGGTATGGCCAGCACAGAATGTGTTGTCAGCGCCTGAATTTCAATCAATATCGGCCTGAGGCCTTCCATGCATGCCATGACGATAGACCCGGGCACCATTTCAGCGCGGTCTCTTAACAGATAGGTTGACGGATCTTGAATTCCGATTAATCCCTTTCCTTCCATGACAAAAAGGCCTGAATCTGCAGTAGAGCCAAATCTGTTCTTTACTGTCCGCAGAACCCTGAACTGATAGCTCCGGTCGCCTTCCAGATAAAGTACGACATCCACCATATGTTCCAAAATACGGGGTCCTGCCAAATTACCCTCTTTGGTAACATGCCCTATAATCATGACTGTTATATTATTCGCTTTTGCAAACCTGACAAGAGCAGCTGTACAATCTCGTATCTGAGCGGGACTCCCCATGGGAGAATCGTTATCTGAAATGTACATGGTCTGGATGGAGTCAATAACAAGCATATTAGGCTTGATTTCGTTGGCCTCGTTGATAATTGCCTCAAGATCTCCGCCCGAATAAATATAGCAGGCATCTTCATTGATGTTAAGACGTTCAGCCCGGAGCTTGATCTGCTCTTCTGATTCCTCTCCGCTGCAATAAAAGACCGTGTTCCCGGTTTTCGCCATAGCATTACATATCTGCAGGATAAGTGTAGACTTGCCTATACCAGGCTCACCGCCCCATAAAATTACGGACCCTGGAACGACGCCGCCGCCAAGCGGCCGGTCTACTTCAGAAAGACCCAGCTTAATTCTGTTATGGTTCGACAGATTGATTTTGGAAAGGCTGACAGGAGCCTTTGAAATGGTTTCAGCACCACTGATTCTTATATTTTTGGGAGCAGATACTTCAATTTTCTCTTCAAGGGTATTCCATTCCCCACATTGTGGACATCTACCCATCCATTTTAGTGTTTCTGCACCACAGTTCGAACATTTATATTTAATGTTTTTATTATTTTTCCCACTCATGTTAAATACCTCATACAAAAAAATGGATACAGGCAATGCGGCCTGTATCCATTATACTATACGTTTATATAACTGAAATTATTTAGCTGTAAAAGTCAATTTATTCTTGTCGTCCGTATTAATCTGAAGTACTGACTTGCCTTCCAATCCATCTTCCAGAATCAAGTTGGCAACCGGATCTTCGATTTCTTTCTGAATAACCCTCTTCAAAGGACGGGCACCATACTCAATATCTGTACCATCTTTGATCAGAAGCTTCTTAGCGGAATCAGAAATTTCAAGACTTACATTGAAATGTTCCAGTTTCTTTTCTACATCTTTCAAAAGCAGATTTACGATGGCAGAAAGGTTCTCTTCCGTCAATGGATGGAAAACAATGATTTCATCGATACGGTTGATGAATTCCGGTCTGAAGGTACGCTTTACTTCAGCAAGGATTGTTTCCTTGATCGATTCGAAATCTTCATCCTTCTTATCATCACTATCAGAAGAGAAGCCCGGTTTCTTTACGTGTCCCTTGAGATAATTGGATCCCAGGTTGCTTGTCATTATGATGACACAGTTTGTGAAATCAACCGTACGTCCCTGACCGTCTGTCAGGCGGCCGTCATCCAATACCTGCAGCAGGATATTGAAGAAATCCATGTGAGCTTTTTCTACTTCATCAAAGAGAATGACACTGTAAGGATTCTTTCTGACGGCATCTGTCAATTGACCGCCTTCTTCGTATCCGACGTATCCTGGAGGTGCACCGACCAGACGCGAAACTTCATGCTTTTCCATGTATTCGGACATATCAAAACGAATCATATTCTTTTCGCTGCCAAACATTGTCTCTGCCAGGGCACGTGCCAGTTCCGTTTTGCCGACACCGGTCGAACCGAGGAACAGAAAAGAACCAATCGGGCGTTTTGGATCCTTCATGCCTGCTCTCGCACGGCGGATTGCAGTAGCAACCGCATGAACAGCATCATCCTGTCCGATGACTCTCTTATGGAGTTCATCTTCCAGGTGAAGCAGACGTTCGGAATCGCTCTTCTTCAGGTTCTGGAGAGGAACACCTGTCCATTTGGAAACAACTTCTGCAACATCTTCTTCAGTTACAGTAAGATGATCATGGTCAGCACCTTTCCATTCTTTCTTCAACTGTTCGATATCCGCTTCAAGCTTCTTGGACTGGTCACGGTAAATAGCAGCGCGTTCATAGTCCTGCGTGGAGATTGCCGCTTCCTTTTCTTTCTGCAGGGATGCAAGCTGGGCTTCCTTGTTTTTAAGTCCTTCTGGTGCTGAAGAAGCTTCCATACGTACCTTGGCAGCCGCTTCATCGATTACATCAATTGATTTATCCGGCTGGAATCTATCCGTAATATAACGTCCGGAAAGCTCAACAGCAGCCTTCAATGCTTCATCAGTAATTTTAGCCTTATGGAATGCCTCATATCTGTCGCGCAGGCCTTCCAGAATACGAAGGGTATCTGCAGGATTCGGTTCTCCTACCTTTACAGGCTGGAAACGTCTTTCCAAAGCTGCATCCTTTTCGATATATTTTTTATATTCTTTCAGGGTTGTAGCGCCAATGCAGTGAAGCTCACCTCTTGCAAGTGCAGGTTTCATGATATTTGCTGCATCCATGGAGCCTTCGCTGGAACCTGCTCCTACCAGTGTATGGAGTTCATCAATGAACAGAATCCAGTCGGAATGCTGCTTGACGGTATCCAGCACCTTTTTCAGCCTTTCCTCAAATTCACCTCTGTACTTTGTGCCAGCAACAACTGCAGACATATTCAGTGAAATAATATGGCAGTTTTTCAATATTTCAGGCACATCATTGTTTACGATTCTCTGAGCCAGGCCTTCCGCGATAGCAGTTTTACCAACGCCAGGTTCGCCAATAAGCACAGGATTGTTTTTGCTTCTTCTGGACAGAATTTGAATAACTCTGTTGATTTCTTCCTCGCGGCCAATGACAGGATCGATTTTTCCCTGTTTGGCACGTTCATTCAAATCAATGGCAAAGTCACTTAAATCGCCAAGGGAAGCCGATTGATCACTCTTGGAATTATCCTCAGAAAGTACATCTTCAAATGCTTTCTGAAGTTTATCCTCAGTGACTCCCAGCTGCTCTAAAATTCTTACAGCCAGGCCGCCGCCTTCGTGCAGTATTGCCAGAAGCAGATGTTCTGTCCCGACATAAGAATTTCCGAGTTCATTGGCTTCTTCGACAGCCATCTCCAGTACGCGTTTTGTACGCGGTGCAACATACAGTTCGGATCTCCGGAACAGGGATGTATTTCTGCTGCCGGACAAAAGCTCTTCCAGAGTACCAACAGTAATCCCCAGGGAATTTAAAATCTTTCCGCCTGCGGAATCTCCTTCATGAGCAATGCCAATCAGCAAGTGCTCAGTACCGATGTAATCGCTGCCCAATTTTGCAGCTTCCTGTGCTGCAAATTTCCAGGCATTCTTAACACCATCAGTATATCTATCTTCCATATTAATCCCTCCTTATAAGGGTAAAATAATCTTTCATTATAATTCTTTAACTGCATCTCTCAGCAAAGCAGCACGCCATGCATTGATTGATTGTGCATCATCCATTTCTTTATGTGTCGTATAAGCGACCTGGTTATTTGAAACCAGAGAAAAGATTTGATGAAATAATAACCCATTCTTATCTGGTATCATTTTCTCTTTTACGCCAGCTTTTATAAGGCCTGCCAGTTTCATCGCTTCCTGTTCGTCAATCTGCCGGGCATATTTCAAAGTTCCCAATGCCCTCCAGATCTGATCCCTGATAGTTATCTCAGAACCTTTGAACATCTTTTCCCAGTACTGGTTTTCGATGTCGTTGATATCCGAAAGAAGCGAATCAAATCTTTGCATATACTTTTCTTCCTGGACACCGATCGTCTGTGTAGACTTTATTTCATAAAAGGCACTATTCCAGGAATCATTACCTGTCAGGCTCCTGATGGAAAATCCCTGCCGTTCAACAGCCCTGGCCAGATCCCTGATCCTGCCGTTGGCAGTAAGACCTGGAAGGAAGAGCATTGCCTCGGCAGCTAATCCGGTACCCGTATTAAAAATAGATCCCGTTAAATAGCCGAATTGATTATCATAAGCATAGCGGATTGATTGAGATAATTTATCATCAATTTGTGTTAAATCTTTCCAGCTGCCAGAGAAAGAATCCGCATGGCCGGCTGCATTGAGGCATATATGATCCAATGCATTAGACAGGAGAGAAATATGTCCGTCTCCAATCAGGAACAAACTTATTCCATTTAAATTCCGCAGACTCTTTTTCGGAATCATGCCTCTGTCAAGCAATACCTGTCTTTCGTTTGAATCCATGCCTGCCAGCGGATACTCTTCAGCATCAAGTCCAGCTGCATCAAGAGCCCTTTGTATTTCAGACAAGACCTTTTGTCTTTCCTGCATGGAAAGCTTCTCCGGAAAATGAAATCCGCTTATATTCCTCCTGATGCAGATTCGCTTCCCAAATTCAGACCGATCCTGGTTTCCATCAGTCAAGCCGCCTGCCGGGCCGGCTAAAAACTCCTCTAATTTCATTTAGAGCTGCCTCCCTCAAGTTTATTAATCTGATCTCTGATTACAGCTGCCTGTTCGTAGTTTTCTTCCTTGATGCACTTCTTGAGCTCACTTTTCAGCCGATTGATTTCAGACATTCCTTCTGTTTTTTCCTCGTCCTGTTTACCAGGAGCCTTTCCGATATGCTGATCAGTTCCCTGATTTTTATTCAGGAAATTTTTCAATTTGGAACGGAACTGGTTATAGCACTCCTCGCAGCCAAGCAGACCATCCTTTCTAAAATCCTGATATGTCTTCCCGCAATTGGAACATGACAAACCAGGCTGCAGGTTCTGCTCTGCATGCTGGAAAGGATTGACAAAGTCATTACCGAAAAAGGAATCAAATGGATGAGCAAAAACTTCCTGATTCCAAAGATCAAACGGATCGTTGATCAAATTTTCTTTCCTGGCACAATCCCGGCATAAATGCCGTTCAGATCTTCTGCCATTAACCACTTGCGTCATATGAATGACAGCTTCTTTTTGATGACAAGAATCACAAAGCATTTTAGTCTCCTTTCGTGACCCATTCAATTCTATGAATCATTGTCTTGGCCGCCTCACGACGGTGGCTTTCAGGACAATACTCCAGCATTGTATGAGTTAGTGTACAAATTAATCTGTATTCTCTGGACGAGATAATTTCATAGTCTAAGAGCATTCTGAAATAGCTGTCTAATCCATTCTCTATTTCTGTAATACTATTGGGATGAATTTCATTGGTTCGTTGTTTCCCTCCTGTGCTGGTACTGCTTCTGGTCTTGGATGAAGCCTGATCCTTAGAATGTGAAGGTGCATTATCTTCCCTTAACGATATCTTGATATATCCTCCGCTTCCGCGCCTTGATTCCACGACAAAACGATTATCGGGAGAAAATCTGGTATTAATTACATACGTAACTTGAGAAGGAGCACATTCTAATAAATCTGCCACATCTTTCCTTTTCAGTAAAATTTCATCAGTTGACTGTTTACCCAGCATTTCCAAAATAAACTTTTCAATCCTGTCAGATAACATTGAATTATTCATTGCTTGCCAGCCCTCCCTTCCATTGATTCTTTTCTATATTATAAAACAATAAATCAAAAGTCAATAGGTCAAAGTAAACTATCTGATTATTTGGCGGATTGTATAATTAAGTTGAACACTTAAAAATCCATAGCGAACCCTTGTGGTAAAATGTAGTTGCACAAAAAACACAACCACAAAGGAGAATCGCTATGGATCAAAATCATTTTACCACGGATACGTTACGCAAAAAAGGGGCTCATTTAACTTTTGAGGAACGAGTCATTATCCAAACGCGTCTCCGCGACAAGCAATCGTATCGGAGCATAGCCCGTGAGATTGGGTGCTGTGTCAATACGGTACGCAACGAGGTGAAGCGTGGCAAGGTTCTTTGCTATAACGGCAAGGTGGAACGCTATCGCGCAGCAGACGGGCAAAGCACCTATGAGGCGGATCGCGAAAACTGTGGTCGCAAATGCGACGCCATAGCAAAGGGAGCATTCCTCGACTATGTGCAGAAGAGACTTCAGGAACATCACTGGCCGCTCGATGCCTGCTTTGGCAGGGCACTGGTTACAGGAGAATTTCAACGTGGCGAGATGGTCTGTACGAAAACCCTGTACAACTATGTCACGCTGGGGCTCCTAGGAAAAATCAAGAGTATTGACCTGCCCTTGCGCGTCAAGCGAAAAAACGCCAGGAAGCGGGTTCGTGAGCGTAAGAAGAAGTTCGGCCGCAGTATAGATGAGCGCGATCCTTCTGTGGATGAGCGTCAGGATTTCGGGCATTGGGAGTGTGACCTTGTACTGGGATCTCGCTCAAAGGACGAAGTACTGCTGACTCTGGTTGAGCGCAAGACACGCTGTTCCCTCATCAGAAAACTGCCCAACAAGGAAAGTGCCTCTGTAATAGCAGCCTTCAGAAAATTGAAGGATGGAATGTTCCGCGGCTGTTTCAGCCAAGTGTTCCTCAGCATTACGACAGACAATGGCAGTGAGTTTTCTAGCCTGTCGGAGCTAGAGAAACTAAGTCACACACGGATCTATTATGCGCATCCGTACTGCTCCAGCGACAAAGGTACGAATGAGAATCACAACGGCTTATTCCGTCGATTTCTTCCCAAAGGGAAGAAAATCCAGGATTACCCAGTGGAACACATTTCCAGAGTAGAGTACTGGGCCAACACCCTGCCAAGAAAAATACTCGGCTATAAGACACCCGAGGAGTGCTTTAGGGAAGAAATGCTTGCAGCACTTACTGCATAAAGGTTCGCCGGGTGTTCAACTTATTATTGCAATTCGGGTATCTGATTATTTTTTTATTCCATCAAAACTATTCTGCCAACGGACGGTTTTCCCCGAATATCATGGTTGAAACCTGCGCGCATATCTATTTACCAAACATGAAAAGCCATGCTGAACTTCAGCATGGCTTTATCAATTCAAATTTGAAATTTCTGAAATGTCCCAAATTACGGGACTCTTTGTAAATGTGGCAGGTACTATAAGAGACTAATCTTCGTATTCGAATGTTCTTACTTCTCTTAAAGCTGTCATCACTGCACTTTGCGAGAGTCCGCGCCTCAGAAGAAATGCGGCGGCCTTCCTGTAATTAATTAATAACTCCGGTTTGATCCGGACTTTTTCTTCCAGTAAGGAAACGGCAATATCTATTTCTTCCTCCGCCGTTAAATGCTTATTGGTATGGAGCCCTCTGGACTTAAGCTTCTGATGAATATAGGTGTCCCCATAACATTTTCTGTTCCTGAATGAAACAAACAAATCATCCGCGAGCTCAGAATCATTCAGATACCCATAGTGCCTTAACTTATCCATGACTTTGCCGATCTCATCAGGATCATATCCTTTGCGGGCCAGTTTGGTTCTAAGTTCATATTCACTTTGGGGTCTGTAATTCAATAAATGAATTGCTGATTCATATGCAGTCTTATTTGTCCTCTTCATCTTGTTCAGATAATACGCCATCTTCAAAATGGCCAGGCTCAACGACAAGTGTATCCCTGATGGTTTTATCAATCTCAGCAGCAACATCCGGATGTTCTTTTAAGTATGTCTTGGCTGCTTCACGTCCCTGGCTGATTCTGCTTCCATTATAGGAATACCAGGCTCCGCTCTTCTGGATAATATCCATATTTACAGCAATATCAAGAAGTGTTCCTTCTACAGAAATGCCTTCCCCATACATGATATCAAATTCAGCCACCTTAAACGGAGGAGCCACTTTGTTCTTTACAACCTTTGCCCTTGTCCTGTTTCCGATAACATCCGTGCCATTCTTTATGGCTTCCGCTCTTCTTATTTCAATACGCATGGATGCATAGAATTTAAGTGCGCGTCCGCCTGTCGTGGTTTCCGGGTTGCCAAACATAACGCCGACTTTTTCACGAATCTGGTTAATGAAAATGACGATTGTTTTGGATTTGCTTATGATGCCGGTCAGTTTTCTGAGTGCTTTACTCATCAGTCTTGCCTGAAGGCCGACAGACTGATCGCCAATATCGCCTTCAATTTCCTGTTTTGGAACCAATGCCGCAACGGAGTCGATGACTACGATATCAACAGCGCCGCTTCTGACCAAAGATTCACAAATGCTGAGTGCCTGTTCACCACTGTCCGGCTGGGATATTAATAAATCCTTAGTATCAACGCCAAGCCGATGAGCATACATTGGGTCCAATGCGTGTTCAGCATCAATAAAAGCAGCGAATCCGCCTAATTTCTGGGCTTCAGCAATTGCATGCAGGGCCAGTGTGGTCTTACCGGAAGATTCCGGACCATAAATTTCAATCACTCTGCCGCGTGGATATCCGCCAACACCGACAGCAATATCGAGTGCTAAGGAACCTGTAGGAATAACATCAATATCTAATTTATTCCCCATATCGCCAAGACGCATAATCGATCCGGCGCCAAATTCACGAGTAATCTGATGGATTGCATTATCAAGAGCTTTTCTCTTTTCTGCATTACTATCTGTTGCCATCTTTTTCCCTCTCTTCCTGCACTAACTTCTTAATGTATTTCATAGCATAATAGAAAGCCGTTTCTGCAGCGGCATAACGGACGCTTTTACGTGAACCCATGAAATGTTCTTCGTAAACAACAGTCCCGATTGGCCCTGAAACCCCGATATAAACAAGCCCGGCCGGTTCTCCCCTTTCTCCGGAGCCTGGTCCGGCATAACCTGTAGTAGAAACGGATATGTCACTCTTATAAAGTCTGCGTGCCCCTTCTGCCATCTCTTTTGCCACATTTTCACTGACTGCCGTGTATTTTTCAAGCACTTCAGGATCGACATGCAGTACATTTTCTTTCGCTTCATTCCAGTACGTCACCGCACTGCCTTTGAAATAATCAGAACTGCCGGGCAGATCCGTGAGAAGTTTCCCAATCAATCCGCCTGTGCAAGATTCTGCGGCACTTATAGTCAGCTTATTGTTTTGGATTTCCTTGACTAAATCTTCCCTTGCATTCTTTTCTATATGATAACTTGAGACAGGCAGCAATTCTCCTATCTGCTTTATGACCGGTTCCATCAGATGATAGGCATCATCTGCACTGCATCCCTTTCCAGTCACCCTGACCAGAATATATCCCGGTCTTGCCAGGAGCGCGATTGTAGGATTATTCTGGGCTTTTAATAAATGGCTGATCCTTGTTTCTATTTCAGCTTCCGATAATCCTTTGACCGGCAGTTCAGCAGAACGAATCACGCCCTGATTCCCTAATTTTTCCTCAAGGAATGGCATCATCTGATTCTGCGCCATCATTTTCATTTCAAATGGAGGTCCGGGCAGATGAATCAGCAATTTGCCATTGCATTCTGTTACTGATCCGGAAGCGGAACCATACTCGTTTTTCAGTAAAACAGCCCCTTTGGCAAACCAGGCCTGCCTTTCTAAAGACGGAAGATATTTACGCTTCTTCTGTTCATAATATGACTTCAGCCGAATGGATTCGTCAGCATTTAGCATGAATGGAATCCCCAATGCGTCAGCTCCGGCTTTCTTTGTAATATCTCCCATAGTTGAGCCCAGTCCGCCTGAAGTGATAACAATATCCGCTCTTGCCAGAGCAGTCTTGAAAGTCTCTTCCAAACGTTTCGGGTTATCCCCTGCTGTGGTCAAATATGCCACAGTATAACCATGTTCATTCATAAAAGATGCAAGCCACTGCGCATTCTCGTTAACAATCTCTCCCAAAAGCAGCTCAGTGCCTGTGGTTATGATTTCAGTTATCATGATTCCCTCTCAGAAGGTCATTAGATCTTTTCGCCAATTAAATCGTATGCATAGCCATCAACAATTTTTACATTTACAAAATCACCGGGCTGAAGGTCATCCGGCTGATCGATATACACATTTCCATCAACTTCCGGAGCCTGGAAAGATGCACGTCCTTTTGCCTGGATATTCCCGTCACCGGTATCAATAAGTTCCTCGACAAGGACTTCCGTTTCAGTGCCTATCAGATTTTCATTATTTTCTTCAGAAATGCCGGCCTGGATAGACATTAATTCATGATAGCGGGATTCCTTAACCTCTTCAGGAATCTGGTCTGCCATTCTTGCAGCCGGTGTACCTTCCTGCGGTGAGAACATGAAAGCACCCATATCATCAAATTTTACTTCCTTGATGAAATCGCAAAGTTCTTGGAAATCCTGATCTGTTTCTCCAGGGAAGCCGACCATCAAAGTAGTTCTGACTGTCATGCGTGGAGAAGATGAACGTATCTTTGACAACAACTCCCTGATACTTTCCGTTGAGTCCTTGCGGTTCATACGTTTCAGCACATTATTGCTAATATGCTGCAATGGAATATCAACATATTTGCAGATTTTGGGTTCAGTCAGAATGATCTGCAAAAGTTCATCATCAAAATAAGTCGGGTAAAGGTAGAAAAGTCTTATCCTTTTTACGCCTTCAATCTTTACAAGCTCTTTTAAAAGCTTGGCAAGACTTGCCGGTTCACTCAAATCTCTTCCGTAGCAGCTTAAGTCCTGTGCTATTAAATTGAACTCTCTCACGCCATCGGCAGCCAGTCTTCTGACTTCATGCACAATAGATGCAACGGGACGGCTTCTCATCGGTCCGCGAACATACGGGATATAGCAAAATGTGCATCCGTTGCTGCATCCTTCTGCAATTTTCACATAAGCAGAATATTTTGGCGTCAATATTTCTCTTGGCATTGATTCTTCATTATTGCAGGGTTTCATGTTGAACTTGAAAACATTTTCCCCTTGCTCAGCATAGGATTCCTTCAATGCTTCGGAAATAAGCTGCCATGATTCGGTTCCGATGAAAATATCCACTTCCGGCAGTTCAGCGCTGAGGCTCTTCTTGTATTGCTGTGCAAGACAGCCTGCCACAACCAATTTTTCGCAAATGCCCGACTTCTTATATTCAGCTGCCTGCAAAATCGTCTGTATGGATTCTTCTTTGGCTGCATCAATAAACGTACAAGTATTTACAAGAATGACTTGTGCATCATCCAGATCATCTACCATTTTGTAGCCATCTTTTTCAAGAATGCCTACCATCATTTCCGTATCAACGAGATTCTTAGAGCAGCCTAAGCTTACAACTCCTAAAGTTTTAACTGTCAATTATTTGTTCCTCCAAAACGAATTTTGTCAGCCCATTGGTTGAGCAAATCCTTTTTCCCTTCATCAAAATACATCTTTTTCAAATCCCAGAAGCGAAGATCTCCGCCAATAACGTCCGGCTTCATATCTTCATCATTAACATAAACATAATAATATTGATTCTGTTCCATTATCTTCTTGTATCCTTCCGGATTAAGCAGCCATTCTATGAATTGTCTGCCCCGGTCCGGATTCAGGCTGCTTTTTGAAAGACCTGCTCCATAAAGATACCATGGAGAACCATCTTCCGGATAAATAATAGTAACGGGCATGTTCTCATTTCTTGTACGAAGCGTTTCATTAAGCCCCGAGATACCGATATCGCATTTTCCCATGGCAGCCATTCTTGAAGGAGTAGACAGATACTTGCCGTACTGAACTACATGCCCCTGTGCCTGGTATAAAAGCTGGAAGGTTTCATTGATACCGAAATGTTCTGCCATGCACATAAGCAGGTCTTCAGCCATATCTGCAGCAATGAAATCTGTCATTGATAACTGAACTGATTTCCTGGTAAGCACCTCTGTCCAGGTATAGCTGAATGCAGGATGCTTTAAAAAGAAATCCTTATTGACTGCAAATATAACCGGATCTATCCAGATGCCTGTCCAGTATGAATCATCATCACGAAAAACATTCAAAGCTGTATCTGTGCGTGATGAAAAATATGGCTCTAACATTTTATTATCTTTCAATTTGACCAGAGAATCCTGGGATGTGATATAGACATCGGGTATTTTATCAGAATCTGAAGATCCCTGCACCATCTGATTCGAGGTCAAATATACGATATCCAGTTTCATTCCGGTTTCCTTATAGAAAGGCGCATTCAGCGGTTCCAGCATTCCTGACTGCAAATCGGTATATACTACGACTTTTTCCGTGGTATCAGATCTCTGTTTTTTCAGGTTTTCCTGATTTTTTGCATATTGGAAAATGCCCAGATATGCCGCCCCCGCAAGTATCAGAAACAGGATAACGGAAAGCAGACGCTTCATATTTTTCACCCCGATTCCCAATAAGAATTATATCATACCATCTCCAGCAGCTAATTACTAATAGCAATCCGCAGCAATAGAGCTATTGTTGTTCTTCTTCCTTAGAATTTTCCATATTCATAAACATTTCAGATACTTTATCTTTAGTCATCAGGATTTCACGCGGCTTGGCACCTTCCGCAGGTCCAACGATTCCCATTTTCTCCATGGAGTCCATAAGCCGGCCCGCACGCGTGTATCCGATACGGAATCTTCTCTGAAGAGCAGATACGGATGCACGTTTGGTGTCTAAAACCCATTCGGAAGCCTCTTGCAGCAGATCATCCATCATATCTTCCGCATTCGCCTCATTCGAAGATTTTTCAGGAATGGACAAATCAATCGGTTCATACTTTACAGGCTCAGATTCCTGCTTCAGGCACTCGTTCTTCACATAATTGACAACGTTCTCAACTTCTTCATCGGGAATAAAAGCGCCCTGGATTCTTACAAGGTTGAGCGCGCCTGCGCGCTTAAACAGCATATCACCCTTTCCAAGTAACGATTCAGCGCCCCCTTCATCAAGGATGATTCTGGAGTTCAGATTGGATTCCACCATAAAGGAAATTCTGCTTGGGATATTAGACTTGATAACCCCTGTAATGACATCAGCAGACGGGCGCTGTGTCGCAAGTATCAGATGGATTCCGGCTGCTCTTGCCTTTTGTGTAAGTCTCTGGATCAGGACTTCAACTTCTTTGGCCGCTACGTTCATCAAATCGGCAAATTCATCGACTATGATCAGAATATAAGGCATCTTCTTATCAGGATTCAGATTATTATAACCTTCAATATTCCTGACTTTACAGCCGGCAAAAAGCTGATACCTTGATTCCATTTCACGCACAGCCCAATTCAGCGTTCCCTGTGCTTTCTTCATATCCGTGACAACTTCCGTACGAAGGTGCGGAATTCCATTATAGACACTGAGCTCAACGACCTTTGGATCGATCAGCATTAATTTCACGTCGCTTGGCTTGCTCTTATAAATAATACTTGTGATGATGGAATTAATGCATACGCTCTTGCCGCTCCCTGTAGAACCTGCAATCAACAAATGCGGCATTTTTGATAAATCAGTAACAACTGGTTTTCCCGTGATATCCTTCCCTAAGGCAACCAGAATATGTCCCTTCCCCTTTTGGAATTCATCACTTGCAAGAACATCCCTGAGAGGTACAGGAATAATTTTGCTGTTTGGTATCTCTATTCCAACTGCTGATTTACCTGGAATTGGTGCCTCGATGCGGATATGTGTGGCTGCAAGTGCCATAGCAAGTTCATTTGACAAACCTTCGATCTTGCTGACTCTTACACCGATTTCGGGTTTGAGTTCAAATCTTGTGACAGTCGGCCCGACACTGGCATTGATTACTTTTGCACCCACGCCAAAGCTTGCCAGCGTAGATTCAATGATTTTGGCCTTATGCTGGATATCATCCTGTTTGGCATGCACCGGACCATCCGTATGCAGCAGTGACAGCGGCGGGAACACATATTCCTGAGCAGCCGGTTCATCTGTATTCTTTTGATCAGAACTGCTGATGACTTTGGACTTATCAGGAAGATGCTCATCGGCATGCAGGCCGCCATTTGGTTTTTGATTCTCCGCAGCTTCAGATTCCTGACCTTCTTGTCCTGCGGACACTTCTTCAGCTTCCTTTTCTGTTTCTACAGGCTCTATTCGAGTTGCCTCAAAAGGCATATTTTCTTCATCTATAGGCTTCAAATCAGGACCATTTTGTTCGGCCTGTACGGGTGAACTACTTTCTTCGGAATTAAGCAGTTCTGCAATATCGTCTGGTATCGGCTCATCATCTTTAGCTGAAAAATCTGCGCTCTTTTCTTCATCATCCGGTGTTTCATTTCCTGACTTCTTGTAAATGAATTCACCCCTGCTTTCTTCCAATGGTTCCAGTCTGGCAGCAGATTTCTCTGCATTGATCTGTGCCCTTTTCTGCTTCCAGTAAGATGCAGCATCTTCCAGTTTCTGCTCTGTTTTTAAGCCTATTTTTTGTGCTTTCACGCCCACCTTCCTGGCTCCATTGGATACCGACCAATGTGTCAGGAGTAAAATATCAATCACTATGGCTCCGACAAGAATGATAGACGTACCCATTTCCCCGACCGAGATATGAAGTGCCCAGGAAATGGCAGAGCCAATGGCACCGCCATACTCAAGGAGATTCGAAATACCAAATTCCTCTCCTATTGGCACAAAGAAATGATGAATCAGCGACAAACATAAGCAAAACAAAACTCCAAAGTAGTAAAAATAGCGGTTTGAATGAAATGGCTTTGCTGTTAAAACATAATAACCACCCATGAATATGATAACCAGAACAGACAAAAAAGCTCCCATGCCAAATAAGAAATGGAGTCCATTATTTGCCCAGCTCCCGAGAATTCCCGTATTGTAGTTGGCCAGGCTCACAAAAGAAAAGACACCAAAAAGAAGCATTATAATTCCGGTTATCTCATAATTTCTATTATTCTGTTTTAACTGTACATCTTTCTTTTTCTGAGTTTTATTTCGCATAATAGAAAAAATCCGCTCCTAATCATTATTTGTTTTTCCGTCTAAAATTATTCCATCTGCTTTCAAGCGAAGACTCCATACCGTTCTTTCCCGGTGAATAATAAACATGCCCCTTAAGTTCACTTGGCATATATTCCTGCTCCACCCATCCGCCAAAATCATGTGGATATAAATATCCATTGCCATGACCTAATTTCGCGGCGCCCGCATAATGAGCATCTCTCAGGTAATCAGGAATTGACCAGTCGGACCGTTTCCCCGCCTCTGCGGAAGCTGCCATGATCCCCATAACAGCGCTGTTGCTCTTAGGTGCAAGACATATGTATAAGACAGCTTCTGCCAAAGGAATCTGTGCCTCTGGAAATCCAACAAATTCAGCCGCTTTTGCAGCTTCCACTGCAACGGTCAATGCATTGGGATCAGCCAGGCCGACATCTTCAGCAGCACAGATGATGATTCTTCTTGAAATGAATGAGGGTTTCTCCCCGCTGTTGATCATTCTGGCCAGATAATGGAGTGCAGCATCCGGATCACTGCCGCGCATGCTTTTTATAAAGGCTGAGACAACATCATAATGATAATCCCCGTTTTTATCATAGTTGAGTATCTTTTCGCCCGCCAGCTCCTTGAGTTCCTTTTCTGTAAGCGTTCCATTGTCCTCAAGAAGTGCCGTTGCCTGCTCTAATAAGTTGAGCGCTGCGCGTGAATCCCCTGAAGCATAGGAAGCTACCATTTTCAATACGGGCCTCGAAACATGGTAGCCATGTTTTCCAAGTCCCCGCTCCCTGTCATTGAGTGCCCGTTCAAGTATTTCAACAATGCTTTCCTCATCCAGTGCTTTTAAGCGGATCAGCCTTAATCTTGATAAAAGCGGTGCATTGATCTCAAAATAAGGATTTTCGGTCGTTGCGCCGATTAATATAAATGTTCCATCCTCAACATATGGCAGCAGAATATCCTGCTGTCCTTTATTGAAACGATGAATTTCATCAACAAAAACAATAGTGCGTCTCTGATAAAACTGAAGCTCATCCTTCGCGCTTTTGGCCAAATCCCTGATTTCCTTTATGCCGCTGGCAGTCGCATTCAATTTCACAAACTTGCTTTTAGTTATATTGGCAATGACTGTAGCAATCGTGGTCTTTCCGCAGCCGGGAGGCCCAAATAGCAGAATGGAAGGAACCATGTCCTTTTGAATCATCTTAGCTAGAAATGAATTTGGGCCGACAGCAAGCTCCTGTCCTACGACATCGGACAACTTCTTAGGCCGCATTCTCTCTGCAAGAGGTGCAAATTTCATGTGGTCATTCTGGTCTAGATCAAATAGTGAATCCATTATAATGCCTCAACATTCAAGACTGTTCATACCGTTAAAGAATGAAAGTTAAAACATCCATTCGTGAGAAAACATCTGTTTAGTATAGTATGCCATTATTGAGAGTAAAATGCAAAATAAAAATACCGCCAAGATAATCTTGACGGTATTAGTATCCATACCCCACCATGTCGTTAATTGCCGTATTTTGAGTCTGCATAATTGCAGGTGGGTGTTCTCTTGAAGAGTTTCATCTGTCCCCCAAAAGGGGCATAGACTATTTCCATCCAAATCCGAACTCCCTAGGTAAAGGTGTTGGTTCAAAATATAAAGCTGCACGTGCACAGCAGGGTTCTTTACTTACATATAGTTTAACAAATCATCTGTGAATTTACAAGATGAGCACATTCAGTCTTAATCGTCTTCAAAAAGATCTTTTTCTTTATCTTTCTTCGTTTCAACTTTAATGTGCAGTTCTTTCAGCTGTTTGTCAGCAACATAAGATGGAGCCTGTGTCAATGGATCAATAGCGCTCTGTGTCTTCGGGAATGCAATTACGTCGCGGATAGATTCCAGATGAAGCATCAGCATAACGAGTCTGTCAAGGCCGAGTGCAATGCCTGCATGCGGCGGTGCACCATACTTGAATGCATCAAGAAGGAATCCGAATTTCTGCTGAGCTTCTTCTTCGGTAATTCCAATTGCCTTAAATACCTTCTCCTGCAGATCTTCCTGATAGATACGGAGGCTTCCGCCGCCGGCTTCGACACCATTGAGAACCATGTCGTAAGCTTTAGCATATACCTTGGACGGATCAGTGGAGAGATACTGAATGTCTTCATCACGCGGTGCAGTGAAAGGATGATGTTCAGCTACATATCTATGTTCTTCTTCGCTGTATTCAAACATCGGGAAATCGGTAACCCAGCGGAAGCAGAATTCGTTCGGATCAATCAGATTCATTCTGCGTCCCATTTCAAGGCGCAGTTCGCCCAAAGCCTGAGCTACTACCTTCGGCTTATCAGCAATAATAAGGATCAAATCGCCAAGTTCTGCTTCGCAGGCCTTGCCAATTTCTCTGATTTTTTCTTCGCCGAGGAATTTGGTAATCTGGCATTTCAGGCTGCCGTCGTTATTGAATCCGATCCATGCAAGGCCCTTTGCGCCATATCTTCCAACATAATCGACAAGTCCGTCTAATTCACGGCGTGGAATGCCTGCATAGCCCTTAACATTAATAGCCTTGACTACGCCGCCATTATCGAGAACAGAACGGAATACCTTAAATCCTGTATCGACCAATAAAGAAGATACATCATAGAAATGCATATCAAATCTCAGATCTGGTTTATCAGATCCGTAAAGATTCATTGCATCATCCCATTTAATACGTTTAAACGGAATCTGGATATCAATGTCTAAAACATTCTTGAAAACCGTCTGCATCATGTGTTCCATCAGATCAAGGATGAAGTCCTGATCTTCAAAGGAAAGTTCCATATCCAGCTGAGTGAATTCCGGCTGTCTGTCAGCGCGCAGATCTTCGTCTCTGAAGCAGCGTGCAACCTGGAAATATCTTTCAAATCCAGACACCATCAGAAGCTGTTTGAAGAGCTGTGGTGACTGAGGAAGTGCATAGAACTTGCCCAAGTTGACACGGCTGGGAACCAAATAGTCGCGTGCGCCTTCCGGTGTGCTCTTTGTAAGCATCGGGGTTTCAATTTCAAGGAAATCATGTTTGTCAAGGAATGTTCTCATTTCATGAACAATCTTATGACGCATGATCAGGTTATTCTGCATTTCCGGACGTCTCAAATCAATGTATCTGTACTTCAGGCGAACGTTTTCATCTACATCAATTCCATCCTCAACGTAGAATGGAGGAGTCTTGGATTTATTCAAAATGCGAAGTTCAGTTACTACAACCTCAACTTTGCCTGTTTTCATCTTCGGGTTGATTGTATCTTCGCTTCTTGCTCTTACTTTTCCCTTAATTGCAAGAACATATTCACTGCGTACGGATTCAGCCTTATGGAAAGCTTCCTCACCATACTGTGGACTCATGACCAGCTGTACAATCCCGCTGCGATCACGAAGATCAATAAAGATCAATCCGCCATGATCTCTTCGTGTATTAACCCATCCAGCTAATGTAAGTTCTTTGCCATAGTCAAGTTCTGTTACATGACCGCATCCGCAGGATCGATGCATACCTGCCATTGTTTCCATATTCAAACACCTCTCCATTAATAATATATAAATGATGGCTTAGGCCAGATTTATCAATTGTTTTTCAAAGCTGAAGGGATATATTCAGCAACATTATCGAAAGGAACCTGCTTTTGTTCCCCATTATTCATGTTTTTAACGGTTGCAGCTTTTTCTTCCAATTCATTGCTGCCAATGATAATTGCAAAATCAGCTTTTGATTTGCCTGCCTGCTTCATCTGTCCCTTCAGGCTCTTATCCTGAAGATCCATTTCCGCAATCACTCCTTCAGAGCGGAGCAGATGCTGGATCTTTATTCCTTCAATGACTGCATCCTGTCCTAAAGAAGCAATATAAACTTTATGTGCGCTTTGCGGAACAGGAATCAGGTTCTGCATTTCCAAAGCGAGCAGCAGTCTTTCAAGACCGATGGCGAATCCGATTCCAGGAGTGGACGGCCCGCCCATTTCTTCAACCAGACCATCATATCTGCCTCCGCCGCAAACAGCGCTCTGTGCGCCAAGAGGCGGATACTGAATTTCAAAAGCGGTGTTGGTATAATAATCCAATCCCCTGACAAGCTTGGGGTCTACCGTATAATCGATTCCTAAAGCAGTCAGATACTTTTTGACTGCTTCGAATTTGGTATTGCAGTCTTCACAAAGATAATCGGTAATCACAGGCGCTCCAACAGATGCAGCCTTGCAGCCTTCTTCCTTGCAGTCTAATATGCGGAGCGGATTTTTCAGAAGCCTTTCCTTGCAGTCATCACATAACTGATCAACTTTAGGCATGAAGAAATCAATCAATTTCTGCCTGTATGCAGGACGGCAATTCTTATCCCCGATTGAATTGATATGAAGATCAAGGTCTTTTAATCCAAGCTTATGGAATATTTCACAAGCCATGGCAATAACTTCAGCATCAGCCAGCGGAGAAGATGCTCCCAGTACTTCCAGCCCGAATTGATGGAATTCTCTGTATCTCCCTGCCTGCGGCCTGTCATATCTGAACATTGATCCAATATAAAACATCTTATGAACCTGCTGGTCAGCATACAGTTTATGTTCCAGGAATGCACGGACTGCAGAAGCTGTATTTTCAGGTCTCAGTGTTACAGATCTGTTGCCTCTGTCAAGAAATGTGTACATTTCTTTAGATACGACATCCGTCGAGTCCCCAATTCCGCGCTGAAAAAGTTCAGTTGCTTCAATGATAGGTGTTCTAATCTCTTTGTATCCATAGCGAGCACATACGTCTCGTATAACGCTTTCCATATAATCCCATTTATACACTTCACTGGGTAAAATGTCATGGGTCCCTTTTAACGCCTGCATCTTTGCACGACACCTCTTTAAAATATTACTACTAAGATTTATTCGTTAGAGATTAACATTTGAATTGTATCATTTTCTATACTTCATTGGCAAATTTTAACTGCTCATTATGCAGTCATCCTTTATTATTATTTGCCTTTTTTATGCAATCCTTGCAATAGCCATAAAATTTCAACTGGTAATCTACGATATTAAATCCATTTTCTTTCTGTATTTTATCCTTGACATCGTTCAGGAAATCATACGAAAATTCAACAACTTTTCCGCATCCCAGACAAATCAGATGATGATGGGAATGCGTAATTGTTTTATCGTTCAATTCATACCGGCTTCTGCCGTCACCAAAGTCCAGCTTCTTGAGCAATTCCAAAGATGTAAACAGTTCCAAAGAACGATATACAGTTGCCAAACCAATCGCAGGATTTTCTTCATGTACGATTTCATATACGTCCTCAGCACTCATATGGTTCTCTTTGCTGTCCAGAAACGCCTGAAGCACAATCTTCCTTTGCGTCGTGAATTTATACTGATGCTCTTTTATTTTCTTCTTAAGCGTGCTCATTACGGTTGCTTTTTTCATAACCTGTCTCCTACCTCATCGTTCTGTATCTATCATAGAACCACATATGCCGCAGTAAAACCTGAAGTACTGCAACAAGAGGAACTGATATCATCATTCCAACAACACCGAATAAATGCCCACCCACAAGCACACCGGCGATGATGGCAACCGGATGTACATCAATAATGCTGCCCATTAATTTCGGCATCACAAAGTGTCCGTCAAGCTGCTGAACAATGATATAAAAAATTATAACCTGGAACATGACTCCCGTCCCCTGCAGAAGTCCGAGGAGCACCGGGGGTACCGCTCCGATAATCGGTCCGATCAGCGGAATCATTTCAACAATTCCGGCAAGGAAGCCAATCACAAGCGGGTACGGTATGTTCATGGACCACATGCCAAGGAAAACAACGATGGACATCAATATGGAAAGAAGGAGCTGCCCTCTTATATACGCATTCAGCACAAAATGGATTTCTCTGAATAATTGTGTCAGGTGTGCATGATATCTGTCAGGAAATATACCGATGAAAGAAGAAATAAAAGCGCCTCCTTTTTTCATCATATAAAATGTGACAAATGGTACGACGATCAGCTCAATAATCGTGCTGGCAAAACTGAAAATCGCGGAAAGACTGAATTGTGCAAGCTTTAATGTATATTCCCCTACATCCTGAACAAATCTTGATATCAGATTTTTGGCCTCTGGCGGCAGTAAATCCAATTGGTACTGGCGTTCGATTTCCGGTATGGCAAGCTGTGCCGTATCAAGCATCCCCGGAACACTTTTTATAAATTCCCTGAATTCCTTGATGAACGGAACAAACACATGAACTGCAATAAGATATATGACCGCAACAAAAACTGCAAATGATATCAGGATAGCTGCATCATAAGGAAAACGTTTTATTCCTAGGCGCCCTGCTCCTTTATAAATAAAGCGGGCCAGAGGCGTTAAAAGAATAGTAATAATTAAAGAAGTAATGAATGGGAATAAAACTATAGGTGCTTTAATTATTAAAACGCAAAACATGGCTACAATAACAACACGAAGCCAAAACTCAGCGCCCCACCTCATTTAAAATTCCTCCTGAAAAAAAGGATTGCTTTCTTTTTCATAACCCACTGTCGTTATCTCGCCATGCCCTGAAAGCACGCGGACCGAATCAGGCAGCTGGAACAGATTTTGCATGATATTTGTCAATAATTCTTTCAGATTCCCGCCGGGGAAATCAGTTCGTCCAATGGACCCCTGGAACAGCGAGTCCCCGGTAAAAACGATTCCCTCATTTTTCAGATAGAAGGAAATCCCTCCCGGCGTATGAGCGGCGGTATCAAGAACTGTAAATTCCAGCCCGCAGGTCTTGATTATATCTCTGTCTTTGACCCATACATCTGCAGGCTTGCAGACAATGGGTTCCGGCAGAAAATCAGATAAATTCATATTCGGATCACGGAGAAGCTCCTCGTCTCTTTTATCCATGTAAAACTTGGCATCAGGAAAAGCTTCCCGCAGCTGATTCAAACCTGCCAGATGATCCACATGTGCATGCGTCAGGAGAATGGATTCCAAGATTATTTTCTTGTCATTCAATTCGCTGATATATTTATCTGGTGAAAAAGAAGGGTCTATTACTACACCATGTAAAGTTTTTTCATCATAAACAATATAAGTGTTTGTCGCAAACGGCCCAAGAGTCATATATTCAATTTTCACTGGTATTCTCCTTTCAAAGGAATATTAGAAATTCCTTTTGCTGTCCAGGAGAATCGTAACAGGTCCGTCATTCTCCAGATTGATTTTCATATAGGTCTGAAACTCTCCTGTCTTGACATGCACTCCGGAATCTCTGCACCTCTCAACGAGCTGGTTATATAATTCATTGGCACGTTCCGGAGCTTCCGCTTCAAAGAAACTGGGACGTCTCCCTTTTCTCATATCACCATATAAAGTGAATTGCGATACAATGGCAAGCTCTCCATTCACATCTTTGAGAGAAAGATTCATTTTCTGGTTTTCATCTTCAAAAACTCTCATATTCATAACTTTATCGGCAATATAATTTACATCATTATCATTATCTTCCTTACCGACCCCAAGAAGAACGACTAGTCCCTTTCCCGTTTCGGAGACTTCTCCGTTTTCAAGAGTGATTTTGCACCAATTGCATCGTTGTACGACTGCTCTCATAATTCAGGCCTCTCCCTGCTGTGCTGATCTCATACGGCGTACAGAATGAACGCCCTTGATTCGTCTGACTTTTGTCATAATATAATCAAGCTGCTGGAGATCCTTGATCTGGATTCCCAGATTCATTACAGCCATACCACTATTTTCTACTTTTACATTTGCAGAAGAAACTGACAACTTCATTTCAGTCAGTGCCGCCAGAATATCTGCCATCAAACCTGTACGGTCATAACTGATAACTTCAATGGTTACAAGGAAAACTCCGCCAGACTGATCTTCCCAGGATACATCAATCATCCGGTCCTTGTCAGGGAAATTAACAGCATTCGGGCAGTCCACACAGTGTACAGATACGCCCCTTCCCCTTGTAACAAAGCCTACTATGTTATCACCAGGTACCGGATTGCAGCACTTGGCCAAATGTACGACAAGACCTTCCTCTCCTTTTACGAGAATGCCGCTGTTGGATCTGGTCTTTACGCTGCGCATTTTCAGGTTTTCAAGATCTTTTGCCGTTTTCTGCGCAGTATTTTTCTGTGCATTCAGTTCTTTTTTGTATACTTCGGCAAGCTTGAGTATGACGCTCTTGGATGGGATTCCACCATATCCTACAGATGCAAGAAGATCCTCTTCCGTAATATTATTGAAAGTTTTGGCAATATCTTCAAGCCTGTTCTTCTGTGTCAGTTTCTTCCATTCAAATCCAAGACGGTCTGCTTCCTGGATCAGAAGCTCCTGGCCGCGGGCAATATTCTCCGGTTTATTTTCCTTCTTGAACCAGCTCCTGATTTTAGCTTTACTATCAGCTGCCCCAACCATATTGATCCAGTCATAGCTAGGTTTTCCCGTCTTTGATGTTATAATCGAAACAATATCGCCATTCTTGAGTTTTGTATCGAGCGGGACAATCTTATTATTTATTTTTGCCCCAACACATCTGTTGCCGACCTCCGTATGAATCCTATATGCGAAATCGATCGGGATCGACCCTTTAGGCAGATTGGTGACATCACCTTTTGGTGTGAATACGAATACCTCGTCTGAAAATACATCGAGTTTCAATGCATTCATGAACTCTTTCGGATTGCTGGTATCCTGCCATTCGAGAATCCTGCGGAGCCAGCTGATTTTCGTATCAAAATCCTTTGAACCGGCCTGTTTCCCTTCCTTGTAGCGCCAGTGGGCTGCTACACCATATTCAGAAATATGATGCATTTCCCATGTTCTTATCTGGATTTCAACCGGCTGTCCCTTAGTACCGATGACTGTTGTATGGAGGGACTGATACATATTAGGCTTAGGAACAGCGATATAATCCTTGAACCTGTTAGGCAGCGGTTTCCAAAGCGTATGCACAATTCCCAAAATTGCATAACACTGCGGAATCGTGTCGACAATAACCCTGACTGCATACAGATCATAAATCTGGGATAAGTCCTTGCCATCCCTCTTCATTTTCTTATATATGCTGTAAAAATGCTTCGGTCTTCCCGTTATTGTTGCCTGGATTCCGGCCTTCTCTATGTTTTCGTGAAGGACTCTCATCGTATCATTAACGATTTCTTCACGGGCCTTCCTCTTCTGCTTCATCTGACGGACAAGGTCATAATATTCATCCGGATGCAGGTAATGGAAGCACAGATCTTCCAGCTCCCATTTGATATTGTAAATACCAAGACGGTGAGCCAGAGGAGCATATATTTCTATCGTTTCTCTTGCTATACGCTGCTGCTTGTCCTTGCGGAATACGCCGAGCGTACGCATATTGTGAAGTCTGTCAGCCAGTTTTATAACGACAACTCTGATATCCTTAGCCATCGCCAGGAACATTTTCCTGAAGTTTTCCAGCTGCTGATCTTCCTTATCCTTGTAATGGAATTGAGAAAGTTTCGTGACACCGTCTACAAGAAACGCAACTTCATCTCCGAAGAGCATTTTTATATCATCGAGTGTGTAATCCGTGTCTTCCACTACATCATGAAGGAGTGCCGCAATGATTCCCTGCGTATCAATTTCGAGTTCACCCAGAATATATGCGACTGCGAGAGGATGGACAATATATGGTTCTCCGGTAGCCCGGATCTGTCCGCTGTGTGCTTTGTCTGCAAGTTCATATGCCTCTCTGATGGCTTCAAGACTTTTCTTGTCAGTTATGTACGTCTTGACCTTATCAATCAGCTTCTGGTACTCTGCTGCTTCTTCTCCGGCAAAATCTTTCTTTTCATGCTGTTTTTTTACATATTCATCCTGATGAATCAGGAACTCTGCCAGAGTCGAGGCAGACGCATCTGTATGTATCGTCTCTTCATTCAGGTTCTTATTGAAGACTGCCGCTTTGGTATTAACGTTCTTGCTGACCGGAGTGCGTACATTCTCTTGCTCCGTCACTACCTGCGTTCCGTCTTTTTCGATATTTTTATCCATAATATCCTCTCCTTAGCGCATATGCCTTCTGTATACCGAAGATGAGAGCAAATCCATCTTTTTATTGACCATCTGGAACTGATAGAATTCTTCACCATCGAAATTATATCTGGATATTAACCGCAATTCTTCAAACACCGCCAGCGCTATATCAATATCAGCAGCATCGAATCCGGTTCCTTCTGTCAGGAGCCGCTTAACGTCTTCTGCCAGGCGAGGTTCCCGTAGTATACTCCTGATTTTGCGATACACGTCTGCCAGAAAATCCCTGGTTATTATTCTTTTCTTGTCTACCCGTATATCTTTGCAGATCAGCTGGACGTGTTCACCATACCATTCATGGATTTCCGGTTCAAAGACTATATTAATATTGTCTCCGGCTCTGCATGGCTGCGGTTCTCCGGCTCCCCAGAATATAGCATCAATAAGATCGGAATTTTTCCCCAACTGACATTTAAAATGCCGCTTGTCTGCGCCTATGTATCTGGCGGTCTCAACAAAAATGTTATTTGAAGCAAATAAAGGCTTTGGGTTATCGCAGCCGCATGGTTCCAATAAGTCTAATGACTTAACGAAATCTACCGTTAATTTTTCTACCGGAATCACTTCTTCAATATCCAAAACCGGTATGCAGTCTTCTTCTGTCAGATGTTCCTTTGCGTACTCATTCATCCGCTTCCGGAACTCTTCAATATTCTCAGCCTTGATAGAAAAGCCGGCTGCCATTTTGTGGCCTCCGAATTGGATCAGAAGATCTGACTGCGCTGCGAGGGCTTCATAAATATTAAATGCCGGTATACTTCTGCAGGATCCTTTACCGATCCCGTCATTAACAGTAATCACCAGAACCGGGCGATGGAGTTCATCCAGGATACGGGAAGCTACAATTCCGATAACGCCCGGATGCCAATTAGGACCGTCTACAACGATCGCCATGTCTTTTTCAATGCCTAATTGTTTTATACGTTCTTCCGCCTGCGTGCAGATGTCTTTTTCTATTTCCCGTCTCGTGACATTTGTACTGCACAGCCTTTCAGCCAGCTGCTGTGCTTCCTGCGTCGAATCTGTGATCATGAGCTCGACGCCTTCTTTGGCATGCGATATTCTCCCGGCCGCATTGAGGCGTGGTGCAAGGCCGAAAGAAATCTGATCCGCATGAGTAATGCTTTGTGTCGTATCCTTTATAAGCCCGGCAGCCTGAATTAAAGCAAAAAGCCCCTTTACCGGAGTGGACAAGAATCTTTTCATGCCTTCTTTAACTATAATCCGATTCTCCCCTGTCAGGGATACTACATCAGCTATAGTGCCAAGAGCGGCCAGTTCTATATTATCTGTATAACTGACTCCATATTTTTTCAGCATGAGTCCTCTGCAAAGAGTAAATGCGACGCCGCATCCCGCCAATTCTTTATATGGATAACCGCAGTCAGACTGGTGAGGATTCAAAACCGCAATGCACTGCGGAAGATTTTCCGGAGGCATGTGATGATCGGTAACTATGATATCTATCTTCCCCTGGAATTCCTTGATCAGGTCTGCCGAGCTGATCCCGCAGTCCACTGTAATTAACAGCTTAAAGCCATCATTGGCTAATTTTTCGACAGCTTTCGCGTTAAGCCCGTATCCTTCAGATTCCCTATGAGGAATATAGAAGCCGACATCGGCCTTAAGGCTCTTAAGCCCCCGGTATAGAATCGATGTCGAGGTAATCCCGTCCACATCATAATCGCCATAAATAACGATTTTCTCCCTGCCATCTATCGCGCGCAGAATCCTGTCGACTGCTTCAGGCATTCCCTTCATCAGGAATGGATCTCCCAGATCTGCAGCAGAATCAAATAGGTAGTGGGATAACTTAGACTCATCATCTATTCCGCGATTCATCAGTATCTTAGCTAGTTCTTCAGTTATATTATATTTTTTGGAAAATTCAGGCACTCCTGTTTCCGTCTTATTTAAGGAATTTAGAATATGCCACTTGTATTTATCCGTATTCATATGATTTCCTCAGTTCAAGTATATTCTTTTTTATTCTATCACCTTTTATTCTCAATTTCTATTTTTTATTATCATTCTCAAAATTAAAACGGCATAATAAAAGACCCCGCTTCCCCCGGGGTCCTTCATTGATAAGCTTATTCTTTTATTCCCAAGCTTCCTTCATGATATTTTTGTATTCCTGTGTCAAATGGTCAACAATAACATCAAGGACAACGCGCACGATGTCAGCATCAAAGCTTTCATTTGTGCTTGGCAGGCATGCATCAAGGAACAAAGAACCATCTTCAGCGGCCACATACTTGAATACTTTATAGCTTCTGTTCAGGTTGTTGATGTATTGCAGGAATTTTGCCTTATTTCCTTCTTTTACAAGTCCGCTTCCTACCTGAACACGGATAATCGTATAAATCGTGTTATCGGTAATGATTCCTACAGGGATTGTCTGGCCTTCTACTTTAATGTTAGACTGGAAAACAACAGTGCCTGCTTCATCATGAAGTTCATTCTTATTGAAGAAATTCATGTTCTTTTCCTGTGTGTACTGTTCAAATTTGCCAGCTTTTCCGTTCACTCTGATTTCTTCTGCCATTTATAATCACCCTCCAATTAAAATATAAATCTCTTTTTTATTCTACACTAACTTGTAATTTATTTCCATATTACATACTATAGAATTATGGGGTGTGTCAAGAGTTTTGTGTAAATCGATTCAATAAGCAACATCGTATTGCTGCATAAGCTGAGACATCCTGTCGTCCATGAGCAGCTGGTTCCGGACCATCGCCCAGTTTGCGACGTGACGACCCTTCCATTTTTATAGAGCTCTTGGATGCGTAGGTAGAAAATCTTGAAGACTGCATCCTCGTTGGGGAAAGCGCCTTTCTTGGTCACCTTGCGGAAGCTAGAGTTGACGCTCTCGATGGCATTGGTCGTGTACATGATCTTGCGCACGGCACTGCCATAGTTATAGAGCTGCTCGACGTGTGAGAAATTGTTTTCCCATACGCTGACCGCGCCTGGATAAGCCTGCCAGTCGGTCTTGAACTTCTCGAATTCCTGACGGGCCTGCTTGACGTTGATGGCACCATAGATGAGCTTCAGCTGCTTCGTGAATGCACTCCACTGCTTGCGTGGGATGTAGCGGATGGAATTGCGGATGAGGTGTACGATGCAGCGCTGAACCGTGGCATGCGGGAATACAGCCTTGGCGCCTTCCTCCAATCCGCTCACGCCATCCATGGACAGGATGCCAAGATCCTTAACGCCGCGAGCCCGCAGCTCGTCGGAGATCTGCATCCAGGCATGCTTGCTCTCCGTCTCGTTGATCCAGAGGCCAAGGACATCCTTGCAGCCGTTGACGTCATAGGCAAGCATGACATAGACGGCCACCTGCTGGACGCCATACTCCGTGCGCAGCGATACGTAGATGCAGTCGACGAAAGCAAATGGATAGAACGACTGGAGCGGACGATTCCGCCATGCCTCGACCTCTTCCATGACGCAGCCTGTGATGGTGGAGATCTGTTCATGTGACATCTGGAAGCCGTAGATGTCTTCGATGGTTGCAGCGATGTCGCGTTGGCTCATGCCACGGGCATACATCGCCAGTACCTTGCCCTCTATGGACGAAACGTCGCGCTGGTGCTTCTTGATGATCTGCGGTTCAAACGTACTCTGGCGATCCCTAGGGACGCGGATAGGAACCTCGCCCAGAGAGGTCTTGAGCGTCTTGGATGAATAGCCGTTCCGGACATTGTCACCGTCTTCGGAGCGCTCATGCTTCTTATGGCCGAGATGATTTTCCATCTCACCTTTGAGCATGGACTCAGAAATGGGGCCAAAAATCTGCTTCAGGACGTCCTGTACGTCTTCCGCGCTCTTGATGTCGTAGTTGTTGAGGATTTGCTGAGCAATCTGCTCGCCTGGGGTAGTTGGTGGAGTTTTACACTTTGCCATTCTGTTACCGTCCTTATCTTTGTTTACCCCAGTATGGGGCATAAAGTAGATTCATGCAATACCGATTTACACAAACTATTTTACACTCCCGAATTATGATTAGCAAAATACAGAAAGTATTGTTATTTACGAATGCTTTATAACAGAGGTTATAATGGATGACACAAAATATATGAATCTGGCCATTAAAGAAGGGCTGAAGGGATTGTCCGCAGGAGAAGTTCCAATCGGTGCTGTCCTGACCCTTGACGATTTTGTCATTGCCATAGGCCATAACACCAAAGAAACGATGAATGATCCCTCGGGCCATGCCGAGATACAGGTAATAAAAAGTGCCTCAAAATTCCTGTCCCGCTGGCGTTTGACGGGTTGTACTCTTTATGTTACCATAGAGCCATGCCCTATGTGCGCCGGTGCAATTATGGGTTCCCGTATATCAAGACTTGTGTACGGAGCTCCTAATATGCAGTATGGTGGGATTAATTCTATCTTTCAGATCGGGCAGTCTCAGGCACTCAACCATAATCTCTCCATTACTGCCGGAGTCAGATTCAATGAGTGCAAAGAACTGATGGACAAGTTCTTTTTATTGAGCCGGGAGAGCCATTAACTTAATATGGAGCAGTATCGAAGTGGTCATAACGAGGCGGACTCGAAATCCGTTAGCCGTTCGCGGCCCGTGGGTTCGAATCCCACCTGCTCCGCCAGAAATTAAAGCAGAATTATCTTTTTCGGGAAAATTCTGCTTTTTCTAATTCTGCTTTTTCTATTGCACGGAAAATTTATTAACTTATCCTGTACGTGATATAATATTTAAAATAACTTTTAACTATGGAGGATTTTAACTTGGTACTGAAAAGAAAACTATTCGTATTGGCCTCTGCTCTTTTCATTGCAGGCGGGATTCTATCTTCCGATGCCAAGACCCTGCTTCTGGTTCCTCAGGATAACCGTCCCGTAAGCTTATCTTATACAGTTTCAACAGCAACAAAGGCAGGCTATACGGTCCTTACGCCTCCGGACGCATATCTGTCCGGGAAAAATTATCAGGGAAGCCCCGATCTTATCTGGCAATGGGTAGACAGGAACATAGGCAAAGCAGATGCTGCCATCCTCTCCACTGATACCTTGATTTACGGAGGACTCGTTGATTCCAGAAAACATAATGAATCACTTGAGACTTTGGAGAACAGAGCTGACCGAATCCGCACACTTCACAGAAGATTCCCGAGTGTTCCGATTTATGCATTCGGTACAATTATGAGAACTCCTTATGCTTCCAGCGGAGGAGTAGAGCCCTATTACTATACCAGCTACGGGACATCATTATACAGAATTTCTGCTCTGCAGGACAAAATGGATATCGGGACGATCTCCAATGCTGAAACTGCTGAGCTTCTTTCTTTGAAACTCTCTGTCCCTTCAGAATACCTTCAGGACTGGTATAAAAGAAGAACTAAAAATACAATCATCAACAGGAAACTGATCGAAGATACACGGGAAGGTGTTTTTGCGTACTTCTGCAAAGGACATGATGATAACAGCAAGAACTCTCAGTCCGCTCTGGAGTCCAGATACCTGACCAAGGATGCGAAGGGACTCTCCCCTAAAATTTACGGTTCCTTCCCAGGCGCCGATCAGCTGGCTCTGCTTTTAATTGCCAGATACCACAATGATGCCAATCACCTGAAACCGACATTTTCTGTAATCTATCCTTTAGGCCGTGAAGAAGATACGGTTCCAAGTTATGAGAATCAGCCGATTGGAAAGACGATAGAAGAACATGTCATTGCGGCCGGCGGAACGATTATCAAAAAGAACACACCGGATATTATGCTTGCCGTTAATACGCCTCTTGTTTCGACTGGAGAATCCGGAACATTCAGCAACTACGGCATGATGAAACAAAGCACAACCGATTTCATGAACCAGGTCGACAGCATTATCGATCGCGGAATCCCGGTTGCCATGGTTGATGTTTACTTTGCAAACGGCTCCGATAATACTTTGATGAAGCTTATGCAGAAGCATGACATTCTCTACAAAGTAGCTGCCTATGACGGATGGAATACTGCGTCGAATACAATCGGATTTGCCATCGCACAGGCTATCCTGGCTCCTGACATGTCCGCGCAGGATCATAAAGATATGCTTACCGAGCAATATCTCGACAACTGGGCTTATCAGGCAAATATCCGCAAGGATATAACCAGAATGTGTGAATCTCAGCATACAAACTATATCCCTACCCCGGATATCAAGGAAGAAATGATAGCTGAAGTCCAGGATTTTGCGAAGAGAAAATTAGGATTGAATCCGGCCACCGTTTCAGCAGATTTCCCATGGAACCGCCTGTTTGAAATTGATGCAAAAGTCTCTCCGAATCCTATATACCCCGTCTATATGACGCAGGCAGCCAAGAGACTTAAAGAAGAGCAGGAAGCTGCCAGAAAATTGAAAGAAGCTCAGGAACAGCAGAAAGCAAAAGCCGAATCCGCTTCCGTTCCCGTGCAGGCTAAGGGAAGCAATGTATCCGAAGGTACGGATATCTCGACCGTCTATATAAATAAATAAAAATCTGCAGCAGAAAAGGAGACCGCATTTGAAACTGGTCTCCTTTTTTATTAACCGTTTTTGACGCTTTTTTCCATTTCTCTGGCAGACTCTAAGGCGCTTGCCGAATCATAGGTGCCGGAAATCATCAAAGCAATGGCATTCAGATGCTGGCTTTCATTAAGAAGGTCTGCCTCAGCAAAAAGTATGCCCGTCAATGACTTTCTTAGCAATTTTATAATGCTTATCCGCAATGCATGCGGTCTGGGGAAGATGCGTAATACATAAGATCTGCAGAGATTTGGATAGAATTCCGATTTTCTTCGCGACCTGAATAGCAACACGCCCGCTGATGCCCACATCAATTTCATCAAATATCAGTGTCTGTCTTTTCAAGAGGTTGGAAATCACCATTTCAATGGCTAACGCAATTCTGGATATTTCGCCGCCGGACGCTGTATCCTTCATGCTTCTTAAAGGTTCGCCCGTATTGGCGGAAAAATAAAATTCCATTTCAAGAGCACCGTTGGGAACTGGTTCTTTCGCAGGTACGAGGTGCAGCTCCATCCTGGCATTATTCATACCCATATCTTTCAAGATATCGACTACACGGTTCAGGATTCTGGCGGAGGAAACCTGTCTTAAGTGATTCAATGATTCTGCTGCCTGCATAACCATCTTCGTCAATACGCTGAATTTTTCCCGCATACTGTCATTATCATAAATAATTTCCTTGAGGGAGTCATACTCTGCCTTTGCATTGGCTTCATATGCGATTACATCCTTAATGGCAGGGCCAAATTTTTTCTTCATTTCAAGAATAACTTCATTTCTTTCCTGAAGCCCGCTAAGTTCCTCCTCGGAGAAATCACTGCCTGACAAGTATGATTCAATTCCCGTAATTGCGTCTTCCAGAGAATATGCTGCTGAATCCAAGGATTCCGAGAGTGATGCAATGGAGTTGTCATAGGAAGAGGCAATGGATACCTCCTTGACCGCTTTTGCTATACAATCCTGTACCCCATTATCAGCTGTGATAATATCCAGTGCTTCCTGCAATGCCCTCAGGATCTTCTCATGATTCTGGAGGATATTTAGCTTGCTGGTTACCTCTTCATCCTCTCTCTCATGGAGATTTGCTGCATTGATTTGGTTGAGTTCCCATTCCAGGGTATCAAGCCTGCGTTCTCTCTCCTGTTTCCTTAACTTATAATCATCGAGATCATCTTTTAATTTTTTCCATTCTTTGTATAGTTCCCGGTATTTCTTATATGATGCTATGACATCCGGAGTACCTGTATCCACCATTCTTTCGCAAAACGGGATCGACAGAAGTTCCATATTATCATTTTGCTCGTGAAGCCTCACGAGCTTGCTTCCCAGACTCTGCAGTTGGCGAACCGTACAGAAATTGCCATTAATTGTGCATATGCCTCTTCCATTCCTATTGAGTCTTCTGGATAAAATAAGCTGATTGCCGTCGGTATCGATCCCTTCCTTCTGAAGATCTTCGATGATAGTGTCATCTACATAAAACACACCTTCAATTTTGAAGTAATCGGCTCCCGTACGTATGAAATCAGTCTTTGCACGCCTTCCCATTAAAACTGCCAGTGCATCAATAACGATAGACTTTCCCGATCCGGTCTCGCCCGTGCAGATTGTCACGCCGGATGCCGGATCAAGAACAGTATCTTTAATGATTGCAAAGTTAATGATATGAAGACTTTGAAGCATTGTTCACCGCCTCACTTTTATGACTTTAAAAGTCCTTGAATATGTTCAAGAAAGACAGGAACGTCTTCCGGGCTCTTCAAAATGATCAGAATCGTATCGTCCCCGGCCAGCGTTCCTATAACCACATCAGAATTGGCATGATCGATAGCAAATGCAACTGCCGATGCGGAACCGGGAATCGTGTGTAAAACGACAAGATTCATGCTGCTGTCAATCTTTGTGACTGCCTGCTGAAACAACATGGCTGTGTGGTTCTTGGGCATGACATTTTGCTTTTCATCAGATAAAGCGTATCTGTAATGCCTGTCCTTGTAGGGAACCTTAATCAGCATAAGCTCCTTGATATCTCTGGATACAGTTGCCTGTGTAACTACGATCCCCTCTTTTTTCAAAGCAGCGGCCAATTCTTCCTGCGTTTCAATGACCTGATTCTGTATGATTTCCTTTATCTTCATTATTCTATATCTTTTCATTATATCTACCTTTCCTATTGCTTCCTTTGCAGGAGTCTTCAGTCATCGGTTCAAGATGAGATCCCTGCAAATGAATAGACATACTTTAAATCCTATGAATATTTATTATAAATTTTAAAGCATTTAGTGAATAAGGTCAATGATTTCTGTATAAAAATTCTTTTTACGGATCACTTTCCTGAAATTTTATTAAGTTTTCAGTCAGGATTTTCTGCTTTCGTCCGTTTAACGCTCTTGATAATGCAAACAATTGCAAAATAAATGCATGAAATCGGATATTCTGTTATAATTTAATAAAGAAAATCAATTCATTGTATAGAGGGATATGTATATGGATAATTATATCGGAAAGCATTTGCTGGTTGACTGCTATGGATGCAGACCTTCTTCTATAGATTCGTCACCAGATCTGCTTGCAGCCATGATTGATGCTGCTGAAAAAATCGGAATGACATTAAAAGAAAACTTCTGCCATGAAAGCGAAGATGAGGTAATCATTGCTGCTTACGGAGATAAATCTCATATCTGCGTACATGCTTACCCGCAGCTTTGTTATGCAGCCGTGGATATTTACAGCTTTGATGCAGATTTAAAACCGACCCGGGCCATGGTGATGCTCAGAAACTATTTCCATCCGGAAAAAATCAGGGCAACCTCAGTCAAGAGAGGAAATATAAATCCTGATATGAAGCCTAATATCCATTCGAAATCGACAACGATGCATAAGTTCAAAAACACAGGACATCAGATGTCGGCTGCCGGAAAGAAAGTAGCCAGCTACATTGTCCACCGGAATGAAAAGAGAGACGGACTTGGGCCGGAATAACTTCTGTGGTTCAATATATTCGTTTATCAGGATCCATACCAATTAAAAAAAGAGCACTGCCTTTTCGGCATGTGCTCCTTTTTTATTGGTGTTACGCTCTTAAATTAATTCCTGCCTTTGCAAGTGCATTGACAATATTGTTCACCCACTGATCCACTTCTGCATCGGTAAGGGTTCTGTCTGCTGCGCGGAAAGACAGTTTGTAGGCCATGCTCTTGAAGCCTTCCTTAACCTGTTCTCCCTGATACAGATCGAACAGATACAGGGATTCCAGATTATCTCCTGCTGCATCATGAATGATCTTTTCTACATCAATATTCATGTACTGCGTCGGAACCATCATTGACAGATCTCTTGTCGAGGATGGGAATTTAGGAATCTTATGATAATCTATGACCTCATCGACAATGACAAGGACTTCCGGAATGGAAATGACAAAACCGAAAACCTTTTTCTTTATATTCATCTGATCCAGCACGGAAGGATGCAATGCGCCAAAAGAAGCGATTACCTTTCCATCTTTGACAAAGTCCGCAGAAATACCTGGATGGAATACAGGATATGTGGACCTTACAGTTTCATACCCCTTGATGTTCAGTGCCTTGAATACATCTTCCATGATTCCCTTGACATCAAAGAAATCATATTCCCTGTCGCTGTTTGGATATCCTTTTTCTTCAGGACCACCGCAAAGCAGACCGGAAACCAGTGCATATTCATAAGGAAGTTCTGTTAATGGAAGCGACTTTGGCTGATAAACATGTCCATGTTCAAAGATAGAAATCTGTTCATTATGCTGTGCCAGATTGTAAGCCAGAGTGTGAAGAAGTCCTGGCAGCAGCGTTGTTCTCATATCAGGATATTCTTCTGAAATAGGATTCATGATCTTGATTGCGTTGTAAACCTTATCCGTTTCAGGATAGTTGAGCTTTTTCAGTTCCTTCTTATCCATGAAGCTGTAATTTACAACCTGAGACATTCCGTCGGCAATCAAGGTATCGCTGATATTGAAGAGAACTTTCTGCTCATCTGAGATGCTGCCCTTCTTAATAGCGCTCCATGGGGTCTTATTAGGAATATTCGCATACCCGTATACTCTTGCCACTTCTTCTGCCAGATCAGGCATTCCTTCAAGATCAAGCCTGAAATCAGGAACAGTGACTGCAAGCGTTCCTTCCGATTCCTTGACATCGAAATGAAGGCTGGTCAGGATATTGATGATTCTTTCAGCAGGAATTTCAATGCCGATATATTCATTGATTTTTCTTACAGATGTAACGATGATCTGCGGCTCAGCTTTGACCGGATATTCATCAACCATTCCGGATGCAACCTGGCAGGCTCCCTGTTCTTCCAGAAGCTGGCAGATTCTATTAATGGCCATTTCCGTTCTTGCAGGGTTGATTCCCTTTTCGTAACGGCCGGACGCTTCAGAACGAAGGCCCAGGCGGCGTGAAGTACGTCTTATGGATGCGCTGTCGAAAACAGCTGCTTCCAGGAGGACGTTCTTCGTCGATTCCGTAACTTCGGAATTCAGTCCTCCCATGACACCGGCGATGCATGCAGCCGTATTGCTTCCATCAGCAATAACAAGATCGGAAGAGGATAAGATTCTCTCGTTTTCATCGAGGGTTACTATCTTTTCTCCCTCTTCTGCATGACGGCATGTCAATGAATGGCCGTCAATCTTGTCATAATCATACGTATGAAGAGGCTGCCCGATTTCGAGCATAACGTAATTGGCCGCATCAACCACATTATTGATTGGCCTGATTCCGTTGCTTCTCAGGCGGTTTTCAATCCACACAGGAGAACGTGTAATGGTGACATTTTCCAGGAGGCGTCCGCAAAAACGCTTGCAGTATTTGGAATCACTGATATGAACGGAAGCGCGGCCAGCAATCGGGAGACCCGTTTCCCTGACTGCGATTTCCCGCAAAGTGACCTTGCGGTTGAAAATTGCACCAACTTCAAGCGCCATACCTATCATACTGAAGCAGTCGGCTCTGTTGGCAGTCAGTTCCATTTCATAAACAACGTCATCCAAGTCAAATAAGGTATGAATATCATTCCCTACAGGTGTATCCTTGGGAAGAATCAGAATACCTTCCTTATTAAGTTCAGGATAAAGATTCAAATCAAGGCCCATCTCACCAGCGGAACACATCATTCCGGCAGATTCAACACCTCTGAGCTTTCCTGCCTTGATCAGTGTATCACCAAATTTCAGACCCGAAGGCTGGCTTGCATCATGAGTTGCCGGCACATGTGCACCATCCAGAGCGACCGGTACAATCTGTCCCGGTTCAACATTATGTGCACTGGTAACAATCTGAACGGTTTTGCCGCTTCCAACATTGACCTTGCAGACTAAAAGGCGGTCTGCATCAGGATGCTTGTCAACGCTGAGTATTTCCCCGGTTACAACGCCCCTGAGGTTCTTTCCCGGATAAATGACATGTTCAACCGGTATTCCGTCTATAGTCAGAGTTTCGGCCATTTCTTCAGCATCGAGGCCCTTTATATCAACTAATGTACTCAGCCATTTTAAAGATACATTCATTCTAATATCCCCTCTCTGTCTTAGAACTGTTCCAAAAATCTTACATCATTTTCATAGAAGTTTCTAAGATCATCAATTCCGTAAAGCAGCATGGCAATACGTTCAATACCCATACCGAAGGCAAAGCCGCTCACCTGCTGCGGATCATACCCGTTAAGGCTCAATACCTGAGGATGCACCATGCCGCAGCCAAGAATTTCCAGCCAGTCAGGATCTCCGCCCTCATCATGAGTTCTGGAAGCAAAGGAGATGTCGACTTCAGCAGATGGTTCTGTGAACGGGAAGTAGCTGGCTCTGAATCTGATCTTTGTATCGGAACCAAACAGATCCTTTAAGAAAATTTCCAGTGTTCCTTTCAAATCAGCAAAGCTGATGCCCTTATCGACGACTAAGCCTTCTACCTGATGGAATACAGGAGAATGTGTAGCATCATTATCCCAGCGGAAAACTTTGCCAGGAGCAATCATTCTGATTGGAGAGTTTGGTTCATGTCTTCTAAGGGTGCGGGCCTGAACCGGAGAAGTGTGTGTTCTTAAGAGAATTTCATTTGTTATGTAGAATGAATCCTGCATATCTCTGGCGGGATGATCTTTCGGCAGGTTGAGGCATTCAAAGTTATAATAATCCGATTCGATTTCCGGTCCTTCTTCGACAGAGTAACCCATACGAACAAAGGATTCCATGATCTTTCTCAAAGCTTTGTCCAATGGATGGACATGGCCGGCCTTATGGTGTCTGGCGGGCAGTGTAATATCAACGGTCTCATTTTTAATCTGGCTTTCGAGACGCTTTGCCTTAAGCTGTGCCTGCTTTTCACCGATGAAAGATTCAACAGCAGCCCTGACTGTATTCGCTGCAGTGCCGATAACCGGACGCTGGTCTGTGGGAACGTCTTTCATGTTTTTAAGGATTGCGGTCAGCTTTCCTTTCTTGCCAAGATAAAATACTTTGGCATCCTGCAGTTCTCTTTCATCAACTGCTGCACTGATTTTTTCTTCGGCAGATTTCTGCAATTCAGCTAAATCAGTATTGATGAAATTAACAACCTCATTGCCAAGTTCCTTTGCAATTTTCATGAATTCGACATCCTCGAGCAATTTGTGAGATTTGATATCATTCAGCAGATTGTTTAAAGATTTGCGGACATCAGGCAGGTTTTCTACACTTAAGTCACCCTCTCTGCATTTTTTAAGCATTTGCTGAGCTTTTACCTTAAGCTCTTCTAAATCCTTGTCCATGTTCCAGTCCCCTCCTGTAAAAATACTTTTTTGATGTAATCAGAAAAGTGAACAATCAAATAATTAAATAAAAAAAGAACCCAGCCCCGGCAAAGGGGCGAGGTTCTCTTACTCGCGGTACCACCCTAATTTATATCTTGAAAACCTTAACGCAGTCCCTACGTTTGGCCTACTCCGTTCAGCCAAAAGCTCTGAAGTGAATAAACTCCGGTACCCTTCCAATGTTCCACTATCATCGGATCCCTATGAGAGAACTTGGGAGTTCTGTCTTCGTCATTGCTATAATGATAAAAATATTTTAACATTCCAGACGGAAATGTCAATTAAAATTTCCAATTAATACAATGCAGCATTGGCGATAACCAGTCTCTGTACCTGATTGGTTCCTTCATAAATCTGCATGATCTTGGCGTCGCGCATGTATTTTTCATTCGGATTTTCACGGGAATATCCATTGCCGCCCATAACCTGCACGGCAGTCGTAGTTACTTCCATTGCCACATCAGATGCATAGCACTTGGACATGGAAGAATACAGAGAAGCCTGTTTATCATTGTTCATTTCAAGCCAGCAGGCTTTATAAACAAGAGCTCTTGCAGCTTCTGTCTTCATGACCATATCGGCAATCATTTCCTGAACCATTTCGAACGATGCAATCTTCTGTCCGAACTGCTTGCGCTGGTGGGCATAGTGAATGGCATGTTCAAGAGCCGCCTGTGCAATGCCGACGGAAATGGCGCCTACAATAGGACGGGACTTCTCTAAAGTTTCCATCGCAATACGGAATCCCATACCATTTCTGCCTACCAGAGCCGTTGCCGGCACGAAGCAGTCATCAAGAATGATTTCAGATGTAGCAGATGCTCTGATACCCATCTTGTCTTCTTCTTTGCCAATTGTAACGCCCGGTGTATTTCTATCCACCATAAATACAGTCAGCCCGCGAATGCCGCCGAATTCTCTTGTATTTGCAAAGAGAGTGATCTTATCAGCAATCGGTGCATTGGTGATGAAGCATTTCGTACCATTAAGCAGATATCCGCCTTCTACTTTTTTTGCCTTGCACGCAACAGCCCCGGCATCAGATCCTGCCCCCGGTTCGGTAAGTGCGAAACATGCCATGCCGCCCTTATTCAGGCAGTCGAAGTATTCTTTTTTCTGTTCTTCAGAACCCGCTACAACAACCGGGAAAGAAGCTAAGGAGTTAGCAGCACAGACAGTAGCAACACCAGCGCACCCCTTTGCGATTTCTTCTGTCACCAGAGCAACCGTAAGAAGATCAAGTCCTGGTCCGCCATACTCAGCTGGCACAGCCAGGGTAGTCATTCCTGACTGTTTCAAAATATTAAGAAGATCTTCATCCATAACTCCGCTTTTATCAATATCCAAGGCTCTGGGAGCTATTTCCTTCTCACTAATTTCTTTAGCTAATCCGATTAGCTCCTGCTGTTTGGCTGTCAGCGAAAAATCCATACTTTACCTCCATTAGGTACATAAAAATTAACAATACATCAGTTCAACGGTCTCTTCCCTATTTTGCTTATACTGTGAAATAGTCTGAAAAATCATCAGATGCAAGTTAATGCTGATCTCTGTAAAATTTTAGCATATCAGACATAATAAAGAAATAATCAGTTCTATAAAACAGGAAATCAATTATCTGACTTATTCATAATGAAGGGCATCAATTGGGTTCAATTTGGCAGCCTTTTGTGCTGGATATATACCAAAAATCAAACCAATAAGCACAGAGAATAAGAAAGATCCCAAGATTGGGGTTACTGTCAAAACCGTGGTTAAGGTAGAAACATAAGGAATGATCTTTGAAATAATAATTCCAAGGATGACCCCGATCAGCCCGCCGGCGACACTGACTGTCACAGATTCAATCAAGAACTGGACAATAATCATTTCATAAGTTGCTCCAAGTGCTTTCCTGATGCCGATTTCCTTGGTACGCTCCGTAACGGAAACGAGCATGATATTCATGATGCCGATACCGCCTACCAAAAGGGAAATAGCAGCGATACTTCCCAGGAAAATGGTCAATGTTCTGGTCGTTGATTCCATTGTCTTCAGAAGATCCTGAGAATTCTGAATGGAAAAATCATCATCAGCCCCGGTTGCTATATGATGCCTGAGTCTCAGCAGGTTCGTAACATCCGTTTCTATCTGGCTTAAATCACTGCTGTTTTCCGATGAGATGGCAATATTATTGACATATGTTATATGGAGCATTCTTTCCTGTACGGTAGTAAACGGAATGAGGATACGATCGTCCTGATCCATAAAGGAATACCCTTTCGCCTCAAGCAGTCCAATAACGGTAAACGGATCGCCATTGATACGTATCTTCTGCCCGATCGGGGATTCCTCTCCAAATAAGCTTGTTGCTACCGTCTGGCCGATAACAGCCACTCTTGCTCTTTCATTATATTCTCTTGCCGTCCAGAAACGTCCTTCTGAAACATTCAGATCTGAAAGCTTGGCATAGTCTTCTGTACATCCATAGATGCGGGTTGTCCAGTTCTTGTTGCCATTGACAACGACATAGCTCGTATTGACCAGCGGCGCTGCATAAGAGATATTAGGAAGATTCTTTATTGCTTCATAATCCTTGTATGTCAAAGTCTGCATAGAACCGGCAGCCGGCCTTATGCCGGGCTTTCTGCCTGTACCAGGAGTAATAGTGATTGTATTCGTTCCCAGGCTTGAGATATTGCTTTCGATTGATGACTGGACACCATAACCTATAGACATCAATGCAATGACCGCAGCAACACCGATAATAATACCGAGCATTGTCAATAGCGACCGCATTTTATTGCTGATGATAGAACTCCAGGCCATCAATACACTTTCAAAATATATATTTGTCATAGCAAACGCCCCTTAAAGTCTTTGCTAATATGGCCATCAGACAATACGACATGGCGGTTGGCATAATTGGCTACATCCGTTTCGTGGGTAACCAGTATAACCGTCTTCCCCATTTTATAAAGATCAGCAAATATCTCCATGACTTCCCTGGTCGAGTGGCTGTCAAGATTCCCTGTAGGTTCATCTGCCATGATAATGGCGGGATCATTGACCAATGCTCTGGCGATGGCAACGCGTTGTCTCTGGCCGCCTGACATTTCCGCCGGCATGTGGTCTATACGGTCACCCAGCCCCACTGATTCCAGCATTTTCACTGCACGTTCTTTGCGCTCTTTTTTAAAGACATTTCCATATATCATTGGAAGAATAACATTATCAAGAGCTGACAGGCGCGGCAGCAGATTAAAGCTCTGGAAAACAAATCCAATCTTCTTGTTTCTGGTATATGCCAATTCTTTATCTGTCAGATTAGCGACTTCTTTTCCGTCTAATTTATAGGACCCTTTTGTCGGCCGGTCAAGACAGCCTAAGATATTCATCAGTGTGGACTTGCCAGCCCCGGAAGGGCCCATAATCGACACGAATTCCCCCTTAGTGATGGAAAGATCTATATGCGTCAATACAGGCACTTCCTGATCACCGATGTAGTAACTCTTTCCTATTCCCTGGAGCCGGATAACTTCTTCAGCTTGCTCATCTGTTTTTATTGCCATTAGAACCCCGGTCCTCTCCGCGTATCCTTTGTCGTCGGAGCCGCAGTTTTTTCCTGAGATACAGTACCGCTTACGACGATTTGATCGCCTTCGCTTACACCAGAAAGCACCTCTACGGCCTTATCTGTCGTAATTCCTGTCTTTATATAGGACTTTTTGATTCCGTCTCCATCCTTTACATATAGGTAAGATCCATTTGAATCTGTTCTGACTGCAGTTACCGGAACAGTCAAGACATCATCATCCTGACGTCCCTTGATTGTTGCGCGGGCAGTCATAGAGGGGTAGAGCCCATCCAATTCGTCCTTATTGATTCCAACATAAACCGTATAATATACGACAGAGCTGGAAGAGCTGGAGGAAGAGCTGGATGAGGAATACTGCTTTTTGGAAATATCAGTAACAACACCATGGAATGTCTTATTCGGATACGCATCAACGGTGAATTCTACACCCTGTCCGACGGCTACTTCTCCAATATCTGTTTCATCTACCAGAAGCTCAATACGCATGGAAGAAAGGTCAGCAACGCTCACAATGACCATCTGGCTGGACAGCCCCTGGGAGACGGTTTCCCCTTCCTTCATTGGTTCACCGATGACAACCCCATCCATTGGGGAAACAATGACTGTATCATTGACATCTGCCTGTGCTTTGTCATAGGATGCCTGTGCATTTAAATAATCAAGTCTGGCATTGTCCATTTCCTGATAAGATATCGCTCCCTGTTTATAAAGGTTATTCAATCTGTCGTAATAGGATTCCTTATTCGACAATGTATTCTGAGCCTGTTTCATTGTGGAGGTCAGTGCTTTTGATTCGATGGTTGCCAATGTCTCGCCCTTAGTGACTTTTTCATTCTGCTTGACATAAACCTTTTCCAATGTACCGGATGCTGTCGCAGACAAATCAACGCTGTTTACCGGTTCAATAGTTCCTGTCGCATCAATAGACAAACCTATATTGCTCCTTGCAACAGTTCCCAGTGTGTAATCATCCTTTTTAGTTTCATTTGATTTCGTGTACCAATAGTATGCACCTGAAATAATAATCAAGATGACAACAATAATTGCTATTATGCCTTTTTTCTTTGTCATATACACCAACTCCTTATCGAGTGTTTGAATTCCATTCCCTATGGTTTAAATTATAGCACACATGATGCACTGCCCCCCAATATCACTGAATCAAAAAAAAGGGCGGGTACGCCTGCGCCTGCATTACGTACTCACCCTTTGAAATTATATTCGTTCAATTAGAGATCCTGATAGAGCGGATACTTTTCACAAAGTTTTTTGACTCTTTCAGCACATGCTGATTTAACAGCTTCATCTTCAGGATTCTTGACTACTGTTGCAATGATATCAGCAATTTCAACAAAGTCTTCCTCAACAAGCCCTCTGGTTGTTAAGGCCGGGGATCCCAGACGAATGCCGCTTGTCACAAACGGGCTGAGCGTTTCGAATGGAATTGTGTTCTTATTGACAGTAATGCCGACTTCATCCAAAGCATTCTGTGCTATTTTGCCGGTTGTGCCTACGGCCTGCATATCAGCTAAGAGTACATGAGTATCCGTACCGCCGGAAACAACACGGATTCCGACACGCTGCAGTTCATCAGAAAGAACTTTTTCATTGCGTTTGATCTGTTTAGCGTATTGTTTGAAGTCATCAGAGAGTGCTTCACCGAAAGCAACCGCTTTTGCTGCAATGATATGCATCAGCGGTCCCCCCTGCATGCCTGGGAAAACAGCCTTATCAATGGCTTTTGCATACTGTTCCTTGCACATGATGACACCGCCTCTTGGTCCGCGAAGTGTCTTATGTGTAGTTGTCGTTACGATATCTGCCCAAGGAATCGGACTTGGATATTCGCCGCCTGCAACCAGACCTGCAAAATGAGCCATATCGACCATGAATAATGCGCCAACTTCTTTTGCAATTGCTGCAATACGTTCAAAGTCGATAATACGGGAATATGCGCTGGTGCCGCCGATAATTAATTTTGGCTGTACTTCCTTGGCAATCTTTTCCATTGCTTCATAATCAAGAAGTTCATCTTCTTTTCTGACACCGTAAGGAACGAAATTGAAATAGTTTCCGGAGATATTGACCGTACTTCCGTGTGTCAGATGACCACCGTCCGTAAGGTTCATGCCCATGACTGTGTCACCAGGATTCAGCAGCCCATAATAAACGGCAAAATTTGCCTGTGAGCCGGAATGCGGCTGAACATTGACATGTTCTGCACCAAAAAGTTCTTTAGCACGGTCGATAGCCAATTGCTCAACGATATCAACATATTCACATCCGCCATAATATCTCTTGCCCGGATATCCTTCCGCATATTTATTGGTCAATACGCTTCCCTGAGCTTCCATTACAGCATAGCTGACAATATTTTCAGAGGCGATCATTTCCAGTTTATCCCTCTGGCGGCCTAATTCCTTCTGGATTGCTTCATATACTGCCTGATCAGCTTTTAAATGCTCCATATTCCCTTCCTCCTTGAAATCCCCACGAATTTAACTATTTCCAATTATCATTCCATAAAGAGATTCTGAAATCTTAATCCATTCCATCCTCTCTTGTATAATGGGCACGTTCACCACCTATAAGAGGCGGCCTGGTTTTTGCACCAGAAACATAAGCCTGTCCGATTCTGTTTGCTTTCAGCCGGATGGGTACAGCCACTCTCTTAAGATGCATTCCAATCATAGTCAAACCTATATCAATACCTCCGCTGGCAGCTACTCTTTCAACTGCAACAGGATCCTTGAACTGATAGAAGGCACTTGTAGAAAATGCACCGCCGGCATGAAGCCATGGAACGACTGTAACTTCATCATACCCAAAGAATTCAGCATCTTCCCTTTCCATAATGAGAGCACGGTTTAAATGTTCACAGCACTGAAAAGCAAGCCTCAAATGTCTTTTGCCCGCTTCCTCGATAATTGTACTTGTAACAGCCTTTCCAACTTCATAAGAGCTGTCCTTTCCAATCACGCCTCCCCTTACTTCACTGGAAGATCCTCCGACCACAATTAAACTGCCAGGTTTAAACTGGGCTGTTTCGCAAAGCTCATTAAAGGAATTTCTTGTTTGTTCCTTGAGATCTTCATACATCTTACAATTCCTCGTTTTCTATCTTTTTTATTTTCTCCAAACGACGGGCATGACGTCCGCCCTCAAATTCACTGGATAAAAAAGTGTCGAGAATAGATTCAGCAAGTCCTGGCCCGATAACCCTTGCGCCAAGTGTCAATACATTGGCATCATTATGGGCACGGGTAAAGTGTGCTGAAAATTCATCACGGCACAGTGCCGCTCTGATTCCCTTCATTTTATTAGCTGCGATGCACATGCCGATACCGGTACCGCAAACAAGGACAGCATACGTTGCCTCGCCATTCTGCACCAGCCTGCACGCTTTTTCTGCATAGTCAGGGTAATCACAGGATTCTTCTGTATAAGTGCCGCAATCAACATAATCAATGTTCTTGTCGGATAAATGTTTAATCAAAACTGATTTTAATCCCACTCCGCCATGGTCACTTGCAATGGCTATTTTCATATTTTTCCCTTTCGTCAAAATACATAAACTTTTACGTAAAGTATACGCCTTATTGGAGTTTATTGCAAATAAATATGCGCTATGTACGGTTTAAATGTATCAATTACCACTACTGCACTTAAAGCTTCATTCAATTACCTATTAAGTGTATACATAATAATTTTATATTAAGTTTCTTTTTCCTCGACCACGATATGCCCGCCTGATGCTTTTTTCAGTCTGTTCATGATGGCGCGGCCTATACCTGCCTGATCTGTTCCTTCACCGTATATCTGCTCAACAGGCTGCTCATTGAAATATAACAGCCCTGTGAATAAGTTATGTGCGAAGCTTTCCTTATCCTCTCTTTTGCCCCAGATATAGCAGATCGCATCTTCAGGAAGCATCTTAGCCGTTTCTTCACTGACAAAAAATCCGATTTTACTTACATCTCCTTCATGAACCTTTTCAAGGATTTTAGCGGCTGCAGAATCTCTGTCTCCTGTGTATACAGTCAAAGGCGCTTTCGGTGCATAGTGCCTGTACTTCATGCCCGGTGCTTTAGGATGACCTGTATCAACAATCAGATTGCTGTCCATTCTGGCGGGTCCTATTTCCTGAAGCATTTCAAGCGTGATGCCGCCGGGCCGGTAAACAACGATTTCTCCATTTTCTACACCGATAATGGTAGATTCAAGCCCTATGTTGCATGGACCATCATCCACTACAGCACTGATTCTCCCATTCATATCATGGAACACATCATCTGCTGTTGTCGGACTGGGCCTTCCCGAAATGTTTGCACTGGGGCCCGCAAGAGGAACACCGGCTGCCTTAATAAGGGCTCTTGTCGCAGCATTCTGCGGGCACCTTAATGCAACTGTATCAAGACCTCCGCTGGTTTCTTTCGGAATGATATCTTTCTTCGGAAAAACAATCGTAAGCGGCCCGGGCCAGAACTTCTCCATTAATTTGTTTTCTATGCTTCCTACATGCTCTACATATTTTTCTACTTCATCCCTGCCGGAAACATGTACAATCAGCGGATTATCGGATGGCCTTCCTTTTGCCGCATATATTTTTTTCGCAGCATCTGCATCCAGCGCATTGCCGCCAAGTCCATATACTGTTTCCGTTGGAAACGCAACAAGTCCGCCCTCTCTTAATATTTTACCTAACTTGAAAACTTCTTCTTTATAATACGACTCATTTACATGAATTCGTTTTGTATCCATTTTTAAAACTTCTTTCTGCAATATATAGCTCTTTCTATACCGCCGTAATCCTTTATGACTTCGAAATCCTCAAATGAACCGCTGTCTTTCAGCATATCCAGTATTGGCTGCGTCTGCCCAATGCCATATTCAACAGCCAGAAAACCGCCTTCTTTTAAATGATTTGCCGCTTCCTTGGCAAGCTCTCTGTAAAAATCAAGGCCGTCTTCCCCGCCGTCTAATGCAATTCTGGGTTCTCTCTGTACTTCAGGAGCCAGTCCTGAAATATCCTTTGACGGAATGTACGGAGGATTGCTCAATATGCCGTCAAACAGCTCTCCTTCTTTGAGCATTGTCAGGTAATTGCCCAAACGCCATTCCACGCGGTCTTCCATTTTCAGCTGAATTCCGTTTTCCTTGGCAATTGCAAGCGCATCTTCAGATATATCAATACCGACACCATGCGCACCTCCGCAATAGTAGAGGAAGCTAAGAAGAATAGCTCCGCTCCCCGTCCCAAGATCAGCGACAAACAATTCAGGATCATTTCTATGATACTGTATGACCTTTTCAAGCCAGGTTTCCGTATCCTGCCTTGGAATCAATGTATTTTCACTCAGCTTGAAGGTGAGCCCCATAAACTCCTTTTCACCCGTTATGGCTGCTACCGAATATCCTTCAATGCGCTTTTTGATATATCCGCGATACATGGCCAGCTCATCCGGATTGACGATTAAATCAAAATTAGTATAGAGATAAATGCGTGATTTATTCAGCACATGGGCAAGAAGGATTTCCGCATCAAGACGTGGCGATTCTATATGATGGTCTTTAAAATAATGCGTTGTCCATGTTATTAATTTATTAATCGTCCATATTGTATTACCGGCCACTGGAATCCCCTTCCTTCATTCTTCGCGACAGGTCTTCCTCGATGAGCCTGTCAAGTATCGCGTCCATGTCACCATTTAAAAAATCATCCAGCTGATAGATGCTCATATTGATTCTGTGATCGGTAACACGTCCCTGCGGGAAATTATATGTACGGATTCGTTCGGAGCGGTCTCCTGATCCAACCTGATTCTTCCTGTCTTCTGCCTCTTTGCTCTGGCTGTTCTGCAGGGCCTGGTCATATAATCTGGACTTAAGAATCTGGAGCGCCTTTTCCTTATTCTGTCTCTGGCTTCGTTCATTCTGACAGGTAACAACCATGCCGGAAGGAATATGCGTAATACGGATAGCCGAAGATGTCTTATTGATATGCTGTCCGCCTGCACCTGAAGAACGATATACATCTATCCTTAAATCATCACGTTTTATGTCGATATCTACATCCTCAGCTTCTGGCAGAACTGCCACGGTGACAGCAGAAGTATGCACTCTCCCCTGACTTTCCGTCTCAGGAATTCTCTGTACTCTGTGAACACCGCTTTCAAATTTAAGAATGGAGTAAGCGTTCTTTCCTTCAATCGTGCATGTTACTTCCTTAAATCCGCCCAGATCGGTTTCGTTAGCGCTTGCAATTTCTGCCTTCCAGCCCTTTCTCTCAGCGAACTTCAGATACATCTTTAAAAGATCTGCAGCAAAAAGTGCTGCCTCTTCACCGCCTGTTCCGGCTCTGATTTCAAGAATGACATTCTTGCTGTCATTGGGATCCTTTGGAATCAGCAATTTATGTATTTCCAAATCCAGTTCATCCCTGCGTTTTTCGCTTTCCTTAAGTTCTTCCTTGGCAAGCTCATGCAGGTCTGATTGTGATTTATCTCCAAGAATTTCCAAAGCCTCTTTCGCCTGATCCAGCACTTCTTTATATTCTCTATATTTAGAGACGACTTCTGCCAGCTCAGAATGCTCTTTTGAAAGTTCTCTCCATTTATTTTGGTCGGCTATAACAGAAGGATCACTCAGCTGGTCTTCCAGTGAAATAAACCTGGCTTCCATTTTATCCAACTTATTGATCTGCATATTTCAAAACGCTCCTTCAAACTATAAAAATAAATTCATATCAGGATGATGACAGTCCATTTCATCCCATTCTGTTAATAAACTATATTGTACAGTATAACAGAATATCACTATGAATAACAAAGTGTGCAGGCATTCCATCCCTAAAAAATGGTTCTTCACGCTTTTTTGTGGGATAAAAATAATAACATATAAGATTGGCATTGAAAAAGAGCATTATCTACTCCAAAATGTAAGTTGCCTAAAACTACGCACGGAGGTCGAATAATGCTCTTTTATTACCATAATGAAATCACTTTTAATTGTCAATATTATCGCACAGAAAATATCACTAACCATCCAAATCCTCATTGCCATACCCGAGTTACCAGTCTACGGACTGCCAGAGATTTTTCCTGTCCGCACTGTCACTCCCGTATGTATAGTTATGGGGCTTTTTCTGTACTCATCAAGGATTTTCCAGATCTTCCTAAGCAAAAAAGAAGTATATAGAGTTCTCGGGGCACAGATTCCGCTGCACATCCTGCGGGGAGACCATAACGGAAGATATTCCCTGCCAATGCCCTTTCACACGCGTTACTTGGGATATGGCCTTGTCGATTATCCATCTGCTTAAGTGTCATACATCCATTTCTGCCATTTCGGCCATGCTCTCTGTACATTGGAGTACCATACAGAAAATACAAAAAGCATATCATGGATAAGGCGTTGGCTGCCTTTGAAACCTGCCTGAAGAAAAAAGTAACTATCGCCCACGGTATTTGGCCGTAGATGAGTTCGCTATCCATAAGGGCCATCGCTATGCCACCTGCGTTATGGATTTGGAAACGGGATTCATCTTGTGGGCCGGCCTGGGCCGCTCCATGGCAGATTTTGAGTACTTCTTTAAGAGCATTGACCTTTCGCTTCTTTCCAGGCTAAAAGCGGTGGCCATGGATATGAACGCATCCTTTAACAGGCTGTTCCAGAAATATTGTCCGAAGGTCCCCATCATTTATGACTGGTACCATATGCAGGCACAGTTTGGGCGTGATGTTATGGGAGCCGTGCGCCTGGAGGAAGCACAAAAGCATAGGCAGGAAGCAGAAGCATTAAAGAAATATACGAAAGAAACTAATAATCCAGAGCTCCAGAAGATGGCCAGGGAAAAGAGCCATGAAGAAAGAAAGCTTTATACCAAATTAAAGAAATCCCGATGGATACTGTTAAAGAAGGACGACCACCTGAATGAAAGGCAGAAAACTCATCTGTTGGATATCCTGAGCGAGCATAGGGATTTGGCGATTTGTTATGCCATGAAGCAGGAGATGACTCGTCTGTTCACATTGACTGACTATGAAGAAGCTCTCGCCGGATGGACAAAATGGATTCAGGCTGGACTGGAGAGCGGGATTCCTGCCCTGGTAAAGTTTGCCCGGCAAAAGCAGAAGCGAATCAAGGGACTGGCTGCTCATGCCCTGTATCCTATCAATACGGGGAAGTTTGAAGGATTCAATAATAAGATCAAGGTACTAAAAAGAATCGGATATGGGTACCGAAACATGGATTATTTCTTTACCCTTATCCGATTCCTTTCTTTACCTAAAAATTATTCATCCCCCAAATTTCCGTGAAGAGCCTAAAAAATGAAATTAAAAAACAGGGCTTCATAGCCCTGTTTCTTAGTCTGATGTTTTTCCGTAACGTTTGTTGAACTTTTCGATACGGCCGCGAGCCTTACCGAAACGCTGCTGTCCCGTATAGAACGGATGAGATTTGCTGCTGATATCAATATTGATCAGCGGGTATTCATTTCCATCTTCCCATTTAACAGTCTGGTTGGAAACAGCTGTAGAACGAGTCAGAAAGGAATAGTCAGCACCGATATCGCGGAAAACGACAGGATGATAGTCCGGATGGATGTCCTTCTTCACTTAATTGCACCTCACTTCAAATACATAGATAATTCTTTGTTATTATATCAGAAGAAATCTGGTAATGCAAGGAAAGGAAATAAAATAATATTCCATTTCTGCAATAAAATCAGCTTGTAAGACCGGCTCTTCGTTTACTGGCCGTCCCTAATGATATTAGCTATTTCATCAACGAACTTGGCCTTCTGACGATATCCAATGATCCTGCCGATTTCCTTCCCGTCTTTAAACAAGACAAAAGTCGGAATGCCGACAGTCTGGAATAAATCAGCCAGTGCTTCCTGTTCTTCTACTTCTAATCTGCAAAAGGAAATTTTGTCTTTAAACTTTTCTTCAGCAAATTTCAAGGTTGGTTCCATGACCTGACAAGGACGGCACCATGCAGCCCATAGGTTCAAAAGGACATATCCATCCTTCTGATAAACTTCATCTTCCAGATTTTGCTTTGAGTGAATATCTACAGCCATAGTTTTCCCCTCTTATCTTTCTGACAATATACTATATACCCCCCATTTGAGACTATCATCTGCTTCCAGTTTAACCGGCTTATTAACAAGTGTCTCAAAGTTAGTTATATTATCCTTTATACTTATAAAATCTGCAACTTCTTCATTACATACTATTGTAATTCCTGTCTTAATTCCAGTCCCTGATTTCCTTTTTTGAAGATCATGGTAGATAGAACGGGCAATCGATTCAGGAGAAAGTACTATCCCCGTACCATGGCACACCGGACACGCATCAAAATAATTTTGCCAAAGTCTCTGATTGGTTCTCTTCCTTGTTATTTCAACAAGGCCAAGCGATGTGATTCCGCATACAACGGCTTTGTTATGATCTTTCTGAAATGCCCGCTTCAGCGTATCAAGCAGTTCATCCTTTTGCGATTTCTTATTCATATCAATGAAATCAACGAGAATGATTCCTCCGATTTCCCTAAGTTTGATTTGTCTTGCAATCTCAACAGCGGCTTCCTTGTTGATCAGGAAAGCCGACTCGCTGTGAGGGATTCCATTCCCTTTAAAGGATCCTGAATTAACATCAATGACGGTCAAAGCTTCGGTGTAATCAATAACAAAGTAAGCCCCGGATTTTAGCTCGACTTTTCGGTCAAACAGCTGCTCTATCTGTTCTTCGACATGAAATTTCTCAAGTAAAAGCTCCGGTCCATGGTAATAATGCAGCCTGTCTTCAAGACTGTTGGGTTTCTTCTTTTCTAATTCAGAAGCACGGTCAAAGGACTCCTCATCATCAATAAAGAACGATTCCACATCATCATTCATGTAATCTCTTATCCCCTTGACGATAAGATCGCTTCCTCTGTATAAAAGCACCGGTCCCCTTTCCACTTTGGATCGTTTGGAAATAATGTCGAATATATGATCCAGATACTCGATTTCCTCTTTAAGTACATCCTCTTCGACGTTTGCAGCCGCAGTTCGTATAATGATACCCTTGCCATCCGGACGCACAGATTTTACCCAGCTCCTCAGGCTGCTTCTGCGCTTTGTATCTACAATCTTCTTGGATACGCCAACATAGCTGCTATTTACAAGCATAACAAAATACTTGCCCTGTATGCCGATTTTGCCGGTCACTAAGGGGCTTTTTGTTTCCGTGCTGTCTTTTTCGACCTGCACCAGAACAGTGCTTCCTTCGGTAATATTTGTATCCGCAGGCAAATCTCTCTTCCTCAGAAACGCATTCCTTCCAATACCGATATCAATAAAATATCCGTTTATAGAAGGAACTGAATTTCTGACGATTCCTTTATAGACTCTTCCGACTATATCCAAATTATTATTACGTTCGATCTCAAGATCATTTAAGATACCATCATCAAGCGCGGCAAATATCTTTTCATCCGGCTCGACATGAAGAAGAATCTGTCTCATTTATATTACCCTTTCGAATAAACTTCAATAAATTCAGGATCGAATGGTGTCTTTCTCTTCTCCCCTTCGCGCTGATAGGTACCTGCCCTTGAGCATATAAATTCATCATTGACCCAGGGAAGGCCAAAGGAGTCCGACAGCATTTTCCAGATATCCTTAGACTGCACGGTTCCCGTAGTGCTCCTGACCAGGGAAAAGGTAAGGTAAGCCCTGTTATTCCTGATGCTTAAGCGGAGAGGTTCAAGAATCATAGGTTTTACATCCATCTCCCTGACTTTCTTAGGAGTTACTCTTTTATAAATAAAAGAAGATAAATCATTGAATTTCTGGATGCCTGCTTCGGCTTTGGCAGCGTCATAATCTTCATAAACAGGGCCTTCCATCTGATATACATCTTCGTTGAAAATCGCGGAAAGCTTGGGGCATTCTTTTACGACGGCAATGATTCCATTAATAGAGATTCCTCCAGGCAGCTGGCTTGTCAGGCTTGACTTAACTTCATCAAGAGGAACTTCTCTTTCAAGATCCATTTCCATATAAAGAGGATCCGCAGTAACCCCTACGCCCAGCGCAGAGTCCATTGATATTTTCATGTGCGGATTGAATCCTTCTGAAAATGCTACCGGAAGGCCGGATCTCATAATGGCTCTTTCCATAGTTCTTAAGTAATCCAAATGCCCCAGAAATCTCAGTTCCTCACCTTTGCTTATAGATAAAAACAGCCTTATCATTCCAATTCTCCTCTTTATGATCAATCAATGCTACGTCAAGTATCGGGCAGACTGCACAGCCATTGCATGCCAGATGCCTGCAGTCGTGTGTGAGAATGCCCTTCTGTGCAAGCTTCCATTCCTTGCGAAGATAATCTTTTGTTACTCCGCAGTCAATATGGTCCCAGGGTTCAGCTTCATATTCATCCCTGTCTCTGGCAGCGTACTGATCCGGATCGACTCCGCACTCTTCAAAACATGACATCCATTTATCGAAATCAAAGAATTCTGTCCAGCTGTCATATTCACAGCCCTTCTGCCAGGCCTTGAGGATAACCTGATTAAGCTTCCTGTCACCTCTTGCAAGAACGGCTTCCATATAGCCGGTCCGTGCGTCATGGTATGCAAACTTAATATGTCTGTTGGTAAACAGGCTCTTTAAATATTTCTGCTTTCTTTCTATTTCTTCTACGCTGCACTGAGGCATCCACTGGAACGGAGTAAAAGGCTTTGGTACAAAGCTTGCAACGCTGACAGTGATTCTGCACCCATACTTGCCGCGTATCTCATGATACAGTTCATTGATCCTGTTTGCTAAATCAGCAATCCCCTTCAGGTCTTCATCAGTTTCTGTAGGAAGACCCATCATAAAGTACAGCTTAACGCGGTCCCATCCATTTCTGAATGCGTTTGAACATGCTCCCATGATGTCATCTTCGGTAATGCCTTTATTAATTACATCGCGAAGCCTCTGTGTACCGGCTTCCGGTGCTAAGGTAAGACCGCTCTTCCTGACCTGCTGCACCTTTTTGGCAATATCGACGGAGAAACTGTCGACACGCAGGGACGGAAGGCTTACGCTGACTCTCTTGTCCTTGAAATTATCCATCAAATGATCGACCAGTTCCGGAAGACAGGAATAATCTGCCGAGGACAGTGACATTAAGGAAATTTCATTATATCCGGTATTCTTAATCAAAGTATCAGCAATTCCCTGGAGCTTTTCCTCACTCTTTTCCCTGACCGGCCTGTAAATCATGCCCGCCTGACAGAAACGGCAGCCTCTGCTGCAGCCTCTGAACATCTCAAGCACAGCGCGGTCATGGACAATCTCGATATGAGGAAGTATCGGCTTATCGTCTACGATAACATGATCGACATCTTTTATGACTCTCTTTTCAACAGGAAATTGTGCCGATGGATCAATCGGCTTTATGGCTCTGAATATGCCATTTTCGTAGTAAGAAGTTTCATACAGAGAAGGAACATAGCATCCCTTGATTTCAGCCAGTCTATGAATGGCTTCCCATCTTCCGCCGGGTTTATTTTCTGCTTTCCATTTTTTTATGACTTCAACCATTTCCTGAATGGCTTCTTCTGACTCGCCGATAAAAAACACATCGATAAAATCAGTCATCGGCTCAGCATTATAAACACAGGGGCCTCCGGAAACAACAATAGGATCCTCATCTGTGCGGTCTTTGGAAAGCACTGGGATTCCAGACAGATCGATCATATTGAGGATGTTGGTGTAACACATTTCATAGGGCATTGTAAAACCAAGAACGTCAAAGTCTTTAATCGGCGCTTTGGATTCCAGTGCATAGAGAGGTATATTTCTTTCTCTCATCATTTTTTCCATATCAACCCATGGTGTATAGACTCGTTCAGCCAGGGCATCTTTTCTGGAGTTGATGACGCTGTAAATGATTTTCAGCCCTAAATGGCTCATTCCGACTTCATAAACATCAGGAAACACGAGAGCGACCTTTACATCCACGTCTGCATGATTTTTCATTACACTGTTCCATTCGCCGCCGACATATCTGGCTGGTTTCTGGACATGCATTAACCAAACTGGATCTATTTCTACTCGATTCATTTTCTTCTCCTAGTCAAACATTAACTTCTTACGTCTTAAATAAATGTTCATCAAAATACCAACGCACAGCAGATTCATAACTAATGCACTGCCGCCGTAACTCATAAAGGGCAGAGGAATGCCTGTAACAGGCATGATTCCTAACGTCATTCCCACATTAATAAATACCTGAAACAGCCACATCGAAAAGATTCCGCATGCCAGAAGGCTGCCAAAGGAATCTCCTGATGAGCGGGAAATCATAATCGTTCTGTAAAGCAGTACAAAATACAGGAATATGACAAAGATGGCACCGATAAATCCAAGCTCTTCCCCAATAACAGAGAAAATAAAATCCGTATGATTTTCCGGGAGGAAGTTCAGCTGGCTTTGCGTCCCTTCAAAAAGTCCCTGTCCCAAAAATCCGCCGCTACCGATAGATATTTTGGACTGGATGACATGGTAACCAGATCCGTACGGGTCAACACTTGGATTGAAAAGAACCAGAATTCTCATCTTCTGATAGCTGTGAAGAACGAAGAACCAAATTACCGGAAACATGACAACTAACGCAATGAGCGCTCTTTTTACAAGCTCCATCCGGAGTCCGCAAATGTAAAGCATGCCGAAAGCAATCGCGGCAAAGACGAGACTCGTTCCCAGATCCGGCTGGATAAATATCAGTATTGTCGGCAAAAACATCATGCCGGCAACCGGAATCAGACTCTTCCATGTTTTAAACCCTGTATGGTTGGTAGAAAGCAGGCGGGCCAGACAGATAATCATGATCAGCTTGGCAAATTCTGAAGGCTGAAGTGTAAAAGGTCCGATCTGGATCCAGCGCTGCGCCCCCAGGGCACTTGTTCCGGCAAATTTTACGATTAAAAGCATGACTGCATTAATGATATATAATGCAGGAACCAATCTATATAATTTCCTGTAGTCGAAATAAAGCGTTCCTGCGGCAATACAGATTCCGCCTACAAGAAAAACGCCTTGTTTCATAACAAAATCATATCTGCCGGGATAATCAGGAATATTTGCATGTGTAGCACTTGCAATGATCAAAAGGCAGATGATGCCCAGTCCAAGAACCGTCAATAAAAGCGTACTGTCAATACGGCGCCAATAATGAATCAAATTCAATACGGTTCATCTCCTTCTCCGCCATTTGTAAAACTGGCTTCCTGAGTTCCAGGAAAGCCCAGGCTTGTTAATAACAGGAACCAAACCAGCGCTCTTATTCAAGATCTCATCAGCTTCATTGTCACAGCCCCGGATAAGCTTTGACCAGACACTTAACGGAAATTCCTTCCCTTCAATGACTGATCTGTATACGTAATCAACCGCTTTTCCAAAAGGCCCGTTCGGCTTTAAATCCTTCAGATTTCCATGACCTGCAAGACGAGCTGCTTCTACAGAAAAAGGAATCACTCCACCGAAATACTCCGAATCGATCGTTTCGAGCATTTCCTGAAAGGATGCCTGATTCTGATTGGAGAACGAAAATTGATTCATCACATAAGAGAAATCAACTTTGGGCTTAATCATTTGAGCGGCCTGGTCAGCCGTCCGTCTGGATGCCCACGAAGGAGCCACAACGATCATAAACTTATCTGAAACATCTGCTGCGAACTGAATTCCGCTCCCTACTCCTGCAGGGCAGTCCAATAAGATGAAATCATAATCATCGCCGGCATCATCAAGTATGACACTGATAGCTGCAGGGAATATTTCATCCCATGTTTCTGCCTGTGCTGCGGGAATAAAGTCAAGATTTTTGCTGACAGAAAGCTTTACATCATTCATGAAGCATCTGCCTTCAGCCAAATCTAAAATATTATAGAAGCATTCATTTTCCAAACCAAGAATCAAATCCATGTTTCTTAAGCCCATGTCTCCATCTATGAGCAGGACTCTGTAACCTTTATAGGCCATGACTATCCCCAATGAGGCTGTCAAAAGCGTCTTGCCTACCCCGCCCTTTCCGGAAGCTATAGATAAGACTTTAGACATTAGGATTTACCTCCTGTCCCGGAATCCTTAGATGCAGCTGACTTAGCATATTTTCCAAAATGGAAGTATGCATCCATGATTTCCTTAACCACTGGTGCTGCAGAATCTGCACCAAATCCGCTGTGTTCAAACATACATAAAACGACAATTTCCGGTTTGTCAAATGGAGCATATGCTACAAACCAGCCATTATCCAGACCATTCGTTTCTGCGGTTCCCGACTTCCCGGCAATGCTTACCGGATAGTCATGGAACAGCATCCCGCCGGTACCGTCTTTGGACATAACCATCCTTAAACCAGTGTGGATATCGTCCAAAGTTGCTTTGGATACAGGAAGCGATCCGACACGCTTAGGAGAATAAATCTTTAAAGGAGAACCATCCAGCTTATCAATACGGTTTACAAGATACGGCTGATATTTGAAGCCGCCGTTTGCAATGGACGAATAGACCATGGCCATCTGGATTGGCGTAGTCAATGTATAACTTTGCCCTATAGCAGCATCCATTGTTTCGCCCAGATACCAGTCCTGATCAAAGACTTTCTTTTTATACTCTTCACTGGCAACGTTTCCGTCAGCTTCACCAGCAAGATCTATCCCAGTTGGCTTGCCTAATCCAAACTCGCGCGCCATCTGGGATAACTTATCGATTCCAAGGCGGCGGCCCATTTCATAGAAATACACATTATCTGATTTTTCCAGGGCTTCATAAAAATCAATCCACCCAAAGGCTTCGCCCTGCGCATTCCTTTTATCTACAAGCCAGTGCTTGCCGCTGTCAAAAATCCTCTCTGTCGGCGACATGACTTTTGCTTCCAGCGCAGCCGCCCCCGTAACGACCTTGAACAGGGATCCGGGAGGATACATGGATGCAATGGTACGGTTCTGCATAGGATGATTTTTATTATTAATAATCTGATTCCAGTCAGCAGTTGAAATTCCTTTGCTGAAGCGGTTCGGATCATAACTTGGTTCGCTGACCATAGCCAGTACCGCGCCGCTGTTAGGATCAATCGCTACAGCAGAAGCTCCCGTTGCATAAATACCTGATTTAGCCAGAATCTTGACCTGGGAATCAATCGCATCCTCTGCAGCTTTCTGCAGGTTGGCATCAAGTGTCAATCGGATATTGTTTCCGGAAACGGCAGGTGTACCGCCGACATAACCGACCGGCTGCCCCGAAGCATTGACTTCAATTGTTTTTGATCCGTTTTTCCCTTCAAGGTATTGGTTGTATTTCCTTTCGATTCCGGCTCTTCCGATCAAAGTTGCTGTTGTATATGGATTTCCATCAGCATCCTTATCATCCGGACCGGCTTCACCAACGTATCCAAGTACCTGCGCTCCAGCCGCTCCTAAAGGATACACTCTAAGAGGATTGACCTCGATCTGAATTCCCGGGAAATCATCTTTCTTTTCTTCAATCTGTGTTGCTACATCTACGCCGACATCATTGGCAAGATAAATAGCACCAAAAGCTCTCTTATTGTCTTCTATCTTTTTCTTCAGATCAGCAACAGGCATTTTTAGCAGGACTGATAATTTCTGCAGTTCGTCATCACTTAAGGTATTTCCCTTCCTGTCAACAGGCATGATGACGCTGTATGCAGGCCTTGAACCTGCCAGAATGACTCCGTTCCTGTCATACATGACTCCGCGGGTAGCCTGAACAGGAATACTGCGGATTCTGTTTCCATCTGCTTCTTCTTTATAGTAACTGCCCTCGACCACCTGCATGTAAAATAATCTGGCTGACAATATGAACAAGAGAATGATTGCAGCATAAATCATCCGGGCATATCTGGATTCTTCTTTATTTTTTAATAAGCTTGTCAAAAAAGTTGGTATGTTTTTTCTTTTCACCATTTGGGCTCACTTTCACGCTTCATCCTCCACAATAAATTATAAAGGATTATAGACGAAAGACCATTTAAGAAAGTCAGCGGAATACCTAGACTCAAGAAGTAGGAATAGGAAAGATAATGACTTCCTCCCCACCACAAAATCAAACTGGAGAACAGCAAGTACACAATCGTTGCCATAACAACAGCAAGCAAAGATATATACCAGTGGCGTGTATATCTTCCTCTTCCAAATCTGACCAGAAGCGCTGTTATCAATAAGTATGGCAGTAAATGAAGGCCAAAAAAGTTGCCAATGATAATGTCCTGAATGAGCCCGCCGGCCATTGCTATGGCAAAAGCTTTCCTTTTATCAAAAAGAAGTGCTGCAATGGCAATACTGGTCAGGATCAGATCCGGCTGGACCAATCCATGAAAAAGCATTGGAGCAAATGAAGCCTGAATAAAAATAACGACAAGTATGAAAATCGTTATCGAAAAAGAACTCATTATTTCTCACCTGCCTGCACCTTGTTGGGGTTCATTGGCGGTTCACGCTTAGGTGCATTAGCCGTAATACTCCCGGGTGCTGTTTTTTGTACTTGATCCGTAATAACGAATACCTCTTCTAAATGAGAAAAATCAGCAGCCGGCGTTATATATGCGACCTGGCTTCCGCCTATCGTATCCACATCAACATTAGAAACTGTTCCAATAACCAGACCCTTCGGATAAACTCCGCCATAGCCCGAAGTGATGATAACATCACCCTTTAGGACATCTGCCTCTCTTGCGAGATTTATAAAGGCAAGCTTGTCAGGACTGCCGCTGTTTCCCGATACCATAGAAACGACACGGGAAGCCGGTCTCTCTACAATTCCGCCAACTGTAGTCCTTGGATCAAGAAGAAGCTGAACACGGGCTGAATTTTCATAGACTTCGCTGATGAATCCGACCAGACCGGGCGGAACAATAACCGGCATATACTTCTTTAACCCGCTGTCTTCTCCGCGGTCAATCACCATGGTCTGTGTCCATCCGCCATAATCTCTCGTAATGACTGATGCTCCAAGCATATTGTACTGCTTATAACCCTGCTTGAATTGCAAGAGACTCCTGAGCCTTATGTTTTCAGCCAATATTTCACTATAACCTGACTGTTCAGCTTTCAGGCTCTCGTTTTCTTTTTTAAGAGAATCCAATTCTTTCCAGTTATTCAGAACCTGAGAAAGGATTCCCAATCCATCTCTTGTATTCCAGGCTGCGCGGCTTACCCCATATTCAAAGGGTGCTGCTCCGGTGGAAAGAGGCTGGGAAACAAAGGGAATATATTCTCTGTGCCTCCAGAACCAGCCGCAAGCTCCTGCAAATATAAAAAGAAGAATGGCAAATACTATCTTCTTCCTATCAAAAAATATCACGATTAAGCGCCTCCATAATATTTTTCACCATTCTCTATCAAGAGAGAAAGATGTTTCTGCTTGTCCAAAGCTTTCAGGCAGCCTTCTGAAATAATATCTGCGGGATTATCCGGAACGAGCACAGGAATCCCCAATTCAAAAGAAAGCCAGTCCTTTAATCCGGACAATAGTGCGCTGCCGCCAGAAAGGAGCAGGCCATTCTTCAGCAGATCGCCTGCCATATCCGGTGTTGCTTCTGCTATAGCCCTTTTAACAGACGATAAGACAGGCTTCATGATTTTTTTCATAACAGGGCTCAGCTCTTCGAGGGACAGTTCGATGACAACTTCTACCCCATCACTGATCCTTCTGCCTCGTATGGTAAAAGTATCCTGATTCCCTCCGCGGGTTAAAGAAATCACTTCACTCTTTAATTTTTCAGCCTGCTCTATTCCTATCAGGACATTATATTTATCCTGAAGATACTGACAGATTCCAACATCAATATTATGTCCGCCAAAGGCATCTCCCACCTGAGAGACGATGCCGCCGCAGCAATATAATCCGACATTTGTAACATCCCGGCCTATGACCATGGATAAAATCGTCGAGGAATTCTCAAGATTGAAATCAGCCCCGATAGCTGCTGCAGCCGGAGAGGCGATTAAATAAACCTGCCTCGCGCCTGCATGCATCAAGGCGTCCACTAATGCATGCCTTGCTACCGAACTTGTCTCACAGGGAACCGCTATCATTACGGATGGACGGCTGACCGAATGATGAAGCGCCTTATTGATAAAATAGCGCAGCATTGATTTTGCAATGTTATAATCAGCAATAGAACCGTTTTTTACAGGCCATGCCAAGTAATGATTTTCTGGCTCTTTATGGTATCGGATCAATGCGTCTGTGCCAAATCCCAGAACTCTGCCGTTGATGTTATCCACTACGGCAACGCTGGATTCTTCTAATACCACTCTGTCATCACGAAAAATACGGACTTGAGAGGAGCCCAGATCGATTCCTAATTTATTCGTTAATGCGGAAAATGCTTTCATACATTTTTATACCTTTCTATAGTAATACAATTTATTATATCATGTTTGTGGTATAACAATCATCAAAAACCAGCTTATCTGTTGTAAAGAAGACCTGCTTTGCTATTTGCTCTTCCAGGTGAAATTCCGGATGGTTTCCTGTTGCTTTTAATCATCCTGAAGAAGAAGCGTATTATTTTTCATTTTCCTTTTATTTCCTGGTATGCAGCTTTATATTCTAAACCTTAATTTATAAATGTTTTCAAACGTACCGATTGTTCTAATTTATTTCTATTGATATATTAATTAATTCTGTGTTTTTTGTTGACTTTAGAATAATCCTGTATTAAAGTTATGATATAAAACAACTCAAGACTGTGATCAAGTACTTGGGAAATGCTCAGATTCTCTCTCGAGTTGCTTATAATTCTATTTCTATCAGAATTTTAGCAAAAGGAGTGATTTTCTAATGAAAAAAGGAGTTAGACGTATGGTGGTTGCCTCTATGGCTGCACTTTGTGCATTGGGTGCCAGTTTTTCGACAAGTGCCTATGAATTGAATCCGGAAGTCAAGGATGTTACACCAGCTCTTCGCGAAGCATCTACCGTAGGTGTTTGGACATCTGAAAACCCCGCAATGAAGAATGCGCCAAACAAAGATGCCATTCTCGTAATGACATTTGGCACAACATTTAAAGACACTCGTGCCAAAACCATTGATGCAGTAGAAAAAGCCATTCATGAAGCCAATCCTGGGGTACCTGTATATGAAGCTTATACCTCCCATATCATCATCGATCGAGTCAAGGCAAAGGAAGGAATTCAGAAGTTAACGCCTGAGGAAGCGTTTGCTAAACTGAAAGCAGACGGATATACACGTGTTGCCGTCGTTTCTCTCGATGTTATTCCTGGCATGGAATACAGCTATGACTCTATCATTACCAAGATGCAGGCTAATAACTTCAAGAAACTTTCTCTTGCAATGCCTCTTATGTATTTCCAGGGCACCGAAGGTGAACCAGATCAGATCGTAGAATTCTTAAATGCTCTCAAGAGCCAAATTCCGAAAATGGGACCGCATGAAGCTACCTTGATTATGGCTCATGGCACCCCGCATCCGGGCAATGCTTACTATTCTGTTATTCAGGATCGTCTGCAGCAGCTCGGTATGAATGATGTGTTCGTATACTCCGTAGAAGGCCGTCCGAATCTTGAAGATGTCATCCCGAAGCTGAAAGCTGGCGGTTATACGACAGTTACCCTGATGCCAATCATGATGGTCGCTGGTGATCATGCAAATAATGATATGGCTGGCAGTGATCCGGATTCTCATAAGAGCATCCTTGAAAAAGACGGATTTACTGTAAAGACTTACATCCATGGACTTGGTGAAAACAAGAATGTCCGTCAGATCTATGTGAACAGAGCTGAAGAAGCGCTGTCCGCACTGCAGAAATAATCCCATTTGTGATATGATAAAAAGAACCTCTCCGTCATTCTATGCCGAGGAGGTTCTTTTAACAATCATCCAATAAAATCCATCAGGCTTGATATTTATTCTGCTTCTGCAGACGAACTATATTCGTAGAAAGGGAAAAAATGTCTCCAAAAAAGATTTGCACGCTTCTTGTATCGGCTGCACTCTGTTTCACTCTTGCAGGATGTGCAACTTCAGGTACATCCTCTGAGAAGGGTTCCATTCAATACAAATATGAGGAGCAGACGGTAACAATGAAAGCCCAGCCGAAGAGAGTCGTCACGCTGACCGCTCCCCTGCTGAACATGGCTTATAGTGTCGGCGGCACTTCTGTTGCAAGACCTGTAACCACAAGCCCGATTCCTCCTGAGGCAGAATCTCTCCCAATCATCGGCACTATCCAGCATATCAATATGGAAACCTTGGTGGGAATGAAGCCGGACTTTGTTATCGGCGAGAAAAGTCATGATGCAAAACTTGAATCGCTGCTTCAAAGCAACAAGATTCCCTATATCCTGATTAATTATGATGGAATCAAGGATAACGTTCCTTTGCTGGAATTTATGGGACAGGTTTATGGCAAGGAAGATGCCGCAAAAAAGATTGTAGCTGATTATAATAACAAGATGTCTGATATAGAAAAAAAGGCATCTGCAAAGACACCAGCCAGAGTCGCCGTATTAAGGGCTACCGGCAAATCAATTACTGCCGAAACTCCTGAATCGATTTGTGCATCTATGGTAGAATTGCTGAAAATGAACAATGTCGTCGTTTCCCATAAGAATATTAATCTGAATGGGAAAACCGTTCCTTATTCTCTTGAACAGCTGACTGCAGACGACCCGGATATCATCTTTGTTGTGACAATGGGAAATGCTGATGAAATCAACAAGAAGATGGATGAAGACATGCGTTCAAATCCTGCATGGAATCATTTGAAAGCTGTAGAAAATCATAAGGTCTTCTTCCTCCCCTCGGATCTCTTTCTGCTAAATCCTGGTGTAAGAACACCAGAAGCCATGGAGAAACTGTATGATCTGGCCTATAACGGCTAAATGGCTGCATCCGATTTCATATTAAAGAAAGGGGATGAATTTTTTGCAATGAAAAATAACAACACTAGCAATCATTTTACCGCAGAACAAGGCATTTTGCCAATGTTTCCTTCTGAGATTCTCAATGTCGATGATCCTGTTTTAATGTATGACAGATTTATGGAGGAAATCGATCTTAAAAAGTACCTTCGTTACATACCGACGCGTGGCGCTGGCAGACCCAGGTATAATCCCGTCAACATGCTGAAAACGATCATCTATGGTTTCGCAGAAGAAGGATATTGCTCTTTTAGAAAACTTGAAGATAATTGCAGGGTTAACATCAGATATATGTACCTGATGAATTATGAAGCCCCATCCTATCGGACATTCTGTCATTTCGTGAAGGGCTTTCTTAAGTATTCTCTCAAGGATATCTTTTATTCAATTACGAAAGAACTCTGCGGCAAACTCAACGTGGATTTGCAGCATATATATATTGACGGTTCCAAGTTTGAAGCGAACGCAAATAAATACAGCTGGGTATGGAAGAAATCCGCTGAAAAATCCCGCTACAAGCTTTTTGCCAAGATTACCAGCCTTTTTGAGTTACTCAATGATGATCTTAAGTATGACCATATGAGTGTAAACATCAATACAGAATACGCTCCGGACTATCTGCGTCTGGTATTGGATAAATTAAAAGAAATCTGGCAGATTGATGAGACGGCCTTTGTTCATGGAAGCGGGCATCGCAAGTCCGATCATCAACGCAAGTATGAGCAGCTTAAGGCATATACATCAAAACTTGAAGAATATGTTGAGAAGATACAGATATGCGGTACTTCCAGAAACAGTTACTCGAAGACCGATACGGATGCAACATTCATGCGAATCAAGTCGGACTACATGGGAAATGATCAGCTTCTGCCTGCATACAATGTCCAAATAGGTGTTGCCGATGAATTTATTGCCGTAATTGATGTTAACCAGTATCGTTCAGATATGGATTGCTTCGTACCGCTGATGGAGGAATTCCACGAAGTCTATGGGGCTTATCCTAAGTATCCTGTGGCAGATGCAGGATATGGATCTTTCAACAATTACATCTATTGCCCCATACTGGGGTAAACAAAGATAAGGACGGTAACAGAATGGCAAAGTGTAAAACTCCACCAACTACCCCAGGCGAGCAGATTGCTCAGCAAATCCTCAACAACTACGACATCAAGAGCGCGGAAGACGTACAGGACGTCCTGAAGCAGATTTTTGGCCCCATTTTTGAGTCCATGCTCAAAGGTGAGATGGAAAATCATCTCGGCCATAAGAAGCATGAGCGCTCCGAAGACGGTGACAATGTCCGGAACGGCTATTCATCCAAGACGCTCAAGACCTCTCTGGGCGAGGTTCCTATCCGCGTCCCTAGGGATCGCCAGAGTACGTTTGAACCGCAGATTATCAAGAAGCACCAGCGCGACGTTTCGTCCATCGAGGGCAAGGTACTGGCGATGTATGCCCGTGGCATGAGCCAACGCGACATCGCTGCAACCATCGAAGACATCTACGGCTTCCAGATGTCACATGAACAGATCTCCACCATCACAGGCTGCGTCATGGAAGAGGTCGAGGCATGGCGGAATCGTCCGCTCCAGTCGTTCTATCCATTTGCTTTCGTCGACTGCATCTACGTATCGCTGCGCACGGAGTATGGCGTCCAGCAGGTGGCCGTCTATGTCATGCTTGCCTATGACGTCAACGGCTGCAAGGATGTCCTTGGCCTCTGGATCAACGAGACGGAGAGCAAGCATGCCTGGATGCAGATCTCCGACGAGCTGCGGGCTCGCGGCGTTAAGGATCTTGGCATCCTGTCCATGGATGGCGTGAGCGGATTGGAGGAAGGCGCCAAGGCTGTATTCCCGCATGCCACGGTTCAGCGCTGCATCGTACACCTCATCCGCAATTCCATCCGCTACATCCCACGCAAGCAGTGGAGTGCATTCACGACGCAGCTGAAGCTCATCTATGGTGCCATCAACGTCACGCAGGCCCGTCAGGAATTCGAGAAGTTCAAGACCGACTGGCAGGCTTATCCAGGCGCGGTCAGCGTATGGGAAAACAATTTCTCACACGTCGAGCAGCTCTATAACTATGGCAGTGCCGTGCGCAAGATCATGTACACGACCAATGCCATCGAGAGCGTCAACTCTAGCTTCGGCAAGGTGACCAAGAAAGGCGCTTTCCCCAACGAGGATGCAGTCTTCAAGATTTTCTACCTACGCATCCAAGAGCGCTATAAAAAATGGAAGGGTCGTCACGTCGCAAACTGGGCGATGGTCCGGAACCAGCTGCTCATGGACGACAGGATGTCTCAGCTTATGCAGCAATACGATGTTGCTTATTGAATCGATTTACACAAAACTCTTGACACACCCTTTCGGCCAATAAACTTTAGAGTTGATGAGAATGGAACCATCCGTTGTCCAAATGACAGGGCTTTCAAATTTATCTATAGACATCTGGTCAGAGGGAACTTATACGGCAGGCAGGAGGAAGTATTTGAATGCGAAGACTGCCAAGGATGCCCGCTGGCAGAGCAATATAAAAAGACCCCGAAGAACAAAAGAATCTCATTGAACAGAGAACGGAATAACATGTACCAGGAGGTTCAGGATAATCTGGAAAGCATCCATGGAGCCCTGCTAAGAATGAACCGGTCAATCCAGGCTGAAGGAACTTTTGGAATCATGAAACATGACAGATGGTACAAAAAGAATCTTCAGAAAAAGGATAGATTCTGTAAAAAGCCGAGTTATACCTGGTAGCACTTGGCTATAATTTAAGGAAATACATCACAAAAATAATGCGTATAAGGATTGCCGCCTAAGACAATATAATTAAAAGTCTTATGGGGGTAAGGGGGCTTACGCGCATTTTTACGTAAAAGGCTTACAGCAGAGCTAAAAATGATGAAATAAAGACGCAAAAAAGAGGCTGCAACAAAATGATTAACCATTTTGTTGCAGCCCCTTTTCATTTAGGCAGATTGATTTAAAGCAGCCCGTTGACTATAACACTGGGCCTGCCCTGTCTTATTTCTATGTCCGCATCCACCTTGAATATTTCACCGATTGTCTCATGTGTCATGATTTCAACAGGATTCCCATGATATTTGATAATACCATCTTCAAGCACGAGGATATCCTGGGAATAACGTATCGCCTGATTAATATCATGAAGAACCATCACTACGGTCAATTTCTCATCCTGATTCAGTTTTTCTATCAGCTCCAGCACTTCAAGCTGATGGCAGATATCCAGATACGTGGTAGGTTCATCCAGAATCAAAATTTCAGGTTCCTGTGCCAGAGCCATGGCAATCCAGACTCTCTGTCTTTCACCGCCGGAAAGATTGGCCGCAATACGATTTTTCAAATGTATCGTATTTGTTTTTTCCATAGCAAGTTCAATGATTTCCCGATCGTGCTCGGAAACACCTGTCCACCAGTGCTGATATGGATACCTGCCGCATGCTACCAATTCCTCAGTCGTCATATCCCGTGGGATTTCATGAACCTGAGGCAGGAAAGCAACTTTCTGTGCCATCTCGGAGGCGGAAAAGCTGGACAATGTACGCCCTTCAATTTCAATGGATCCGTTTTCCGGCTTTAAATTTCCGGTTACGACTTTCAGCAGTGTTGATTTCCCGCAGCCGTTTCTCCCCAAAAAGGTAACAATGCTCCCCTTTTTGATTTCTCCGCTCGCTCCTTTAAGCACATGATGATTTCCAAATGAAACATGTACATCGGATATTTTAATAGCAATATCATCACTCATCATGAACTCCTCCTAAGCAGGTACAGGAAAAACGGAGCTCCTAAAAATGCCATAATAATGCCGGCAGGTATTTCTATTGGAGAAAAAGCAACACGGCCCAGAGTATCGCAGAATACAAGGACGCCCGCTCCCAAAATAGCTGATCCGGGAATGACATACTTGTAATCCGTTCCGATAATCAATCTGACAATATGCGGGACCACGAGTCCTACAAACCCGATCAATCCAGCAACGCTGACGGCCCCTGCCGCTAAAAGAGCTGCCACTGCGGTCATGGAAAATCGTACACGCTCGACAGGCACACCAAGCCCTCTTGCCGTTTCATCACCAAGGCTCAGGATTGTAAGCGCTTTGCATCCGGCCAGGGCAAGAACAAGCCCCAGTATCGTGTATGGGAAAAGCGTCTCTACCTGCGGCCAGCTTCTTGCAGATAAACCACCGACCATCCAAAGGAGAGCCCCCTGCACTTTATCAGAATAGAACACCAGCAGGGCAGATATTCCGCTTCCCAGAAAGGCGCTGACTGCAACCCCTGCCAGTATGATTCGTGTCGGCCGTATCCCATTTTTCCAGGCCAGCGCATAAACAGCTGCCGCAGAAAGCATAGCCCCCACAAAAGCGACGGGAGTCAGAAGGATAGACGCTTCCGGCATAAATATGAGCATGATAACGCCTGCCAATCCGGCACCGCTTGAAACACCGACGATTCCAGGATCTGCAAGAGGATTCTTCATGACTGCCTGAAGTATAGCCCCTGAGACAGCCAGGTTGGCCCCGACAAGGGCTCCTACGATATTTCTGGGGAACCGGATATTCCAGATTACCATTTCATCAGTAGTCTGGACATTTCCCAAGAGTGTATGCACGATAGTTGAGAAAGAAATATCTACGGAGCCCAGGGTAAGGCTTGCTACCATCGCAAATATAGTAAACCCGGTGAAAAAAAGAATAATAATTATTTTGAGACTTTTGCTTTTTATCGTCTCATCCGTTTCCATCTCGTTCAAATAATTTTCCTCCTAGTAAAGCCAGCGGCCTTTGAGACAAAAGTTAGGCAAATCATTATTGAACCACATGATTCAGAGCACCAGAAACAGCTATAGAAAGAAGCACTGATCTCCAATGCGCATCAGTGCTTCTCAAGAGTTATTTCTTTTTGCCTTCTATATAAAGCATGTTATCGCGTTTTACCAGATTGTACATAAGTGCATTGACGCAGGATGCCACGATGGAACTTCCGCCTTTCGTGCCTCTTACTGTGATATAAGGGCACGGAGCTTTCCTGATCAGCTGTTCCTTGGAGTCAGCAGCTCCTACAAAGCCAACCGGGATGCCGATAATCAGCGCCGGCTTAATTCCATCTTCCAGTGTCATGCGGATAGCTTCATAAAGGGCCGTCGGAGCATTGCCTACAGCAATAATAGCGCCATTCAGATCAGTTCCGAAAGAATTCATTGCGGCCATGGAGCGGGCAATATTCTTTTCTTTTGCGATTTTAGCAATTTCCGGATCGGAAACACGGCAGAATACTTCACTTCCCAGAACTTTCAGTGCATTCTTGTTGATGCCGGCTTTAACCATATTAACATCGCAATAGATATTGCAGCCTTTAGCTAATGCTTTGATGCCCTCTTCTACAGCATTCTCGCTCGTACGAATAAGATGACCGTAGTCTACATCTCCGGACGCATGAATCATCCGTGAATAAACGGTAACTTCTTCATCAGTTAAATCAATATCAGAAATAAATGGATCAATCAAATCCATGCTCTTTTCTTCAATTGCTCTTGGGTTCTTTATAAAGTCCATAGTGATCCTCCATATAACTCAATACATCCTGCGTATTGTTAAAAACAGGCACTCCGGTAAGTACAGACTTCGGTTTTTCGATAACTATAACAGCAATGCCTGCGCTCATAGCAGCCTCAAGCTTTTTATCGCTGCCTCCCACTAATCCGCTGTTCTTTGTAATCAGAACATCAGCTTTGTAATCATGAATCATTGCCATGTTCATCTCATAGGAGAACGGTCCCTGCACTGCCAGTATATTCTTAGCTTTCATGCCGAGTTCTTCACACATTTTGACTACACCGGAAGTGGGAAGTACTCTCGCCCATATTTCTTTGCCTTCGAGGGCTTTGGAATTGACAAATGTGCTGAGTGTCTTGGATCCCGTCGTAAGGAGGATGCTGTTTCCCAAACGTCCTGCCAGTTCGGCCGCCTCATTTTCGTCTTTTACTACGTAAAGTTTATCGTAATCCGGCAGAGGAATTTCAGGTCTTTCGTAACGGATATACTGGATACCGGTTTCCCTGCATGCACTGAAAGCCGTCTCAGAGACAATTGCGGCATAAGGATGGCTGGCGTCTATAATCAATTCGATATCCTTATCATGAATAATACGGACCATATCAGGCTTCGTGAAACGCCCGACCTCTATATCAATTCCGGTATGTTCGGCCAAAACTTTGCCATACTGGCTTACGACCGTCATAAGGATCCCCTTTCGTTCATCCGGGTTCTTCAAATTTTCCCGATCAGCAAGTTCGGCGCCAAGTTCTCGTCCGTCCTGAGTTCCGGAAATAATCCAAATCAAAGCTTGTACCCCCTTGGAGTAATCATTTTGCCATCAGCTACATAGGTATTGCTGTTTCCGATGATAACCGTGGACTGCATGTCGACATCTTCATCAGGAAGTTTTTCAAGATCCGTGATCGTCCAGTTCATTCCCGGACGTCCGGCCTTGCGGACGATGCCTACCGGAGTTTCAGGCTTGCGATATTTCATGACAATATCTCTGATCTCATTCAGGTATGTAGCACGGCCGCGGCTCTTAGGATTGTAAATGGCAATAACAAAATCACCCTGAGCTGCAAAATCAGCTCTCTTTTTGATCTGATTCCACGGAGTCATAAGATCGGAAAGGCTGATAACTGCATAGTCATGCATGAGAGGTGCTCCCAAAGCAGCTGCAGAGGTATTCGCAGCGGTAAGGCCAGGAATGACAATGCATTCCGGTCTCTTCTGTGCATCAACTTTCTGGATGAGTTCCAGAACCAGTCCGGCCATGCCATAAATACCCGGATCCCCGGAAGAAACAACTGCGACCTTATTGCCTTCGACGGCCAGATCGACAGCCTTCTGGCAGCGGTCCACTTCCTGGCGCATGCCATTGCCGACTACTTCCTTATCACCGATAAGATCTTTTATGAGAGCAATATAAGTATTGTATCCGACAATGATATCAGACTGTTCAAGAGCGTCGACAGCTCTTGGTGTCAATTCTTCCTTATGTCCTGGTCCTATTCCGATAACGTAGATAACCCCATGGCTGCTGCCACTGTTACCCCCACATACTTTGTTTTCGGAAGAATTGTTCGGCCCTTTGCTGATTCCATTAGTGCTGCTGATTGACATACGTTTCCAACTCCTATTGTTTTTTCTACGAATGATGACTTTTCCAACTGATACTCATCCGTGATTATTTTTAATTCTTCAGGCCTATAAAAATGTATAGGCAAATTCATGTGCCTGGCAAAATCAAGCAGTCCCTTTTCATCCGCCTTCAAATCTACACTGGCAAGAGAAACTACCTGATATTCACAAGCCCCTATTTTCTTCAGGCAATCCTGAAAAGCATCATATATATTCTTCTCGGGAGTGCCGCGTTTACATCCTATCCCGATATACAGGTTTTTAGGGCGCAAATAAACGTGAGGCTTGGATATATTGAAACTTTTCTCGGATATAACTGCACAGCCTGCATAATCTGCTTTTGAGAGAAGATTTATATCTAAACACTCTATACCGAGCTTATCCAGTTTGTTCCTTATGATATCTGCATCCGGTATTTCTGAATCGAGGAACCAGGCAAATACTTTGCCTTCAGCAATTAAACTGTTTACCGGCTTCAAAGCCTGCAATGGCTCGACTCTCATCATCAATTCGCGGGAAATATCATCCGGAGCCTTATGGTCATGAACATCCGTTGCTGTAGTTATGACCGCTTCGGCACCAGTTGCTGCAGCTACTTCTCTTGCCCACGCATTGGCTCCGCCTAAATGTCCTGACAATAGCGAGATACAGTGAATTCCGCACTCATCCATAACCAGAACCGCAGGGTCGCTGGCCTTGCTGACTACATGAGACGCTATGGCTCTCACTGCAATTCCAGATGCCATGATGAAAATGATCCCGTCATAAAGCGCGAATATTTCGGTAATAAGATCCATCGTTCTCTTGAAATAAACGGCTACCTGACCACTTTCCGATCCCGCTCTTTCATACAGGGTTCCATCACCCGAGATGCCCGCTTTGACTTTTGCGCCTAACCGGGCACCGGTTTTCGAAACAGAAACAATGGCATATTTCATTAGTCTTCAGTCCCTTTACGGAACATCGTGGTAAATTTGCTGTCATACAACTTAGAAAGTTCATAGTCTGTGTCAAGAACTTTGCCAACGACGATCATGGCCTGTCTGACAACCCCTGCTTTATGAAGGATATCAGCAATCGTATCAATCGTACCGCGGAAAATTCTCTGGTCAGGCCAGCTGGCTCTGGATACGATAGCCACAGGTGTATCTCCCGGATAACCGCCTTCTTTAAGAGTGCTCATTACTTTATCGATCGCCTGAACAGAAAGGAAAATGCACATGGTTGCCTGATGCGCAGCCAAAGAAGCTAATTTTTCCTTTGGAGGCACTGGTGTTCTTCCTTCCATACGGGTAATAATAACAGTCTGCGATATGGAAGGCAGTGTGTATTCCTGCTTCAAAGCAGCTGCAGTTGCAAGGAAAGAGCTGACTCCAGGAATGACTTCAAACTGTTCTTCGTTGATGCCGGCAGCACGGAGACCATCCATCTGTTCCTGAATCGCACCATAGATAGCCGGATCGCCTGTATGAACACGAGCGACTTCAAGCCCCTTATTTAAAGCTTCCAATTCAACTTTCAACACTTCGTCCAGATTCATTTCTGCACTGTTATAAACAACAGCATCATTTTTCCTGCAGTTCAATACTTCCGGATTAACCAGAGAACCAGCATAGATGATTACATCTGCTTCAGAAATGATTCTTTTTCCCTTGACCGTGATTAATTCCGGGTCTCCCGGACCGGCGCCGATAAAGTAAAGTTTCCCTAACATAAATCCTCCTCAAATTTTAGTTGCTGTAAATATAAAAACTGGACTCTGCGGATCGAAAAGATGATATCTCCCCAGCTTGCGGAGACGATTGATCTGCATCTGGAATCCCTCAAACTTGAAAGGGCGGTCTTTGAATTCTCTGACAACTTCACCCGTAGTCTCAGCTGTGACTGCGGTCAGTACGATTCTTCCGCCTTTTTTCAAGAGATTTTCCGCATTATCCAATATTTTATGCATATTGCCGCTGGTGCCGCCTATGATAATTACATCGAGAGGTGGAAGTCCATCCATTGCATCAGGTGCGCTGCCTTCGATTGCAATGATATTTTGGTAGCCAAACTTTTCTGCATTCTGCTTAATTAACTGAATGCCCTCAGGATTCTTTTCAATCGCAAAGACCTTGCCGGACTTTGCACATAAAGCTGCTTCTATGGTCAATGAGCCGGTTCCTGCACCAATATCAGCAACGATATCGTTATCCTGGATTGCAGCTTTAACCATGACCATAGCCCTGATTTCAGCTTTTGTCATGGGCACCTTCCCACGTATAAATTCTGAATCTTCAATTCCGAATGCTGCCATTATCCCACCACCATTACCGATTCTTCAAATCCATCCAGCTTTGCAATTTCAGACAAAGTTGACGTAACAATGTGCTGATTCTCGTAAGATAGATGTTCGCAGGCAGAAGCCGGTGTCTCGCCGGGCCAGCCCTTGCCCATAAGATATTCCGCTATAAAAGCAGGATTATGTACACCGTCCGTTAAAAAGGATAATTTCCTGCCTTCAGAAAACATAAGCTTGTCATCATCCGGAACACGGCCGTGAAAACTCAGCCATTCAGATCCCTGCCATGGCTGTGCCAAAGCGCAGTATGCGGCCTGCACAGAAGATATTCCGGGAATAACAGTCAAAGGACACTCCGGAAACTGTTTCTTCAGCCAGGGAAGAAGACTATAGTATCCCGGATCACCACTGACCATGACAACTACATCATCTTTACTGAGAGCCTCTTTAATCCACTGTGCAAGAGGTGCGAGTTTACCCGTAACGGCATAAGTCTCTTGATTTTCAGATGCATAATCAGAAAGCGCCCTGTGACCTCCGACGAGGTAATGAGCACGTTTTATTGCAGTCAGAGCTTTGGGAAGAATAAAATCCTTTCCTCCCGGCCCTATGCCTGCAACAATTAATGTATGTTCCATCCCTCTTCCTCCAATATATCCTTAGCATGTGAGCTGACTGCCTGAATGGTTCCATCCATCCCGGCAAATATGACACCCACTCTTGATTTTCCAAAAATATAGCGTTCGGATCTTACCTGGGCTCTTTCTGCCATCTGTGAATAAATCATATCAAGATGTTCTCTGTGAATAATAATTGCTGCACCATCTGTCGTATTGCAATCTAAAATTTCACGTACGACTTCTTTTGATGCCCCATTTGCAGCTGCATATGCCGCCATTGTCTCCATTCTGCCATCGCTGTTTCGATTATACGTATGGAAACTGCCTGATGCGACCTTGACCAATTTTCCCATATGACCCACAAGGATCATCTTTTCAAAGCCGCGTGCAATGCACTGCTCCATCATAAACCCAATGAAATTGCTGGTTTCAATAATGGCTCCTTCCGGAATTCCCATTATTTTAGCAGCGTTTTCACCGATGCGTCCGGGGCAGAGCACAGCCGTCCTGTATCCGTCTGCCCAGACAACCGGCACCTGCGGTGCCAAAGATCTCTTATATGCATCCTCACTCATCGGTTTTACAATTCCTGTCGTCCCCAGTACAGAGATGCCGCCTTTAATCCCGATTGCCGGGTTTAAAGTCTGTTTCGCCAGCTCTTCCCCTTCAGGAATAGATATCGTAACGATGCATCCCTTGTCTTTTCCGATGAGTTCTTCAAAAACATAGCGGAGCATGATCTGCGGGCCCGGATTGATTGCAGGCTTTCCTATCTTGACCTGCAGTCCGGGTCTGGTTACGATACCGACTCCCTTTCCTGCTTTCAGTTCCATACCCTTGGTGTCAGTCAGTTCGACAGTGACAACAATGGGAGTGCCATTCGTGCAGTCCAAATCATCTCCGGCATCCTTAATGCAGGTAGCCGTGCCGACAGTACCCTCTGCAGATGCAGATTCGACCGGAATAACAATTTCTTTCCTTTGCGGGGATAATACTGATACTTGCTTCGGAAATTCTCCTCTGATGGCAAGAATCGCGGCCTTCATTGCGCCAGCAGCCGTAGCTCCTGTCGTATGGCCTTCCCTTAACGTTCTACCTATCATTTCCTCTGGCGTCATTATAACTCCCTCGATTATCTATAGTTTACAAACTGCAAATCAGCCGGAAGATCCAGCTTCTTCAAAAAGGCAATGCATGCCTGGAGATCATCTTTGTCTTTCCCTGTTACACGAACTTCATCACCGTTAATTTTAGCAGCGACTTTAATCTTGGAACCTTTGACCTCTTTGACAATTTCTTTTGCAAGCTCTGATGAGATTCCATTTTGGAGTTCAAGTACCTGACGTACAGTTCCCCCGGCAGCAGCTTCCTTCTTCTGCTCTTTTAAATTTTTCAGAGAAATGCCTCTCTTGACAAGCTTGCCGTTAATGATTTCCCTGACCAATCTCAGCTTGAAATCATCATCACCAATTAAAGTAATATGACCGTCATCTAAAGTGACAGAGCTTTTGCTCCCCTTGAAATCGTACCTCGTACCTATTTCCTTGGACGCCTGATTGACCGCATTAGCCACTTCCTGCATATCTGTGCGGCAAACAACATCGAATGAATAATCCTTTGCCATAGCAACCTCCTGTCTATATATTGTGAAAGTTTGTTACGCTTGTGAAGTTCACCTTATAATAAAGGAAAACCATACCTTTTCATTTTACCATATTCAACGTCATCGGGATTTATATTTTTAGCTAAATTCCAATTAATTTTGACATGCTTTATTTTTTCTATAGGATTCAAAGGAAAATAGAACTTTTAATTAAATTCTAAATCTTTTCTCATGCATTGGCAACTTTTAATATTTGCTATCATTTATATAAATTAACTTCTTTTTTCTATCAAAAAGCTAAAATATTCTGGTCCTAAGCATCAGCTGAACGATAAAAATAACGAATATCTTTCCGGATGTATTTTTCCAGTTCCAATTACAGTAATCCCCCAGACGCTGTAAGGAAGGCAGATTTAGGGCGCTCAACATTTCATATCTTTATTTAAATCCCATGGAAATCTATTGATTCTTTCAGTATAATAAAGAAGAATGATTACATGACTTTTCTGAAAGTCATGTACTGATAGAATTATTCTTGCATTATTTGAAATGGAGGAAACAAATATGCCGCTCGTTGGAACAACTGAAATGTTCAAAAAAGCGTATGAAGGACACTATGCAATAGGCGCTTTCAACGTCAACAACATGGAAATTATTCAGGGAATCATGGAAGCAGCCAAAGAGGAGAACTCACCAGTTATTCTTCAGGCTTCCGAAGGTGCACGCAACTATGCAGGCCAGGAATATATTGTAGGACTTGTAAAAATTGCTCTTCAGGATTATCCGGAAATCCCAACTGCTCTTCATCTCGACCATGGCTCTTCCTATGAAATCTGCAAAGCCTGCATTGATGGCGGATTCTCCTCCGTCATGTATGATGGTTCAAAACACCCATATGAAGAAAACGTTAGAATCACGAAACAGATTGTTGGATATGCTCACGATAAAGGTGTTGTGGTTGAAGCAGAATTAGGAAGACTGGCCGGAGTAGAAGACCTGGTCAGTGTAGATGCAAAAGATGCAATCTTCACTGATCCTGATCAGGCAGCAGAATTTGTTGAACTGACTGGCTGCGATTCCCTTGCTATCGCCATCGGCACAAGCCATGGCGCCTATAAATACAAAGGCGACCCCTATCTGGATTATGACCGCCTGGAAAAGGTTGGAAAACTTCTGCCGGATTATCCGATCGTTCTTCATGGTGCTTCCACCGTTATTCCGGAATTTGTTGAACAGTGCAATGCCTATGGCGGAAAAGTACTCGGTGCCAAGGGTGTTCCTGAAGATATGCTGAGAAAAGCTGCGACTATGGCTGTATGCAAAATTAATATCGACACAGACATTCGTCTTGCGATGACAAGTGCCATCAGAAAAGCTCTTGCTGAAGACCCGTCCAACTTTGACCCGCGCGGATACTTGAAACCAGCACGCGAAGCTGTCAAACAGATGGTCATGCATAAGATTGAAGCTGTCCTCGGTTCCGCAAATACGATTTAATCAAGGATTATAAAATAAAAAAGGCGGTATAGTTATCAATGTGATAATTATACCGCCTTTTTAATACTATAATGAAAAATCGGCTTATAGGACATTTCGTGTTGTTTTTATAGTCGATGAGCCCCGCGTTTATCGGGTTCCATCGGCATTTTAAGACTTTCAGTAATTCTTAAAGGGTGGACAAAACGTGTTGGTAAAAAGCCTCAAACCCCTGATAAATACAGGCTAAAATGGGATTTTATCTTTTCAGTGTGAATAATCTTCTGGAAAGATTATCGTTATGAAAAATAGATGCCCTTATTGTGTCTTTATCTGCTGCTGATGCGGAAAAGTGCGCATTTGAACACAAATCTGGAAGTGCTGAGAATATGGGCGCTTTTACGCTTCCAGCTAATTGTGATGAGATGGATTACAGTGCAGCTCGGGCGTATTTCAGTATGCCCCGTATTCTGCCCTTAATACAAGCATAATATAAATTTTTACCAACACGTTTTGTCCTATAACCCGAAAAATCAGTTATCAATACCAGGATTTCCCGGATATTGATAACTGATTTTTTAGTTCAAAGTTTTGAAGCAGTCCTAATTAAGCGTTCTTAGCTGCATCGCAGATCTTTGCAAAGCCTGCAGGATCATTGATAGCGAGTTCAGACAGCATCTTGCGGTTTACTTCAATGCCAGCTTTTGTAAGTCCGGCAATCAGTTTGCTGTAGGTCAGGCCGTTGAGACGAGCTGCTGCATTGATACGAACGATCCAAAGCTTACGGAATTCTCTCTTCTTGGATCTGCGGTCTCTTCTTGCATAGTAGAGAGCCTTCATAACCAGTTCATTTGCTTTTCTGAACTGAGTATGACGTGCACCTCTATAACCCTTAGCCAGTTTCAGAATTTTCTTATGTCTTGCATGTGCGGTAACGCCGCTTTTTACTCTTGCCATTCTCTTAAATCCTCCTTATTAGCCGTTCGGCAGCAGTTTTGCTACACGTTTGTAATCAGACTTAGAAACCAGTGCTGCTTTTCTGAAATTTCTCTTTCTCTTTGGGGACTTCTTTTCGAGAATGTGGCTCTTGAAAGCTTTATTTCTCTTGAACTGACCGGATCCGGTTTCTGTAAAACGTTTTGCCGCAGCGCGACGGGTTTTCATTTTCGGCATTTTATTCTCTCCTTTATTATGCTTTCGGGGCGATAATCATAGTCATATTGCGCCCTTCCATTTTCGGTGGTTTTTCTCGAACAATTGAGTCTCCCAACTCTTTTGCAAAGCGATCGAGAACATCCTGACCTAATTCAGGATGAGTCATTTCTCTACCCCGAAACATAATGGTAACTTTGACTTTATTACCATCCAACAAAAAGCGTTGTGCATTTTTTAATTTGACAAAGAAATCATGGTCTTCGATATTCGGACGAAGCTTAACTTCCTTTATCTGGAAAACCTTCTGTTTCTTTTTTGCTTCCTTATCACGTTTCTGCTGTTCATATCTGTATTTGCCATAATTCATAATACGGCATACTGGAGGATGCCCGTTTGGAGCAACTTCCACGAGATCAAGGCCTTTTTCTTCAGCCAGACTGATCGCTTCATGAAGCGTCATGATCCCCAACTGTTCGTTTGCATCGCTGACAACACGAACCTCTCTGGCCCGTATTTCTTCATTGATACTGAGTTCCTTACCTATTCTTTTCACCCCCGAAATGAAATCATTAAATAATAAAAGCGGGCAGCATGAGCTGTCCGCTTTTAAATCATTGTTTAAACCCTAGTAGCTCTTAGCCTTGTAAGGTGAGAAGCGGATCACTTCTGCTTTAATAAATCACTTTTGCTATAATACCTCAATCATCTTCATCTGTCAAGTCATTTCTAAGAACTCTATGTGCCATTCCTAAAGTTACTTCGTTGAAATGTAAAACACCTACTTCAACGAATACAGCAACACAAAGATGTTCCTTCCATCTGGCAATTCCAATCTTGCCGCCTAAGTTCATCCCCATCGCCATAAGCTTGATCTGCTCGATAGCGGATTCCATGGCTCCGACAACGGACCCATCGCCAACATGTGTATCAGAGATAACATGCTGACGCTGGGCTGCAACAATGGCAGACTCATAAATTTTAGGGATGATATCCAGGAACTTGCCGCCAAAGTTGACTGCAACAGCACGAATTCCACTTTTTGCCAGTTTTTCACGAAGCTCGTTTTCATCGCTTCTGTTTTCAGAGAGTGCCATCCTGATGGCTGCTCTGGCTACATCAGCGCTCTGGAATTCTTTATACATAATCAGCCTTCTCTGGTTTTAATTTCACGAATCAGATTGGCAACAAACATGGCAACCGGCGTAGAACCTTCATCGCCATTTTTTCTGCTTCTGATCGAAACTGTATGAGACTTCATTTCCTTGTCGCCGACAATCAGCATATAAGGAACCTTTTCCATCTGTGCCTTGCGGATCTTGTATCCGAGTGTTTCATTGGCTTCTTCGACTTCTACACGGATATCAGATTCAGACATAGCGTCTGCAACAGCCTTTGCATATTCCAGATTCTTTTCAGTTACCGGGATAACCTTAACCTGTACAGGAGCAATCCAGGTCGGGAAAGCGCCGGCATAATGTTCAATCAGGATGCCGATGAAACGTTCAAGAGAGCCGTATCCTGCACGATGCAGCATGACAGCACGATGTTTGTTTCCATCTTCACCGACATAATTGACGTCGAATCTTTCCGGAAGCTGCATATCCATCTGGATCGTGCCGCACTGCCATGTTCTTCCAAGGGAATCCTGTACATGGAAATCCAGCTTAGGTCCATAGAATGCACCGTCGCCTTCATTGATCTGATACGGAACGCCGGCAATTTCGATAGCTTCACGAAGTGCATTTGTCGAAATTTCCCAAAGTTCATCACTGCCCATTGAGTTTTCAGGACGGGTGGACAGTTCTACATGGTATTCAAGGCCGAAAACTCCATACATCTTCTTATACATAGACATGCACTTGATAACTTCTTCCTTCATCTGATCCTGAGTCATGAAGATATGCGCATCATCCTGTGTGAAGCAGCGGACGCGGAATAATCCATGAAGGGCTCCGTGCAGCTCGTGTCTGTGTACAAGGCCGAATTCACCGACGCGCATCGGGAGATCACGATAGGAACGCTGCTGGCTCTTGAAGTAAAGAATTCCTCCCGGGCAGTTCATCGGCTTAATTGCATAGTCTTCATCATCAATTTTGGTGAAGTACATATTTTCCTTATAATGATCCCAATGGCCGGACTGGATCCACAGCTTCTTGGAGAGGATGACTGGTGTCATGATTTCAACATAGCCGAATTCCTTGAACAGCTGTCTTTCATATTCCATCAGCTGATTGCGGAGAACCATTCCCTTTGGATGGAAGAACGGGAAACCAGGTCCTTCTTCATGGAAGGAAAAGAGGTCAAGCTGTTTTCCGAGTTTTCTATGATCACGTTTTTCTGCTTCTGCACGTACAAAGAGGAAATGTTCAAGATCTTCTTTGTTGAAGAATGCAGTCGCATAAATACGCTGGAGCATCTTGTTGTGTTCATCGCCGCGCCAGTAAGCACCTGCAACGGTCATCAGCTTAAATACCTTGACTTTGCCGGTTGCTTTCATATGCGGGCCTGCGCAAAGGTCTGTGAAATCTCCCTGTTCATATAAGGAAATGACAGCATCCTCCGGAAGGTCTTCAATCAGCATGACTTTATAATCCTGATTCTTTTCTTTGAAGAATTCCAATGCTTCTGCTCTCGGCAAAACCTTTTTTACCAGCGGAATATTTTCCTTGCTGATCTTTGCCATTTCTCTTTCAATGGCATCAAAGTCTTCCTGGCTGAAGACATGTTCAGAGTCAATATCATAATAGAATCCATCATCAATAGCCGGGCCAATTGCAAATTTTACGCCTGGATATAAATGCTGGATTGCTTGAGCCATTACATGCGCTGCAGTATGTCTGAGTGTGAAAAGCCCTTCCGGATCCTTTTTTGTGAAGAATTCCACAGTGGTCCCATCCACGATCGGATCACGAAGATCGGTCAATTCGCCATCAACTTTAGCTACAACGGCCTCTTTCCCCAAGCTGTTGGAGATAGCTTTTGCAGCTTCGGAAAGTGCAACATTGCTTTCAAACTGCTTTTCCTTTCCATCTTTCAAATGAATTGTAACCATAACAATTTCACCCTTTCTATAAAATCTGTTTCGGGATACATCCAACAAAACAAAAAACTTCCGTCCCGTAAGGGACGAAAGTTATATTCCGTGGTTCCACCCAAATTAAAGCCTAAGCTTCACTCTGACATATAACGGTGTTCACCGGAAAGATTTCAGATCTTTCTGTTTAAGAGTGGTAACAGATCGACTGCATCGTCTATTCACACCAGCCATAGACTCTCTTGGCATGCCTGTCTGAAATGTCATGTCTCTTGCACTACATTTAATATAAACACTATAACCTTATAAAATTAGTTTGTCAAGAAATTAGCAGAACTTAATTGTAATTCCGGCAGAAATTTAAAACATTTCAAATTTCATGAACATAGGAGATTCCCTCAACGGTCTGCAAATAGGAAATATACTTCCCCTTCTCACCATGATGCGGCACCTTCATGGTCATAGTTGCGGCAAGAGCAGCCGCTCCATGCTTTTCTTTAAATACATTGAAGTTTGTAATCTCCACGCCCTTCTTCCTTACGTCCATCAGAAATGCTTTAATTGACTGGACATCGCTGAACTCAACATACAGGTCAAAATCCTTAGCCTGCGTCCGCAGATGCTTATCTACAGGCTCCAGCACTCTTAATACAAAGATTACAAAAATCTGTGCAATGATAGTCCCCTCAAAGAAACCGATGCCTGCTGAGAGTCCTATGATGGCACATGCCCACAATCCGGCTGCCGTTGTCAGCCCTTTGACTTCATTTCTGCCCGTGACAATAATCGTACCTACACCAAGAAAGCCGATTCCGCTGATAACCTGCGCTCCCAGACGTGTCAGATCTGTATTGGATGCAGGATAATTTCGCAAAACATACTCATTTAATATCATTGCCATAGCGGCTCCGATAGAGACAAGCGCGTGGGTTTTTACACCGGCGCCCTTATTTTTATATTCTCTGTCCATTCCTATGATAACGCCAGCCACAGTCGCCATCAGCAGGCGAAAACATATTCCCCCAATGCTCCATTCCTTAAAAAGAGCATCTAATGTATCCAAAGCCACCACCTCAACTCACATTGAAATACAAATTCCAATTCTTTTCCCTATAAATATAATAACACTCAACTTCATGAAAACGTTTTAAAATATTACATTTTTTATTTATTCCTTTAATGCCGGGTGCTTTTAGCATATGCCTGAAAATTTCATCCTAATTAAAAAGCTTCTATCCGGAATATGAATCCTTCCAGATAGAAGTTTTAAACTCAATTACCTGACGCTCTTAACCTTTAAACGTCTTTCAAGAACCTTAAGACACATAGATACGAAGAATGTCATGATGAAGTAATACAATGCAACGATAACCAGCGGCGGGAACGGCTGGAAGCTGATTCCCTGAATCGTGGTAGCCGTATACATCAGATCTGCCATACCGATGACGGAAACCTGAGAGGATTCCTTGATAAGTGTAACAAATTCATTGCCGATGACCGGAAGAATATTACGAATCGCCTGCGGGATGATAATCCGGATCATTGATTCCCATTTGGAAAACCCGAGCGACATTGCCCCTTCGAGCTGCCCCTTAGGAATCGACTGAATGCCCGATCTTACAATTTCACATTCATAAGCCCCGGAATTGATAATAAGCGCCAACACACCTGCAGACAAGCGTTCAAAATCAACGCCTAAGATCTGGAAACTCGGGAAATGGATCCCAAGGAATGGAAGCCCGAAGAACACGAGCGAAATCTGTACGAGTACTGGCGTACCTCTGATAATTTCAACATAAACAGTAGCAATTGCCTGCAGAATTTTAATGCCGGAGATTTTCATGAATGCAAGAATAATCCCCAGTAAAAGGCCGAAAAAGCAGGAAAGCAATGAAATAATAATCGTAATTTTAGCGCCGGACATAAAGATGTCATTATATTTAACCGCTGTATCAATTACCAAATCCATAATAATGTCATCTCCTATATATCTGCATGCAGCAACCGTTTAAGGAATGTCTGCGTTCTTTCTTCCTTCGGATGAGTAAATATATCCTCCGGATTTCCTTCTTCTACGATATACCCCTGATCCATAAAAACAACATGGTTGGAAACGGATCTTGCAAACTGCATTTCATGTGTAACAACTGCCATCGTCATTCCAGCCAGGGCTACCTCTTTCATAACTGAAAGAACGTCCCCTACCAGTTCAGGATCCAAAGCGGATGTCGGTTCATCAAATAAAAGCATCTTAGGTTTCATCGCAAGAGCGCGTGCAATAGCGACACGCTGCTGCTGACCTCCGGAAAGCTCTCCCGGATAATAATCAGCTCTGTTTTCCAGACCGACTTTGGCCAACAGTTCCATCCCCTCTTCACGAGCCTGGCTTTTGGGCATCTTTTTTATATGGATTGGCGCATACATAACATTCTCAAGCGCTGTAAACATAGGGAAAAGATTGAATGACTGGAATACCATGCCGACATCTCTTCTCAGCATTTTGACATCCGTCTTTTCATTGACCCTCTTGCCTTCAAACCAAAGCTCACCGCCTGTCGGCTTTTCAAGTAAATTCAGGCAGCGAAGAAGCGTACTTTTCCCGGATCCGGACGGTCCTATGATCGTACAAACTTCCCCGTTCTCTATTTTCATATTTATATCCTTGAGTACTTCGACATTGCCGAAAGATTTTTGCAGGTGCTTGACTTCGTATATAATCTGCTTTTTATCAGTCATTATTCTCACGCCTTTCTATGCATCTGAATATAGCATAATTATACAATTAAGTCAATTAAATTCTGCATAAATCGTATAAATTATTATTTTTCATCTTTTAAAGCCAAGATTTTATGAACTGGATGTTTAAGAAAGACCTGGATCAAATCCTTAAATTCAAAATAAAACCGATTATGCTATACTAATTGAATAAGACATAAATATAGTTTCAGGTTCCAGACTCTTCAAACAGCAGGAGTCTCTAAACTATTTGAGGTGAAAAGTTATGCAAAAATCAGAAAAGCTGTCATTCCTGCAGCAGGATTCGGGACACGCTTCCTTCCGGAAACGAAAGCGATGCCTAAGGAAATGCTTCCTATCGTTGATAAACCGACCATTCAATATATCGTTGAGGAAATAAAGGCCAGCGGTATTGAACAGATTTTGATCATTTCGGGACATGCCAAAAGAGCTATTGAGGACCATTTTGATTCTTCTCCTGAACTTGAACAGCATCTCTATGAATCCGGAAAGATGGATTTATTGAAAGAAGTCCGTCAGGTTGCTTCCGTTAAGATTCATTACACACGCCAGCAATATATGCGGGGTCTTGGAGACGCGATTCTCTGCGCTAAAGAATTTATGGACGGGGAACCATTCGGTGTCATTTTAGGCGACGATGTTGTCTATAATGGTTCCGGCGAACCTGCACTTAAGCAATTAATTTCCCAATATGACAAAACAGGCGGAACGATCATCGGCTGCCAGCTCGTACGTCCGGAGCAGGTATCTTCCTATGGCATTATCAACGGAACGCCAACAGAAAATCCCGATCTCCTCAAGGTTAAGAATATGATTGAAAAGCCTTCCATTGAGGAAGCTCCCAGCAGATTTGCTGCACTGGGCCGTTATGTCATCACTCCTGAAGTTTTCAAAATCCTGGAGCAGACCAAGCCCGGAAAAGGCGGGGAAATTCAGTTGACAGATGCCCTGCGTGTCATGGCCAAAAACGGAAACGTCTATGCTTATAACTTTAAAGGAAAGCGCTATGATACCGGGAATAAGCTTGGATATCTAAAGGCAACCGTGGAATTTGCCCTGAGAAGGGACGATATCGGTCCTGAATTCCGTCAATATCTGAAGTCATTGCTCATGGATAATAAAATTTAACATTCAGCAATAAAGAGGAGCCGGTTGAGCCGGCTCCTCTTTATTGTTCAAATTTCCTGTTAAATGCTTATGCCTCTTCAAAAGGTTCCTCATGGCGGATTTTTTTCTGCTGGGCCTGATAAAGTTCAAAGTACTTTCCCTTTCCGGCAATCAGTTCATCATGGGTTCCTTTTTCTATAATCTTTCCATGATCAAGAACACAGATGCAGTCTGCATTCCTTACGGTAGAAAGACGATGTGCAATAATAATTGTTGTTCTATCAGCAGCGAGCCTGTCGAGTGCTTCCTGGATTACTTTCTCCGTCTGCGTATCCAGTGCGGATGTTGCTTCATCAAGAACAACAACAGGCGGATTCTTCAGAAAGACACGTGCAATTGCAATTCTCTGCTTCTGCCCGCCAGAAAGCTTGACGCCGCGTTCACCAACTTTTGTGTGATAGCCTTCAGGAAGGTTGTTGATGAAGCTGTCTGCAGCGGCAAGTCTGGCTGCTTCTTCGATTTCCTCATTTGTTGCATTTTCCTTGCCATAGCTGATATTCTCTGCAATCGAGTCACTGAACAGGAATACATCCTGTTGCACAATCCCAATCTGCCGCCTTAAATCCTGCTGCCGGAAATCCTTGAGATTCTTTCCATCCAGTGTAATACGCCCTTTTGTCGGTTCATAAAATCTGAGCAGCAGGTTTACAAGAGTACTTTTCCCTGCCCCGGTTTCTCCGACAAAAGCGACCGTCTGGCCTGCCGGAATAGAGAGATTGAGGTCATGCAGGACGAGATGATTTGGATCATATCCAAATGACAAATTTTCGAACACGATATCTCCTCGGATATCTTTTACACTGGCCGGTTCTCTGCTGTCCTTAATCAGCGGCTCTGTCTTCATAATTTCCTCAAATCGATGGAAGCCTGCCATCCCCCGCTGATAAACTTCAGCAAGAATTGTCAGACGGAATACAGGGCGCATGAAGATATTGACATAAAGCAGGAATGCGACAAAATCGCTGACCGTCAAGGTCCCGCCGGCAATCATCATCCCGCCGACTAATAAAACGACAACGTTAATGATATTGGTAAAGAAATTAATGCCGCTGGAAAAATAAGCAACAAGACGGTATGATTCAAATTTTGTATCTCTTAATTCCCTGCTTTTATCTATAAAACGTTTTAACTCGAACCCTTCCTGGGCAAAAGCTTTAACCAGACGGATACCAGAAAGGCTCTCTTCTGCGCGAGCACTCACTTCTCCGGCTTTCACACGGTTTTTCCGGAATGATTTTTTCATAGCACGGTTTACTTTTACTGTGTGAATACTCTTGGCAATCAGCAATGTACCAATAATAATCGCAAGTTTCCAGTTCATAAGCAGCATGACTATTAAAGTTCCTGCCATTATGACACCGCAAAGAAGCACGTCATTAGGTCCTCTGAATGCCAGATCGCTGATTTCCGTTACATCACTTGTAATTCTTGAAAGAAGCTGTCCCGTCTTCTCATTATCAAAGTAGTGGAAAGAGAGCTTTTCTATGTGCCTGAATAATTCCGATCTCATATCGTGCTCTATGGAAGCACTCATAATATGCCCATAATACTGCACTGCATACTGCACGATAAAATTAACAATATATAAAAAGAGCAATACCCCTGATCCTATGAAAAGCTGGTGCATATTCTTTGACGGCAGTATCTCATTAATCAAGTATCTGACAACAATAGGAAAGATAAGATCAAGACCGGCCATGACAAATGTACCGATAATGACGCCAATGAGTATTGTCATGTAAGGCTTATAATACTTCAGAAAACTTTTTACCATAAAATATACCTCTGGAGCTTTATATGATTTCAGGAATAAAGCCTGCCTGTGCCTCCCTTAAATAAAACGGAATTTATCTATGCTTCTAAAATTATACCATCATATTAGAAAATCTTTAAATGATTAATCCTCTGTCGTCGTTCTCCAGATATGCAGCAGGGAATCTTCGGATAGTTTATCTACATGGAAATAAGATGCTCCCATAATATTTGCTAATTTTTCTGCCAGTCCCAGCCTGATATATCCGCTTTCCGTATCTATGACTGCAATTGGCAGATTCCTTCTTCTCAGGCGGGCTCCTTCTCTTAAAGCATCTGCTACAGGATCCGAATCAGGATTTGAGCCAGCCGTGGCTCGTCCATCAGTTATAAGAATGACAACCGGTTCCTGAGTTGGTTCCTGACGGTAAAGCATATCGAGCACGTCCTCCGCTTTCCGGAGACCGCTTGCCAGAGGGGTCTTTCCGCCGGTAGGAAGGTCCGCCAGCTTTTTCTGAGCAAATTCGACACTTCTTGTTATTGGAAGAAGGACTTCGGCTTTCTTCTTTCTGAAGGCTATCATGCCTACCCTGTCTCTTTTCTGATAGGCCTCAAGAAGCATTTTGAAAATAACGCCCTTGACTATGCTCATCCGCTTTTTAGCACCCATTGATCCGCTGGCATCAACAACGAATAAAAAGACATGTCCCGTACGTTTTTCTCTTACCTTGTCTCTAAGATCCCTGCTCTTGATGACAAATGCCAGATCCTTATTTAATAAATGACGGGCTTTTTGGTAAGGCGCAGCTGCTCTAAGTGTAGCGTCAAATGCAATGTCTGACACTTTTTCCCTGGGAAGCTTCGACTTTACATATCTTCCCTGTTTCTTGTCTGTCAGTACGAATTCACGTTTTCCATCCCCGCTTTTCTTAAGCCTCAATCTCTGGGGCTGAATCCACATAGGAGGCAGTACTACACTTAAATCCGCCTGATCGACCTGATCTTCCCGGGGAGCAGGGGCATTTTCCGTATTATCTTCCGGTTCACTGTCATCATTTGATTCATCCTGCGTGTCATTTAACTGCGCTGGTCTTAAATCCTCATTCTTCGGAGCCTGCTGTTCATTATTTTCAGGCCTGTCCTCTTTTTCCTGCTCCTGCTCTTTGTTCTGCTCAGTCTGCGGAGTATTGTTCCTCTCCGTATCAGGTTTTCTCATCCTGTGGGGCAGGACAAATTCAGCAGCTTCTTCAATATCCTTCGGCATAATGAACATGCGATTATATAAGGCAGCAATCGCTTTGGCAGCTTCGATCAGATAGATATCGGCTCTATGACCTGAAACATTTGCTTTCAGGGAATATACCGCAGCAAGCTGGATCATGGCATCCGGACACTCTACTTCAGGCAGGATTTCCCTTGCATTCCTGATTTTTTCCCTTAATACGGAGTTTGCATCAGCCCATTTATTTCTGAATCCGATTCCATCATTCTCGTATGCAAGAACGCGCCGGATAATCTCTTCCCGGTCCTTGATACCTTCCGTGCCTTCTATATTTACAAAAAGTCCGAATCGGTCCAGGGCTGATGAAGGGAGTGATCCGCCGTCAGGATTCATTACCGACAAGATGGTAAAGCGGGACTTCCTCTCTACAGACAGTCCGTCCCGTTCCAGTTTGTAACTGCCATTCTGCTGAATATCCAAAACAATTGACAATAAATCAGACTGCAGGAGATTCACATCATCTATGTATAGAATCCCCTCATTGGCTTCATCAACGAGTCCCGGAAGAAGAGTCCGTTCTCCTGTCTTAACCGCCTTTTCTGTATCTATAGATCCCAGGAGGCGGTCTTCCGTTACACTGACAGGCAGTTCGACCCATGGATCATCAATCAAATCTCTTGCCCCGCGTACCAAAGTTGATTTTCCCGACCCGCTCTTACCGGATATAATGAGGCCTCCCGCATGAGGATTCACCAGATTAATCAAAATAGCCTTTTTAGCCTTCTCCATACCTGTTATGGCGGAAAAAGGATATACATTACGCTTCATCATCAATGACCTTATCTACTTCTGACCAATCAAGCTCCTGTTCTTCAAACGGGCGTCTCCTCATACGGTGCGGCAATGCTAAGCGTGAAGCTTTTCTAATATCTTCTTTGGAAACTTCAAGATGCCCTTCCAAAGCAGCTATGGTTTCAGCAGTTTTTATCAATGTAATATCAGCTCTGTGTCCATCGACCTTTAGAATAATTGCGATCTTCGCTGCGATCAGGAGCATGTCGTCTGAAATAGAAATACGCGGCAGAAGATCCATAGCACGCTCTATACGGCTGACTTCCTTTTCCTGCTCATCCTTCCACTGATTGACGAACTCTTCCGGATCGGTTTCGTAAGAAAGGCGCCTTTTTATAATTTCGGCTCTCTTCTCAGGATCCTGTTCCCCTGTTACTTTTACCGACAGGGCAAATCGATCGAGAAGCTGCGGACGAATATCCCCCTCTTCCGGATTCATTGTCCCGACCAGAGAGAAACGCGCAGGATGGGAATAGGAAATGCCTTCTCTTTCGATTGTATTGATTCCCATTGCTGCGGAGTCAAGAAGAACATCTACAATATGGTCATCCAGCAGATTTATCTCATCGACATACAGGATATTCCGGTTGGCATCAGCCAGAATCCCGGGCTCGAATGATTTGTTTCCTGTCTTTATAGCTGCTTCAATGTCCAATGTCCCAACAACTCTGTCTTCAGTAGCACTCACCGGAAGTTCGATTACTTTCATGGACTGGAGCTTTACCGGTGGTTCCACATCCTTATATTTTTCACTGCATTCATCACACCAATTGGATTTGTCATTAGGATCGTCATGATAGCGGCATCCGTCTATGCACTTTCTGGGAGGCAGAAGGTCCGCCAGAGCCCTGACTGCAGTAGATTTGGCAGTCCCCTTTTCTCCCTGGATCAGCACTCCTCCCAATCTTGGATTAATCACATTCAGTTCCAAAGCCAGCTTCATCATATCCTGTCCGATAATTGCGGTAAAAGGAAATACATCTCTTCTTTTCATATTGACTCCTATCAGTAAATGATTAAGTTCTATCTTTGTGACATTAAATTCTTGCATTAATCTTCGTCATCGTCATCGTCGTCTTCTTCAAGGGTTCCTTCGATAGATAAATATAACTTCTCCAATTCTTTCTTCATACTATCCTTGGCATTCCACATCTTGCGTTTTTCCGCCTCCAGAAGTGTTTCGGCTATATTTTTCAGTGCCCAGGGGTTCACCTTTTCCATCCATTTTTTCATTTCAGGATCCAGCGCGTACTTTTCGGCATATTGATCATACATCCAGTCATCTATTACATCACTGGTAGCATCCCACTGGAAGCTGATTGCCATCCTGTTGGCAAGATCGGATGCGCCTTTATAACCATGCTCCATTAAACCCTTGATGTATTTAGGATTCATGGACTCACTCCTGAAAATACGTTTGACTTCTTCGTTGACGGTACGGATTTTAACATTGCCTCTGTTCGTGCTGTCCCCCACATAGGATTCGGGTGAATTACCGGACAGACTTTTCACTGCAGCAATCATGCCTCCATGGAATGCATTATAATCATCTGAACTCATAATATTGCTGTCGGGATTCTCTTCGTTTTTTACAGTCAGATCTATGCGCGCCAGCTGCTTTTTGAAAAGCTCAGGTTCAAAACATCCGTCAGCTCCCTTTCCAAAAGCATGTCCGCCCCATCTGACATATACATCAGCAAGGTCTTTCGTGTTTTCCCATTCACGGGTATCAAGAATCACATTGACACCTGCGCCATAAGTCCCCGGGGCATTGCCAAATATTCTGTACGATGCAGTCCGCCATGCTTCAGTCTCCTCTTTGCCTTTAGCTTTAAGAACTTCTGCATCACTGCATATATGCTTTCTTACAAAATTTTCTTCATTTCCTTCGTCCTGTTCTGCAGCCATCATAACTGCCTGATCCAGCAATTTGGAAATTTGCGGAAGCGTGTCACGGAAAAGTCCGCTGATTCTTGCAGTAACATCTATTCTCGGTCTCTTCAGTTCATTAAGCGGTATAACCTCTAATCCTGTGACTTTTAAGCTGCCCTTCTGCCATACCGGCTTAATCCCCAGCAAGTACAGGAATTCGGCGATATCCTGGCCAAAGGTTCTCATATTTGGCCCTGACCATAAAACCATTCCTATATTTTCCGGGTAATGCCCTTTTTCAGCAATATATTTGGCGATAGTCCTGTCTCCCAGCTTTACGCCTAAATTCCATCCGGCTGGGGATGGAAGTGTCCTGGGATCAGCGCCATAGAAGTTTCTTCCTGAAGGGAGCAGTCCTGCGCCTCCTGTATTAGGTGAACCGGAAGGTCCTGGATTTATATATTGCCCGGATAATGCAGAAATCGTGTTTGTCATTTCATCCGAAGTCCTGTGGATTGACGGAATCAGCTCATGTATAACGAAATCCAGCAGTTTATTCGATTCCTGTTTCCATGCATCACTGCCTTGTGCTTCAGGAAGGTTCATAATTTGTTCAATACAGTCTTCTTGCTGCATGGATTCTATCGCGAAGGAAATGACTTTTCGCGTTTCCTCACGAATTTTCTCCATTAACTGGCTTTTCGTCATATGCAGAGGCTCATAAATTTCATCCGGATGCGTCTGAATATCATCCAGCGTCAGATTATATTTTTTGGCCCACAGTTCAAAAACAGACGGAATATCCCCATTAGACAGTCTTAATATCTGCAGTACGCAGTCAAGTAGCAGCTTTCCTTCCGGTGCTTTCCCCAGTATATGAAGTCCCACGTGGACTTCGCTGTCTTTCAGTTCCTCTATATATGCATGCAGATGAGCTGCATAGTCCTCAAATGGCTCACTTTCATCATAATGTACCTCTTCATCAAGCTTTGCAGCCACAGACAGTTTTCTTATATCTGCTTCAATGCCGCTTATATCCGAAGTTCCCCTCTTGAGCTGTGCATATTCATCCAATGTCTTTTCCAGTTCAGCCAGTTCATCATATGCCCCTGCCTCTGCGATAGGAGCCGGAAGATGCCCGATCAGGCATGCTGAGGACCGTCTTTTTGCGATAATCCCTTCACCTGTGATTGTCATCAGGTAAGGATATATATTAGGAAGATCATTCAGCGCAATATCAGGGTAACTTTCATCGTCCAGCCCTACACTCTTTCCCGAGAGCCATTCAAGATTCCCATGAGTTCCCAGATGGATTACCGCATCAGCCTTCCATACATCTCTAAGCCAGTGATAAAATGCCAGGTACTGATGCGTTGGAGGTATTTTCGGGTCATGATAAAGCTTGACTGCATCCATCCCGTACTGCCTGGACGGCTGGACGGTTATGAATACATTTCCGTTTTCAAATCCGGGAATCAGGAAATTTCCATCATCATCCAGCATGACATCCCCGGGTGCTTTCCCCCATGTATGTTCCATATCCTGCTGTACTGCGACAGGAAGCTCAGAGAAAAAGTCCTGGTAATTCTCGCCGGATAACTTCATGGATTCTTCATACTGCTTATCTGTCATCATAGCAATATCATTTGTTACATGTGAGTTCACTGATTTCAGAAGATCAGCACCCGAGTCAGGGATCTGCTGGATCCTATAGCCTTCGCTCTGCATCTTCTGCAGCAGAAGAACAGCACTCTCCATCGTATCCAGTCCGGAAGCGCTCCCGATATTTGCATTCCCTGCGGGGAAATTATGAAAAATCAAAGCAATTTTTTTATAGCTGTTCTTCATGCGGTGAAGATGTCCCCATTTGTATGCTTTCGATACGATTCTTGCTATACGTTCATGAATCGGACGATACTCTAGAAGACCATTTCCCTTGATTCTTCCTGCGACAGGCACACCGTGAATGACGCCGTCAAGCTCAGGAAGGGCAGCAGAAATCGATACTTCAACAGCATTCATGCCTTCCGGATCCGCTTTCCAGTCCTCTTCGGGAGTAAGAAGCGTATAAGCATCAATAATAGGAACATTCAGTTCTTTTAATGTACCAATATCAGTCTTGCCAGTCCCAGTCAGGGAAAATTTCATCGTCGTGACCAGCACATCAATGATCGGTTTCCCGTCCTTCATAAAAAACTTGCGAATGGCTTTGGACAAGGATTTCTCATTTTTAGAAGATCCCATCTGGCTGTTGGCAAAAACAGGAATTACGGCACAGCCCTGCTTCTCAGCGGCAGCCATGAAATCATCCTGATACTTTAAATCGCCGCCTATCCATTCATCTCTGTAAAACAGGAGGCCTATAATGACCTGCTGCGGCTTTACACGAATTTTCAGATAATCTTCTGCACTTTCCATAAAGCTTTCTTTGACAAATGGTGCATAAATCCCTGATTCCGGTGAGATTTCGGGAAGCGGCGGATCTGCTTTATGCTCATCATTGAAAGATTCCGCATAAAGCCACAGATTTTTATAATTTTCAGGCCCCCCGTACAAGCAGTAAAGTTTAAACCGTGCCAGCTTATCATCATCAATAAACCGGCTGTCCTGTACATCTCCATCGTTAGCATCAATAAAAAAAGGGACCTTATTGTCACATAAAAAATCCCTGCAATGATTCCATAAAGGTGTGTTCATAGCATTTTTCATCAAATGAACTATAACCAGATTTGAACCTTGCATAGCTGCAGCCAGAGAAGCATCCCATTCCGCTCCGTCTTCAATAAATAATGTGCGGCATTGGGCCGAAATCTGACCTTCCGCTTTAAGTTCATCACAAACTCTCTTCATTGACGAATATTTGCGATCATGGTTTGTTATATATACAACGCCATTACCCATTTTCATCCCTCGTTAATATTATATAAATATACTATTCTATATGATTTAGAAAGAATCAAATTTTTTTGATTTCTTCTTTTTTATTATACTATTCCAATGTTATTTTAAACATATTGAAATATTATTCTGCGTATTGTTAGATAAGATACGCCTAACTTATTTAATTAATTTATAATAACTGCTTTCAATTATATTTTTATGGATAACTGTCTTTTATGAAAGCCGAGTATTCCTGCAGCAAAAAAGCTGTGAAAAACGAGCGCTCGTTTTTCACAGCTTTTCTTATTTCAGATATTGAGAGGCAATTGCCAAAGCAGAAAGTGTCTTGGCATCCTGCATCAATCCCTTGTTCACATATTCCCGGACAGTTTCAATCGGAAGCTCAATGATATCAAGATATTCACCTTCATCGAGATGCTGATGCGTTTTAACAAGATCTCTTGCCAGGTAAAGATGTATGGCCTCATTACTGAAGCCAGGTGTCGTATATACCATTCCAAGCTTGATCAATGATCCCTGATATCCTATTTCTTCCTCCATTTCACGGGAAGCGCAGTCCTCCGGGGTTTCGCCGGGATCCATTTTGCCTGCCGGAATTTCCAGAAGCGCCTGCTGCACCGGATAGCGGTATTGTTTAACAAAAATGATTCCGCCATTTTGCGTCACAGGAACAATGGCAGATGCGCCTGAGTGGAGGACGACCTCCCGGATTTTCTTCTTCCCGGCTAAATCGATTTGATCCACGCATACATGGATGATATGTCCATCATAAATCTCTTTACGTGAGAGCTGTTTTTCTATTTCCACACTCATAAGATTTCCTCCCCTATAAAAAATCAGGGTTATAGGACAAAACGTGTTGGTAAAAATTTATATTATGCTTGTATTAAGGGCAGAATACGGGGCATACTGAAATACGCCCGAGCTGCACTGTAATCCATCTCATCACAATTAGCTGGAAGCGTAAAAGCGCCCATATTCTCAGCACTTCCAGATTTGTGTTCAAATGCGCACTTTTCCGCATCAGCAGCAGATAAAGACACAATAAGGGCATCTATTTTTCATAACGATAATCTTTCCAGAAGATTATTCACACTGAAAAGATAAAATCCCATTTTAGCCTGTATTTATCAGGGGTTTGAGGCTTTTTACCAACACGTTTTGTCCACCCTTTAAGAATTACTGAAAATCTTAAAATGCCGATGGAGCCCGATAAACGCGGGGCTCATCGACTATAAAAACAACACGAAATGTCCTATAAGCCAAAAATCAATGGTGGTATAAAATACCACCATTGACCGGCTTTCTTTTAAGTTCCAGTGCTTCCTACTCCACCAGTTCTTGTTCCATCCGCGCTGTCATTATCTGCTTTATAATATTTTGCAAATATTCCCTGCGCAATACGATCGCCCTTATTGACGGTAAACGCACTATCCGTCGTATTATATACGGCAATCATAATATGTCCTTCATTGTCAGGATTATTATAATAATCAGCGTCTATGATTCCTGTGCTGTTGATAAGAACAATTCCGTGCTTGATTGCCAGGCTTGATCTGATATAGACAGCAAGATATTCATCCTCCTGCATATATGCCTTCAGGCCGGTAGATAAAACGGTGGTTTTATGCGGGGCAAGGATTACGTCCTCGGCACTTTCCAAGTCATACCCGGAAGATTTGCTTGTTTTTCTTTCAGGGAGGTGGATTCCCTTCATTTCCCAAGCTTTTACAACTTCAAATCCGCGGATACGGCTCATTGTTTTTTCTCCAGAAGGAGTGCTTTTCTGGAAAGGTTAATGCGTCCCTTGTCATCAATTTCAGTTACCTTAACCATAATTTCATCGCCTTCTTTAACGACGTCTTCCGGCTTCTCTACACGATGCAGTGCGAGCTGGGAAACATGAACCAGGCCTTCTTTGCCCGGAAGGATTTCAACAAATGCGCCAAATTTCATCAGCTTTGTTACTTTGCCCAGGTATGTTTCTCCCACCTGGACTTCCTTGGTCAGGGATTCAACAATCTTTCTGGCCTTGTTGGCAGCGCCTTCATCCGGAGAAGCGATGTAAATTCTTCCATCTTCTTCAACATCCATCTTGACACCGGTTTCAGCGATGATCTTGTTGATCGTCTTTCCGCCGCTTCCGATAACATCACGAATCTTTTCAACCGGGATTGTGATAGTAATAATTTTTGGAGCATATGCAGAAAGATGTTCTGCCAGCTTATCAATGCATTCAGCAATCTTGCCAAGGATAAACAGACGTCCTTCATGAGCCTGCTTCAATGCTGCCAGAAGAATATCGCGGGACAGGCCATGTACCTTGATGTCCATCTGAATAGCTGTAATGCCCTTTGCTGTTCCTGCTACCTTGAAGTCCATATCGCCAAGAGCATCTTCCATGCCCTGGATATCGGAAAGGATGCTAAAGTTGCCGCCATCTTCAATCAGGCCCATAGCAATGCCTGCAACCGGAGCTTTCAGCGGTACGCCTGCATTAAGCAGGGACATGGTGCTTCCGCAGACGGAAGCCTGGGAAGATGATCCGTTGGATTCAAGAATTTCAGAAACGACACGGATTGCATATGGGAATTCATCTACAGATGGAATAACCGGAAGCAGAGCTCTTTCAGCAAGAGCGCCATGACCGATTTCACGACGGCCAGGACCGCGGGAGCCCTTTGTCTCGCCTACGCTGTAAGACGGGAAGTTGTACTGATGAATATATCTCTTTTCTGTAACAGGTGTCAGATCATCAATGGTCTGTGTTTCAGACATAGGAGCCAGTGTGGTAATGGACAGAGCCTGTGTCTGGCCGCGGGTAAAGAGTGCGGAGCCATGGACACGTGGAAGGAGTCCTACTTCACAGGTAATATGACGGATTTCATCCAGCTTTCTTCCATCCGGGCGGATATGTTCGTTGGAGATCATCTTGCGGACGATTTTCTTTGTCAAATGATCGAGACTTTCTGCAACGTCTGCGCCATTGTCCGGATAAATTTCAGCAAAGTGTTCCTTTGCATCTTTCTTGACAGCATCGATATTGCCATCACGTCTCAATTTATCTGCATCAAAAACAGCCTTTTTGAGAGCATCAGTTGCATAAGCTTCTACTGCTTCTTCAATTTCTGCCGGGATATCAGCAAATACAAGAGTACGTTTCGGTTTGCCGACTTCAGCAATAATCTGCTTCTGGAAGCGGCAAAGTTCCTTTATGCTTTCATGGCCAAACATAATAGCATCCAGAACTTCTTCTTCCGGAGCTTCTTTAGCGCCGCCTTCAACCATCATGATAGCTTCTTCGGAACCGGCAACAGTTACATTCATAGTAGATGCTTCCATCTGTTCCTGAGTCGGGTTGATGACGTATTCACCGTTGACTTTGCCTACTCTGACACCTGCAATAGGTCCATCCCACGGAATATCAGAAATGCCTAGGGAAACGGATGCGCCAAGCATACCGCAAAGTTCCGGCGCATTATCATAATCAACAGAGAGTACAGTCGCAACTACATGCACATCATTGCGGCATCTTTTATCAAAAAGCGGACGAATAGGGCGGTCGATCAGGCGTGCGTTCAAAATCGCAGAATTTCCTGGTCTTCCTTCTCTGCGCAGGAATCCTCCCGGCATTTTACCTACAGCATACATCTTTTCTTCATAGTCTACAGTCAGAGGGAAGAAATCTGTTCCTTCACGCGCTTCTTTGCTTCCTGTAGAAGTTACGAGTACGACTGTATCACCATAGCGAATTAACGCAGCTCCATTTGCTTGTTTTGCCATTTTACCAGTTTCAACGACTAACTGTCGGCCGGCAAGTTCCATTTGAAATGTCTTAAACATCCCTATTCCTCCTGTTATACAAATAATTTTATGTACTCCTTATTATATAATAAAATCTAAAATTTTAACAAGTCTGCTGAAACAGTTTTAAGACAGCATAATGATTAATCTTTTAGAAGTTGTATGAAAAAATTTTACACATATAGAAAAATCCCTTCTGCTGGATACAGCAGGAGGGATTTTTTCATTTCTTATTTCAGACGTAATCCGAGTTTCTGTCCAAGAGTTCTGTAACGTTCAATGTCCTTGCGGCGGAGGTAGTCAAGCATGTTTCTACGCTGGCCAACCATTTTCAGCAGTCCGCGGCGGGAATGATGGTCTTTCTTGTGCATCTTCAGATGTTCGGTCAGAAGAGCGATTCTCTTGGAGAGAATTGCGATCTGTACTTCCGGAGATCCGGTGTCGCCTTCATGAACAGCATACTGTTCGATAATTTCTTTCTTTACTTCGTTTGTAAGCATAATAGCCTCCTAAAAAATATAAATTGCTGTATCTAAGTCATCGCCGGAGATGCGAAAAACCGGGATACAGTTCACACGCTAGTTATTATACCTGCCATGCGTGAATTTTGCAAGAGAATAAGCAAATGAATTGATGATTCATCAGCCTAAAACGATACGATCGCTTACAGCATCTGCCGTTTCCTCAAATTTCTTGAGAAGATCATCAATGGTCAGATTCTTCTTCTCATCTTCTGAATAATCAGCAATGATCCTGCCATTATTCATCATGATAAGCCTGTTGCCATACTTCAGGGCATCTTTCATATTATGAGTGATCATCAAGGTCGTTAAGTGCTGTTCATGCACGATTTCATCCGTAATTTTCAAAACCTTTGCTGCTGTTTTCGGATCAAGCGCGGCAGTTGGTTCATCAAGAAGCAGTACTTCCGGCCTTTTAATCGTGGCCATAAGAAGTGTCAGCGCCTGTCTTTGCCCGCCTGAAAGCAATCCGATGCGCGTAGAGAGACGATCTTCAAGTCCCAGATCAAGCCTGGATACCATTGCTTTGTACTTGTCATGATCGCCAGCAGAGAATGCCCAGCGCAGACGGCGGCTTTCCCCTCTTCTGGATGCCAGCAGAAGATTTTCCTCCACCTGCATTCCTGCCGCAGTTCCTTTAAGCGGATCCTGGAATACGCGGCCTATAAACTTGGCTCTCTTATATTCACTCATTTTAGTGACATCTTTTCCGTTGATTTCAATAGTTCCTGAATCCGGAAGATACGCGCCTGCGATAGAGTTCAGGAGCGTGCTCTTGCCGGCTCCGTTGCCTCCAATAACAGTACAAAAATCCCCGTCATTGAGTGTCAGAGAAAGATCGTTCAAAGCTTTCTTTTCGTTGATGGTTCCTTTAAAAAAGGTCTTGCTGATATGAGAAACGTTTAACATCTGTTCAGCCTGCCTTCCCCATATTCACTTTATCTTTGATCATCGGTGCTGCAAGTGCCAGCATGACAATAATCGCAGTAAACAGTTTCAAATCATTTGGTGGCATTCCGAGATAAAGTACACCTGCAATGACCACTCTGTAAAGAATGGACCCCAGAACGACAGCAGCAAGCGAAGCGGAGAAGCTGTCAGCGCCTAAAATAACTTCGCCGATGATGACGGAAGCAAGGCCGATAACGATTGTGCCAATCCCCATCCCGACATCAGCGAACCCATTATTCTGTGCAACAACCGCACCGCAGAGTCCGATGAGCGCGTTGCTGATGAATAATCCGATAATTGTCATCGTGTCTGTATTGACACCCTGTGCACGAACCATCTGCGGATTAAAGCCCGTAGCACGAATGCACATGCCAAGTTCTGTTCCGAAGAACCAGTAAATGAAACCGATAATCACAGCCATCATAATAAGCGGAACGACAAAACCAGCTGCAGACATGCTGATGTGAAGCATTTCAGATGTTGTTGAGAATACCGTATCGGCACGGAGCAGCGAAATATTCGCTTTCCCCATCACGTGAAGATTGATGGAATATAAAGCGATCATTGTCAGGATCCCGGCCAGAATAGCAGGAATCTTAAGCTTCGTGTAAAGAACGCCGGTAACAACCCCTGCGATGAGCCCGCCCAATGCACCTGCGGCCAGTCCGGCCCAGGGTGAAACACCTGCTGCAATCATTGAAGCCGCAATGGCTCCGCCCAAAGGGAAACTGCCTTCGCAAGTCATATCAGGCACATCAAGCACCCTGAAGGAAAGAAATACACCGATTGCCAGAATTGACCACATGAGCCCTTGTGCCACTGTGGATATTGCTAAATCTACCATAGATACAATCTCCCTCCTTTAATCAAGCGAATTGCCTGTCAATCAATAAAGGCGGCAAGCGCTGTTCTACCGCTGCCGCCTGTTAACTACCTGTAAAATGCGAGGACAGCAGTCTCCGGATTTAAATCAAGGTCTTGCTGGCTGGTTATCATACAAGTACAGTTTTCTTGCCCGCTGCCATACGTCACTGGGCAGCTTGATATGAAGCAGGTCCGCCTGTTTCATATTGATAACCATATCAGGATCGATTTGACGGGTAATCGGAATGTTCTCCGGCAGGAAATTCCCGCTTAAGAGTCTGGCAGCAATTCTGCCCCCGCTAAATCCCATACGGTAATAGGACGGTGAAACCGATATCAGAGCACCTTTCTTCACCATCTCCATCTGTTCACCGATAATAGGAATTCCCGCGGGTGTCAAAATCTTTACCACTGCATCAAAATTCTTGAGTACGGCGGGATCCTCCGGAATATAAACAGCATTCACATTGCCCAAAAATTTACGGATCTGGATATCCGATCTCTGGTCCGGATTAAAAGCAACCTCGAAAAGACTGATATTTTTCTGTTCTGAAACTGCTCTCAAAATCTTAAGCTGGAGCACTGAATCCTCATCTGTGGGATCGTACAGGATTCCAAGCTTATTCACAGGGAAACACTGCGCAGCCGTTCTTATCTGCGTCAGTACCTGCGGAGTATCCGAGATGCCTGTAAAGTTTTCGTGGGATTTGAAAACCTCGTCACTTTTGAAAAGATATACTCCAACACCTACGACCGGTATGTTTTTGGTCACTTTGGCAAGAGCCTTGGCCGAATCCGTACCGACAGCTATAATAAGATCTTTTTTATTCGAGGAAAATTTCTTGGCGCCCCGTTCAAGCTTCTTGTCATCCCCATTGGCATTGATCACTTCGATATGAAGTCTTTCTCCATTCGCGTAACCGCTGGATTCCAATCCTGCTAAAGCCCCGGCTACCATTTTATCCTGTTCAGGCAGGCTTTCGGATTGCAGAACACCAATACTGTATACGTTTTTCTGCGGTATAGGTTTTGTGCTTTCCTCCGGAGATTTCTGCTTATTGCCAAAAAAGAGAATTAAGGCTATTGCTATATTGCAGACTGCAAAAACAAGCATAAGCCACCAGAGCTTTTTAAGTTTCGAGGCCACTTCCTGAATCCCTTCTTAAATCATACCATTTCAGCCCTGTCAAGAACCGATTGAGGAATCTTGATTCCGAGCGTGTCCATTTCATTCTTATTGATATATAACTTAGATTTGTCAGCACCTTCAACAGGGAAGTCTTTTACTGTCTTGTTTCCCTTGAGGATCTCGGCTGCCATTTCACCGGCACGGTGCCCGATGTCGTAGAAGCTGATTGATTCAGAAGCCAGAACACCAGATTTTACATGTCCCTGCTCAGCGCCGTATACCGGAATCTTTTCCTTATTGGCAACTGCCATGAGTGTCGGAATAGAAGAAGCAATAATATTATCCGTTGGCACGAAAATTGCATCTACTTTTCCACCCAGGAAGCCTTCGGCAACCTGCTGTACATCATTGACACTGTTTACGGTCAGTTCAATGACATCGATGCCTAATGGCTTGCAGGCATCTTTAAGTTTCTGGGCCTGAATCACTGAATTGATTTCACTTGAATTATAGATGATTCCTAATTTCTTGATATTAGGCTGAATTTCCTTGATCAAAGCAACCTGCTTATCGAGCGGTCCCCTGTCATGAGTACCGGTCACATTGCTGTCAGGCTGTTTTTCAGACTTCATCAGTTTTGCATTTTCAAAATCTGCAATTGCGGTGCAAATGATCGGAATTTTATTTGTTGCATTGGCCATAGCCTGTGCTGCAGGCGTTGAAATGGCCGCAATAAGCTTGTAGTCGCCAGATACGAATCTGTTAGCAATAGATCTGAGGTTCGACTGATCTCCCTGCGCATTCTGCTGGTCTATTTCGATTTTGTCCTTCAGGCCGCTTTCATTTAATGCATCGACAAAGCCCTTGTTGGATTCATCCAGTGCAGGATGCTGCACGATCTGTACAACGCCAACCTTCATTTTACCGCTGTTTCCGGAGCTCCCGGAGTTGTTTCCACAACCTGCGATTACACCTGCTGCCATTAATCCGCAAATCCCGACAGCTAAGATTTTCTTCCAATTTTTCCCTACCATTCTACTATTCCTCCATTCTTAAATCTAAAACAAATCAAATTTCCACAATCAATAAGAACAATTATGGAACCGATATGCTGTTTTAGTGATGACTTTCGATAATTATAGCATATAAAGGCATTTTTCACCATGTAATATACAAAATAACACAATAAAAAACGCCTCTACAGGAGAGACGTCTTCTTATTAACCTTCTACAGTTTTTGTAATGACTTGTTTGCCTTTATAGAAACCGCATACCGGGCATACATGATGAGGTTTTTTCATTGCGTGGCACTGTGGGCATTCCACAAGACCCGGAACAGTCAGCTTCCAATTAGCACGTCTTTTATCACGACGGGATCTAGAACTTTTTGTCTTCGGAACCGGCATTTCTAGCACCTCCTTACCTATCGGCCGTTATGCCGTTTTATTCGTCTTCGCTGCACTTCAATTACGATTTCGGTGCACTGCTCTAATCAACTTAGAGTAAATTATCAACTTCATCATTATACGAAGAGTTATGCCATTTGTCAAGGATAACATTCATTCTATACGGTATTTTCCATGACATATTGCTGAACACTGAGGGAGCGTCCTGAAAAGAAATCTTCATACAAAGAATTCCGTTGTAATGCTGTGTATCAGTATACCATATCAATGAAAAGCATAACAATCCTTTTGCTTAGGCAGGCAGAAATTCCTTATGGCTGATTTGCCCCGGAAGGATCTGCATGTATCCCCGCAATCACCATCTGCTTCTCGTCTTTTCTCAAGCGGAAAAAGCGGTACAAATTGGCCGCGGCTTTCTTATTCATTCCCGGAACGCTTGCCAGTTCTTCTTCTGTCGCCTTTTTCATTTCATCCAGGGAACGAAAAGCATGCCAGAGGGCATTCCTTCGTGTCGGCCCGATTCCCTCCACATGATCAAGGATAGACTCTGTATTGCGTTTATTCGTCCAGCTTCTATGATACGTAATTACGAAGCGGTGCGCTTCATCGCGGATGAACTGAAGAAGCTGCAGCGCAGGCTCGTGATGATCAAGCACAACAGGAACATCACTGCCTTCCACATAGATTTCCTCTATTCTTTTAGCAAGCCCGATGACCGGCGCGTTGCAGCCCGCATTTCTGATTACAGGAAGGGCCGCATGCAGCTGCCCAAGCCCGCCATCAAGAACAATGAGATCTGGTTCAGGCCAGTCTTTTCTATTTCCATATCTTCGCTGCATCACTTCCGCCATGGATTTGAAATCATCTGCATGTCCCTGCGTGGTTACCAGTTTGAATTTGCGATACTCGCTTTTTGCGGGACGTCCATGCTCGAAAACAGCCATTGAGCCGGTCGTTTCGGCCCCCTGATTATGAGATATATCAAAGCATTCCATTCGCTCGGGAAGACGGGGCAGGTTCAGTAGTTCCTTCAGCTTCTTAACAGCGCCCTGTTCTCTGGCATCCTGATATTCCCACTGCAGTTTCTTATCAGAAAGATATTTTTTGGCATTTGCCATAGCCATGTCTTTCAGCTTTCTTTTGAAGCCTCTTTCAGGAACAATCATCTTCACTTCCGTTCCTTTGATCTGCTTCAGCCATTCCAGCAGAAGCTCAGAGTCCTTAGGCAGCATGGGAAGAATGATTTCCTTCGGAACGGACATCGGATTCCCGGCATAGAAATCCTTGATAAAGACTGTAATAATGTCCTGATCCTGCTCATCAGCGCTTTCCGGAATACTGAAATTTTCTTTTCCAACCATTCTGCCATAGCGGATGTAAAAGACTTCAAGGCCGGTATGGCTTCCATCTCTTGCCATTCCGACAACGTCAAAGTCTCCTTCGTTGGAGATGATGTTCTGTCTCTGCTGAACGCTCTGAATCGCCCTGATCTGATTCCTGAATTCTGCAGCCTTCTCATATTCCAGTGCTTCTGATGCCTGCTCCATCTTCTGCTGCAATTCCTTTACCAGTTCTGTGCTCTTGCCTTCAAACAGGTCACAGATGGTCTTTACGTACCGCTGATACTCTTCCTTCGTGCAGTAATTGAAGCACGGAGCACAGCAAAGATGCAGGTGGTACTGAAGGCAGGGTCGCGGCACTTTCATGGAACGGCATGTACGGATAGGATAGTATCTCCGCAAAACACTCAGCGTCTTGCGAAGGCTGCCTACATCCGTAAACGGGCCGTAATATTTAGCATGATCGTCTCTTCGTATATTCCTTGTTACGAAGATGCGCGGCCATTCATCCCCCGTCGTGATTTTGACATATGGATATGACTTGTCATCTCTCAAGGAAATATTATATTTAGGGTGCATTTCCTTGATCAGATTGCATTCCAGGATCAGTGCTTCCATCTCAGATCCAGTCATGGTGATATCTAGATCATCAGCATGCCGTATCATCGCTGCAACTTTAGGCGAACGATTCTTGTCCTCTCTGACATAGGAACGAACCCTGTTTTTTAAGTTCTTTGCTTTCCCGACATAGATGATACGGCCGTCCTTATCTTTCCATCTATATACACCGGGCGAGTCAGGAAGTGCTTCGACTTTAGCCCGGATTTTATCATTGACTTCTATCATCCTTATGCCTCTTCATTATTTCTATAGTCCGGTCGATGACAGGCTTCAAATATTGGCCGGTATAAGATCTGGAAACCTGACAGATTTCCTCAGGAGTTCCTTCTGCAACGACTTCACCGCCTTTATCGCCGCCCTCTGGACCGAGATCGATAATGTAGTCAGCTACTTTTGCCACATCGAGATTATGTTCGATAATGACAACTGTATTCCCCTGATCGACCAGCTTCTGCAGTACGATAAGCAGTTTGCGTATATCTTCACTATGAAGTCCTGTAGTCGGCTCATCGAGGATGTAAAGGGTATCACCCGTTCCTCTTCTCATCAGTTCCGTAGCCAGCTTTACACGCTGCGCCTCGCCGCCGGACATCGTGGTAGCCGGCTGTCCCAGACGGATATAACCCAGCCCGACTTCCTGCAGTGTTAAGAGCTTGCGAAGGATCTTATCATGATTCTCGAAGAACGGAATGGCTTCATCAACAGTCATATTCAGTACGTCTGAGATATTTTTCCCTTTATACCGCACTTCAAGAGTTTCTCTGTTATACCTTGCCCCATGACAGACTTCGCAGGGAACATAGACATCCGAGAGGAACTGCATCTCAATTTTGATGATGCCGTCGCCATGACAAGCTTCGCAGCGTCCGCCCTTTATATTGAAGCTGAATCTTCCAGGCTTATACCCTCTCATCTTGGCTTCTGAAGTCTGGCTGAAGAGCTCCCTGATATCCGTAAAGATTCCCGTATAAGTTGCCGGGTTCGACCGGGGTGTGCGCCCGATCGGCTGCTGATCTATATCAATGACTTTATCAATGTATTCGGTTCCTTCCATGCTCTTGTAGGAGCCGGTTCCATATGATGTATGGTTTTTGATATTTGACAGTCCCTGGTAGAGAATCTCATTGATCAGGGTACTCTTGCCCGATCCCGATTCGCCTGTGACAACCGTCATCTCTCCAAGCGGGATTTTTACATCTATATTTTTCAGGTTGTGTTCTGTTGCCCCGCGGATTGTCAGGTAGAGCCCGTTTCCCTTCCTCCTGCTTTCAGGAAGCGGTATATATTTTTCACCTCTCAGATAAGCCCCGGTTATGGAACCAGGTGTATTTTTTACATCTTCAGGCGTGCCTTCAGCAACAATATATCCGCCTTTTTCACCTGCACCAGGACCGATATCAACGACCCAGTCTGCCGTACGGATCGTATCCTCATCATGCTCTACCACGATCAGGGTATTTCCCAGGTCTCGCATTCCCTTAAGAGTGGCAAGGAGACGGTCGTTATCCCTTTGATGGAGTCCGATGGACGGCTCATCCAATATATACAGGACTCCCACAAGCCCGGACCCTATCTGTGTAGCAAGACGGATGCGCTGCGCTTCCCCGCCGGAAAGTGTCATCGCATTTCTTGAGAGCGTAAGATATTCCAGACCGACATTGGACAAGAAGCTTAAACGGCTTTTTACTTCCCTGAGAATCTGGTCTGCAATGACCTTCTCCTTTTCCGTCAAATCGAGATTTTCGAGGAAAGGAATCAAATCAGCAACCGGCATAGCGGACAGTTCAGCAATATTCTTATTTCCGACATGGAACGCAAGGCTTTCGGGCCTGAGACGTGCGCCATGGCAGACAGGACACGGTTTTTCGATGAGATAGTTGGACAGAGTTTCCTTCATCTTTTCCGTCCATGCTTCCTCATAGCGCCGTTTCGTCATGGGGACAATTCCTTCAAATGTCCGCTGATACGTCTTCGTTTCGCCATCCTGATTCGTGTATTGGAACGTCAGGAGCTCTGTACCGCCGAATTCGAATTCCATCTGCGCTTCTTCCGGCAGATCATCGAAGCAGTTGTCCATTCCCAAACTATACGATTTAAGGAACGCATCCAGCTGTTTATAGAGCCAGCTTTCCTTGTTGTATGGAAATGGCTTGATGGCCCCCAGACGGAATGACAGGCCGTGTTCCGGAAGAATACGGCTGAAATCAGCTTCCAGGGAAGCTCCGAGCCCCGTGCATGCAGGACATGCACCAAGAGGATTGTTGAATGAGAAAATCCTGGGCTCAGGCTTAGGCAGTGAAATCCCGCATTCCGGGCATGCAAAATGCGTACTGAAAATGTGGTCTTTGCCGCCAATCACTCCCGCAACCATCATTCCGTCTCCCAGCTTAAGAGCTGCTTCAACAGAATCAGTCAGGCGCTGTGTAATTCCCTCTTTGATGATGATCCTGTCTACTACCACTTCAATGGTATGTTTCTTGTTCTTCTCCAGATCAATGTCATCATTCAGGACAGCGACTTCTCCATCGATCCGTACCCTGACATACCCTTCTTTCCTGAGCTCTTCCAGCAGCTTTTTATGTGTCCCCTTTTTCCCGACAGCTACCGGCCCTAATATAAGAAGTTTTGTGCAGTACCCCAGTGCTTCCAGTGCATCCACGATCTGGTCGATGGTCTGGCGCTGTATCGGTTTTCCGCAATTCGGACAAAAAGCTCTGCTGGCATGCGCATACAGCATACGCAGGTAATCATGAATCTCAGTAACCGTGCCTACGGTGGATCTTGGATTATGGCTCGTTGATTTCTGATCGATGGATATGGCAGGAGACAGGCCGGAAATCTTATCAATATCCGGCTTATTCATCTGCCCCAGGAACTGACGGGCGTAAGCAGAGAGAGATTCTACATATTTTCTCTGTCCTTCTGCATAAATCGTATCAAAAGCGAGTGAAGACTTCCCGGATCCGGAAAGTCCGGTAAATACAATCAATTGGTTTCTGGGGAGTGTCAGATTGATATTCTTCAGGTTATTCTGACGTGCCCCTTGTATAACAATTCCTTTTTCCATACATTCTCCTCATAACATGACAAGATTTTCCAGTGCGCCAAGCCGCAGATGCGTATCAAACTGTCATCAGGCTAGATTCTCTTTTTCATAGGCCTGTTGATACGTTTCTTGGCTGATTCCTGCCTTTTCAATGCGGCATCTGCCCTTGAACCATATCTATTCGTCCATTCCTGACGAAGCTTGCTTAAACGGTCACGAAGCATGGCTGCCTCTTCGAACTCCAGTGACTTGGCAGCTTTTTTCATGTTTTTCTCAGTTTCCTTCATCTGGGCATATAACTCTTCATCTGTCGTCTTTTCTGTCTTAGTACTTTCGCTGCCATAATCAGACGGCTTTTCTTCGACTTTCGTCAAATCTATCAGGTCCTTGACCCTTTTCTGTACCGTATGCGGCGTAATATGATGCTCCTTATTATACGCATCCTGTATCTGCCTTCTCCTGTTGGTTTCATCGATGGCATACTTCATCGACTTGGTAATTCTGTCTGCATACATGATGACATGCCCGTGTTCGTTTCGGGCAGCGCGTCCGATGACCTGGATCATTGAGGTCTCTGAACGAAGGAATCCTTCCTTGTCAGCATCCAAAATGGCAACGAGCGATACTTCAGGCATATCAAGGCCCTCGCGGAGAAGATTGATGCCGACAAGCACATCAAACACACCGGCACGAAGATTTCTGATGATCTCGGCTCTTTCAATTGTGGCGACATCAGAATGGAGGTACCTGACTTTTACGCCTGCTTCTGTCAGAAAATCCGTCAGGTCCTCTGCCATCTTTTTAGTCAATGTAGTGATCAGGACTCTTTCGTGGACTTCTTCCCTCTTGTGTATTTCCCCAAGGAGGTCATCTATCTGTCCCTCTATAGGCCGCACTTCGATGCTCGGATCCAAAAGTCCGGTCGGCCTTATGATCTGCTCCGCCAGATTTGTCTGAACCCCCATTTCATAAGGACCGGGTGTTGCCGATACATAAATAATCTGATTGATTCTTTCTGTGAATTCATCAAAAGTAAGCGGTCGGTTATCCAGTGCACTTGGAAGGCGGAAGCCATAGTCCACCAAGGTCTTTTTGCGTGACTGGTCGCCATTATACATAGCGCGCAGCTGAGGCACGGTTACGTGGGATTCATCAATCATAATCAGAAAATCTTTCGGAAAATAATCAAGCAGCGTAAATGGCGGTTCCCCGGGTTTCCTGTTGGACATATGCCTGGAGTAATTTTCTATTCCGGAACAATAGCCGACTTCCTGCATCATTTCCAAGTCATAATTTGTCCTCTGCTCGAGGCGCTGTGCTTCCAAGAGCTTATCCTGCGATCTTAATTCCTTCAGCCTTTGATCCAGCTCAGCTTCAATGGAAGTAATTGCCTTCCTGAGCTTGTCCGAGCTTGTTACATAGTGCGACGCAGGGAATATGCCTATATGGTTTCTCTCTGCCACTGTTTCGCCTGTCAGTACGTCAAATTCGGTTAACGAATCGATTTCATCACCGAACATCTCAATACGGACAGCTATATTGTTTTCAGATGCGGGAAATACATCAATCGTATCCCCTCTCACCCTGAACGTATCGCGCGTAAAATTCATATCATTGCGCATATACTGCATATTCACTAATTTTTCGATAATCTTATCGCGCTCTATTTCTTCACCCGGACGGAGCGACAATCCCATCGTGCTGTAGTCTTCCGGATCGCCGAGACCGTAGATGCAGGAGACAGATGCCACGATAATGACATCCCTTCTCTCAAAAAGCGCCATAGTCGCAGAATGGCGCAAACGGTCGATTTCCTCGTTTCGCGACGAATCCTTTTCAATATAGGTATCCTTCTGTGGCACATAGGATTCCGGCTGATAATAATCGTAATAGGATACGAAATAATAAACAGCATTATCTGGGAAGAAATCCTTGAACTCGCTGGCCGTCTGTGCCGCAAGTGTCTTATTAGGAGAAATAATCAATGTTGGCCGCTGCACTTCCTCAATGACCTTGGCCATAGTAAAAGTCTTGCCTGTGCCTGTTGCACCAAGCAGTACCTGAGCCCACTGCCCTTCATTCAGTCCATTGACCAGTGACTTCACTGCCTTTGGCTGATCTCCTGTCGGCTGAAAGGGTGCTTTCAGCTTGAATGGAATCATCGGCTCGATATATTCTCGTTCTATTCTTGATCTATCCATAAATTTCCTCGTATCCAGTTCAATAATCGAATATTCTCTATTTCTATATTATATCACGTAAAAGAATATTTGTTTTGTACATGGAAAAGCTCTTTGCCATATCAATATCTTATGCAAATATGACTTATGGATAAAACCGGTTCAATAAGCTCTCCATGCAGCTTATTAAACCGGTTTTATCACATCATGCTATTGATCCTTCGACAGGACGTTATTTGTTCATCATATCATAGAGAATCCTGACAACATCACTTTCACTGTCGGGGAGCGATTCGCCGCAGGCTTTAGACATGCGGAGTCTCAAATCAGGATTGGTAAGAATATGTTTAACCGTAGACGGCAGTTCATCCCTCTTGACCCATTCAGCGCATCCCTGATTCTTCATATGCATGGCATTGGCCCGTTCCTGTCCGGGAAGTGTGTTTACCAGAACCATCGGAAGATGCATAACCAATGCTTCCGTGCAGGTGAGTGCTCCAGGCTTCGTAACCAGAAGCTCGCTTCTTGCCATAATTTCAGCAACCTTGTTGGTATAGCTGTGGAGCTCTACCGGATGATGAAGCTTTTCAGAAAGCATGGCAACTTTTTCATATAAGTTAATATTTTTCCCTGTGATGACGATAAACTTTGAAATTTCCTTCACTTCATCCAGGCGGGTTATATTATCGATGACATTTCCAAGCCCGAGGCCGCCGCCCATAACAAGAACCGTGCCCTTTTCGAAAGGCTTTCCCTCTGCAGCTTTTTCATAGAAAGCCCTGCGTACAGGAATCCCTGTCACATGAATGATTTCAGGCGGAATATGGTAGCTTTCCAAAAGAGTTTTCAAATCCGGGGTTGCGACGCAATAACCATCCAGGTAATGGTCTACCCAAAGCTGATGAATATCAAAATCCGTGATTACTCCAAGCATGGGAAACGAAATATCCTGATCCTGTTTCAGAAGATCAGCCGCACCGGCAGGAAACGGGTGTGTGAAAATCATGGCATCCGGTTTTAAAGTTTCTATCAAACTCTTCATCCTGCGCTTGAAGGTAAGCGAAAGCATTTTCTGCGAGAGCTGCCCAAACTTGCTGCTCTGGGAATCACTGTACAGATGATCATATAATTCGGGAAATACATCGATCATTTTCAGATATGTATCCTTGATGATATGGTCAATAGAGAACATATTGCTCGAAACAAAATCCAGAACACTGACAGAGTCTTCCGGATGGAGTCGTTTAACAGCCTCTGCTATGGCCCGGGCCGCCTGGCTGTGTCCGGTTCCTATACTTGCTGTTAAAATAAAAAGCTTTCGCCCTTGATTCGCCATTATACTTCCCCTTTTCATTCGTCTTGTTCAAATTATAACATAGTCAGGAAGTATGATAAATTAAAAAACCACCTCAATTCTGAGGTGGCCCTTTAATTCATTCTTATTTCTTTGCTTTCTTTGCTTTTACTACGTTTACTTTTTCTTTCAGCTGTTTGGATACGCGGAAAGCCGGAGCTTTGGATGCAGGAATCTTGATTTCCTTCTGAGTGGAAGGATTGTGACCAACACGTGCACCACGTTCACGAACTTCGAAAGTACCAAAACCGATGAGCTGAACCTTATCTCCCTGAACAAGAGCGTCAGAGATGACATCAATAACGGCTTTGACTGCCTTTTCCGCATCTTTCTTAGTCATTTCTGCTTCTTCGGCAACTGCTGCGATGAGTTCTGTTTTGTTCATAACTAAACATCCTCCTTTAATAATTGGCGAAATCCTCGCCCTTAGTTCTTTCGGACAAAAGTAATCAACTATTTCCGTTGAATTTTTTCCAGGATTTCTGAGCATCCTCAGGAGTCATGTCAGCAAGGGTTTTGCCGGATTTCTGAAGATCCGACTCAAATGATCTCAACCGATCCATAAAATTCACAGTATAACTGTGTAATGCCAGCTCCGGATCGATCCCTCTTTCGCAAAGTACACGGTCTAAAGCGAAAAGAAAAGCACCCGCGCTGAATTCTCCGGTTCGTTGGTCTTCTGCGTCAAGAATATCGCAGATTTTCCTTCGTACATCCTCTGGGAAACTTTCTGAAAAGAACACTTCTTCCAGTCCGTTGGAACTAACTTTCTTTTGAATTATACACGCTAGAAGCAGACTTGGCAAGCTCCTAGGCACTCCGGATAACAGATATTGCCTGTTTTTTTCAATTCTCTTACGTTTTTCCCATGTTTCAAAAGCCTGATCGAGCTCTTCAGAGGATGAATTTCCGAAAACGAAGGGATGTCTTCTTATCATTTTTTCGGATATGCCATCGACTACATCCTGCATGGAAAACTGGCCTTCTTCTTCACAGAGCTTTGCATGAATGACGACCTGAAACAGTACATCCCCAAGCTCTTCTTTTAAATTAGGAATGTCGTTTTTATCGATTGCATCGATGACTTCATACACTTCCTGAAGGAAGTACGTCCTGAGGGACATATGATCCTGGCTCCTGTCCCACGGGCACCCTCCAGGAGCAAGAAGCCGTCCAACAACATCATCAATCTGCTTCAATGAAAAAGGATGAAGCGGCTGCGTCCTGGCCTTCCTGCTGTCGAAGAAGAAAATAAAATCAGAATCCATTGTGTGATTGGAAAATTCTTCCACGGAAAGCCTTAAAATAGTTCCAATCGGATCAATTGCCAATACAGAAGAATCTTTTGTGTATAATCTTTCTAATCTGGCAGAAAATGATTTAAGATTCTGAGCATTTGAAAATAATACAATCAAGGGATGCTTGAGCTGAAGTGATACACTCCCGGCCTCATTATCTCGTACAATAGTGAATGTATCTTCCTCTGACAGCAAGCCCTTATCCATCAATAAGTCTAAAGCTGTACTAATTTTCATCTATATACCTCTAAATGCGGGAAACTGCAATTTAAACCCTTTTTTGAGCGCTTTATTCACAGCGTTCAGGCAAGATTATCAACTTGATTTTCTTTATTCTATCATGTTCATCGAAGAGAATAAAATAAATGCAGAAATCTTCACGGATATTCTATAAGCAAAAAGGATGCGCCTCAGACGGCGCACCCTTTTTATTGATGAATCTGATAAATTTTCATGGCATTTTCGCGGGTAATATCAATCAGTTCCTGAACATCCATATTTTTGATCCTTGCCAGCTCCTCAGCAACCAGGAGTACGTTGGACGGATCATTTCTTTTTCCCCGATAAGGAGGCGGTGTCAGGTACGGGCTGTCAGTTTCAATCAGCAGCCTGTCCATGGGAATATCTGCAGCAACTTCTTTGAGCTTTATGCTCTTTGAAAAGACCACAGGTCCTGCAAAAGAGATGTAGAAGCCAAGCTTCATCAGTTCCTTTGCTGTTTCTATGCTTCCTGAAAAACAGTGCAGAATGCCGCGAAGGCGGCTGTCTGCATTGCGCTTCAATATTTCCAGAACATCTCCATGAGCTTCCCTGTCATGAATAAGGATAGGAAGATCCAGTTCCTTTGCCATCTGGATCTGTCTTTCAAACCAATACTTCTGGGTATCCTTATCCGTATAGAGATAGTGATAATCGAGTCCGATTTCCCCGATTGCCTTGATCTTATCATGAGTCTTTGCCAGATGGGCAATCTCAGCGAGCACTTCATCTGATGCGCCGTTTGTCACCTGAGGGTGAATGCCGACAGCGGCATAAATTCCTTCATGCGTATCGGCTAGGCGGACTGCCTTCTGGCTTGTCTCCAGATCCTCTGATGGAATGACGACATAATCCAGTGTCTTGAAAATCCGGGCAATGACGTCTTCACGATCCTTGTCGAACGCTTTGTCATAGAGATGGGCGTGCGTATCAAAAAGTCCGGTCATTTGACTTTGCTTCCAGCAGGCATGTCTACAAATGGCACCTGCAGCTCTCCGTCCTTGGAAGCTGCCAGAATCATTCCCTGCGATTCGATTCCCATCAATTTGGCAGGTTTGAGGTTGGAAACAAAAATGACATGTTTGCCGACAAGATCTTCTGGTTTGTAGTACTGGGAAATTCCGCTGACCACTGTTCTTGTATCATCGCCGCCAAGTGATACTGTCATCTTGATCAACTTGTTGGATTTTTCAACCTTTTCCGCTGTCATAATTTCCGCTACTCTAAGATCGGTCTTAAAGAATTCGGAAATATCGATTTCTTCAGTTTTCTCTTCTGCTTCTTTTTTGGAAGAAGATGCTTTTTCTGCCTTCTTGTTGTTCTTGGCTTTTTTGACTGGTTCTGCCTTTTCCTCTTCATCTTCCTCTATTTCAATTCTCGGGAAGATCTGGTCGCCTTTGTGAACCACGGTGCCGTCAGCAATTCCGCCCCATACGAGATCTTTGTAATCAGCATCCTTGAAATCTTTCAGTCCGAGCTGATTCCAGATCTTTTCAGACGCAATCGGAATCACCGGTTCTGCCATAAGGGAAACAAAACGGAGTCCTTCGCAGAGATGATAAAGTACAGCATCGAGTGCCCCTGCTTTGGATTCATCCTTTGCCAGAATCCAGGGGGCGGTTACGTCAATGTATTTATTCAGGGCACGGATAAAAGTCCATACTGCCTTGATTGCATCATTGATTTTCCAGTTGCTCATTCCGCTGCGGAATTCTTCCAGTGTCTGCTTAGCTTTTTCTTCGATGTCTGCAGATGCATCTGCAACAGCCTGATCTCCGGATGCATCGCCATTTGTCAGGACGCCGCCTCTGTATTTCTCAACCATGGAAAGCGTTCTGTACAAGAGATTTCCTAAATCATTCGACAGGTCGGAATTGATTCTTCCAATCAGGCGGTCACGGCTGAAGTTGCCATCCTGTCCAAGCTGGATATCATTGAGGAGATAATAGCGGATCGCATCCGAACCAAATTCCTGAAGGAGCGGAATCGGATCGATTACATTGCCCTTGGATTTGGACATCTTTTCGCCATCAACAATGAGCCAGCCATGCCCGTAAATCTTTTTCGGGATTTCAATGCCAAGGCTCATCAGCATGATCGGCCAGATGATGCTGTGGAAGCGGACAATTTCCTTTCCTACCAGATGAACATCTGCCGGCCAGAATTTGTGGAATTTTTCAGGATCGTCAACAATGCCTGCTGCTGTCAAATAATTGACGAGCGCATCAAACCAGACGTATACGACATGCTTGGGATCAAAGGGAACAGGGATGCCCCATGTAAAGCTTGTACGGGACACGCAGAGATCTTCCAGACCGCTTTTAACGAACTGCACCATTTCATTCTTGCGGGATTCCGGCTGAATGAAGTCCGGATGTTCATCAATGTATTTAAGCCACTGATCGGCATATTTTGACATCTTAAAGAAGTAAGCATCTTCGCTTACTCTCTGCAGCGGACGGCCGCAGTCAGGACAAATGTGTTCCGGCGTCAATTTGTTTTCAGGCCAGAATGTTTCATCAGGAATGCAGTACCATCCTTCATACTTGCCCAGATAGATGTCGCCCTTGTCGTAAGCGCGCTGGAAAAGCATCTGTACGACTTTCTTATGTCTTTCCTCGGTTGTCCTGATGAAGTCATCATTGGTAATATTGAGTTCTTTCCAAAGCTGTTTGAATAAAGCGACAATGCCGTCGACGTACTGGATAGGCGTTACTCCGGCTTCTTCTGCTTTCTGTTCAATTTTCTGTCCATGTTCGTCAGAACCGGTCAAAAAGAACACATCATATCCGTCAAGGCGTTTGAAACGTGCTACAGCATCGGCTATCGATGTGCAGTACGTATGACCGATATGGAGTTTTGCGCTAGGATAATAAATTGGTGTCGTAATATAATATTTCGGTTTTTCACTCATAAATGTTTCCTCCCGATCCCTCTTTTTATAATTTATATTGGCTGGGACATCTTATTCATATTCTATTAATATCTTTTTATTATACCATTCTGATAAAAAGATAAAAGTCAAAAAAGGAAAATGCAGGCAGCCTGATCAGATTAATGATCGTTATGCTTCAGAAGATACTGGTAAACCTCTCTTCGCGAAACATTGTAGCGGCCGGAGACTTTGCGTGCAGCTTCCTTGAGCGGCATTCCTTCCGCCAAAGTCACAGCGGCATCCTGCCAGGATGTCTCTTCTTCATCCTCTTTTTCCATGGATTCATTCCAGCCTTCAACCAGAATGACATACTCGCCGCGGGGATCGTTCTCGTTCATCCCGCTTCTGAGTTCTGCGAGAGTCCCGCGTTCAAATGTTTCGAATTTTTTAGTCAGTTCCCTCGCCGTTACCGCATTTCTGTCTCCGAGCGACTGAATGAGTACGTCCATGGTCTCTTTGATGCGGTGAGGCGCTTCATAGAAAATGAGCGTCAGCGGCACTCTTGAAATATCTGCCAGAAGCTTTTTACGTTTGGCCGTAATTTTAGGCAGAAACCCGATAAAAGCAAACTGGCGGGCATCAAGTCCGGATGCGACAAGGGCTGTCAAAGCAGCATTGGGACCCGGAAGCGGGACGACGGGAATCCCCTCGTCCAGCGCCAGGCAGACTAAATCAGCTCCCGGATCGGATATGACCGGCATCCCTGCATCGCTGACCTGCGCAACAGAGTGTCCTTCCTTCAAAGCTTCAATCAGTTTGGGCCCGGCTTCTTTTTTATTATGCTCATGGTAGGATACCGGGTGTCCCTGTATCCCCAGGTGTTCTAAAAGAATCCGTGTGTGCCTTGTATCTTCGGCCGCTATGATATCTGCATTCTTCAATATATCAACGGCGCGATAGGTTATATCCTGCAGATTGCCGATCGGCGTCGGTACCAGATAAAGTGTCCCCTTCTCCACTTCACTCATGACTTTTCCTCCCATATATCTCACAGACTTCCTCTGTGTAAGAACCATCATCATTATGAAGAAGAAGCGGCGGTTCTACGACAAGTTCTCCATGCCCCCCGTATCTCCATTCTATCAGTACCCTGACTGCCGTATGGCCTTTTCTGGCATAGACAAAGCGCATGCGTTTGGGCTCCATATGATACTTTCTTCCTATAGTGATAAGGTCAGCCGTCCTGTCCGCCCTGTGTACCATAGCCAGCCGTCCGCCGTATTTCAGAAGATACTGCGCTGTCTTGAATACGTCATCCATCGTCGCATTCATTTCATAACTGGCGCTGGCCACCCCGCTTTTGGCACTCATTCTTCCAGTCCCCACTTCCCGATAAGGCGGATTAGCCAGTACCAGAGAGAATTTTTCGGAATCGAACTGCCGGGAAGATTCCCGGTAATCTCCTTCAATGACTTTGATCTGCGCTTCTTTATGATTCCCTTCCACATTCCTTCTTGCCAGATCCGCCATTACAGGGTCCAGTTCAAAAGCCGCAATATGATTGCCGCCGAGTGAAGAGACAAGCAGTGCAATAACACCTGTGCCTGTTCCAAGATCGGCGATGACATCATTTTTCTTAGGCTCTACATAATGTGCCAGTAATACAGAATCTACAGAGAAGCAGAAATGATCCGGCCTTTGGATGAGTTTCATATCATCCCTGACTAAATCGTCGAGTCTTTCTCCCTCATTCAATACCCATTCATCAGCCATTTTCAGCCTGCTCTACCTTGTCCCAGGGGAAAATCTTTGTCTTCTGCCCCTCCAACTGCACTTTAACTGTATGTTTTTGTGTATTGACATAGAGAATCTGTCCCGCACCTTCTTCCGTAATCGCCTTCATGCCGACCCGGAACATCTTCTCATTCCCTTTATCTCTATGGCAGCAGCCCTTCTTCTTGCATCCGTCATGTACATACTGGTCGTTTTCATAACGCAGGCAGCACATGAGGCGCCCGCATACACCGGATATCTTCGTCGGATTCAGGGAAAGGCCCTGATTCTTTGCCATCTTAATGGAAACCGGTGCAAAATCACCGAGAAATGTTGCGCAGCATAAAGGTCTCCCGCAGGGGCCGATTCCGGACACCTGTTTAGCCTCATCCCTTACGCCTACCTGCCTCAGTTCAATCCTGGTATGGAACACAGACGCCAGCTCTTTGACAAGATCCCTGAAGTCGACTCGTCCGTCAGACGTAAAGAAGAAAACGATTTTATTCCGGTCAAAGGTATATTCAGCGCGGAGAAGCTTCATAGGACACTTGAACTTCTCTATTTTCTTAAGACAGATTTCGTAGGCTGACTGCTCGCGCTCCTTGTTTCTTTCCAGCTGCGCCATATCTTTAATCGTAGCTTTGCGGATGACCGGTTTCTGCGGCATATCCTCCTCGCTGACTTTATCTGGCATAAGGACAACATAACCGTATTCCAGTCCCCTGGATGTTTCAACAATAACTCCATCATCTATATGCAAATCAAGATTGTTGGAATCAAAGTAATATATTTTACCCGCAGGCTTAAATCTGACACCTATAACTTGATTCATTCTTTTCTGCCTCTCTGTATATTCTTCAATTGGATAAGAATCATATCCCAAATATTTTTTATATTAATATAATGCGTATATGCGAGCTCCGCATCGCGGAAAACTTCCATCACCTGCATGACTTTGCCATTCCACTTCCGGGAAACAGCCATCTCGCGTCCCATGACCGACATGCACCTTGCCCGGTTCTGGTCACCGGTTTCAGCCAGCACGAGTATATCCCGCCCGACCAGGATGATCCAGCGGAGCATTTGATGGAATTCATCTCTGTCTTTCCATTTATGCCCGTTTAATGCAGAAAATGAACGGGGATTATCCGTAATGGTTTCCCAGAACGACATGGCTGCATCAGGCTGTGCATTATCTTTTTCACTGCAGATTTCCAAAGTAATGCCCGGGTTTCCTTCTGAAAGCTGGTAAAGCATATCAGGAGTCATATTCACCGGCACCGGGTAATTGCTGCTTTCCCTTTGGAGAAGTACAAGATATTCTTCCCTTCCAAGCGGAGTAAAGGCAAATTTCTCGCTTCTGGAAATCACTGTCGGAAGAATGGAGTTCAGATCCGTAGAAATCAGAATATAATAAACATTGCTTTGAGGCTCCTCAAAGGTTTTGAGCATAATATTTGCAGCAGCCGCTCTCATGAACTGGCATTCATCGATAATGCAGACATGAGCCTTTTCATCAAAGGACGCCATGCTTTCAAGAAATGTACGGAACTGCTCTACTTTCAATTCCATCTTCCCGGGGCGAAGATACCACAGCCTGTTTCCAGCCATCGGGAGCGTCATCTCTTCTCTGGCGGATGATATGTGCAATTCATCAAATTCTCCGGAAATCTTTTCAGATTCTCCTGTAAGAATTCCCGCCAGATCAAATGCTGCTGTTGTCTTGCCCAGCCCGTCATCCCCATATAGGATCAGGGTATGAGGAAACCTGTTGTTTTTCAGCAGGGATTTCCATTCCTTCTGAACTTTTTCCTGTCCATAAATATGCGGAAGAAAGAGTGACACCTGGTACCTCCATATACGCTGTTAGTTAAGTAATACACTTTAATTCTACCATGCATGAAGAATGACTGCAAAAGTTAGCACTTCTGCCAGAATGCATGTCAGATTCCGGATAATAAATCCGGGATTTCGAGTACGTTCTGCACGTAAGGAACGCCTTCTTTTTCAAAAAGGCTGGCAGTCTTATCTTTCTCTGCTCCGTACAGCACTCCTATGAACCTGAAGCCTGCAGCTCTGCTTCCCAGCAGGTCCGAGAAGGAATCCCCGCAGACATAAATCTCATCTTCGCTGCCGCGCGCAATTGTTCCTGCCATATATGCAGGATAATTTTCCTTATTTCTGCCATAAGCAGCGCACAAATAGATAAAAGGATGCGGTTTATCAGGAACACTTCCTCCGTACATTTTTGATTCATCTACCGCATCAGACGCAGTCGCTAAATAGTTTGATTCAAACTCTTCATCCCAGCCATAGGTTTTAAAAGGGACTTCCATTTCAATCCGGGCACGTCCCGTCGCAACCCCAAGCTCATAACCGCTTTCTTTCAATCTTTCAAACATATTCTTTATGCCAGAAGGCAGAGCAAGCGGTGTTTCCCTGTCCAGGAATCCCGGCTTCCCGCCGCTGTATGGCGCTTTATGGAGATAGCGGATATAATTATCATCCCCCAGGTACCATTCCTGAAAAGCTGACGTATGGATTTTCCAAAAAAAAGATCTCAATTCTGCCCATGTATCCGGATTGGCAAAAGACGGAGCCATTGCTGCTGCCAGTGTATGAATGACATCTTCTCCGTAAATCCCCTCCGGCACTGTCTTCTCCCATTTCTCTAATATCTTATCCGCAGACGGAACAGGAATCCCCATCAATATTTTCCCTGTCTCCTGCACATCTTTCTCCGATTCCAGACGGAATGCCACTTTTTCTCCGCCGGAGCGGGCAGAATAAACTTCTGCCATGATCCAGAAAATCGTAATCAGCGCAGCATGAACCATATCCCAGTTTGAGTTGATCCCTCTTGCCTTCAGCCAGGATATGAGCGTGCCATTTCCCCACACGCTTTTCCTGCATTCTGCAATGCGTCCTTCATTGACCGTGCCAACAATAAAATTATCCTTTTCTGCCGGCATGCCCATATACTTCGGGCTGTATAAAATTTCCCAGACAGTCAGTGCTGCTATATCAAAATATCTTTCTTCACTAAGAAGTACGCCATCTACGTCAAATATGACTTTTTTCATTTTTCCTCCATGAAATGGAACATTTTCATAATTTATCCTTATTTTATCATATTCACATTCCATTAATGAATCAATGCGCCAAAAGGTTTTCATTTCAGGGTTATAGGACAAAACGTGTTGGTAAAAATTTATATTATGCTTGTATTAAGGGCAGAATACGGGGCATACTGAAATACGCCTGAGTTGCACTGTAATCCATCTCATCACAATTAGCTGGAAGCGTAAGAGCGCCCATATTCTCAGCACTTCCAGGTTTGTGTTCAAATGCGCACTTTTCCGCATCAGCAGCAGATAAAGACACAATAAGGGCATCTATTTTTCATAACGATAATCTTTCCAGAAGATTATTCACACTGAAAAGATAAAATCCCATTTTAGCCTGTATTTATCAGGGGTTTGAGGCTTTTTACCAACACGTTTTGTCCACCCTTTAATAATTACTGAAAATCTTAAAATGCCGATGGAGCCCGATAAACGCGGGGCTCATCGACTATAAAAACAACACGAAATGTCCTATAAGCCTCATTTCAGCAAAAGAAAAGAGCAGCCATATATGACTGCCCAGTTCTCTTAGTGATTTTCTATAAACTTGTCAATTGCTTCTAATGCACGGTCAGCAATGCGCTGGTTCTTTTCTTTCTTAGGCACTCTTTTCTCCAGCTGCGGCATAAGTCCGAAATTTACATTCATCGGCTGGAAGTTCTTGCCATCAAAGTGAGAGATGTAGTAGCAAAGAGAGCCAATGGCGGTTTCTCTCGGAAATGCTTTCGGTTCTTCACCGCGGAATCTTGCAGCTGCGCTGTAAGCGGCAACAATCCCTGATGCGGCGGATTCGACATACCCTTCGACGCCGGTCATTTGTCCTGCAAAGAAGAGCCCTTTCCTTTTTCTCGTTTCCATGGTTTCGTTCAAAAGATCGGGCGAATCGATGTATGTATTCCTGTGCATAACGCCATAACGGACGAATTCCGCATGCGATAAGCCAGGAATCATGCCAAAGACCCGCTTTTGTTCACCCCACTTCAGATGAGTCTGGAAGCCGACAATATTGTACATCGTATCGTCTTCATTGTCTCTTCGAAGCTGGACGACTGCATATGGAGTTTCCCCGGTTCTCGGATCAGGAAGCCCGACCGGTTTTAACGGGCCGAATCGCATTGTATCTGCTCCGCGCTGCGCCATGACTTCAATCGGCATGCATCCTTCAAAAACCTTCTTGTTTTCAAACCCATGGACCGGAGCCATTTCTGCATGACAGAGCGCTTCCTGGAATGCCGCATACTCTTCTTCATTCATAGGGCAGTTCAGATAAGCTGCTTCCCCTTTTCCGTAGCGTGACATCGCATAAACTACGTCCAGATCCAGTGATTCTTTTGTTACGATCGGAGCAGCTGCGTCATAGAAATGAAAGCCCTCTCCGCCGCAGAAATCTTCAATCGCTTCTGCCAGTTTTCCCTCTGTCAGAGGACCCGTGGCAATGATCGTAATGCCATCTTCCGGAATTTCAGTCACTTCTTTTTCCGTAAATGTAATCAGCGGATGGTTCTTTACGATTTCAGTCACGGCTTCCGCGTATCCCATACGGTCGACAGCCAGAGCTCCGCCAGCTGGTACAGAGTGGTGATCGGCAGCATCCATGATGACCGAATGAAGGCGGCGCATTTCTTCCTTCAGCAGGCCTACTGCATTTGTCACGGAAGCCGCGCGAAGCGAATTGCTGCAGACAAGTTCAGCAAAATAGCCGGTATGGTGCGCCGGTGTCTGCTTAAGGGGACGCATCTCTACCAATTCTACCGGGATTCCAAGTTCAGCAAGCTGAAACGCAGCTTCGCTGCCTGCAAGTCCGGCTCCTATTACGGTTACTTTATCAGTCAATTTATTTCTCCTGTCATGTTTCATCTTTCGATGCTGTTTTCTTTGTTGCCCTTCTTCCTTTAGTGGTACTCTTCTTGGGAGCTGTCGGACACTCAGGGTTCGAGCAGACAATCGTCTCTGTCCCGTCTCTGGATACCTTCTTGACCATGATCGATCCGCATACTTTGCAGAACTGGTCTACCGGTTCGTTCCAGAGTGCCATATCACACGCCGGATACCGGCTGCATCCATAGAAGGTACGCCCTCTCTTGGTTCTTCTCTGGATCATATGTCCTTCATGACACTTCGGGCAGACGATGGAAGTGTCAATGACAATGGCCTTATTCGCATTGCAGTTGGGACATTTCAAATACCTTCCATACGGTCCCATGCGGTAAACCATCAGTGTACCGCACTTATCGCAATGGACATCAGAAACCTCTTCCGGCCCGTTGACCAGGCTGTACGGCTTGATGTTCTTGCAGTCCGGATAGTTCGGACAGGCAAGATACTTGCCGTAGCGCCCCAGCTTTACAATCATCTTTGCGCCGCATTTTTCGCAGACAACATCAGAAACCTCTGCTTCTTCCTTCTTGTTTTTGGAAGCTTCCACATTAGCTGCGTTCAGTTCGTCTGAAAAGACCTTGTAGAAGTCAGTGATGACCTTTGTATAAGTCGCATGGCCGTCAGCAATCTTATCCAGCCAGTTTTCAAGGTTGGCCGTAAAGTCTACATTGATGACTCCATCGAAATACTTCTTAAGAAGATCCGTTACCTTGAAACCGATTTCCGTTGGAACAAACTGCTTTCCTTCCTTGGTCACGTAGCGGCGTTTCTGTATGGTATCAAGAATCGGAGTGTATGTGGACGGGCGGCCGATTCCCTTTTCTTCGAGTACTTTGATCAGGCTTGCTTCTGTATATCTGGGGGGCGGAGAAGTAAAGTGCTGATTCCCGTCTGCCTTGACATTGAGGACAGAATCACCCTTCTTGAGCGGCGGGATAATCGCTGCTTCTTCTTCATCCTTCTTCTCATCCTTGGCTGGCTGCATGATTGTAAAACCATCAAAGAGAATGTGAAGTCCGCTTGCCTTTAAGGTGAATTCACCACACTGAAGGGTGACATTCGTACTCTGGGCAATTTGCGGTGCCATTTGCGATGCAATGAAACGGTTCCAGATCAGTGTGTAAAGACGCAGCTGGTCTCTTTTCAAAACACCTTTCAATGCGGCCGGCGGAAGTGCAAGACTTGTCGGTCTTATGGCTTCGTGGGCATCCTGCGCTTCTTTGGACTTGGCAAAAACATTCGGCTTTTCCGGCAGGTACTTGTCTCCGTAAAGCCTTCCGATATATTCTCTGGCCTGCTTGACCATTTCATCAGAAATACGCGTGGAATCCGTACGCATATAAGTGATCAGACCTACATGCCCCTGTTCAGGAAGCTCGATGCCTTCATAGAGTTCCTGCGCAAGAAGCATGGTTTTCTTGGATCCGAAGTTCAATTTATTGACAGCATCCTGCTGCATAGTGGACGTCGTATAAGGCGGCTTCGTCTTGCGCTGCTTCTTTGTCTTTGTTACGGAAACTACATCCGCATTCTTATTCCGGACGCCTGCTGCTGCTTTTTCTGCTTCTTCTTCATTGTGAAGCTCTGCAGGTTTTCCGCTGATCTGTGCCAGCTTTGCGTTAAACGCATCCCCTTCCGGAGTCGTATAGACACATTCGATTGTCCAGTATTCTTCCTGTTTGAAGGCGCGTATTTCTTCCTCGCGTTTGCAGATCAGACGCGTTGCCACAGACTGCACTCGTCCTGCAGAAAGGCCGCGGTATACCTGCTTCCAGAGCCAGGGAGAAAGCTTGTAGCCGACCAGCCTGTCAAGGACGCGGCGGGCCTGCTGCGCATCGACACGGTTCAAATCAATCGGTCCCGGATGCTTAATGGCTTCCTTGATGGCAGGAGCCGTGATTTCGTGGAATGCAATTCTTACATTATCTTCCGGATTCACATCAAGAAGCTTCGCTAAATGCCAGGAAATGGCCTCTCCTTCGCGATCAGGGTCCGTTGCCAGATAAATGTCCCTGCAATGGTTTGCTTCCTTCTGGAGTGTCTTGATAACGTCTTCCTTGTCCTTGGAATTGACGTATTCAGGCTTGAAATTATCATCGATATCAACGCCAAGTGTCTTTTGCGGCAGATCTCTCAAATGACCTTTCGAAGCAAGGACCTTGTAATCCGGTCCGAGAATTTTCTCTATTGTTTTTGCTTTAGCCGGAGATTCTACGACAACAAGATGCTTTCCCTTGGGATTTGGTTTACGTTTAAAAGATGGTTCAGCAGGAGCCTTTGTTCTTGTCTTGCGTTTGCTTCCTATTGTGATTGTTCTTGTAATTGGCAAAATCTTCCTCCACTTACTTAATAAAGTACAAGTTCTTTCATCTTTCAGATCTATGAACAAGAATGATACATGATTTAAATACTTTTATCAATTCCTTTATTATACACTTTCAGCGCAGTTTCTAAAAAGAATAAAATCGAACTGCCCTAAAATGATGCGAAGATCCGCCGATTTAAAGGGCTGATGAAAGAATGTTACAATCCTGTTTTTATTATATATCTGCCCTGTTCAGTCTCCTGGATATATCCCTTCAGCTGGAGCTGGAGCAAAATCATAGTCAATTTTACCACAGAAAATCCAGAATGCTGCAATATATCTTCGGAATTGACTTCTCCTTCGGTCTGGCAGAAATGGAATACATACTCCTCTTCAATCGTTAAAGGCTCCAGATACTTGCTCTCAGGCTTCCCTTTTTCTTCCTTCCAATTGTATTCGGAAAGGACATCTTCTGCCGATGTGCAGCATATAGCTCCATTCCTGATCAATTGATTGGTTCCTTTGCAGGAATCTATCCATATGCTTCCCGGTACGGAGAAGACATCCCTTCCTTCTTCCAATGCGAAATCAGAAGTAATCAATGAACCGCTGCGCTCAGCAGCCTCCACTACGATAACTCCCCGGCTCATTCCGGCAATAATCCTGTTTCTGGCGGGAAACTGCCGTCCAAGAGGCGGCGTTCCCGGCGGGTATTCAGAAAGCAGTGTGCCTCCGTTATCAATGACCTGCTGGAACAAATTCCTGTTTTCCGGCGGATAGACCTTATCCAGCCCGCATGCCATCACGACAACCGTACTCCCTTTTTCCTGCAAGACGCCGCTGTGCGAAGCACTGTCAATCCCTCTAGCTCCGCCGGAGACAACCGTAACGCCTTCTTTTGAAAGCACTCTGGCAAACTGTCCGGCTGTTTCTATTCCGTATGCGGTTGCCTTTCTCGATCCCACAATCCCTATCGTCTTTTCAAAGACCGGAGAAGTTCCCATATAATAGAGCACGGCCGGCGGATTGGACGTTTCTGCCAGAAGAGAAGGGTACGTGCTGTCTTCCCATGTACACCAGCGGATTCCAAGTCCCAGCAGCTTTTTCCCCAGTTTTTCCAGATCCGTTTCGCGCCTGTACTTGAGGAAGGCCTTTTCTCTGGCAGGAGTCAGCACATGAAGATCGATGATATCTTTTTCAGAGGCATTCCATACGTCTTCAGGCGTATTGAAGTGGTCAATCAGTTCCCTGATATTTTTGGCACCTAATCCCGGACATCCGGGAAGAGCAGCAGCATAAATATCCATAATCACCTCTGCGGAATCATATTCCTGTAACTTATCGCTTCAGCAACATGCTTGGCAAGAATCTGCGGCTGCCCGTCAAGATCGGCAATCGTACGGGAAACTTTGATGATCCTGTCATAGCTCCTGGCAGACAGGTGCAGCTTTTCGAATATTTCATGAAGCAGTTCAGTGCCTTCCTTATCAAGCTGGCAGGTTTCCTTCAGCTGCCTGTGCCCCATCTGTGCATTGTTCTGCATATGCCATTTGGAAAGTCTTGATGTCTGGATTGCTCTGGCCGCTGAAACACGGGCTGCAATTTCGGCAGAGGATTCTCCCTTTGTCGTTGCAATGAGCTCTTTATATTTAGGACGCTGTACCGTTACATGAAGATCGATTCTGTCAAGCAGCGGTCCTGATATCTTTCTTCCGTAGCTCCTGATTTCCCCATCCGTGCAGGTACACTGATGCTGCGGATCCCCGAGATATCCGCAGGGACAGGGGTTCATGGCCGCAATCAGAATAAAATCGGAGGGATAGACAAAGGATGCATTCACTCTTGAAATATGCACTTCCCTGTCCTCAAGCGGCTGTCTTAAAACCTCCAGGACGGAACGCGGAAATTCGGGAAGTTCATCCAGAAACAGGACGCCCCTGTGAGAAAGAGTTACTTCGCCCGGACGCGGAATCGTTCCCCCTCCGATCAGGCCTGCCATGGAAATCGTATGATGCGGGCTTCTGAAAGGTCTTTCCCTGATAATGTCATCCGCCTTATAAAGGCCAGCCACACTGTATATCTTTGTTACTTCCAGCGCCTCTTCCCTAGTCATGGGAGGAAGAATGGTCGTAATCCTTCTGGCAAGCATCGTCTTGCCCGATCCCGGTGCGCCTGTCATCAGAACATTATGGGCACCTGCGGCCGCAATCTCAAGCGCGCGTTTAGCGATGACCTGGCCCTGAACTTCAGAAAGATCGACATCACTGGCTTTTGCCTCTGTGTCTTCTTTTCTCACTGCCTGAGGGAGGTCTCTTTCTCCGACCAGAAATTCAACCAGTTCCCGCAGCGTCTTCGGCCCGTACACTTCAATATCATCACAGAGCAGTGCTTCGTTCGTGACTTCAGGTGCCATGAAATATCTGGTTATCCCTGCGGCTTTGCCGGTCAATACCATGGACAGTACGCCGGGAACAGGCCTTATTTCCCCCTGAAGAGAAAGCTCTCCGATGAAAATCATATTTTTCAAACGATCCAGCGGAATACCGCCGTTGGCCGCCAAAAGTCCGATTGCAATCGGAAGGTCAAGCCCCGAGCTGTCCTTTTTCAAGTCTGCCGGCGCCAGATTGACGATGACTTTATTTCCAGGGAAGCGGTACCCGGAATTTCTGATTGCCGAATTGACCCTTTCCTTAGATTCTTTGACAGATGCGGCCGGAAGTCCGACTATTTCCAATGCTTCTGCCGCTCTCCTGATATCTACTTCCACCCCGATTACATGCCCGTTGAGCCCATACGTTGTCGTTCCTAAGACTTCTGCATACATAATTGTCTCCCTCAACAATTAAATTTCCATACCAAGTTCTAGAATGCGTTTCGAGTATGCCTGTACCGGACTGCTCTTCCTGCTGAAGCCAGTACCTCTACAACATCAAATCTCACACTTTGATCAGTGATACGATGTGATGACAGGTATAAGTTTGCGCAATAGCGGATATGCTTTTGCTTATATTTGTTAACTGCCTCAATCGGATCACCATATTTTCTGTTATGCCTGCTTTTCACTTCTACAAAAACAATAACATCTCCATCCATCATAATTAAATCTACTTCGCCATGTATCCGCTTAAAATTGCGGTCGAGAAATTTATACCCTTTTTTCTCGAGATACACCTTGGCTAAATTTTCACCTTCCCGGCCAAAAGTTGTCGTTCCCATGAGTCCTCCATAACATGAAAATACAATATTTGCAATTTTATGACCGCGTAAGAACAGGCGCAGGGAGCAGGAAAGATCCCATGCCCTGTTATACTTATTTTAAATTTATATACCGTCCTGTATATAACGAACATACTTTGTCTTTCATTTTAAATTCCCATTTGGATAATAGTCAATGCCAAAGTATAAAAATTCTGTAAAGAAGAATGACACGGCAAATAAAACGATTGGAGGAGATTTAGGGTTATAGGACAAAACGTGTTGGTAAAAATTTATATTATGCTTGTATTAAGGGCAGAATACGGGGCATACTGAAATACGCCCGAGCTGCACTGTAATCCATCTCATCACAATTAGCTGGAAGCGTAAAAGCGCCCATATTCTCAGCACTTCCAGGTTTGTGTTCAAATGCGCACTTTTCCGCATCAGCAGCAGATAAAGACACAATAAGGGCATCTATTTTTCATAACGATAATCTTTCCAGAAGATTATTCACACTGAAAAGATAAAATCCCATTTTAGCCTGTATTTATCAGGGGTTTGAGGCTTTTTACCAACACGTTTTGTCCACCCTTTAATAATTACTGAAAATCTTAAAATGACGATGGAGCCCGATAAACGCGGGGCTCATCGACTATAAAAACAACACGAAATGTCCTATAAGCCGAGATTTATCCTTTTTAAAAAACAAAAGAACGGCACCAATAAGGTGCCGTTCTTCCATAATACGATTAACGATCAGCAAGATGAGCGTCGAACATGTAGAGCAGTCCATCGCAGTCTTTTGCTTTTTCGAAGCCTGCAACATTGTCTCTGGCGTTGACTTCTTCTTCAACCTGTTCAGTCAGATACCACTGCAGGAAAACTTCTGTTTCCAGATCTCCTTCTTCGCGGGCAAGTTTGAAAATGCTGCGGATGGAAGCAGATACTGCTTCTTCATGTGCAAGAGAATCTTTAGCAACATCGAGAGGATTGCTGTAGTGTTTCTTTACGCCGGCAATATCGGTGAAATCAACAACGCCATCTCTGTCTTCAATGTAGCCGATCAGTTTCAGTGCATGTGTTCTTTCTTCTTCATACTGTTTGTCGAGCCATTTAGCATAGCCGTTCAGAGCCAGGTTTTTCATGTCATGAGACATGGAGCGGTACAGATAGCCAGATGCGAATTCCATGTTGACCTGTGCAACAAGGGCCTTCAGAAGCTTTTCAGATAATTTCATAAGGCATTCTCCTTTGTATCCAATAACCAATGGTAAGGCTCATTATCGAGCCTTATATATATATAATATATATATATTATAACGCCTTATAACGCCGGACACGGAAAGTGTAAAGAGAAAATACGCTTATTCATTTATAAATATCTATAGTTTATAAACTATTTTATCATCCTCAGATCATGCTGAATCCCTTTGCAGGTACCAGCTACGCTTTTGCAGCTTCCTCCATTGCCTTGCGGGATGCTGCAATGGAACGTTCGATATCCTCATCTGTATGTGCCCAGGACATGAACAATGTTTCGAACGGGGATGGTGCCAGGTAAACATGCTGGTCAAGCATGGAAAGGAACCATGCCTTGAACTGAGCTGCATTTGCTTCACAGGAGTCCTGATAATTAAGGACATCCTTTTCGGAGAAGAAAATGCCGAACATGGATCCGGACTGATGGCAGATGAGAGGAACGCCTGCCTTGTCTGCAGATTCCTTCCATCCTTCCAGAAGAGCACTTGTCTTTTCGGCCAGCTTCTTATCGAGATCCGGAATGTTCATCATCTGCCTGATTGTTTCAATCCCTGCAGTAACAGCAAGCGGATTGCCAGACAGGGTTCCTGCCTGATAAACAGATCCGTCAGGGGCAATGCAGGCCATGATTTCCTTCCTGCCGCCATAGGCAGCAGCTGGAAGGCCTCCGCCAATGATCTTTCCGAGACAGGTCATATCCGGATGGATATGATAGAAGCTCTGCGCTCCATGTGATGAAGTGCGGAAGCCGCACATGACTTCGTCAAAAATCAGGACAGTGCCATATTTTGCCGTCTCTTCTCTTAGTGCTTCCAGGAAACCCGGAACCGGCAGTACACATCCCATATTCCCTGCTACCGGCTCAACAATGACAGCTGCTATCTCGTCGCCTTCAGCATCCATTATGGCTTTAAACGCCGGGATATCATTGTATGGCGTAACGAGGGTATCTTTGGCTGTTCCCTTTGTAACACCCGCACTGTCAGGCTTTCCGAAGGTAGCTGCACCGGAGCCTGCCTTTACAAGAAGGCTGTCCCCATGCCCGTGGTAGCAACCCTCGAACTTGAGAATCTTATCTCTTCCCGTGTAGCCTCTTGCTGCCCTTAAGGCGCTCATGGTTGCTTCCGTTCCGGAATTGACCATTCTTATTTTTTCAATGGAAGGATATACGGAATGAATCAGTTCTGCAATTTCCGTTTCCTTGAGTGTCGGTGCGCCATAGCTGGTGCTATTTTCCGCTGCCTTGCAGATAGCTGAAATGACAGCCGGATGAGCATGGCCAAGAATCATCGGACCCCAGGATCCGACATAATCTATGTATGTATTTCCATCGATATCTGTAATATGAGAGCCTTTAGCGCTTGCAATGAATGGTGGCGGGCAGCCCATATGCGGATAGGATCTGACCGGGCTGTTTACGCCGCCAGGCATAAACTTTCTTGCTTCTTCAAATGCAGCCTTGGATTTCTGAAGGTCAATCATCTTCCGAATTCCTCCTTAAGCCATTTTGCTACATCCGGAGCATGATAGGAAATGATGATGTCCGATCCTGCGCGTTTCATGCTGAGGAGTGATTCCATAACGATTCTCTTCTCATCAATCCAGCCCTTGGCTGCGGCAGCCTTCACCATGGCATATTCGCCGGATACATTGTACACGGCAACCGGTCTGTCCACGCGGTCGCGGACCTGACGGACGATATCAAGATATGCGAGTGCAGGTTTTACCATGATAATATCTGCGCCCTCTTCCATATCCAGATCTACTTCCTTCATAGCTTCTCTGCTGTTTGCCGGATCCATCTGGTATCCTCTTCTGTCACCGAACTGCGGTGCAGAATCAGCAGCATCACGGAATGGACCATAATAGCCGGATGCATATTTAACAGCGTAAGACATGATGATTACATTCTGGAGATCATTCTTGTCCAGTGTTTCACGAATGGCCGCAATACGTCCGTCCATCATATCGGAAGGCGCTACAATATCGGCACCTGCTTCTGCCTGGGAAAGAGCGACTTTCGCAATCAGTTCCAGTGTCGGGTCATTATCTACTTCATGTCCTTTAAGAACTCCGCAGTGGCCGCTTAAGGTGTACTGGCATAGGCAGACATCCCCAACGATAACAAGATCCGGGACAGCCGACTTGATAGCTTTGATTGCGCGCTGAACAGGGCTTGTCATGTCCCATGCAGAAGAACCGATTTCGTCCTTATATTCAGGAAGGCCGAATACTTCAACTGCCGGAATTCCAAGTTTATAGACTTCTTCAGCCATTTTGACTGCATTGTCTACGGACAGATGATACTGTTCGGGCATGCTCGGAATTTCTTCCTTAACATTCGTACCGGGAACGACGAAAATCGGATATACGAAATCATTGATTTCCAGAGAATTTTCTCTGACCATGCTGCGTATTGCATTTGTTCTTCTCAAACGACGCGGACGAAGTGTATTTAATTTCATATTAATGAACTCCCTTCTCAATAGCATCTACAAGGCCGTCAATTGTGTAAACATCAGAAACAACATCCGGCTCCAAGTGATATTTCCTGCATGAATCAGCTGTAATAGGCCCAATGCATGCAAGCTGGACCCCTTTCAGGAGTTCGGTGCGGCCATCAAGCTGGTCCATGAAATTATAGACTGTTGATGAACTTGTGAAAGTAACAATGTCTACTTTCTTGTTTTCAAGTATTTCAAGAAGCTTTTCTTTTCCACCCTTGTCAGGATGCGTTGTATACGCTTCAACAACGTTCACATCGCAGCCCATGGATTCCAATCCTTCCGGAAGGACGCTTCTTGCCACTTTGGCACGGGGAATCAGAATCTTATCCCCTGCTTTGACAAGCGGTCTCATTTCTTCGACAAGATCTTCCGCTTTATACTGCTTAGGCACGCAGTCGTTATTCAATCCGTACTTTTTGAGTTCCTTGGCGGTAGCAGGTCCAATGGCTGCCAGTTTGAGATGGCCGACAGATCTGAGATCCTTTCCTTTCTCAAACAGGCGGTTGAAGAAATAGTTGACGCCGTTCTGGCTTGTGAATATCAGCCAGTTATATTCATCTAAATGTTCAATGCCATCATCCATGCCTGCATAATCATCAGAAGGCGCTTCAATCGAAATGGTGGGAATTTCAATGCAGCATGCGCTTCTTTCTTCCAATGCGTTGGCAAGGCGGGATGCCTGTGTACGTGATCTTGTAATGATGATGCGCTTTCCAAATAACGGGCGGTTATCGAACCAGCGCATTTCTTCTCTCAGTTTTACAACATTTCCGACGACAAATACGGCCGGTGGCTCAATGCCTTTTTCGACAACATCCTTGGCTGCATTTTCCAGTGTCGTTGTATATGTTTCCTGATACGGCCTTGTGCCCCATCTTACAAAAGCCGCAGGTGTATCAGGGCTTCTGCCATACTTCATCAGCTGGGAAGCAATCAGTTCCGTGTGGCCGACGCTCATCAGGAAAATCAATGTGTCAGAGCCGCAGGCAAGCTTATCCCAGTGGATGGAAGACTTGTCTTTTGTCGGATCTTCATGACCGGTAATAACCGTAAAGGAAGCTGCAACACCTCTGTGAGTTACAGGGATGCCTGCGTAAGCCAGCGCAGCTATTGCGCTTGTTACACCCGGAATTTCTTCAAAGGCAACTCCCGCCCTGCGCAGTACTTCGATTTCCTCCCCGCCGCGACCGAAGACGAAAGGATCGCCGCCCTTCAAACGGGCAACTATTTTGCCTTCCCTGCCTTTTTCCGCCAGAAGCTCACTGATCTCATGCTGTTTCATCGTGTGGCAGCCCACTTTTTTGCCAACATAAATATATTCAGCATCAGGTTTTGCGAACTTCAATATTCTCTTATCTGCCAGGTAATCGCCGACAATGACGTCCGCCTCTCCCAGGCACCGTTTCCCTTTCAAAGTCAGCAGTTCCGGATCCCCGGGGCCAGCCCCGATCAGATAAACTTTTCCCTTGTTCATGTACGTCTCCTCACTAGTATGGTTATATTTTTTGAAGATTTTTCAAGATTTCACGGCCGCCGGCATTCAGCAGTTTTTCCGCCAGTCTTTCGCCAAGAGCTTCCGCTTCTGCATCCGAGGCTCCATCCTCGCCCCTGTACAATTCTTTTCCATCCGGCGAAGCAATAAAGGCCTTGGCCACAATTTTCTTTCTTCCATCAGGAACCACGAATATTCCGGCCGGAACTTTGCAGTCGCCGCCTACTTTGGCAAGAAAGGCTCTCTCTGCCCTGATGCAGTAAGCAATATTCGCATTATGCAGGAAAGAAACCGCTTCCAGCGTATCTGCATCATCCGTTCTGGCCTCTATCGCCATGACGCCCTGTCCGGCAGCCGGTATGCTGTCATTCGTATCAATATACGATTTGATTCTTCTATCCAGCCCGAGTCTCTTCAAGCCTGCTGCAGCAAGTATGACTGCATCATATTCTCCTTCATCAAGATGCCGCAGTCTTGTCTGTACATTGCCGCGAAGGGATTTAACAGTAAGATCCGGTCTGTAATGAAGAAGCTGAGCCTGTCTTCTCAAGCTTGATGTACCGACAACAGCATGCTGCGGAAGTTCATCCAGTGATGCATATTTCCCTGATACAAATGCATCTCTTGGATCTTCACGGGCAGTCACAGCTGCCAGAGTCAGTCCATCAGCCAGTTCTGCCGTCATGTCTTTCAAGGAGTGAACCGCCAGATCCGCCTGCCCTTCCAGAAGCATCACTTCGAGCTCTTTTATAAAGAGCCCTTTCCCTCCGATTTCAACGAGCGGCCTGTCGAGAATCTGATCCCCCTTGGTCGTTACAGGAAGAAGCTCCACATCGATTTCCGGATGTGCTTCCTTAATTTTACCGGCTACATAACGAGCCTGCCAAAGTGCCAATAAACTTTCACGGGTTGCAATGACGATCCTATTTTTCAAGTTCCTGCCCCTTTCTGACGTCCAGCTTGAACAAGCGTGTCAAAGCAATTTTATCCGGGGTTTCCCATTCTGTCCCCGCATGCTCATTCAAATGGATCATTGGTTCCCTAAGTATTTTGCGTACGATCATATGAGTCATATGATTCAGTACTCTTTTATCCTCATCGGTAAGGCCATCAATTTTGGCCATACCTTTTCTCATTTCCCTCTGCCTGATTTCCTCTGCTTTGTCTGACAGGGAAACCATGACAGGCCGGGTGCTGAGATAAGTAAATCTCTCTTCAATGGAGCGGATTTCTTCCTCAACGATAATTTCCGCTCTTTCCGCTTCGCCTTCTCTGAAACGGATATTCTTTTCAACGATTCCCTGAAGGTCATCCATGTTATACAAGGAAACATTACGGATATTTCCAACTTCAGGCTCTATATCGCTTGGTACTGCAATATCGATGGCAACAAGCGGCTTGACGCTTCTTCTCATCATCAGGTTCCTGACATCCCATGCTTTTACAATATACTGGGATGCACCGGTAGCGGTTACGATGATATCAATATCATCAGCATGTGAAAGTGCATTGGCAAACGGAACAGCTTCCCCATCAAACTTGCCTGCCAGTTCCAGAGCTTTGTCGTAATGACGGTTTGTAATGACAAGGCGGCTGAGTCCCTTTCCCTGAAGATTCTTAACTAAAAGCTCAGCTGCTTCGCCTGCGCCAAATACCATAGCGCTCCTGCCTTCCAGGCCGTTTAAAATTTTCTCTGCCAGTTTTACCGCTGCATAGCTGACTGAGACGGCACTGTATGCAATCTGCGTCTCTGTTCTTACACGTTTCCCGGTTGTAATTGCACGGTGGAATAAAGTGTTCAGTATTGTTTTTGTTGCTTTTTCAGCCAGTGCCAGCGTATAAGCCGTCTTGATCTGATTTAATATTCCGCCTTCGCCAATGACCATGGAATCAAGGCCGGAAGCAACTTCAAACAAATGACGGATGCATTCCTCTCCTTCATAATAGAAGAAATATTCATCCCTGGATTCACTATTTCCGGACAGAGCCAGGAAAAACTTCATTAATCCTTCCCTTGATCCTGCATCGCCGAGAACTGCATAAATCTCGGTTCTGTTGCATGTAGAAAGGATAACGGCCTCATTGATCCCTGACTGCTTATCCAGATGACGCAGGCCGCTTCTGGCGCTTTCCTCCGAAACGGCAAACTGCTCGCGAATAGTTACGGGCACAGTCTTATGATTTAACCCCAAAACTACCAATCGCATGACGTACACACTCCTCTGCTTCGTCTAAATTTCCCTGTAATACAAGATCCATAATCTGATCGTTAAAGGCAGCATGCCAAAATTCCTCGCGTACCTTGCTGTCGGCAATGCCGGCCCTGACTTCAAGCCTGATTGCCTCCACCCTGTCCAGCCATCGGGGAAAGTCCGAAGGTATTTTATTTTCAAGCCATTTTTTTACATACCTGGACATAGCTGGTGATCTGCCGTCGGTGGAAACGGCTATCTGTATCCCTCCAGTCCTAAAGCTTGCCGGAATCGTATAATTCCCAAGCTCTGGAAAGTCTGCCGCATTATAAAGGAATCCATGCGCGATGGATTCCTTTCTTATGTCTTCCGCTACATCCCGCCGGCCTGCCGCAGTGATTACAATCTGATACCCGTTCCAGTCATTGGCGGTATAAGTCCGTTTTTCCCATTGAATATCCTTATTCACGGCCATATCGCCAATTTCACTGCAGGCTTCAGGTGCCAGTACAGTAATCAATGCTTTCTCCTTCAGCAGTTTCCTAATCTTTCGAAGTGCAATATGCCCTCCTCCGATTACGAGACACGGAATACCTTCCACTTTTAGATTGACAGGATACAAACAAATACACCTCAATATAAGTAGGATAAAAGCTCATTGAGAGCTTTTTATTTCTTAAGCTGATTATAATTATTCTATCTTTAAAATTGTAACACTGAATGCCATTCATAACAACAAAGATGCATGGATAACTTATCAATATTACGCGAAATAATGAACAATGTGTTCCTATTACTTCTGCTCAATGCAAGTGCCTTCTAAAATCATGCTTTTTATGGGTTCAAAGCTCTTTCTATGAATCGGATTAATGCCAAGCTGATGGATTGCTGAAATATGATCGGCTGTGCCATATCCCTTATTTTGCTTGAATCCATATCCAGGATACCTGGCATCATATTCATCCATCAATGAATCCCTGTATACTTTGGCAACAATCGAAGCCGCAGCGACAGAAGCGCTGATAGCATCACCATGAATCAAAGAAATAGTAGGAATTGAAAAGTGGAGCGGCATGGCATCTACGATGACAGCTTCCGGTTTTACCTTGAGTTCTTTGACCGCACGGTACATGCACAGCATGGTTGCTTCATAGATATTCAGCGAATCAATTTCTTCCGGAGACATGCTTACAATGGAGTAGTCTACAGCTGCATCCCTGATTTTCCGGGACAGTTCTTCCCTGTGTCTGGGCGTTACTTTTTTGGAATCATTAAGACCGGATGCAAACCAGTGCGCCGGCAATATGACAGCTGCTACGGTAACGGGTCCGGCAAGCGGGCCTCTTCCCACTTCGTCAATCCCTGCAATAAGGTTGATTCCTTTTTTGTAGAACTCGCTTTCCTTCTCATACATGGATTCCACGCGCAGGCGTTCTTCGCTTTCGCGTCTCAGCCTGTTCATGTAAGAAACCACGGCTTGTTTGACACCTTTGCGCTCATCAGACAGAATTTCTTCCATCAATGACGCCGGCACATCATCATTTTTCAGGATGTTCCTGATTTCCTGAATTGTCATTCGTCTTTCCCTTCCGGTATTGGATCTAATGTAATTCTTCCAAGCTTGCCATTTCGGAAATCTCTTAAAACAACCATCTCTGCCCGGTCAAAATCTATATTCCCTCCGGGGAGCAGGCAGCCTCTCCTTCGTCCGGCCTGTTCAAGAAGAACCTGCGGATCCTGATCCGGATTTTCTATATTATATTGTTCCTTTAATATTTCCGGAGAAGTCTTGGCCAGAGATGACATGAGTTCAGCCACAACTTCGCTGGCATTGAACACATCCCCGGCAATCGCTCCTGTAGCTGCCAGCCTCAGTGCAGCAGTCTGATCATCAAACTTTGGCCAGAGCACGCCTGGCGTATCAAGGAGATCCAGCCCTTCAGAAAGGCGCACCCACTGTTTTCCTCTCGTATGGCCTGGTGTATTGGCTGTTCTTGTCGCTGCTGTTCCTGCAAGAAAATTAATCAATGAGGACTTGCCTACGTTCGGTATCCCCAAAATCATCAGACGGACAGAGCGGCTTTTCATTCCTCTCCTCTTCCATTTTGCAAGAATCGGTTCTGCTGTATCACGGATAACCTGCAGCAGTTTTTTCTTGTTCTTGCTGTTTCCTACACTCATGGGCAAAACGGGGATGCCCTTTTTTTCATAATATGAAATCCACTGGTCAGTTGCTCTTGGGTTGGCAAGATCCGCCTTGTTTAAAATAATGATTCTGGGCTTTCCTGATACAATCTCTTCTACCATGGGATTGGCACTTGAAACAGGGATTCTGGCATCGAGCAATTCGGCGACGACATCCACTGCTTTCAAATGCTCTTCTATCATTCTCTTCGTTTTGGTCATATGACCGGGGAACCACTGAATAAGCACTTTATTTCCTCCTGCGTATTTTACTTTTATACTTATTTTATCATAAACAGCACTATTATAATGGCAATATATCCATCAGGTTTCTGTAACTACAATGAAAACAAAAAGCACCGTGACTTGAACGCCTCAGTGCTTTTATGATCAGTACTTCTGTATTTAATAAATATGTCTGATTACAAGATATACGAATGCTCCGACGGCTGCCGTACACGGAATCGTCATTACCCAGGCAGATACCATCTGATAAGCAACGCTCCAGTGAACAGCACGGAATCTTTTAGCCCAGCCGACCCCCATAATGGAACCGGTAACAACATGCGTTGTGGAAACCGGGAGATGAAGCATCGTAGCTGTAAAAATGATCGTTGCAGAGTTCAAGTCTGCAGCAAGGCCGTTGACAGGCTGCATGCGGAAAATTTTATTGCCGACAGTACGGATGATTTTCCAGCCGCCAATACTTGTTCCGAAGCACATGGCAAGAGCGCAGGCAACTTTTACTTCCCACGGAACTTCAAGCGCTCCGATATAGCCGCCAGAAAGAAGTGCCAGCGTGATAATACCCATGGATTTCTGAGCATCATTGGAACCATGGGAAAATGCCATAAGTGCGGCAGAAAGGATCTGAATATGGGTGGAGACATAGTTGACTCTGGACTTGCCTACGTTGCGGAAAACAAGGTATAGAAGAGTCATTAAGATGTAACCCATGACAAGTGCTACTACAGGCGAGCAGACGAGGCCAAGAACGATAGTCAGAACGCCGGCCAGATGAATGGCACCCGTTCCGTAAGAAATGATGACTGCGCCGATAACGCCGCCGATCAGTGCATGAGAGGAGCTCGAAGGCATCCCGATTCTCCAGGTAAAGAGATTCCAGAGGATGGAAGATGCCAGAGCCGCAGCCAGAACAACAGAATCGACCATGTGAGGAGATGTAACTATCTCTCCGCCGATAGTTTTAGCAACGCCCGTTGAAATCATTGCACCAACAAAGTTCAATATAGCCGACATAATGATCGCAACACGAGGACTTAATGCGCGCGTTGCAACACAGGTGGCAATTGCATTGGCCGTATCATGAAATCCGTTGATGAAATCGAAGCACAGTGCCAATACAATAACGACTCCAATCATGTAGATATCAGGCATATTTCATGACCACCTCTTTAATCAGGTTTCCCACCTTCTCTGCACGATTGGCGGTATCTTCCATCGCTTCCATGATTTCCTTCCACCGTATGATTTCCATGACTTCATGGGTACCGTCAAAAAGATCTGAAATCGCATTTCTGTAAACAGCATCGCCTTCACTTTCCAGCGAATTGATCTTTCTTGTACGTTCCCCTATTTCAGTTTCATTCTTGTCTATATCTTTCAGAAGACGGAAGAGGATAATCAGTTCATTGGACATTTCAATAAGGATTTCCGACATACGCAGCGGAAGTTCCCAGCCAATTCCCGCATGATAAAGCTTCAGGCTCAATACGACATCCTGTACATCATCAACGCAGTCATCAAGTGTACTGGTCAAGAGGAAGAAGTCTTCCCTGTCAATCGGAGTAATGAATACATGACGCATCTTGGTAGTAATTTCATGAGTTACACGATCTGCGGAATGCTCCAGATTCTTTACTTCTTTGGAATAACGTTCCAGCTTGGAAGGATCCTGAAGAACCTCTTTTGCCATGACAGTTCCCTTGTGGAAATATTCCGCATTTGTCACAAGAAAATCAAAGAACTCTTCATGCTTGTTAACCAGACTAAACATGATATCGGATATCCTCCATTTTTTAATATTATTATTAATTTTATGAAAAATTTACTCTATTTCCAATGTTACCTTACCTGTGTAAAATGTATGTAAATTTTGTGCTTACAAAGTCAAGTTTTTATATGATTTTTGTATTAGGAAGTTATGTACCTATTCCTTTTAGCTATAATGGTATTCAGGTCTCAATTAAGAGCATCCAATGGCAAATTTATAGCCGATGCACCTGTCAAACCGGCCGCAAATCATATATGAATTGACATAAATACCCAATGAACCTATACTGAAAATAAAAGAAGCGGATATGCAAAGCCGCTCGTTTTTTTAGGGTAAAGGAGAATATATCATGAACAGAGAAAAGATTGCGGAAGAAATGGCGCGCCTCAAAGGCACAGAAACAGAAAAGAATCTGCGTGCAGCATATGCCGGTGAATCGCAGGCTCATGTAAAATATAATCTTTTTGCCAATAAAGCTGAAAAGGATCCGGACTGCTCCCGCCAGATTTCTGACTTATTCAGAGAAACAGCCAATAATGAAAGAGCACATGCCAAGATCTAGTTCTGGCTTGTCGGAGATCTGAAAAAATCGACCGCTGAACATCTGGAGATGGCTGCCGAAGGCGAACACGATGAATGGACCTCCATGTATCCTGAATTTGCTGAAACCGCTAAAAAAGAAGGCTTCCCGCAGATTGCATTCCTTTTCTCCAAGGTCGGCGAAATTGAAAAGTCCCATGAAACCCGCTACTAGCTTCTGCTTGCCAATGTAGAAAACGAAAGGTTGTTCAAGAGAGGTGAAAAGAAGCTCTGGATCTGCTCCAACTGCGGATACACGGTTGAATCTGTAGAAGCTCCTATTGAATGTCCTGTCTGCGGTCACCCAAGATCTTTCTTCGAAATCAAAGCTGAGAATTATTAAGATTTCGTCTGCCTTCGATTTCTTACTTAAATATGAATCAATGTAACAAAAAAAGCTGTGAAAATGATGATTCGTTTTCACAGCTTTTTATTTTCGTTAAAAGCGTTCTCCCTTATGGATACGCTCTATTGCTTCCTTGGCAGCTTGCTGCGCTGCTTCCTTTTTATTTTTTCCAACGCCCGTACCGAAGTCTTTGCCATTAATCATGATCTTCATCCAAATGGTCTTGTCATGATCGGGGCCTTCATCCCTGACAACGTCATAGCGGATATCCACGTCTCCGTGCTTCTGCGCCAGTTCCTGAAGATCGGATTTGTAATCATGATCATAATCGCCCTGATCAATCAGATCAAGGAACTTTTTCAGATGCCCCAGGATAAAACGGGCAGCGACTTCATAATTATTATCCAGATAGATGGCACCGATAACAGCTTCAAAGGCATCTCCAAGAATCGAAATCCTTGTACGCCCGCCGGAAAGTTCTTCGCCCTTTCCAAGACGCATGTACTTCCCTACCTGAAACTTGGCAGCACATTCCGCACAAGCCGGCTTGCATACTGCACTGGCTTTTGCTCTCGTCAGTTCGCCTTCCGGCCATGACGGGAAACGCAGAAAAAGATATTCACCGACAACAAGATCCAGGACTGCATCGCCTAAAAACTCAAGTCTCTCATTGTCATGGATCACTTCATTCTTATGTTCATTCGCATAAGACGTATGTGTCAATGCAGTATTTAGCAGCTGAATGTTCTGCACAGGAATCTGATTTTCTTCAGCAAATTCCCTCACTTCTGCGAGACGTTCCTTCCGTCTTATTTCCGAATGATTCATTCTTCATAGCGCCTCAGGATAACAACAGCATTATGTCCGCCAAAGCCGAATGCATTGGACATGGTTACATCAACCTTCATATCTCTCGGGCCTTCCGGAGCGTAGTCAAGATCACATTCCGGATCCGGAGTAACCAGGTTCAGTGTCTGATGAACCTTATTGTTCATAATGGACATGACGCAGACGATTGCTTCAACTGCGCCTGCAGCGCCAAGAAGATGCCCTGTCATGGATTTTGTTGAATTGACAACGATATCATAGGCATGTTTTCCAAGTACTTTCTTGATTGCCTTGGTTTCGTTCTTGTCGTTAAGACCTGTGGATGTGCCATGCGCATTGATGTAATCGATGTCTTCCGGAGAAATTCCTGCATCATCGATAGCTTTCTGCATGCAGCGTGCTGCAAGTTCGCCATCCGGTCTTGGAGCTGTAATATGGTATGCATCACCATTTGTGCCGTAGCCGATAACTTCAGCATAAATATGTGCGCCTCTGTTTTTAGCGTGTTCCAGTTCTTCAAGAATCAGGACGCCGCTGCCTTCACTGAGAACAAATCCGTCACGTCTGATATCAAACGGGCAGGATGCTTCTTCCGGAGGGCAGTCTCTTGAGGAGAGTGCTTTCATGGCAGCAAATCCAGCCATCGGTGTCTTCGCTACTGCAGCTTCGGTGCCGCCGGCAAACATGACATCGGCATCACCGTACTGGATCATTCTTGTTGCTCTTCCAATTGCATTGTTGCCGGAAGCGCATGCTGTTACATCAGCAAGTACCGGTCCCATCAGGCCGAATGTAATGGAAATCTGGCCGGAAGCCATGTTTGCAATCATCATCGGTACAGCAAACGGGTTGACTTTTGCAGAACCGCGGGTATCGATGCGGTGTACGGTATCTTCCATTGTCTTGATGCCGCCGATGCCCGTTCCGATGATGGTTCCTACACGGTTTGGATCTTCATTAGCCATATCCAGCTTTGCATCGTTAACTGCCATCTTAGCTGCTGCTACAGCGAACTGGGCATTTCTGTCCATGTGACGTACAGCTTTTTTATCTCCAACATATTTTTCAGGATCAAAGCCTTTGACTTCGCCTGCGATCTTTACAGGGAAATCTGTTGCATCAAATTCAGTAATCGGAGCGATGCCGGATTTTCCTGCCAGCAGCGCATCCCAAAATTCTTCTGTTCCAATACCAACAGGGGTTACTGCACCCATCCCTGTAATAACGACTCTTCTCTTTTCCATAAAGGAGCACCTCACTAAAAAAATATGATTATTATGTATTCGATCCCAGGACAAAACCTCAAAAAAACGGATGACAGCAGATACGTAATCCGCTTTTTTGAGGCATTTTCCCCAATTTTCCTTATCATATTGGTTTACCGGGGAAGCAATATACTTCCCCGGCTCCATTATGAATATCAAATTCACTACTTATTACTGAATCTGGCTGTCGATATAGTCTACAGCGTTCTTTACTGTCTTGATCTTTTCAGCAGCATCATCCGGAATTTCAATATCGAATTCTTCTTCGAATGCCATGATCAATTCAACAATATCGAGGGAATCAGCGCCCAGGTCGTCAATAAAAGTGGAATCGATAGTAACGTCAGCTTCGTTAACGCCGAGCTGATCAACTACGATTTTCTTGACTCTGTCAAATGTGCTCATTGAGATTTCACCACCTTTCAAAGTATTCGTACCTTTTAGATTATATTACATAACCATTCCGCCGTCTACATTCAAAACTTGTCCGGTAATATAACTTGCTTCATCAGATGCAAGGAAACATACCGCTTTTGCAACGTCTTCAGCCTGACCCATACGGCCCAGTGGAATGGACTGAAGCATATTAGCCTTGAGATCTTCAGGAATCTTGTCGGTCATATCTGTACCGATGAATCCTGGAGCCACAGCATTTACACGGATATTTCTTGCTGCCAGTTCCTTTGCGCAGGCTTTTGTAAATCCTACAATGCCTGCTTTGGCTGCAGCGTAGTTAGCCTGGCCGATGTTTCCGGTCAGACCAACGACGGAAGAAATATTTACGATTGCACCATTTTTCTTGCGCATCATCATTGCAGCAGCAGCCTTAGTCGTAAGGAATACGCTCTTCAAGTCTGTTGCAATGACTGCATCCCAGTTTTCTTCCTTCATGCGGATCAAAAGAGCATCTCTGTTGATGCCTGCATTGTTTACAAGAACATCGAGACCGCCGAATTCTGTCTTGATCGTTTTGAAAATACGATCGACATCTTCGCTGACTGAAACATCTCCCTGAATGGTGAATGCTTTTCCGCCGGCATTTTCGATTTCAGTCTTTACTGCTTCTGCAGCTTCGCGGCTTCCTGCATAGTTGAGAGCTACTGCATATCCTCTTGATGCGAGCATGAGAGCAATTGCTCTGCCGATACCGCGTGATGCTCCTGTTACAAGTGCTGTCTTTCCCAGATTCTCCATCATTATTCTCCCTTCAATGTTGAAACTACTTCATTTATTGTATCTATATCTTCAGCATGCAGATTGGTGACGGAGCGGTCAATTTTTCTCATGAATCCGGACAGCACGGTTCCAGGTCCTACTTCAACAGTGCAGTCAACACCGCCGGCAATCATATTTCTTACAGATTCTTCCCAGTGTACTGCATGAGCAGCCTGATCCACCAGATTCTTTCTGATCTCATCTGCCTTTGTTTCTTCCTTTGCATTTACATTTGCAAAGACAGGAATCAGTGTATCATGAATTGAGATTGTGTCAAGTACTTCCTTCAGGCGTTTTGCTGCCGGTTCCATCAAAGTCGAATGGAATGGAGCACTGACTTTAAGCATGACTGCTCTTCTTGCTCCGGCTTCTTTAAGTGCGCCGCATGCTTTTTCCACTGCGCCTGCTTCACCTGCAATGACGACCTGTCCCGGGCAGTTGAAATTAACCGCCTGCACAGGTGCATCCTCGGTAGAAACATCTCCGCAGATCTTAACGATTTCATCAGGTGTAAGTCCGATGACAGCAGCCATAGCACCCTTTCCGAGCGGTACAGCTTCCTGCATGAATTTTCCGCGCAGATGAACGGTATGAACGGCATCAGCAAAGGAAAGTGCGCCTGCTGCTACCAGGGCAGAGTATTCGCCAAGACTGTGTCCGGCAGCAATATCTGCTTCAATCCCGTTTTCCTTAAGTACCTGCCATACTGCAACACTGGCAGTAAGAATGGCCGGCTGTGTAAATTCTGTCTTCATCAGTTCGGCGTCCGGACCTTCAAACATCATTTTGGAAATGGAGAATCCAAGGGTATCATCAGCTTCATGAATCAGCGATTTTACAGAATCGTACTTTTCATAAAGATCATGCACCATTCCTACTTTCTGTGAGCCTTGTCCCGGGAAAAGAAATGCAATTTTCATCGTATCACCTCATGTAAATACAGCTTACTTTTTACTATATATTATAGATATAATATTGTCTTATTATCGCGGCGATCAGTCCAACGAATGGATCATGGGAATTCCTGTTACATCCAGCGAAGGACATCACAGCCCCATGTCAAACCTGCTCCAAAGCCTGTCAGGACCACATAGTCCCCGTGTTTTACCAGGCCTGCCCGGACGGCCTCATCCAAAGCAATGCCGACCGATGCTGCAGACGTATTGCCGTAGCGGTCAACATTGACATACATCCGGTCAGACGGGATCGAGAGTTTCTTGGCAAGAGACTGGATGATCCTGTCATTGGCCTGATGGGCAATGAACATATTGATATCTTCCTTCGTAATTCCTGCTTTTTCCAAAGTGCTGAGTGTTGTCTGTCCCATATGACGGACAGCCGCCTTGAACACTTCCGAGCCTTCCATATGGATATAAATACGTTTCGAATCGATGGCTCTGTGCGTAACAGGTTCTGCCACGCCGCTTGCCGGGATGTTCAAAATCTTGCCAAGACTTCCGTCGGATCCAAGCTCAGATGCCAGAAGACCGTAGCCTTCATCCACCTGTCCAATGACCGCTGCTCCTGCGCCATCGCCGAAGAGAATACATGTAGAACGGTCCTGCCAGTCAACAAGCCTGGAAAGAATTTCAGCACCTATGACCAGAACATTATCATACATGCCCGCCTTGACCATGTTTGAAGCGCATGCTACCGCATAAATATATCCGGAGCAGCCTGCAGAGATATCCATGGCTCCTGCGTGTTTTGCACCCATCTTGTCCTGAACCATGCAGGCTGTAGAAGGCACGACGTAGTCAGGAGAAGCTGTTGCGACCAGTATGAAATCAATATCATCAATTGTTTTTCCCGCAGCCTCCAACGCTTTTTCAGCTGCTTTCACGCAAAGGTCCGATGTGGTTTCCGATGCAGAAGCAATGTGCCTCGTTGCGATCCCTGTCCGCGTCCGGATCCATTCATCCGATGTATCTACCATCTTTTCCAAGTCGGCATTTGACAGGATTTTCTCTGGCGCGTAGTGGCCGGTTCCAAGAATACCGGCAAATCGTAGCTCAGCCATATATTAAATCTCCTTATCTGTTACTGACTTTTCCTCTTCGCTTTCTGCCTTTGTGCTTTCATTCAGCTGTGCCAGCGTTTCAGTGACTACCTTGTCCAAATTCTCTTTGCAGACATCTTCAGCCATGCGGATAGCATTTTTGATTGCCTTCGCTTTGGATGCACCATGGCAGATAATCAGTCCGCCGTTGACACCGAGAAGCGGAGCTCCGCCATATTCAGCGTAATCCATAGGTTTGGCCAGATATTTCTTCAGTGCCGGAGCAAGAAGCAGCGCTCCGATCTTTGCTCGGATTCCGCCTTTAGTCACTGCGTCTTTCAGCAATGTCTTGACAAGCTTGCCTGCGCCTTCGCCAAATTTAAGGACAACATTTCCTGTGAATCCATCAGTAACGACAACATCAAACTCTCCAGTCATGATATCTCTTCCTTCTGCATTTCCCGAGAAAGGAATAATAGACTGGTTTTGAAGAACTTTGTTTGCTTCTGTTACAAGCGGGCTTCCCTTCGTATCTTCTTCACCGATGTTCAAAAGACCGATACGCGGATTCTTGATGCCTGCCACTTTAGAAGCATAAATATATCCCAATATTGCATTCTGGACATACGTTTCTACCTTGGGCTGGGCACTTGCGCCTGAATCAATCAGGTAAGTGTACCTTCCCTTTTCATTTGGAATTGGAGTCAGTATGGCAGGACGTTCAATCCCCTTGATTCGTCCGATTCCAAGAAGTCCGGCAGTGACAGCTGCACCAGTAGATCCCGGAGCGACGAGAGCTCCGCATTCCTTGGCTCTCACAAGACGGGCTCCGACTGATACAGATGCATCCTTCTTCTTACGATAAGCCAGTCCGGGATGTTCTCCCATTTCAATGACTTCAGACGCATGGTGAATTTCTATCAGAGGATTGTTCTCTTCATGATTATTTTTCAGAATCGTTAAAATCTGTTCTTTGTCCCCTACAAGCACAACCGGAATCTTGAATTCTCTAACGGCTTGTATGGAGCCCAATACAATTTCAAGCGGCGCAAAATCGCCGCCCATTGCGTCAACGGCTATTTTTTCCATGGAATGCCTCCATCAGTTTAAAATCTCCATAATGAATTTCGCGCGGTAAACTTCTATGTCGCCGTCAAAAAATCCAATATATATGTACTTTTTCTTGCCTCTCATCAGTACGATTCTGCCCTTGACGGCCAGAACGGTATTCGGCTTTACCGGAACTTTGTATTTAATATTTCCGACCTGTGTGGGTGCAAAAGGGACACCAGCCAGCTTCTCTGCAAAATTTGAGGCTGCACCATAAAGTTTGTCACCTGCCACTGCTCCTGTTGAATCCGCCATTTCAGATGTTGTCCGGAAAAGGCCTACACCCTTCACACCGACATCGAGATCCAATACGTGAACACCTTCAACGTACTCGGAAGGATGTCCGAAAACGAGCTGTTCCATCCGTTCGCGCATTTGCGGAATCCCCAGCGTCTGCCTATCCAGACGGATCGTTGCTGAGGACACAGAAAAATGCTTTGCCAGATCTTCATCTGTCAGGCACGGATTTTGACGCAGTATTTTCTGCATTTCTTCTCTTCTGGCATTTTTATCCATTTTACGTTTTCACCCACCTTATATCACCTGCCGATAATACTATACCACAATCACGCAAGTCCTGTATAACTTATTTTGAAAACTAGTGTGCATCTGCATTCATCAAAGCCCGTAAATCCTGCCTTTTTCGTCTCCATGCCCTCCCGTTTCTTAAAGATATATTTTAAGATATATTTTGGCAATTTTATCCTCCAATCCATATTCCCGCACCGTTTTGCCATGATTTGGAAAACCATGTTCTGAATCAAAGAAAGTCTTGCTATAACTCGATGAATTTTTAACTGGTTCATTGTATAATAGATATACAGTCATCAGGCAGCATGCTTTTCATCTGCCTGGATTTCCTGAATATAGAGGACCTGTCATCCTTAGCGGAGGAAGAAAATTCCCTTGCCCCACTGCGGTTCAAGGGAAAATTTTATTTTGATAATTAAAACTAATTTTTGTTTTTGTTTTAATTTTATGGCAGTCTCTTTCTCAATATCATGATTGACTTATTTCGTTTCTTATCATAAACTACAATAAACACGGAATATAAAACACAAGTTTTAATCGCTAAACTTAGTTAAACGCTTTCTATTAATCGTATATATATTTCGAAAGTATTTTTGCATCTTTTAGGAGTGATAATATGCAATTACCCGCATTACACATTGGCGAATTAACCGCCAGAGTCCCGATCGTCCAGGGTGGTATGGGAATCGGCGTAAGCCTTTCCGGTCTCGCCGGGGCAGTCGCACGTGAAGGCGGCGTAGGTGTCATTTCCGCTGCCCAGGTCGGTTTTAATGAACCAGACTTCATGACCAATACTGTTGAGGCCAACAAGAGAGCTCTCGCCAAACAGCTGAAGAAAGCACGCGAAATTGCCGGGGACGGTATCATAGGTGTCAACATCATGTGGCGCGGACAGCATTACGAAGACTATGCACGCTGTGCTGTTGAAAACGGCGCCAATATCATTTTCTCCGGTGCTGGCCTTCCATCTGACCTTCCGGACTGCGTTGAAGGCACTTCCACCAAAATCGCACCGATTATCGGTTCCCCGAAGGCAGCACGCGTCATTCTCCGTCTTTGGGAAAGACATCATCACCGCACAGCCGATATGATTGTTATTGAAGGACCTAAGGCTGGCGGCCATCTCGGCTATACCCGCGAGCAGGTGAAAATGCATGAGAGTGACGGCTACGAAAAGGAAATCGAGGAAATTCTTGATGTCGTCAAAGAATTTGAAGAGAAATTCAACAAGAAAATCCCCGTTGTTTTCGGCGGCGGCATTTTCGATAAGAAGGACATTGAACACTACCTCTCGCTGGGTCTTTCCGGCGTACAGATGGCTACGCGCTTTGTTGCTACCAAGGAATGCGATGCTTCTGATGCGTTTAAGAATATGTACGTCAAAGCAAAGGAAGGCGATGTTACCATCGTTCAGAGTCCGGTCCATATGCCGGGACGCGCTCTGCTGAATCCTTTTGTCAAAGCTTTCCGCCAGCACAGAATTCCGGTCACCAACTGCTTCCACTGCCTGAAGACCTGCGATCCGGCTACTACCCCCTACTGCATCTCCATGGCACTGATCCGTGCCGTCCGCGGAGATGTCGATCATGGTCTGGTATTTTCCGGTGCTAATTCGTGGAAGATCGACAAAATCACAACCGTCCACGATCTGATTCAGGAACTCACCCAGGATCCGGTTGATGAAACAATCCCGACGGATGCCTCTGATAAGACAATCCCTGTTGAACAGGTAAAGAAACAAGCATAACGAAAATAAAAAACGTCCGGCTCAGACCGGACATTTTTTATTGCTTTGATTTTTCTGTCCTGATTATTTTTTCAAGTGATGGCTTCCGCGTTCAGTCAGAGGAACTCCGGCCTTGCACAGCGGGCAGTCTTTCGGATCATAGGTCGGGACTGTCAGATTCAGGAGCGGGAACACTTTTCCCTGTGGAACTCCAAAGTCTGCCTTGCCGCCGGAGCGGTTGACCAGAAGGCCGATGCCTATGATATCTCCGCCTGCCTTATTGACTACATCCACGACTTCTTTGATGGAGCTGCCGGTGGTAACGATATCTTCAACAATCAGCACTTTTTCACCTGGCGCAATGGTGAATCCGCGTCTGAGTGTCATCTTGCCATTTTCACGTTCTGTAAAAATGGATCTGACTCCAAGGATTCTTGCAGTAACCTGCGAGAGGATAATTCCGCCGGTAGCCGGTCCGATAACTGTTTCGATTCCCTGGTCCTTGAAATGTTCTGCAATTTCCCCTGCAAAGTTTTTCTGTGTATTCAGGATGCTGGAGAACGTTGAATTTTTCTACATAAAGCGGGCTGTGGAGGCCGCTGGTCAGAAGAATGTCCCTCTAAAATAGCTTTGGTTTCCTTTAGTAAAGTTTCTACTTCCTTCTCATTCATCACGCATTCTCCTTTATCTCTTTTAAAATCAGGCGGGTTGCTGCCTTCGGATCAATTGCCTGTGTAATAGGACGGCCAATGACCAGCATTGAAGCTCCGTCTTTAAATGCCTGGGATGGCGTTGCTATACGCTTCTGGTCATCCGTCTGTGCAAATGCAGGACGTATGCCCGGCGTAACGATGAGAAAATCATCTCCAGCCATCTCACGGATGGAAGTTGCTTCCTTCGGGGATGCTACGACACCGTCAACGCCTGCCTCCTTGGCAAGGGATGCCAGTTCAAGTACATGATCCTGGATCGGAAGATGTCCTCCGATTTCCTGCCAGCCTTTATCATCAAAGCTGGTAAGAACTGTTACTGCCAGAATCTTTGGTCTTTCCACTCCTAATTCATCAGCGGTTATTTTGGCATAACGCGCAGCAGCCTGCATCATGGCTCTTCCGCCTCCAGCATGGACCGTAATAAGATTTACGCCTAATCTGGTAACGGAAGCGACGCTGTGTCCCACCGTATTCGGAATGTCATGCAGCTTTAGATCCAGGAACACCTTTTTCCCATGTTCCTTCAAATAATGGATCGTTGCGCTGCCGGCACTATAATAGAGTTCCATTCCTACTTTATAATAGGAAACCAGATCACCTAACTCATCAACAAGCGCTTTCATACTGTCAAAAGAATCTACGTCAAGCGCTACGATCAGACGATCATCCGCTTTATAGATTTCCTTTTCTTCTTCCATGCTCGCTCTCCCTTCCTGACTATAAATATATATCCGATTCATTATACCATTTAAACCCGGCAATGACACTTAATTTTCTCCGGATATTTTCTTTTGCACTCATTTTTAATCTTGATAAAATAAATTCATTTTCTTTTGTTATTTTCTTTCTACGCACATACCGATTCACAAGATTTCAATAAAAAACCGTACCGGCTTTGATTTTTTGCCGGTACGGTTTTTGCTGCCTGAGAAAGGCTCATATTTCACTATTTTGTCGAAGCGGAAGCCGCCTGAAGAGCTGCTTCATGGATCATATGCACTGTGACAGAGTTGAAATCAACAGGTGACGGGAGTGCCTTTACTTCTTTGAAGCCTACTCCGAGCTTGCCCGTATAATACGCGACGGCTTCTCCCTTTGAATTAATCTTGGCGGCATAAATTGTCTTGTCATCGCCAAGACCTACGAGGCGGAAGGCACCAGGAGGTGAAATGACGCGCCAGGAGCTGTCATCGCCGTTAAATGTATACATGATGCCCTTCTGGCTGTCGTCGTAGAAGAGTCTGTCTTCATCATAGAATACAGCAATCTTGCCGATATGGGAGGTCTGCACGTAAATACGGCGTGTGTCATAGTTGGCATCCGTACGGTAAATACGGTACAGTCCCTTTCCGACTTCCATCTTCATATAAACTGCATTGGTCGCTGTAGAATAAGCAACGGATACGATTTTGGCATCACGCGGAAGATCCCTGATCGGTGCATCTGACTCATGAGTCGTACCTTCAGGATTGTAACGGGCCAGCGTCACGTCCCAGCGTCCGCCATTCCAGTGAATAGGATACAGCGCCATCAGTGCCAGATTGCGGTCAGGCATCCATTCGAAGAAGGATACGCCCTGATTCTTCAGATCCACCTTCTGCGGATTGCTGAGGTCTTCAGCTTTATAAATGGTGACCGAGTCAGCTGTTACGTCAGCCATGTACTTGTAATCGTAGGAATAATACGCTTTCCCCTTGACGTTTACCTTGGAGAAAGTCTTTTTCCCTTCTTTTTCTGCTGCTTCTGCTACTTTATCCTTTACATCGGACATGTCGTAGTCTCCGCTTGCAAGCGGTGCAAATAAGACCCTGTCCATGTAAAGGTAGGCGCCTGCCTGAACCGTTAATCCAAGAGCAAAGCAAATCATAAATTTCGTAATTTTATTTTTCAATCTGCTCCTCCTTATTTAACGATAAACGCGGTCGGAATCATTCTTTCGCCTAAAAGGTCGGCAGGTTTATTGACTACCTTGCCATTATAGTAGAGCGTGGTAGAAGAACCGCCGTCAAGGTTGGCGGCAATATAAGCGCCGTTTTCATACATCATGTTCTGCGCATCCACGAGTGTTGCCCCTATGCTGTATCCTGGCTGTCTTCCATCAATAACGAGGAACATGATTGTTCCGTCTTTCTTCTGCCCGATAGCAGATCGTGGTGAAATACCCCATCCGCCATCGCCGTTTTTAATTACTTTTTCACCGTTAATGATAAGCGGCGGTCCGAAGGTCAGTCCTTCAACAGCCCCCAGATCACTCAGCTGCTTCTTATTGTAGTTGCCGGCTATCAGGTTTCCGCTCTTGGTCAGGCCCACAAAATCGACCTTTTCCTTATCATCGACCTGCTGTCCTAAAAGGTACTTCCCTTCATGGAGAATAAATCCGTAAGGAAGCCTGCCTGTCCCCGTGCCGTTCGGATCATAGAATCCGCCGCCGTTAATGGCTGCCACGGCATTGTTCTTCTTTGCAATATTGCTTGTCGTATCCCCCTTCTCGTTGATATCCTCAGCCATTGCCACCTGAACGCGCGTCGGGTTCGGAATTTCAAGAAGGTATCCGACAAATCTTGACGTTTCAATCTTCTTCAAATTCAAAGTGGGATCTGTACGAAGCTTGAACGAGAAAACTTTCTGCGTGTCTGTCGTTGTCACAGTTCCGAGAATCTGGTTCAGTTCATCCTTGTTATACAGCCAGGTAATGTACTGCGGATGGCGGGAGCGCATGATCGCACCGACTACGGCCCTCTTCAGATTCGGGAAAGGTCCGAACAGTACGACGATCGGCGATGTGAACAGGAAAAACAAAAGTGTGATTATGACGAACTTTACAACAATATTATTAAAAATACGTTTCATTCTCTCTCCTAAACGTTTCTGCAACCATTAAACAGTAGAATAATTATCCTTACTCAAGCGTTCCGAGAAGCGTGCCAGTGAAATGTCATTTCCGATATAAGCGCGTTTTAATTCAAACGGATAGCTGCCTACATGTGCGCGCCCTGCATCTGTAGTAACTGCCATCTTGATGCCTGCTTTCTTGCATACATCAATGACTTCATCATCATAATCGCCATACGGATATGCAAGCCAGACATTATCTATCCCAAGCTGATACTTCAAAGCCTGATTGGCACCTACGATTTCACGTTCTTTTTCCGCTCTGGTCTTGAGATTGTGCAGCTTTGGATGAGAAAGCGTATGGTTGGCAATCGTAACAGTGTGGCTGTTTGCCATTTCGCGCAGCTGATCCCAGGTCATGCGGTTATAGGGCTTGCCCACGTCATCAGTAACAAGGAAGAGTGTCCATGGGAATCCGTACTCTTTCATCAGAGGATAAACGACCGTATAACTGTCCAGATACCCATCATCAAAAGTGATGCAGACCGGCTTTTCCGGAAGTGGAGCGCCCTTTGTGACATAGTCATACAGTTCCTTCATGGTAATCGGATGATATCCATGATCACGAAGATAATTCATTTGAATTCTCAGGTTTGCTTCACTCATAATAGCTGCGTTGCCTGACTGGTTCCCGATCATATGGTACATCAGGATGGAAACGCCCTCGGGAACCGTATACTTGACATCCGGTCCTCTGTGGACAACCGCTTCTCCAGGCTTTAATGCCGCCGTACTTTTAGATGCAGCAGCCGGCACTGTAGATGCTGCAACAGCTTCAGGTTTTCCTGCAGCATTTCCGCTAAAACCATCCAGAGCAAAACAGGATACAGACAGCAAAGCTGCTGCGGCAACGAGCGCTGCCTTTTGCCAGCTTTTCAAAGATATCTTCAATTTCTAAGTCTCCTTCTGGTATTGAAACTTACATTACACCTATTTTGACAATACATAGTACATTTTACTACGAATTCAATAATAAAACAAAATTCTTTCATGAAATTTTCCATAAACTCTGCATATTCAGCCTTATCAATCCAGAATGGAGCACCCTTAATTGCACGATTCAGCAAGAAATATTTTGTATGGGATGCTCCTCTTTAATCGTAAAATACTATATGCCGCGGGCTCTTTTTAAAGATTGGTTTTTGGGAATCAACATCAATCGTGCTATAATAAATTATGTCACGCAAATGAAAGTAATAAATCCCGGATTACGGGAACGTGGTTTATTACCAGAAAGGATTAAATATGAAGAATCTGTTTAAGTTACTTATTCCTCTCTTGGTACTTCTTCTGATACCGTTCGGATCCACATCTTTGGCAAAGGATGCGCAATTGACCGATTTCCGCTGGACATCCAGGAATGATGGAAATCCGCCTTTCGTCCGGATCGTCATGGATTTATCCAAAGCGGTTCATGCAGAAGCCGCAATGGATGATTCCGGCAAAAATTTAGAGGTCATCTTAAGAAATACCAGTAAAGGCGGCACGGCTTCCCAGTTTGACAATATGGATAAAAGGGCAGTTGATTTTGCGACATTGTCCGAAAAGGATGGAGACACATACCTGGATGTCGCCTTATCCAAATCACAGAAGATGGATGACATCCGTGTTTTTGCGCTTCGTCCGGACAGCAAATTGAACAAGCCTCATCGTTTAGTCGTAGATATACCGATTCCGGGAGCAAAACAGACTTACACAAAACCGGCCAAGAGTGTTTCAACACCTGCTGTGGCTGCTCCTTCTGCCAAGACGTATGATGTCTCTGACAAAGCGAAAAACGTCCTGAAAGGTAAAATTATTTGTCTTGACCCGGGACATGGCGGAACAGATACCGGTGCTATCGGACACCTTGGCAAAAAGGATATTTATGAGAAGGATATCACCCTCTCCATCGCTCTTCCGCTCAGGGATCTTCTGACATCCGCTGGCGCCAAGGTTGTCATGACACGTTCCACAGACAAAGATGTCTACGGTCCATGGGCTGATGCAACGACAGAACTTCAGGCTCGCTGCGATGTCGCTAATGAAGCCCATGCAGACGCCTTCGTATCCATCCACATTGATTCTTTTGCCAATTCCAGCATTGATGGAATCACTGCTTACTACAATGGAAAAAGCGCCAACGATCTGCTTCTGGCGCAAATGATGCATCAGGCAACCATCAACTCTTTATCCATCCCGGACAGAGGCGTACGTTCCAATGACTTTTATGTCAATGTTCATACCGCCATGCCGTCTGTCCTGATGGAAGTCGGTTTCATTACAAACAATCACAGGGTCCAGATGCTGACTTCGAGCTGGGCGCCCAAGAGCATGGCTCAGAGCCTGTTTGACGGCCTTGTAAGTTATTTCTCTGCTATAGAATAAAGGAGGTCCCATGAGAAAAAAAATAGCCTTAGCTTCAGCGCTCATTTTATCCATGGTTCTTGCCGGATGTTCCCCTGACAGCGGATCGAAACCAGCTTCCAATGCATCAGCTCTTTCTGCATCGGCCAATTCGTCATCTGTTCCGGCCAAGGAATCTTCGACTCTCGTATTTTACAGGCCGACAGATGATGCTCTTCATATTCTCCCTGTTTCCATCAAGGTGAAGGCGGAAGATCACACAGCCAAGAATGCAGTCGAAGAGATGATCAGGTATGACAGGAAAGCCAAGTATCCGTTCATACCTGCCGGCACTCATCTGAAAGACCTGTCCATTCAGGACGGAACGGCTATCGCCAACTTCACGGGTGAGGTCAACCAGATCAAAGGCGGAACATCGGAATCCCTTTTCATCGCTATGACGGTTGATACGCTGACCGAATTCCCCAATATAAAACGCGTGGAATTCCGGGCAGAAGGAAAACCGCTCCAGTTCCAGATGGATATGACCAAGCAGTTCATGAGAGATGAAAGTTACATCCAGCAGACCAAGACTTAAAAGGGGCTGTGACAAAATGGTTAATCATTTTGTTGCAGCCTCTTTTTTGCGCCTTTATTTCATCATTTTTAGCTCTGCTGTAAGCCTTTTACGTAAAAATGCGCGTAAGCCCCCTTACCCCCCATAAGACTTTTAATTATATTGTCTTAGGCGGCAATCCTTATACGCATTATTTTTTGTGATGTATTTCCTTAAATTATAGCCAAGTGCTACCAGGTATAACTCGGCTTTTACAGAATCTATCCTTTTTCTGACGATTCTTTTTGTACCATCTGTCATGTTTCATGATTCCAAAAGTTCCTTCAGCCTGGATTGACCGGTTCATTCTTAGCAGGGCTCCATGGATGCTTTCCAGATTATCCTGAACCTCCTGGTACATGTTATTCCGTTCTCTGCTCAATGAGATTCTTTTGTTCTTCGGGGTCTTTTTATTGCTCTGCCAGCGGGCATCCTTGGCAGTCTTCGCATTCAAATACTTCCTCCTGCCTGCCGTATAAGTTCCCTCTGACCAGATGTCTGTAGATAAATTTGAAAGCCCTGTCATTTGGACAACGGATGGTTCCATTCTCATCAACTCTAAAGTTTATTGGCCGAAACGGATTGGTATGGTATTTCTTGTCTTTCGTTTCTTTTCTTGTACATGGGGAATTTCATATACTTTTCCATACCGTGCTGCTCGCAATAGATGTAATTGTTGAAAGATCCATATCCTGCATCTGCCACAGGATACTTAGGATAAGCCCCATAGACTTCGTGGAAAATTCCTCCATCAGCGGTACGAAGCAATCCATATCTGAACGATACTGGTTAACATCAATTACGGCAATAAATTCATCGGCAACACCTATTTGGACATTGTATGCAGGCAGAAGCTGATCATTTCCCTTGTAGTCCGACTTGATTCGCATGAATGTTGCATCCGTATCGGTCTTCGAGTAACTGTTTCTGGAAGTACCGCATATCTGTATCTTCTCAACATATTCTTCAAGTTTTGATGTATATGCCTTAAGCTGCTCATACTTGCGTTGATGATCGGACTTGCGATGCCCGCTTCCATGAACAAAGGCCGTCTCATCAATCTGCCAGATTTCTTTTAATTTATCCAATACCAGACGCAGATAGTCCGGAGCGTATTCTGTATTGATGTTTACACTCATATGGTCATACTTAAGATCATCATTGAGTAACTCAAAAGGCTGGTAATCTTGGCAAAAAAAGCTTGTAGCGGGATTTTTCAGCGGATTTCTTCCATACCCAGCTGTATTTATTTGCGTTCGCTTCAAACTTGGAACCGTCAATATATATATGCTGCAAATCCACGTTGAGTTTGCCGCAGAGTTCTTTCGTAATTGAATAAAAGATATCCTTGAGAGAATACTTAAGAAAGCCCTTCACGAAATGACAGAATGTCCGATAGGATGGGGCTTCATAATTCATCAGGTACATATATCTGATGTTAACCCTGCAATTATCTTCAAGTTTTCTAAAAGAGCAATATCCTTCTTCTGCGAAACCATAGATGATCGTTTTCAGCATGTTGACGGGATTATACCTGGGTCTGCCAGCGCCACGCGTCGGTATGTAACGAAGGTACTTTTTAAGATCGATTTCCTCCATAAATCTGTCATACATTAAAACAGGATCATCGACATTGAGAATCTCAGAGGGAAACATTGGCAAAATGCCTTGTTCTGCGGTAAAATGATTGCTAGTGTTGTTATTTTTCATTGCAAAGAAATTATAACACGAAAGGCTCTGCCCCGGACCAAATGATCCGGGGCAGAGCCCTTTTTGTTGGGATGAATTTTGTCACATCCCCTTTTTTATTGCCTTCATAACCTTTACAAATTCGTAAAAAAATACTGGCGCCCGGATCTAGCGCCAGTATTTTTATTTAGTCTTCTGTAATTACTGCTATCTCACCATCTGCAAATGCCTGCGGATATCTGAATTCCTGATCCCCGCTGTCAAAAGCAACTGTCAGGCGGCCGCTGCCGATTTCAGAAATCTTTCCGTTTCCATAAAGAGGAGAATGGACAAGTGTTCCAATTCCAAGTTCGAAGTATACGGTATTTCCGTGTCTGGTTTCTTTGGGAGAACCCGTGCTTGGTGCCGCTTTCTCTTTCCTTGTTTCCCTTTCCGGCACTGTATACGTTCTTCCCTTGCCCTTGGGCAATGCATCTTTCTTCGCTTTCTTAGTGGAAGGAGAGGCAGAGTGCAGGAGCTTCTGCGGAAGTCCGGTCGGATACATAACGTGTTCGCCCGTGGCTTCATAGGTCACATAAGTGCCTCTTTCAGTAATACGGCTGGCCGTTCCCTTTCCCAAGACATCATCAATGACAACGAGACCGAGAAGCTGCTGATCCTTTTCTTCCTTCTTCACCGGAGCGGGCTTCATTTCGCTCGGATCGAATGAGAATATTTTCTTCTCAATCGGTTCGCCCTTCGCATTTGTTCTCTTCAGCGGAGGTCTGCCGCTCTTTTCGAATCTTCCTCCTCTTCTGTCCTTATCGGCAAATCTTCCTCCCGGCTTCCTGTCTTCAGGCTTTCTGCGGGGAATGACTTTTTCAAGATCGCCAAAGACTACGGTGATTCCATCCTCGGAAACCTTGCGTACAATGCCGACCCCAAGTTTTCTGTCTATGAATTCAACACCGGGTTCCAGTTTCCTGCGGAATTCCCTTTTTCCGTCCTTGAAGTCCTTACCGTGTCCTGCTCCCCTGCCGCCGGAGAATCCTGGTTTCCCATGGCCGCGCTTGGAAAAATCGCGCTTCCCGCGAGGGCCTTTCGATGTATAGGAATGTCCTTTGCGGTTATTGTTTTCGTCCATTTTCTAATCCCTTCTAGTCATATCTCTGTTCTTTAATTCTTCTGTCTAAATCCCGCTTTGCAGCTTTTGCCGCCATATCCTGCCGCTTGTCATACAGCTTTTTGCCTGTAGCAGTTCCGATCTCCACTTTGACCTTTCCATGCCTGAAGTACATTTTAAGCGGTATCAGTGTATATCCCTTTGTCTTAAGCTGCATTTCAATTTTCATGATTTCTTTTTTATGCAGAAGCAGCTTCCTGGTTCTAAGCGGATCATGGTTGAATATATTTCCCTGTTCATACGGACTGATATGCGCATTCCATAAATATACTTCATCATTCTGGATTCTCGCAAAGCTGTCCCTCAGGTTTACTTTTCCGGCCCGGATCGATTTTACTTCTGTCCCAGTCAACGCGATCCCGCATTCATAAGTATCATGAATGAAATAATTATGATACGCCTGCCGATTACTCACAATAGGCGGTGCATTCTTGCTTCCGTCCATACTCGCCTCCTGGATATTTTATCTGGTAATCCTTATCAGATTACCTTCTTCCTTTTGATTTCTTGTTTTTCTTTCCCTTTTTGGAATGTGATTTCGAGGATGATCTGACTTTTTTCTCAAGGTTCAGCGGTGAATGGATTTCTCCCATGAAGAAGTCGACTTCTTTTCTTTCCTTGTCCGCTTTTACCAGCGTTACCCTGACGGGCATGCCCATGGAATATGTCTTTCCGGAGAAACGGCCTTTGAGCGTCATGCTGTCTTCCTGATAGACGTATTCATCATCTTCCATGGTATCGATATGGATCAGACCTTCAACACCATTATCAAGTCCAACAAATATACCGAAACGTGTGATGCCTGTGATATGGGCATCAAATGGTTCCCCTACGAAAGGTATCATATATTCTGTCATCTTCAGATCATCGACATCTCTTTCAGTCTGTGTTGCATTCTGCTCTGTTTCAGAACAATGGTCGCAGGCTCTTACCAGGAAATCTGTCTGCGCTTTGAGCTGATTCTTCTTGAGCTGCTCGCTCAGTGCCTGGCGGATCAGCCTGTGAACCATGAGGTCAGGATATCTGCGGATCGGCGAAGTGAAATGGGTATAGCACTTGCTTGCGATACCGAAATGGCCGGCATTTTCCGTCTTGTAGCATGCCTGCGGCAGTGAGCGGAGTGTCATTACCTGTATGACAGGTTCAATATCTTCGCCTTCTACACTTTCAAGAAGCTTCTGTATATCCTTTGGCGTGGGATCTTCCGGAATATGAATGGGAAGTCCCATAATGGATACCAGCCGCTTCAGTGCATTGAGTTTTTCTTCATCCGGATGGTCATGGACTCTGTATACTGATGTGTTTCCTGTCTTTTCAAGGAAACGTGCAACAGCTTCGTTGGCCGCAATCATAGCGTCTTCAATCATCATCTCGGCAGCGCCTCTGATGCGTTTTTCGATACGCAGGGGCGTTCCGTCAAGATCGAGGACTACCTTGTATTCAGGGAAATCGAAATTCAATGCGCCGCGCTCGGATCTGTTTTTGCGCAGGCAGTCAGCGCAGGCTTTAAGATCCTTCAGCATCGGGAGGAACGGTTTCAGATCATCCGGTTCAATTCCTTCCTCGAATGCTTTGTTTATTTCAGGATAATTGCAGCGGCGTGCCACGCGGACCATGGATGGCGTGATTTTCTCTGTGTGAACATTTCCGTTCTGATCCACATCCATGACACAGGACATCGCATAGCGGTCTTCGTCATGATTCAGACTGCAAAGATCATTGGACAGCTGGAACGGGAGCATAGGAATTACGCGGTCTGCCAGGTACACACTGTTTCCGCGTCTGTAAGCTTCCTCATCAAGGAGCATTCCCTTTTTCACGTACCGGGATACGTCGGCAATATGAACGCCCAGTTCAAAATGACCGTTTTCCTTGCGGATACAGTATACCGCATCATCAAGGTCCTTGGAATCTGGTCCGTCGATGGTAACGATAGGAAGATCCCTGAAATCCGCTACGCCATTTTCCGGAACGACTTCACGCGGCAGCGCATCGGCTTCCTTCATGAGTTCATCGGAGAATACATGCGGCAGCCTGTGCTGGGCAATGATGATATCGATATCAAGGCCCTTGTCCCCTTCATAACCGATAACTTCCGTGACATGGCCCTTTGCATCCGTCCATTTCCCCGGCCATTCCGTTACTTCAACGATGACCCTTGCGCCAGTTGTTGCTTCCATTTCCTGGCCTTCAGGAATTTCAATGACCATATCGACCTTTTCATCGATCGGCACAGCCTCTCCGCCGTCTTTCAGCATTTCATACGTGCATACAAACGTATCATTTGCTCTTTCAATGACACGGGTAATGCGGCCTTCCGTATTATGCCTTCCGGTCTCGCCCTTGATTGTCTTCACTTCGACTTTGTCATTATTAACAGCGTTCAGATGATTATCTTCCCCGATATATACGTCTTCATGGTCATCATCTGTAATGAGAAAACCAAAACGCGGACTGTATGCCTTATAAATCCCCTCAAGCGTTACGCCTGGCTTATAAACTAGTTTCTCTGTCTTTTCCATTCTTCTCTCCAATTATCCAAACCGCACTTTATACTTCGCTTATCCGTTATCCAGGCCGGAATATTTCCCTGTGAATAAAAAGAAGGCCTGCAGTTTATGCAAGCCTCCTTTCATCAATCAGAAAGTATTCATATATCTCCCAAGTACGAGGCAGAGCACCGCAAAGATAATGCCAAATACCACAGTAAACTTAGAGAGAACTGCATCCTTGCCCCTGGTCTTGCCGCCTGCTACTGCTTCAGCACCGCCGCCGATAGCTGAACCCATGCCCGGCTGTTTGGATTCCTGGGCAACAACAACGACAATCAATAAAATAGATACCAATAATGTAGTTCCGATCAAAAAGTACTTCACTGTAAATCCTCCTCTATATCCGCTTTTTCAATACCTAAAAGCAGACACGGCCCTTCTTAAGATAATAAACCTAACATTAACCTTTATTTTATACTACTCTTGCATGCGGGTCAATACCAACACTATAATCCCGGTTAAAAATACAATGTATTGTTTCACATGGTGCATGATCATAGCCGGAAGCACTGCCGTCTATTTTTTGCCTCTGAGTTTATCAAGTTTTTCCTGAACGGATGGAGGAAGTGAATGTCCTATTTCGCTTCTGCGGTTTGTCTGATTATTCTTTTTGATGAATGTATGCTGATCCTTCTTGTCATGCTTCAAGGACCACATCAGATCATCAACAGCCACGCGGTAGGATCCGTTTCCCAGGACCTGGCTTTGTTCAGGCCCGTCAGAGGTGACAACGTAGATGGACCTGTACTCATTCCGCCTGATATACGATTCCTTTTCTATATAGCTGTCTGCCGTCATCCTGCTCGGAGTAAAGACAATGGCAAAAGAATCCGACAATACTTCCTTCTTCACTTTTGTCGATGTGCCCATGCCATCAAACACAACAATCATTTCTATATTGTTATGGGCTCCGTAATCCTGAAGAAGGTCGATCAGCTTTTTCCGGCTGGATTCCAGATCATCTCTGCCAAATACATCCGGCACCCAGAATATCACATTATATCCATCAACCAGATAGAGATCTCTCATGATTTAATTCCTCTGTTTTACCGCCTCATACAGCAATAAAGCCGCCGCCACGGAAACGTTCAGTGACGAGACCTTTCCTTTCATGGGGATACGGACACAGAGATCACACATCCTGCGCGTAAGAGGACTCATCCCTTTTCCTTCCGCTCCCATGACAATGACAAGAGGCCCTTTGAGGTTGGCTTCATAATACAAGCTTTCCCCGTCCATGTCTGTTCCCACAACCCAGAAACCTTTTTCTTTCAGATACTTCAACGTCTGCTGTATGTTGCCGATCCTGCAGACAGGAAGATATGCGAAAGCGCCTGCTGCTGTTTTCATAGCGGCTGCTGTGACAGGAGAGCTTTTATGATTCGGCAGAAGCACACAGGCAGCACCGGCGCATTCAGCTGTGCGGACAATGGCGCCTAAATTCCTGACATCCTCCACTCCATCAAGAAGAATGAAAATCGGATCCTTTCCTTCCCATTTCTTAATGACAGCGTTCATATCCTGATACTCATAAGGGAAGAGAAGCGCAGCGATTCCCTGATGGACAACACCGCCGGACATGGAGTCAAGTTCTTCTTCCTCCACTTCCTTTATCGGAACAGCACGTGATTTTGCTTCTTCAAGGATTTCCTGAAGCCTTTCATCATGTCTGCCGCTTTTAAGATAGATCTGCCTGACCTTTCCGGCACGCAGAAATTCCATGACACTGTTTCTTCCGTATGTCACAAGGGAAGTATCAATGTCGTGCTTTCTTTCTCCCCTGTGCTGGGCGGGATTTCTCCTTTTTGCCTGCATGCTCTTCGGACGCTTTTCGTTTCTGCCTGTGTCTTTGTTCTGCTTATACGAGGAATCTTTTTCCCTGGTTGTATGAGATGCTCTTTTATCCTTCATCATTCATTTCCTCCGCTAAAAAGCGCAGTCCCCTGTCCATGATAAAATTCTGTCGTTCCGTCTGGCCCGAAAGATACAGATAACCGATCAGAGCTTCAAAAGCTGTCGATTCTCGATATTCCTCGACAGTTGCACTCTTCGGCACATTGGAATGTGTATTTCTTGCACGTTTGCAGACCTTGAGCTCCCTGTCTGACAGAAGTTCCATGATATCAAAGAGGATACGGCTCTGCCATTTGGCCGATACCATTTCAGAGGCCAGGCTGTTTAAAATTTGAACATTATAAATTCCTGTATCAATCAAAGCTTTCCTGATGAAGAAAGACCAGCATACGTCGCCGATATAAGCCAGTGTCAGCGCATCCATGGAAAAAACCTCCTGCTCACTAAGAGCAGGAGATGCCTTTCCTATTTTGCGCGTCATCTGTTTTTTTAAAAAGAGGACTCTTTTAAACTCCACGTTTTTTCCACCTTGCTCCCGTCGGAGTATCTTCAATCACAATACCGATTTCGCCAAGCTTGTCGCGGATTTCATCAGCAATCTGATACTGTTTGGCTTTTCTTGCCGACTGTCTGATTTCAAGAAGAACATTCATGAGATCATTATAGTCTTTGTCGTCATAGGCTTCTTCTTTCTTCCATTCCTTTTCCAGAATGCCAAGGACGTCGAGAATTGTCTTGAATGTCTGTCCTGCTTTATCGGCAGCTTCCTTGTTGAATGCAGTGCCTGCATGTACTTCGTTGTAATATACATTGATTGCCTTTGCCAGTTCAAACATGGCACCGGTTGTGAGGCCTGTATTGAAGTCATCATCCATGGCTTCATGGAATACCTTCATGGCATGGTCTGCTGCTTCAGCAAGTTTCCTGGAAGCTTCTGTTTCCTCGCTGCCTTCCATGGAGGACATTTCCTTGATGCGGGCAATGACATCTTTCAGCTTGTCCATATTCTTTTCTGCTTCTTCCAGACGGTCATCGGAGAAGTCAAGCGGGCTTCTGTAATGAGTAGACAGGAGGAAGAAACGGAGAGCATCTCCGGAATACTTTTCAAGGACATCCTTCACAAGGAAGAAGTTGTTGAGAGACTTGCTCATCTTTTCAGAATTAATGGTAATAAATCCATTGTGCAGCCAGTAATTTACGAAATGGCAGCCTGTGCATCCTTCGGACTGGGCAATTTCATTTTCATGGTGCGGGAAAATAAGATCGGATCCGCCGCCATGGAAATCAATGGTATTTCCCAGGTAATGGGTAGACATGGCAGAGCATTCAATATGCCAGCCTGGTCTTCCCTTGCCCCACGGGCTTTCCCAGAACGGTTCACCCGGCTTTGCTGCCTTCCAAAGGGCAAAGTCGCCCGGGTTTCTCTTTTCATCGTTGACTTCAATGCGGACGCCGGCGAGCATATCTTCCACTTTTCTTCCGGACAATTTGCCATAGTCCTTGAATGTGGAAATGTCATAATAAACATCGCCGCCTAAAACATAGGCATGTCCGTTTTTGATCAGTTCTTCCACCATATGAATGATATCATCCATATGATCGGAAACTCTTGGATAAACGTCTGCACGGCGTACATGCAGCGCATCCATGACCTTGAAGTATGCATCAATGTAACGGTCGGAAATTGTCTTCCAGTCGGTGCCTTCTGCATTCGCTTTATTGATGATCTTATCATCGACATCCGTGAAATTCTGTACGAATTTTACTTTGTAGCCGATGTATTCAAGATAACGGCGGATGATATCCCATGTAACTGCCGGACGCGCATTTCCGATATGCGGATGATTGTATGGCGTTACTCCGCAGACATAAATCTTGACTTCGCCAGGAGTGATCGGCTTGAAAACTTCTTTCTCCTTTGTCAGTGTGTTATAAACTTTGATTTCTTCCATAAAAATTCCTCCAATGACTATTTGGAATCCGCAGCCCTTAATACCAGTGAGACACTGCTTTCTTTTAATTGAACTGTCTGCCAGCTTCCATTAAAAAACCACCGCCTCACAGAGACGGTGGCCCGTTATCCACTCTGTCGGCATAAGCCGCTCAAAATGTTTTTATCGCAAACATACGGAAAAGGATACTACGTTTCCCCTTTTCAGCTCACAAATGCATTTCGCTCCGTTTAATCAAGACAGTTTCACCGATTCCTGTCCTCTCTGTATGACAAACCTGAGGTACTTCTTTTGTTCATCGCCCATATGACTTTTTTAAATAAGCATCCACAGCTGACCTGGCTTTTGACCCCACACTCGCCTGCTGGAGCTTTCGCTACCCGGTGTTCCCTCTCACTCTCACTACTAACCCTCTCGGTTTACCGGCAGGACTTACTTCTAAACCGCACCATGCTCAGCAGAAATTTTTTCTGCGTTACGTGGATCGTTTTGGCTGCGACTGCCATCGATTTTCAGCCACAGACCTGTGATGCTTATTTATCATTATAGATGCAATACGCCAAAGCTGTCAACAGCAAAAGAGGGATAAGATACGACAATACAGACGAATCGTCAATTCCCTTTTTCCGTGCTGAAAATGACATCAAATATGCCGATTGAGGAATAAATAAATTTGTCCGCGTTCCTAGGCCTTATCATCGATAATGGCTGCGCCGCCTCTTTCTCCTGTACGTATTTTGACCGCTGTATACAATTCAGAGACGAAAATCTTTCCATCCCCGACATGCCCTGTATTGCAGACGCCGCGGATGGTATCAATCAATGTATCAAGCGGTGTTTCGTAGATGACGATTTCCACTTTGATTTTGGGAAGAAGATTCACATAGAGTACGCTTCCTCTATAAATTTCCTCCTGCCCTCTGGTGAGTCCGCACCCATAGACTTCGGTCACTGTAATTCCAGTAACACCAATTTCGTAAAGCTTGTCTTTTAATTCTTCCAGTTTTTCCGGACGAATCACTGCATCTACCTTGTATATCTTCTTTTCTTCACTCATAGCAGGCTCCTTATAACTTGAAATAAGCACGTTCGCCATGGTCGATCAGGTCAAGCCCCTGTGCTTCTTCGGAAGCCGTCGCACGGATTTGCATGAATGCGCCAAGAATCTTCAGAATTAATACGGTCATGACAACGGCAACGATAATCCCTGTAACAATTCCTGTAATCTGCGGAATCATCTGGGCCGGATTTCCATAAAGAAGTCCGTCAGCCCCGGCAGGATTGACTGCCTTCGTGCAGAATACGCCAGTCATTAATGCACCCCATACGCCGCCTGCACCATGGCAGCCAAATGCATCAAGCGTATCATCATACCCAAGTTTTGCCTTTACATAGGAAACAAAGAAATAGCAGACAAGAGGAGTTGTTATGCCGATCAGGAAAGAGGCCGAAGCATCTACGAATCCGGCTGCCGGCGTAATACCTACCAGCCCGGTCAGGATGCCAGTCATAAGGCCCAGTGCCGTCATCTTTTTATGAAGGATCTGTTCAATCAGCACCCAGACCAATCCGGCCGTGCAGGAAGCAATGCCCGTGTTGGCCAGAGCCTGCGCCATGACATCCGATGCATTGAGAGCTGCACCGGAGTTGAATCCAAACCAGCCAAGCCATAAGAAACTGCCGCCAAGGCATACATAGGGGATATTATGAGGATGCATGGTCAGGATTCCGTATCCTCTTCTCTTTCCAATGATAACAGCAGCAGCCAGTGCGGAGAAGCCTGATGTTACATGGATAACCGTTCCACCAGCAAAATCAAGTCCGCCCATATCGCGGATTAGGCCGCCCACGCCCCAGACCATGTGGGCCATCGGATCATAAACCAGAGTCCCCCAAAGAAGGACAAACAGGCAGTAAGCAGGAAATCTCATTCTTTCAGCAATTCCGCCGCTTATGATTGCCGGTGTCAGGATAGCAAATGCCATCTGGAACAAGGCGAAGAGTATATGCGGAATCGTTTCAGAATACTCCGGTTCGGCTGCCATGCCTACATTCTTGAAGAATGCCCAGTCAAGATTCCCGATAATACCTCCGACATCCGGTCCGAAAGACAGGGAATACCCGTAGAGGAACCACTGTACGGTGAAGATAGCCAGGCATATCATGGGCATCATGATCGTATTGATTGTATTCTTTCTTCTTACGAGGCCGCCATAAAAAAATCCCAGCGCCGGCGTCATGATCAGGACCAGAAGCGCAGCTATTGCTACGTAAGCAGTGTCTGCCCCATTCAGGGCGTTTTCTTCATCTGCTGCCAGGGCAGCGCCTGGTGTCATTAAGAGAAATGACAGGGGTAAAAGATACTTTTTCATATATAGATTCCCTCCAATAAAAAAATCATGACGCAGTCTTCGTCATGACATCTTTGCCATCTATAAAATTATTCATTATCCGGATTTTACTCACTGTCGATAACCCGTATGCACATATGCTTTATAGTTTCTTTCATTCTTAGAAGCAGTTCCACAAAAAATGAATGTTATCACAATTCCCACCTCCCAAAAGTCAAAGGCCCGCATACGTATCGTATGCGGGCCTCATCACCATATGTAAAATTATGTTTCTAATTATAGCCTGCCTTTTTTCAAAAAACAAGCCCATATCATAAATTCAATATCCTTCCGCAATCATTCTCCCCTGAGAATCCTGACAGTATTTCCCAGGACTTCCCCTATATTATCACGGAAGACAAGATCAGCAGCGTTATCTTTGGATGTAGCATCCCTGTTGATAATGACCAGTGCATCCCCACTGAACTCATTGATAAATCCTGCGGCAGGATAAACGGCAAGACTGGTTCCCCCGATGATCAGCATATCCGCGCCGCGTATGAGCCATACAGCATCATCTATGGCATTGATATCGAGCGACTCTTCATAAAGCACTATATCCGGCTTTATGATGCCGCCGCAGTCGCAATGCGGCACTGGATTTGAGCGGGAGATGAATTCAGGAAGATCATACTGCTTTCTGCACTTTTCGCAGGTATTGTGAAGCGTGGAGCCGTGAAGTTCCACTACATTCCTGCTCCCTGCTTTCTGATGGAGCCCGTCAATATTCTGAGTGACGACACCGGAAAGTTTTCCCATCTTCTCAAGCTCTGCCAATGCCCTGTGCGCCGCATTAGGCTCCGCATGGCTGATTGTTTCCGACATTTTCTTGTACATAGTGAAAAACAAATCCGGATGCTCCCTGTAAAAATGGTGGGAAAGCATTTCTTCCGGAGACCATTTCTCTCTTACCTTCTGATAATACAATCCGTTCTTGCCGCGAAAATCCGGGATTGCAGATTCCGTAGAAACACCTGCTCCGCCAAAGAAAACAATATGCTGGTGGTCCTTTATCATCTCAGCCAGCTTTTCAATACTGCTATTCTCTTCAGCCATTTCTCCTCTCTCCTCTCTTACATGATAAATTTGAAAGTCTTATCCTGGCAGCCTTTCCCCTGGATTATACTTCTCAAAGCATTGACACACGGCGTTCTTTGTTCTATTGTTTATTATAATTCAAAACTTTAAAGCCTGCATTTTAAGGAGGGTTCTTTATGGGTCAGTTAACGTTAGCAAAAGCAAAGGAAATACTGCCGAAATACACGACAGAGGATCATCTTTTCACTCATGCAGCTGCCGTCAGCGCTGCTATGGGCACTATGGCTGCCATCTACGGCGGTGACAAGGATCACTGGGAAGCAATCGGTTATCTTCACGATGTAGACTATGAAAAATACCCGAATGAGCACTGCCATCATGTCAGGGAATTCCTGGCCCCCGAAGGTGTCGATGAGGATGATATCAAGACAATCATTTCTCATGGATATGGATTATGCACGGATGAAGTCATTCCGACGACTGACATTGAAAAAAGTCTCTTTACGGTAGATGAATTGACCGGTGTCGTCCATGCATACGCCCTCATGCGTCCTGAAGGCATTACAGGCATGGATGTCAAAGGCCTGAAGAAAAAATTCAAGGATAAAAGATTTGCTGCCGGATGCAATCGTGACGTCATCAAGAAAGGCTTTGAGATGCTCGGCCTTGACCAGAATGTTGTCATGCAGGCCTGCATTGACGGCATGACTGAGCACAAGGATGAACTCGGATTGAAATAATCTGAATAGATAATAAAAAGGAGAGCCCGAAAGAGCCTTCCTTTTTTATTGACCAATATTACTTTTCTTTTTCCGGTTCCGTTTTCTTTGCCGCTTCTTCTGCTTCCATCTTCTTGATCTTGTCCATCATCTTGATGCGGCGTATGACTTCCTGTCCTGCATCACTCTTCAGATAAACAAGCGTCGTCTTTGGAACCATGCGGTATACCGTTTCCCAGTCATCTTCGGCAAGTGCCTTTCTGACGGTGGAAGCAGATACGATCTGATTTCCCTTCTGCTCTCTGGGGATTTCCTTCAGCTCGATGCCGCTTTCGTTGAACACTTCTTTCATTGCCTTATTATAAGCAAGTGTTGTTTTATCTGTCGGTTCTTCCCCGACAAACCTGACGCTGATGTTGAGGGCCGGAGCAATCCTGGTTGCAAAAACTGTTGCATCCAGCTTTGTCTGGGCAGCGAGTTCATCGGTGCCCTTAATGAAGTATGTCGGGAATGTAGCATTGGAAATAATATAATCTCCGCCGCTGATGACTTCTACGCCCTTCATATCCCTTACGCCCTGCTTGAGAAGGGAAAATCTGTCGGAGAATGGGAATACGCTCCTGTCTTCCCTGACAGCAAAGATGATGACTTCATCGCAGTTGTTATGAGCATATTCGACAAGGCTCCTGTGGCCTAATGTGAAAGGATTGCAGTTCATGACAATAGCGCCGCGGTTCTTGCCTTCGCCGGAGCCAAGGATGGCGCGTACCCTCCCCAGGTAATCCTCCAGTGTATCCGTGCCATGTTCAAGAAGCGCTGCATATGGTTCAGCGACAGCGACGCATTTGAATCCCATATGCTCAAAGACCGGTACATTGGCAGGTTTTGTGAAAATCTGATTTCCCGTAATTCCGCGGCGGTATGATTCTCCCTGAAGGTTGCGGATGATTCTTCTTGTCAGCCCCTTCTTCTGGTAATCTTTGCTGATGGCAATATCACGCATGACTCTGCCGCCGAGTGAGCCTGTCCCGATCAGCTTTCCGTCCTCAAAAAGTCCCATCGTATAATCGATATTGCCTGTAAAGGTAAGTCCAAATCCATTTAAAAATTCTATGACTGCAGCCTTTTCATCTGGATTCGTTAAGAAGATTTCACGTTCTGTAATCATTTGACAGCTCCTTTATTTGAAATAATACTCGACATATCATAACAAGAGTATACTATTTACTATTTTTATATAAGTATTATAGCACATAAGGGAATCAGCGGCAAAATAATGATGATTATTTATAATTTGATGATTACTAAATCAAATATGTGTATTTTGATGGATATGCAAAAAAGCTGTGAAAATGATTGTTCATTTTCACAGCTTTTTATTGCGGTCATTATTTAGTCTCTTCTGCAGCGGATGCTTCTTTTCCCTCAATGAAGCGGATTGCATCTCCCAGGATATACAGGGATCCGCAGATCATGACGATATCGTTTTCACCAGCGGCCGCGGCAGCGTCGGAAAGTGCTTCATCTACACTGTGTTCTGCCTTGAACTCAGCTTTGATTTTCTGTGATTCAAGCATGGTTCCGATTTCTTCTGCCTTGCGTGTTCTCGGTGTTGGTGCTTCACATGCAAATACCATATCACCCTTGCGTACCAGGAGCTGGAGAACGGTTTCCGTATCTTTATCTGCCAGGGAGGCAAATACGAAAATTCTGCGTTTTCCAGGATACTGTTCATCCAAAGCTTCGCCAAGAGCTTCTGCGCCTGCCGGGTTATGGGCGCCGTCCATGACATAGGTAACACCCTTGACATCATGGATTTCGAAGCGTCCCTTCCACTGGCTTCTTGCCAGGCCTTCTCTCAAGTCATTTTCATTGATGCGGTCATCCTGCTTCATGACAACAGAAATTGCCATTGTGGCAACGGCTGCATTGACAGCCTGATGCGCACCGACAAAAGGAACGTAAAGCAGACTCTTTTCCAGTTCCTTCGGCATGTCTTTTCTCTTGACGACAACAACCTGTCCGTTTTTCCATTTGCTTCTGGAATCAATTTCAAAGTCTCTTCCGTAGAAGTAGATTCTGGAGCCCTTTTCGTGAGCTTCTTTCTTGAGTTTCTTCAAGGCAACATGCTGCGCAGCGGTAACTACAGGGATTCCCGTCTTGATAATGCCGGCTTTCTGATGGGCGATTTCTTCCAGGGTATTTCCCAGATACTTCATGTGATCCATTGCCACATTCGTAATGATTGAGACGACTGGAAGAATGACATTGGTGGAGTCATAAAGTCCTCCCATGCCCACTTCGACAACCGCATAATCCACCTTTTCTTCGCGGAAGATCCAGAAGGCCATCGCTGTCAGCAGTTCAAACTCAGTCGGAGCTTCAACGCCTTCAGCAATAACTTGATCGGCGGCTTCTTTGACAACAGTAGCCGCTTTTGCAAAAGTTTCCTTTGTCACGTCGTGGCCGCCTACATAGATGCGTTCCGTGTAGTCAATCAGGTGCGGTGACACATATCTGCCTATTTTCAGCTGTGCATTTTCCAGAACGCTGGTAATCATGGCAACAACGCTGCCCTTGCCATTTGTTCCTGTTACATGGATTGTTCTGTAAGCTGTTTCCGGATGTCCAAGCTTTTCCAGAATTGCCTGAATACGTTCAAGACCCGGCTTGATGCCGAAAGAAGCAGCCTGTTCCAAGTAAGTTACTGATTCCTGATAATTCATCGATTCTCCTTTTCCGGCCGTGGATCTGACTCATCCCTTCCGGATTGAAATAAATAAAGTCGAAAGAAAATCATTGCCTGCTGTAATGCTTTATTCTCCCTGGATAAGACACCATAATACTGCCAGTCGGTATTCCCAAGAGGCAGTGTCAGTGTCAATCATTGATTAAAGGTTTTCAAGGAAGGCAAGGCGTTCATTCAAAGATTTCATCTTTTCTTCGAATTCAGCCAGTTTGTCCTGTTCCTTCTTTACAACATCTTCCGGAGCTTTGGCCAGGAATCCCTTGTTATTGAGCTTGCCGGATGTTCTGGCAATTTCCTTTTCAAGAGATGCTTTGCTCTTCTCGATTCTTTCCTTTTCCTTGGCAGTATCAATCAGGCCCTTCAGTTCCAGATAGATTTCCATGCCTGTAACGACTGCAGTCAGCGCATTTTCAGGCTTGTCTGCATCTGCCGGCAGGATATCCATGGTTTCAACATGAGCCAGTTTTTCGAAGTATCCCTTATTCTCTTCAAGGCACTTCTTCAGGTCATCACGAAGGACAACATTCTGGATATGGCACTGCTTGTTTGGCGCTACATTTGCTTCGGCACGCATATTGCGGATTGCTTTGATGGCATCCATAATGCGGTCAAACTGTTCCGATTCAACCGGGAATCTTAAGTTTTCATCAGCCTTCGGCCATGGAGCTCTTGCCAGTGTTTCTCCTTCATGCGGCAGATGCTGCCAGAGGTGTTCTGTAATGAACGGCATGAACGGATGCAGCAGGGCAAGCATGCGTGTCAATGTATAAACAAGGACATACTGCGTGACTTTTCTGTCATCATTGTGTTCGCCATAGAGACGGGCTTTTGCAGTTTCAATGTACCAGTCGCAGAAATAGTTCCATGCGAAATTGTAAATGCTGTCAGCAGCTTCACCCAGTTCGAATTTGTCAAGGTTATTGCTTACATAATCTTCTGTATAAGCAAGGCGGTCAAGAATCCATTTGTCTGCCAGTGTCAGCTGGTCTTTGGACGGGACGAAATCCTTGTCATAGTCATCCAGGTTCATCAGTGTGAACTTTGTTGCGTTCCAGAGCTTGTTGGCAAAGTTTCTATTTCCTTCTACTCTCTCATAGTAGAAGCGCATATCATTGCCCGGTGTGTTTCCGGTAACGAGGGTAAAGCGCAGTGCATCAGCGCCGTACTTCTCAATGACTTCAAGCGGATCGATGCCGTTGCCAAGGGATTTGGACATCTTTCTGCCCTGGGAATCCCTGACCAGACCGTGAATGAATACGTACTTGAACGGAATCTCATGCATGAATTCCATAGACATGAACATCATTCTGGCAACCCAGAAGAAAATGATGTCATAACCGGTGACCATCGTGGATGTCGGATACCACTGCTTGAGAACCGGTGTCTGTTCCGGCCAGCCCATTGTTGAGAATGGCCAGAGTGCAGAGGAGAACCAGGTATCAAGGACATCCGGATCCTGATGAATATGTTCGCTTCCGCATTTCGGGCACTTTGTCAGATCCGTGCGGGATGCGCTTACTTCGCCGCAGTCATCACAGTACCATACCGGAATTCTGTGACCCCACCAGAGCTGTCTGGAAATGCACCAGTCATGGATGTTTTCAAGCCACTGAATGTATGTCTTGGAGAAGCGTTCCGGAACAAACTTTGTTTTGCCGGATGTAACGGCTTCCATGGCAGGGCCGGCAAGCGGTTTCATCTTGACGAACCACTGCTTGGTTGTCATCGGTTCTACGATCGTCTTGCAGCGGGAGCAGTGTCCGACAGCATGCTTTGTTTCTTCAATCTTTACCAGAAGACCGGCATCCTTCAGATCCTGAACGATGGCTTTTCTGGCTTCATAACGGTCCATGCCGTTGTACTTGCCGGCCTTTTCGTTCATCGTGCCGTCCTTGTTCATGATGACGATGGTCTCAAGATTGTGGCGGCTTCCCACCTCAAAGTCGTTCGGGTCATGCGCCGGAGTAATCTTGACGCAGCCTGTGCCGTATGCCATATCTACATAATCATCAGCAATGATCGGAATTTCACGGTCTGTTGTCGGAAGTTTTACCTTCTTGCCTACAAGATGGGCATATCTTTCATCATTTGGATTGACAGCAACGGCTGTATCCCCCGGGATTGTTTCAGGACGTGTCGTTGCAATCTGGACATATCCGTCTTCACCGACGATCGGGTAATTGAAATACCAAAGATGTCCGACTTCATCCTCATGTTCTACTTCGATATCAGAAAGGGCAGTCTGGCATCTCGGGCACCAGTTTGTAATTCTGAATCCCTGATAAATCAGGCCCTTTTCATATAAGGATAAGAAAACTTCCCTTACCGCACGTGCACAGACATCATCCATCGTGAAACGTTCTCTCTGCCAGTCGCAGGAAGAACCCAGTCTTCTGATCTGAAGGCCGATACGGTTTCCAAACTTCTCTTTCCACTGCCAAACGCGTTCCAGGAATTTTTCACGGCCGAGATCATACTTGCTGAGGCCTTCTTCAGCAATCTGCTTTTCTACCTTAACCTGAGTTGCTATGCCGGCATGATCCTTGCCCGGCAGCCAGAGGACGTTATATCCCTGCATTCTCTTGTAACGGATAAGGATATCCTGCAGTGTGTTATCAAGGGCATGTCCCATGTGAAGCTGGCCGGTAACGTTCGGCGGCGGAAGAACGATGCTGTACGGTTCTTTCTCCGGATCCGGTTCATCATGAAAAACGCCATGATCTTCCCAATACTGATACCAACCCTGTTCAATTTCGCTTGGATCATACTTGTCCAGCTTTTGATCTTTTAAATCGGCCATGTTTTTCAACTCCTGTTAAAATAAAAAAACTCTTCCATCCATCTATAGGACGAAAGAGTGCTTCCGCGGTACCACCTAAATAATCATTAAGAAATGATCTCTCATTAGCGCGTAACGTGCGCGGCGGACTTAGAGTCAGCTCCGGGGTGACTTATCGATTCTTTCCTGCCATTTTCCAGCACCAATGGCTCTCTGTAAAGAAATCCACGACTTCTTCCCTTCACAGCTTTTATATATGGTATATAATAGCAGGATTTATTTCTTTATGCAAGAATATTCTTATCATGAGAAAAGGAATAAAATAATGGATATCTCTTCCTTCCAGCAGGAAAATACTGCTTAAATCATTTACATAGATATCTATGTAAATTGGAAACTCCGTCTCTGATGTAATATAATATATAAATGGTGTAATAGTTTTGCAAAGTATTTTTCAATAACTGACTATTCCTGCTAAACATATAATACAAGTTTTTTCATATCTTGCCAGTCATATGCCGATACATCACTTCAGGCTTTCAGAACAAGCCTGAGGCAAAGCGGCACTTATCTTACTTTATCAGACTGGCAAATCAGAACTGTCCTCTACAAATACAGCATAAGGATAAACCATGATCGATAAACTTAAGAAGGTTCTTGGACTTATCGGACTGATCCTAATCTGCGCGGTATCGTTTTTCATTGTGAAAACCTACTACCCCGAATTTTACTATCATACGGTATCTCTAACGATGGCTGGTGACATTAATGGCCTGTCAAAATATATAACATCCTTTGGCTACGGAGCATTTGCCGTAAGTCTGGGGCTGCTTGTTTTTTGCAACATTTTTTGCATTCCAACCATCCCATTTTTGACAATTAACGGTGCATTATTCGGACTGATTCCAGGACTTCTTGTCTCTTATCTTGGCGAGGTCATCGGAATAGAGCTGAGCTTCCACATAGGACGCGTATTCTTCAGAAAAGAAGCACGTGAATTTATCGAACAGAAACACATGCTTACCAAGCTGGACAAATATGGCAGCGTGAAGAATATGGCTCTGGCAAGATCCATTCCTTACTCTCCTAATATTCTGATCACTGCGCTTGCTGTTCTCAGCAAGCTTTCCATCAAAGAACATTTAAAGGCAACTCTGATTGGGAAGATTCCTTCTGTCCTGATTGAAGTTCTCCTGGGACATGACTTGATTTATTTCTCCAAGCATGGCGACAGATTTGTACTTATGCTGCTTCTTGTTATTGGTATTTGTGCTGTACACCGCTGGCATAAGAAAAGACATTGTGACGAAGTTTAATTAGAAAGGCCTGCTTTTTTGCGGGCCTTTTTTAGACGATGAAATATTTCACTCCAATTACTGATAAGGATAAAAATGCATCTTTCAGAAATTAGACGAAAAATTTTCATAGGTATTGTATAATATTCATAGATTCATATCAGACTTATAGGATTAAGCTTGATCAATAAGCTTAAATCATAGTTGAATCATATTACTCTGCCAGATTGGCCTAAGCACGGCCGATTTCCAGATTTGCTTGAAAAGGAGGGCTTCTCATGAAAGGCTACATTCAAGTATATACAGGTGATGGCAAGGGAAAAACGACAGCTGCCATTGGCCTGGCAATCCGCTCCATCGGAGCCGGGCATCGTGTATGCATTATCCAGTTCATGAAGTCATTGGCCTATTCAGAACAGAAAATTCTGAAATCGCTTCCCGGAATTACACTGATCACTCTCGGCAAACCTTACTTTATTGCAAAAGAAGGCATGCTGACTGAAGAAGAAATTAAAGCATGGGGAGACAAGGTCACGATTTATCCGGCAGGAAATCCGCCCGCTGAATACCGTGCGCTCATTCTGAAAGGCATTGACGAAGCAGTGAAAGCTGTCTCTGATGGCTATGATCTTGTCATCCTCGATGAATACAATATGGCATGCTGGTATGACCTGGCCACAGATGAAGATACAAAGCGGATTCTTTCTGCACGAAAGCCAAATGTCGAGCTTGTCTTTACCGGAAGGAATGTTCCGAAACTGATTCTGGACTCTGCTGACCTGATTACTGAAATGAAGAAAATCAGGCATTACTACGATAAGGGTGTTATAGGACGCGAAGGCATAGAGGACTGACAACAGCTCTGCCAAAGAAAGGATTGAAAAGTATGTTAAAAATTAGTGGTAAAAGTATTTCGGGAATGGTAACCATCGGACCTTTGAAAATTTTCCGTCATCAGGAATTTGATATCGTTCAGACCACGGTAGACCGCCCTGAAACTGAAGTGGCTCGTTTTGATTCTGCAAGAAACACAGCATGTGCCAAAATGGAGCAGTTCTATCAGGAAGCCGTATCCCATGTAGGTCTGGACAACGCCTTCATTTTCAAGGTCTATCAGCATATGCTGACAAGTTCTTCCTTTATTGATTCCATCCGCTCTATTATCAGAAACCAGAGCGTCAACGCAGAATATGCGATCGGACAGGCTGAGCAGAACTTTATCCAGATTTACAGCGCTGGCTCGGATACCTACATGCAGGCTCATGTTTCTGACATGAAGGAAGTTTCCCGTATTCTTCTGCGCGTACTCCGCCAGAAGAAGGTCCTTTTCTCCACCGATGAACCATGCATTCTCTATGCTGACGACCTGACACCAAGTGAAACCATACAGATGGATACCAGCAAGATCTTGGGCTTCGTCACAAAAGAAGGCACACCGACATCTCATACGGCCATCCTTGCCCGCGCTCTGGGTGTTCCTGCCATTGTAGCTACTGGCGAAGATGTAGACTATGCTTATGATGGAAAGACCGCTGTTATAGACGGCTTCTCCGGGACAGTTTATCTTGAACCGACACCAGGTGTGCTTTCTGTCATGAAAGAAAAACAGGATCAGAGCATAAGACTCAAACAGCTCCTGCAGGAGCTCAAAGGCGTCCCGAGTGAAACGAAAGACGGACGCAGGATTGAAGTCGCTGCCAACGTCTCCTCTGCCGCCGATCTGGCTGCTGTCCTTAAGAACGACGCTGAAGGCATCGGTCTTTTCCGCAGTGAATTCATTTACATGGGAAGAGATACCCTTCCAAGCGAAGAAGAACAGTTCAACATTTACAAACTTGCTGTTGAAACGATGACTGGTAAGCGCGTCATCATCCGTACCCTTGATATCGGCGGCGACAAAGATGCCTCTGCCTTCCATCTTCCTAAAGAAGAAAACCCGGCTCTGGGCATGAGAGCTATCCGTATTTCCCTTAAAAGGCCGGAAATATTCAAGACACAGCTTCGCGCTATTCTCCGTGCCAGCGCATTCGGCAAGATTGCAATCATGTTCCCGCTCATCACTTCGGTATGGGAAGTATGGAAAACAAAGGAAATCCTGGATGAGGTCAAACTGGATCTGGATAAGAAAGGCATTGCCTATGACCATCAGATCCAGATCGGCATCATGATTGAAACTCCGGCCGCCGCTCTCATCAGCGACAAGCTGGCTAAGGAAGTCGACTTCTTCTCGATCGGTACCAATGACCTTTCCCAGTACACGCTCGTTGTAGACCGTTCAAGCCGCGTCCTTTCTGATTTCTTCAACCCCCATCATCCGGCTGTCCTCAAGCTGATTCAGATGACCATCGACAACGGCCATAAAGCAGGCATCTGGGTAGGCATGTGCGGTGAATTGAGTTCTGACCTTTCCATCACGGAAACATTCCTCAGAATGGGCATTGATGAATTCTCCGTTGCCCCCTACTCCGTTCTTCCGCTCCGCCAGCAGATCCGTTCCATCGATCTTTCAAAATAATATAAAAGGAAGCATGCCAGACGGCATGCTTCCTTTTTTCATATGATGATCTGCATACGCAAAAGGGCCTGTGGCGAAATGACTGCACATTTCGTCACAGACCCTTTTTTCTTATTTACGGTACAGACCCATGGCATGAATGGCCTTGTTATAGGTAATGCTTGCTCTTGCATGCGCTTTTGCTGCGCCTTCATCAAGAATGGAATCCAGTTCCGGGCTACCCATCAATTCTTTATAGCGGCTCAGGATAGGGCTCATCTGATCGACAATGAGATCGATCAGGTCTTTCTTGAACACGCCGTAGCCCTGTCCTTCATACATCTTCTCGATTTCTTCGAAGTTCTTGCCCGAGAAAGCGGAATGGATGCTCATCAGGTTGGAAACGCCGGGCTGGTTTTCCTTGTCATAATGAACGTGTCCGATAGAGTCGGTCACTGCTCTCTTGATCTTCTTTGTAATAACGTCCGGTTCATCAAGCATATGAATGGTAGCCCATTCGTTGTCATCCGATTTGCTCATCTTCTTTGTCGGTTCCTGAAGGCTCATGACACGTGCGCCTCCTTCAGGAGCCCACATTTCCGGCAGCTTGAAGACTTCACCGTATTTACGGTTGAATCTTTCTGCCAGGTCTCTTGTGATTTCCATATGCTGGCGCTGGTCATCGCCTACCGGCACGAATGTTGCCTGATAAAGCAGTATATCAGCTGCCATCAGCGGAGGATAGGTCAAAAGTCCAAGAGGGATAAAGCCGTTCTTCTTCTCCTGTTTCTGCGCTTTGGACTTATACTGGGTCATTCTTTCCATTTCGCCTACATAGGCGCTGCAGATCATCATCCATCCGAGAAGGGCATGTTCCGGCACTTCAGACTGAACAAAAATTGTTGCTTTTTTCGGATCCAGTCCTGCTGCAATATATAATGCTGCCAGGTTTCTTGTTCTTTCATGAAGAAGCTTTGGATCCTGCGGCACTGTGATCGCATGCTGATTTACAATGCAGTAGAAGCATTCTGCCTTATCCTGGAACGGAATAAAATTCTTCAATGCCCCAAGATAATTTCCCAGTGTAAGGTCGCCGCTGGGCTGAATTCCGGAAAAAATAACATCCATAACGATGCCTCCTTATGATATTTGATGATCGATTTGGTTATAATGTGTGACTGACAAAATATCCATAAATGAAAAGATTGCCAGAAGCAGGGCTCTCCACCTGCCTCTTTGCAATCCAGTCATATTTTCAATTATTCAACCGTTACAGACTTGGCAAGGTTGCGGGGCTTATCTACATTGTTGCCTCTCTTGATGCTGGTGTAGTAAGCCAGAAGCTGCATGGGGATAACGGAAAGGATCGGCGCAATGAAAGGATCCACTCTCGGGATTCTGACAGTTTCCGTCGTGTACTTGCCGATTTCTGCATCATCTTCATAACCGATGCCAAGAACTTCAGCTCCGCGGGCGCGGACTTCTTCGATGTTGCTGTACATCTTCGAGCTGACATTATCCTGTGTAGCTACAGCAATGACAGGTGTATCTTCGGTAATCAGGGCAAGAGTGCCGTGCTTTAATTCTCCGGCTGCATAAGCCTCTGCATGGATATAAGATACTTCCTTCAGTTTTAATGCGCCTTCCATGGCAATCGCATAGTCGATGGAACGTCCCAGATAGAAGATATCGTGAGCCTTGATCAGACGTTCAGCTACTTCTGCCATGTAATCATTTTCCTTCAGTACCTTTTCGATCTGTTTCGGCAGATCTTTCAGGGCATCAGTGATTTCCTTGACAAGTTCCGGCTTTACAGTCTTCCTGAGCTGTCCCATGTACAGCGCAAGGAGAAGAAGCGCTACGAGCTGTGTCGTATATGCCTTGGTGGATGCAACTGCAATTTCCGGACCTGCCATTGTGTAAATGACATTATCAGATTCTCTTGCAATGGAAGAGCTGATGGAATTGGTAACAGCAAGGCTCTTTGCGCCAAGACGCTTTGCTTCTTTCAGGGCTGCCAGTGTATCAATCGTTTCACCGGACTGGCTGACTACGATACAGAGTGTCTTGCTTGTCGTCAGAGGATTGCTGTATCTGTATTCAGATGCAATTTCGACAGAAACCGGGATTCTGACAAAGCGTTCAATGTAATGCTTTGCTACAAGACCTGCATGATAAGCAGTTCCGCATGCTGTGATCAGGATGTGGTCAATATCATCAAAGCAGTCTTCTGTCCAGCCGAGATCCTTGAAGTTTACGGATCCGTCTTTATTAAGATAAATCTGGACTGTATCATGAATAGCCTTCGGCTGTTCATAAATTTCTTTCAGCATGAAATGCGGATAGCCGCCCTTTTCTGCTGCTTCAGCACTCCATGTTACTTCATGGATTTCTTTTGTGATTTCCTTATCATCATGATCATAGAAAGTGATGCTGTCTTTCCTGACAACAGCAAGTTCATAATCATTCATGATGTAAATCTGGCGTGTACGGTTGATGACAGCCGGAATATCGGAAGCAATGAAGTTTTCTCCCTTGCCCAGACCGATAATCAGAGGATTATCCTTCTTCGTGCAGATAATGGTATCCGGATCGGAATCATCCATGAATACCAGACTGTAAGAGCCCTCAATTTTAGCCAGTACTTTTCTGACAGTAGAAAGGAAATTGCCATCATCAAGTTCTTCTGCAAGATGTGCAACAACTTCGGTATCTGTTTCTGACTTGAAAACATGACCTTTTTCAATCAATTCCTTTTTCAGCGTCATGTAATTTTCAATGATACCGTTGTGGACAATGACAAAGTGATTATGGCAGTCGCCGTGAGGATGTGCATTCACATCAGAAGGCTTTCCATGTGTAGCCCAGCGTGTATGACCGATCCCGATATGTCCATGGAGAGGATGTTCCTTAAGAACAGCTTCCAAATTAGCCAGACCGCCTTTCTTCTTTTCGATCTGGATCTTTCCGTTTTCATACACAGCGATACCGGCAGAGTCATAGCCTCTGTATTCAAGACGACGGAGCCCGTCAATTAAAAATTCAGAAGCTTCTCCGCTGCCGACATAACCTACAATACCGCACATAAATGGTATTCCTCCTTACAAGTTTCTTATTAATGTCTATTTTATTTCACTGTTATTGTTTTTATATGCATCCCTAAAGATGCTCATATTCTGCTTATTATATCACAAAAGCAAAGATTTTAAAATTTATGCAAACTAAATCGCATAGACTGTCAAAATAAGCTTTCACATTACCCGTCCGGGCAGGTGCCAATTCATTTTAACATTAATAAACAAAAAGAAAAGACGCTGAAAGGCAGTATCTTTTCCACCCCGCATTTAAAGCTGGCTCAGCACATTCTCCATGCCTTCCATGCTTTCAAGGGAGCTGATCCCTGCAGCAGCCGTCAGGACGGCAAGAACGGCAAGGAGTACGAATGCAAGGACAAGAAGCGCATACGGCATGACTGCCACAGCAAAGGCTTTTGCCGTGCTGAAACGATAATTTTCACTGATTGCCAGAACGTCGAGATAAAAAGCCCACAGTGAAAGTATAAAGGTTCCTGCGCTGCTGATCTCATTGACGCCGGAGGCGCCGATCAGCATAAAGAATACCGAAAAGCCCAGAGGAAGAGAGGCAGCCATAAAACCGGCTGTGATCCCCTTTGCAGTCCCCATTCCTCCCCACATGCCTGAAATATAATCAATCGCGGCACTGTGGCAAAGTAAGGCTGTACCCATCCCCAGGAAAAGGAGTGCAAACTGAAGGATGAGTCCCGGCCCTTCCCTGAATGCAGAAATCGCCATCAGCAGTACGACGAAAATCCAGAAGAAGAACCCTTCTTTTAATTTTTCACTGTTCGTAATGACTACCATCGCTTTTCTGGGTGATGTAATCAATGAAAATGCAAGATCGAGAAAAGAATTCATAGTTCCTCCTTACTTAACAGACGGAACAGAAGATTCCGAAAGCACCTTAGTCATATTTTCGGCCATTTCTCTGGCCATGATCTTGCTGACATTCTCTGCCTCGCCGGCAAGGATGCCTTTAAGTGACATTCCATTCGTATACGTTTTGACAGGTACATTTTCTCCGGGAATTCCTCCGCTGCTTGCTGCATAGTTCAGTGCATCATAGTAATTTCCCATAGCATCAACCAGGCCTAAATCCTGTGCTTCCTTGCCTGTCAGGATCCTTCCGTCCGCAATGCTTCTGACCTTGTTCTCATCCATCTTGCGGCCGTCAGCAACTGTCTGCACGAACTGGTTGTAGATATCGTCTACCATCGACTGCAGCATCTGTCTTTCCTTTCCCGTCATCGGGCGGTACATGGAAAGGATATCCTTATGCGCGCCGCTTTTGATCTTTTCATTCTTGACACCGATCTTGTTCATTAAATCCTCGACGTTATTATAGTCCATATAGACACCGATGCTGCCCGTGATCGTTGCAGGAGAAGCAAATATATAATTCCCCTTGCTTGCCAGCCAGTATCCCGCCGATGCGCACATATCGCCCATGGATATGATAATCGGCTTGCCGCTGCTTCTGACCTTGTCCATTTCCTCGGCAATTTCCTGTGTCGCACCGGTCGAACCGCCGGGGCTGTTGATTCTTACAAGAATGGCTTTAGCCTGCGGGTCCTTGCGCGCAGCCTGGAATTGTCTCATCAGATCCTCACTGGAGACGCCTTCAGAACTATTCAGCACAGATTCTGACCCGGCACCGCCGTAAATAGGACCATCGATGCGGATAACTGCCACATATCCTTTTCCCTTGTTCTGGAAGCTCCTGTCCTGCCAGACATTCATGCAGGCAGCCCCCAGAGCAGCTGCAACAAGTAGTATGACTGCAGCTATGACCCATTTTCTCTTGGCGCTTGTATCCATAATTTGCCTCCCCTGATTTCCATTTAATTAAATTATAGCACATTCATGATTATCATCTTAGAAAAAAGGATACTCTCCATATTCCATTGCACCATCATTTTTGGTAGGATAGGATATAAATCTCTTATATGGAGGGACTCAATATGACGGAGAGAAATGCAGCGCTTTCTGCTTTCAAAGAAGCACTGCCTTATACGCTGCCGGTTTTTGCCGGCTTCTGGTTCATCGCCTTTGCTTATGGATTTTATATGTATACGCTTGGGTTCAGTTTCCTGTATCCTTTATTTATGGCCATGTTCATATTTGGAGGATCGCTTGAATTCATCACAGTCACGATGCTGCTTTCCCCATTTGCCCCGTGGCAGACATTCATCATTGCCTTCACCGTTCAGGCAAGGCATCTCTTCTATGGTCTTGCTATGCTGGAAAAGTATGAAGGAATGGGCTGGAAAAAGCCCTTCCTCATCTACTGGATGTGCGATGAGACGTTTGCCCTCAATTATTCAGCAACGATTCCAAATGGTATAGACAGAAGCTGGTTCATGTTCTGGGTATCATTTTTAAACTATGTATACTGGGTAAGCGGCGCGGCCATAGGCGGCCTTTTGGGAAACATCATTACCTTCAATACAAAGGGACTGAGCTTTGTCATGACTTCCATGTTCCTTGTCATTTTTCTTGAACAATGGAAGCATGAGAAAAAACATTATACGGCATTGATTGGTCTTTTCTCAAGCATTGTCTGTCTCTATTTCTTCGGCAGCAATTCTTTCATTATCCCGTCCATGGCGCTCATGCTGGGCATCATTACTTTATTCAGGAGACGTATTGAAAAAGCAGGAGGCCTCTTATGACTTCACTTCCCTTTTATGAACAAGTCCTTATTATAGCCATCTGCGCAGGAGCAACGATCCTGACACGTCTCCTCCCCTTCCTCATCTTCAAACCAGGAAGCCGTCTTCCCGGCTATGTCAATTTTCTGGGAAAGGCCCTCCCTTCTGCAGTCTTTGCACTTCTTGTCATTTACTGCCTGAAAGATGTCCAGTGGACTGGCGGAAATTACGGCATTCCTGAAATTGCAGGACTCGCCGTGACCACGGCCGTTCATCTATGGAAAGGGCAGATGCTCTTATCCATGGCTGCCGGTACATTATGCTACATGGGACTCGTCCAGTTTGTTTTCATTTAACCCCTTAATCAACTTCAAACACAGCAAAAAAGGAGATGCAGCAGCATCTCCTTTTTATTTGGTGACCGGTATGGGATTCGAACCCATACTCTCTGCGCTGAGAACGCAGCGTCTTAACCGTTTGACTAACCGGCCATGTGCTTGTAATTATAACTGATGTACAGGCAAATTTCAAGGCCTTTTAAGTCTATCAAAACAAGCAAAAAGACGGATGGCATCCATCCGCCTCTCTATTTACTTGCGTCCACCTTCGTTTTTATTCTTTTCGTATAAGATCAGAAGACCTTTCAATGTCAGCATCGGATCAACGATATCGATCGTGCTGGACGACTTGGCAATCAGTGTTGCCAGTCCGCCGGTCGCAATGACCTTGACATTCTGTTCATTCAGTTCTTCTTTAATCCGTTTTACGATTTCATCAATCTGTCCGACAAATCCGTAATAGATGCCTGCCTGCATAGCGGATACGGTATTGCGGCAAATGATGTTCGGCGTCTTGACGAGTTCGATGCGCGGGAGCTTGGATGCTCTCTGGAACAGAGCTTCCATGGAAATGCCGATGCCCGGTGCGACAGCGCCGCCTAGGTAATTTTCCTTTGTATCGACAACGCAGAATGTCGTTGCTGTTCCCATATCAATGATGATCAGGGGACAGTCATACTCAGCAATGGCTGCTACCGCATTGACAATCCTGTCTGCGCCCAGTTCTTTTGGATTGTCATACAGGATATTCAGTCCCGTCTTGATCCCGGGGCCGACCAAAACCGGCTTTACATGGAAATAGCGGTGAGACATCGTTTCCAGAATAGGAATGATCGGCGGTACGACTGTCGAGATGATGATATCTTCCACGTCATCAAATTCCAGCTGATTCAGGTGGAAAAGCGTACCAAGAAGAGCAGCATAACCATCGGCTGTCTGCAGTGTATCCGTCGCTATGCGCCAATTCTTTATTAATTTACGGTCCTTATAGACACCGCATACAATATTCGTATTACCTACATCAAAGGCAAGAAGCATTTCGAATACCCCTCCAAATGATAACCTATGGTTATGACTAAATTTAATATCAAGTGTATAATGCAACAAAGTTAACGTAATGTCAAGACTTGCAAACTATTTTCTTTTCTGCTGTCATCGATGGAATAACGGTTTTGCCGCATTCTTTGCAATAAATAAAGAGTTCCGGAAGCCGGCCGAAGCCCCGGAGCTCTTTATGGTACCTTAATGTGTCGTCGGGCGGAAGCCTGCCTGAATCAATGCTCTTCTGATTCTGACACCGCTCAATACACCTAAGGTCACTTTAATCAGGTCAAATACAACAAACGGGAATACCGTCATGGTCAAAGCTGTCCAGAGAGGCATGTCCTTTCCAAGGCCGTACTGGAAGTATCCCATGAACCAGATGGTTCCCAATGCATAGCAGGAGATAAGTCCAAGAATGGCAAATCCGATATAGCAGAAAATATTGACCTTCTCTTCTGATCTGAATCCGCTGATCAAAGCCATCAGGACGAAGCCCAGATAATAACCGCCTACTGGGGAGAGGAATATGCCTATGCCTGCTTTCCCCATGGTGAGGACCGGAATCCCGATCATGCCAAGAATCAGCCAGAGTCCAATGGAAATGGCGCCCCATTTCTTGCCCAGGACGCCTCCTGCCAGCGCACAGACAAAGCTCTGCAGCGTAATCGGAACGGCGCCTATCGGAAATGCAAATTGTGATAATATTGCCATGATACCGGCAAATAATGCAGCACTGATAAAATTATGATTTTTCATACTTTTCCTCTTTTCTGAAATTTCATTTTTATCATTGCCATTCTTTAAGTCAACCAGATTGGATCAGCGTTTGGGAATTGGCGCATCTACAGGGCGTATGGATACGTCTCCTGCAATGACGCGCTTGACTTCGCTTCCTGTATTGACCAGGAGACAGCCATCGCGGTCAATATCGACTGCTTTCCCTGTATAGCTGTCATCGCCGAAGATTACGCGGACTTCCTGTCCCAAAGTAACAGAAAGCGCTCTCCAGTCATCAAGCACTTTGTCAAAGCCTTCATTCTGCGCGATGCTGTATTCTTTTTCCAGCTCGCCGAGAATGGCTGCAAGAAGATCCTTGCGTGAAACATTGATGCCTTCATTAAGGAAGGACGTCGCGCCTTCACGGAAATCTTCCGGGAATTCATTCTTCTTGATCCCTGTATTGATGCCGATGCCCATGATGATATAGTCGATCTTTTCCATGGATGCAGACATCAGTGTCAGGATGCCGACAAGCTTCTTGCCATGGACAAGGATATCATTTGGCCATTTGATGCCTGCGTCAGCAAGCCCCATCCTTCTGATGCCGCGGCAAACGCCTACTGCCGCCAGAAGCGTGCACTTGGATGCTTCCATCGGGAAGAATTTAGGACGGAGAATCAGGGAGAACCAAATGCCCTTGGCAAAAGGGCTGTAAAATCCTCTCGCAAGTCTTCCGTGTCCTGTAATCTGTTCTTCAGCGACGACGATAGTCCCTTCTTCAGCACCTTCACGTGCTATCTTCTTTGCTTCTTCATTCGTGGACTGTGTGGATTCCAGATAGACGACATGTCTTCCAAATGTCTCTGTATGGAGTGCACTGTCAATTTCAAGGGGTGTCAGCAAATTCGGTGCGTAAATCAATCTGTATCCCTTTCTTGTACTGGATTCAAAAATATAGCCTCTTTCTTTCAAGACGTTAATATGCTTCCAGATTGCTGTACGCGAGACATGCAGGTCTTTTGAAATCTGCTGTCCGGAAACGAAATTGCCATCCGCCTTGCGAAAATAATCCAGAATTTCATTTCGCATAATAAACCTCCGATCCTGTGAAGTACTTTATATCCTTATTTTTATAGATAAAACGGACTTTATTCAAGACTATTTTATTTCCTTACATTATAATCAGTTGTAAACCATCGGTCAACCAATAAGATTTCCTCGATTGACATTATTCATTATGCGCCGCGCGAAAAACCGGGATCCCTGTTTGAGATCCCGGTTTGTTATGACAAATCTGTATTAAAGTATATAGTTGGATACGTCAATATCCTGCGTAATCCTTCCCATCTTTTCTCTTATGTAATCGCCGTCAATCGTCACGTTCTTATCCTCCAGGTCAGGCGCCTCAAAGGAAATATCCTCAAGCACTCTTTCCAGGATGGTATAAAGCCTTCTGGCTCCGATATCCTCAGTCTCTTCATTGACGTGGGTGGCAATCTCGGCAATGGCATCGAGAGAGCTTTCCGTAAACGTAATCGTCACGCCTTCTGTCTCAAGGAGCGATTCATACTGGCGGATCAGGGCCTGGCGCGGTTCTGTCAATATTTTCCTTAGATCTTCTTTTGTCAGGCTCGAGAGTTCCACGCGGACAGGGAAGCGGCCCTGAAGTTCAGGAATCAGGTCGCTTGGCTTGGATACATGGAAGGCACCGGCAGCAATGAACAGGATATGGTCTGTTTTCATCTGGCCATACTTCGTCTTTACGGTCGCTCCTTCTACGATGGGAAGGATATCCCTCTGCACGCCTTCTCTTGAGACATCTGCCCCGCTCGTATTGTTTCTTCCGGCAATCTTATCAATTTCATCAATAAAGATGATGCCTCGTTCTTCAGCCAGGCGGATTGCCTTTTCCTTGACGACTTCCATATCGACCATTTCTTCTGCGGCTTCCTCTGCCAGGATACTCTTAGCCTGACGGACAGTCACTCTCTTCTTGCGTGTTTTCTTAGGCATCATGTTGGAAAGCATCATGGAAATCTGATTGGCCTGTTCATTGTCTGAATCTCCGGAGGTTCCTGATTTGTCTTCGACCTCGATTTCAATCATGCGGTCATCAAGTTCCCCGCTCCTGATTCTTTCCAGAAGGTCCTTTCTTCTTTCCTTTTCTCCCTGATCAATGGCAGGTTCTGCTTTCTTTTCCCCGAAGATGATATCCATCGGGCTTCTGGTTTCCGTTTTCTTTGACGGCCACATAGCTTCCTGAATTTTCTTCAGGGCAGCCTCTTCGGCATCCTTCTTGTGGCGGTCTGCTTCTGTCTTCTTGACAAGGCGCACCGATTCTTCCGCCAGATCACGGACCATGGATTCTACATCTCTTCCGACATAGCCGACTTCCGTATACTTTGTCGCTTCCACTTTTACAAAAGGTGCATTGGTAAGGGAAGCAATCCTTCTTGCGATTTCCGTCTTGCCTACGCCGGTAGGCCCGATCAGGAGAATATTTTTCGGGCTGACTTCCTTTGCAATTTCAGGAGAAAGTTTGCTGGCGCGCCAGCGGTTTCTCAAAGCAACGGCCACGGATTTCTTGGCATCCTGCTGGCCGATGATGTACTGATCCAGATATTCTACAATACGTCTTGGCGTTAATTCATCATTCATTATATTTCCTCCACAATGACGTTGTGATTTGTATAAACACAGATATCTGCCGCTATATGAAGTGATTTCTCTGCGATTTCACGGGCAGAAAGATCTGTTACGGATACCAGTGCCCTGGCAGCTGCGAGCGCATAATTTCCGCCGCTTCCGATGGCAAGGATTCCGTCGTCAGGTTCTATGACTTCCCCGCTTCCGGATACAAGGAAAAGATGCTCCCCGTCTGTCATGATCAGGAGCGCTTCCAGTTTCTGTAGAACCCTGTCGCTTCTCCATTCCTTGGCAAACTCGACAGCCGCCCTGACCAGGTTGCCGTTGCAGTCGACCAGTTTTGATTCGAATTTATCAAAAAGAGCAAAGGCATCTGCCACTGAACCTGCAAAGCCTGCTATTACCTTGCCGTGATAAAGGCGTCTTACTTTACGCGCCGTATTTTTCATGATGACGGCATTGCCCATAGTGACCTGCCCGTCACCAGCTACTGCTGTATGTCCATCTTTCTTGACTGCCAATATTGTCGTTGCGTGAAACATATGACCTCCTTATACCTTTTAAATCCAATTGAACATATATAATTATTATACGTTGTTTGGAGACTCATCGTAAAGTGGAACGGATTTCTCCTGTCAGGATGATTCATTCTTGCAATTCCCTTGGTGCGTGATTATGATTATTTATATAGTTCCTTATTTCAGCGGGAGGTTATTTATGGAAATTTTAACAGACCCAGAGCAAATCAGGCAGCACATCAGAGATATCTACAAGCCCAATCATTTCATGATGGATTACTTCCATATCAACATTGAAGAGATTCACTGCGGAAGCGCAACGGTCAGCCTTAAGACTGACCCAGAAAAGCATAACAATCAGAGAGGCGTCATTCATGGAGGCGTTTTTGCAGCGCTTGCTGATTCCGTTACAGGCGTGACAAGCGCAACCGTAGGCGCTGTTGTTGCAACAGTTACGCTGACGATGAATTTCATCCGTACGGTAACGCCTGGAGAAACGATCCGCGTCACGAGCAAAGTCACTCACCGCGGCCGCTCTACCATTGCCATTACTGCTGAAATGCGCGACGAGGAAGGACGCCTTATGTCCAATATCCTGACTAACATGATGGTCATCGGAGAATTTCCTGAAATCCCCCACCACTGGAACGGCTGATAAAAATCTCTGCAGAAAGTATTCAACCTGCTGCAGAGATTTTTTGTTACCCCTTATAATCATAACTATAAAAAGCAGTGTGCAAAATTACCGCACACTGCCTTTTCATTTTCATTCTTCATCAGAGCACAGGGGCTTCCCTGCATTCAGAAGACGGCTGATTCTATTCATTAAATTCTGGCAAGAGCCTGTTCCAGATCATTCAGGAGATCATCGACATTTTCAATGCCTACAGAAATACGTACTGTTCCCGGTGTGATTCCTGCTGCCTTCTGTGCTGCTTCATCAAGCTGCTGATGGGTAGTAGAAGCCGGATGAACGACGAGAGACTTGGAATCGCCTACATTGGCAAGATCGGAGAAGATTTCGAGGTTGTCGATGAATTTTCTGGCTGCCTCAAATCCGTCTTTCAGTTCAATGGAGAAAATGGAACCTGCGCCCTTCGGCAGGTATTTTTCCTGCAGTTTATGATATGGAGAAGATTTGAGGCCCGGATAGTTGACCTTTGCTACCTTCGGATGAGCTTCCAGGTATTCAGCCACCTTCGTTGCGTTGTAGACATGTCTTTCTACACGGAGGGACAGTGTTTCAAGACCCTGGATAAAGAACCATGCGGAGATCGGGGAAATGGCTGCACCGGTGTCTCTCAGCACCTTGGCACGGATTCTTGTTACGAAGCCGGCTCCCGGGATATCCGTTGCAAAATTGATTCCATGATAGGATGCATCTGGTTTTGCAAAGTGAGGATATCTTTCAGGCTGGTTCCAGTTGAATTCTCCGTTTTCAATAATAGCACCGCCGAGTGTCGTGCCGTGTCCGCCGATGAACTTTGTCGTGGAATGGATGGATACGTCAAGTCCGTGTTCCAGAGGACGGAATAAGTAAGGTGTAGCAAATGTATTATCAACGAGTACCGGAAGATTCTTGGCATGAGCGATATCCCTGATCAGATCAAAGTCCGGGATATTGATGGCCGGATTTCCCAGTGTTTCGATATAGACTGCTTTTGTCTTTGGCGTAATCGCCTTTTCGATTTCTTCCGGATGATCAGGATCCACGAAATGTGTCGTAATTCCGAGCTGCGGCAGTGTATCGGTAAAGAGCTCATAGGTGCCGCCGTAAAGGGTGGATGCGGCAACGATTTCATCACCGGCTCCTGCAATATTCAGAATGGAATACGTAACTGCTGCTGCGCCGCTTGCTACGGCAAGGCCTGCTGTGCCGCCTTCAAGGGCAGCCAGTCTCTTTTCCAGTACAACCTGCGTCGGATTGGTCAGGCGGCCGTAAATGTAACCCGGCTTGCGGAGTGCGAAGCGGTCTTCTGCTTCCTGTGCATCCTTGAATACATAGGATGTCGTTTGATAGATCGGAACGGCTCTTGCCCCTGTTACCGGATCCGGCACCTGGCCTGCATGCTGCTGTAATGTTTCAAAATGAAGTTTCTTTTCGCTCATCTTATTTTCCTCCCTTGGAAATCCGTTTATACGTGCAAATCATCCTGCACTCATTTTTAATACGCTTCTTCTATACTTCCCGGTCTCTTAACTACGACATCGCCTTTCCATCATAATGACTTCTCCTTTGCGCTTACTCAAAACGGATCATGAAGAGGCACTGCTCTTCATGTAATCAAAAAAGCCCCCATCCGTTTAGGACGAGAGCTTCGTGATTCCACCTAATTTTGCATATATGTCGCCATACATGCCTTAACAGGTACTTGGCCTGTGCCGCATACCGTGCCTCTGTATCGGGAGGACCCGGGAAAGCCTACTTGGTTTCAGCCTTTCAAACTCAGAAATGCACTTCAACAGTTTTGACATATCCGCTTCCACTATCCGGACTCGCTTGGCTGCCGCCATCTGTTTACTCTTTTCTTCATCGTTTAGAGTTGCATTTAAATTACCATATGGGCAAATCTCTGTCAAGAAAATTATATAACGATTTTCTTTACCGCGTTACTCCGGTCGTCACATTGACCTTGATCGTATCGAGCGACATACCAGTCGTATGCTCGATTTCCCTTTGGATGCGGTCTCTCATCGTATGGATGATTTTCTTGATTTCCTGCGGTGTTCCGGGCTTTACGGAGACATCGATGAAAAGGATGAGCCCATTCATCTGGCCCGTGCTTTTCTCGCTTCTGACATACGTAATGCGGATTTTTTTCATATCCCTGACTGCATAATACACCAGCGACTCAATGACACGGTCAGAAAACGAGAGCTTCCCGTAATAGCTGAAAACCGGCCTTACCACAGACCTTTCTTCATTCTCGCTGAAACGCTTCGGCATTTCCTTCTTCCTGTTGCGGAAGAAACGGAGCGGATCGATGAGGTACCCTTTGAAGTAAGGCTTCAGTTCCATAGTAGGAACAGGGATAACATGCTTTCCTTCCTTGTTTCTTGCTTCTTTTGCCTTAAGCATCTCATCCGGACGGGCTACGTCCTGGATCCTGATATACTTGGACGGTTTTGGAAGCCCCAGTGCCTTGCAGATCGTCTCTACCATGCGGTCCGACGTGCCAAGGATCAGGACACGCTTAGGATTGATTTTCTCAAGAGCCTGCCTGACTTCTTCTCTCTGCTCCGCATCCCAGAAAATAGCGCGCCTGACAGCCTTGAGCCGGCTTTCTTCGCGCTTGGCCGATTTTCCGGCCACGATTCTGCTGTGATAAATAAGGATTCCGTCGTCAATGATGCAGGACGCTTTATTTTCATAGGCTACAACAAGAGCCCTGTCGCTTTTTCCTGTTCCGGGTGGACCAAAAAATGCTATGACTTCCATTGCAGCCCGCCTTCTTTCTTAAAAAATCAATCAATTCATAAAGAGAATACTTAATGGATTATTCTTCTCCGACAATCTGTACTTCCGTATGCAGATCGACGCCATAGGCTTCCTTCACTTTTTCCTGTACTGCATGAATCAGCTGAAGCATATCCTCGCAGCTGGCATTGCCGTTATTGATCAGGAATCCTGCATGCATTTCGCTCACCTGGGCATCTCCGACAGAAAATCCCTTAAGCCCTAAGTCTTCTATCATCTGGCCTACGAAATGGCCCTCAGGGCGTTTAAAGGTACTTCCTGCGCTCTTCTTGTCCAGCGGCTGCTTGGACCTGCGCCTCCCGTTCAGATCATCCATAAGCGCCTTGATATCGTTTTCATTGCCTTCCTTGAGGGAGAGTGTAATATCGACAATGACCTCGCCCTTCTGCATGAAACGGCTTTGGCGGTAAGAATATCCCAGATCCTTTTTGTCATAAACAACAAGGTCGCCGCTCGTATCGCAGACCGTTGCCCGGGAAATGATTTTTGACATTTCCCCGCCATACGCGCCCGCATTCATGAATGCAGCTCCGCCGATAGAGCCCGGGATGCCGCTTGCAAATTCCATCCCGGAAAGGCCGTATGAAAGAGCCTTTCTGGCAACAGCGGCCGTCGGAATGCCGCTTGATACTTTAAGCGTATTTCCTATTCTTTCAATGCCCTGGAGACGGGACGTGCAGATGACAACACCGCGTATGCCCTTGTCCCTGACAAGAAGATTGGCACCGCCGCCAAGGATGAAGAGTGGCAGATTATTCTTCCTGACCAGTTTGGTAATGATGCATAATTCTTCTGTCGTTTCAGGCAGCAGAAAAAAATCAGCGGGCCCGCCAATACCAAATGTCGTATGCCTGCTCATAGGTTCGTTCACTTTTATTTGATTTTCTCCTAAAACACCGGAGAAAAGATTTGCGTCATTTAAATTCATATAGATTCCTTTTCCATTAATTTTTATGCTTCTCCTATTATAAATTTAGCAGGCATCATCGTCAATGAATAATAACGAATAATATATTCAATAAATGCACGTAAAAAGCGCACTGATATCAAATCAAAAAAAACCGCGGCATGAAGGCCGCGGTTTTTGATTCAGGTTGTCATTTTAGAAAAGATTATTTCTTTTCAACCAGTTTCAGGTCAACAGCAATATTCTTTTCTACATTTTCATGCTTAGCGAGCTTAATAGCGGTATCAACGCCGATTTCGCCCATCTTATCTGGCTGCTGAGCAATGGTAGCTGCCATTTCGCCGTCGTTGACAGCTTTGATGCCGTCAGCAGTGCCGTCGAAGCCGATAATCAGGAGCTGCTTGTTAGCAGCTTTTGCTGCGCTGACTGCGCCAAGAGCCATTTCGTCATTCTGAGCGAAAATAGCCTTGATTTCAGGATTTGCCTGGAGAATATTTTCAGTAACTGTCAGGCCCTTGCTTCTGTCAAAGTCTGCGCTCTGCTTAGCAACAACCTTCAGTTTATTGTCGGCAATGTTATGGAAGCCCTGGCCGCGTTCACGTGTAGCAGATGCGCCTGGAATACCTTCCAGTTCAGCAACCGGAACACCTTCGCCAAGTTTAGAAACGATGAAGTTAGCTGCCATTTCGCCGCCTTTGACGTTGTTGGAAGCGATATGAGCTGCAACTTCGCCCTTATCGGAAGAGCGGTCAATGGTGATAACCGGAATCTTTGCCTTATTTGCTGCGATGACAGAGTTGGAGATGGCAGCGGAGTCAACCGGGTTTACGATGAGTACGCTGATGTTGCCCTGGAGCAGATCTGCGATATCATTAGCCTGCTTTGCAGGGTCGTTCTGAGCATCAACGATTTTAACATTGACACCGGCTTTATCAGCAGCGGCTTTTACGCTGTTAGCCATGGTTACGAAGAACGGGTTGTTCTGTGTGGAAACAGAGAAGCCGATCGTAACATTCTTGGAGCCAGAAGCTGCTCCGTTGGACTTCTTATCAGAAGAGCCGCAGCCTGCGACAGAAATAAGTGCTGCACCGATCATTGCAGCCAAAGCGATTTTCTTTAACAATTGTCTTCCTCCTTAGTTTTTCTTGCGATCCATAAGTACTGCGAGCAAAATAACTATACCTTTGACAACCTGCTGGTAGAAGCTGGATACGTTCAGTATGTTAAGACCGTTGTTCAATGTTCCAATGATCAGAGCACCGATCAAAGTACCGGAAATACGGCCTTTACCGCCGGCCAGAGATGTACCGCCAAGTACTACTGCAGCGATAGCATCAAGTTCATAACCCATGCCGGCTGTAGGCTGGGCACTGTTCAGACGAGCAGTCAGGATAGCGCCTGCCACCGCACAAAGGCATCCAGTCAAAGCATACGCAAAAATCTTGATTCTGTCAATCTTAATCCCGGAAATGTAGGAGACCTTTTCATTGCCGCCTACTGCATAAGTCTGACGTCCAAGAGGAGTCTTCTTCAGGATGAAGTACAGGATGAAGAATGCAATCAGCATGACAATCGCAGGAACCGGAATTCCAAGTACAAATCCCTGACCAAAACCGGTGAAGAGAGGATCATCTGTCAATCCGCTGATCGGGTTGCCGTTTGTATAAACAAGGGTAGCACCGCGGTAAATAGTCATGGTAGCCAGTGTAGCAATAAAAGGTGCGACCTTGCCATAAGAAATGATGATGCCGTTCACGGCTCCCAGAAGGATGCCGATGAAAGCAGAGAACACGATTGCCATTTCCGGATTCGTGCCTTTGGCAATCATGCTTGCCATAAGTGCACTGGAAAGAGCCAGAATGGAACCGACAGACAGGTCAATGCCGCCCGTCAGGATGACGAAGGTCATGCCAAAGGCGATCAGTGCATTGATGGAAATCTGTCTGGCCAGGTTTCTTAAGTTAGATGGATCGATGAAACTGTCATTCAATACAGAAATGACAATAAAGAGAAGAATCAGCCCGATCAGCGGACCCATTTCTCTTACAATGTTTTTTACTTTAGCGGAATTCATTCTTTTTACTCTCCTCCGGTTGCAAGCGTCATAATTCTTGTCTGTGTTGCATCTTTATGATCAACGATTCCAGCCACACGGCCTTCATGGATAACCATGATTCTGTCACTCATCCCGATGACTTCCGGAAGTTCGGAAGAAACCATGATGATGGACACGCCCTTGGCGGTCAGTTCATTCATCAAATCATAAATATCCTTCTTCGCGCCGATATCGATGCCTCTTGTCGGTTCGTCGAGGATCAGAAGTTTGGGGTGCATGCCTACCCACTTGGCAATGACGACCTTCTGCTGATTGCCGCCAGAGAGTGTGCTTGCTGCCAAATCAATGCTCTGTGCTTTAACCCCCAAACGATGGGAAAGTTCTTCGGAAAAATCCCGTTCAGCTTTGGCATTGATGACATGGCCCTTGGCCAGTCTTTCTTCACTGGGAAGCGCAATATTCTTTCCGATTGAGAAGTCAAGGATCAGACCTTCGGATTTTCTGTTTTCTGTAATGAACCCGAAACCATGATTGATTGCATCAAGCGGCTTCTTGATTGTGATTTCCTTTCCTTCCAGGTACAGCTTGCCGGATTCATGTGGATCGACGCCAAAAATGGCTCTCATGATTTCCGTACGTCCTGCGCCCATGAGCCCTGCCACGCCAAGGATCTCGCCCTTCCTGACGGAGAAGGAAACATCACGGAACACGCCGGGCTGTGTGAAGTTTTCCACGCGGAATACTTCATCGCCCGGAACGTTCGTACGAACCGGATAATATTCGCTCATGACACGGCCAACCATATCATTGACAATCTGGTCCATTCCTGTTTCTTCAGTAGGACGCGTACTGATTGTCTGTCCGTCACGCATGACGGTGATTGTATCACAGTTATTGAATACTTCTTCCATGCGGTGGGAAATATAAATGACAGATACGCCGTTGTTCTTCAATGTCTTCATGACGGCAAAAAGGCTGTCGGTTTCACGTTCTGTCAAAGCAGCTGTCGGTTCGTCCATGATGACCGTCTTGGCATCAAGCATCAGGTTTCGTGTAATTTCAGTCATCTGCTGCTGGCCTACGGAGCACTCCCCTGCAATTGCATCGAGGGGAAGTTCAATTCCGATTTCCTTGCATTTTGCTTCAGCGCGTCTTCTCATTTCCTTGAAGTCAATCAGTCCCAGACGGGTTCTGGGCTGGTTTGTCGGGAAGAGATTTTCAAGCACTGACAAGTTCGGCCATATATTGAGTTCCTGATGAATAAAAGCAATGCCATGCTCTTCTGCATCCTTATTGTTCTGGAATGTGACTTCCTTTCCATCGACAAGAATCGTTCCGGCATCCGCTTTATGAATCCCTGTTAAAATATTCATCAATGTAGATTTGCCTGCCCCGTTTTCGCCCATCAAAGCATGCACTTCGCCAGGACGAATATGGAGATTGACTCCCCCGAGTACTTTATTCGTACCGAAGGATTTGCAAATCCCTACCATATTTATATCCATGTACTTCAGATTCCTCTCTTAGAAGATGACTCCGGACTGGAGAATAATATTGGAGAAAGGAGTAACTTCTCCTGTCCTGATGACAGTCTTGCAGTCCTTTTCCATTGCTTTCAGCTGTTCGTGGTCCTTCAGCATGACCCATTCGACTTTGTCCTCCGGGAATACTTCTTTCAGTGCTTCCCACTGCTTTGGATTCTTGGATGCAGTTTCCGGTGCCAGATAGATTTTCTCTATCTGCATGTTCTTTGCCACTTCTTTGACCACTTCGATAAAGAGCGGTTCACCGAAACGAAGCGCAAGATCGATTTTCTCTACGCCATTCGGCACAGGAAGTCCGCAGTCGCCAATGCAGATTTTATCTGTATGGCCCAGATCTGCCAGAACTTTAGCAATGCTGCTGTTTAAGATTCCATACTTGTTCATGAAAGCATCTCCTCCACTTCACTGCGCCAAGGCATGCCGCCCTGAGCGCCAATCTTCTGAACTGAAAGCGCCGCTGCCGCATTGGCAAAACGTACTGCCTCCTTGAGCGGAAGCCCGTCACATCTTGCAGCTGCGAAAGCGCCGTTGAATGTATCCCCTGCCCCGGTCGTATCTACTGCAGAGACAGTAAATCCGGAAACATGAACCACATCATCGCCGTCTCCGTAAACAACGCCTTCTTTTCCTACGGTCATGATGACCTTTCCGGCATGGGCTTTCAGAATTTCATCACGGTCCATTCCTTCAAACATCAGCGCTGCTTCATGTTCGTTCGGAGTCAGGTATGTAACTTTTTCAATCCATTCTTCAGGGATATCCATATAAGGTGCAGGATTCAGCATGACCGGAATCCCTTCTTCATAGCACCTGTCAATGATATATCCAATGGTATCCATGGGAATCTCATGCTGGAGCATGACAAGCGAAGATGTCTTGATGATGTCGAAAGCAGAATCAACTACATTTTTATCTACTTTATCATTAGCACCCTTCAATACGATAATGCTGTTATCGCCTTCTGCCAGAATGATGTGCGCCGTGCCGGTCGCTTCATTATCCAGGACAGACACATAATCCGTATTCACGCCGTTTTCTTTGAGCGTATCGAGCATCATGCTGCCATAAGCGTCATTGCCAACACAGCCAATCATATATACCTTTTCCCCAAGTCGGGCTGCTGCTACTGCCTGATTGGCCCCTTTTCCTCCAGGAGAAACGATCAGTCTCTTTCCCATAACTGTTTCGCCGGCTTGTGGTCTTCTGTCGGCCTCGATCATGAGATCCATGTTACAGCTGCCTATCACAGAAATATGACCCATATAACCTCCCTGATATGTATATACTTAATGTAAAGTCAACGCTACTATTCTATCATAAAAGAACCTGAGAAAAAAGAATTCTTAAGAAATAAAACTCTCCTATTTGTAAATTCTCTTAAATCAGCGCTGTTATGCCTGTAAAAACAGCATCCATATCTCATTTCCCCTTATGCAGGCATAGTATTTTCCTTATTATATATGAAATTCCCTGTTCCGTTAAAGGCATTATGCATTCCTGAACTTCTTTTAGTAAGGATTTCTGATAGTTTCTACCCAACAAAAAACCAGAGATCCCTGATGAGAAGTCTCTGGTTTTTATTATCATTATTATCCTTTGGCCAATCAGCGGTCAACGTTTGTCATTTCTTTGGCATCAACCCAGCGGTCATATTCTTCTTCGGTTACGTAGCCAAGATCAAGAGCAGCTTCTTTGAGGGAGCTGTTGTCAGCAAATGCCTTCTTTGCGATTTTAGCAGACTTTTCATAGCCGATATGCGGGGACAATGCAGTAACGAGCATCAGAGATTTTTCTACGAGTTCTTCCATGCGGTCTTCATTGACCTGGATTCCCTGTGCGCAGTGAATATCAAAGGAATGGATAGCTTCGCTCAAGAGTTTGACGGATTCGATGAAGCTGTCAGCAAGAATCGGGGCATAGACGTTAAGTTCAAAACGGCCCTGGGAGGATGCCATGGAAACTGCTGCCTGATTGCCATGAACGCGGCATGCAACCATTGTCAGCGCTTCGCACTGTGTCGGATTCACCTTGCCCGGCATGATGGAGGATCCTGGTTCATTGGCAGGGATGGTCAGTTCTCCGAGCCCTGCTCTGGGGCCGCCTGCCAGAAGGCGGAGGTCATCAGCAAATTTCATGCAGTCGCCGGCCAGCGCATCCAAAGCGCCGTGCGTAAAGACGATATCATCTCTGGCTGTCAGGGCGTAGAATTTATTGGGAGCTGAAGTAAACGGAATCCCTGTTTCCTCAGCAATTGCCCTGGAAACCTGTTCTCCGAACCCATTCGGGCTGTTAAGACCGGTTCCTACGGCCGTGCCGCCGATGGCAAGTTCATGGAGATACTTTTCCCCATCCTGAATCATTTTCTTGCTCTGGATCAGCATCTGTGTCCAGCCGGATACTTCCTGACCGAATGTCAGCGGAACAGCATCCTGCACGTGGGTGCGTCCGATTTTGACGGTATGCATGTATTCTTCACTCTTTGCAGTAAAGGTAGCTGTCAGTTCATCAATAGAGCCATAGAGGTATTTATGAAGGACAGCTACAGCTGCTATATGCATGGCTGTGGGGAATGTATCATTGGATGACTGTGACATATTCACATCATCATTCGGATGAACTCTCTTTTCGCTCTTTGCTTCTGCCAGTTTCAAATTGGCAATGTGGGCAACCACTTCATTCATGTTCATGTTGCTCTGTGTGCCTGAACCGGTCTGGTACACAACGAGCGGGAATTCATCAGGCCATTTTCCTGCCATGATTTCATCGCAGGCTTCACGGATTGCCGCACCCTTTTCAGGATCGAGATCACCGTTTTCTTCATTGACCTTTGCTGCACATTTTTTCAATACAGCAAAAGCATGAATAATTTCTTCCGGCATTTTTCTGCCGATTTTGAAATTTTCGAAGGAGCGCTGCGTCTGAGCACCCCACATATGATCCGCCGGTACGCGGACTTCGCCAAGTGAATCATGTTCAATACGGTATTCCATCATTCCACAGCCCTTTCTATACTAACTATATTCTATATAATAATACTATCTTATTTTATCATTTTTATATGTTATAAGGAAACACTTCAAAATGGATTCCCGATGAAATTTACAAAAAGGATTTTACAAAACCGGGCAAATGATGTATGATAATTCACGTAGCTTTGCAATGTTGATTTATGGCAGCCTCCGGGCCCCGTGCAATGGAATCCCATGAACCCTGTCAGGTCCGAGAGGAAGCAGCAGTAAGTGGTCCTTTCCATGTGCCACGGTGCATCCTGGAGACTGTCATAAATGAGGATTGCAAGGCTTTTTTGCTGCGTTTCATTATACAGATGCCGCAATCTCTATCGCGGCTTATTTTTTTGGTATAATACTTTTAGACTACGTTCAAAAGTTGAATTCATATTACTGGTACGGTGACTGCAATGGCTTATCAAGCACTTTATAGACAATGGAGACCACAGACTTTTTCAGATGTCGTCGGGCAGAAGCATGTCTCGACGACACTGCAGCGCGCGCTTGAGCAGGGCCGCCTCGCACACGCTTACCTCTTCTCCGGCCCGAGGGGTACAGGAAAGACGAGCATGGCAAGAATCCTCGCCAAGGCGGTGAACTGCGAACATCCCCATGACGGCAACCCCTGCAATGAATGCAGAAACTGTCTTGAAATCAGTTTCGGATCCTCCCTTGATGTGTATGAAATCGATGCCGCATCCAACCGAGGCATTGAAGAAATCAGGGCGCTGAAGGAATCTGTCAGGACACTTCCCTCTGCCTGCAGGAAGAAAGTCTATATTATCGACGAAGTTCATATGCTTTCCAATGAAGCATTCAATGCACTTTTAAAGACACTCGAAGAACCTCCGTCCTATGTCCTTTTCATCCTGGCAACGACGGAGCCGGGTAAGATTCCCCTCACAATCCTTTCCAGATGCCAGACATACGATTTCAGGAGAATCTCCACGGAAGATATTTCCGACCACCTGATGTACATAGCCGGCCAGGCAAAATTTCCTCTTACAGAAGAAGCGGCCGATCTTATAGCAGTCCGCTCAGACGGCGGCTTAAGAGATGCGCTTTCCCTTCTCGACCAGTGCGTTTCTTCCTGTGAAGGAAGCACGCTTGATGCCGAGTCCGTTCAGGACCTCCTGGGCCTTACGGGAAAAGAGCAGCTGATTTCCCTGTCACGCCATATTTTCAAAGGAGAAAGCGGAGAGGCTCTTTCTGTATTTTATGATATCCTTCAGAGCGGCAGGGAACCGGCATCCATATTAAGAGATCTCCTCGAGCATTTCAGGAATCTGATGGTCTGCCGGATCGATCCTGATACGCCCGAGCTCCTTGCTTATGGCAGACTTTCTGATGAAATAAAGAAAGATGCGGAAAGCCTCTCAGAGCCTTATCTGGATGCTCTCTTCGAAGCCCTGCATGAATCCCTGCAGGATCTCAAATGGAACACATTCCCGAAAATGAGCGCAGAAATGGGAATTCTCCGTCTCTGCCGCGTAAAGGGAAGCCGCGCGGCAGACAGCCTTGCGGAAAGAGTCAGCCAGCTTGAGAAGGAAGTGGAAAGCTTGAAGAAAATCATTTCCCTCAAGAATGCATTCCCTGCCCCTTCCCCCGCATCCGCGCCTGCCCCGGCTGCTCCCTTAGAGCCATCCTTTGGCCCGCCTCCAGAAATCCCGCCATTTTCTCCGCCTTCAGCAGAAGAAAAGCCGGCAGAAATCATAATGCCAAAAGCAAAGCCTGCCATGCCGGCTTCCACGCCAAAGGAAACGAAAAAGCTAGGAAGCACAGCGAAAAAGAAATCTTCTTCCATCGAACCGGCAGCAAGTACGCCTGCGGCAAATGCGCCGTCTTCATTGATCGATCCTGCCTCTTACAGCGGCATCTGGGAAAAGGTTCTTTCCTATTTCAAGGCAATCCACAGGGTGGAAATCTACACCTGTTACAGAAAAGGAACCCTGATTTATGCCAATAATGCCAGAGCCGTCATTACGGCGCCGCAACAGTTCCTTGTCATCATGGGAAACAACAAGTCCTATCAGACAATTGCCGCTGAAGCGTTCCAGAAAATAGTCGGCTCCCCGATACTCCTTCATGTCGTTCTTGAAGGAAGCGGAGAAGAAGCAGAGACAAAAGCTCTCCTTGCCAAGGAAATGGAATCTTCTGCTGCGCCGACCCCTTCAGGAAAAGAGGAACCTGCCAAGAACGAAGGCGGCTACAAACTTGTCAGCAAGGACGAGATCGCCCAGTCTGATCTGGAAGACCCATCTTTCAAGGAAGCCTTGAAAATGCTTCCTGACTATGATATATATGAAAAAGACTAACTTCTAATAGTTTTGCCTAACCATCCATTTACATTCATTTAGGAGGAATTACTTATGTTTGGAAATAAAGCACAGATGCAGAACATGCTGAAAAAAGCACGCAAGATGCAGGAAGATCTTCAGAAGAAGCAGGAAGAATTAAAGAAGCAGACCGTTGACGTTTCTGTCGGCGGCGGCGCTGTTTCCCTCACCATGAACGGCGAAAAGCAGATTGTTGCCCTGAAGATTGCAAAGGATGCCATTGATCCAGAAGATCCGGAAATCCTGGAAGATCTGATTACCACTGCTGTCAACGAAGCTGGAAAGAAAGCCGATGAAATGGTCCAGAAGAGCATGAGCGAAGTAACCGGCGGCCTCGGCCTTCCCGGCGGCATGTTCTAATGAATCAGGAATTAGAGAACGTCACTGAACAATTCAGAAAACTCCCAGGCATCGGCGTCAAAAGCGCCCGCCGTCTTGCTTATTTCATGCTCGAGCGTCCTGAAAGCGAAGTCAAGGCATTCCTTGACACGATCAAAGCGGCGCGGGAAAAGATCTGCTACTGTTCAGTCTGCTGCAATCTGGCGACTTCGGATCCTTGTGATATCTGCGACGATGCAAGAAGAGACCATTCTGTCATCTGCGTCGTAGAACAGCCGCAGGATGTCATGGCCATGGAACAGAGCCATGAGTACCATGGCCTCTACCATGTACTCCACGGCGCGCTCTCCCCTCTTGACGGAATCAGCCCAGATCAGTTGAAAATCAAGGAACTTCTGAATCGTCTGGAAAGCGATGAGGTCAAGGAAGTCATCCTTGCCACCGATCCTGATGCAGAAGGCGAAGCCACTGCCTTCTACTTGTCAAGGCTCATCAAACCGGCCGGCATCAAAGTCACCCGTATCGGCCGCGGCATCCCTGCCGGCGGAGACATCGGCTATGCTGACGGAATGACTCTGGCAGGCGCCGTCCAGAATCGTAAAGAGCTTTAAGGAGGCCAAAATGATGGAAACACTCGGAGGACTTGGAGGATACGGCATAACAAGCATCATCGTTATTTTCATTGCTTTTATGCTTTTCGCCAAGTTTGCAAAAAAAATCATAGGAAATATCATTATGGGCGGTGTCCTCTTCTGGCTCCTGAATACACTGGGAATTACCCATATGAACTGGGATACCATGAACGGCATCATCGTTGCCCTCTTTGGCACCTTAGGAACATTGATCCTGGCCATCCTGGATATTCTTAAATAAGAAATAAGGCAATTGAAAAGGACTGTGAATACGATTTCTCGTATCCGCAGTCCTTTTTGCTGCGTGAATCCTGACTTTACATTTTCTAAAAAACTCAATCTTCTGCCTTTGCTGCGATTTCAGACCACTTTTCATAGAGTTCGTCCAGTTTGCTCTTGGCTTCTTCATATTCACGGGCAAGATTTTCGTAATCATCCGGATTCATGGACATCTGGGCTGTATACATGGCAAGAGTGGCTTCCTGGCGGCCTATTTCCATCTCGAGATGTTCCATCTTGGCTTCATCCCCTGCAGAGAGTTCCTGTTTCTTCGGCGCCGGCTTTGCTTCCTCTTCCTTCTTCACTTCAGTCTTTAGAGAATGCTCTTCCGTACCATTCCTGTCCTTTTCGTATTCTTCCAGATCCTTTTTCTTCTCGCGGTAGTAGCTGTAGTTGCCCAGGTATTCCGTCAGCTTTCCGCCTTCCATATCAAGGATCCTTCCCGCAGTTTTATCGAGGAAGTAACGGTCATGGGATACGACAAGGCACGTCCCGCCAAAAGCAAGGATGGCATCTTCCATGATTTCTCTTGTCGGTATATCCAGATGGTTTGTCGGTTCATCCAGAATCAGGAAATTAGGTCTTTCAAGGAAAAGACAGAGAAGGGAAAGTCTTGCCTTTTCTCCCCCTGAAAGCATGCCGACCTGCTTGAATACATCATCTCCGCGGAAAAGGAACATGCCCAGGATATTTCTGGCTTCTCCTTCCCCATAATTGAACATATTGCGTACTTCATCAATGACCTGGTACTCGGGATGAAGCATTTCCTGCTCCTGTGAATAATATCCGATTTTGACATTATTTCCAATCTGCACGATGCCGCTGTCGGGCTGCTTCTCTCCGGTGATAAGCTTCAGGAGTGTTGTCTTCCCGGCCCCGTTTGGTCCGATGAGGCCGACTGTTTCTCCCTTCTTGATATGCATCGTCAGGTCTTTGAAAATATCATGGGTCCCATAGGAAGCAGAAACATGAAGAATATCAAGGACTTTTTCTGCGCAGTCTTCCGGCGGGTCAAAATGGAAACGAAGCGTTGCCTGATGGACGGGCTTGTCCAGCCTTTCCAGGCGGTTCAGCTGTGACTGGCGCCCCCTTGCCTGCTTGGCCTTGATGCCTGCCTTATAGCGCCTAATATATTCTTCTGTTTCTTTGATGTGTTCCTGCTGCTTGTTATATGCTTTTTCATAAGCAGCATCCTGGTTCGTCTTTGTCTCAAGGTATCTAGAATATCCGCCGCGGAACGTACGGATCTTGTGATTTTCAAGGTCGATGATTCCGGTTGCAGCCGCATCAAGGAAGTAGCGGTCATGGGAAATCATCAGAATGCCGCCCTTGTAGGAGCGAAGATAATCTTCGAGCCATTCCAGCATGTCCATGTCCAGATGGTTCGTCGGTTCATCCAGAAGAAGGAAATCAGGATGACGGACAAAAGCCGCCGCAAGGTTGATACGTACCTTCTGCCCGCCGGAGAAGGAATGGATATCTCGGTCCCAGTCTTCATCCTTGAAGCCCAGTCCTGTCAGGATCTTCCTTGTTTTTGATTCATAATCGTATCCGCCAAGGAACTCAAAACGCTCTTCCAGTTTCCCGTACCGCTCAATCAGCGCTTTATCAGGATTTCCCTCTTCCAGCAGTTTTGCATATTCAGCAATCTTATCTTTATAGTAAAGGACATCCTTCCATGCATGTTCCATCTCTTCGCGGATCGTATGGCTGTCATAGTCAAAATCCTGGCGGAGATAGCCGATGATGGCTCCATCGCTTGCTTTGACTGACCCCTTGTCATACTCTTCCGTTCCCATGATGCATTTTAAAAGGGTGGTCTTTCCTGCCCCGTTAGCGCCGACAAGTCCGATTCTTTCTCCTGATTTTACATCAAATGTTACATTTTCAAATACCGTATTTATTCCGAATGCTTTTGATAATCCGTTAATTTTTAAAGTTGCCATTTCCCTGCCTCTGATGAAAAATCAAGAAATATGAGCGGATCTGTCCCCAGAAGCCGCCCATTTCGAATCAATAATGTTACTCAAGAATTTCAGCCCGGATCATAATAACGATTTCCGATTCGTCGATCGACTTTCCTCGGCTCTGGAAAAGTTTTCCCAGAATCGGGATATCTCCCAAAATCGGCACCTTCCTGAAGGTACGCGACTCCTCCTTGTCAATGAGTCCGCCGATCGTAATCATGTCGCCTGACTTCAGCCTGACCATCGTATTGGCTGAGCGCGTAATGATCCTGTATGCCCTCATTTCAGGAACAAGGTAAGGTGTTGAAACTTCTGCGTTCACGTCAGCGGTTATTTCGTTTTTCCGGCTGATCAGCGGAGTATAAGTCAATTTGATGCCTGCATCCTTATATTCAGTCGCTGTCGTCTGAACGCCGTTTTCCAAATGCTCGACAATGACAGGAATCTTGCTTCCGATCAATATTTCTGCCTTCCTGCCATTCATCGTGACGACATTCGGTTTGGCAAGGACCTTTGCCTTTCCTTCAGAAATCAGCGCATTCAGCTTTGCCTGGAAGAAAAATGTATAGGGATGCCCTGAGAGGGATTTCCCGTATGAGATTCCTGCATAGCCTTCCGGTGTGCTTACATCCCATCCGTCATGCTCTACATTGCGGATTCTTGGGTTGCCATCACTATCATAAAGGACATTGCCTGAAGAATCTGTGACATAATGCTGCTCTGTCCAGCTCGTCCTGTCATAAGAAGCGCTTCCCGTCAGACTCTTGAAGTCCCAGTCGATGCCAAGCTCTTTGGCGTACGTCTTATTGACGGCTACGACTTCCGCTTCTACCTTGACCTGCTTTTCAGGAACATCGAGCTCACGGATCAAACTTTCGGCCTGCATCAGCTCAAAAGGAGTCCCTTTCACGATCACCGTATTGGCAGATTTATTATATGTCACGTGATCGCCTGCCACTGCCTTCATACCTTCAGCTACTTCCCTGGCATCAGCATAGGATAACCGGAACGGGCGCATCATGACGCCTGCATTCTTTTCCATCTTGCTGTTGAAGACAATGAGGGTGCTTCCTTCTGTCCTCCCGGCAAGGCCGCAGGAGGCAAGAATAGAGGAAATCGCTTCTTCCGGCGTTACCTTGTCAAGATCGGCTGTAACAGTTTCTGTAATCGTTCCGGAAAATACGATATTCTTTCCTGTCATTTCCGCAAGGGATCGCAAAATTTCAGTACACGGTGCCTTATTGACATGAAGGGAAAGCGTCTTTTCAGAGGCTGCCGCCTTATCCATCCCGCTGTCAGCACTTGAAGGAAGCGGCAGAGAAAGCAGGACCAGACAGCAAAAAGCAGCGCTCATCGTTTTCACTAGCGAGCGCTTACTTCCAACGTTCCAGAGGCGCTTGAGAAGCTTACCGTCTTTTCTCGAATGGAGGAAACCGTCCATATTCCAATCTGTTCTCCTTCTTTGAGTGTCTTAACGACTCCGCCAAGTTCAGCAATTGCCCGTTTTTCTTCGCCAAAATAGATGATTCCCTTTAATTCCGGCAAAAGCGGAGTTTGTTTAATTGATTCAGAATCAGTCTTCACTGAAGGTGCTGTATTCCCCAAAGGCGCTGCATGAGTCTTTCCTGCTGCCGATGCTGCCTCTGCAGCGACCGCCTCAATTCCGGCCACATGGAAGGGATCCTTCATCGGTCCTTCACGCCGGTGAAGCGCGGCATCATAGACTTTGCGGCTTCCGCCGTCCATTCTTCCCTCGGAGAATCCATCAGAGGCCTCTCCACTGGCGGAAGAAACCTCGATATTCTTGTCCTTTTCAGGAAGCAGGCCTGCTGCGGTCCCTCCGCCCCAGTATCCCCAGACAGAAAGAATACCCGCAATACCTGCAAAAAGAATTGCCCATTTATTTTTTACAGCCATAGCAATACCCTGTATTACTGCAAGAAACTCCTTAAATACTGATGAAGTATTTTCTTATACGCTTCAACACCCGGCTGATCAAACGCATTGATTTGAAGCAGGGAGCCTTCATAAGCAATTGTCAAAAAGAAGAAATACATGAGAGCGCCCAGATGATAAGGCGTCATCCGGCTGACAGAAATACGGCAGCTCATACGCTGCTCGGATGCCAGCGCTTCTGCATTGGACTTCATCGCTGCTGTCAGCATCCGGCTCATCTGTACAAAACCTTCACTTTCCCCTTCCATGCAGTATGCTTTTGTATCCAGAGAAGGGCTGTCAACAGAAATGAACTGGAAAAGCTTGTTCTTCTTTCCCTGCTGATGTTCCTGCGTCAGTGAATGCATATCCGTCGTTCCAACGGCCGCGACAGGTGTCCTTCCTGCATACACGATCTGCCCGTCGTTGTTGTACTTCTTGCCAAGAGATTCGCCAAGAAGCTGCGCATACCACCAGCCCAGGGAGCGGAGTGCATCTCCATATGGCATGATCACTTCGGAAACAAGCCCGTACTCGCTGGTTCCGATATATTTTAAAGATGCCAGAAGCAGCGCCGGATTCTCATCCCATTTCTCTGACTGGCAGAATTCTTCGACAGTCCTTGCGCCGCGAAGGAATTCTTCGGTATCAAGCCCGATCAGACTTCCAAAAACAAGACCGACCGGAGAGAATATACTGAACCTTCCGCCGATGCCCTCAGGAACCGTAAACGTATCCCAGTTGTTTTCCAAAGCAAGGCGGTGAAGTTCTCCCTTTTCTGCATCAGTCACTGCAATGACAGATACATCACAGAAACCGGAAAGTTCTTTCATCAGCACATGAAAGGCTGTTGTCGGTTCAATCGTCGTCCCTGACTTGGAAATCACAAGAAGCGTCACTTTATAATTATCTTTTTCCCCGCTTCTTCTCTTCAGTTCTTCCGTCAGTTTCAAAAGGCTGACCGGATCTACATTCTGCCCGGCAAAGAATACGGCTGGAAACCCATGCCTTTCTTCCTTGCTCTTCATGTTCCAGTAAGGGCCGCAGAAAAGATCAAACAGCACCTGGTTGCCCAGGTAGGAACCACCAATCCCGATGGATACGACAGCGTCCATCTCTTTCGCCTTTTCGGAAAGAGTTTTGATCCGCTGTTTTTCGTCATCGCCGATCAGCAGATTTTCTTCGTATAAATAAGGGAGGTGCGGAAAGAAGACATGGCTTCCATCCGGCCCCTTTCCATTCCTGCGGATTTCGCTTACCTCTTTGGCAGCGCGATTGATCTGCTCTTCATGAGCTTTCAGGTCATCTTCCCTGACACTCCAGCTCTGGCCATACAAGTAATCAATATCAAGCGACAATGCGTCTTGAATTGTCAAACACATAGAAAATCCCCCAACCACTTATCAGAAAGACGATTTCCGGTCCAATCCCCCAATTGACCTGCCGAAAATGTCAGAATTTGAAGTCTTTTGGCATAATCATGAACTTTGTTTCTTTTTCAATGTCATCATAACGGATCCAGGCATAGAAGGAATGCATATCCCTGTAGTATGTCCAGTACCTGTGATTCAGGATGCCATTGACGGTATCAACAGACCAGGAAAGGCTGAACGCATCCATGCTTGTCGCCTGAATACGGAATCCTGCATCAACAGGCTTCTCGCTGCTGTAAGAATCGTAGTAATACGGAGTATATCCCTTCAGATCACGGTCTGTGTAACCGATCCAGCCGTCAAAAATCTTATAATGGCCGGAAAGTCCCATTGAGTAGTAGGAATTCCTGCGAATATTATTGCTGTAGCCGTAGTAATCCTTGGCATAGCCGGCTTTCCAGCCAAAGTTCATGAACTTTCCTAAGTGCCATGGATCGCCGGAAATATAAAGTTCATATCCTTTGTAGTTCCCGTCAACATCACGGCCATTGCGCTCTTCATCCCATTTTCCTATTTCGCCGCTGGCTCCTACATAGAACCTTGACTTGAACAGGTAGAAATGGTTTGTATCAAATTCAAGTGATGGTTTTTTCTTGACCCAGATGCCGCCGTCATCATTCGTCGTACTTTCCTCTTCCGCATAATGGAGGCGGAAGGTTCCGACAGGAACGCGGTACTTGATACCGATATCCGGCTTGTATCCGGATTTCGTATACCAGCGGTTTTCCATGTAAACAGTAGAATCAGGATCCTCATTGATCGGAATAACGAGCGAATTGTGAAGGCCCATGCCGTTGTCGCTGTCGAAAACAGGCCTTGGAATCAATGACCAGAGTCCGATTTCTCCCGAATTATCCTTAAGGGATCCGGTATAGCTGGACAAGGTAAGAAGGATGGTATTCTTCGCCATCAGCTTCACTTCATGAGCCGTATAATGATCGCCCGGATAGATATCAATGGAATCTGCTTCAATACGATAATCCGGCACTTTTGCAACGGCGTGGCGCGTGGTGAAGTACCCATTGTTGACGATCATCTTATTGGCATTTCTGTCATAGATGCCATCAGAGCCCTGGTAGTAATACGTCCCCTGCTGCCAGCCGGTAAGGCCTTCGAACTTGCCGATGCCCTTTTCAGCGTCATATTCGCCGCGCTGGGCCTTGAGGTTCGTCTGAGGATTCGTCCAGGTAAGTTCTCCCGGAATGACATACTTCTTCGTGATCATGTTTCCGTAGAGATACTCTGTCTGGTACGTATCCATCATGTGCCTGATATCGACTTTGCCGAGTGCATCGACATCACCGGTCGTATCGTTATAGCGCATATAGTCAGCCGTCACATACATCGGGTTCTCTTTTGAAATTCCCGTGTCCTGAACCGGCTTCCCGTCTTTCATTTTCATTTTTGTCTTGGGCTTTTCTTCTGCTTTTTTCGCAGTAGTATCCCTGATGATCGAGCTTCCGGAAGACGGAGGGTACAAAATCCCTTCATCCGCCAGAGCTATGGTGCCTGCGCGGTCTACCGGCGGCAGGTCTGTCATCATATTATCCTGAAGTTTGTCAGCTGCCGCTGCATCAGCCTGGCTGGATGCGGCATCTTCTGCATCCTCAGCTGCTGCAGGAACTGCCATTCCTGCAAGTATGGCTGCAAGCAGTAAAGCATAAGTTCGTTTATTAGTCATTTCTCACGATCACTACGGATGCGCTTGGTTCATCTTTTGCTGATGTTGCAGCTTTTTCCGCAGTTTCCTTTGTATTTGAATTTGTGTTCTGAACTGTTTCCTGCGCTGTTTTTTCTGTTTCCTTTACAGCTGATGTTTCTGCACTTGCAGCTGCTGCTGAAGTTTCAGCCGTTTTTGTGCTTTCCGTCTTCTCTCCGGCAACAGCTGTGCTCGAAACGTGCTTTCTTAATGTTTCAGACGGAGCTCCGTTTGTCAGAACAAGACCCTTGGTCGTAACCGTTTCCTGCGTCTGGATGTAAAGCTCTGTCCCAGCAGGAAGATCAACGTCTTTCCCTTTAACAAAGAAGCCTCCGACAAGCCCGATCGGTCCCAGTGCCAGTGCGCCTATGGCAGAAGCACCGACTGCAGCAGCTTCCATCTTAAGCTTGTCTTTTGCCTCAGGTCCGAGTACCGTTGGGATTTCCTCATCATCGATTGAAAATACCTGATCAAAGGAAATATCAAGAGATCCGCTCCTGCCAAAGCTCTTCGGTCTCGTTACCTTGGTGACCTGGCCGCTCCCCTGGGAACCTCTCGGAAGGACAAGAACATCACCGACCTTGACATCTTCCTGCACGGTAAATGTCACTGGGTCGCCTACTTTATTTACCTTGCTGTTGACATCATCATTCAGGGAAATCTTGAAAACAGTATTGGCCGGAAGATCCACATCTCTCATTTCCACATGCTGGTCGCCGTACACGGCTTTTTCAAGATCGGCTATTCTCTGATCGAGAGCTCCCTTGCGTTCCTGGCCATATACCTTTGTTTCAAGCTCGCCGACGCGCTTTTCAAGAGATCCCTTCTTGATTTCATCTGTCAGGTAATATTCCATTGCATTGATTCTGGTAGACATGGACGGAGCCGTATCTGTGCTTCCCTTGACGACGTCGGTATACAGGTTGGCAATTCTGTCATCAAGACCGCTTGCCGTTGTATTTCCATTGCCGTAAATGACATTATCTGCATTGTCCAGACGTCCGATCAGGGATCCTGTCTGCACACTTCCATAAATGACTTCATCAACGCGGTCAATTCTGTCTGATAAAGTGACCGGTTCTGCCGCCAATGCCGTGCCGGAAAGAATCAGTGCGATTCCTGCCGCCAGTACAGCTGTTTTTTTCATAAGTCAATTCCCCCGTTATACTCTGACATCAATGACAGCGGAAACGCCAACGCCCTGAACACGGCTGAACGAAGTAGGGTTCTTGCTGTCCATTGGAATGAGCCCCTTGATTCTGAACAGCTTGTCGTTCCAGCTGATTTCAAGCTGTCCTACTGCTTCTACCTTTGCAACCTGATCAGCATCGCCGATAACCTGGGCTGCACCGATATAGCCGCTGTTCCCGATACTTACGATCGGAACAACTTTCGTAGCATAATTCGTGCCTGCTCCTTCTTTCATCATGACGGAGTTGATGGCACTATTGATGGATTCACCATACTTGTCAACGAGGAAGCCGATACCGCCTACCTTGACGACACCGCCAAGAATGCTTCCGAGATTGAATGCGGATATATTTGTTACAGAACCTGCAAACAGCATTGCCGATGCAAGAGCGCATACTGCCAATCTTTTCATTCTCATAAGAAATTCCTCCTTTTTGAAAACTTTTCTGATAGCAATTTGATTCCAAACGCCATGCTGAATCATTCGCGCCACTGCTATAAATCAACAGAAAATCACCAGCATGAACTAATACTCCAGAATATATTACACTTAATAATTATTATAAATTAAAAGAGGGTTCTGTGCAAACAGAAACCCTCTTTTAATCCGGTTTATACGGTCATTTCCGCGTCTCAGCCTTCTTTTCTGAGAGCGGCTGCAGCTGCCTTTGCAGCTCTTGTTCCTGGCTGCGCCATGACTTTCGGCTTGCGCAGGCTGTTGTATGCCTGGATCATCATTGCGCATTCCACGCGCTTCTTCTGAATCTCGCAGGTGATCTGGTACGGCTTGTGAATATCTCCTGCATATGCTTCATTGTTGGCATGGCATCCGCCGGAGCAGAAGAACTTGGCCCAGCAGTCAACGCATTCCGGCTTGCTGAATACATGATTCATACGGAAATCATGCATCATCTTCATGTTCTTCAGGCCTTCATATACATTGCCGACCACATAGCCTTCACGGCCTACGAACTGGTGGCATGGGTAAATATCGCCATTCGGGACGACGGCCAGATATTCGTGGCCTGCTCCGCATCCTCTGAGTCTCTTCGGCAGGCACGGGCCTTTCCAGAGATCCATATTGAAGTGGAAGAAGAAGAAAGGTCTTCCTTCTTCTTCACGCTGGATGAAGAGCTGTGCGAGGCGGTCGTATTCTTCCTTGACTCTCGGAAGATCGGATTCCTTGATGGAATATTTAGCGCTGTCATCGCCTACAACCGGTTCCATGGAAACAGCTGGGAATCCATGATCGAGCATATCTTCCACGTCGGTTGTGAAATCAAGGTTATGTCTGGTGAAAGTGCCGCGTACATAGTATTCTTCGCCGTTTCTGTGAGCGATGCAGTACTGCAGATTCTTGACGATCTGGTCATAAGTGCCTTCATTATTGACGTCAGGTCTCATGCGGTCATGCATTTCTTTTCTTCCATCGAGGGAAAGAATCAGGCTGATATGATTATCGGTAAGGTACTTGGTCTTTTCTTCATCAAGCAGCATGCCGTTTGTTGTAAGAGACATCTTGATCTTCTTATGATGCTTCTTTTCCTGGTTATGGACATAGTCTACAGTCTGCTGTACGACATGCCAGTTCATCAGCGGTTCGCCGCCGAAGAAATCAAGTTCGCAGTGTTCTCTCGGACCGCTGTGGGCAATCAGGAAATCGACAGCTCTTCTGGCTACATCAAAGCTCATCAGCATGCGCCACTGGCCGTATCCACCCTGGCCGGCAAAGCAGTACTTGCAGCGGAGGTTGCAGTCATGAGCGATATTGATGCAGAGAGCCTTAATGATCGGACGGTCTTCAATCGCCATTTTATAATTCGGGTCCATCGGAGCAAAGAGAACTTCCTTCTTGATCAGCTCGTCAAGATCATCCATGACCTCATTGAGTTCACTTTCTTCATATTCGCTGCCCATATTGGCAAGAACCATCTGGCGGTTCGTTCCATTATAGTATTCCAGAACTTTATATGTCACATCATCGGCAACATGAACAATGCCGCTGTTTACATCCATGACGATGTTCATATTATTCTGACGAAAACGATGAATCATGGGCTTTACATTATAATCCATGAAAAATTTCTCCTTTATCCTTTTTAGAAAACTCAAAGAACGGATTCCTCCGTCCTGATCAGGCATATCCTTCTATGGTACGGGAATTTAAAAGCCCCCGGCGCTTGCCGGGGGCTTGGCCGTGCTCAAAAAGCTTACGCTCTCTTGGCTTCTACAGCCTCTTCCTGTTCCGTGCAGATCAGATTTCCGATAGTGCAGCTTGTCTTGCAAGCGGACTGGCAGGAAGTCTGGCATTCGCTGCATCCTTCAAATTTAATGGAGTTCTGCAGAGAAGACTGATTGATTGTAACGATATGTCTGGACATGACGTCACCTCCCTGAATGCTTTCTTGCATTAATCATACCATACTGGAGAGGGAAATGACAAGTTTCCATGTACATTTCCTTAGGTCGTATGGAAAATTTTACAAGGAACGTACAAAAATCTTATTTCGTTCGTCTCTGATATTTTCTTTCGATAAAAAGCAAATACTTTAGAAAATATGGAAAATACCATAAAAGGCAGCAGCCGGAATCAGCGCCAGTGCAGCAAGAGCGCCCAGGCAGCCGTCCTTTTTCCCATGAACGGAGAACCAGTCTTCAGCGATTTCGTTCATTTCCCTGAACTCTCTTTCAAGTCCCTGGATGATTCTCCAAAGCTCGCGGCAGTCCGCTTCCGTCATATGTTCATCGTCATCGGACTTATTCGACGCAGGAGTGGATTCTTCGTGGCGCTTTCGTTCGGCTTCCTGACGGGCTTTTTCTTCCGCTTCTTCCATCTGTCCCTTTATATGGGCCTTCCAGTCGCCTTCTTCCTCTTCCTGGACAGGCTGCTCGACGACCTCTTCCTCTTTTTCTTCAAAGACATCTGTATCTGTTTCGGCGCCTTCATCGACAGCTTTTAAAAGCTCCTTCTTGAGCTCGCCGAGGTCTTCTGTATATTTATGGACAGCTGCATCCCACAAAGCATAATCCAGTTTTTTTTTCATATCGTACATCGTTCCAGATGTAGCCTGCTGGAAAAGATACTGTGTATTGTCCATATCAGCAAAAATTTCTCCAACTCTGCCCTTGTTTTTGAATTTGGATTTGCCCACCTTCACGAAATACATGAAGGTTCCGATATGCGCCCTCAGATTTCCGATTGGACTTTCCTTTTCATGCTTATGATCGAAAAAACCATGAATATTGTATCTCCTTATACTCTATGCCGGATAACCGCTTTCGGAATTCCGCCTTGATTATTGTTCTTTATTATAGATGATTTTTTACGCTATGGCAAAAGTTTCATCCAATTTATTAAAGCACGGCCTGATACCCTTCCTCGAGAAACGCAAGGCCGACGCCCATACCATTCATCAGCTGCTCCACATAAGGGAGATCGCGGAGGAAGAGGTCTTCCTGAGAACTACCCTTTGGTACCAGGATTTTTGCTTCGAGCACTGCACTGCCTTCGAGATGAAGATCTCTGACAAGCTTTCCTGTGTCCACAGATAAAATATGCGTAAAAGCTCTTAATACGCACCTGAGAAGCATATCAGATGGATCTGCCGTCTCCAGTGCACGGATCAGATGGCAGCTTCCCTTGGGTGAATTCAGCTTCGTTTCAAGAAGAAGAGACGGACAGCCCACCTGCTGCACCCTTGTTCCCAGAAATACGATGCCTGAAGAAAGCACTTCCCCAAAAGGAGGAAGGACTTTCTGCCGCCTGATCATCTGCAGAGCATTGCTTTTTGATTCATACTCCATCCTGCTGCCTTCAAGAAGACGATACCGCCCCTGCGGCACAGTAAGCCAGATTTCCCTTCTTGCAAGAAGCCATTCAGAGAGAACCTTCACGCAGGGCTCTCCCGTATCAGCTGTAACGCCCCCATGATTGATATATTCCTTCTGGAAGAGTGACCATGGCTCATTGCTGTCCTTTTTCGATCATTGAGAGGAGGCCGTCCTTTGTATACTGTCCTTCGATTGCAAGGGATGAGCTTATAGGAACTGCATAAATGCCATGATACAGGCGGAGAATGGATATACCAAGTTTTATGGCCAGCATGCGGCACTCCCTGGAAGTATCTCCAGCTCCTGCATGCAGCAGAATGACAGCCGAGATGCCTGCATCAGATGGAATTTCCGGAATGAGCTCATGCACGCCTTTTTTCCTTACCGCCAAAAGCATCGCATGCACATTAAGGATTCCGGCAAGCATCCCCTCTTTGCCCGGTGCTGGCATCATGTAAAAAAGTGATGCCATCTTCCCGTCATCATCTGCCGCTGCAAAAGCAAAGGTCTCCTTCCTCTCTTCCGGGAAGGAAATCGTGATTTCCCTCCCAATGACATGCTTATGATAGAAGTATCCCTGCCTGATGATCTGGTCCACATTCCTGTTTGCCCCGCCCGATGCGCTTTTGCTCTTAACTGTGGTGGTCCCTGGTAAGGCTAGAAGGCTGCCGTCTTTCAGGATTTCGCTATGCGCAAGAAGACAGGATGCTGTTATATCCTCCAATGAGCGTCCCGTATCCTTCGCAAGAAGGTCTTTTCTCATATATATGCTTTCAGGAGAAAAGACCCCGCCTGAAAGATCCTTCTCCACTTGCTCCAGCACTTGCTTTTCTGTATACTCTTCCATATGGATATCCTCCTTTTCCTATATTATCACAGCCATCCGGGCCTAAGGAAAAGACTTTGTAAAAAACTATTTTATTTTCTAAAAAATCCATTGACATACATAACTTCATCTGTTACAATAATCAACGTTGACGGGGCATAGCGCAGTTTGGTAGCGCACTTGGTTCGGGACCAAGGGGTCGCAGGTTCAAATCCTGCTGCTCCGACCATGCGGGTGTAGCTCAATGGTAGAGCGCCAGCCTTCCAAGCTGGTTACGAGGGTTCGATTCCCTTCACCCGCTCCACAACAAAAGCCGCTGAGTTTTAGCGGCTTTTTTATTTCCCTTTTTACTGTTTCAATTGAAACCTTTTACATATTGACAAATATGCACTTTATCTGTAAAATTATATTTGTTCAATTATTGATGCCGGTATAGCTCAGCTGGTAGAGCGGCGCATTCGTAATGCGTAGGTCGCAAGTTCAAATCTTGTTGCCGGCTCCATGAAACAAAGGGGCTGTGACAAAATGGTTAATTATTTTGCCACAGCCCTATTTCAATTGGGATATTCCGTTAAAAGATTATCTAACATTTATAAGCATTGACTTGGTCTGGATACCAAACAACCTCGCTGCGCTCGAAGGAAAGGGGGTGCGGATATTTTTTTGGACCATTCTGGTAGTACTTACATTATCCCTAAGCTCTCTCTGTATTCTACTGGACTCATGCCGCCCAAGGTAATTTTAATTCGGTCTTCATTATACCAATGAAGATAATCGTCTAGGTAAGCTATGAATTCTTTAATGGATACACCTATCCAGCTTCTATTATAGAACATTTCGTTTTTTACTCTTCCAAAGACACCTTCACAAGCAGCATTATCCGGCGAGCACCCTTTTTTCGACATGGATCTTGTCCAGCCGAATTTCTTCATCAAGGCGATCCATCCAGGCCATTGGTAATGTATACCGCGGTCTGAATGAACGATAGGATGCTTGTCATCGCCCAGGGCCTCTCTCGCTTTTACCAGCATGGTATTGACCAGTTTGGCATTCGGCGACGTGCCGATCGTCCATGCGACAATCTTGCCGTCAAAGACGTCAGTTATAGCTGACAGGTATACTTTCCCTGCAGATATGTGGAATTCCGTAATATCTGTGAGAAGCAGCTTTCCTAATTCGTCGGCATGAAAATTCCTGTTAACGAGATTAGGGGCAGGTGAAATTTCTCCTTTGTAGGAGCTATACTTTTTAGCTTTTTTTGCGGTATGGAACCAGATGATCCTCTTTCATAAAGCGGCGGACGAGCTTCTCAGAAAGAATTTTTTCCATCTTTTCTGAGCGCTAACCAGATTCTCCGGTAACCATAAACCGACCGGTTCTTCTTAAATTTGTCTTTGATGGTTTCGCGTATTTCCGCATATTTATCTCCCGCCTTCATAGCGGATTTCTGGTAGAAATATGAGGCTTTAGCCATATTTAGCACCGTCAGCAGTTTCTTCAGGGGATACTTGTTGCGGCTCAGAAGGGCATCAATCACGATGGCTTTTTCCCGATTGGTCAGTGTCTTTAGACTGATGCCCTCTTCTTTTTTTATTGTTTCTGCAGCTATCTCGAGGGCTTCGTACTCGATCCGTTTAATAAGAGTCTGCTCGCCAAGCTCCTTATACTCTTTCGCAAGTGTCTGGCACTTTTCATCAAGAGACTTCGTCTTCTCTCCCAGTGACTGATTGGCTTTCAGCAATGCTTTATTCTCTTTGCGGAGGTTTTCCATATTTCTAAGCAGTACTTGCATTTCTTCTTTTAAAGATTCAATCGTTACTTCCGAGTCCTTTTTTAGACATTGTTGCCAGCCTCCTTTGGAACAATTCCTCGAGGAAGCCTAAGTCCTTGTAGATAGCGTTAGAGGCTATCTCAATTTCTTCGAATGGATTCTCCTGAATCAGTGGACTGCTTCCCGTCTGTCGATCTTGCCCCCATTTTACAGGGTTCTGGTCAGCTTGCCAATGATCGTTTTCGTTAAGGTTGTATTTCTCAACCCATATTTTCAATCTCTGCGTGCTGCTGGGATAGCCTATTTCCCTGATGGTGCGCCGCAGATCGCCGCAATTTACGAAGTATTTGACGGCTAATGTTTTTTGTTTGAGAGAATATCCGTCATCAAATCCGTCTACTTCGTGAATCTCTCTGGAGAACTTGAATTCCCGGCACCATTGACGCAACACTTTTATGTCGTGAGGATAGCCGAGCGTTCTCATAATGCCTTTGAGCCCCATGCCCGAATCGACGTGCAGTTTGACTGCCTTTAAGCGTTCTTCATGCGAATACATAAATTGACCTCCTGACACCTCTGTCAATTGGTCCAACTTTTTGTCCGCGTCCCCAAATGAACCTCCTTAGTCGGCTCCGCCGCCAGCTCCCCCTACGGGGCGAGCTCCGACACCCTTAAACCGAACTTCGTTCGAGAAAAGAAGTCAGCACTTTAGTGGATTTTGTCACAGCCCCTTTTTGGCTTATAGGACATTTCGTGTTGGTTTTAATGCCGATGGAACCCGTATTTATCGGGCTCCATCGGCATTTTAAGATTTTCAGTGATTCTTAAAGGGTGGACAAAACGTGTTGGTAAAAAGTCTCAGACACCTTGTAAATACGGGCTAAAATGGTATTTTATCTTTCCTAGGAAATGAATTATTTTCTAGGAGGTTATTTTATGAAAGAAGTTAGATGTCGTTATTGTGGTTTTACCTGCTACAAATATGGAAAAACACGGGCAGGAACACAACGCTGGAAGTGCCGAGAATGTGGGAATGTATTTACTCTTCCTATTAATCGTGATGCGAAGGATTTCAGTATGTTTCTTGATTGGTTATTCAGCAAGGATACACAGAAGGATATGACAGGTGAAGGGCGTAATTTCCGAAGAAAAACAGCGAAATTTTGGGATATCTGGGCCATGCCGCCGAAGATTGAAGAGCCGAGGGAAACTGTATATGTTGATGGCATTTATCTTGCCAGAAAAGCCTGCATTCTGATCTGTTGTGATGAGCATCATGTATTAGGATGGTATTTATGTAGATATGAACGTGCTTTTGCCTGGGAAGCCCTGATGAGTCGTATTGCTGAACCACGTATAGTCGTTTCTGACGGTGGTCCGGGTTTCCGAAAGGCATTAAAAAAAGTCTGGCCAAATGCCAGACTGCAGCGCTGCATATTTCATGTATTTTGCCAGGTACGACGTTACACCCTGCAGTCCCGTGATTTTATATCTAGGGAGTATTTGGGCTGCCGGCTAAGAATCCGATAAATACTGGTATTCTTATTATATTTTCACCAACAAACGGCTTGAAAATTCCTTCTGATAGGTATATAATTATATCTAGCAAGAAGAAGATTTCTATGGATATGCCAGCTAATGCCAAGCTGCAGACTATCTCAGGAAAAAAGTATGTCTTTATTGATACTCCCTATTGGAATGCAGAGAAGCATCGCGGGGAGCACAAGCGCCGCTATATTGGTAAAATAGTTGAAGGACAGTTTGTTCCGAATGGGAAGTATCTGCTGTCACTGGAGAAGTCCGGGACAATAAAGCCTGGGCCGATTCCCGCCACAGAATGCAAGCGGCAGTTTTATGGGGCCACTTATCTTCTTGACCAAATCGGTGACAAACTGGGAATTGTGGATGATTTGAAGGCTTCCTTCCCCGATAGGTATAAGCAGCTCTTGTCTCTTGCCTATTTCTTTGTCCTGGAGGAAGGCATGTCTGCTTACCGTCTCCGTAAGTGGGCGTTGACTCATAAGCATTCCTATGGCCGGGATATCCCCTCCCAGCAGATCAGTGATCTGATGGGCTCTATTGATGAGGCTTCAAAGATGAATTTCTTCCGCAGGCAGGCCAAGCGCAGGGCGGAGAAGGAGTACCTTGCTTTTGACACCACATCAATTTCCTCCTATTCCGAGCTGATTAAATTAGCCAAGTATGGAAAGAACAAGGAAGGAGACCACCTTCCGCAGGTTAATCTTGCTTTGTTGTATGGGGAAGTTTCACGGCTTCCGGTTTATTTCCGCAAGCTTACAGGAAATACGGCAGACGTCAGTTTGATACGGAATCTAATGCTGGACATCGATTTCCTGGATATGAAGAAGCTGAGCTTCGTTATGGGCAGAGGCTTCTACAGTGAGAAGAACATTAATGACCTGATGAAGCGCCATCATAAGTTTCTCATAGGCATCCGCTGCGGGTTAAAAATTGCAAGAAAGCATCTGGACGAGATTCGTGGAGAGAAGATGATCAGCTGGGAAAATTACCACGATGATGTGGGGCTGTATGCCATGAGCTTCACTGATGAATGGGACTATAGGGAAGAGCAGCCAAGGACGGGGAAATGTATATGTGACAAGCGGAGAGTCTATGTCCATATATACTTCAACGACCAGCGCTGTACCGATGAGCGGCTGAGCTTTGCCAGGTATCTGACCTGTCTGCAGGATGAACTTAAAAGCGGCAGGAAGACAGACGGGCACATGAAGGACTATGACAAATACTTCATAGTGACCGAAACGCCTAAGAGGGGACTGCACATTGTCCCCAAAGGTGATGCAATTCGTGAGCGCCAGCGCGATTTCGGCTATTTCGTCCTGCTGACCAATGGGATAAAGAATCCGGTGGAAGCCATAAAAAGCTCTACCGTGTGAGAGACCTGATTGAAAAAAGCTTTTGCAAACCTGAAGGAACGGCTGGATATGAGGCGCATGTCCGTTTCCTCCTCCGAGAATTTCGAAGGAAAACTCTTTGTCCAGTTTCTGGCCCTAATCTACCTTTCCTACATCAAAAAGCAGATGGATGAGAAGGGCCTGTACAAGAAGTACACGATGCAGACACTGCTGGATGACTTGGATATAATTGAGCTTTACCAGCAGCCGGGGAGGGCCCATCACCTTTCAGAGATAACGAAGAAGCAGATAGCTCTATATGACGCAATGGGAGTCCCATTTCCGAAATAGATATAATTTCACGGGACTTCAGGTTACACAACGACTCGTCCAAGAACCCTTGCCGGTGCCCAGCTGTATATGCTTGCCAGGGATTTGTTGGAGATAAAAACTCTTAAAAAAGCAGAAAAATGGGTAAGCCGATTTGAATCTTGGACAATGAAGCATAAGGAATTTCTAAAAGAAATGACAATGGACGATAGAGGCGTAATGCGACACACCCACGAACGCCTCATAAAGGCAAAAACATCGCTCATTAGTCTGATAAAATCCGGGAATCTTTTCACCTATCTGAAAGAGGCTGATGAATTCCCAAGTCCTTATCCGGCGACAAATAATCTCATAGAGGGCGGTGTAAATGCACAGCTTCGAGCGATGCTCAGAAACCATCGTGGATTATCCGTTGAAAGACGAATAAAAGCGGTTTTCTGGTGGTTTTACATGCACTCACCGAAACCGCTTTCACTCTCAGAAATACTCAAGGTTATGCCGACCGATAAAAGCATTTCTACTATCTATAATAGCATAAGCTCACAACAAAGACTGGCAGATTCAATCCCAGCTTGGGGTGATGCCATAATGTGGGACGAATTACATAATTCTGGATTTAATCCCAGTCATGGCTGGGATTAATTACCAACACGTTTTGTCCTATAACCCCCCTTTTCGCTTTCCCCCCATTCCAAAATAAAAAGCCCGTGCTTTTGCACGGGTCTTTTATTTTGGAAAATACAGAGATCATCCAACAATATTCAGAGCGTATTCATAGTACTCTTTTTCGAGAGCTTCACCCTTTTTGGAAATTTCAATCTGGAGATCGGAAGCTGTATCATAATCCCCTGCTTCAAGTGCTTCCTTAAGAAGCGTGCAGAGGCACTTTCCGCTCTTGGTGTCCTTGATCAAGGCAAAACGTTTTTCGCTGATATCATCCCAGCGTTCTTCATCCAGATCATCCTCGCTCTGCAGTTTTTTGAAACCCTTGACGAGCATTTCAGTGGTCGGGATGATCCGGTCGATCAGTTCATTCTTCCAGCGGTATACGATCGATGCCAGGAAGGAATCGACAATTGTCTTGTTGAGGCTGCCGCCTGCAGTAATGACAGCAGTCTTGCCGGCATTCGCTCTCATGGTCTTTACATTTTCCCAGACAGTAGCCGGCGGCTTTCCAAATGCTGCATCCCTTTCTTCCTGCGTAAAGTCTTCAAATACGTTTTCTTCGCAGCGGTATGCTCTTCCCTTTTCAAGGTAATCGGCATCATCCTCCGGCTTCTTGGACAGTTCTGCCAAGAGTTCAGCCGGCGTCTTTCCAGAATGCACTGCATAGAGAATGCCGTCAAGGGAGGTCAGGAAGAGGCAGGATGCTGCCAGGTATGTGTTTGTAAACGGATTCGGTGCACGGAGTTCAAAACGTGTAGCCTTCGGATTGTCGATATCCCTGACAAGGCCGATCAGGATGGTTCTGTTTCTGGAAGGAACTTCCGGCGCGTGTCCAAGAGATGTAACAATGCAGACCGGCGCTTCAAAACCTGGTTTCAGGCGGTTGAAGGCATCTGTTGTAGAAGAAACGAACGGATTTGTTGCTTCATAGTTCTTAAGGATGCCCATGATGAATCCATAGCCGATGGTAGAGAGGAAATCTGCCTTCATATCAGACGGAGCCAGAAGATTGATCGTCTTTCCGTTCTTCAGTTTGGCACAGATTCCGACATGGGTATGTTCACCGCTTCCGGCTACCCCAATGATCGGCTTTGCCTTGAAGGAAACGTCAAGGCCGTGCTTGCGGAACACTTCACGGACAACAATTCTTGCTTCCAGTTCATTATCCGCAGCCTGCAGCGGGTTGGAGGAGAAGAGCCAGTCAAGTTCGAGCTGTTCACAGACATCGGTCGTTTTGCCGGAATCATCGACTTTCGGCTTTATGCCGCCGACTTCCTTATGGCCCATTTCCACATGCATGCCGCGTGCATCGAGTTCTTCAATGGTTTCTTCCATGGCAGTGCGTACATTGCCTCTCATGCGCTGCCAGTACTGTTCCTGCAGCCGCTGGGAAATAGAAAGGTGCTGGATCGTTTCATTTTCGCTTGGCGTCTTGACCCAGAATTCAAGTTCAGTGCCAATGGTGAAACCGATATCCTCAATATCAGCAAAAGGAACATCTTCCATGCCCCTGACGGTTTTGCCGGAAGCAAGAAGCTTCTTCAGTTCAGAAGCGACATACTTGCAGGAATCTCTCAAAATGGAACGGGAATCAATGAATTTGCCGTTATGCAGAAGGAAGCACGGAATGCGGAGCGTTCCAACCGGGCGTCCGTTCGTATACAGATTTTCTTCATTGTAATCGACATACCAGTTTACGCCTGCATCAGCGACCATATCCACCCTTGCATCATTCAGTGTTGCAATGTCCATCAGGACAACAGAAGAGCCATCGGTCTGCACAGCCTTGCCTTCAAAGAAATCATCGTAGTCTTTCATGAAAATCTCAATCGGAATCTTTTCATCGGTGTCATTGCCGGCAAGATCGATACCGACAAGGGAAACAAAGCGGATTTCAGGATGTGTCCTTAAAAGGGAAAGCACGCCTTCCTTGCCAAATTCGCCAGACGGGATGTAGTACAGTAATTCCTTATTCATAATTTTTTCCTCCAGATCAATAAAAATTTGGGTTATAGGACAAAACGTGTTGGTAAAAATTTATATTATGCTTGTATTAAGGGCAGAATACGGGGCATACTGAAATACGCCCGAGCTGCACTGTAATCCATCTCATCACAATTAGCTGGAAGCGTAAAAGCGCCCATATTCTCAGCACTTCCAGGTTTGTGTTCAAATGCGCACTTTTCCGCATCAGCAGCAGATAAAGACACAATAAGAGCATCTATTTTTCATAACGATAATCTTTCCAGAAGATTATTCACACTGAAAAGGTAAAATCCCATTTTATCCTGTATTTATCAGGGGTTTGAGGCTTTTTACCAACACGTTTTGTCCACCCTTTAATAATTACTGAAAATCTTAAAATGACGATGGGGCCCGATAAACGCGGGGCTCATCGACTATAAAAACAACACGAAATGTCCTATAAGCCAAAAATTTATTCCACTTGATTCACTTCAACATTTTGATCGAAATTCCGGATCTCAATTCTGATACAGTATCCCCGTCTTTGTATGTTCTTTATACAAAAAGAAGGAGGACCCATCCTTGGTAATGGAATGGGTCCTCCTTGGCCTGATTGTATATTTATTAGAACTGATTTCTTAGTCCAGAATATTCAATGCGTAAATACGGTATTCTTTTTCAAGTGCCTGCGACTTTTTAGCCATTTCGATCTGAAGATCAGATGCAGTATCATAATCTCCATCTTCAAGGGCTTCGTTCAGGCGGGTGCAGATGCACTTTTCTTCTTCTGTATCCTTGGCAAGTTCGATGCGGGCAGCTTTGATGGCTTTCCATCTCTTCTCGTCAAGTTTGTCATCGTTATCAAGTTTCTTGTAACCTTTGACAGCAGCTTCCGTTCCAGGAATGATACGGTCGATCAGTTCATTCTTCCAGCGGTAGAGGATGGAAGCGATGAAGGATTCAACGATATCCTTGGAAATGACATCATCTCTTGTAATGGATGCTACTTTGTCAGGATTTGCTCTCATGATGCGGACGTTTTCCCAGACGGTAGCCGGCGGTTTGCCAAATACAGCGTCTCTCTGTTCCTGATCGTAATCTTCGAATACGTTCTTTTCACAGCGGTATTCTCTGTCCTTGGAAAGGTAATCAGCATCCTCTCCTGCTGTCTTGGAAAGCTCAGCCAGGAGTTCATCCGGGCCTTTTCCAGAGTTCACTGCATATTCGATGCCGTCGAGAGCTGTCATGTAAAGGCAGGAAACAGCCATGTATGTATTGGTGAACGGGTTCGGGGCACGAAGTTCGAAGCGTGTTGCCTTCGGGTTTTCGGTATCGCGGATCAGGCCCATCAGGATGGATCTGTTTCTGGATGGAACTTCCGGAGAATGTCCGAGGGAAGTAACGATGCAGACCGGTGCTTCAAAGCCTGGTTTCAGTCTGTTGAAAGCATCTGTTGTTGAAGAAACAAACGGATTGGTTGCTTCATAGTTGTTGAGAATGCCCATGATGAAGCCATAGCCGACGGTGGAAAGGAAGTCAGCGCTCATGTCTTCCGGAGCAAGAAGGTTGATGGTCTTGCCGTTCTTAAGAAGAGCTGCAATGCCTACATGGGTATGTTCACCGCTTCCTGCTACGCCGATGATCGGCTTTGCACGGAAGGAAACGTCAAGGCCGTTTCTGCGGAATACCTCACGGATGACGATGCGGGCTTCCAGTTCGTTATCTGCAGCCTGCAGCGGGTTTGTCGAGAAAAGCCAGTCAAGTTCAAGCTGTTCGCATACGTCGAAAATGTGACCGTCATCATCGATCTTCGGCTTGATGCCTCCGACTTCCTTATGACCCATTTCAACGCGCATTCCGCGGGCATCCAGTTCTTCAATGGCCTGTTCCATAGCGGTACGGACATTGCCGCGCATGCGCTGCCAGTACTGTTCCTGCAGTCTCTGGGAAATGGAAAGGTGCTGAACGGTTTCTTTTTCGCTCGGCGTCTTTACCCAGAATTCAAGTTCAGTGCCGGTTGTAAATACGATATCCTGGATTTCAGAGAACGGGAAGTTTTCCATTCCCTTGACCTGTGCATCGGAAAGAAGCTTCTTGAGCTTTTCGGATACATATTCACAGGATTTCTTCAATACGGATCTGGAATCAATGAACTTGCCGTTATGGATCAGGAAACATGGAATACGCAGCGTTCCGACCGGGCGGCCGTTTTCATCGGAAATATTTTCATCATTGTAATCAACGTACCAGTTGACGGTGCTGTCAGCGACCATGTCGACTCTGGCATCATTGAGTGTTGCAATGTTCATGAATACAACGGAGGATCCATCGGTCTGCACAGCTTTTCCTGCGAAGAAGTCCTCATAATCTTTCATAAAAATTTCAATCGGAATTTTCTCATCGGTATCGTTGCCTGCCAGATCGATTCCTACCAGAGATACGAATCTGATTTCCGGATGCTGTGTCAACAGGGACAGAACTCCTTCTTTTCCATATTGACCAGCGGGGATGCAGTACAGCAATTCTTTGTTCATCTTAGCCCTCCTGAAAAACTATCCACCATTTTTGTTTTCCCAGACTGCGCCTTGATAAAAATAAAATAAAGAGACTCATCCCTTTCGGAATGAGTCTCCTTTGACGCAGCATATTAACTTATGTTCTAAGGATACACCACGCATCCTGCTTCTGTCAAGCACAGTCAAGCAAGAATCTTGCGCACGATCTGGTTAATTACCTTACCGTCCGCCTTGCCTTTAAGCTTTGCCATGACGGCCTTCATCACAAGGCCCATGCTTCTCTGCTCTGGATCCATTGCATCTACGACTGCTTTTACTACGGATTCAATTTCTGCTTCAGGCATTTCAGCCGGCAGGTATTTCTCCAGTACAGCAATCTCAGCTTTGGTCTGCTCAACCAGGTCTTCTCTTCCGGATCCGTCAATTTCAGCGAGAGTTTCCTTTCTCTGTTTGACTTCTTTCCGGAGAACAGCAAGAACCTGATCATCATTGAAGTCAGCGTGTCCGTCATCGATCTCAGCCTGTCTGATATGGGCACGAGCCATACGGATCGTATTCAGAGCAAGCTTTCCTTCTTCTTTTGCTTTCATGGCCGTTTTCATGTCGGCCATCAGCTGTTCCTTAATTGACAAAACGTATCACCTTGCAACCTGTTATTTAAACTTACGTTTTCTTGCTGCTTCAGATTTCAGTTTACGTCTAACGCTGGGCTTTTCATAATGTTCACGTTTTCTTACTTCAGAAAGAACCCCGGCTTTTTGGCAGGAACGTTTAAATCTGCGAAGAGCACTATCAAGAGATTCGCCCTTTTGAACTTTGATTTCAGACATCTATATCCCTCCCTCCCAATAAGACTGATGGGGTGCTATTGCACACTTATAAATTATAAATTAGAACCCTCTATATGTCAATTCCTATTTTCTAATTTATCAATCACGTGTTTCATTTACTGCAGGAAATCAATCGTTTGCCGGGAATGGAGGCCATCCCATTTCTCTGCCGCCGATAATGTGCGCATGGAAATGGAATACGGACTGGCCTGCCTTTTCACCGGTATTAATGACAAGGCGGAAGCCGTTTTCCTTCAGTCCTTCTGCTTCGGCAATCTTTTTGATGACGAGGAAAAGTCAGCAAAGTTTTTATTGTATTCTTCATCAAATGCAAGAATGTTATCCACATGCTTCTTCGGGATCACCAGAATATGAACAGGTGCGCAGGGTTCAATATCCCTGAATGCGAACCAGTGGTCATCCTCATAAACTTTTGTGCTCGGAATTTCTCCGGCAGCAATTTTACAGAAAATACAGTCAGCCATTTTACTCCTCCTTCGCTAATACCCCTGAAAGGCCATCATCCGTCATCGTATCAATGAGTACGTTGTACATTCCGCCTCTTTCGACTCCCTGGCTTCTGATTGATACGCGGATGTATTCTTCTGTCAGCCCTTCAAAATATCCATCCTTGACCTCTTCGGCCAAGACGCAAACAGTTTTGCCCATGAAACGGGCTCTGTATTCACGCGAAATTTCCTTTTCGAGTTCCTGTACCCTGTGAACTCTCTGCTTCTTTATTTCATTCGGAACCTGATTCGGGTATCCGGCAGCCGGTGTTCCGGTTCTCTTGGAATACGGGAATACATGGATTCCGGAGAATTTAAGTTCCTTCAGCGTTTCCAGTGTCTCCTGGAACAGCTCCTCCGTCTCTCCCGGGAAACCGACGATGAGGTCGGTCGTGAGCGCAAGGCCCGGAATCTTTTCACGAAGTTCTGCAATGAGCCTCTTGTATTCAGGCAGGCGGTAATGACGGTTCATGCCGCGAAGGACGCTGTCTGATCCGGACTGGATGGGAAGATGAAGATGACGGCATACCTTCGGTTCATTCCTGATGATATCGATCAGTTCTTCTGAAAGTTCAACGGATTCAATAGAGCCGAGACGGATGCGGAGAAGATCCGGGATCTTGACCAGTTCTGATACAAGGCTGGAAAGAGACGTGCCGTCATGGAGATCCTTGCCGTAGTTTCCAAGGTGGATTCCCGTCAGGACGACTTCCCTGTAGCCTGTATCGACCAGGTTCCTGATTTCCTTGACTGCGTCTTCCTGCCTTCTAGATTTCAGCCTTCCTCTTGCATAGGGAATGATGCAGAATGTGCAGTAATTGTCACAGCCTTCCTGTACCTTGATGAAAGCTCTGGTCTTCACTTCCCCTTCGGGACGGACAAACATGTTTTCAAACGTGTTGACTTTCATGATGTCGACGACTTCATTCAAAGGCTTGCCTGCGCCTCTGGCCTCTTCCACATATTCCACAATGTGAGAACGGTTATGAAGACCTACGATGACATCGACGTCTCCCATTTTCTCAAAGACTTCCGGTGCAAGCTGTGCATAGCATCCGGCTACGGCAATGACAGCATCCGGGTGCTGGCGTCTGATGCGGCGCACCATCTGCCTTGATTTCCTGTCGCCGATGCTTGTGACGGAGCAGGTGTTGATGACATATACATCTGCATCCTTATCGTCTTCTACCTGGCTGTATCCCCCGTCAACAAAGAGGGTTCTCATGGCATCACTGTCATACTGGTTGACCTTGCAGCCAAGAGTAATGAATGATACGGTTTTCTCTGTGTTCATAATTTTATTTTCCATGGTTTTATTATATCACGAGTCAATCCCTGATGAGCGTCTGATTCAATCTCCTCAGGCATATAAATTCAGATAGGTAAGAAAAAAGCGGAAGCGCCCGGCTTCCGCCCTTCTTTTCATACAAGAAGCTCTAGGCTTTGGCTGCCTTAAGTTTCTTTCCTGTTTTTGCTTCTTTCGTTTCCTTGGCCTTGCGGTTTCTGTCGCTTGAAATATGTTCATTCCAGGTAACCCAGATGGACGTAGCCACGCAGACAGAGGAATAAGCGCCGGAAATGAAGCCGATCAGCATGACCAGGGCAAAGTTCTTTGTCGTATCCCCGCCGAAAAAATAAAGGGAAGCTACGCAGAAGAGTGTCGTTGTCAGCGTGTAAAGCGAACGGCGGATTGTCTGGTGAATGGAATCATTCGCCAGGACAGCATAACTGTCCGTACGCTTATGCGTATGCATCGCTTCACGGATTCGGTCGAATATGACGACAGATTCGTTCATGGAATAACCAAGAACTGTCAGGATAGCTGCCAGGAACGATGCATCCACTTCCAGATGGAAGAATGCAAAAATACCCAGAACCATCAGGATATCGTGCGTAATGGCGACAATTGCTGAAAGCGCGATCCTGTGTTCGAAACGGATCGACATGTAAAGGATCATTGCGCCGAAGGAAATGAGTACGTTGAGCAGTGTATTCTTCGTTACTTCGGAACCGATGACAGCACCGACCGTTTCCATACGCTTGAGCTCTGTCTGTCCGACTTCGCTGCTGACATCAGAAACGACCGTCTGTGCTTCTTCCGGGCTCAGGTTCTTTGTCCTGATGATGACATCATCACCGGATTCGCCCTGAACATTCTTGCCGGAAAGCTGGATGACTGCCGTCTCAAGACCGTCCTTGCGAAGACCGTCTCTGACCTGTTCGACAGTGACCGGCTTGCCAAATCCCAGTTCAAGGATGGTGCCGCCGGTAAAATCAATGCCCCAGTTAAAACCGAAGGTAACGATGGAAATGATGGAGAGTACGATCAGAATCCCTGAGAAAGAGAACCAGATCTTTCTTTTGGAAATGAAATCAAAGTTGTTAAACATTATCTGTCATACCCCCTTTCCCCGCCAAACCACCAGGGGTTATGAATCCAGTTGGCATCAATCAGGAGCATCAGGAGCGTGCGGCTGACGGTGATGGCTGTGAACATGGATACAGCAACGCCAAGGCCCAGTGTCAATGCAAAGCCCTTGACTGTTGCACTCCCCAGGAAGAAGAGGATGGCAGACGTAATGATGACCGTCATGTTCGCATCGAAAATCGTTACGAAAGCTCTCTTGAAGCCTGCCTGTACAGCAAGGCGGAGAATCTTGCCTTCCTGTATTTCTTCCTTGAATCGTTCAAATATGAGGACGTTCGCATCCACCGCCATACCTATGGACAATATGACGCCCGCTATACTTGGAAGCGTCAGTGTCGCATGGAGCAGGTACAAAACGCCTAAAAGAATCAGTACATATACCAGAAGCGCTGTATCAGCGACAAATCCGGATATGCGGTAAACTGCCAGCATAAACAGTACGACAAGCGAGAGGCCGATTGTAAATGCAACGATGGACTTGTCTTTGGAATCTTGTCCCAGGGACGGTCCTACTGTTCTTACTTCAAGGACAGACATCTTGACCGGCAGTGCGCCGCTTCTAAGAAGGATAGCCAGATCTTTGGCTTCTTCAAGTGTTCTCTGTCCGGTAATGACGGCTGCGCCGCCCGTAATGGCTTCATTGACGACCGGATTGGTCAGCATTTCACCATCAAGATAAATGCCGATATGTCTTCCGACATTGGCAGCAGTCAGGTCAGCAAACTTCTTTCCGCCTTCATCACTGAATTTCAGGGATACGAGCGGCTGCTTGTTCTGGCCGAGCTGTTCCTTGGCATCTTTCAAATCTTCGCCGGTCAGGCGGACATTTCCCTCTTCATCCTTGAACTGCAGGACGGCTGTCTTGCCGATCGTATCAATGGCCTTCTGCGGATCTTTCTCACCCGGAAGTTCAATGATGATACGGTTGCTGCCTTCACGCTGGATGATTGGTTCAGTCAGACCCATTTCATTGACACGCTTCTGCATGATGTTGATGACCTGGGTAATGGCCTCCGGCGTAACCTTGTTCTGATCTGTATCTTCTGCCTGCATGACAATATGGGTCCCGCCCTGAAGGTCAAGGCCCTGACGGATATGTCCGGCAAGCCATCCGACCGTACATGCAAATATGCCGATAATCGCAAAAATGACTACGAAAAATCGAAGCAGAGCGCCCTTCCTCACGGGGCTTTTACTTTTCTTTTCCAAAACTTCAACCTCTTTTCGTAACGATGACAGATTTGTCGGTTACAATCTTCGCTATTTTCTGATCAAACGGTTCAGACGGGATATCCGGAATCACCTGGAAATCCCACAGGGCTGCCACTCTTTTCTCAAACGGGACGCGGGCAAGATATCTGTCATAATATCCTGCACCCATGCCGAGGCGGATTCCTTCCTGGCTGACAGCAAGTCCTGGTATCAATACCAGATCGAGCGATTCAGGACTGGTCACTTCATAACCGGCAGGAAGATTCCTAAGACCCAGCGGCCCTTTTTCGAAGTGTTCCATATCAATCAGGCGTCCTGCTTCCATCTGGCGCTCAGGAAGGCACACAGGAATGTAGACTTCTTTTCCATCAAGAAGAGCCTGCCTGATGAATCCGTCCAGATTGGATTCCCCTTTCATGGCAAGGAAAGCCATGATCTTTTTCGCGTTCTTGTATTCCAGAAGTGAAAGGATATTCTCTTTAAGAGAGGAACTCCTGCTCTCCGTTTCATTAGCAGAAAGAGCCCGCCTCATGGCGAGCATCTTCTGCCGAAGCCCCTTTTTCCTTTCGGAAATTGAAGGATTCGATTCTGTCATTTCTTTTCCTCTTTCGCCGGTGCCTTTTCAGTAGATTTAGCGTCTTCTTCGACAACTTCCTCAATGACCTCTGTGCCCGCATCTTTCGGATCATCTACTTCAACGACTTCTTCAACGATCTGAGTTTCGCTGCCGTCAGGATTCTGTACAGTCTTCACAGTTCCGTCGGCAACTGCCTTCTTGGCAGATTCTTCATCAATCAGCTTGACATCTCCATGCTGGATGGCAGATTTTTCAACTTTGATGACGACCTTCGGTGCAATTTCCAGTTCTACATACTTATCACGCAGAACCTTGATCACGCCGTGCACGCCGCCGGAAGTAACTACATGGTCTCCCCTCTTCAAGGACAGCAAAAATCTTCCTCTTTCAAGGCGCAGCTTCTTCTGCGGACGATACATGAAAAAGTAGAAAATGGCAATCAGGATCAGGAAAGGCCATACTAAACTCAAAAAGTTCATCGCTTGTTCCAATTCATTCACCTCCGTAAACTCATATCGTTTATTTTACCACAACAAATCGGGCTCTGTCTTTAATTTCTTTATCTTTTGTAGCCGCTCATGAAATTCTCACGGAATTCGCTGAAATTCCCGTCAATGATCGACTGGCGCATGTCTGTCATGAACTGCAGAAGGAAGTACAGGTTGTGGATCGTGACCAGACGGAAAGCCAGAAGCTCTTCGGACTTGTACAAATGACGGATATACGCCCGGCTGTAATGCGTGCATGTATAGCAGTGGCATCCTTCCTCAAGCGGCGCCCAGTCTCTTTCGTACTTCTTGTTCTTCATGTTCATGCGGCCGCTGTGGACCATGGCCATCCCGTTTCTTGCCACGCGTGTCGGGAATACGCAGTCGAACATGTCGATGCCTCTTGCCACGCCTTCCACAAGGCAGTCCGGCGTTCCTACGCCCATGAGGTATCTTGCTTTATTTGTCGGAAGCCACTGCGTCGTGTATTCGAGGATATCGTACATGATGTCATGCGGCTCGCCTACAGAAAGTCCGCCGATGGCTATGCCGTCAAAGGGCATGGAGGAAATTTCCAGTGCGCTTCTCTTTCTTAAATCCTTGTACATGCCGCCCTGCACGATGCCGAACATGCCGCGGTCTTCCCTTGTGTGCGCCTTGATGCATCTTTCTGCCCAGCGGGTCGTTCTTGCCGTGGACTGGTCCGCATACTTGTAATCGGCCGGATAAGGAATGCATTCATCAAATGCCATTGCGATATCGCTTCCGAGATCTTCCTGCGCATGGATGGATACTTCAGGGGACAGGAACTGTTTGGAGCCGTCAAGGAAGGAACGGAAATGGACGCCTTCCTCAGTGATTTTTCTCATAGCGCCAAGGCTGAATACCTGGAATCCGCCGCTGTCCGTCAGGATGCCCTTCGGCCAGTTCATGAAGGAATGAAGGCCGCCGGCTTCCCTGATAAGGTCTGTTCCCGGGCGGAGGAAAAGATGGTAGGTATTGGATAAAATGATCTGCGCTCCCATATCTTCCAGTTCTTCAGGCGTTACTGTCTTGACCGTCGCCTGCGTTCCTACCGGCATGAACATCGGTGTCTTGAACGTCCCGTGCGGCGTATGAAGGAGCCCTGCGCGCGCCCCTGTCTTCTTGTCTTCTGCAATCAGTTCGTAATTAATTACCATGGAATCGTTCCTTATCTGATAAACATGGCATCGCCAAAGCTGAAGAAACGGTATTTCTGGCGCACAGCTTCTTCATAAGCGGCCAGGATATGTTCTCTTCCTGCAAAGGAAGCCATCATCATAATGAGTGTGGATTCAGGGAGATGGAAGTTGGTGACGATGGCATCGACCATTTTCCACTGGTATCCCGGATAGATATAAAGCTGCGTCCAGTTGCTGCCACTCTTGAGCTTTCCGCTCTGGCCGGCAGATTCCAGCGTGCGGACGGACGTCGTGCCTACGGCAATGATCCTTCTGCCTTCTTCTTTGGCTTTATTGATCTTCTCAGCCGTTTCTTCGCTGACGGTGTACCATTCCTTATGCATCTCATGATCTTCAATATTCTCCTCCGATACCGGACGGAAAGTACCGATGCCGACATGAAGTGTTACAAAGAGGAGTTCTGCTCCTTTTTTCTTCATTTCTTCCATCAGTTCTGGCGTGAAATGAAGTCCTGCTGTCGGGGCTGCGGCCGATCCCTTGTACTTGGCATAGACGGTCTGGTATTCATCATTATTATCCAGCTTCTTATGGATGTAAGGAGGAGTCGGCATTTCACCGATCTGGTCAAGAAGGCTGTCAAAATTGCCGTTGTAATGGAATTCTACAAGGCGTCCGCCGAATTCTGTCTTGTCAAGGACCTTGCAGTAACAGTCATCGGAAAATTCAATTTCCGTTCCAGGAAGTGCTTTTCTTCCCGGGTTGACAAGGACTTCCCATACATCATTTCCCTTAGGAGTCAGGAGAAGCATTTCCACTTTTCCGCCGGTGTCTTTTTTCTTGCCATAGAGTCTGGCCGGAATAACCTTTGTGTTGTTGAATACGAAAATATCTCCTTTGCGGATTTCGTTCAGAATATCCCTGAATCCATGATGCTCCCACTCTCCCGTATTCTTATCGAGCATCATCAGACGGCAGGAATCTCTTGGTTCAGCCGGTTCCTGTGCAATTAATTCTTTTGGCAGATCGTAATTGAATTCTTCTAATTTCATTGCTTAATCTAACTCCCGTTTCTTTATAATTGATTGTTTCAGCATTTTTATGCTGAAGGCACGATTCAATAAATCTTCTCTATTTTTGTGCCTGTAAAATAATGGGACAAAATTGTTTTATAATAATTTTTCCCGTCGCCATGCTTTTCAGCCATTGCCTCGGCTCCCCACTGGGAAAGCCCGAGCCCGTGTCCGTATCCATACCCTGTAATCGTCAGTTCTTTTCCCTTGGCAGAAATATCGAAAAGCGTGCTGTCCAGGCCGTAAAGCCTCTGCAGCCTTTCACCTGAAACGGTCGCACGTCCCTTCTTGCCGACAAAGACAACTGACTTGACGCGGCCGGAAATTCCCCTGTCGGAAGAATGATTGGCCTCGCCTTTTTTCAGATGGGATAATTTGATGCTCTTCAGGTCACCGATCTTGTATCCGGCATTTTCAAGGCTCTTGGTAAAAGATGCCATCGTCATTGTTTTCTTCCATGGTGTCATGAGATAAGTGCTTGATTCTTCCTTGACGCCCCTTAAGTAAGGAATGACGGATCCCCATACATTTTCGCTGTTTTCGGTAAAGCCGCCGCCGCTTGAATGGAAAAGTGCATCGATCGGCTTTCCTGCATAGGTGACAACTTCACCGGCCGTTTCGGAAACTGCGCGGTTTGTAGCTGCTGTTTCCGCTGAAAAGCCGCGGTAGACCTGAGTCCTTGTATCATCGGTCACATCGTAGCCGGATGACCGGTATCCATTCCTGTGGTACGTCGCATAGGTGCGCGCGGCAACGGCCTGCGCCTTGATCGCATCCATTCTCCAGGATGGAACGATTTCACTTGGTACGACGCCCTTCAGGTAATCTTCCATGGGAAGCACATTGATGAGCGTGATTCCATTTCCCCAGCTTGAGGGAATAGCCTTCATATCTCCCCTGTACTTGTTTCCCTTGACAAGAAAACCGGGCACATTGCGCGCGGGCACGAAAAGAACCTCACGGCCTGCTTTTTTGCCGTTCACATACACATTGCTGCCTTTTCTCGTAAGGACTACGACAGAGCCTGTCTTGTACTTCCCGATGGTCTTTCCCCCGGCTTTTGCATTAAAGTCGGAAGCGCCGGCAAGGCGAAGTTCAGATCCGAAAATGAGCCCTACTTCAATCAAAGGACTCGTGCTTATAGGCTTCTCGTCCTTTCTCTCTTCCTTTTCAGTCTTTGATCCGGCTTTTGAAATGGTCTTTTCATTTTGATAAGCCGTTTTCTTTACTGAAGGAGAAGCCGGCACGGCCGGCACTGACATATGCGTAATCGTTACAGGACGTCTCTGGATGGGAATCGCCTCGGCTTTTGCGCTGATGCCGGCACTTGCTGCCATAAGCGCTGCCAGGGCAATCGTAATGATTTTTCGTCTCATAGCGTTCACCTTCTGAAAAACAGGTTCAACAGAACCGTACCAACAATGCTGACGACAAGGCAGGATACCCATGGGAAGTAAACATCCGTATTGCCCTTGGAAAAATGAATATCGCCGGGAAGGTGCCCCAGAAAAGAAAGCTTTCCGCCTGCCATGAAAAACAGCCCGGCTGCAATACAAATAATTCCAAGGATAACAAGTGTCTTACCGATCCCCATCTGCTTCCTCCCTGAGAACCTCTTCCGGTTTCTTATCCCAGACGGCTCCGATATGGTCGTAAGCCGCTTTCATGGCAATCCTGCCGCGGGGCGTACGGGAGATGAAACCGATCTGCATAAGGTATGGTTCGCACACATCTTCAATCGTATTGCGTTCCTCGCTGACTGCGGCTGAAATCGTATCCACCCCGACCGGACCGCCGTTGAACTTGTAAATGATGCACTTCAGGATCTCATTGTCCAGATCATCAAGACCGATATCGTCCACATGGAGCGCTTCCGTAGCTTCCGATGCGATTTCCGCTGTAATGGCGCTGTTTTTGATCTGTGCAAAATCACGGATCCTCTTCAGGAGCCTGTTGGCGATACGCGGCGTCCCCCTTGAGCGGCGGGCAATCTCTGCCGCCCCGCTCTCTTCAATCTCGATATTAAGAATACCGGCCGCGCGGGTGATGATGTGCTTCAATTCATCCGGTTCATAGAATTCCATATGATGATTGATCAGGAAGCGGTCACGCAAAGGTGCTGAAAGAGAGCCCGGTCTTGTCGTAGCACCGATCAGCGTGAACGGAGCGAGGTTGATGCGGACAGATGTCGCACCCGTCCCCTTTCCCATGACCAGATCAAGCGCGAAGTCTTCCATCGCAGAATAGAGGATTTCTTCGACGCTCCTGTTCAACCGGTGGATTTCATCAATGAAAAGGACATCATGTTCCTGCAGCGTGGTAAGAATGGCAGCAAGCTCGCCAGGACGCGCAATCGCCGGGCCGCTTGTCACCTTGAACTGTGAGCCCAGCTCATTGGCAATGATTTTGGCCATGGTCGTCTTCCCGAGCCCCGGAGGCCCGTAGAGAAGGACATGGTCCAGGGATTCGCCTCTCCCTTTGGCGGCTTCAATATAGACCTTCAGATTGTTCTTGAAGGCAGTCTGCCCGATATAATCGTCGAGACGCTGAGGACGGAGAGACGTCTGCCAGGCATCCTTGGAAGATTCTTCCGTGGAAACGATGCGTCCTGTGCTTCCAAGCACCTCTTCATCCTTTTCTCCGCCCAGGCTTTTTATGTATTTATTCTTCATGATTCATCTCCCCTAGCCCTGCGCTTTGCCAAACTCACGAAGCACAGCGCCGATCAAATCTGAAAGCGCAGGATGATCGGGCGCCAGTTTCTTAAGGAGAGGCAGCACTTCCTCACTGGAATAGCCGAGACCGGAAAGGGCGAGCGATGCCTGTCCTATAAGACCGCTGTCAGCTGCCGCGATATCTTCGCCATCCATTGAAACACCTTCCGTTTCAAGATTTGCCACCTTGTCCTTCAGCTCGACGACCAGCCGCTCTGCTGTTTTCTTTCCGATTCCCGGAAGTTTCGTAAGAGCTGTCACATTTCTTGATACGATCGCGCGGACAAAGGCATCCGGCGTCATGGAAGAAAGGATGCCTATTGCCACTTTGGGGCCTATCTTGGAAACGGAAATCAGGATCAGGAACAAATCATATTCATCCTGCTCCGGAAATCCATATAAGAGTATAGCATCCTCGCGGACAGCCATGTATGTCAGAAGTCTTGCCTCTTCCCCGATATGGAGAAGAGATCTTGTTCTTTCCGAGATGAAAATCCTGTATCCAATCCCTCCGGTTTCAAGAAAGCATGCATCTTTTGGAAATCCGGAAACAATTCCTTTTATATATCCGATCATTTTTCCCTCTCAAACAAACTGCGGTGTTCCACATGATAAATGGCTGTAAGTCCGATGGCGAGCGCATCGGCAGCATCATCAGGGTCGATTTTCCTGGTAATATTCATCATCCGCATGACCATTTCAATGACCTGCTTCTTTGTCGCCCTGCCGTATCCCGCCATCTGCTGCTTGACCTGCAGCGGCGTCACGGGAATGATCGGCACATTCTGCCGGTAGCCTGCAAGAAGGATGACGCCCCTTGCCTGCGCGACCTTGATGCCGGTCGTGATATTCGTATTGAAATAAAGAGTTTCCACGCCCATGAATTCAGGACGGTATGTTGCAATGAGCTCTCCGATTCCTTCATAAACGATATTCAGACGTTCCAGATCGCTTTGATCCTTGAACGTTTCAATGACTCCGTAGTTAATGGGAATAATCTGGTTTCCCCGTTTCTCAACGACTCCGAAACCGCATCTTCCGGTTCCGGGATCAATGCCAAGTACCCTCATGGTCCCCCGTTTCTTTCTCCTGGACAGATTCATCCTTCGCGAATCAAATGACAGTTCTTCTTATTATATACTAAACTGCCAGATGATTCATAGTTTTTAAGAACATAGATTCCAAAGCCGCATGAATTCCCTGAAAGGATCCTGCAATGAAAAACCGCACGGCCCTAATTGCCGCGCGGTTTTATCAACAAGCCTTTATGCGAGTCCGTCTTTCATCAGATGTGCGTAGTGTTCCTGAATCTTTCTGGTAACAGGTCCCACTTCGCCGCTTCCAATCTTCTTGCCGTCAATGGAAAGAACTGGAACGATGCCGTCCTGTGTATTGGTCAGGAATACTTCTTCAGCATTCATCATGTCTTCGAGCTTGACCGGATCGGCTGCATCATCAATGGATGTTACGCCTGCGGTAGGAGCAACCCTTGTCAGGACAAGGGAGCGTGTAATTCCGCGGATCATATGCTCATTGGTAGCCGGTGTCCAGATGACGCCTGCCTTGACGATGCATACATTGGAATGGGATGCTTCAGTCAGAAGTCCGTCTTTAATGAAAATCGTATCATAAGATCCTTTTTTCTGTGCTTCTGCCCTTGCCATCATATTATCCAGCTGATTCAGGGAAAGGATATCGCAGTGATGTCCGCGGTCATCTTCTGCTGTAATGCAGGTGACGCCGTCCTCAACTTTTGCAATGGATGCTTCATCAAGCGGTCTTGCGTACACAAGAACGTTCGGCTGAAGTTTGTTTCTGGCCGGAATGGTGAAATCATGTTCACCAGTGCCTCTTGTTACGATAATCTTCATGAATCCTTCCTTGATTCCGGATTCATCAATGACAACTTCGGCAATTTCAGTAAATTCATCCGGTGCTGTGACAGGACGGATGCCTAAGAGTCTCATCGAACGGTACAGGCGGTCAGTATGATAGGACAGGGCAAATGGATGACCATTGAAAATGCGAATCCATTCATAGCAGCCGTCGCCGAACTGGAGTCCTCTGTCGTCAGCGCTGATAATTTTGGAAAAATCATAATAGAAATTGTGGTTGTAGTATATGGTAGTCTTGGTATCTGCCATACGTTTCACCTCCATACAGAAATAATTACTGGTTTCTTTATTATTATAACATCAATTATTCTTTTTCTGCTTTCAATTCCTTGAGTTTATCGATGAAGCGCGGGATAAATTCCTTGATATCGGCTACAACGGCATAATCTGCCATAGCCATGATCGGCGCATTCGGGTCTTTGTTGACAGCAATGATAATATCCGCATTGACTGCGCACATATGCTGCATGACGCCGGAAATGCCGAAGGCAAAGTATACTTTGGGAGCTACGCCCTTGCCGGTCTGGCCGATCTGGTGGGATTTAGGCTCCCAGCCAAGTTCGCAGATCGGGCGGCTGCATCCAACGCTTCCGCCAAGAAGTTCAGAGAGCTCATAGAGCCTGTCCCATTCTTCCTTGCTGTGGAAACCGCGTCCGCCGGCCACGACGACCTTTGCCGTTTCAATCGGATGTTCATCCTTCTCGCCCTTAAGGATTTCCTTAAGGATGGTTCCGATGTCAGATTGTTCAAGTTCCACTTTGACATGGACAGCTTCGCCCTTTCTGGAAGCATCGGGAGCTGGCGAGCGGAAAATGCCAGGGCGTACCGTGCAGACCTGCGGACGGTAATCCGGGCTGATGATATCAGCCAGGATGTTGCCTGACATTGCCGGTCTTGAGCAGATGACAAGGCCCGTATCCTGATCGATGTCAAGTTCAGTGACATCAGCGGTTACGCCGCAGACAAGATCAGCGGCAATGCGCGGTGCCAGATCGCGTCCTTTCGGTGTTGCGCCGAAAATGACTGTGCTCGGTTTCTTTTCCCTGAAGAATTTGACAAGAACCTTCTGGTAAGCCTGTCCGTCATAATGTGCAAGGAGCGGATCATCCATCACGTACACATGATCAGCGCCTAATGCAATGAGAGACTGCGGATCATCTTTCAGATCGCTTCCCAGAAGAACAACGGATACTTCTTCTCCGCTCTTGTCTGCCAGTGCTCTGGCTTCGCCTGTGAATTCGCCGGTAAACTTGCGGATATGACCATCAAAGAGGGCGCCAACGACATAAATGCCCTTATAATCAGAAAAATCCATAGCTGCCCTCCTTAAATAACATGTATTTTCTGCATAGCCGTGCAGAGCAAATCAACTGCTTCATCCGTCGTCTTTCCTTCAATGCGGAGGTTTTCCTTCTTCGGCGGAACGACAGGACGGACCTGCTTTACGCGTGTCGGAGAACCTGTAAGGCCGATGCGGGAAGGATCGACATCCAGATCAGCAGATGTCAGTTTATGGATTTCAACATGATCTTTCTTCATGATTCCCAAAACGCTTGGATAGCGGGGACGATTCAGCGATTCAGCCGTGGTAATGAGAGCCGGCAGCTTCATTTCGAGCACTTCATCCTCATCGGAGAGCTGTCTTCTGACTGTGATATATCCTTCTCTTTCATAAGAAATATCGACAGCGCCGCTTACATCAGGCATGCTGAGCATTGCAGCGACTTCCGGTCCGATCTGGGCCGTGTTGCTGTCCAGGGACTCCTGTCCGCAGAAAATCAGGTCAAAGCTGCCCAATTTGCGGATGGCTGCTGCCAGAGTATAGCTCGTAGCCAGCGTATCAGCGCCGCCAAATGCGCGGTCTGTTGCCAGATATACGTCATCAGCACCCATGGAAACTGCATACTGGAGTACTTGTTCAGCCTGCGGCGGTCCCATCGTCAGAACCGTTACTGTGCCGCCAACCTGATCGCGAAGAGCGAGAGCCGCTTCCAATGCATGAAGGTCCAGCGGGTTGATAATGCTGTTTGCATTATTCCTGTTCAAACGACCCGTATTCGGGTCAACTTCCATTTTGGAGGTGTCCACAACCTGTTTTACGCAAACCAGAAACCTCATAATAGCCCCCTTTAACAAGCTTATATCTGAAAATAATCATTCGTCTTAGTATACCATACGGCGCATAAATCCGCATGAAATTATCATTTCGTTCAAATATTCCCTGATCCGGAATTCCTAAGGGCAACGGCTCTTTCTCCAAGAAGCATCCTGAAGTCCCTTTCGGCCTCTGATGAGTAGTTAACATAGAATTTCGGAGCTGCATGGATTTCCTGCCCGGTCCGCATCATATGCATGATGACCGGCGTTTTGCCATGGTGCTTCTGGAAAAGCCCTGCCAGTCTCTGGCTGACCTCATTGGAATCATGGGCGGCATCGATGTAAAGGTGAAGGACTCCGGCCGGAGACGGCGCGGATGCACGAAGCTTGTCAAGCGGGATGATTTCTTCAGCCAGTACCCTGACATCTCTTTCGTTGGCCTGCACGCGCCCGCGGATGGCAACAGCGGCATCTTCAGCAAGAATCGGCCTTACTGTTTCCCAAACAGACGGGAATACGACGGTTTCCACTTCGCCGTCATAATCCTCAATCGTGACATAGCCCATGGGCTGTCCCTTCTTTGTCATCGTGCCCTTGATGCGGGAAATCGTTCCGCCTATCGTCACCATCCTGCCGTCGTACTGATTTCCTTCTGCCGTCAGATGGTAAAGAGGCGTGCAGGCTTTGAGCTGTTCCTTATAGGAATCCAGCGGATGGCCGCTGACATAAAATCCCAGAAGTTTTCTTTCCCATTCGATTTTCTCTTTCGGGTCCATATCAGGAAGGTCCGGATAGACGATCGTCTCCGGCGTTTCTTCTCCTCCGAACAAGTTGAGCTGCCCGGATGCGCGTTCATTCCTGATCGACTGCGCATCTCCAAGCGCTTCAGGAAGCGCCGCCAGAAGCTGCGAGCGGTTGGCTCCCAGGGAATCCAGCGCGCCGCAGCGGATAAGGCTTTCACAGGCGCGGCTGTTAAGTCCCCTGTTGTCTGCCCTTTCTACGAAATCAGAAAGCGATTTGAACGGGCCGCCCTGTTTCCTTGCTTCGATGATAGAACGGACAGCGCCTTCGCCCACATTCTGTATGCCATCAAGGCCGAAGAGAATCTTATCGCCTTTGACGGAGAAATAAGCCTCTGACAAGTTGACATCAGGCGCAGCAATCACAACGCCTGCGCGGCGGGTGTCTGAAATATAGCGGCTGACCTTGTCGCGGTCTCCGTTGTAGCAGGTCATCATGGCCGCCATGAATTCTGGACGGTAATGCGCCTTCAGGTAAGCCGTCTGCCAGGCAATCCATCCATAGCACACGCTGTGAGATTTATTGAAACCGTAACCGGCAAAGTGCACCATGAGATCGAAGACATAGTTGGCCGTGCGGTCATCGACGCCGTTGGCAACAGCGCCGTCGACGAACGTTTCCCTGTTCTGCTGCAGGATTTCAGGTTCCTTATGGCCCATAGCACGGCGGAGCATATCTGCCTGTCCAAGGCTGAACCCGCCCATGACGGATGCAATCTGCATGACCTGTTCCTGATAAAGGATGACCCCGTACGTTTCCTTCAAAATCGGTTCCAGTGAAGGATGCGGATATTCGACAGGAATCTTGCCGTGTTTTCTCTTGATGAAATCTTCTGCCATGCCGCTTCCAAGAGGCCCCGGACGGTAAAGTGCAACCATCGGGATCAGGTCTTCGAAACGCTCCGGATGAAGCTGCATGAGAAGGCTTGTAAAGCCGGAGGATTCTGACTGGAATACGCCGATCGTATCACCGTCGCAGAGCATTTTGCATGTTTCTTCATCTTCGCTCGGTATCTTGTTGATATCAAGATCGATGCCCCTGTTTTCTCTGATCATTTCAAGTGCATCATGGATGACTGTCAGGTTCCTGAGGCCCAGAAGATCCATTTTCAAAAGCCCAAGCTGTTCGACCTGGTCCTTTTCATACTGCGTCTGGATGAACCCGTCCTGCGTCAGCTGGATCGGCACATATTCTTCTACAGGCTTGGAGCAGATGACGACGCCGGCTGCATGCGTGCCGGAGTTCCTTGAAATCCCTTCCAGGTCAAGGCAGTGATCGATTAGGCGGTGGACCGTCGTATCAGAATCATAGAGATCCCTGAACTCGCGGGATCCTTCCATCGTCTTCTTCAAAGTGACGCCCGGGCCGACCGGCACCATCTTTGCAATCCTGTCCACTTCGCGAAGCGGCATATTCGTTACTCGGCCTACATCCCTGATGACGGCCCTTGCCGCCAGAGTGCCGAATGTAATGATCTGCGCCACCTGATCGGAGCCGTACTTCCTTGCAAGATACTCAATGACCTCGCCCCTTCTCCTGTAGCAGAGGTCCGTATCAATATCAGGCATGGAAACGCGGGCCGGATTCAGGAATCGTTCAAACAGGAGGTCGAAGCGGAGCGGATCGACTTCCGTAATATGAAGGAGGTAGGAAACGATGCTTCCTGCCGCACTTCCCCTTCCAGGGCCTATCGGAATACCATGGGATTTTGCATAATGGATGAAATCCATGACAATCAGGAAGTAGTCGGAAAATCCCATCTTGTCGATGACGCCGAGCTCATAATCCATGCGGCTTCTTTCCTTGTCAGTAACGACAGCGTACCTCTCGGGAAGTGCTTTTTCGCAGAGCTTTCTCAAATACGATGCAGCAGTCTCTCCTTCAGGCACGTCAAAGGAAGGGAGCTTGTGCTCACCGAAAGTAAGCTCCACATTGCAGCGGTCCGCAATGACCCTCGTATTTTCAATAGCGCCGGGGAAATTTCCTAAAATGGCGCGCATCTCATCCCCGCTCTTGCAGTAGAATTCATCATTGGCAAAATGGAAATGATACGGATCATCCAGCGTCTTTCCCGTGGAAATGCAAAGCTTGATTTCCTGGCTTCTTGCATCTTCCTTTTTCGTATAATGGAAATCGTTTGTCGCAACCAGCCCAAGTCCGTATTCTTTGGCAAGACTTGCCAGTACAGGACGGACAGCCGCTTCTTCAGGAAGACCGTGGTTCTGGATTTCAAGGAAGTAGTTATCCTTGCCAAACGTATTGATGTAGAATTCAATGACCTTCCTTGCCTCATCCATATCGCCATTCAGGATAGCCTGCGGCACTTCCCCGCCTACGCAGGCAGATGTCACGATAAGGCCTTCATGATACTTTTCAAGGAGCTCATGATCGGCTCGCGGGCGGTGGTAATAGCCTTCCGTCCATGCTTTCGAGCATATCTTGATCAGATTCTGATATCCTTCATTATTTTCAGCAAGCAGGATCAGGTGGGCCAGTTTTTCCTTCCCGTTTCCGGACTTGTCAAAGCGGCTTCCCCTCGTGACATAGATCTCACAGCCGATAATCGGCTTGATTCCCTGCTTGATGCATTCCTTATATAAGTAAACGGCGCCGTACATCACGCCGTGGTCGGTAATGGCAAGCGCGGTCTGTCCCATTTCCTTCACATGGGAAACGAGCTCTCCGATGCGGCTGATTCCGTCAAAGAGGCTGTATTCAGTATGCGAATGCAGATGTACGAAAGGATCCAATCTCTTCACTTCACTTTCGGTAATTTAAAAAGCTGTTTTTATCATTTTACCATACGCATAAAGGCAGGCCGCCTGAAAGAAAACACAAAAAAGCTGCAGGTTTCCCCGCAGCCTTATTGCTTACTCGTCTTTTCCGTCTTTTTTGTCTTCCTTGTCGGAAACCTTCTTCAGAACGACGGATGCACCGTTTTTCTCAGCTTCAAACTTGTCTTCTTCCGATAAATGTTCCGAATCAAGAACAATCTTGACGCCCATGCGGTCAAGCATTTCATCGATGGTATGCTGTGTTTTGTATAATTCGCCCATAATATGCCTCCAGGGATTCCCCTTTAAATATGGTCACGCCATTCATATTCCTGCTTTTTCCTGATCTGCCTCCAGACAAATGCGCCAAGCGACCAGACGATGGCAAGGACAAGCAGTGCCGTTCCAGGTGCTGCCGCCATTGCGCTCTTCAAAGCCCCTACTTCTACTTTATAAAGAAGCGGGATCTTCACGGCATAGGCAGAAAGGTAAATGGAAATGGCAAAGAATGAAGATAAATAAGCAGCGGCAAGTCCTACCTTCACATGCCTGCTTCTTGTAAAGAAGAAAGCAACGAGGAAAAGGATAGCTGTTGCGACAAGGCCCATCCAGAAGAAGCTTCCGTACATATGGGAACTTCCCACGTTAGATTTGAGAAGTATCGCCAGAATAATGTAAACGACAACCGTCAGGACGCTTGCCACAAGGAATGCAGCGCGGAAGCGCTCACCCAAAGGATTCACCACTTTGACAGCGCCGTAGAGGCATCCAAGCTGGAATGCGGCAAGGATCATCCATAATGCGCAGAAAATACCAAGGACTGTCACAAAGGATCCATCATCCATGATGAAGGATGAACCGGAAAGCCCCATGAGGCCCAGACCCAGGAATGAGAAGATGCTGAATGCCTTCACAACAATGGGAGACGAAAAAGCATCCTGAAGGAACGATGCAGCCAGCCGGAGCAAAGCCCCCAGTACGACGAACACGCAGAGCACGATATTTCCCGAATGGATCGGCGTTTCCGAAGCCGTCGGAATGGCGGCGCTCAGCATGAATAATCCAAGGAAAAACCAAAGTTCATTGCCATCAAGGCCAGGCCTTAAAAGACCGATGATGGCTTTATTTTCTTCACGGTTCCTGCTGACAATCGGAGCCGCAAGGCAAAGGCCCCAGTCCGCTGCCTCCAATATCATATATAGTCCAAAGAAACACAATGGCAGCAATAATGCATTCGATTCCATAAATCCCCTCCGTCAATGTGCCGGCACCTGCCGGAAAAATCATTTCCATACACATTGAAAGTATACCACATCCCCATTATGCGCGACAAAGATATTTCATTTCACAAAAGCAAATCGGGGATTCCATTAGAAAAAGCTGCCGAAGCAGCTTTCCCATTAATTATTTTCAACGCCGAGTTCGTGTTCGATCACGGATGCGATATCATCAATGATTCTTTCGAGCTGGTTGATTTCTTTCCCTTCGCCCATGACGCGGATCAAAGGTTCCGTACCGGATGCACGGACGAGGATGCGCCCGTCGCTTCCCAGTTCCTCTTCGCCGGCCTTGATGGAATCGCTGATCAGTTCATTATCCTGCCAGCCGTTCTTGCTGTACACCCTGACATTTTTCAAGATCTGCGGATAGGTCACCATCAGATGATTCATTTCCGAAAGCGGCTTGTTCCACTTCTTCATGACTTTAAGTGTCTGGACAGCCGTAATGAGACCGTCGCCTGTCGTATTGAATTCCGGGAAAATGATGTGGCCGGACTGTTCTCCGCCGATGGAGTAATTGTGCTTCATCATTTCTTCAAGAACGTAACGGTCGCCGACCTGTGTGGATACGGTCCTGCATCCATGCTCTCTGAGCGCTTTGCCAAATCCAAGGTTGCTCATGACAGTTCCGACAACCATGGAATCATTGAGTCTTCCTTCTTCCTTCATCTCAAGGGCATTGATCAGCATCAGATGATCGCCGTCCAGGACTTCGCCCTTTTCATCAACGAAAAGGCAACGATCTGCATCGCCGTCATTGGCAATGCCGCAGTCAGCACCGAGTTCAACGACGGTCTTCTGCAGTGTTTCCATATGCGTGGAACCGCAGCCGTTATTGATATTCACGCCGTTGGGTTCACGGAAAATGGCAGTCACGTCAGCGCCGAGTTCTCTTAAGATTTCCGGCAGGAAATCGCTGGCTGCGCCATTGGCGGAATCTGTTACGATCTTCATTCCTTCAAAGCTGCAGGTGACAGTAGATTTGACGTAATCCCTGTACTTGGCAGCCAGTTCAGGTCTCTGGCGGATCGTTCCGATGCCGTCGCCTGTCGGGCGGATGATTTCTTCATCATGACGGAGAATATTTTCAATTTCTTCTTCCGTACGGTCCGGCAGTTTGTACCCTCTCTTGTCAAAGAACTTGATCCCATTATCCGGGAACGGATTGTGTGAAGCAGAAATAACGACGCCTGCATCATAGCCTTCCGTTTTTGTCAGATAAGCAACACCAGGCGTTGGAATCACGCCGACGATATCAACATCGATTCCGGATGCGCATAATCCGGCAGAAATGGCAGCGGTCAGCATCGGACCGGAAACACGTGTGTCCATGCCGATCAGGAAACGATGACTTTTGCCTGATTTACAGAAATAAGCGCCAGCCGCGCGTCCCAGCTGGTATGCCAGTTCCGGCATGAGTGTAGAATTGACCAGTCCGCGGACGCCGTCCGTCCCAAATAAAGTAACCATTTAAGTTCCTCCCAAAATCATACAAATAACCTAACAAGCATACCCCTAAAGTATCATTTCGTCAAGATGTACGATTCATACTTTATTTTGCAGTAAAGGAGGGTAAACCTGCCCGAAAGGTACTGCCTGTCAATCCTTCTCTATCTTGATGGTAACCGTTACCTGCGGCACAGCCACGCTTCCTCCCAGAGGAGCCGGTACATTCACCGTCTGAACGACATCCTTGCTTGCTCCCGTCACGTCGATGGGATCGAGCTCGATGGCCTTGTTCTTGTCAAAGTAACTGATCGGAGCCGTTACCGTTGCAACCGGAGGCGTAACGATGACATCCGTAATACGGTAGCCTTTGGCTACTTCACCCTTCGTCGATGCCTTTACCTGAAGGTTCCCGACCTTCTGGTTTTCCTTGACGTTCACAGAAACCTTGACCTGGCTTGGCATGATTTCAAGGCCGGTCACTGTATTTCCGTCAGCATCCAGAATATTGACGGAATCAAACTCGGTGAAGTTCTTGTCTTTTCCTGCAATATTGACAGAAACAACGGCTCTGTTGGCTTCAGAAATCTTGGAAGAGCTGCCTGCAATCATGATGGACCCGGGCGTTACCTTATTGTCCCCCACGGTGAAGTTCGGGTCAGGGTTGCCGAAGATCTCAACCGTAGCCGGCAGGGATTTCACTGCGTACGTATCCACATTCAGATTGAAGAACTGCGGGGATACGGAGAGGACTGTCTCATCGCCCGGAACGGAAACATGGATCTGCGTATTGGGATGATCGCCGTCCGTCACACCGGAAAGATCCACGTAGGCTTTGATATCATCCGTACGGAGAGATATCATATCGCTTCTGGACATCCTGATTTTTACGCGCACCTTCGAAGGCACATTCGTTGCAACAAGCGAACGGTCCAGGTTTCTGACCTCGACAGGAATCGTATATGTGTTTTCCATGACAGGGTTCTGTTCATTCATGACATAAACCCAAAAAGCACAGGCTGCTATTAAACAAAGAAGCTTAGGCAGCCACCACTGCGTTCTTGAATATTTCATTTAAGCGGACTCCATTTCTGCAGCACATCACTGACGCCCTTCGGCTTGCTGCGCATCAGGTAATTTCTAAGGACATTCCTGAGGCTCTCTGCATCCTGGCCGCGATGGATATTGCCGCCATAGGTGTAGGAAACGATCCCTGTTTCTTCACTGACGACGACGACAACGCAGTCTGCCTGCTCAGACATGCCGATAGCAGCGCGGTGGCGCGTGCCCAGTTCGGAAGAAAGACTATGGTCTCTTGTCAGAGGAAGAAGGCATCCTGCTGCCATGACCCTGTTTTCCCTGATGATGACCGCTCCGTCATGAAGCGGTGTATTGACGATGAAAATATTTCCGAGAAGTTCCTTGGAGACAAGGCCCTCGATACGGATGCCCGTATCAATCCTGTCATCAAGGCCGACGCTTCTTTCAAAAACGATAAGAGCACCGATCTTATTGGCTGACATGATCATGGCTGCTTCTACGACATCCCCGATGACATGATCCCATTCCACATCATTCATCATGCGTGAGGAAACGTAGAACTTGCCGCGGCCGATCTGTTCAAGGGCACGGCGGAGTTCCGGCTGGAATACGACGGGGAGGGCGACAATAAGGACCGTCATGAGTTTGTCCAGGATCCAGCTGACGACATGGAGCTGCAACCATCCGGCCAGGACAGTGAAAATTCCCAGGAAAATGAGCCCTTTCAGAAGAGCTGTCGCGCGTGTATCGCGGATGAGGATATATATACGGTATAAGAAAAATGCAACGACCAGGATATCCAGGACATCCCACAGGCGCATCGTCATGAACAAGCCTTGAATCTGACTCAGCATAAAAACTCCTTTTAAGCTGTATGCAATAGTAAACGAATAAATTAGATTGACTCTTTTATTTTAGCATGGATGAAACCAATAGTGAAATATCGATTGCACCATTGATTTATCGGAAATAAATGAAATAGACTGCGGCAAGCGATGCGGCAAAGGTAATGAGCCAGAGGCTTCCTGCCTGCGAGCGCTGCGCTTTCCACCTTGCATTTTTTTCTTCTTCCGTTTCAGGTCTTGTTTCCACTCTCTTCCCCTTCACGCGGCCAAGCATGAAAAGGAGGACAAGCGCAGCCAGTTCAACGGCAACGGCCATACGCAAAGATTCCTCGGAAGGAAAAAGATCGAAAGCAATCAGAAGGCAGGGAAGGAAAATAATTGCCATCAGAAGAAACCGGAGAGGACGATACCAGACCGGATAAATAACGGTTGGTGATTTTTTTCGGGAAGCAGACCACATCCAGATGGTCTCAAGAAATCCTATGGCAAGAAATATCATTAAAAAGTCCATGTGAGCCTCCAAAGAGGAATATATTCTTCACTTATTTTGGCACAGTTTTGGCGATTTGTAAAAGAAAACGTCTATTTCTTCAGCAAAAAAGCTGCGGATCCACGCGAGTTCGCTTTCCGCAGCTTCTTTATTGCTATATGATCACACCTTGCGGGCGCATTCTTCCAGCCTCTTATTGATTCTTCTGCCGGTTGGCGTCATGGCAAGGCCCGCCAGACTCGTTTCCCTGAGTTCCACAGGAAGTCTCCTGCCCACATCGTTCAAAGCTTCAATGACTTCGTCGGGAGGTATGACGCTTCTGATGCCGCTCATGACCATTTCAACCGATGTCAGGGCGTGTACGGCATGGAATGCATTTCTCTTCACGCAGGGGACTTCGACAAGACCGCCCACCGGATCGCAGACAAGGCCTAAAATGTTCTTGACGGCAAGGGCAAAGGCATGCCCCATTTCCTCGGTCGTGCCGCCGATCAGATCGACAGCGGCCGCCGCTGCCATTCCGCAGGCCGTCCCGCATTCTGCCTGGCATCCGCCGACAGCGCCGGCAATCGATGCTTTCTCGGCAACGATTCTTCCTACGGCACCTGCCGTAAAGAGAGCTCTTGTAATATCTTCCTCACCGGAGTTTTCTTCTTCGGAAACTGCAGCAATGACAGCCGGAAGTATGCCGCAGGCACCTGCTGTCGGGCAGGCAACGACCCTGTGCATCTTCGCATTCGATTCCGCGGTTGCCAGCGCATAAGAAGCAGCCCTCTGGCAGATGGGGCTTAAGAAACGCATCTTCCCGTGATAGAGACGGCTTGCATCTCCTCCGACGAGGCCGCTTGCCGATTTTCCTGTATCAGACAGTCCCTGACGAATTGCATTCCTGAATACAGGAATCGTCTTTTTCATGCGGTTCCAGACTTCCTCACAGCTTTTTCCGCTCTCTTCTGCTTCTGCCCGGCAGGCAATGATGCCCGGGGAGCATTCCGCTTTATCTGCCAAATCAAACAATTCTTTCAGAGAATGATAAGTATACACAATAACCTCCTCTATATAATTTCAAGCGTCATTGCGCAGGATATATTCGGATTTGCCTTTTCGATACGTGCGGCCAGCTCTTTTGGTACATACTGGTCCGTATGGATGATCATGACAGCTTCCGTTCCCTTTCCCTTGCGGAAAAGGCGCATAGTTGAAATATTGATGTTTTCTTGAGCCATGATAGCGGATACATCGGCTACAATGCCCGGCACATCATGATGGCGTGTCAGGAATGTATATTCCTCGCCGTTGATTTCCACATCATAACCGTCTATTTCAGTAATCATGACGCGCCCGCCCCCAAGGGATCTTCCCACAACGGAGACCTTTGTACCGTTTACGCCTTCCGCATCAATTTTTGCTACATTGGGATGCCCTGCAACTTCATTGGAAAGGGAGAATGCAATATCGATTCCCTTCTCCTTTGCCGTTTCAAGCGCAGTCCTTATGATTTCGCTGTCAGGCGCATAGCCCATAAGGCCGGCCGCCAGAGCGCGGTTCGTACCGTGGCCCTTTCCTGTCTTTGCAAAAGAGCCGTACAAAGTAATGTGCGCTTTCTTCAATGGTTCTCCCAGGATGCGGCTGGCGATCAGGCCTATGCGCGCTGCTCCTGCCGTGTGAGAACTCGAAGGACCAACCATGATTGGTCCGATAATATCAAAAATACCCATGTTTCCCCCTTTTTGAAAAGAAAAAATCTGCCGTTTCCAGCAGATCTCCCTTGACCTCGTGACAGTCTGCCCTCTATGGGATCCCGCATCGACCATAAATCGTTTAAGGCTGTCACTATTATATATTTTTATCATTGAATTGTCTATATAAGTTATAGTTCTTGTTCACTACATCGATATTCTTCTGAAAATGACATATTCTCATTTCCATTTGGTATTTACATCCAGTGGCTTAAATCAAAATCTTCGCCGATGGTTTCCCTGATGCAGATCTTTGCGATGTACATGCCCATGAGTGTCAGGGACGAGCGTCTCAGCATGCTGTTATCCCAGGCTTCGCGCATTTTTTCCAGTTCAGGAGAAATTTTGCCAAGCGTGTATTCCATTTCCTTCTTGTCATAAGGAACCGGTCTTGATTCCACGATGGCCAGGATGCCTTCCCTGCGGCCCGTATCCTCGATTCCCATATCATTCATCAGTTCGGAAAGCATGGATTCATCGACAGCAGCCGGCTTGTAGTAAGAATTATACAAGCTGGAGACGATGGACCCTTCCGGCCATGACGGATAGACGGAAAGGAGTTCTGCCTTCATGCAGCCCCTGAATGCGAAAATGAGCGGGTAGGAATCATGCATTACCTGTCCGAATGCGATATCCTTGTTTTCAAGGGATACGCAGTGCAGGTATTCAAGCTGCTGATAACCGCTGTATTCATCGGGAAGCTTTCCGACAAACGGAACGACATACTTCTCGGTGTAGGATTTGAGGTGGCCTGCATCGTAATTGTCTGTATTTCTAGAGTAATGGAAAAGAAGAAGGAGCGCAAGGGCATGGAATTCGCTCTCATCCATGCGCGGCATAGCGCGGAGCGCATCATAGGCAAGAATGGTCTTCGTATCGGAACGGCTGCCATGCGCTACATCATAGAATGCGTCATTCACCATTTCAAGAACGGTGTCGGTCGGCATCATGACATAGGTGCGCTGTGCATTCTGGAGCGCTTCCTGCACCATGATATGCGTCAGCGTATCCACAGCTTCTTTTCTTCTCATATGGAGCCCGTCGATCAGGCGGTGCGTCACTTTCCTTGTATCCTGCTCAACCGTATGGGAAACGGCGCCGTAGCGGTTCAGGAAATGTTTGACAAAGTATTCTTCAAGGGAATCCACATCCGGTTCCTCATTGAGGATGACAGGATTGGGTTCTGGCGGGAACGGTCCCTTGGCATGCGGCACAGGATCCCTTTCTGCCGTTTTTTCCAGTTCTTCCTTGGAGAAAATTTTCGTCTTCTCCTCATCGGCTTCGGCTTTCTTCGTCTTTCCAAGCCTTGGTGGAAGAATCTGCGTCTTCTCATCCGTATAGAGCTTCTTTTCCTTATGCGGTTCGCTCTTGGGGAGAGGCACCTTCTTTACAATGTCTTCCCGTGAAGGAACTTCGGATGCCTTCTTTTCTATTTCACGGTGATCAGCCGTTTTCTTCCTTCCCGGCACGCCGAAAAACATCATGTAGCAAATAAAGAAGAAAAGCAGCGCGACAGCTGCCAGTACGAGATACGGGATTATAAACATGAATTCACCTGATTTTCCATTACATTCGATTACACAAAATTCAGTTACATGGTATCATACTTTGCCATCGACTTCAAATAAGGGATAAAAATCAGGAAAACCGGTCATGACTTTTCATTCTTTTCCCAATGGTATAATTAAATTATATAAGGTAGAAATTAGAAAGGACCCATTATGGATAAAATCACTCTTGTTTCCAAAGGCGCGAGCCTTTCCATTTCGGATGAGAAACTGCTGATAGAATTCGACAGGGACATGAATTCCCTTTCCACCGCCCTCTGGGCAGGCGGATACAGAAGCATACGGTCTGCTCTTAATCAGAAGCTGACCGGGTATTATGAATCCCTTCAGGATTTCCCGGGAGGGTCGGTTGAGTCATACCTGAAGATCTGCGCAGAAGAAGTCACAGAAAGCCCTGAGAAATGTCCTTCCCTTCTGACCGCTGCCCGCGTCAGGCTCTATTCCCATAAAGTGCTTTCCGCGGGCGGCATGACCATAGAGGCTGTTACAACAGGCGGTGTTGAAAAGACAGCCTGCCGCGCTTCTTCCCCTGCCCTTTACAGGGAAGAAGACGAGCATTTCTTTCCGGTCGGAACAATCAACATGATGATCATTGCCAGCGGCTTCCTTCCCGAAGGTGTCATGGCAAGAGCCCTGATTACACTGACGGAAGGAAAATCCGCTGCCCTTCAGGACCTTGGGATCGCTGATGTCAATAACGGCCTTCCTGCAACAGGAACATGCACAGACGGCATTACCCTCATCTGTGATCCAGAAGGGAAAAAATACACGGATGCCGGATCTTTTTCCCTCCTGGGCTCTCTTCTTTCAAAGGCCGCCTATGAGTCGGTCAGGGACTGCATAGAAACATATGACCATCCCTGGAATGCCTCTTCCCTGCTAAGGACGCCTCCTGCCCAGGACATTGACCGCTTGAGAAAACTCTCTGAAAAAAGCTGATCCGGCAGGCTTCCCTTTACAGAGCATAAGTAATATTAGACAAAAGCACCATGCTTTGCTATGATTGGAAAAGATGATTCCATGTAATGAATAAAAGGAGTTGGTAAGGCTATGCCCTATGACGAGCGGACCATCGAAGAACTAAGTGAATCGGCAGAAATTACCCCTATGGGGATACAGCTTGAGGTGAATGCAGAAATATTCCAGACCATTCACAACCTGCTCTGCACTCTGAAAGGTGAGAAGGCCATACAGCCGGCAGATGAAGCGCGCCTTTATAAGCTCTGGCGTATGACCATCCATGAAATGTCTCTGATCGAACTCCGCAAGGGACATGGTCTTGCTATGTCTGCGCAAGTCGGCATGCTCAGGGAAGCTTATGCCATCGAAACGAAATACGTGCAGGATCAGATATTCCGTCCTGTGACAAGCGCCAAGCTGACGCGCCAGGTGATTGAAAAGGAAAGCAGGTTCGATCCTGCTGAAATGGATGATTTTTTTGAAAAGATGGTCTGGCCTTCTGTCACTGAAGGAAAGACGGGCCACAAAAAACATCCCACTGCCTTTATCATCGCAGGCCAGCCCGGATCAGGAAAAACCCGCATGTCATCCATGGTCATTGAAGACTATGACGGCGATATCATCCAGTCCATGAGCGACAACTTCCGCGGTTTCCATCCGCGCTACAAACAGCTTCTGAAGAAATACGGACAGTACGCTGCCTGCTTCTCCATGGCGCAGGGCCAGTACCTGTCTGACCTTACGATGAAGAAAGCGGGAGAAGAAGGCTACAACATCCTTCAGGAAGGATCGCTGGAAAATGTAGCCCACACGATGAATTACATCAGCTACCTGAAGGAAAAGGGTTACACCATCTGCGTTCTTCTAAGGGCCTGCCCCAAGAAGGAAAGCTGGAAGGCCATCCATCAGCTCTTCCTCCAGCAGAGACTCAAAGCGCCTGGACTCTCCCGCCTGATCACCAAGGAATTTCATGATAAAGCATGCCTCTCCTTCCTTTCTGCAACGAATGATCTTGTTGCCCAGAATCTGATGGACAGGCTCATCATAAAAAGTCCGAAAGGGCTCCTTTACGACAGTGACGACATGCCGACGGAAAAAGTCAGCGAACTTCTTTCCAAGCGCATGGTTAAATAAACACAGAGGCTGTGACAAAATGTGCAATCATTTATTCACAGCCTTCTTTTTATTGAATGACACGAGGAAGGGAACGACCCCGCATTGCTGAAGGCCTGAAAAAAAGGCAGGCAGCATGACTGTATTCCGTCCCTTTTTCATGAGGTTATGAATGAATGCGAAAGAACTTTTAGTCAAAACGGCTGCGTCCTTGCAACTCGATGCCTGCGGCGCAGCATCAGTGAATTTTTCTGAAAAACTTTCAGAAAGGCTTACTGAAGCAGGAACCATTCCCTTTGCGCCCGCTGACATAAAGGAACGGATAGATACGGAAGCCCTCCTTCCGGGGAGCCGCTCCTTTTTTGTCATCCTTTTCCCCTACCGCCCATCCCACAAGGAGGAAGGAAATATTGCGCTGTATGCAAGAGGGCTTGATTATCACAAAATGATCCAGTCCTACCTTGACCGCATTATCGGCGTGATGAGAAATGCATATCCGGAAGCAAGATTCAGGGGCCTTGCCGATACGTCCCCCATGGTCGACCGCTGGCTTGCCTATGCTGCAGGGCTTGGATTTTTCGGGAAGAATCACTGCATCATCAATCCAAAGTACGGCTCCTTCTTCACCATCGGATCCATACTGACGACCCTTGAGCTTTCGCCTGATTCCCCGCTCGATCTTTCCTGCGGCGAATGCAGGGAGTGCTTCTACCACTGCCCGGGCCACGTCATCCGCGAGGATTCCTTCGATGTATGGCACTGCAAATCCTACCTGACGCAGAAAAAGGAAGCGCTGACTGAAGAAGAGGAAAAAATCATCGCAAGGACGCCTCTTATTTTCGGCTGTGATGAATGCCAGCTCTGCTGCCCGTTCAACAAGAACGCCGCCGTCTCCCCTCTTCCCGAAATCAGGGAAAACAGGCTTCCCTTCCTTACCCGTGAGAAACTGGAATCCTATTCCAACCGTTCCTTTGACAAGGAAATGAGGGAATATGCTTTTGCATGGAGAGGAAGAAAAGTGCTTCTTAGAAATCTGGATCTTACAGAAAAAGATTCCAGAAAATAATTCAACAGAAAGGGGCTTTAGCAAAATGACTGTTCATTTTGCTAAAGCCCCTTTTATGTACTCTGTTTTGTATCCTGTTTTAGAAAGAGAACAGGCTGATCTGTTCCTCATCAGGCATATTTTTCAGAATGCCCATGGAATCCATGGTGTCGATGATACTCTGGCTGACCTTGCCGCGTTTCTTCAGATCTTCCTTCGATGTGAAAAGATGCTCGTCCCTGGCACGTACAATTTCCTTTGCCACAGCATCCCCTAAGGCAGGAATACAGTTGAAAGGAGGAAGGAGCTTTCCGTCCACCATCTTGAATTCGGATGCATCCGAGCGGTCAAGATCGATGGGAAGGAATTCCATGCCGCGAAGGTACATTTCCGCGGCGACTTCAATGACAGTGGCATTGCCCTTCTCGACGGCTGTCGAATGTTCAAGCGCTGCAATGCGGGCGAGTTCCGCCTTCTGCGATTCAAGCCCCTTCAGGATGACCGGTGCATTGAAAGACCCTTCTGCGCGGATGGTAAAGTACGCCGCATAATAAGCAAGCGGCTGGTACACCTTGAACCATGCGATGCGGAATGCCATCATAACGTAAGCGACAGCATGGGCTCTCGGAAAGAGGTATCCGATCTTCAGGCAGGAATCGATAAACCACTGCGGTACATGGGCAGCATCAAGTTCTGCCTTGTTATTGGAACCGCCCTTTTCAAGCCCCTTGCCCTTACGGACATTTTCCATGACCTTGAATGCAGTCAGGGGTCTTACGCCATGTTCAATCAAATAGTTCATGACGTCGTCTCGGGTGGAAATGGCTTCTTCCAGTTTGACTGTGCCGCTTCGAATCAGATCCTGCGCATTGTTCAGCCATACGTCGGTCCCGTGGGAGAATCCGGAAATTCGTACCAGTTCGGAGAAGTTCTTCGGCCTGGTATCTTCCAGCATGCCGCGGACGAAAGGCGTCCCGTATTCAGGAAGCCCGAGGGCTCCTACGGTAATCCCCTTGTTCCCGATCACGGCTCCAAGCTGCTGCGGCGTAAGGCCCAGTGCTTCAGTGGAGCTGAAGAGAGACAATGTCTTCTTGTCATCAAATGGAATCTTAAGCGGATCGATGCCCGTAATATCCTGGAGCATGCGGATAACCTTAGGATCATCGTGGCCCAGGATATCCAGCTTGAGCATACGGCCCGAGATGGAATGGTAATCGAAATGGGTGGTAATGGTTCCGGGGATGCGGTTTCCTTCTTCATCCTTCAGGTACTTCTTGTTGGCCGCATACTGCAGAGGCGTGAAGTTATGGATGTCCATATCCCTCGGGCAGACCATGATGCCTGCCGGATGCTGGCCCGTCGTCCTCTTGACGCCTGCCACGCCGGCAGAGAGCTTTTCAATGAAGATATCGTTGAAGGTGAGTCCTCTGTTTTCCGCATACTTCTTGACGAAACCGTAGGCTGTCTTGTCCTGGATGCCTGCAATGGTCCCTGCGCGGAAAACATTGTCACGGCCGAAGAGTTCTTCCGTGTACTTATGGGCAACGCCCTGATCATCCCCTGAGGAGAAGTTAAGATCGATATCAGGGACCTTATCACCGTCGAACCCGAGGAAAACAGCAAACGGAATATTATGGCCGTTCTTGTTGAGCGGATGGCCGCATTCCGGGCATGCCTTGTCAGGAAGGTCGAAACCGCCGCCGACGGAGCCGTCGGTATAGAAATGCGTCCAGTGGCAGTTCGGGCAGACATAGTGCGGCGGAAGCGGATTGACTTCCGTAATGCCGGACATGGTAGCAACGAAGGATGAACCGACGGATCCTCGTGAACCTACCAGGTATCCTCTGTCATTGGAATGTTTTACAAGCTTGTGCGCAATGTAGTAGAGGACGCCGTAGCCGTGCTTGATAATAGGCGTCAGTTCCAGTGTCAGGCGCTCCTGCTTCTTTGGGAAGCGGGTCTCCGTAAATGGCCTTGGCATTGGAATAGCACATTTCCACCAGTTTTTCATCGGCGCCGGAAATTTTCGGGTTGTAAGACTTCCATTCCTCGGCAAGAGGATGGAGGACTTCGCATTCGTCTGCAATCCTTCTCGTATTTTCCACGACGATTTCAAGCGCTTTTTCCTTGGGGAGATAGCTGAATTCATCCAGCATTTCCTGTGTCGTCCTGATGTAGACCGGCGGATGGGATTCAATCTTCCCCGGTTTTTCCCAGTTGGAAAGAAGGATGTCGCGGTTTCTCTGATCCTCGGCAAACATATAATGCGCATCAGACGTAGCGCAGACAGGCCGTCCAGCCTTTTCGCCGATTTCAATGACCTTCCGGTTCAGATCCTGCAGATCCTTTTCCGAATTGACTTCGGCAAACTTGTCGTCATTGATCAGGAATTCATTATTTCCAAGAGGCTGCACTTCCAGATAGTCATAGAACTTCGCCATCTCGATCAGTTCTTCATCACTCTTTCCTGCAAGAACTGCGCGGAAGAATTCGCCCATGACGCAGGCCGAACCGTAAATCAGCCCTTCGTGGAGTTCCTTTAAGATTGGTTTTGGTATCAGAGGACGCTTCCTGTAGAACTTCAGATGGGAAAGCGTGACCATGCGGTAGAGATTTCTAAGGCCCGTGACGTTCTTGGCCAGGATGATGATATGGTTGTACTGCTGCCTGTCCGTATCGGGATCGGCAGGGATATCTTCAATCATGTACCCTTCCATGCCGTAGATGACCTTCTGCTTGTACTTGTCCGCCAGATCCTGGATCTTTGGGAAAGCCTGTATGCCGCCGTGGTCTGTAATTGCAACGGCCGGATGATGCCACTTGGCAGCCGTCTTGATGATTTCCTCATTATCGATCAGTCCGTCCAGGCTCATCTTCGTATGGAGATGGAGCTCGACGCGGGGCGTCGGATAATCGTCTTCATGATCGATCTTGATGATTTCTCCTTTTTCCACCTGCTGCAGTTCAAGGACAAGGCCGCCGGAATACTTGTCAAAGCGTACGTTGCCGCGCACCTTGACTGCCATCCCTGCCTTCAGTTCTTCCAGTCCGCCTGCTTCTTCCGGGCGGTCGAAGAATTTCTTGCAGGAAATGCCGTTCGTTTCATCGGCAAGGCTCATCAAAAAGAGCTTCTTCTTGCTCCTAAGTTCCCTCATTTCACAATTAATGACAGTGCCCACAAAAACGACCCCGTCTGCCTCATCAGTGATTGTGCGGATTTCAACGGGATTTCCGGTAATATGCTTCTTGCCAAGGTACATGCCATTGACAGCCCCTGAAGCATTCTTCTTTGGAGAGGAAGCAAATGCAGTCTTCGGAAGAACGCTTGCAAGGTCGGGAAGAATATCAGGCATTGCAAATTCAGAAGGCCTCTCATCTGCGATAGATGCCTCCTCCCTGCCGCTTTGTGAAGCAGCTGCCTCTATTTCCTCTGCCGAAGGGAGAGGCGAAAGAGGAGCCGCGCCCGCTTCCTCATATCCGTATTCATCCGGAGGCGGCACATCATCCGGCATCATTTCTTCAGGCGGCATGTATGAGCCCTGCGGCGCAAAATCATCCGTCTCGCTCTCAGGCATGAATTCTTCGGGATATGAAGTCTTTCTGGCAGCTGAAAAAGCGCTTAATATATCTTCGGTCATATCATCCCCGTTGACGTAGATGGACTCCAGGCAGCGGATCGATTCACCCATGGATATCAGCGTTTTGACAGCAGCATCTTTATCATCAGCTTTGACATACCAGGCTCTGCATTCCGTATCCACTTCAAGAAGCGTGATGACGGAACCTTCCTTTCTTGATTTCAGCTGGTACTTGCCCATTAACCCTGCTCCTCCTTCAATAGAAAATCGCCTATCATTATACCGCATTTCATGCGGAAGGGTTTATTCCGTTTTGTCATTACCTTCAGACTTTGCTTTATCCTCATCAGCTTTTCGGTCAGATTCGCTCTTGTAGGTGATGACTGTATCTACGGGATCATAATCGGAGTAGAACGTATCGTTATACGTCCTTCCGTCAGCCCATTTGACATTCTGTGTGACGACGACATGGCGTCCGTCATGTCCCTCGTCTGTCTTTTTGTTTTCCTTCTGTGACGGATCTATTTTCGTTTTCGTCTTATTCGGAATCACATCGTTCTTGTCTGTGGAAATATCCACATAAGACGGCTTGTCCTCCCTGTTTCCAAGGATATAAATCGTGACGCTTCCGGGCGTATAGTCTGAATAGAGATAAACACCGTGCTTCAGATCATTGTGGAAGGCAAAATCAATGATGCCTTCAGCGACTGTCGCATCCCTGCCGATTGGTGCATAGTGGATGGGCGAATAATGGTTGGCTCTCTGCGTAATTTCAAGGCCTGAAAGAAGCGCCGCATTGAAGAGCGTCGTACTTACCTGGCAGACGCCTCCGCCTATGCCGGGTTCAAGCTTGCCATTGATGATGACCGGCGCTTCCTGATAGCCGTTTTCCTTCGACCTTGCGCCTGTCGCCTGATTATAGGAAAATGACTCCCCTGGCTTCACGTAGACGCCTTTAATGCTCTTGGCCGCAATTTCAATGTTCTTGTCGCGGCTTCCGTCGATCCCGAATTCCGTGGTGTACCTTCCAAGGACAACATTGACCTCCTTGGCTTCCTTTTCCGTCAGATCCGGTTTCTTCTCATCAAGGACGGAAACATCTGCTTCTCCGCTTGTTCCGTTTGACAGGATCCTTCCTGCATCTGCCAGGAGCGCCTTTTCGTCAAACTTGAGATAAGGGCGGCTTCCGGAGAAGGTGACGGACCCGTCTCCATGGAAAGAAGGCTCTGCATTGACAGGAGGCTTTCCGTATTCAGAAGCCAGTGCTTTGACCTTATTCCCGAGCGCCCCATCATCATACGATGCCATCCAGTGCACAGCATCTCCCATGACAAGGGCATGCCAGCGGTCATACCAGATTTTCGCTATATTCCCATCACGGCCTGCTTTGAGTGCCTTATCAATTTCATCGTCTTTATAATGAACAGAAAAATAAGAAAACTTCCATGCTTCGTCAATGACGCCGTCTGCGCTTTTCACAGCCAGCACGTCCATCTTCAGTTCCTCATTTTTCTCATGCATGAGAGTTTCCAGTTCTTCCCTGCTCATTCCCCCGGCCGGAGTTCCATTGATCCTTACGCCCGGAATGACTCTGTCCGTTCCGGCCCAAAGGAAAGGCGCTGCTCCTGCTGTGAGGATTATGACAGCGCAAACAGCCCCCGCTATTCTTTTTATTCTAAGCCGGCTCACTATTCTACCTTCGTTCCATACAATATTTCAGAAAAAGATCTTTGAGACTCATGTCTCTGTCCCCCATTCTCTTTTTCAGTTGGTAATTAAAAATTCCAAGAAGCATCCATTCTGCATCCTTCTCGGTGACTTTATCCGCATCCCGTTTCAGATAACGGTATGCATAAGGAGAGCGCATGCCGAGCGCTTCCCTGATTTTCGATTCAGGCATCCTTGCTCTTTCCATTTCCTTCAGGATCTTTATATTCCTGAATTTGGAAGAAATAAGGCCCAGCCCGCTGATTTCTGTCGAAGTGTCTTTGAACACCTTGTCCGTGCTTTCCAGGATCTGCTTGACCTTCTTGGAAAGGAGTGCGTCTGCAAAGGCAAAGACGCCCTGATTCACGTATCCCGGAAGTGAAAACTCCAGAACACGCTTGGGCACCGTCACCCGTTTTCCCGTCATCAGGTCGATTTTTTCAACCTCGACCTCAAGAAGAGGCCGGGAAACATTTTCCCATGTGGACAGGACTTCTTCCAGATATTCCCTTGCTTCCGGTTCAAAGCGCTTTCCCCGTTCCCCCAGGATCTGCGCCATGATGCCGGCTGCCTGATCCGGCTTGATGAAGCCCATCTCTTCTGCCACGCAGAATTTTTTCAACTCTTTGACAACCTTTGTCCTTGCGTCCGGCTTTCCTTCAAAAAGGATGATAAGAAGCGTCTCTTCAGGGATTTCTCTTGCTGTTTCCAGAAATTCCTTCTGCTGCTCTTCTTCCTTTTCTGATTTTACAGCCTTTTTCAGGAAGAATGGATTCTGGATCAGGACTGCCGTATCTGATGAAAAAAGGGACTGCCCGCAAAGGGCATTCCTGTATTCCTCAAAGCTTCCCTTACCCTCAAAGTAAGCGGGTTCCGGCGGGTTTCCCTTAAAGTATGTATTTAATATGTCTGACTTTCTCTCATTAAGAAGAACCGGGTCGTCCCCGTAAAGGAAGTAGCAGTTCTTCTTCACTTCATTCAGCGCCATAGACCTTTACCTTTTAATTCCCATTTTTCCCTGAAAATCGCCGTCTGCATTCCATCTTCATAGACATTGGCTGCAGGGATTCCCATATATTCAAAAATTTCCGCATCCTCATAGGATTTGGTCAACCTGCTTCCTGCATAGACGGCTGCCTCTGGATGAATCGCGGAAACCTCTTCCTCAGTCAGAGAATCTGCCTGTTTTCTGCTCCCTGCCATCCAGAAGAGGCCAGGCGGATACTTTGTATCCGTAAGCAGTTTATTTCCTGAAAAAAGGACGCCGGCCTCATCAAAGGAAACAAGCCAGCTGCTTCCGTTTGTCCTGAAAATCATATCATCCACTTTTGCGCTGCCGCCCTGGATCATGCGGACGTGAGCCTGCTGACCAGCTAAAAGCTCGCGGCAGATTTTTTCCGGATCGCCTCCCGTCACCCAGATTTCCTTGATCGGAATCGTCATGGACAGCGGAATAGGGTTTTTGGCGTCTTCCAGATTCAGCAGAAGGATGTCGGCTGCAAAAATGCCCTCATACCCGAGAAGGGAGTTCCATTCCCAGACGGAAGTCCTTGAAGCAAGGCTGCCGCTCTTATAGTATAGTATTTTTCTGCCGTCTTTTACAAGAACAGCCCCCTGATCCGGACCGAGCTCGGGGACAAGCACGTATGTGGACGGCGCAGAAATCCAGAGAAAAATGACGATTGCAGTACTTAAGGGAAGAATCAGCATAAAAATTCTTCTCCATATTTTAGATGCAAGGATTTTCTCCCTGAAATAAAGAAAGGCGACTGTGATATAATAGCAGGCCGTCTCTGCAGCATTGAGTCCTCCGATGCCGATCGACGCCTTCGGCCAGCCTGACATCCACTGGTTCATCCGGATGCCTGCCCATAAGAGGTAATCCGAAACGTAGAGAATCCCGGCCGCAAGGGGCGTAAAGATCAATGCGATGACGGATGCCATGAGCCCTGCAATGATAACCCATTCAAGGAACGGCGTCACAATGAGATTGGCAGGAATGAAAAACAGCGGAAATACATGAAAGTCATAGAGCACGATGGGCATCGTAAATACCTGCGCCGCCGTGGAAAGCGCCGTTCCTTCCCGCACCTGCACGGGAATGCGGGGAAATCTTTTGAAGAAGTAAAGAAGCGGCTTGTAAAATATCAGGATACCGGCAGATGCACCGACGGAAAGCTGGAAGCTCACATCAAAGAGGAAAAACGGATCCCACAAAAGCATCCCTGTAACAGCAGCGCCTAAAATATTGACGGCTGTTTTCTCCCTGTCAAAGAAAAGTCCGGCCACAGAAAGGATCCCCATGATGGCGGCTCTCAGGACAGGAGGGACAAATCCGGCAAGCCCTGAATAGAAAAGGACCAGAATGATGGCTCCGCAAATAACAAGCTTCTTTGGAAGGTGCATCCATTTTCCCAGGAAGTAAAGGAAGCCGAAGAGAAGCGCCACATGCGATCCCGAAACGGAAAGGATATGGACGATCCCTGTCGCGGAAAAAGAGCTCATGACTGATTCCGGGATTTCATTATAGCTGCCTCCAAAAAGGAGCGTCATCATGATGTGGAGCCTGACGGGATCCATGTAGGGAGCAAAGGTATCCATGACCTTTCCCTTGATGAGTTCGGCTGCCTTTTCGGCCCGGTATTCTCCGGAATCGCCCAGAGATCTGACTGACTTTTCATCCTCGGTATAGATGCGCCCTATGATGCGGCGGCTTCTGTACCTGCTTTCCAGATCGATTTTCCCGGGGTTGTCATAAATCCTGATCGGCGTCATTTCCCCTTTGACGGAGAGTTTCACGCCCGACCCGTAAATCTCCTTAGGATTTGTCTCATAAACATAGGCGAACCCCTTAAGCGGCTTTTCTGTGCCGTCTTTGTAACGGATATCTTTTAATTCAGCAGTATACCTGGCATACCCTTCCCCTTCCCGGTTGACGACAGGAGGCTCTGTCACGACAGCCGTATACGTCCCTTCGGCATGAAGCGCCCAGGAGGACTGCGCCTTCCATACTTCGTCAGCAAGATGCATGCGGCCCATTCCGCAAAGGGAAATAAAAAAAGCGCCGCACAAAATAAGGACGGCTTCTTTTTTATGTGTTATTTTTATGGCTGCTAAGGCAGGCAGCACAAAAAAGACGGCAGCAGCTGCGATTCCCTCATAAAGAGGAAGACTGCCGTAGAGGAATATGCCGAATGAAAGACAGAGAGCACTCCAGAACAGGCCGTACTTCATACTCATAGAGTAATTTTATCCGCCAGTTTCGCATATCTTCCATCGCTGATGGATGGAACCTTCTTCAGATCCTGCTTCTCGGTGAAGTACCCGTTTTCCTGCCTGTACTTCACAATCTTTTCAGCCGTCACTGCGCCGACTCCGGGGAGTGCTTCCAGTTCCTTCGCTCCGGCCGTATTGATATTGATGAGACCTCTTGCTGCGGGATCGCTGCGGTCAGGGTTGAGCGGGATGTAAATCTTCATGCTGTTTTCTATGGGCGCTGCCATATTGACAGCTTCCACTTCTGCATAGGGAAGGACATCGCCTGCTGCCTTGACGGCATCATAGTAATGGCTTCCCTTCGGGAGTTCATAGACGCCTGGTTCCTTTACAGCGCCTACGACATACACGAGAAGCTTGTCATCCTTTTCATTGTTCCCTGCCTCGGCAGTCACGACGACCGGCTTCTCCTCTTCACGCAATGAAAAAGGATCGAATACAAAAAGCGCCGTCCCTAAAATAATAAGACCTATGCATAGGCAGAGTATAGTCATCCTTCTGCTTTCTTCATGATCCTGTTCCATGGGATTGCTCCTTGTTTCAATCCTTCAGGCATTGCCTGCATCCATACCAAAGAAGAGTCCCAGGAGCGCCTGGAACTCTTTTGCCGCTCCTTCGTAATTTCTTACTTTTTATTTCCGTTGTCTTCAGCCTGTTCCTGCTGCTGGCGTGCAGCTGCAGAGTTGGAATCAATCAGGCTCTGACGGTTCTTCTTCAGGCTGTCCAGTACGTTTTCCATGTTGGTTTCCACGTACTTCAGCACATCGGTTGCATAAGTAACAGAGCTGGTGCGCAGTTCTTCTGCAGACTTATTGGCAGAGGAAATCACTTCATTGGCTCTTTCCTGTGCCTGCTTGACCAGTTCGCTTTCTTCTGTAATGCGGGCGATATAGTCCTTTGCCTGGGCAACGGTGTCTTCTGCCTTCTTTTCAGCATCGAGCATGATTCTTTCCTTATCAGCCACAATGCGGCGGGCACTTTCAAGCTCGTTTGGCAGGGACTGGTTGATGGCATCAATCAGTCTTTCAATTTCGTCCTTGTCCACCATTTTCTTATTGGTGAACGGCACTTCATTTGCACTGTTAATTACATTTTCAAGTTCTTCCAGAAGTTTTCTCGTATCCATAACAAGCAGCCTCTCATTTCTTAATAAAATTCATTTTCCTGTGTATCATTTCCTGTACGTATGGCGGCACCATTTTGCTCACATCCCCGTTAAAATGGGCCAGCTCGCGGACACCGGTTGAGGAAAGGAAGGAATAGCGGCCGTCCGTCATAAAGAAGGCAGTTTCCAGAGTCGGTGCAATCTGCTTGATCATCAGCGCGCGCTGGAATTCATATTCGAAATCGCTGAACGCTCTGAGGCCTCTGATCAGAAGATGGCAGTCTCTCTTTGCTGCGTATTCATTAAGAAGACCGTCGAAGGCATCCACTTCCACGTTAGGAATATCCTTGGTTGTTTCCCTAAGCATATCCAGACGCTCCTCGGTGGTGAACATGTAATGTTTTGCCGGGTTCAGAAAAGCGGCGACGATCAGTTTATCGACCATCTGCGCGCTTCTTTTTATAATATCAAGATGACCATAGGTTACCGGATCAAAACTTCCCGGGCATATAGCTAATTTCATGGATTAAACTCCCTCTGTAGTTCTGCAACGCAGATAAGTAACAACAATGGCGCCGGATTTCTTCTCTTTCCAGAGGTCGAGCCTGTCTTCGAAAAGGGAAAGGTCCGGTGCTTCGGACACGGAGTGTTCCGCAACAATAATAGCATCATCACTGCAGATCCCGCAAGATAGTATCTCCTTCAGGATCTCATTGATATACCCCTTGCGGTATGGCGGATCCATGAAGATATAATCAAAGCTTTTGCCACCTAAGAGCTTCAAGGCCGGCGTGACGTCTCTTGCGATGACCTTCACCTGCCCGCTCATATGGCAGCGCTCTGCATTCTTCCTGATAATATCACTTGTTGTCCTGTCTATGAAGACAGCTTCTGCCGCTCCGCGGCTCAAGGCTTCAAGCCCCATGGCTCCGGTTCCGGCGAAAATATCCAGAACCTTCGCTTCTTCCAGTCCCACATTAGCAAGAACATTGAAAATGCTCTCCCTCACTCTTCCAAGAGTGGGCCTTGTTGTATTCTTACCTGCCGGGGACAGTAAAATCGTACCTTTTGCTTTGCCGCCTACAATTCTCATTCTTAATTTTCCTTATAGTGATCTGGATCAAACGGGCAGCCCGTCAATCCGCACTTAGCTAGATTATAGCATAAACGGACTATATTGAAATAAAATTTTTTATGCTTTCTTCAGAAAGATATTCCATTCATGCATAAAGAATTTATATTTCTCCGCGTAATTTCTTCCGCCAGATGCCGAAAACACAGGAATCCTTTAAAACAGCATTACCCCTACCGGCATCCGGTAAGGGTAACATCAAGGCAGACTGATGAATTCGTATGGATTAAAGAGATTCCGTCGGATACGTTTCAGACTCTGCTTTCTTGGCTCTTGCCATCAGTACTTCCAATGCCTTTCTTGCTGTATGCTCCCCATTGATCAGGCAGCATACTTCTTCTGTGATCGGCATGTCAATATGTTCTCTTTTGGCAATTTCATGGACAAGGAGCGCTGTACGCATTCCTTCAACGACCATATTCGTTCCTTCAACGATTTCCTTCGCTGTCTTTCCCTCGCCCATCATGACGCCGGCCGTATGGTTGCGGCTGTGCGAGCTCGTGCAGGTAACGACAAGGTCTCCCATGCCGGAAAGGCCGAAGAATGTATTCATCTTGGCACCGAATCTGACACCGAATCTTGTCATTTCAACAAGTCCGCGTGTCATCAGGGCAGCGCGGCTGTTGTCGCCCAGTTTGATTCCGTCAAGCACGCCGCAGGCAAGAGCCATGATATTCTTCAAAGCTCCGCCGTATTCGACGCCGCGGATATCATCACTTCTGTACACCCTGAATACAGGGCTCATGAAAAGATCCTGGACGATCTGGACTGCCTCAGGCGCTTCAGAGGCAGCAACGGTTGCGCATGGAAGGCCGGCGCCGACTTCTTCGGCGTGGTTCGGTCCGGACAAAGCAACAATCCTGTCCGTAATCCCTGCCACCTTTTGGGCAATGACCTCGGAAAGGCGGTGGCCTTCATCATCGGCAAGGCCCTTGGATGCAGAAACGACGACTGCATCTTTTTCAAGCCATTTGGCAATTTTGCCTGCCGTATCAGCCACAGCCTTTGACGGCGTGCAAATGACGACGCAGCCCGCGCCTTCCACTGCTTCCTTCAGATCACTGGTAATACGGATAACCTCCGGAAGATGAACTCCGGGCAGGTATTCCTTATTTTCCCTCTCGCGATTGAGCTTTTCTGCCGTTTCCGGCTTCCTGCAGTACAAGACAAGGTCTTTATGACGGCCGGCAAGGGAAATCATCATAGCTGTACCCCAGCCGCCAGCACCTATCATGGCTATTTTCACAAGACTTACCTCTTTTCTCTGGTAATCGGCTTTTCTTCCCCTTTCAGGAGCCTTTTGATGTTATCTTTGTGCTTCCCGATAACAATCACGGCTGCCAGAGCTGCGAATATGACATATTCGGCAGAAGCGCCTTCAATGAGAAGGACAAGAGCTACGACAGGGGCAGCTATGATGGAACTTAAAGACACGATGTGCTTTGCCTTGAAGACAAGAAGCCACACGGCAAAGGCACAAAGAACAGCCGGAGCTGAAATATAAGCAAAGGCGCCAACGCCGCAGGCAACGCCCTTCCCGCTCTTGAAGTGCAGGAAAATGGACCAGTCATTCCCTACGATGGCTGCGATAGCGCATGCCAGAACGATGAGCGGATCAGGCATCCCCAGATGAACGGCGATGAATCCTTTCAAAAAGTCACAGATAAATACGGAAAGGCCGGCAACAACGCCAAGCTCGCGATATGCATTCGTTGCACCGATATTGCCGCTTCCCGTCTTTTTAAGATCGACATGGTAAAATACTTTGCCAATGATATACCCGCTTGGGATTGCGCCGATAAAATAGGAGAGCACAATCCATAGGAATGATTCCATCAGTCGTCTCCACCATCCTTCTTGCTTCTGATAACAATGCGGATAGGCGTCCCTTCAAAGCTGAACGCTTCTCTCAGCCTGTTTTCCATGAAACGGACATAGGAGAAGTGGATCAGGTTGGCGTCATTCACAAACATGACAAACGTTGGCGGACGAATCCCTACCTGCGTCATGTAGTAAATCTTTGCTACGCGGCCGGAATGTGCCGGCGGCGGATTGACCATCTTGGCATCTTCGAGAAGGTCATTGAGAACAGCGGTCGGAACACGAAGGCTTGCCTGTTCTGCCACTGCATAGATCATGTCGCCAAGACGATGGATTCTCTGCTTGGTAAGAGCCGATCCGAAAAGAACCGGCGCATATGATGCAAAAGGAAGTCCTTTTCTGATTTCCTTTTCAAACTCAACGTTTGTTGTATTTCCTTTTTCAATGGTATCCCATTTATTGACGAAAAGGATCAGGCCCTTCCCTGCTTCATGGATGTAGCCTATGATCTTCTTATCCTGCTCTGTCAGCATATCCTCGGCATCCAGAATGAAGATGGCTACGTCGCAGTTGTCGATAGCGCGGATTGAGCGGATGACGCTGTATTTTTCAACAGGCTCATCAATCTTGCTCTTCTTTCTCATGCCGGCTGTATCGACCAGCACGAATGTCTTGCCCTTGAACTTCCATACGGAATCGACTGCGTCGCGCGTCGTTCCCATTTCGTCAGCTACAAGGGATCTCTGGTATCCGAGAAGCGAATTGATCAGCGTGGATTTCCCGACATTCGGACGGCCTACGATGGCAGTACGGATAATGTCTTCGGAAGACTCTTCCGTTCTTGCCGGGAAGCCTTCCGTGATGCGGTCGAGAAGTTCGCCGAAGCCCAGACGGTTGACGGCAGAAATTCCGACCGGATCCCCGAGTCCGAGCGAATAAAATTCATAGACATCCATTTCCTGGTTTTCACTGTCTACTTTGTTGACGCAGAGAACAACCGGTTTGCCTGTCCTTCTGAGAAGTCCTGCGATTGTTTCATCGTCTGCTGTCATTCCTGTCCTTGCATCCACAACGAAAAGAATAACGTCGGCTTCATCCATGGCCAGTTCTGCCTGCTGGCGGATGCCGCTGGAGATCTGGTCCCTTTCGTCCTTGAATTCAATTCCGCCCGTATCGATCAATGTGAACTCTCTGTCGAGCCACTTTACATCGCAATAAATTCTGTCTCTTGTTACGCCGGGGATGTCCTCTACAATGGAAACGCGCCGCTGCGCCAGACCATTAATGAGTGTCGATTTTCCTACATTCGGTCTGCCTACAATGGCTACGAGAGGTTTACTCATGATTCCCTGTCCTTTCCTTTGGACCTGTCATTGGTCCAGTAATCTTCTTATGTAAAATTCTATTCAGGATAGCAACACTTTCCCATTTTTATCCTTATAAAAAATTGTATGCCCTGCCCTTATAGATGTCAAGTTTATAGTTTACCATAAGAGCCCCTTTCCGTCTATGAGAAGTCATAAAGCAAAGAAAAGCTGCGATAAAGCAGGAAATGATAAAGAATACGCGGATTATCCCCTGATTTCTCCATTTTCACGTCGCATACAAAAAAAAGACCGCCGGCGGCGGTCTTTTTCAGTTTCAATTAAGCTTCTTCCGGAGCGTCATGAACGGGAGCTTCTACGAGGCTGAAGGAGATTCTTCTGCGTCCTTCATCAATGTTGATGATGCGGACTTTCAGATCGTCGCCTACCTGGCAGATATCGCCCGGTTTCTTGTTGTGGTCATCGGTCATTTCGTTGATGTGGAGCAGGCCGGTCAGTCCGTCTTCGAGTTCAACGATTACGCCGAATTCAAGGATCTTAACGACTTTAGCGTCTACTACATCATCGATCTGATGATCATGTACAGCGGTTTCCCATGGGTTCGGGAGGCAGTCTTTGTGTGTGAAGGAGATTCTCTGTTTTTCACGATCGAAGGATTTGATCTTGACATCAATGACCTGATCTGGTTTGAGAACGTCTTCTACTTTGCCAATCTTCTTCCAGGAAATATCGGAGATGTGGAGCAGTCCTTCCACGCCGTTGATTCCGATGAATGCGCCGTATGGCATGATCTTCTTAACGGTGCCCTGCAGAACGGTGCCGTTCTGGTAAGCTTCTTCGATTTCGTCCATTTCTGTATTTCTCTGGTCTTCCAGTACAGCTTTGCGGGAAAGAACCAGTCTGTTCTTTGTGCGGTCTACTTCGAGAATCTTAGCCGGGAACTTCTGTCCAACAAGACCCTGCAGGGAATGTACGAAACGCAGATCCCCCTGGGACAGCGGAATGAAACCGCGCAGAGACTTAATCTGAACGAGCAGTCCGACTTTAATTGCTTCAATGCCTTCGCATTCAACAGGTTCGCCCTTCTGGAATGCTTCTTCAACGACATCCCAGTCAGCCAGACGGTCTACTTTAATCTTAGACACATAAATCGTGCTGTCTTCCTTAACTCCGCTTACTACCTGAACACGGAGTGTATCTCCGACTTTCAGCACATCCTTGAGGGATGCCGGTGCCGGGTAGGAATATTCATGAGCCTGAAGCACAGCTTCGGTCTTGTAGCCAAAGGAGATGTAAGCTTTGTCATCGAGAACTTCGATAACCTTACCCTCAACTACGCTGCCTTTGTGTACATCCAGGTTCATTTCCTCCTGATCCAGCATTTCCTTCATGTTTTCCATAATACAAACTACCTCCTCTATGATCCAGTCCGGTGTGGATGCACCGGCGGTGATGCCAATCTTGTCCTGACTGCGGAACCATTCTGGTTTTAGCTCTTCAGCCGTTTCAATGTGATGCGTTACGGCGCCTTCACTGCGGCAGACTTCTGCCAATCGTCCGGTATTTGCGCTGTTGCGCCCGCCTATGACGATCATCACATCTACTTTCCGCGCCAGCTCACGCGCTGCCTGCTGTCTCTGCATCGTTGCGTCACAAATGGATTTGTTGACGTGTACCACGGGTACCTTCTGTTTGATGGCAGTGATCAGCCTGTCAGCAAGAGCAACCGAAAACGTAGTCTGTATGACTATGTGGGCTTCCTGCATTGGCGGGAGTGCGTCTACATCCTCCATCGTTTCCACCATGTAAGAATGTCCCACCGCCCATTCAGCCACGCTTTTCATTTCCGGGTGCTTCTTTTCACCGATGAGTACAACCTGCTTTCCGTCCGCAACAAGCTGCCTTGTGATTTCCTGATTGCGTTTGACGTATGGACAGGTTGCGTCCATTAGGGCTAGATTTTTGCACTTAAGTGTATTATAACACGAAGGGCCCACTCCGTGCGAGCGAATTATAACAATCTCATCTTTGACTTCATCCAGTTCATTAACCGCAGGAACGCCTACTTCGGCTAGTCTTCCGACTACCTGCGGATTATGGATAATAGGGCCGTACGTTACGGCTTTTACTCCGTCTTTTGCGGCTTTTTCAGCAATTTTCATTGCCCTTTTGACGCCGTAGCAGAATCCCATGACATCAGCTCTATAAATTTCCATATGTTTTTTCTTCATTCCCCGCTTTCGCTATAGATTGAAATCGATGTTATGTATAAAAAAGTTCGATATGATTAATGACCAAAATTAATGTTTCTGGAATCTTGCCTTGTATTCTTCGGCCATAGTTAGAATTTCTTTTTTGACCAGTTCATTCAGAGCTTCGATTTTTTCTTCTGTTGCCTTTTCCTTTTTGACCGGGATCGGTTTCCCGATGAGGACAGCCGGATGCGCACTCCATTTCGGCATATGCATGGATCCGACAATGGCTACCGGAAGAATGGGCGTCCCTGTCATCAGAGCCAAAGAAGCCATGCCTGAATGGAACTTGCCAAGGCCTTCTCTTCTGATACGGGTGCCTTCTGCAAATATGCCAAGCGGATAACCATCATTCAAAACTTTGACAGCCTGGCGGATGGCAGCCCTGTCCGTCACGCCGCGGCGGACCGGAAAAGTACCGAGCTGGCGGATGACCCAGCCGAAAACAGGATTCTTGAAAAGTTCTTCCTTGGCCATGAAGTGCACGATACGCGTCTTGAAAGCTACGCCTATCATCGGCGGATCCCAGTAGCTCTTATGATTGGGCGCTACAATGATGGCGCCTTTTTCCGGCACGTTTTCCCTGCCTTCCACATGGAGGCGGAATACGATGAAGAAAAGAAATCGAGTATAGCCCTTACAATTTTGTATCCCATTTGAATACCGCCTGCTTACGCATCAAATCCGGGAAATTTTTCCCTGCAGATGCTGATGATGGCATCTGCGGTCTCTTCGAGTGTCAGATCCCCGTTATCAAGAAGAACGGCATCGTCGGCCTGGCGGAGAGGAGAAACAGCTCTGTGGCTGTCCTGATAATCTCTCTTTTGGATATCTTCCTCAATGCCTTCCGGTGTTACATCCTGTCCGGCAGCAGCAAGCTCCATGCAGCGGCGGATGGCTCTTGTATGAGCAGAAGCCGTCAGGAAAATCTTCACATCGGCATTGGGAAGGACTGTCGTTCCTATATCTCTTCCATCAAGGACAATTCCGCCCTTTTCTGCCTGCTTTCTCTGGATCTTGACCATGGCTCTTCTGACGCCTGCCATGGCAGACACCCAGGAAACATGGGCAGAAACGTCAGCTGTCCTTAAGAAAGGCGTTACATCTTCCCCATCGACAAAGACAAGCATGGCATCCTTGTCAGGTCTCACTTCCATATCAATCTTATTGGTCATGAGGACGATTTCTATTTCATCAAAAATCCCTTTGCTGAGGACTTCGTATGTGACAGCCCTGTACATGGCGCCGGTATCAAGATAGGCATACCCGAGCCTTGCTGCCAGAATTTTGGAGACAGAACTCTTGCCTGCACCTGCAGGTCCGTCGATCGCAATAGATAATTTACGCATTTTCCAGACTCCTTACTGCGGAAAGCGCCGCCAGATGCCCTGTGGAGAAAGCAGCCTGCAGATTGTAGCCGCCAGTAAATGCATGGACATCAAGCACTTCGCCCGCCATATATAATTTTTTAACCACTTTGGATTCCATCGTGGACGGATTGATTTCCTTGACGGAAACGCCCCCTGCCGTAACGATGGCTTCCGAAATCGGACGCGTCCCCGTCACGGTGAGCGGCATGGCTTTCATCGTTTTGACAAGCGCAATTCTCTGCGCCTTCTTGAGATCGCTGACAGTAAGGTCTCTTTCGATGCCGGCAAGGGAAAGGATGACGTCGATCATCCTGTGCGGCATCAGATCCTGGAGAGCGCCTGCCATCTGTTTCAGATGGTACGTTTCCAGATCGCGAAGGACTCGCTTGTCGAGTACGTCTTCCGTCAGGGCCGGTTTCAGGTCGATGGATGCCTTGATCTCATGGCCCTGTGACAGCCAGAGCGATGCCTTGTCGGAAAGCATCAGGACGATCGGGCCGCTTACGCCGAAATGCGTGAAAAGCATCTCGCCGAATTCGCTGGCCTTCCTTCTTCCGCCTGCATCAATGGAAAAGGATACATTCTTCAGGGAAAGTCCCTGAAGTTCCTTGCCGTAGGATTCCTTGCAGACAAGAGGAATCAGCGCAGGGCGGATTGCCGTGACCTTGTGGCCAAGCTCTCTTGCCATGCGGTAGCCGTCGCCGGTCGAGCCGGTGCGCGGATAAGAGGAGCCGCCCGTACAGAGGATAACGGCACCGGCGCCATAGCTTCCCTTGTCAGTCACGATTCCGGATACTTCCCCGTCCTTTGTCAGGATGCGGGTGACAGATTCATCCAGATGGAGCTCTACCTTCTTCTTTCTTAAAAGGTCCATGAAAAGATGACGGACTTCCTGCGCATCATCGCTTGCTGGAAATACTCTTCCGCCGCGTTCCACTTTCGTCTTGAGGCCCCAGCCGTGAAGCAGGTCCAGAAGGTCTTCATTATTGAATTTTTCATAAGCGCTGTACAGGAACTTGCCGTTTCCGGGTGTCTTTGCAATGAAGTCCATGATCGGCGCGCTGTTTGTCAGATTGCAGCGCCCTTTTCCCGTGATGCCCATCTTGAGGCCCACTTTGGACATTTTCTCAAAGAGCTTGACAGAAGCTCCCTCGTCAGCTGCGGTCACAGCCGCCAGAAGGCCGGCTACGCCGCCCCCTATGATGCAGATTGTCTTATTTCCCGAGCTCATATAACTTCTGCACCTCCTCATTCGTCAGACGGCGGTAGCTTCCTCTGGAAAGCCCGTCCAGCGTCAGGAATGCATACTTGACACGTTTCAGTTCAAATACCGGATAATGGTAAGCTGCCATCATCTTTCTGATTTCGCGGTTCTTTCCTTCATGAAGCGTCATGCGGACCTGCGTTTTGTTCTTTTCCTTGTCATAACCGATGACTTCGATTTCGCAGGGCGCTGTCACACCGGTATCGATGCGGACGCCTTTGGACATTTTTTCCGCCAGTTTCGGGGAATACCTGCCCCTGACGGTGACTTCGTACACCTTCTTCACTTCATGCTTCGGATGCGTCAGGATATTGTCGAGTTCTCCGTCATTGGTCATGATAAGGAGACCTTCCGAATGATAATCGAGACGGCCTACAGGGAATATTCTTTCCCTGATGTTCCTGAAGTAATCCATGACCGTCCTTCTTCCTTCCGGATCAGACACCGAAGTAATGACGCCGTCCGGCTTGTAAAAGAGGAACCAGCGCTTCTTCTCCGGCTTTACAGTCTCGCCAAGCGCCTCGATCCTGTCAGAGAACGGATCGGCTTCCGACCCGAGTTTTTTGACAACTTTGCCGTTGACGCGCACCTTGCCGGAAACGATCAGCTCTTCTGCCTTGCGGCGGGAGCAAATACCGGCGCGTGCTAAAATTTTCTGTAAGCGTTCTTTCAAAATAATTCTCCTTCATCCAGCTTCCCGGACCATCTTGTCCGAAGTTCGCTGATATCACTAAGACCCGTACACTGCAGGAACCGTTTCGTCGTGCCGTATAAAATAGGTCTTCCGGGCACATCCAGACGCCCTCGTTCTTCGATCAGTCCCTTTTCAAGGAGTCCTGCCAGGACTCTTCCTGCAGAAACTCCGCGGATTTTCTCGATTTCTGTGCGGGTGACCGGTTCCTTGAATGCTACGACAGCCAGCGTTTCAAGCGCAGAAGAGGAAAGCGGGCTCTGTTTCCCCAGAAGGGAGGAGAGCCATTCGTCATACATCTTCTTCGTCGTGAGTGACCAGCCCGCTCCCGTATGATGGAGCGTAATGCCTGAATCAGGCTTGTCGTATTTTTCCTGAAGCACATGAAGTGCTTCCTCTATTTTCAATGAGTCTTCTTCCAGCGCCTCTGCCATTTCCTTCAGGGAGACGGGATCTCCCTTGGCAAAAAGAAATGCTTCCAAAAGGCCGGCCATACGGTCAAGACTGCTCATTGTATTCCCCCTTCAATGACAAGACCTTTAGCGGTATCCCTGAGTCTGGCTTTGCCAAGGCGCATCAGCTCCAAAAGAGCCATCAGCGTCACAGCCAGCCGCAGCCTTGTCTTCTGTTTTGCAAAATAAGAACGAAATTCCACTTTCCCCTGTCTTTTCAGCGTGCTTCCCAGCGTTTCAATCTCCGCTTCAAGGGAAACCTCTTCCGGAGGCACCCAGCGTTCCTCCTCTTCATGAATCGCATCATAAAGGGCAAAGAAAGCGGCCTGCAGCCGGGCAACAGGAATACTACCGGTAAACGCAGCGTTCCTGACATCTTCCGGCTCCTTCCCATGGTAGGGGCGTTCCTCTTCCATGAGTTCGGAAATACGCCTTCTCACTTCCTTGATCATCTGGAACGTTTCCAGAGACCTTGCCAGTTCCCCGCGAGGATCTTCCTGCTCACTCTCATCTCCCGTTTCCTCCTGCCTTCTCTTTGGAAGGAGCACTCTGGATTTGATAAGAAGCAGTGTGGATGCCATGGCAAAGAAACTGCTCCCAAGCTCCAGGTCGAATTCACTGGCTGCATTGAGGTAGTCCAGGTACTGGCTGGTAATGCTCTGAATCGGTATATCATGGATATCAATTCGATTCTTCGTAACCAGATGGAGAAGCAGATCCATCGGTCCCTCAAAAGCAGGGATATTCACTTGATATTCCGTATTGACCGAATCAGCCATCCTGTCAAGACCTCCCATTTTTCATCTCGTCTTATCATTACATATTAACATAAGAATAAGATATTATACAAGAAAACGGACATCCGCGCCACAACAGCTTTTCATATTGTATAATAAACCATTAGACAGGAGGCACCATGGAAAATAAAGAACATACACTTACGGAAAATGAGCTTAAAAAGCTTCCTCCGTTCACGCAGTCTCTTCTATCCCATGCCCTGCATGAAAGAGACGACTTTGATACGCCGGGCCATCACAGCGGCGCTTTTTATGAAATGACAGAAGAAGGAAATATATTTACAAAAGGCCTTGGAAAAAATGCATTCCTCGCCGATATCTCCGATTCCTCTCCCCTTATAGGAGATCCTTCCTCCCATGAGGGCGTATCCGGAATGGCTGAAGAAATGGCCGCCCGCACCTGGCAGAGCGACCTTTGCCGCTTCGTCCTGGGAGGGACATCCACGTCAAACCGGATCTGTGCCTCTGCCCTTCTTTCCGAGAATGATCTCGTCCTCTTTGACAGGAACAACCATAAATCCACGTATCAGGGCGCCCTCATCCAGGCAGGTGCAAGAGCAGTATACCTGGGATCGGAAAGAAACGGGGAAGGCGTCATAGATACGCTTGACCCTGCCTTCCTTGATTCGGAATTTCCTCAGGAAAGGCGGCAGCCATCGATCCTTCCCTTGCCCAAAAGGAGCGGCCTTTCCGCCTTGCCTGCCTGCAGCTTGCCACATACGACGGGCTTTTCCTCAATGCAAAAATGATACTGGAAAAGCTGGGCCCGCTCTGTGACTACATTCTTTTCGACGGCGCATGGGCAGGATATGAAAATTTCATCCCGCTTTTGAAAGACAGTGCTGTCCTGACGTTTCCCCTTGGGCCCGAGGACCCCGGAATCCTTGTCACGCAGTCCGTCCACAAGCAGCTTGCAGGATTTTCCCAGACGTCCCAGATCCACAAGAAAGACAGCCATATCAAAGGCGAGAAGCGCTGCCTTCCCGATGATATTTTGGACAGCGCTTTCCTCATGAATATATCGACTTCCCCCTACTATCCTCTTTTTGCAGGGCTTGAAATGAATGCGCTCATTCACAGGAAGTATGGAAAAGAGCTATGGGAAGAAGCCTTCCGCTTCTCCATCCATTTAAGGAAAAAGCTTCTCAAAAACCTCCGCTTCATCCGCCCCTTCCTACCCCCGATCGTCCATGGAAGGAAATGGGAAGAAGCAGATGATAAGGAAATCATGAATGATCCTGCTTTCTCCTCTATTTCCAAAGACTACGCGTGGCATGGATTCTCTCACGCAGAAGACGGACTTTCGATGATCGATCCCTGCAAGATCCTTCTGACAAGCGGATCCCTGAAGGAATACAAGGAAGGAATCCCTGCGCCTCTTATTTCTATGTACCTTGAATCCAAAGGCATCACGCCGGAGAAGTTCGATTTCTGCACAATTCTCTTTCTTGCCGAGCCAGGCGACAAGGAAGGAAAGGCAAAGAGATTGGTTTCTGCCCTGGCCGATCTAGAAAAGGCCTTCGAGGAAAACAGGCCGGTTTCTGAAATCCTTCCGGAATGTTCTTCCCTTCCGGAAGAAGACATCCGGGACCTTTCTTCCCGCTTCTTCCATTTCCTTCATGAAAAAAATGTTTTTTCTCTCCTCAATACCCTCTTTTCCTCTGAGCATTTCCCGGATGCGCCAATGACAGGCAGGAAAGCCAATCAATTATGGCTCTCAGGAAAAGGCGAAAAATGCCCGCTTGCAGAGGCCGAAGGAAGAACTGCTCTTGAAGCCGTCCTTCCCTATCCTCCGGGCATCTGCCTTCTGGCGGCCGGAGAAACATGGACAAAGGACATCCTTTCCTACTTCCTCTTCCTCGAGGAATACGGCAGGGAATTCCCCTCCTTCATGCCTGAAGTCGTCGGTCTTCACAAGCAGGATGGAAAGCCTTATGTATGGGTATTATCCAAAGACAGGGGATGAATATCCATGGATTTTCCCCTAAACTGAAAGGAACAGGGAAAATACACTCTATACAGAGAAATTTCATTGACAGATAAGCAGAAACAAATTATAATATAAAAGCTGTTTCGAATATGCAGCTAATTTTTTAGAGAGGTGACTCACACAATGGCAACTAACAGAAATCTCCGTTTTAAGACCAGCAGACGTTTCGGCGTAAACATTTACGGCCATCCGAAAGCGTTAAAACGGCAGGTAGCTGAAACCCGTCAGAAAAAACAGTCTGAATACGGCGTTCAGCTCGCAGAAAAACAGAAGGTTAAAGCGATGTACAACCTGCTTGAAAAGCAGTTCTACCGCTATTATGATAAAGCAAGGAGAATGTCCGGCGTCGTAGGCGAAAACCTGCTGTTCCTGTTGGAAACAAGACTGGACAACCTTGTATACCGTGCAGGCTTTGCACGTTCCATCCGTCAGGCTCGTCAGATGGTAACCCATGGACTGATCAACGTTGACGGCAAGAGAGTTGATATCCCGTCCTATCCAGTACGTGCCGGCCAGGTTATCTCCCTCCGCGAAGCTTACAGAGCTAACGAAATGTTCAAGCAGTCCTTCCAGGAACTGAAGCCCTTCGATCTTCCATACATCGAAAAGAGCTTCGACAACTGGACAGCTACTCTGACCAGATTCCCGCAGAGAGATGAACTTCCGTACAAAGACGAAGTCAACGAAACCAACATCGTCGAACTGTACTCCAAGTAATAAGACGAATACAGAAGCCTCTGGCATCTGTCGGAAAAACCGTGAATTCCATTCGGAACTCACGGTTTTTTATTGTGCCCGGTAAAAAGGCTTATAGGACATTTCGTGTTGTTTTTAATGCCGATGGAACCCGTATTTATCGGGATCCATCGGCATTCTAAGATTTTCAGTGATTCTTAAAGGGTGGACAAAACGTGTTGGTAAAAAGTCTCAAACACCTTGTAAATACGAGCTAAAATGGTATTTTATCTTTCCTAGGAAATGAATTATTTTCTAGGAGGTTATTTTATGAAAGAAGTTAGATGTCGTTATTGTGGTTTTACCTGCTACAAATATGGAAAAACACGGGCAGGAACACAACGCTGGAAGTGCCGAGAATGTGGGAATGTATTTACTCTTCCTATTAATCGTGATGCGAAGGATTTCAGTATGTTTCTTGATTGGTTATTCAGCAAGGATACACAGAAGGATATGACAGGTGAAGGGCGTAATTTCCGAAGAAAAACAGCGAAATTTTGGGATATCTGGGTCATGCCGCCGAAGATTGAAGAACTGAGGGAAACTGTATATGTTGATGGCATTTATCTTGCCAGAAAAGCCTGCATTCTGATCCGTTGTGATGAGCATCATGTATTAGGATGGTATTTATGTAGATATGAACGTGCTTTTGCCTGGGAAGCCCTGATGAGTCGTATTGCTGAACCACGTATAGTCGTTTCTGACGGTGGTCCGGGTTTTTAAAAGGCATTAAAAAAGTCTGGCCAAATGCCAGACTGCAGCGCTGCATATTTCATGTATTTTGCCAGGTACGACGTTACACAACGACTCGTCCAAGAACCCTTGCCGGTGCCCAGCTGTATATGCTTGCCAGGGATTTGTTAGAGATAAAAACTCTTAAAAAAGCAGAAAAATGGGTAAGCCGATTTGAATCTTGGACAATGAAGCATAAGGAATTTCTAAAAGAAATGACAATGGACGATAGAGGCGTAATGCGACACACCCACGAACGCCTTATAAAGGCAAAAACATCGCTCATTAGTCTGATAAAATCCGGGAATCTTTTCACCTATCTGAAAGAGGCTGATGAATTCCCAAGTCCTTATCCGGCGACAAATAATCTCATAGAGGGCGGTGTAAATGCACAGCTTCGAGCGATGCTCAGAAACCATCGTGGATTATCCGTTGAAAGACGAATAAAAGCGGTTTTCTGGTGGTGTTACATGCACTCACCGAAACCGCTTTCACTCTCAGAAATACTCAAGGTTATGCCGACCGATAAAAGCATTTCTACTATCTATAATAGCATAAGCTCACAACAAAGACTGGCAGATTCAATCCCAGCTTGGGGTGATGCCATAATGTGGGACGAATTACATAATTCTGGATTTAATCCCAGCCATGACTGGGATTAATTACCAACACGTTTTGTCCTATAACCCGGTAAAAAGCCGCGGAATCGATCAGATCTCGCGGTTTTTCTATCCTCCGAGTTTTTCCCGTATGGCAGGCGGTACATCTTCTGCCTTCACTTTTCTTAAAACAGGCGTCCCGTTTTCTTCTGCCTCCTCAATCATAGCAAGGCATTCATCGCAGAGAATACGGCTTCCATGCCTGTTCAGTTCGAAATCGAAGTAATTTCCGCACTGGCTGCAGGTATGATTCCTGATATAGGCTGCGCAGGTGCTGCAGTACTTATGGCCGTCAAGCAGTTCACGATGCATGAAGATCTCTCCGCACCGCTCGCAGGCACAGGCCCCTTCCCTTCCTTTCCGGATCAGGAAAGCCCCTTCAAGAGGATTCGTTGCAAGCAGAAAGGCCCCCGAAAGATTGATAGAGGGCGCAATCCGTTCAATTTCCTGAACCATCTTCAAGAAGAGAGATTCGCTCATTTCCATCCCAAGAAAGCTTCTGGAAAGGAAATCTTGTACCAGCCATCTTTTTCCGCAGGCTCCAAGCGCCGGAGCGCTAAAAAAGTACTGGCATCCCTCCATTGTCTCAGCAATAAAGCTTCCTGCATGCGCGCGCATGTATTCATCGCAGCTTTCCTTCAGGAAACTCTCCCTCTGCATATCCATCAGCGAGCCCAGGGAATCTTCCTCATAGAAAAGATTTCCCTTTGATTTTCTGTTTCTTTCATCAAAAAAATCAGGCGTCAGCACGCCAAACGATGCCAGACGGGCCTCTATCCTCTCCCTAGCATCATCCCCGGCCTGAATTTTGAGTTCCTTCAGTTTTCTTATGGAAACATACCATTCCGCATTTTTGCCGAAAATAGGATCCGGATACAGAACTTTCTTCAGTTCTCCGCTTTGGAGACCCTCTGCCAGGTATTCGGACTCCAGATTTTCATTTCCCCATGCATTCATAAAGAAATGATCGAGGAACATCAGCCCGGACTCATTATAGTCATCAATAAATGAACGCGTTGTCCTTCCGTCTCCGATGATTGCCCCTTTTTCGCGGAAGATTTTCTTCAGATTCTTGATAATCAGTTTCCGCGGCCTTCTTTTGACGCTCCACTGAAGGATGGCAAAGCAGAAGCCGCCCCAGAGAGCCATCATGATCTGCCAGGGAAGGATGCCCCTCAGGGACGGCGCAAAGTTTCCTTCAAATCCAAGGACATAGGGCGCAGTCGGCGGAAACAGCGACAGCGCCTCCCATAAGAAGAAAGCCGTGATCCATCTATTTCTCAAAAGGATGACGACTCCGTTCCAGAGGACAGCCAGGACGGCGGCTCCCAGAATAAGAGCGTACTTGATGACAACGACGGCAATGACAAGGACAACGAACGCTATGACAATATCAAAAACGACTGACATGACTTTTCCGCCTCCGCTCCAGACATTCTTTTGAAAAGCATCCCGTCATTTTGAAACATCGATGCTTCCGTCCGCATTGAACTTGGGCGCATCGATATTGAATATGGCTTTTCCCTTGGCGCGGAGTTCTTCGGCCGCTTCGCCCGTAAGATATTTCATATCCCTTGGCTGGCTTTCCGACTTCACTTCCACCCAATCCTCATTGGTGTCCTTGAAGTAAAGCGACGCACTCAAAAGGAAAGAATTCTTATTGTAATAGGAAATTGTAAATTCCCCGCTGGCAAAATCATAATCATTTTCCACTTCTTCCTTCAGGATGATGCGGTCTATTTTCTTCTCGCATCCCTCTGCCAGCTGCTCGAGCGTCTTTGGAAAGAACGGTGAAATGACTTCATTGACGAATCCTTTGAAAAGCTGATTGAAGGTACCTGATTCCATCTTGACTCCCCCATTTACACAGTTAACTCAAGTTCTTCTTCTATCTCGTGAGTGATATTTGTTTCTTCATTCTTCAAGCGGTCCCGGATGTGGGCAGGCACTTCACTTTCTTCGACCTTCCGCGTCGTCGTCTGCTCGATCCATTCCCCGTTTTCCTTGTAATAAAGCCTGTGCATGACGGCCACAAGCGCAGAGCCTGCCTCCCAGAGCTTGTCCCCGACGATAATGGCGGCATATGGCAGCATCGGCCTTACCCTTTTCCATGCCATTTTAAGCTTCGGTATGAAATCCTTCAGCCAGTCTACGATATTCTTCCAGTACTTAACGAGAAGTGTCCCGCCAATCACCAGCCCGAGTCCTACTAAAAATGGAATCATATGATTTCCCTCCCTGGAATCACTCTTTGTCTCCATGCAGCGCATGATCGACATACTCTTTGGAAACGACTTTCCTTGTCGTTACCTCCTGATCCTTCTCATTGGCCGCCTTGCTTTCCAGCACATTTTCAATCATTTCTTCCACATATGCCTCTTTCACATAGTCATCATGATGGCGGGCGGCTTTGAAAGCGGCCATGAGCACGGCATTGGAAATGTCGCTTCCTGTAATCCCTGCATATTTTTCTGCCAGTTTTTCAACCTGTATATCATGAGGCATCTTGGCAGGAATATACTTCTTCCACAGCTTAAGACGGCAGTCATAATCCGGCAGTTCAAACTTAATATGCGTGGAAATTCTCCTCATGAACGCAGGATCGAAATTCTCAATGAAGTTCGTCGCAAAAATGACAAAATCCTGATAATCATTGAGGAGCATCAGCATGACCGAGCGCGTCTGATTGACGCTCACATCCGTTGAGCTTGTCATGGAAGTGACCCTCCGGCTCAGTATGGCATCCGCCTCATCAAAAAAGAGAATGCTCCCTGTTTCTGCCGCGGCTTCAAAAGCGCGCCGGATATTCTTTGGCGTTTCCCCGACAAACTTGGATTCAATATCTGCATAATTGACGATTAGTATCCTTCTGTGGAGGTATGAGGCAATCGCATGAGCCGCCATGGTCTTGCCCGTGCCTGATGGCCCGTATAAATTGATGCCGAGCCTCTTGGCATACTTATGTGTCTCCTCCAGTCCCCACTTTTCATAGACGACCCTGCAGTTATTCGCATAATCGGCAATATCAAGGATCTGCTCCCTCACGCGCGATGGAAGAATAAGATCATCCAGCGTGTACTTGGGATCTTCCGGAAAAAAAGTAATTTCTGCCCTGGCTGGTTTTGTTTCTTTCATCTGCACATCATCCGTTTCTTTGATTCTTCTGCCAATCCCCATTTTATACCATCACCACCCCGATCCTGTGACCTTCTGAAGATGAACAGGGAATTTTCATTCCACTGATTCATAAACAAATTAAAAACAGAAAATAAAATCTCTCATTATTAATATAGATTATCCCATGACGAATAGCAAACATTCATGGAAAATCGTTTCTTCATACAGCAAAAAAGAGCTATGGCAAAATGATTGTACATTTTGTCACAGCCCTTTTTATATTCAATTCATAATCTTGTCGATGATCTTATCCAGCCAAGAGCCCTTGCCCTTGAACTGTTTCACATCTTCTCCGCATACATGGGCATAGTTCAAAAGTGCTTCCTTCTGATCCTCGTTGAGTTTCTTCGGGACGGTCACCTTCACTTCCACATAGAGGCTGCCTTTCCGGCTGCTCTGCAGATGCGGCATGCCTTCACCGGAAATCCTGAACCTGGTACCGCTCTGTGTTCCTGCAGGAATCTTGAGTTCTACCTTCTTGACCAGAGTTTCCACCTGGATGGTGCTTCCTAAAGCGGCTGTCGTAAAGGAAATGTTGATGGCCTTGTAAAGGTCATCCCCGTCCCTTTCGAAGTCCGGGTCGCCTTCGACGATGATATATACATAAAGATCGCCGTAAGCGCCGCCGCGCTTTCCTGGTTCGCCTTCGCCGGATACCCTCATGCGCACGCCCGTATCAGCACCTGCCGGAATATTGACCTCGATTGTCTTGGTCTTTCTGACAGTACCGCTGCCATGGCATTCCTTGCACTTGTTTTTGATAATCTTCCCTGTGCCGCCGCACTGCTGACAGGTGACGATATTCACCATCTGTCCGAAGGGGCCGTTCCTGACGATCCTCTGCTGACCGGTACCGTGGCAGTCCGGGCATTCATCGATCTGGGATCCGGGTTCTGCTCCGGAACCATGACAATGATCGCAGGTTTCATTCTTCGGTATAGAGAATTTCTTCTTCACGCCTGTGAATGCTTCCCTGAGTGTAATCCTTAAGTCATAACGAAGATCAGCGCCTTGTTCCGGTCCGTTTGGCTGGCGGCGGCTTCCGCCGGTGAACATATCAAAGATGTCACCCATGTCAAAACCGCCGAAGTCAAATCCCTGCCCGTTGAAACCGCCCTGTCCGAATCCACCGAATCCGCCGTATCCGGCTCCGCCGCCCTGGGACGCCTGCTGGAAAGCATCCGGTCCCATCTGGTCATACTGAGCCCTCTTGTCGGCATCGGAGAGGACATGGTAAGCCTCATTGACTTCCTTGAACTTCTCCTCTGCCTCTTTGGGATTATCCTTATTCAGGTCAGGATGATACTTACGTGCAAGTTTTCTGTATGCCCTTTTTATATCGTCTTCCGAGGCGCTTTTGCTTACGCCAAGGATATCATAGTAATCCTTGCTGTTTGCCATAAAGAATCCACACTATTCCTTATTATTTCTTATCATCGTCATCGACGACTTTATAATCTGCATCAACTACATTGTCTTTGTCCTGTTTTCCAGCGGACTGCTGCTGTGCGCCCTGCTGGCCGGCAGCCTGCTGCTGTGCCTGCTGAGCCTGCTGTGCCTGCTTGTACAGGTTTTCGGTCAGTTCATGCAGCGGTTTTGTCAGAGCATCTGCATCAGCTTTGATCTTTTCAGTGTCGTCGCCCTTAAGGGTTTCCTTAAGTTTTGCAACAGCATCATTGATTTCCTTGACCTTAGCCGGATCTGCCTTGTCGCCAAGATCCTTGACGGTCTTTTCAGCCTGATAAATCAGAGCTTCTGCATTGTTCTTTGCAGTGATAGCTTCCTTGCGTTTCTGGTCTTCTGCTTCATGAGCCTTGGCATCATCCTGCATCTTCTGGATTTCTTCATCGGAAAGGCCTGTGGAAGAAGTAATATCGATCTTTTGTTCCTTGCCTGTGCCAAGATCCTTAGCGGATACGTGAACAATGCCGTTGGCATCGATATCAAATGTTACCTGGATCTGCGGTACTCCGCGCGGAGCCGGAGGAATGTCGCTCAGTTCGAAGCGGCCGAGTGTCTTGTTGTCGGCAGCCATCGGTCTTTCACCCTGAAGAACATGGATGTCAACAGAAGGCTGGTTGTCAGCTGCTGTGGAGAATACCTGGGACTTGGAAGTCGGGATGGTGGTATTTCTCTTGATCATGGTTGTGAATACGCCGCCCAGGGTTTCAATACCCAGGGAAAGCGGGGTAACGTCGAGGAGGAGAACGTCCTTGACTTCGCCTTTGAGTACGCCGGCCTGAATAGCTGCGCCGACTGCAACGGATTCATCCGGGTTGACTCCCTTGGATGGTTCCTTGCCGAACTTGTTGCGGATCAGTGTCTGTACTGCCGGGATACGGGAAGAACCGCCGACGAGGAGAACCTTATCAATATCGGAAACGGTAACGCCTGCATCTCTCATAGCCAGATCAATCGGTTCGACAGTAGCCTGAACGAGGTCGTCAGTGATCTTGTCGAATTCAGCACGGGTCAGTGTTGCATCGAAGTGTACCGGCTGTCCATTGGAATCCATGGTAATGAATGGAAGGTTGATATCGGTGGACATAACGCTGGAAAGTTCGATCTTTGCCTTTTCGCCGGCTTCCTTCAGTCTCTGGTTTGTCATCGGGTCACGCTTCAGTTCAAAGCCGTTCTGTGCCTTGAATTTATCAGCAATCCAGTCCATGACACGGTTATCGAAGTCATCGCCGCCCAGATGGCCGTTGCCGTTGGAAGCTCTTACTTCGAATACGCCGTCAGCCAGATCGAGGATGGATACATCGAATGTGCCGCCGCCCAGATCATAAACGAGGAAGCGGTGTTCCTTGCCGTCTTTGATCTTGTCAAGGCCGTAAGCCAGAGAGGATGCGGTCGGTTCGTTGATGATACGGAGGACATTCAGTCCTGCAATCTTGCCTGCGTCCTTGGTTGCCTGACGCTGAGCATCTGTGAAGTATGCCGGGCAGGTAATAACTGCATCGGTTACCTTTTCACCGAGGTATGCTTCTGCATCGACCTTCAGCTTCTGAAGGATCATAGCGGAAATTTCCTGTGGTGTGTATTTCTTGCCGTCGATATCAACGGTGTAATCACTGCCCATATGACGTTTGATGGAAACGATGGTACGGGACGGGTTGGATACAGCCTGGCGCTTAGCCAGCTGGCCGACGAGTCTTTCGCCGGTCTTGGAGAAGCCGACAACGGATGGTGTCAGACGGGAACCTTCCGCATTCGGAATAACGACAGGTTCGCCGCCTTCCATAACTGCGACTACAGAGTTGGTAGTACCTAAATCAATACCGATTACTTTTGACATTTAAAATGTCCCCTTTCTTATATTCTTTAACAGGTCTTAATTTCTATGTTAGTGCCAAAATCAGTTGTTGTGGACAACCTGGACTTTGGCAGGACGCAGAACCGTATCTTTATACATGTATCCCTTCTGGAATACTGCCAGAACAGTTTCATCTTCCTTGTCATTGGATTCTACCATCATGACCGCTTCATGGAAATGAGGGTCAAATTTCTGGCCGGCTGCTTCGATTTCGCTGATTCCATAATCCGTCATGATCTTGACCAGCTGTTTCTGCAGCAGTTCAAATCCCTGAATGTACGCTTCACCCGATTCATCCTTTTTCATATGAGCCAGGGCCAGCTCAAAATTATCTAAAACAGGAAGAAAACTCTTCAGTGTTTCTGCCTTGTAAATATCAGCAGCCTTCGCATCATTTTCTCTGGTGCGGCGGCGGAAGTTATCAAAGTCTGCCTGAAGTCTCATATAATCATTGAGATCCTTCTTCGTCTGCTCCTCCAGCTTTTCAGCGGCTTCCTTGGCTGTTGCTTCAGCAACGGCAGCCTGCTTTGTCAGGAATTCGACCTGCTTCTTCAGATCCTCAGCCGTCGGTTCCTCTATCGTTTCAGCCTTTTCTTCTGCCGGAGCATCTTCTGGTTTTTTCTTTCTTCCAAAAGCCTCAGCTACCTTTTCAGCAGCCTTGGCAGCAGCGCCTGCTGCGCCCCCGGTCTTTTCCTTCTCGTTTTCCTTCATCCGGAAACCTCCTAATCACCTAATCATTCTTCTTCAATAAAGTATCCAGTCTCTGCTGCATGAACCGCATCATTCCGATGATCCTGCTGTACTGCATCCTCGTAGGCCCCAGGACGGCGACTGAGCCGATAATGCGGCCGCCCGAGGAAAACTGCGCGCGGACAATGGAAAGGTCCGAAAGGGACTTGACCGGATTCTCCGTGCCGATATGAACAGCGATAGGCTGATCCGACGAGGAAAGGAGCATGCTTTCCAGCATATCCCTCTGCTCCAGGAGATTCAGTATATCCTGCATTTTTTCGACATTCTTGAATTCCGGCTGCTCGATCAGCTGCGATGCGCCTCCGGCATATACTTCCTTAGGAGGCTGAAGCGTTTTCTGCAGCGCTTTGAACACATGCATATAAGGAGTCAGATCCCTCTCCACATCCTTCTGGAAGGAGAGAATGAGCTGCTCATCCGTATTGTCTATTTCTCTGCCGTGCAGGAAATGATTCATCCTGTCTGCCAGCAGCTGCATTTCATCAAGAGAAGAATCTGCCGGAATATCCACCACTGCATTGGATACCTCTCCCTGATTCGTAACGACGAGCATAATAGCGCGCCGCCCATCAAGCGGGAGGAATCTCATGTAATTGAATTTCCTCTTTCCGCCGGCCGAAGTCGCAACGGAAAGCGTATGCGTCAGAGATGCCACCGTTCTTGCAATGTCACGGGAGATTTCATCCTGCTTTGTCACATGTTCTTCCAGGATATGGTTGATCATGGACTTTTCATCATCCGTTACTGGAGAAGGCTGCATCAGCCAGTCTACATAGAAGCGGTATCCCTTGATGGAAGGAATCCTGCCTGCCGATGTATGCGGCTGTTCCAGGTATCCTTCATCTTCCAGGTCCTGCATTTCGTTACGGATCGTAGCGCTGCTGACGCCCAGATTGTACTTGCGGGCAATGGTTCTTGATCCTACAGGCTCGGCTGTTTCCGAGTAATCCTGCACGACGGCCCAGAGTACCTTTCTCTTTCTTTCATTCAGTTCGTTTGCGCCATGATTGGCGCCTCTCTTATCATTATTTTTTCCAGCCATTTTTATCACCATTATTAGCACTCTTTAACTTTGAGTGCTAACTTACGTTATTAGAATATCATTCACTCCTGTGAATGTCAAGACTTTTCCCTTATTTTTTCGGAGAAAAACAGGATATCCCCCCGCTTTTCTTCCTATCAAAAAAGAACGCATCTCCGCAGGAAATCCGTCCCTTTTTTATTTTGCTGCATGACTTTTCCATGAAAAAAGACACCCCGCCGGATGTCTCTTTTCAAGGAAGAACCTTCGGCAGGCGCCGCCTCTCCTGCATCTCTTCTGACCCGGGTCGGGTGTGTGGCCGCGGCGAATTTTACCACCTCAAAGATTCCTCTTTACGTTATAATTATAACACTTTCTTGTTATGCTCTCAATATATATTAAATTTTCTATATAAAAAAAGAAAGAAGCTGCGGGATCAGCCAATCGTCCCGCAGCTTCTTTTGTTTTACAGGCGCATCAATCAGCCTACATAGCCCAGCCAGTGCCAATAGGTAGCTGAGAAGAGGAGGATCATGCAGTAGGAAATAATGGTAAATGGAATACCAGTCTTAAGGAAGTCCTTGGATGTAATGTATCCGGTACTGTAAGCGATCATGTTCTGCGGTGCATTGACCGGGAGAATATAACCGAAGCAGATGGTGTACTGGAGAATCATGGTCATGCCGAGGACGTCGATGCCCGGTGTCTTGACGCTCTGAAGAACGGCAATGACGATCGGGATCATAGCGGATGCCAGGCCTGTCGCACTTGCAAAGCCCAGATGGATAACCGTAAGGAAGAAGGCAAGAATGGCAATGACAACGAGCGGTGTCATCGTTTCCATGCCGAAGAGGGCAACAAAGTGGTTAGCCAGCCAGATAGCTGCGCCGGATTTCAGAAGGGCTGTGCCCAGGGAAATACCTACGCCGAAGAGAGCAACCGTACCCCAGTTGATATGCGGAACAGCATCTTTCCAGCTCATGAAGCCGATGCGCGGAAGCATCATCAGCATGATGCCTGTAATGGTGACTGTTGTCGTATCAAACGGATGAAGTTTCTTTTCTGTAACCCAGAAGAAGAGAAGCAGACAGGAAATGATGAGCAGCTTCTTTTCGTTGACGGATACCGGTCCCATTTCCTTCAGCATTTTCTGAAGAGCTTCCTTGCCGCCAGGCATTTCCTTGATTTCCGGTGGCATGACATGGATCAGGAGCTGATAAAGAATGACAGACATAACTGCTGCATAAGGAGCAGCGGCGATGAACCATTCCAGCCAGCTGATATCCTTGCCGAGAACCTGCTGGATGAATCCGATAGCAACCATGTTCTGTGCTGCTGCTGTCTTGATGCCGATGTTCCACAGGCTGTCTGCCTGAGCGACGGCCATCATCAGTACAGCTGCAAACGTGGATCCCTTTTCAAGGCCGAATGCGCGGATGATGCCTACAACAATCGGAACCATGCAGGAAACTCTGGCCGTTGTGGACGGTACGAAGAAACTCAGAATGAAACCAACGAAAATGACGCCGATGACAAGACGGCTGGACTTGACGCCGACATGGGACATAACGACAAGAGCGATACGCTTGTCAAGACCCGTGATCATCATGCCCGCTGACAGGAACATAGCCGCTGCTACCAGTGCCCAGGCTGTAGTCGAGAACCCGGACAACCCCATCTGGAGAGCCTTGCTTGTGCCAAGCAGTGCGCCGTGTTTTGCCGGATCAGGCGCCATGCCGAGCGCAAATGCCATAAACGTTACAATGACAAACGCACTGACCGGATAGGAAACGCCTTCCGTCATCCAAATAATAACCGCAAATACCAGAATTCCGATGAGTCTGTGCCCCTGCGTGGGGAGATCCACCGGAGTCGGGAAGAGGTACACGATAGCCATGGCAATCAATGCCAGTATCAGCCCGTACTTCTTCCCAAAGCTTTCTTTTTTCTCCGACTTATCCATAAGCCGCCTCCTCAAAAACGCAGGCCGCGCGCCGATTCCCCCAAGAATCGCGTCATGCCTGAAAATAAAATGATGCACTCTGCAAAAAGTGTAAAAGCTCCCTATTCTCCGCGTACCGTAGGGAAAGGAAGCTCCGTCGCTTTTTGTATTAAATTGCTAAACCAAGTATAAACTTCGCGCTCTTATATTGTCAATGGCACAATCAATGATGATATAGAATCATAAAGGAGTATGGAGATTCCTCGAGAATTTAGAAGAATAAACGAAAAAAAACAGTTCCGATTCCTCTTTCTCCTCTTATTTATGCAAATAAAAAATCCCCAGCATAAGCCGGGGATCCGTTTTGATTAGTCAGCGCTGAAAGGAAGAAGAGCGATAGCTCTAGCTCTCTTGATAGCGAGGTTAATCTTACGCTGATGCTTTGCGCATGTTCCTGTAACACGACGCGGCAGAATCTTGCCTCTTTCAGAAACGAAACGGCGAAGAGCAGCGATATTCTTGTAATCAATGGTGTCTACGTGATCAACGCAGCACTGGCAGACCTTTCTTCTCGGTCTTCTTGTTCTATCTTTTCTAAACATGGTTCTTTATCCTCCAAAATCAATTGCTTATCAGAATGGAATATCCTCATCTCCCGGTGTGGAATTCCCAAATTGTCCAAAGCCGCCGGAACTAGATCCCTGTGAACCCATTTTTCCGGATGCGCCGAACGGACCCTGAGGCTGTGAAGGATGCGCATTTCCAAGCGGAAGTGCTACGAAATTAGCAACCACTTCAGTCACCCATCTTCTCTGTCCTTCCGGAGTGTCATAAGAGCGGGTGCTTAAGCGGCCTTCAACGAATACACGCATGCCTTTTTTCAGCTGGTTGCCGACAGACTCTGCGAGATTGCCCCAGGCAACAACGTTGATCCAGTCAGTCAGCTCCTTCTGTTCACCCTGAGGAGTTGTGTAGTTACGATTTACCGCAACGGTAAATGATGCGACCGCACGACCCGTCTTTGTTGCACGAATCACGGGGTCCCGTGCCAGATTACCCATAACTTGAACTGAATTCATCGTTTCTACCTCTTAGTCATCCTGTTTTACAATGATATGACGGATAATTTCTTCATGAATCTTGATAACGCGGTCAAGTTCTTTAATCTGCGCCGGATCAGCCTGGAAATCTACTACTACGTAGTAGCCTTCACTCTGATGCTTTACTTCGTACGCAAGATGACGTTTGCCCCATTCATCAACATTGTCAATCGTGCCGCCGATTCTTGTGATCGTGTCCTGCACCAGCTTGACAGCAGCCTTAATGACTTCATCATCAGCTGCATTCACAATGAACATAACTTCATACTTTTTCACGAAATTCGCCTCCTTTTCGGACCTATGTCCCGCGCTCTCCGCGGGCCAGGAAGTTACTTGCCAAACAGCAAGCTTTTATATTATACAAGATGATTCCAAAAAAAGCAAACCCTCCCCTGAAATATTCAGGATGAAAGGAAATTACTGCTTTTTCTTCTTGCTGACCATGAATCCGGTCGCCTGCTGATTGGCCATGATGACGATATCGCTGATCTGCACGCGTTTGGGACGGCTTACGGCAAAAGCAATGATATCTGCGATATCTTCTGCATGAAGCGCATCTACGCCTTCATAAACGGCGTCTGCTCTTTTCTTGTCGCCATGGAAGCGGACTTCACTGAAAGGCGTGTGAACGATGCCCGGCTGGATCGTGGTCACCTTGATATCGCTGTCAATGACATCGATGCGGATGCCGTCGCTGAATGTCTTGACGGCTGCCTTTGTCGAGCAGTAGACAGCAGCGCCTGCATACGCATAAAGGCCTGCCGTAGAGCCAAGGTTGACGATGTGGCCGCTGTTTCTTTCAAGCATGGACGGAAGGAATGCACGAGTGACAAGGAAGAGCCCTTTGATATTCGTATCGATCATCTGAAGGATATCTTCTTCCTTTGTTTCTGCATACGGTTCAAGTCCCCTTGCAAGTCCCGCATCATTGACAAGAACATCCGGTGCGCCGAAAGCAGCAAGGCATGCGGCAACGGTTTTCCTGATTTCTTCTGGTTCCCTGACATCCAGGACGTATGGAGTGACCTTGACGGAAAACTCTTTTTCAATGTCAGCCTTCACAGAAGAAAGCTTCCCTTCGTTCCTTGCAGCCAGCGCCAGATCATAACCGCCTGCTGCCAGTGCTTTTGCTGTGGCAAGACCGATGCCGCTCGTTGCGCCTGTAATGAATGCATATTTGCTCATTTCATTTCCTCCCTCATTGACCTATACAATTTACATTATGAATAGGATTGGTTTATAATAAATATTATACAATATAAATAGAAAAAAGAAATCATAGATTTTTTAAGATTGGAAACGAGGAATCATCTGTGAAACCATACGCAGGCTTACTTCTTGCAGGCCTTCTTTTTTTGACAGCAGGATGCGGATCGCAAGAGCCCCAGCCCGCCAAAGAGCCTCCGGCTTCCTCTGCCCCTGCAGCAAAGGCACCGCTTCACCAGATTTCAAAGGAATCTGATGAATGGTACCACAAGGCTGCCATCGCTTACGGGAAGGGAGATCACCTTTCTGCCCTCGAGGCATGCGGAAAGGCACTTGAAAACGACCCTGAAAATTACAAAGCCCTTTCACTCAAGGGAATTATACAGGCCTTTGACGTATCTCCTGAAGAAGGCATTGCAACAATTAAGAAATCGCTTGCCATCAATCCTGATTATGTGCAGGCTTTTTATGATATGGCCATGGCGCAGAAGCTGGGAAAGCATTACGATGAATCCATCGCCTATTTCCAGAAAGTTCTCGCAGCCGACCCTAAAAACACATGGTCCTACTACGGCATCGCTACCAACTATGCAGATAAAAGAGATAAGGAACATGCTCTTCAATACCTGAAGAAGGCCATCGATCTCTCCCCTGCCGATGTAAAACAGACTGCAAAGACGCAGGATCATTTTGCATGGCTCAGAACCGATCCTGATTTCAAAGCCATGACAAGCTAAAGCAAATCCGATTCTTTATCCAAAGGGATTTCGAGTACCAGTCCCTTTGTTTTATATGGAGGTTTTCATGAAATATTCTTTAATTTCGTCTGCTGTCTCTCTTGTGCTCTACCATCATGAGCTATTATCCTCTGCCGGGCTTTTCGGCTATCTGGCAGGCATCCTGTACCTTGTCACATACAGGGCCAATGCCACACTGATTGCTATCGGATGCATTGCTACAGCAATCATTACCGTCATGTACTTCAACTGGGATTTTTCCTTCACAGGCTACATGACTGTAGGCGTCGCCTGGTCCATGACAATCCTTGCGCTCACTGTCATCCTCACCATCGTGACAATGCTTCGGAAAATCACAGACTCCTTCAATCATCAATAAGCTAGAAGAACAAAAAAGCGCCCGCATCTGCCTGGCAGATACGGGCGCTTTTCAATTGGTGTTTATTTTGCTGCTTTGAATTTCAGGAAGTAGCCGAGGATGACGAGCATGACAGCAAGTCCTACTACATCACCGATATATCCATTTCCAGTCAGGCCGGAAACGAGATAACCGAAAACGCAGCTTACTACTACAACTGCCACATAAGGAATCTGCGTGGAGACATGATCGATATGATGGCACTGCGCGCCGGCCGATGCCAGAATCGTGGTATCGGAAATCGGGGAGACATGGTCGCCGCCAACAGCACCTGCCAGGACAGCAGCCACAGTCATAACCATCAGGTTGTTATCATTGGCAACAATGGCAAGGACGATAGGAATCAGGATGCCGAAGGTGCCCCAGGATGTACCGGTTGCAAAAGCAAGGCCGATAGCAACGAGGAAGAATACAGCCGGAAGCATGACGGCAATCGTTGCATTGTCGCTGACAACGCTGCCTACGTAGCTGCCGATATTCAGGTAATCTTCACCAACAACACCGGAGAGTGTCCATGCCAGAGAAAGGATCATGATAGCGGAAGTCATCTGCTTGAAGCCTTCTACAAAGCAGCTGCAGAAGGTGGTCATGTTCAGGATTTTTCTCGGGATGTAAAGAATGAAGGTGAAAATAAGAGTCATAAAGGAACCGATAACAAGGCCGCGTGCCGATTCGCAGTTGGCGAAAGCTTCTGCAACGCCCTTTCCTTCCAGGATGCCGCCAGTATAAAGCATGCCGAAAATACAGCCGCCGATCAGGACGATAAGAGGAAGAATGAGGTCGATGATGCGTCCATTGCCGACAGGAGCCATGGAATCATCTTCTGCATATTCAGCAGGAATGACAAGTGTGCCGCCGCTTTCTTTTTCAAAATCAGCCATGCGGGAGAAATCCTTGCCGGACCAGATGATAATAATCATGAAAATAATCGTCAGCCATGCATAAAGGTTGAGCGGAATGGTCTGCAGGAAGAGGGCAAATCCATCAATGCCGCTGTTTTCCGGAAGAGAGGAAGTAACAGCTGCTGCCCAGCTCGATACCGGTGCAATGATGCAGACAGGAGCTGCCGTAGCGTCAATGATATACGCCAGTTTGGCTCTTGTAATATTGAAACGGTCAGTGACCGGTCTCATGACCGTACCAACAGTCAGACAGTTGAAGTAGTCGTCGATGAAAATCAGGATGCCAAGGATCATCGTAACGAAAAGAGCGCTTCTCTTTCCCTTGATCGTACGCGCTGCATAATCACCATATGCCTGCGAAGCGCCGGACTTCTGGATCGCAGCGACCATGATTCCCAAAAGCACCAGGAATACAAGAATGTAAACATTCGAGCCGATCTTATCCGACATGATTGCAAACATCGTGTCGATCGCGCCCAGGAAACTGAACCCTGCGAACATGAACGCACCGATAAAAATACCGATGGCAAGGGACATGTACACTTCTTTCGTCGCTAACGCCAGAATGATAGTAATCACAGGCGGCAGGAGCGACCATACCGTTTCAGCCATAAAAACACCAATCCTCTCCGTTTTGCCGGCAGACTCTGTCTTCATCTGCCCTTTACTAAAGTTTTTCGTTTATTATACAACAATATGTCATAATCCGCCATAAAAATATGAATACAGATTTCATCCGAAGATATCGAATCTTCTGCCGTTTTTGACCGCACTCCACACAAAATTTCATAAGTGCGCATTTTCTGACAAAGTAAACAAACTCTTCCGAACTTCGTTTAGGGGCAAGACGGCAATAAAACATGCACGATAAAAAGGGCTGTGACAAGTGCAGTCATTGTCACGGCCCCTTTTAGAGTTCATTATTTATTTCTTTTCAAAGACAAGGTGAACGCTGCCATTTGGAAGCTGTGTCACTTTCTTCAGGGGGAAGGAATCAGGAACGAATACATTCGTTTCTGCAATGCCCTTCTGGTCATGGTTTCCTTCGACATGCGGAACGATGACTTCGGAAATGCCATCGACCATGCCGGCCTTTAAGAAGACGCCGTTGATGGTAGCGCCGCCGCAGAGGACGAGTGTATGAATGCCGAAGTAAGCTTTCATTTTTTCAAGGCTGTGTTCCGGCTCCAGATCATTTTCACCGGAAAAGATGTAAGAGATGTTCTTGCTTCTAAGGTAAGCCAGATATTCTTTTCTGACGGTGCGGGTCAAAACTTCCACGATCTGCATTCCGCCGGAGAATGCATCATCCCAGTTGCACTTGCCATGACGGTCGAAAACAAAGAGATACTTTCCTTCTTCATTCTTGACGATGAAATCACCATCTTCAACCGGGGTATCCTTGAAGGCATCGTAATCTACATCGGCCTGCGCCATGTAAAGGCATGCCGTATAAGAGCCGGTCCCATGCGCATCTCCCAGTTTGGGAATGACTTCTTCATAATAGTCGCCGCATGCGCCGGTCAGCGGGGCATCTGCGAAGTATCCTTCGATTTTTCCATCGATTGATACCATCATGTGTAAAATGACTTTTGCTCTGTCCATAATTAATCCTTTCTGACAATGGTCTGATGCAGGAGCGTGCCATCAGGCAGGTATCCGCTCAGAACAAGCTGGTTATCATCTGCCTCAAACACGTTGTAGTTGTCGGTTTCAGGCTGCGGAGCTACATATTCATCGAGCGCATGGCGCTTCCAGAGGCCCGGATAGCGTACATTGCCGCCAAGACCCAGGATGACATAGACCGGTCCGTGATCGGCGCGCTTGAAGTCATAAATATGGCCTCTGTCCCTATAGGTGTGGAGATGTGCCGAGAGGACAAGGTCGACGCCTGTCTTGTCAAAGATCGGCATGAATTCCTTTCCTTCATCGGAGAATCCTTCCTCGCGGGCCGGACGGCTCGGATCAGCAAAGGAATACTGGAGAGGATCCTTGTGCATCAGGACGACCTTCCATTTCTTCTTCGAGGATGTGATATCCTTTTCAGCCCATGCTTTTTCTTTTTCAAAAAGGTCCGGCACCCACTGCTTCTCTTCTACCAGGGATGTATCAAGCACCGTAAAGTGAACGTCGCCCCAGTCGAAGGAATAGTAATGATTGGCAAGCTTGTCATCGCCGTTCTTCGGAAGGCTGAAATGAGTCAGGTACCTTTCCGGCATCGTTTCCTTCCAGTCAAGGGAATAGGCTTCATGATTGCCTACAGCCGGAGCTACAGGAATCTTGTCAATCGTATCAGCGACTGTCTTGAACCATGCCTGCCACTGATATTCATCCTGGCCGTTATCTACGATATCTCCAAGGTCGATAAAGAAAGCGGCATCAGGATTTCTGGATGCAGCATCCTTGAATAATTTCTCCCAGTCGGAATAATCCGAGCTCTGGGAATCCGAAGTCACGATGGCCTTGAACTTGCCGCCGTTATCAGTAGCAAGCGGATACCATTTGCTGACTTCATTCCCCTGGCGGGTACGGTATTCATAATCGGTCCCCTTTTCCAGGTTGTCCAGCCTTGCGGTATAGACGAAGCTGTCACTGACACCTTTGTCTCCCTTGAGCTCCTTGGACACGGCTTTGACAGAACGGATATCATTGCTGCCCGCTTTCCTGTATTCGAGGCTGTCTTCTTTCCCGTTTGTCATCTGCCACATGATCGTGCGGCCGTGCTCATTATCGGCTGCTACGACCTGGCGGACGGAATAGGGGCGCATCGTTTCCTTGACTTCTCCTGAAGCCGCCTTGCCGGAGGATCCGGAAGATGAGCATCCCGCAATCGATACTGCTGCGCAGAGCGCCATCACGCAGGCTGCTATTTTCAATGTTTTCTTCAATAGTTGTTCCTTCATTCCATTACTTCAAAAATTCCAGGCGGTCAGCGGCCTTCCTGATCCACTGATCGATTTCGCGCTGGGTTGTCATGCGGTTTTCCTTCTTGTAGGATACCTGAAGCTGCTCTTCCATCGTGCCGCCTCTCTTTTCGACAGCCATGCGCAAATCTTCCAGTGTCTTTTTCGGGCTTCCTCCGCTGGTGGAGAATGTGAATACGTGCTTCCCTTTAAGATCAGCATGTGAGAGGAACTGCTGCATGGTAGGAGCCATCGTGAAATACCATGTCGGGCATCCCAGGAAGATCACGTCATAATCGTTCAGGTTAAAAGATACAGGTTCCGTTTCAGGAATACGGCCGCGGAACTTATCCAGGCCTGCCTGCAGGATCGTCATGCCATAGGAAGAGGAATACTTTCTCTGCGATTTAAGCTCGCTCATGTCCCCGCCGATCACCTTGTGGATAGCGGCTGCCAGATCCCTTGTATGGCCGCTTTTGGAGTAATAAAGAATCAGCGTTTTCATTTCACGGCCTTCTTGTATTCTTCATCACTCACTTCTTCGCACCATTCATTCGAAGAGCCTTCAGCCGGCACTTCAATGGCAATGTGCGAGAACCAGGAATCCGGCGCAGCACCGTGCCAGTGCTTGACCTCAGGCGCAATCTCAACGACATCTCCGGGAACAAGACGGCGCGCAGGCTGTCCCCATTCCTGATAATATCCGACTCCGCCCACGCAGAGCAGAATCTGGCCGCCTTTATGATGGATATGCCAGTGATTGCGGCAGCCCGGTTCAAATGTGACATTGGCCACAGGGATTTTCCCTTTTGTCAGCATCTTCAGGTAACTCTGGCCTGTAAAATACTGGGGATACGCTGTATTGGGCTCTCCCGATGCAAAAGCAGAAACATGATCCTTATCCATATCCTTTTCCTCCCAAGATTCCTTTATTTTATTATCTATTATTTATAGGATTCCTTGTAAATGTTGACGCAGTCTTCATCAGAAAGAACGTACGGGTCTGCCGGGAAGAGTGCTCCCATGACAGTTCTTGCATTCTTGACGAAGCCTTCGAATTCTTCTTCCTTGATTCCATAGTCGCTCATCTTGAGATCAGCTACACCGCATGCCTTCTGCAGATTTTCAAGAGCCGTCAGGAAATCTTCCGGCTTGTCTGCATTTTCCATACCAAGGAAACGTGCCATATCGATGAAGCGGTCATCGCAGCAGTGATACTTGATGAAAGTGCGGTAGTAAGCAAGGGAAATCATGATGAGGCCTGCGCCGTGCGGCAGGGATTCATGATAAGCGCTCAGTGCATGTTCAAGGGAATGCTCGGATGTGCAGCTGCCTGTCATCATGGAGTAGCCGGACATGGTATTGGCAAATGCCACATGTTCTCTGGCTTCCATATCGCTTCCGTCTGCTACAGCTCTTGGAAGGTACTTGCCGATATTCCTGATGGCAGTCGATGCGACCATATTGCTCATCAGATTGGCCGGTTTGGAAATGTAGCATTCTGTGCTGTGGAAGAGTGCGTCAAATCCCTGGTAGGCAGTGAATTTCGGTGGGACAGATGCCATCAGTTCCGGATCGACAATAGAGAGGACCGGGAAGATGCCAAGATCGACAATGCCGGTCTTTTCGTGTGTTTCAGTATTTGTGATGACGCCGCCGCAGTCTACTTCAGAGCCTGTGCCTGCTGTCGTCGTGATGTCTACCATCGGGAGAGGCTTATTCGCAATCGGCTTGCCTTTGCCTGTACCGCTTGCTACATAGTCCCAAAGCGTGCCGTCATTTGTCGACATGATGGCAATGGCCTTTGTGGCATCCATGACGGAACCGCCGCCCAAAGCAACAAGGAAATCAGCGCCGAAATCACGGGCTGCCTTTGCGCCTTCCATGACAGTCGTATGGATCGGGTTTGCCTGAATCTTGTCAAATACGGATGTTTCCACACCTGCCTGATGCAGTTCCTTTTCCGTCCTGTCCAAGTATCCATTGGCTCTTGTTGATTTGCCGTTGGAAATAATGATCAGTGCTTTCTTGCCCGGAAGAGCCTGTTCATGAAGATGATTCAGCTGCCCTTCACCAAAAAGCCAGCAAGTCGGAACAAATACCTGAAATAACTTATTTCTTTCCACAATAATTCCTCCTTATCTTTCTATAACAGGACACAGAGTCCCTGATTGACTTAATAGACATAATTGATTTATAATTCAATTAAGTTCAAGTCTATTCTAAATGTTAAAGTCGACTTTAAGTCAAGACCTTGATTCAAAAATCTTTCAGGAGGGCCATCATGCTCTATACCGCCGGCGAAGCAGCCAAAATTTTAGGAATTCCAGCTTCTACACTCCGCTATTACGATAAGGAAGGACTCCTTCCCGAACTGGAACGTTCCAGCGGAGGCATGCGCATGTTCCGTGATTCAGATTTTGCGAGCCTGCGGCTCATCCAGTGCTTGAAAAAAGCAGGCCTTCCCCTGAAGGAAATCCGCGACTTCATCCGTCTTCCCAACGATGGCCAGAAGACAATCGATACCCGGTTGAAAATCCTCTCCCATCAGAAGAAACTCCTCAGAAAGAAAATGGAAGAGCTTGAGGACATGATGGGCATGGTCGAATATAAAATCTGGTACTATGAAACCGCCAAGCGCGCAGGAACGACAAAAGTTCCGGCAGGAATGGATGAAACCGAGCTCCCTGTCTATCTCCGCGATGCCTATGTGCATCTCCATGCGGTTCCGGGAAAAGGAAGGAAAGATCTCTAATCCCCTTTCATTATTATGTACCCATCCCGAAATATTTCAAGAGTATAAACAAAAAAGAAACAAGATGCTGACTGAAAATCAGATTTTGTTTCTTTTTTTATTGTTTAGACCGAAAAACGGGCCCCTTTGAGGGGCCCGTTTTCATGATGGATTAGAATTCAGTTTTCCAGAGACCATGGAGGTTGCAGTATGCATAAACCGTGCCATGTTCAACAAGATGGAAATCTGCTTCCGGTTTGTCGCCCGGTTTCAGATATTTGAAGGGGAGTCTGCCTTCACATTCCATAGCGATCCATTCGATGTAATGATTTTCCAGCATCGGATGCGGAGTGGATCCGACCTGTACATGGAGCATCTTTTCACCTTTTTCTACGACTGGTACATGCTTTTCAGCAGCTGCATCTGTCGATCCCGGAATCAGGTGTTCCATCGGTTTGCCGCAGCAGGTGAGGCTTGTGCCGCCGCCGTTCGTGATCACCGCAAGAACATTTCCACATACGTTACATTTGTAAAATTCTACTGCCATGTTCCTTACCCCCTTCAGAGATAACCAAAAACTGTAGAAAATATGAATGAAGCCCTGTGCTTTATTCATATCTATAAATATTATCCCACAAAAAGATGGAAATGTATATCAAAATAGATTAAAAATTTTTGATATATTATGACATTTCCTCAAGGAACTTAATACCATCTTGTCATTGGGAGATCGTTATTGGTTCCCTTGGTAAAGAGCATCTGATCCACATCGATGTATCCGATATAGAAGGCAGCAGCGCAGCCGCAGAGGTAAAGATCCCACATACGGACGAATTCGCTGCCCATCTTGGCTTCCACCTGTCCGCGTGCCTTCTGGAAGTTATGGTACCAGCAGGAAAGCGTCTTGTAATAATGGCGGCGAAGGCTCTCCACGTCCAGAAGCTGGAACTGGCCCTTGTAGGCAATTTCGAGCATTTCATACATGGTAGGAAGCGTCCCGCCCGGGAAAATATACTTTCTCATCCACGGATTGCTGTTGACCTTGTCCCTGCCGCTGATGAAGTGCAGGAGGAAAAGTCCTTTGTCCTTCAGAACCTGCTCGACGACACTCATGTACCGTTCATACTGCGAGCGGCCGACATGTTCCAGCATGCCGACACTGACAGCGCGGTCGAATGTCATGCCCTTCTTCGGAAGGTCCCTGTAATCGAGAAGGTCGATCTGCACCTGGCCTTCGAGCCCGAGCGCCTTGATCCTTTCCTGGCCCATTTCCCACTGTTCATGGCTGAGCGTGCATCCATATCCCTTGACGCCGTACTTCTTGGCGGCCTCAATCAGAAGATAGCCCCAGCCGCATCCGATATCCAGAAGACTCATGCCCTTTTCAAGATGAAGCTTTTCCAAAATATAATGGACCTTGTTCTTCTGTGCTTCTTCCAGCGTGTCATTGTCATTCTTGAAATAAGCGCAGGAATAACTCAGCGTCGGATCGAGCCAGAGCTTGTAGAAATCATTGCCCAGGTCATAATGGGAGCATACCTCTTCCCTCTGTGTCGACTTGTCTTCCGGCGGATAGAGAAGGGAGGCAACGGCATTCCTGTCCAGCGAGAACTGATCGATCTGCTCGAGGAGCCCTTTAAGGACGGTGAACATATCCCCTTCGACTTCAATGTCCCCTCTCATGTACGCTTCCCCAAGAGCAAGGGACGTAGAAGTCAGGAGTTCCTTCTTAGGAATATCCTTATGGAAAATAACGCGGCATACAGGCTCACCTTTCCCGATCCTGTATTCCTTGCCGCAAATCACTACGTCGAAACAGTATTTATCAAATCTCTGCAAATAATAAATAAGGAAATCATCTAAAACATGCATAGTAACGCCTCCATTCCGTCAATCACCATCTCCGCGCCATAAGCGCTTCCTCATTCATTGTATTCCCCATTTATTCAGCTGATCTCTGTATCCACTGCCTTTTGTCCGGCGGATTTCAGGAAACATTCTTGCTGACAAATCCAGTACAAGCAAAGCGCTGCGCAGCTTTCCGCAGCAGCTCTTCCTGAACCATCACCTCTCTGAACATCTTCCCTCTATGTTCATCGATAGACGACCATTTATAAATAAGTGTTTTTCTATATATAATGGTATCACTTATTCATGAATTATCCAAGGGGGTCATAATATTTTATGCAATGCCGAACAATTTGTTCATCGATAAAATCTAACTTTCAGAAGATTCTGAAATCTGGAATCATATTCCAGGACAAAAATTTAGGTATATTGGTTAATGACTATTTATCATGAAAAATCCATGTTTCCGTCAAGAAATGGATTCATCAATAAAAGCCGGGCTGCCATCCATGGGGAGGCTCCCAGCTTTTTCTTGCAGATATTCAAATTCAGAAGTGATGAATCAGAGGCTTATTCCTCTTCAAGATCATTGGGAATATCCTTGATTTTCCTGGCAGGAACACCGCCCACAAGGCAGTTATCCGGCACATCATGCGTCACAACGGCACCGGCCGCAATGACGACATTGTTTCCGATCGTGACGCCTGGAACGATGATGACACTTCCCCCGATCCATACATCATTCCCGATCGTCACTGGTTTTGCAATGCCAAGACTTTTTCTTCTGCCTGACGGGGATAAAGGATGATTGACTGTGATGATCTGCGTGCCTGGTCCTATGATGACATGGTCTCCGATCGTAACGGGTGCTATATCCAGGATCGTTACATTGTAATTGGTCAGGAAATCGTCCCCCACATGGATATTCTTTCCGTTATCACAATTGAACCTGGGGAGCACGACCGGGTTCTTTCCTACGCTTCCGAAAAGTTCCCGGATGGCTTTCTCGCATGCCGGATAATCTGTCGGATCGGTTTCATTGAGAACCTTGCACATTTTTACGGCATGAAGCTTTCTTGCGTCCACTTCGGGATCTCTGAAATCATAAGGAAGCCCTGCTTCCAGTTTTTCAAGTTCAGTCATATTATCCTTTCCCTCATTTCCTATTATTTGTAGGAAGCTTCGTAGATGGCAAGGTAATCCTCATCGGAGAGCAGAACAGGATCTGCCGTGATGTCGCCGCCGAGGACTTCATGCACTTTCTGCGGATACTTCTTCAATTCTTCCTTCGTGATGCCTGCATCGCTCATCCTGAGATCGCTGCAGCCGACACTGGCAATCAGGTCATCAAGTGCTTTGATGAAATCTTTTCCGGACGATGCATCCTTGACACCCATGGCTTTTGCCATGTCGATCATCGGCTGCTCAGCTGCTTTTCTTTCTGCAAAGAAATCAAAGTATGCATGAGAAATCATGATGAGGCCGGCTCCGTGGATAAGGTCGTCATGGAAGCTTTCCATGACATGTTCCATTGTATGCTCGGATGTGCAGAGCATGTAATAGCCTGCCAGTGTATTGGCAAGAGCCATGTTTGTTCTTGCTTCACGGTCGCTTCCATCATGATAAGCTTTTGGCAGATTCTTTGCAATGAGTTCGATTGCTTGCAGCGCGAACATTCTGCCCATGGTATGTTCATTCTTATTGATCATGGATTCAGCCGCATGGAAGAATGCATCCATTCCCTGATAAGCAGTGAATTTCTGCGGGACACTCATCATGAGGCGGCTGTCGACAACAGAAAGGCACGGGAACATGGATTCAAAGAAAATCCCTGTCTTTTCCTGTGTCGCTTCATCTGTGATGACAGAGGCCATATCGACTTCAGAGCCTGTGCCGGCCGATGTTGTGATGGCAACGATAGGAGAAGCTGCATAAAGAGCATCTTTCTTTCCGCCGTGAAGGGAGAGGCTGTAGTCCCAGATGGTGCCCGGGTTTGTCATCATGAGTGCAATGCACTTCGTGCAGTCCATGATGGAACCGCCGCCCAGGGCAATGACGAAATCACATCCTGTCTTCTTTGCCTTTTCAGCGTCGTCCATGACATTTTTGCTTGTCGGGTTCGGGCGGACTTCGTCGAAGACTTCATAGGAAACGCCGGCCAGATCGAGTTCATGCTTTACATCATCCAGATATCCGTACTTCTTGACGGACGTACCATTTGATGTCACAATCAGGGCTTTCTTTCCCGGAAGCTTCTGTTCATGAAGTTCAGAAAGCTTGCCTTCACCGAAAAGTACCCTTGCCGGCATATAGAAATTAAAGTTGTACATATTTGAATCCTCCTGCTGATTAGTCACTTACAGCTAAACCAATATCAAGTCAATCTTCCCGGGGATCTTCTACATTATAAAATCACGGATGATTTTCATCAGCGCTTTGTGTTAACATATTTAGTGTCAAATATTAACATCAGGAGGGATACTATGAAAGGACGCATGCTTTCGGATGCCATAGAGAAACTGGCCCGGGAATTCCCGCATCTCCACTGGGATTTCCGTCTCGAACCAGTCAGCGGAAAAACAGAATTCATTTCCCAATGGCTCGGAGAACCTGATGAAGAAGTCATAGTCTGCGCATTCAAGGGAAACCACATCCAGGAACGGTTTCACCGTCAGAGTTTCTTCTTCATCAATTTTGCTTACTACGGTGACTACGAAGCAGTTTCAGCCAAGTATGACCACAAGCTTCTCATGAAGGAAGGCGACTGCTACGTCGGGCAGCCCTACAGCGGGTATGCGCTCAGATGCGACAGCGCAGAAGATGTTGTGATTGCCGGCGTCCTCATCCAGAGGAAGACGTTCCTTCGCGATTACCTGGGCCCGATTTCATCAGATGCCTCTCTCGTCCGTTTTTTTCTGGATCCGACGACCAATGCATACTCCGATGAATTCATCCATTTTTCCCTGCCAAAGGATTCTCCAATCCACCATCTTCTGGATCTTATGATCATTGAATATGCCAATAAGAAGGAAGATACACAGAAGGTGCTGAAGCCTCTGATCCTTTCGATGATCATGTACATTGCAAGAGAATACAGGCTTTCCCATGAAATCGTGGATACGGATCCCCTTTCCTCCCAGCTTTTCTCTTATATGGAATCTCATTCGGATACAATCACTCTCTCAGACCTTGCCGCGCATTTCGGCTATCATCCCGTTTATCTTTCCCGCCTTCTTCCCAAACTGTTCGGGAAAAACTTTTCTTCCCTCCTTTTGGATATACGTATGAAGAAAGCGAAGATTCTTCTTGACCACACGGATCTTACCATAGAAAAAATTGCTGCCGTGCTTGGTTACAGCAACAGCAGCAATTTCTACAAATCATTCCGTCATTATTACGGGAAATCCCCGCGTTCCCTCAGCTAGGATTCCTCGTCTTTCTTTTCCTTATTTCCTTCCGGCAGTCCTTTTTCAAGGATGCCGGCTTTTCTTTGCACAGAACGCAGCGCATTTTCAAACTCGCGCCCGGATATGTTCAGATTGACATTCCTCGGCCGCTTCTTTTCAGGAAGCCCCTTCATGCTGACATCCTGCACATTGTAAGGATCCTGCATCTCCGTCAGGTACGGCCAGTACTTTTTCGGAAGGTAGAGCATCCTTTCCCTTGGATTTCTCCTGTCTTCGATGCCAAGATGGCGGTAATAGTTCCGCCAGATCTGCCGCAGGTCCTCCTCTGACTTGCTGACCTTCAGTTCCAGATTCGGATCTTCTACCTCGACAATCGATACTTTCCCCTCTTCATATACCGCCGCAATCTGCCGGTTCACGTCATAGATTGCCCAGGATTCAGCCGAAAGGCGGTTTTTGAAGTGCTCCGCCAGGATAGGTGCCACATTGTGCGTCGGGTTGATGGAAGCAAAAAGCATCCCCTCCTCCAGCTCGCTGAAGCGAAGGATGCCGCGGAACTTTTCCGCTTCATTGCCTACTTCCCTTCCCATTCCCAGGATTTCCCTCGCCCACGGCTCCTTCCAGTAGGAATACAGATCCTTTCCCGTCTTGAAACCGCGGCGCATGTACTCGAAAATCTTCATTTCCTTCTCCGGCCTTGCAGAAAGGAAAGCACGGTACACCTGGCGGATGCCTTTTTTGCCGCATTTCTTTTCAAAACTTGCCGCTACCTTTTCCGCATAGAGGAAATTTGTCTTCACAATAAAATCCGCGCCGAAAAGACGAACCTCTCCTCCTTCCGGGCCGATTCCTTCAAGCTTGCTTGTTCCGTAGTGGTAAATCTCATAGACGGCCGTCAAAAATCCCGGGTATGTGCCATCATAGTAGTAATACATGCATCCTCCCCAAGGAGCCTATGCCTGCCCGCCGAAAAGACTCATCTGGCGGACTTCCTCTGCCGCTTTGCCCGATATGAGCGCATTACGGAGGTCAATGCCATCAAGACTTCCCGGCGCGGAATACTTCCCGTTGATCGTCACAAAGTAGCGGGCGCGTTTCATCACGACTCCTATATTCTTCAAGTCTTCAAAATTGAGCGTCCCATAGTGGCGAAGGCGCATGATTCTAAGCGCGCTCCTGACGCCGATTCCGGGCACGCGCAGTATCATTTCATAAGGCGCGCGGTTCACTTCGACAGGGAAAAGCTCTCTGTGGCGGAGCGCCCAGCAGCACTTGGGATCGAGTTCCTCATCGAAATCAGGCTCCTCCGGCGACAGGATTTCTTCCGCATCAAAATGATAGAAGCGGAGCAGCCAGTCTGCCTGATAGAGCCGGTTCTCCCTCATGAAAGGCGGCGCTTTGACTGCAGGCAGGTTCTTCCCCTTCATGATGGGAACGTACGCGGAATAGTAGACTCTCTTCAAAGATGCCTTGCGGTACAGTCCCTGCGTCAGAAGGAGAATCTGCCGGTCGCTTTCCCCGCTGGCTCCCACGATGAGCTGCGTCGTCTGTCCGGCAGGCACAAAGGAGGGCGCTCTCTTGAATTTCTTCCTTTCTTCCTTGTTTTCCCTGATCGAGTCACGGAAAAACTTCATCGGCGCCATGATGGCCTGCTTCGTTTTCTGCGGTGCCAGAAGATGGAGCGACTTCTCCGAGGGAAGCTCTATATTGACGCTCACCCTGTCCACGTAGCGGCCAAGCTCGTTCAAAAGCTTCGGATCCGTTCCGGGAATGCCTTTCATATGGATGTACCCATTGAAATGCTCCCTTTCGCGGAGAAGCTTTGCCGTGCGGATCAAAAGCTCCGTCGTATAATCCGGCGACTTCACGATGCCGGATGAAAGGAAAAGTCCCTCTATATAGTTCCTGCGGTAAAACTCAATCGTCAAAAGCACGATTTCCTCGGGCGTCAGCATGGCGCGCGGCGTATCGTTGCTCCTCCGGTTCACGCAGTATTCACAGTCATAAATGCAGGAATTCGTCATCAGGATCTTCAGCAGTGAAATGCAGCGCCCGTCCGCCGTCCAGCTGTGACAGATGCCGCTGTAATGGGCATTCCCCAGGCCGCCTGGCCGATTGGGCCGCGATGAGCCGCTTGAAGAGCAGGACACATCATACTTCGCTGCGTCTGCCAGTATATCCAGTCTGTCTTCTATGTCCATCTCTTCCTCCTAGAACATTTTTTCTATTCCATATTATAGCACAAGGACTTTTATATGGGAATAGTTGTTCTATTCTTTCAATAAAAAAACACTGGCGAAATGTGCAGTCATTTTGTCAGAGCTTCTTTTACTTTTATTCTTTTGATTCTTCAAGGATTTTCAAAAGCGCATCTTTATCTGTCTTTCCCGTCGATCTTTTGGGAATGGATTTGACGCGGATGAAGCGGTGAGGGATTTCCCAGATTTCCAGCTTTTCATGAAGTTTCCGTATCATCGTCCTGGTATCCGGCACATCATCCCCTGCGACAAAGGCAATAAGGCGCAGCCCGTTTTCTGATGGAACGGCAAGAAGCTCCGCTTCATCGATGCCCTCAGTCATGAGGATATGGGAAATGACGCGCTGGCGGCTGACGTGGTTTCCCTTGATATTATATACATCTTCTCTTCTTCCTGTGAAATGGAGCCATCCGTCCTTGTCAAAATAGCCCAGGTCATGGCAGGTAAAGGGAAGAGGAATATCCTCGACCCTGTACGGACTTTCTACAAAGATTTCTCCGTCCTTGATCGTGACATTAACGCCGGGGAAGGGTTTCCCCACGCTGTCAGGCATTTCAAGGATCTTGCTTCCCCGTATGCAGGAAACATAATTCAGTTCTGATGCGCCATAGTACATGACGGTATCAGATTTCGGGAAGCGCTTTTTAAGGCCGGTAAGGATCCGCTCGGTCATGAGCTGGGAACCGGTCAGGATATATTTCACAGAATCCGACGACCCGTTCATTCTTGAAAGAGGATACAGCTTGGAAGGAATCATGTAAATATGCGTTGCATGGAGTGATATGATTTCCTTCATCCATGTGCGCGGAAGGACTTTCATTGTCCCTGCAATCACCGCGCCTTCGGCCATGAAGGAAAAGAGCATGTTGAGGTTTCCCGTGAATGCCATGGATCCCTGCGTATACAGGATGGAATCTCCGTCCACACCAAAGGCCTTGTTCTGCACAGGGAAGAAATCCGCCCAGCTTTCCACACGCCGGAAAAGGATCTTTGAAAGGCCGCTGCTTCCTGAAGTCAGGACAGCAACGCCTTCTTTTCTTGTGATGCCCGTATCCTTGATTCTTCCAAAGAAAAGCCCGTCTTCCCTTTTGGAAACGGAAACGCCGCCCGTCTCGCTGTCCGTCAGGAAGAAATCAATCGGGCGCGCATCGAAGAGTTCCTCGAGTCTTTCCCCTTTGATATATTCATGGACAAGGAGCGGAACGGCTCCTGCTCTTTCCACGGCAAGGAACCAGAGCACCTGGCTTGCCGGGTCCGTCAGGTAGAGTGCAACGACCTTCCCGTGCACTTCTTCAGGCAAAGATTCCCCTTTTCCTTTTGTAAAAGCATCCGCTTCTCCATAAGTGATCGTTTTCCCGTCAAGAGAAAGAAAAGCATGATCCGGCCTGTCCTTCCCCCAGCGGATCACATAATCGGATAATTTCATTCTTCCGCCTCCGTGCGCTTTACAAGGATGGCTTCACCGACACCTCCGGCAGCAGGAATGGCAGCCGCGCCAAGACGCCCTTCCTTCTCCCGGAGGATTTCCATCAGATGGATCATGATCTCAGCGCCGGATGCGCCATAAGGATGCCCGTAGGCAAGAGCGTTTCCTGCCTGATTGAGACGCCCGGCCACTTCAGGATGCTTCTTCATGAAATGCGCGCTGATGACGGCAAATGCTTCGTTATACTCGAAAGCATCGATATCCTCGTAAGTGAGCTGATTGGCCTCAAGCATTTCCGATACCGCCGCGTCCGCCGCAAGAGGCGGCACCTTGGGATCGCTGCCGATGAGCCTCGTATCTGCGATTTCAAAGGCAGGCGTGATTTCATGTTCATCCGCCCAAGCTTCAGAAACAAGAAGAAGGAAAGCGGCTCCGTCATTCATTGTGCAGGAGTTGGCGGCCGTCAGTATCCCGTCCTGGAAATCCGTCACGCGCGGCGCCCTTTCCAGAAGCTTCCTGCTCATTCTGGGACGGATGGCTTCATCCCTTGTACTGCCAAAGAGGGGCAGGATGACATCCCTGAATATTCCATTTTCGGATGCATCTTTTGCAAGCATCTGGCTTCTAAGCGCCGCTTCATCCGCTTCTTCCCTTGTAATGCCTGCCGCTTTGGCAGCTCGTTCTGCCCCAAGGAGCATGGCATCGTCTCCGAATTCTCCCGGCATGAACTGCGCCGCTGTGAATTCCGGATTCCTGAGCTTTGCCCTTTCATCATGATCGGCATATATTCTTTTTGGCTGGAGGGATGCACTTTCCGCGCCGCCTGCCAGGACTACATCGCACTGCCCTGCCGCAATCCTGCCTGCGGCCATATCGATGGCGGCAAGACCGGAAGCGCACTGGAGATCAAGCGTAAAAGCAGGCACCCTTTCAGGGAAACCGCTTTCCAAAAGAAGCAGTCTTCCGATATTTCCTCCGGGTCCCACTGCATTCCCGCAAATGCAAAGGTCCGGCACGACGCTGTACCTTCTGCAAAGCTCGGCGGCTACACGACCGCCCAGCACTTCGGGCCTTACTGATTTGAAAATCCCATACCGGATCCCGATATGCGACCGGAGTCCTCCTAATATATATACCTTCCTGTCTCTCATGATCTCACCGCCACAAAGCACAACTGATCCGTGTATCCTTCAATCTTCTGATCTTTCTCCATCAAGTATACTTCTTCTCCGCTGAAGACGGGATGATGGAACGAAATTTTCATGCCATCTGAGGGATACTCTTCCATCACGGATTCAAAAATCTGAAATCCGCTGACGACGGGTTTCTCTGTGTAATGGATTTCATTATGGTCGCCAAGCGCTTTGCTGTAAGCTCTGACTTCATCTGCTGAAAATGATTTCCAGAAGGCGGCTTCATCGGGCCGCTTCTCTCCTTCTTTGGGAGCAGAAGGTTTTGAAAGGATGAGCTCAAGAAATTCCCCGCTTTCCCTGCCGCGGACGGCCACGCGGAGAAGTTTCCCATCGCGGATGATTTCCTCATACGCTTTATTTTCTCCATTTCCTTTTTTATATGTCAGCCTGCCCATCAGCATCCCCTGCCACTCCGGGCGCCATATGCGGCAGATGGCCTTTACTGCATCTTTCATATTTCCTCCTATGAAAAGACCGTTCCCTGGGGAACGGTCTTATGAATCAGTTGGTTCCGATCAGTCTCTTGCGGTATCTGCTGATCAGGTAAGAGGCCAAAACGATCTTTGTGATATCCCCCGGCAGGAACGGGAACATGCAGAGAAGCATGGAAGCCCAGAGTCCGTTTCCGGTCAGGAACATGAACCATGCCAGTCCCATCGTATAGCAGGCTGCCGTACCAAGTACTGTGCCAAGGAGCATGTTCTTGAATGTGAAGCCGAGCTTTTCACCGACAAGGCCGACGATGAATGCCATGACTGCAAAGCCGACGATGAATCCGCCGGATGGTCCCGCAATGACGGAAACGCCTGCGCGCATCATGGAGAATACAGGAACACCTGCCATGCCAAGAAGCAGGTAGATGACAAGACTCAGGAAACCGTAGCGCTTGCCAAGGAATCCGCCTGCCATGAGGGCTGCAAAGGAGCCCAGAGTGATCGGCACCGGCTGGATCGGTATTGTCAGCTGCGAGAATACGGCGCAGACTGCTGTAAAGAGAGCACACATGACCTGCATGCGTACAGAATGATTATTTCCCATAAGAACCCCTCCGTGTAGTGATTTACTTGAATTATTATAGTCACTTGGTTGATTTATGTCAACTAGATTTCATTAACAGTTGACAATTAATTTACTGCTCTTCTCACATTTAAAAACCCGCCCAGAAGGGCGGGTCTTTGTGAGGTGATTATCATTAAGGGTATCCTTAATTTTCGTGATTATTTGCCGCAGTGTCTTGCTTCCTGAGACTTCTTGTACTGTTCATTGACAAAGTCCCAGTTGATGATGCGGAACCATTCATTGATGTAATCAACGCGGCGGTTCTGATACTTCAGGTAGTAAGCATGTTCCCAGACGTCCAGGCAGAGCAGCGGTCTCTTCCCTTCTGTCAGCGGGTTATCCTGGTTGGCAGTGGAAAGAATTTCAAGCTTGTCGCCGTCAGCGACGAGCCATGCCCAGCCGCTTCCGAAACGGCCTGCGGCAGCAGCAGCAAACTGTTTCTTGAATTCTTCATAGGAACCGAAGGTTTCCTTGATCTTGTCAGCAACAGGGCCTGCAAATGCAGTCTGTCCTTCCGGAGCCATCATTTCCCAGAATAGGGTGTGGTTGTATGTTCCGCCGCCATTGTTGCGGACAGCGCCTTTGATGTCTTCCGGCAGATGATTCAGATGAGCGATCAGGAATTCAACTGATCTTTCAAACAGTTCCGGATGAGCTTCCAGTGCCTTGTTCAGGTTTGCTACGTAGGTTGCATGATGTTTATCATGATGGAAACGCATGGTGTCTGCATCGATCACAGGTTCAAGAGCGTCATAAGCATAAGGTAAAGCGGGTAATTCAAAAGCCATAATAAACTCTCCTCTCATATGTAAACTTATCTAAAGATATTTAGTTAACAACTAACTCTGAATATCTTGTATCATAAATTTTCGAAATAGTCAAACGTATTTCGATATAGAAATTTCATAATGTGTTGCGTTTTTGTGACCATTCATTATCATTTAGATCGAATTTTGTAAACATAAAGAGAGATCCTTTTGATTTATCCCCTTCCCGGCATGAAAAAAGAGCCTCTCCGGCTAGAAGAGACTCCTTTTTATTATTGATGCTTTATGTCCTATCAGACGAGCTTGCTGAAATCGCCCCATGCGCGGAAGAGATCCAGTGCAGAGATCAGCTGGGAAACACGGTTGGCCTTGACCTTTTCATCATCGACCATAACCATGACGTTGTCCAGGTAATCATTGATCGGAGCTGTCAGCTTCTTCAGGGAAGCAAGAGCTTTTCCGTACTGGTATTCCTTGTAGAGCGGAAGAACTTCAGCTTTCACTTCATCAAGTGCTGCCTGCAGGTTCTTTTCATATTCTACTTCAAAGAGGGACGGATCGACTGCTCCGCCTTCCTTGTCCTTGGTGATGTTTGCCAGTCTTGTGACAGCCTGACGGAGATCGGTTTCATCCTTCAGCTGGCTTTCTGCCATGGCTCTTGCTTTCAGGAAGAGAGCTTCGATGTCGTCGACCGGGCCTGCGAGGACTGCGTCAATGATATCGTAAGCAATGCCTTCATCGAGCATGATGGCTTTGATTCTCTGGCGGAAGAATTCTTCGATCTGGCCCAGAGCTGTTTCCTTGGCTTCCTTTTCACCCGGGAGGAGTTCGAGCGCTTTTCTGATGCCTTCCCTGATATCCCAGTGGATGCCGCCGTCAGTCAGGATGTTGACAGCGCCGATGGTCTGTCTTCTCAAAGCAAACGGATCCTGGGAGCCTGTCGGAATGAGGCCGCGGAGGAATGTAGCAGCGAGGTTGTCGAGCTTGTCAGCCATGGAAAGAACACGGCCGATGGATTCCTGCGGGAGGATATCGCCGGCAAATCTTGGCATGTACTGTTCGAAAATGGCCTGTGCAACGTTCTTCTTTTCACCGTCGAGGAGAGCATATTCCTTGCCCATTTCGCCCTGCAGTTCAGTGAATTCGGTAACCATGCCGGTAGCAAGGTCGGATTTGGAAAGGTAAGCTGCTCTTTCTGCATCAGCCTTTTCATCAGCGGAAAGGTTCCATCCGTCGCAGATGAAATCAGACAGCTTCTGGAGGCGGTCAGCCTTGTCAAGCATGGTGCCCATGCCTTCCTGATAGTTGATGCGGGTCAGGTCTTCCCGGTGGCCTTCCAGGCTCTTCTTCCTGTCGTTTTCAAAGAAAAACTTAGCGTCGTCAAGGCGGGCGCGGAGAACGCGTTCATTGCCGATCTGTACGTTATGGATTGCCTTTGTGCCGCCGTTTCTGACGGTAAGGAAGTACGGCATCAGGGAGCCGTCTTCATTTCTGACAGGATAGTATCTCTGATGATCTCTCATCGGGGTAACGACAGCCGGTACCGGAAGCTTCAGGAATTCTTCATCGATGCGGCCATAGAGAGGTGTCGGATATTCAACGAGGTAGTTGATTTCTTCAAGAAGGTCTGCATTGTGCCAGACATTGCCGCCCAGTTCTTCCGCCTTGGCAAGAAGGCCCTTGCGGATCATGTCGCGGCGTTCATCCTGATCGACAATGACAAATGCCTTGCGCATGGTTTCCTTGTAGTTTTCCGGGCTTTCAATCGTGACATCTTCCTTGCAGAGAAAACGATGTCCGCGGCTGATTCTGCCGCTCTTGACATGAGCAAATTCCATCGGAACGACTTCGCTGCCGCAGAGAGCGACGATCCAGCGGATCGGACGGATGAAACGGGCTTCCTCATCAGCCCAGCGCATGCTTCTTGTGAAGTTCAGTCCTGTAATGAGGGACGTGAAAAGAGAAGGAAGGATGTCTTCGATCTTTTTGCCTTCATTGACGACATGAGCCCATGTATATTCGCCTTCCCTGATAAGCTCGGAAGGATCGATATGCTGTCCTCTTGCAAAGCCCTGTGCCGCTCTGGTCGGATTGCCGTCTTCATCAAAAGCAGCCTTAATGGACGGGCCGCGCTTCTTGACTTCTTCATCAGGCTGGCGGTCAGCAGCTTCCTTGACGAGGACTGCGAGTCTTCTCGGTGTTGCGTAAACGGTGATTTCCTTAAGGGAAATGCGATTTTCTCCGAAGGCATTTTCCGCCAGAACGCGGAGCTGATCAACGACTCCGGACATAATATTAGCCGGCATTTCTTCCGTGCCGATTTCCAAAAGCAGATTCTTACTCATTTCCCTCGCCTCCCTTCAGCATGGGGAATCCCAGTTCCTTGCGCTTCTTCAGCCATTCCTTGGCGCACATTCTTGCCATGTTTCTGACGCGTGCGATATATTCCGTTCTTTCAGAAAGGGAAATAGCGCCGGCAGCATCCAGAAGGTTGAATGCATGGGAACATTTCAGTACATAATCGTAAGCTGGAAGGACGAAGCCCTTCTTGACTACGCGGGTTGCTTCTTTTTCATACATGTCAAACAGCTTGAAGAGCATATCATGGTCAGAAAGCTCATAGCTGTAAACGGACTGTTCATATTCGTTTTCATGCCATACGTCGCCGTAGGTAACGCCGTCAGTCCATTCCAGATCATAGACATTGTCCTTTTCCTGAATGTACATGGCAATACGTTCGAGACCGTATGTGATTTCAACGGCTACCGGATGTTCATCAATGCCGCCGACCTGCTGGAAATAGGTGAACTGGGTGATTTCCATGCCGTCGAGCCATACTTCCCAGCCGATGCCCCATGCGCCGAGCGTCGGGGATTCCCAGTTGTCTTCTACGAAGCGGATATCATGTTCTTCCGGATCGATGCCGAGTTCCTTCAAGGATTCGAGATAGGTCTCCTGGATATTGTTCGGGGACGGTTTCATAATCACCTGGAACTGATGATGCTGGTACAGACGGTTCGGGTTGTCGCCGTATCTTCCGTCATCCGGGCGGCGGGACGGTTCAACGTATGCTACGTTCCATGGTTCCGGTCCGATGGTGCGAAGGAATGTCGCAGGGTTCATCGTGCCTGCGCCCTTTTCCACGTCATATGGCTCTCCCAGTACGCATCCCTGTTTTGACCAGAAACGCTGGAGTGCCAGAATAATCTGCTGAAATGTCATATTTCCTCCTGAAAACAATCTGAAAAACAATAAAAAATCCCTGTAACAATATAGTTACAGGGACGAGTTACAGGGATCATTAACCCGCGGTTCCACCCTCATTGGCCATTGGCCCGCCTTAATTGATAGCAGCCCTACTCTGTTCAGGCAGCAGCTCCGAAACGCCTTCCGCACCATACCGGTCTCTCACTGTCACCGGATCGCTGACTGTGCGTACTCCTTTTCTTCATCGCCGTAGTTATGGAAACATAATAACAAATGCAGGGCTAAATGTAAAGCAGTTATGCAAGTATTCAATTCCCATTGACCGTCATACTATCCGGATCATCAAAGAGTTCAGGATAAACGGCCTTTGCGCTTGCCTCCACGGAATCGGTGATGTGCTGCGACATGACAAACTTGTACCTCTCAGGGAATGGCACCATCCTATGGTTCTTCACTGCCTTCACATCCTGGAAAGCAGGATTCGACAGGATCTCATGAGCAAACTCGCTTTCACTCATGTGCATGCCGGACTGCCAGACCGGCAGAAGAATCACATCCGGATCGATGGCCGGCAGCACTTCCATGGAAATAAAGGTGCTGCTTCCCCTTGGAATCTCGCGGATATCATAGATGGCGGCGCCATCCTTCACATGTGCCATTTCAAGGACTTCCGCAAACAAAGTCCCCTTCTTTCCAAGGATGCCCCTGAAGGAAAGTCCGAGCGCTTTCCTTTCCTGGTCTGGCGAAATTGCGGAAAGCTTCTTTTCCAAAGCATCCCGCTTTTCCCTCATATCCTCTATCATCTGATTTCCCTTGTCCTCTTCATCGACCGCCTTTGCAATCCCCTTAATCCTTACCTCCATATCATCCCAGTTCTTTGGAATGATTGAGACAAACACAGGCACGCCGGATGCAGAAAGTGTCTGGACGAAATTGGCAGGCGTTCCCTTAGAAACGAGGACCAGATCCGGCTTAAGCGCCATGACGGCTTCCGGATTGAGATCCATCGTGCGCCCCACCGCTTCCTTTTCCTTCTTCGTCACAAAAGTGATTCCTTCATCCCCTGCATATTTAGAAAGCGCACTGATCCGCTTCGTACTTACAAGCCCAAGAAGGACTTCATCAGTGCCATACGTCAGGGAAATGATATGCGACGGCTTTTCAGGGATCCTTACTTCCCTTCCCGCATCATCAGTCAACACGCGCCCAGTCGAACTTTTCTCAACCATGCAGCCGGTAAGCATGGCCATCGAAAGAAAGCAGCAGAAGAAAATCAGGAAAAACTTTTTCATAATACCTCTCAAAGAACAGCTTCTTTTTATGATCAGAACGAACATTGGAATTCATGCTATACTTATCAAATTATGCCCCGTTATTAGAATGATGTCAATTATTCTGTAATATTAAATTAATCTTTTGCTTATAATACACCAATTATATTTTCTTTTTAAAGCTTATATCGAAATATGCTAAAATAAAGGCAAATGAAACTAACACTGGAAAAGAAAGCTTTCCCAGATTTATTCTGTGAGGTGGTTCTATGTTCCATCATCAACTGGCAGCCATTCTTGCGGCGGCCGCTCTTACGCTTTCGGCAAATGTCTATGCAGCTGAAACCCCTCAGCCTTCTGAAGCTCTTTCCCCTGTCCCCTTTGCAGCGGGCGTTGAAAAGGATGGCAAGTGGGGCGCGCTTGACGCGTCGGGCAAGGTCGTCATTCCCCCTTCTTATGACAAGGAAGCAGTTTCCCTTTCTGATTCTGAAGACCAGGAAGCTGACCTTGCGAGCCAGGCGGGCCGTGACAACCTGATCGAGGTATCAAAGGGCAAGCTTCGCGGCTTCTACAACAGGGAAGGCAAAGTCATCGTCCCTGTTTCCTATGAAAGCCGTTCTGTCTGGAAGGACAATGCGCTTGCGGTCAAGCTTCCCGACAGCAAGATACGCTTCTATCGGGAAGACGGCACTGTCATCTCCGATCACATGTATGATCAGGTCTCTGATTTCCAGGGCGGCTCTGCCATTGTCAAGCTGGATGGCAAGTACGGCTACCTTTTCTATGACGGAAAGGAAATTGCGCCTCTCTACCAGGAAGCGCGCTGGTTTGCTGAGGGGCTTGCGCCTGTAAAGATGGACGGGAAATGGGGCGTCATCAATCAGACCGGCGCCGTTGTCATCGAGCCTTCTTATAAGGATTCAGGGCCATCCTTCAGCAGCGGTCTTCTGGCAGTCAAGAATAAGGAAAATCTCTGGGGTTTCATCAATAAGGAAAATACACCTGTCGTACCCTTCTCTTATGAAGAAGCTGTACCTGTTTTTTCCGAACACCTGACAGCCGTCAAGAATAAGGAAGGCCTCTGGGGCTTTATCAATGACGAGGGAACGGTTGCTGTAAAGCCGCAGTTCAAGCGCGTCATGACAGAATTTTCTGAAGGCCTGGCAGGTGTCAAGACAATCGACGGCGGCGCTTATATCAAGCCGGACGGGACGATTGCTTTCATGGCTGATTATGACATGCTCTTCCCCTTCGAAGATGGTCTGGCAGAAGTCAGGAAGGGCGAGGTCAGGGAAGAAGGCGTCGTACGCCGCTATCCTGTCTCGATCGGAATCGGCTGGGGCTGGGGCCACTGGCTGCGTCCCCACCATCACCACCGCTATCACAGCGGATGGGGTTTTGGCATCGGTTTCCCGCTCTGGGATCCGTGGGGCTATGAATACGGAACGGTTCCAACCGTCCTTGTCAAACGCGGTTACATCGATAATACCGGCAAGGTCATTGCAAGCACGTCGAATGCTCGCGTCTTCCCGGCATCGAGCCGCGGTATCCTTGTTTTCAATAATGACCGCTACGGCTGGGAAAACAGGAGCGGCACATTCATTGCCCACATCGCTTACAAAGCAGTCATCCCCGTCGATGAAGCAGGCATCCTCATCTGCAGGAATGACAAGGGAGACTGGGGCGTCCTTTCCATGGACGACGGCAAAGAACTCGTTCCCTTCTCTTACGATGAGATCAAGTACCTGGGAAGCTCGATCCTTTCCTATAAGCAGGACGGGAAATACGGCATCCTTGATAAGGATGGGAAAGTCATTTCCGCTCCCCTCTACCGCGAAACGGGCACTGCTTCCTGCGGCCTGATTCCTGTGAAGGATGATGCATGGAAGGTCATCAGCTATGATGGCAGCGACGTCATCGTTTTCCCAAAGAAGATCAGCCAGATGACGTCCTTCATGAATGACAGGGCCGGCGTCAAAGTCGATGGCAAGTGGGGCCTTATCGATACAAAAGGAAACTGGATCGTTTCCCCAACGTACGATAACCTGAAATTCTTTGAATAAATTCACAATAAAACCGCTTTGAAGCATTTATTGCTTTCAAAGCGGTTTTTTCGTTTACAGAATTGTTGCCAGAAGGAAGAGAAGAATCAGGAGAAGCAGCATCTGCATGTTGTTTCTGCTCCTGACCTTTCTGTCGGTCACATGCACGCCCCAGTTCCATTTCGTATAAAGGACCAGCGTGATCCAGAGCATGAAGGAAACGAGGGTATATTTCAGGATGGAATCAGGCACAACGCCGGGAACAAGCCCTCTTTCCGAAAGCGGTACGAGAATCAGCATGATGCAGACAAGGATCGTCAAAGGATAGAGGAAGACCTTCGGCGCCTCCCTGACAATGAAAGCTTCTTCTTTTGTCATCCTGTAATGCAGAAGATATGTCTTGATAAACCAAAGGCATATGAAAATGGAAATAATATCGCCAAGGTAATTATTCATGAGCTGCTCTCCTCCAGTGTCCTGTATTACTTACTATTATCTGTCATCAGGCGCTGCATGACAAGCAGGATTATCTGTTTTACTGTTATCTTATCGATAGTTATAAAAATTTTGTGAGATAGCAGGTTTTCCTGCCCAATGATAAACTTAGATATAAATCAAAATAGAATTTCTATCTGTTCCTGCTTTTTCCTTCCTTCAAGGAGTGTGATTTATGAACCGTCTGCATCAATATGTTGCCCGTTTGCTGCACCTGCCTTCTGACGCATCACGTTCTTTTGGAAAACTGCGTCTCGAAGAATCCATCGACCGCATGGATTCCTCCATTGAAACAGTGCCAAAAGCAGAATGGATCCACGACGGCATGACAGACAGTGAAATCGTAAAAGCTGTCTATTACGGCACTTTTCCCCTTCATATCCTTTCCCTTGATATCGACAGGAATATGGAACTGACCTTTCATAACGAAAAGCTCTGGATCATTTCCTTTACAACGATTCCCGAGCACTGGATGATTTACCGCCCCGCCAGAGACTACCTCATCCACGCTTTGACAAAGGGCCTTGGCGTCAGTCCCGGTCTGTCTGAAAAGCACCACCCTTTCTGGGTCAATGATGACGTGACCGCCGAAATCATCAGCGAGGAAAATGCTGACGGCTTATCGAAGCTGACACTGAAAATCGCATCCATGGACATCAGCATGGAAGTCTGGAAAGAAAAGCGCATCCGCGAAAGGCAGTTTTCAAAATCAGGACTTTAAATAATGAATATAAAGCGAGCCGCAGAATGGGCAGTCATTCTGCGGCTCCTTTTTTCGTGCATTTATTTCAGCGGGCGAAGGTATTTCCCTGTGATGCTCTTGGGGGAATCTGCAATTTCTTCCGGCGAACCGCAGGCAATGATGCGTCCGCCCTCTTCTCCGCCGCCCGGGCCCATGTCGATGATGTAATCGGCATTCCGTATGACGTCAAGATCATGCTCGATGACAATGAGCGTCGCGCCGTGGTCGACAAGTGCGCGGAATACAGAAAGGAGTGTCCTTACATCGAGCGGATGGAGGCCGATGGTCGGTTCATCAAAAATGAAAATCGTATCTTCCTGGGCGCGCCCCATTTCGCTTGCCAGCTTGAGCCTCTGCGCTTCCCCACCGGAAAGTCCCGGCGTTTCTTCTCCCAGTGTCAGGTACCCGAGGCCCAGTTCCCTCAAAACCTCGAGTCTTCTTTTGACGAGTTTCATGTCCTGGCAGAATCCGAGCGCATGATTCACATCCATGTCCATCAGTTCAGGAAGGGATCTTGCTTCTCCCTTTTTATTCACAAGACGGATGCCTTCTGCGTCCTTCCCATAGCGCGAGCCATGGCAGGACGGGCAGGGAATCTCCACATCCGGCAGGAACTGTACATCCAGGCTGATGACGCCTGTCCCGTCACAGACTGGACATCTGAGTTTTCCCGTATTGTAAGAGAAATCTCCTGCTTTGAATCCCTTTTCCCTGGCACCTTCGCTCCTGGCGTAGATTTTTCTCAGCTCATCATGGACATTCGCATAAGTCGCAACCGTCGATCGTACATTGATGCCAATCGGCGTAGAATCGATAAGTTTGACATTCTTTATGCCGGAAGGATCGATAGAAAGCACATGGCCGAGGAGTTTTTCGCCTGCAAGCGCTGCCAAAAGTCCCGGGATAAGACTTTCAAGCACCATGGTCGTCTTTCCAGAGCCGGATACACCTGTCACGACCGTGAGCCTTCCCTTAGGGATTTCTGCGTCAAGCGGCTTTACTGTATGGATCGGCCCCGTTTTCATCCGGATGCATCCTTCGCTGAAGATTTCTTCCTTGGGAATAACAGGAAATACGCGGCGCGGATAATTTCCGGAAAGGAAACGGCCTATTTTCGACTTTGGATTTTTGCCGATTTCTTCGACAGTCCCCTCTGCAATGACATTTCCTCCATCACTTCCCGCATCAGGCCCCATTTCAACAATCCAGGATGCTTCTTTCAGGATCTGCGTGTCATGATCGACAAGGACGACGGAGTTCCCGTCGCTGACGAGATCTTTCATGACGCCGCAAAGCCCCTCGATATTCGAAGGATGAAGTCCTATCGACGGTTCATCCAGGACATAAAGGACGCCGGTCGTCCTGTTCCGGACCGCTCTTGCCAGCTGCATTCTCTGCCTTTCGCCGGTAGAGAGCGTGCTTCCTGCCCTGTCCAGCGAAAGATAGGACAGGCCAAGATCCATCAGCCCTTTTGCTGTCCTCAGAAATGATCCGCAGATGCTTTCAGCCATCGGACGCATTTCTTCCGGAAGAGACTCCGGAACGCCCTTCACCCATTCTGTGATTTCACCAAGGGTCATGCGGCATGCTTCATCGATTGAAATCCCGCGAAGATGCGGCTTTCTGGCAGTCTCTGAAAACCGGCTCCCTTGGCAGTCAGGACATGTTTCCTCTTTCAGGAAACGGCTGACGCGCTTCATGCCCTTGTCATCCTTGACTTTGGCCAGCGCATTTTCCACGGTATGGACGGCGCTGTAATACGTGAAGTCGAGTTCGCCTGCTTCATTGGAACCGTTCTTCGGCCTGTAGAAGATATGCTTTTTGACAGCCGGCCCATCATAGACGATTTCCTTTTCTTCATCCGTGAGGTCCTTGAACGGGATATCTGTCCTGACGCCCATTGCGCGGCAGACGTCTGTCATAAGAGACCACATCAGTGTTTTCCAGGGAGCAACGGCGCCGTCGTCAATGGAAAGATTTTCATCGGGTATGAGAGACGCGCGGTCGACCATGTGCACCATGCCCGTACCTCCGCATGTGCGGCAGGCACCCTGGCTGTTAAAGGAAAGCTCTTCGGCTGAAGGCGCATGGAAATGAACGCCGCAGACGGGACAGGTAAGTTCCTTCCCTGCTGCCACATTCAAAGAAGGCAGGACATAATGCCCGTTGGGACATTCGTGGCTGGCCAGCCTTGAATACATGAGGCGGAGCCCGTTCAGAAGCTCCGTTCCCGTACCAAAGGTAGAGCGGATTCCCGGCACCGCCGGTCTCTGATGAAGCGCAAGAGCAGCCGGAATGTAGAGCACTTCATCCACATCTGCTCTTGCTGCCTGCGTCATGCGTCTCCTCGTATAAGTGGAAAGCGCCTCCAGGTACCTTCCCGATCCTTCCGCATAGAGGACGCCGAGCGCCAAAGATGACTTGCCCGAACCGGAAACCCCTGCAATGCCCGTAATCGTTCCCAAGGGAATATCCACGTCGATATTTTTAAGGTTATGGACGCGGGCGCCTCTGACCTCTATGCTTGATGGCGCATCCGCTGCTTTTTCATACTGTTTCTCCATATTTCCCATCCTTTATTTTCCCTGCAATTGACATTTCACTATATAAAAAATATACTATATCCAAAATTTAAATCAAGTACAGAAAATGCATGTGCCTGCCGCGTAAAGGAGAATTTCTATGGAATACATGACATACGAAGAATACCTGGTCAATGTGAAAAAAAGGAATCGTGACCGATCTCGGCCACTGTCCCGTCACGCCGCTCCTCCTGATGCTGCAGGGAAAGTGGAAAGCCCAGATCCTTTATGAACTCTGTATCCACGATACGGCAAGATTCGGACTTTTGAAACGGATGCTCAAAGGAATCACGAATGCATCCCTTACGAAGGCTCTCCGCGAGCTGGAATCTGACGGGCTCATCAAAAGGGAACAATTCAATGAAATCCCGCCCCATGTAGAGTACTCTCTCACGGAAAAAGGAAACGATCTTCAGCCCATTTTTTATGAAATCATGAATGGGGCTTCCATTACGACAGCGACGGAAATGCCATATAATATTTGATCACCCCTGCATCTGTTTACCTGCAGGGGATTTTCTTTATATAATGATTCGCTCAGGTAAAGCATCTTCATTTCAGCAGCCTCTTATTAGTTCTCATCATAAATTTATTTATTTTAAATATTAAACTTATTTTTATATCATTTTATTCACATCATCTAAAAAATATTATTTTTATCTAATAATTGGCTTCGGTTCATTAATAATTGACTGACGTTCATTTATTTTCTATGAAAATTTAAATAAAATTCTCTTTGAATTCTTAACTTTAAATCGAGTTATTGAACACAATCTCATGCCTGTTATGATATAATTAAAGTATAGAAAGATGTGTTTAAATCATAATCAGCCGCTCGATGAATTGATACGGATGGATTCATCTGCAGCGGATGAAATAGATCTTCCATGAAAGGAGGTATTCTATAGAACACCCTTCCGCTTCCCTTGCCCCGTTTCCTTTCCGGTCCGCGGCCGGAGAGGAACAATGCCGCCTCGGAAGGCGATTCCTTCCTGTGAAGAATAAATAAGAACACCCAACTGTTTTCCGTGGAAAGGAGCGCTCGCCATGCCTCTTATCGCCGTATTGAGTCTCGTTCTTTTATTCCTCGGCCACTCTACGCTGGCCGGAATTACTGGTCTGATTTTTGCTCTTCTGTTTCTGGCAGGATTCCGTCACGAAAAACGAATCCTTGTCTTATGGGCTGTCATGACCGGTTTCGCGCTTGCGTTCTTTGTGCCGCCTGGTCTGTTCCTTCCGATCCGTATTGGGATTGCGTCTTCGATCGCCATGCTGGTGACTAAGCTTGTCATGCTCACACTGATCCCTCTTTCCATGGCCTACAATGGCATTTTCAATAAGATCCGTGAGTTCATGCTTCCTGATAATCACAGCTTCCTGTAATCAGCGCACCTGCGGCATGATTCAGGCTCCTTTGCCGCCGCAAAGTCACGGCTCGCAATGCAGTGAAAAAAGCCCGCCTCCATTTGGGAGAGCGGGCTTTTAGTATGCTTATTTCTGCTCGGAGAGCTGTTTTTCAATGCGTGTGAGCGCCATTTCCAGTGTATGCCACCCGAGGGTTGCACACTTGACTCTGACAGGCATTTTAGAAATATCCTTCAGTGTGATGGCTGCTTCGAGTTCTTCGAGGCTTTCATCATCAGTCACCTTGCCGCGGATCATATCGAGGAAAAGGCGGCAGAGGCGGATTCCTTCTTCAACGGTTCTTCCCTGAAGAAGTTCTGCCATCATGGCTGTGGAAGCCTGGCTGATGGCGCAGCCTGTACCTGTATAGGCGAGATCCTTGATCACGCCGTCTTCGATTTTCACTTCGATATCGATATCATCGCCGCAGCTTGGATTATGTCCATGTTCATGCACGGTCGGATTTTCGATCTTGCGTTTGTTTGTCTTGTCTTTATTGTATTCCAGAATCAGATCTGTATACAGCTGTTTCAGTTCCATCAGTCATCATACCCCATGACTTTACGCACGTCCTTCAGTTTATCGAGGAAGTAGTCGACTTCTTCTTCCGTGTTGTAGAAATAGAAGCTTGCGCGGCAGGATGCATTGACACCAAGGTAATGATGCAGCGGTTCTGCGCAGTGATGCCCGGTGCGGATGCAGATGCCTTCTGCAGACATGATCTGTGCTACATCATGCGGATGAACACCTTCGACTTCGAAAGCGATGAGGCCTTCTTTTTCTTCCGGGTTCTTCGGTCCTATGATCTGGATGAACGGCAGTTTCTTCATGCCTTCCAGACATCTGGTGACGAGCTTTCTTTCCTGTGCGCGGATATCATCATATCCGATTGCCTGAATGTACTTGATGGCTGCGACGAGTCCGACAGCGCCTTCGACGTACTGCGTGCCTGCTTCAAACTTGGCCGGAAGTTCTGCAAAGGTCGTCGTCTGTTCTTCTACGGTTTCAATCATGTCTCCGCCCATGAGAAACGGTTCCATTTCATCAAGGAGTTCTTCCTTGGCATAGAGAACGCCGATGCCGCCCATGGAGCACATCTTGTGTCCGGAGAAAGCGAAGAAATCACAGTCAAGATCCTGCACGTCGATCTGCTTGTGCGGTGTAGACTGCGCGCCGTCAAGGACGACGACTGCGCCATGCGCATGCGCTCTCTTTATCAGCGGCTTCGGATCGAATTCAACACCGAGCACATTGGATACCTGGGCAAATGCCAGAATCTTCACTCTCGGATCATCGATCTTCTTGAGTTCTTCTTCCGGGAAATGGCCGGTTTCCTTGTCAATGTAGATATAGTCAAGGACAGCGCCTGTCTTCTCGGCAGCTCTCTGCCAGGTGACGAGGTTGGAATGATGTTCCGCAATCGTGATGAGGATATGGTCGCCCTTCTTCAGGTGTGTCTCGCCATAGGAGCGGGATACGAGATTCAGGGATTCTGTCGTGTTTCTGGTATAAATGATTTCTTTTTCGCTTCTTGCATGGATGAAGTCACGGACGACCTCTTTGGAAGTGTCGTAAGCTTCTGATGCAGAGATGGCGAAAATATGCGCGCCTCTGTGCGGATTGCCATTCTGGTGAGTGACATAGTCCACAACAGCATTGACGACAGGAAGCGGCCTCTGAGTGGTCGCACCGTTGTCAAAGTATACGATCTGATGACCGTTGACCTGGGTTTCCAGTATCGGGAAATCTTTTCTGATTAAGTCTAAGTTCATTTTATCTCCTTGGAATCCAGTTTCCTTCTGACTTCTTCAATCACTTCATCATGCAGCGAGCTGTCCATGCTGTCGATGATCGGACGGATCAGCGCTTCCACAACGATTCTTCTTGCCTCTTCAAGCGAGAAGCCGCGTGTCATGAGGAAGTAAATCGTATTGGCATCGAGCTGTCCTGCGCTGGATGCGTGATTCCCCACAACGTCGTCTTCGGTGCAGAGCAGAAGCGGCAGGGAAATATTCTTGGTATGGGGATCGAGCTGGATGGCATAGTCGCCTTCATCGCCGACAGATCCGCTGCATCCCTTCTTGAAATTCAATGTGCCTCTGAAAATCTTCTTGGCTGTATCGGCCAGTGCGCCCTTGATATCGATCTCGGCATTCGTCTTTTTGCCGATATGGTCGATGTGGCAGAAGAAGTCGAGGTGCTGGTCGCCTCTTGCTGCATAAACAGCCTTTTCCTGCATCGTGGACTTGTCGCCCTCCAGTTTGCCGTAGCTGTGGACGATGACATTCTGTCCGCCAAGTTCGGCAGCCAGGAATACGGCCTTTGCCTTTCTGGCAAGGTGTGTATGTCTCTGGTCATAGATCGTCGCATGCGTCAGGCCTTTTTCCATACGGGAAACGCTGAGGTTTGCGCCTTCCTTCAGATCATAATACGCAGCAATGAGGCAGGTATCGGACGGTGCTTCGCCTTCGATTCTCCATACGAGGGAAAGCTTGGCTTCCTCGCCGAGATAGAATACGAACTGGCCTGCAAAGTCAGGATGAGCTTCATCTGCCTTGAGCGTAATCGTGAGTGATGTTTCAGCATGAGCCGGAACGGTGATGGTGTAACGTCTGCCGTCTGCGGCCGCTTTTACGGTTTCTTTGGATGCCCCGTTGAAGTCTTCCGGAAGCTCTCCCCCTTCTTTGACATATATTATATCGGAGAAGACCGGTTCGCCTGATTTCTCGGGCGCCTCGAACTGCATCGGGGTATCGTTGGTATGAAGGTACCGGTACGTAAGAAGCGACAGTCGGTTGACTCTGATTTCTTCCATATGGTCCTCCTTATCCTATAGCGCCTTCGAATTCAAGATCGATGAGGCGGTTCATTTCTACAGCATATTCCAAAGGAAGTTCCTTTGAAATCGGTTCGGCAAATCCGCGGACGAGCATGGCTTTCGCGTCTTCTTCAGAAAGGCCGCGGCTCATGAGGTAGTAAATATCATCATCCGGGATACGGCCGATCTTAGCTTCATGGCCAAGATCGATGTCATCATTTTCAATGATGATGTCCGGGATCGTGTCGGATCTGGATTCATTATCCAGCATCAGGGATTCACAGCTGATAGTGCCCTTTGTTCCCTTTGCTTCCGGTCCGATGTAAACGACGCCGCGGTAAATTGCAGTGCCGCCTGCTTTGGAAATGGATTTGGAGTTGATATTGATGGAAGTGCCTTTTCCAAGTGCTTCCACCTTGGAACCAGTATCGAGGAACTGACCCTTGCCGGCAAACGTGATGCCTGTGAAATCACAGGTGGAATGATCGCCCTTGAGGATGGTATCCGGATAGAGGCAGGATGTATGGGAGCCGAAGGAACCGGATACCCAGATCATGTGTCCGTCTTCTTCAATGATGGACTTCTTGGTATTCAGGTTGTACATGTTCTTCGACCAGTTTTCAATCGTGCTGTAGCGCAGCGTTGCCCCCTTCTTGACGTAGAGCTCGACGGCTCCGGCATGAAGGTTTGCCACGTTGTATCTTGGAGCCGAGCAGCCTTCGATGAAATGGCAGTCAGCGCCTTCTTCAATGATGATCAGAGTATGTTCGAACTGTCCCGCACCAGGCGCATTGAGGCGGAAATAACTCTGCAGCGGCATGCGTACGTGAACGCCCTTTGGAACGTAAACGAAAGAGCCGCCGGACCACACAGCATAGTGCAGTGCAGCAAATTTATGGTAATTCGGAGTGATGAGCTTTCCGAAATACGGTTTGATCAGATCAGGGTATTCCTTGACAGCGGTTTCGAAGTCAACGTAAATGACGCCCTGTTCTTCCAGTTCCTTCTGGATATTATGATAAACGACTTCAGAGTCATACTGCGCTCCGACGCCGGCAAGAGATTTCTTTTCTGCTTCAGGAATGCCGAGACGATCGAATGTGTCCCTGATATTCTGCGGCAGGTCTTCCCATTTCGCCTTCATATCCGTCTTCGGGCGGATGTAGGTGTCGATATGATCCATATCGAGCTCGGAGATATCCGGAGCCCATTCCGGGAAGTCCATATGATTGTATATTTCAAGAGCCTGCAGGCGCTTTTCAAGCATCCATTCCGGTTCTTCCTTCTTGGCAGAAATTTCACGGATGACTTCTTCAGTCAGACCGTTGTCAGCCTTGTAGGAGTACTCCACCTTGTCCTTGATGTCGTAGATGCTTCGATTGATGTCATCGACCTGGCTCTTCTTCTTTTCTTCAGCCATGATCACACCTCGCTGCGGTATGCGTCAAAGCCATTGGTCTCGATTTCGTCCACCAGTTCCGGACCGCCTTCCTTGACGATCTTGCCGTCGATGAGGACGTGGACAAATTCCGGTGTGATGAACTTCAGGATCTGGTTCAGATGGGTAATGATCAGAAGTGAATTATTTTCATTGTGGTATTCAGAAATGTTGCGGGAAACGATGCGGACAGCATCGACGTCCAGACCGGAGTCTGTTTCATCAAGCATAGCCAGCTTCGGATCCAGGATGCGCATCTGAAGAATTTCGCTCTTCTTTCTTTCGCCGCCGGAGAAGCCGTCATTCAGGTAACGTTCTGCATAGGACGGATCCATAGCCAGATCTTCCATTCTGGATTTCATGAGACGCTTGAAAGGGAAGAGTCTCTGCTGCTTTCCGGAAATCGTCGTCTTGGCTGTACGAATGAAGTTTTCAGTCGTAATGCCGGCAACGGAAATCGGATTCTGGAAAGAAAGGAAAATGCCGAGCTTGGCTCTCTTATCGACAGACAGTTCTGTAATATCCTGTCCTTCAAAGAAAATACGGCCTTCAGTAATTGTATAAACAGGGTTCCCCATGATGGCATGAAGGAGCGTCGACTTGCCGGCGCCGTTGATGCCCATAATCACATGGACTTCTCCCTTGTTTACAGTCAGGTTGATTCCATGAAGGAGTTCTTTCTTGCCTACTGAAACGTGAAGATTTTCCACGCGGAGTAATTCGGTCATTCTATCACCTCATATATTGTAATCTGTATACGTCAGAGAATGTATACAATCAAAATCTTATTCCATTTTATATTATTTACGTGTAGCTGTAAATATATGAAATTTTTTCGATTTGTTTTCCAGCTCTCTCTTGTTCCTGATTTCGGGCTTTTTCTGCCCTTTCTTCCTTATATATGGATTTAACAAGAACAAACCCAAGAAACGCATACTACATATAGTATATCACAAGGGGATACCATCCCCAAAAAGGCAAAATAAAACCGCAAACCCGCGCCCTATACATGGAGAGCGTCTGCTTGCGGTTTTCAATTTCCGTTCACGGGAAGAAGAATTGCTTCCTCCCCTGACCGCATCTGGCACGCGGGGCCCGCAGGCACGCCGCTTGCCGAAAGCTGTCACAGCCAATCATTCCGACTTTGTCTGTTTCCCAGACATATTTGTACCGCTTGTCCTGCCGAAGGACACCGGCCATCCGCCTCCATAGAGCGCGGATGATTATTTATCCTCTGTTGTAATAGGGACCGCCGCAGAAATTTCTTCTGCCGTTCCCGTTAGGGCCGTAAGGACCGCAGGGGTACTGACCCTGATCCTGAGAAGACTGCACCTCTGAACTGTAAGCGCCAGGTCCGTAGCAATAAGGACCATAGGTCTCTGCCCAGACGGTATAACCTCCTGCAAGAACAAGGATACCTGCTAAAGCGGCCAAAATTTTGGACTTCAATGCAGCATCTCCTTTCTCTGGAATATACCCGGCGGTGATCATTCACCACTGTTCTTATTATACCATCGTCATCCAGCATGTATATAGGCAAGACTTAAACAATGCTTAAAGAAAAGATGAACAGCGTCCCTAAACTGTATGCAAAGAAAAAAGAGCAGGTGTTCCTGCCCTCTTTTCATCATTATCTTTGTAATTATTTAGAAGCCGGCTTTCCGAACCATTTTTCATAAATCTTGTCGTATGTGCCGTTTGCTTTCAGTTCCTTCAGCGCTTTGTTGACGCCTTCCTGAAGCTGCTTGTTGTCTTTCTTGAATGCGAATACCATTCCGGAACCGTCTTTCTGTGTTCCAACAATCTTCAGGTCCTTGCCTGCGCCCTGTTTCAGGTAGTACATGGCAACCGGCTGATCGATGACGACAGCGTCAAGCGTATTAGCCTGCAGTTCCATCCATGCCTGGGAATTGGAATCGAGCTGCTTGACTTCAGCAGCCTTGGCTTCCTGAGCCAGTTTGACCTGGTAGGTGCCTACCTGAGCGCCTACATTCTTTCCTGCAAGATCAGCCCAGTCGTTGATCGTGGTATTGTCTTTTCTTACAACGATGCAGTAGCCGTTATCCTTGAAGTATACGTCAGAAAAAGCGACCTGCTTAGCTCTTTCCGGTGTAGCATCAAGGCCGGCAGCGATCATGTCGATCTGTCCGGACTGGACAGCCGGAATCAGTGCATCAAAGCCCATGCTCTTGAATTCCATCTTGCTGCCCATCTGTTTAATGATGGCGTCAGCCAGATCAAGATCGAAGCCTACATATTTATCATTCTCTGTAAATTCAAACGGAGGGAATGTTGTTTCAGAGCCGACACGGATAACAGCAGGAATGCCGCCTTTTCCTGAAGCAGAACTCGATTTGGAATCTCCGCCGCCGCATCCTGCAGCAAGCATAACTGCGGAAGCAGCTCCGACAGCCAACAGAATTTTTAACTTTTTGCCCAGCATATGTTTCATCTCCACAAATGACAACTTACAAATGAATAAAAGGAATCTGCATGAAAATTCATTGCAGATACAGAAAAGCTCTCCGTCCGGTGTATTTCTCCACCCCATCCGGCTGGAATATCCTTTTCCATACATAACTTAATGCATATTCTATCAACTTTATACATTCCTGTCAATAAAAATACTGATTATTCTGTATATGACTGCATATATAATATTTCATTATATATAGGAGAGTGAAAATAGGAGAGTGAAAAAACCGCCTTTGAATAAAATGAATACTCGGCTGCAGGGAAGAATTCTCCCTCTTCTCACCGCCTCTTTGCCCGGCAGATTCCCGTTTTCGTTGACCCCTGCCCGCTGTCATGTTATATTTGAAAGTGCAAATACTCTGAAGACTATGCAAGGCAAAAAATTTTAGAGAATTTAGATATTGTTTATGTATTGTATAAGTTTTTACCTTACTCTTTAGGCAGGGGATTCTTCAAGATATTTCTGCTTCCTCCCCGCCGCGTCGTTTATACACAAAGGACTTCTATGGACATCATCATCAACTTCCTCTATGACTGGGGATACCTCGCTCTCTTCATCTGTATGGCTCTTGAAAACATGAATGTTCCGATTCCCAGTGAAATCATTCTGGGCTTTGCCGGTTTTCTTGTTTCTCAGGAAATTTTCTCGTTCTGGCCTACCATTGCCATCGGGACGGCTGCCGGCATTGCTGGTTCCGTCGCTTCCTACTACATGGGCTACAAAGGCGGACGCGGACTCATATTGAAACATACGGCCAAAGGCGGCCTTACTGCAAGAAAAATGATTGCTGCCAAAGACTGGTTTGAAATATACGGCGGAATCGCCATTTTCACAGGCCGCCTTCTTCCGGGCGTCCGCACGTTCATTTCTCTTCCTGCCGGAATTGCCCAGTATCCGATGCCTGAATTCATCGGCCTTACGATTCTGGGAACGGTTCCCTGGACGATTTTCCTCGTATACGCAGGATCCGTCCTCGGCCACAACTGGCAGAAAATCCTGGACTACAAGCTGGAAATCGCACTCGTCTGCGTCGTCATTTCCATTGCGGTCGCCCTTGGATTCCATTTATATTCAAAGCGAAAACAGAAAGCAAGCAAAGATACCCATGAAAACATATAGAAACTGCATCCTCCTTTTCCTTTTCTGCCTTTTTCTTTACGGCACATTTTCCGGACTGATTCCGCTTCTGGACCCGGATGAACCCGTTTATGGCGAAACGGCCAAGGAGATGCTGGCGACAGGAGACTGGATATCCCCGCGCATCTACGGCGAGTTTTGGTATGACAAACCGCCGCTTTTCTATTGGCTGGAAGCTATTTCCTTCTCGATTTTCGGCATCTCTACCTGGGCCGCCAGACTTCCTTCCGTCCTTTTAGGCGCGCTGACGCCCTGCTACCTCTTCCTCTCCTCCCGCCGCTTCTTAGGAGAAAGGGCTGCGCTTCGCGCAGGCTTCATCTGTGCCACATCGCTTGAAATCATCGTCCTTGCCAGAAGCTCGGTCACGGACATGCTCCTCTGCCTCACACTGACTGTTGCGCTCATGTCATTCCTGAGAAAAGAATACGCAGCTGCGTATATCGCGTGCGGCCTTGCACTTTTGACGAAGGGGCCTGTTGGATTCGGATTCCCGGCCCTGATTGTCGGTCTCTGGCTCATTTTTTCGCGCCAGTTTGACATTAAGCACATCATGGGACTTAAATGGTACTGGGGCATCCCGCTTGCCTGCCTCGTCGGACTTCCCTGGTACATTGAAATGGGCATGCTCCACGGAGATGCTTTCATCGATACATTTCTGGGCTACCATAATATCACGCGCTTCGTGGCTCCTGAGCACGCAGGGCAGAACCATTACTGGCTCTACATCGTCGTCGTGCTGGCAGGCTTCTATCCATGGAGCGGAACGCTTCCGGGGCTTTTGAAGAGCTTCCGTGAATGGAGAAAAGACAAGGTCATGCTCTACTTCATCGTATGGGCGCTTTTCATTTTCCTTTTCTTCTCCGTATCTTCCACGCAGCTCTTCTCCTACATCCTTCCGATGTTCCCGCCGCTTGCCATTCTTTCTTCCGCTTATCTTGCGCGGATTGAAGAGACAGGGCACATTTCCAAAGCCTTCATCATCTGCCATGTCGTCTTTGCACTGATTACGACCGGCGCCGTCGCTTTTGTCCCCTTTTCTCCGGAAGGCGGACCCATCGTCCACTACGCTATCGCAGGGCTCATGGTCCTTGCTGCCTTCTTCTCGGCAAGCCGCCTCGCAAAAGGAAGGTTCCATGCCTTCTTCATGACGCAGGCTGCTTTGATTCTCGTCTTCGTCCTTTCCGTCTGGGGCGCTTTTGAAAAACCGGTCTCCGATCTTTTCACATCAAGAGCCATTGCGGAAAAGACAGCCGCTGAATCACTCGACCCCGATGTCCCTCTTTATATCGATCCTTTCTACCGTCCGTCCTTTGCTTTCTATGAGGATCTGTACGGAAAAGCGCTTCCTGACTTCGACAAGAGGAAGCAGCAGGTCGATGAAAAGAACAAGGAAAACGGCGTCCTGCTTCCGGGCCTTGAAGAACCTGCCCGCCTGCCGGATCAGGCATACATACTGATTCAGAAAAAGCTTTACAAGAACTGGCCGGATGAGGAGAAGAAGGACCTCACACTCATTTGGGAAAAAGATACGGCTTACCTCTTCCGCAAAGGAAATAGCGAAGGTTCTTTGCAGAAGTAATCACATTTCACTTCATTCAGGGAGGAATCCATTTTGAGCACGAAACGACAGAAAAAAGAAAAGAAGGAAAAAGCAAGGCAGGAAGCGTTCTCTACTTCCCATGTGACAGAGAAATCCCTGGGATTCATCTTCATCCTTGCCTTTGCATTCCTGCTCTGGGGATCTTGGGCCCTCCCCATTACCGATCCCGTCGAATCCAATTATGCGCTGACGGCTAAGGAAATGGTCATGTCAGGCAACTGGATGTCCCCGCAGATTTATGGCATTTACTGGTATGACAAGCCTATCATGGTTTACTGGCTGCTTTCCATCAGCTATTCCATCCTGGGCTTCACCGATCTCGCGGCAAGGCTCCCCTCTGCCTTTTGCGGGGCGCTTTCCGTCACGCTTCTTACCTGGTACGTAAGAAGAATCCTGAAGGACAATATTGCAGCCATCTGGGCAGGGCTCATGCTGGCGCTTTCCTTTGAATTCTGGATCATCTCCCATGCCATCATCACGGACAGCATCCTTCTTCTCTTTACGATTCCGACCCTTCTTTCCGCTTACATCGGCGTCATGGAAGGAAGCAGGAAGCATCTGATCATTGCTTATGCCGCTGCTGGCTTTGCCTGCCTCACTAAAGGCCCTGTTGGGCTTGTCCTTCCAGGCATCCTTCTTGTTCTCTGGTGCCTTTCCATGAAAGAGCCGAAGAAGATTCTTTCCCTCTTCCCCATCACGGGCATCCTTGCTTTCCTTGTCGTCGTCCTTCCCTGGTACGGCGGCATGTATGCCATTCATGGAAGCGACTTCGTTTCCCAGTTCCTCGGCCTGCACAACATAGCAAGAGCTACGGTTTCCGAGCATCCGGAAGACAATCACTGGTACTACTACCTTGTCATCTTCCCGGCCGCTCTCCTTCCCTGGACCGGCATGACAATTTATGAAGCCGTCAGGCAGTGGAAAGAAAAGACCCCGTTCTACCGTTTTCTCATGGTCTGGATGATCGGCACAATCCTTTTCTACACCCTTATGGCGACAAAGTATGTGACCTACACTTACATTTCCATCGTTCCTGCCATTATTCTTTCCGCCATGTGCGCGCTCCTCGTGCGTGAAGGGGAAAAAGCATCGAGCCTCTGCGCTTACGGTGGTTTCTTCTTCCTGATTGCCGCTCTTGTGGCAGGTACCATTTACATCAAGGAAGGAAGCTGGCTTCTTTTCTACGCTGTCATCCTTTACGCCGTATGGGAACTCATCCTCCGCTGGAAAAAGAGCAGCGGCCGCCGTCTGACAGTCATTTCCGCCGTTACTGCTTCGGCTTACCTCTTCATCATCATGGAAGGACTTCCCAACTACCTTCCGTCGCGTTCCATCATGGACTCGGCCAATGATATCCATGATGCACCAGGCATCCATTACTTCTTCCATTCCTATCCGGCCGGCTATACGTACTATACCGGAGAAACAGGCATCCGCCTTGTTCCTTCTCTTCCTGACGAAGAAAAGAGAAGCGCTCTTTGGAATGAAAAGTATGTCATGCCGTCCGAGTCTGATGAAGACTTTGCCAAGGAATACAAAGACTCCGGCAAGTCTGTCTATCTCTTTGTTTCCAAGAGCGATATGAAGTACTTCAAGGAATGGCCGATGAAAGATGATTTCACAAAGGATAAGGATCTTCCAAGAGGAACACTTTACCATTTAAATGATGAACCGGAAGCAGCGGGCGAAACAGCGCCCCTCTCCCCGGCTGAAGAAAACTGATAAAGCCGGCTTATGCCGGCTTTTCTTTTAGACGAAAGGAACTGCCATGACTATCGATGCATTCATTAAGAGCCTTGCTTCCTACGAGGGAGCGCTCACCTTTAATCCCTGGAAAGATACGGACCTTCGCTATGAAGTGGAAAATGCGCCATCCATAAGGAAAGAGCAGCTTCACGACTACCTTTCCCGCCGCGTTGGGAAGGCAAAGCTTCTTCTGATCGCTGAGGCATGCGGTTATCAGGGCGGACACTTCACCGGGATTGCCATGACATGCGAGCGCATGATACTAAACGAGCATCCCGCAGTAAACAGCCTCATGATCCTCGGGAAAGAGGGAAAACGGACAAGCAGGAAAGATTCTCCCATGATTGCAAAACCCACGCAGAAGGAAAAAGGCTTCAATGAGCCGACCGATTCCGTCGTATGGAAAGCATGCCTCGATGCCGGCCTTTCCGCTGATGAATTCATCTTATGGAACATCTATCCTTTCCATCCTCATAAGAAAGACGACCTTCTTTCCAACAGGACGCCGACAGATGATGAACTTGCCATCGGGCTCTCCTACACAAAAGAGCTCCTCTCCCTCACCGGGTCCCTTCCCCTTCTTGCCATTGGAAAGAAGAGCGAGAACACGCTCCTGGATGCAGGCTTCTCCGTCAAGGGACTACGCCACCCGGCAAATGGCGGCGCCAACATTTTCAGGAACCAGCTTGCCGATTTCTTCAGGAAATAAAAAGAACCTCCCTCCGATCGCGGAGAGAGGTTTTTCATTTCCTGATCATTATCAATGGTACAGAATGAAGCGTTTGGTGAAGTAGTTCCAGATCATGACGATGGCCGAAGCGATGGCTTTGGCAAACATGTACCAGATACCGACAAGGTCGATGAAAATCCACATGGTCACCTGATTGATGCCAAGTCCCATAAGGGATGTCACGACGAAGAGGACGACCTGCGAGCGGCTCTGATGCTCGGCATGGAAGACAAAGCTGACGCAGAGGAAGTAGTTCAATATGAGCGAGACCGTGAAGGCGATCGGCGCTGAATACAGCGGAGGAAGGCCGCCATACTCTGTCAGTGTGTAAAGAAGGACGTATTCGAGTACGAAGCATCCGCCTCCGACGAGGAGAAAACGGAAAACTTCCCAGAATCGTTCTTCAGATGAAAAGTAATTCAATATCAGTTTCTTAATCATAATGCTCCTGGATTTTTATTATTTCCCAATGGGATGACTTACTTCTTCAGCATCATCTGGATGATATTCATCTGGATCTCAAGATTTTTCCTGCTGTTCTTCACTTCCGTATCAAGGACAAGGCCTATCCCAAGCGCCACGACGGCAGATACCATGAAGAATCCGGATGTGACAAGCGTCGGAAGCTTGGGCACAAGTCCCGTCATTACGTATTCATGGAATACGGGGATGAAAAGAAGAAGGGCAATCAGAGCAAGGATGAGCGATGCCATCGTGAAGAAACGGAGCGGCCTGTAATCCTTGTAAAGAAGGAAAATCGTGCGGAGAACCCTGGTCCCGTCGCGGAAGGTGTGGAGCTTGCTGACGCTCCCTTCGGGCCTGTCCCGGTATGATACGGGAAGGTTCCGGATGAGAAGGTTCTTGTCCAGCGCATGAATCGTCATTTCCGTTTCAATTTCAAATCCTTTGGAAAGGATAGGAAATGTCTTGACAAACATGGTGGAAAAAGCACGATAGCCGGTCATGACGTCCTTGATGTCATGGCTGTTTTTGCCCCAGAACATATTGATGAAGCGGCGGACGACCACATTTCCTGAATTATGGAAGGGCCGCTTGTTTTCTTCAAAGTAACTGGAGGAAAGGCGGTCGCCTACGACCATATCCGCCTGCCCCGAAAGAACCATATCCGCCATTTCGCGGGCGCATTCTGCGGGATATGTATCATCCCCGTCCGTCATGATGTAGCATTCTGCATCGATATCACGAAACATGGAACGGATGACGTTTCCCTTGCCCTGGCGGTATTCCTTTCTGACGACGGCTCCTGCCTCTCTGGCAATGGCAGCTGTATCATCCGTTGAATTGTTGTCATACACATAAATGACGGCTTCCGGGAGCTCCCTTTTGAAATCCGTCACGACTTTCCTGATTGTCAAAGCTTCGTTCCAGCACGGAATGAGCACAGCTATGCGGTCCATCGATTATCCTCCGATATTTATACGCTGTCCTCTATTTTACATCATTTGCCTGCTTTTTTCAGCGGAAACTATCCTGCAAACAGAAAAGACGCCCGCAGGGGCGCCCGTTTCCTGAAAGCTAGAACGGCATATCATGGTGGATGGGAGAAGCATCATCCGTTCCAAAGACGTGTTCTGTCACATCGATGAAGTATCCTGAAAGAAGGGATTCGAAATCCTTCTCTTTCATATTTTCTCCCATGAAGGAAAAAGCGTAGCCGCCTTCAATCCAGTGAGCGGCAAAAGATTTATCCGAAAGTTTTGCCACGGAAACAACCGTCGAGCCTATTTCGATATCCTTCCACTTTCCTGTATAGACGCCACTGATATCTGTATCCGGATTCTCTCCTGTCAGACGGGAAGAACGGATTGTCAGCTGTTCGCCAAGATTGCCGCTGTAACGAACATCTGCCAGTCCCTCTCCTATGAAAAGGAAATGTTCCGTCTTGTATCCTGCAATACGCGGCAGGAAGAGCGGTTCAAAACCGACTGCCTTGCGAAGCTTATTGTATGATGCATATTCCACAATCGGGCTTGGCAGTGAGACATTTTCGCTGCTATAGGCTTTGACGCCTGCCGCTGGCAGCAATAAAGCCAGTGCCAGTGCGGCCGATGCCCATGCCATTTTCGTTTTGTTCATAGTAAGATCCCTCTTCCCGGGCAATACCCCGTTTCCGCCCATTATACTACTTTTCCCGATATGCAACAAATAACGAAAAACGATTGCAGGAATTATAACCCTTTTTCATGGCATTCATCTGTATTTTGATTTCTTCTTCCGGGATTCCGGGGCCCTTGCCAAAGAGCTCGTGCGTCACATAGGAAGGCTCGGCCGCTTCCACGATCCGTGCGGCTGCTTCTGTCCTGAAAGGTTCATGCCGGTCGATGGATGAAATATGGCGGCTGATGACTTCAGGCGTGATTTCCGCAGGAATATTCCCAGCCGCCCTTTTCCTGTACTCTCCTGAAATCGAGCAGGAAAGATGCATGCCAAGAATCAGATCCTTCATGGATCCCAGATTCTTGATTACCTTCGTCACATAATCTGCACCATCCTTTTCATCCCTGATATCGGGATTCGTATTCATCAGATGGCCTGTATCAAGCAGGAGTCCAACATTTCCGCCGCCCAGAAGAGAGAAGAAATAATCCACATTTTCTGGAGAAAGTGCATTGAGCCCCGGCCAAAAGATATTTTCAAAAAGGACGGTGACATTGGACGGAAGCGCATTTTTGACAAGACTGTAGATTCTTGCCGTTTCGAAAAGGACTTCCTTGTCCGTGTAATGGAATTTTCCTGTCCATGCCTCTCTTGCCATACAGTCAGCCACGTGCCAGACGACGTATTTGGGCTCTTCCCTGGCGGCCGCTCTTAGATTTCCCCGGATTGTTTCCAGCCACTCTTCCGGTGTTTCTCCCCCATAGTAGGAAATCAGGAAATCCCTTGTCGGAAATTCCTCCTCGAAGAGTTCCCTTTTTCCCAGCCAGAAATTCATCCAGTCAGGCCAGTAATTAAGGTGGCATCCGATAGTCGATTCTTTCCCGGGAAGATCTCTTGATTTTGTTCCGTACACAAGACTCTCTATCCCGTCAAGGCCAAGATTATCTGTCATCTCCCTGATCTTTTCATCTGTATCATCATCCATGACATAGTAGCTCATGAGCTGTTTCATAAGGTCCTCCTTTCTTTCTGGCCAGGCTTTCCGATTCCCAATTGAACTTCCCATTTCATTTTGCTATGATTAATAAAAGAGGTGATTCCCATGGGAAAATCTGAAAGCTCAAAAAAAGCGATTGCGATGACGATCATTACAGCTCTCGTCACACGCGCATTGAAGAAGAAAAATGATAAAAAGCACGAACTCGTCACGGCTGACTCCAAGGAATTGACAGAAAAGGATCTGTGGAGACCGCTGCAGCCGATCGGGACTATTTATTTTCTGACGCATCCGAAGAAGGCTGTCTACTTCTTCCTCCTGCAGAAATCGCTGATGTTCTCGTGGCGCCTGGCAAGAAAATATTTTAAAGACTGAATTCCAAAAGGACCGGAAACGGTCCTTTTTTAGTGTCCCATATAATAATGGCGGGCAAGGTCTGCCGCGCCAAGAAGCGTACCTGCCTTTCCGCCTGCAAAAAGGATGAGAGATGCATATAAAAGCACCTGCTCTTTTTCTATCCCTTCATCTTTTTCCGCTTGGGAAAATTCCTCGTCTCTGCTGCGTTTTGGAAATGCAAGATCATCCGCTGAGAAGACCGTGGAACCCGTGTCTCCCTTTCTTGCAAAAGAGAGAAGATTGGTTCCCGAAAGAGAAATGCCGCCGTCATCCCGTCCATAGAGGGAAACACCGTCCCTTCCCATCCGGGATGAAAAGAGGGCTGTCTTCCCGCATTCTTCTTCAGACCGGACAATCCACAAAGCTGACCTGCAGCGGAAAACTTCCCGAAGGTAGTAGGGCCTGTCATCGCCTACCGGCGCAAGAAACACAGACAGTCCCGATTTTTCAGAAATCATGGCTGCCTTCTTCAGGATAGCAGAAAGCACTTCGCCTGCCGGATAATAAACGGCGATATCTGCCCATGGCGTCCCCTTCGGATTTTTATTAAAGTAAGCAAGAAGGCTTTCCAGCGTTTCTTCTCTCCAATCCATTTCCATGATTTCCTCCGTAAAAAAAGGCGGCATCGCCGCCTTCCTCCATTATAGCCAGCTGGCTGTGGAACCATTCATTACTGCCAGAAAGGATTCACTCCATCCATCGCCTGTATCCGCTTCTTTCGTACTTCCCGTTCGGTGTTTTCAATGCTCTGCACAGCGGTTCCGTAAATCAGGCCGACGGAGCAGATATTCGTCATCAGGGATGTGCCGCCAAAGGAAATGAAAGGCAGCGGAACGCCTGTAACAGGGAATGATCCAAGAACCATCGCCATATTGATGAGCCCCTGAAGCGAGATCATGAGCGTCAGCCCATAGACCACGAAGGCTGAGTAGGAATCCTTCAGACGCCTTGCCGTGGCAAATCCCAAAAGCAGGAATGCCATGAAAAGGAGCATGACGATAATTCCGCCTATGAAGCCCATTTCCTGGCAGAATACGGCATAGGCGAAGTCCGTATACTGCTCGGGGAGATAAAGGAACTTGGCAAATCCCTTGCCTATGCCCTGCCCGAGGAATCCGCCTGAGCCAGCGGCAATCAGACTCTGCACGGTCTGATATCCCTTGCCGGCCGCATCAGAGAACGGGTCCCAGAGCACGAAAAGCCTGTCTCTTCTGTACGCTGAGCTGAGCGCCAGAAGAAGTCCGAGCGTACCGATCCCTGCGCCGCCCAAAAGAATTTCAATGGCAGGAAGCCCCGCAATGATATAAAGGAGGCATGGCAGGAGCAGGATGATGGCTGCCGTGCCCATATCCGGCTGCTTCATGACGAGAGCCGCCATGACAAGCGGCGCCGCCAATGGCGAAATGTATGTCAGAAGCTGGCCAAACGTGTACTTTTTGTTTTTCTTCCTTTTGGAGCCTGAAGCAAAGAGGAAAATACTGACGAATATGCCGACAATGGCGCGGAAAACCTGCGGAATAAGGGCGATTTTCTCTCCGTCATCCACCTTTTGGGCAAGATAAGAAGAGGCCCATATGATTCCTGTCACCTTCGCAAATTCCGATGGCTGCAGCGACACCGGACCGAGCTGGATCCAGCGGGTCGCACCGTTGACATTCTTACCGGCTACGATGACAAGGCAGAGCAAGAGCACCGTCCCGATGACCCAGACCAGCGCCCCTTTGCGCACGAGCTTGATTGGAAGCTTCGTCAGCACGAATGCTGTAATTACGCTGATTGAGAGGAACAGAAGATGTCTTGCCAAGTGGGAGTACGTGCTGTCCCCCGATATGATATTCATGTACTGAGTTGAGCTGTAGATATTCACAGTCCCGATGCAGATCAGAATTACCGTGACAGCAACCAGCCCCAATAATTCAGGTGGTGTATATCGCGAAACTTCTAATTTGACTTGGGACGTCTCGCTACGAGACGACATACTGGATTCCCCTTCCTGGAAAATTTCTCCTCGTACTCCGTCTCTACATCGCCTGGCACGGGAGCCTGATGCAGATCATAAGTCACGTCGGATAATTTCCATCCCATCTCTGTGAATTCCTCGATGGAAAAATCAAAAAGATCCTTATTGTCAGTCTTGAAACGGATTTCCCCGTCTTCTTTGAGGATGAGGGCATAGCGTTTCAGGAAATCGCGGTATGTCAGTCTTCTCTTGGCATGGCGTTTCTTCGGCCATGGATCGCTGAAGTTCAGGTAAATCACCTCAACCTCCCCCGGTGCGAATATATCAAGAATTTCACTGACATCCCCAAGGATCAAACGTACATTGTCGAGCGGCGGTTCTTTTTCCGCTACTTTCTTTGCGGCATAGTAAATGACGCCTTCCTGCACTTCCATACCGATGTAATTGACATCCCTGTGAATGTCTGCCATTCCGGAGATGAACTGTCCCTTTCCTGTACCGAATTCCACATGAATCGGCTTTTCAGGATGCGCGAACTGCGTGCTCCATTTGCCTTTCAGATCTTTCGGTTCTTCCAGAAAAAGAATGGAAGTGTACTGCTTAATGGATTCTTCAATCCAGGGCTTTCTGCGAAGTCTCATAAGTCCTCCTTATATTATACGGGAAAATGAAATCTTAATTCAACATTTTAGATGAATTTTAATAGGCTAGCAAGAAAGAGCCGGGCAATCCTGGCTCTTTCCCAAAAAATAGTTCAAATGATTACGATGCCTGGGACAGTCCTTCGTTTTCCACTTCAGGCATCGGCTTGGCGGAAATCTTGACCGGCTTGAAACGGCTCCAGTCGAATTCATCACTGCCGGATGCTCTTGCGCGGTCCTGCAGGCCCTGATTCCAGGCTGCGTCATTGGCCGCCTTATCCGATCCAAGCTGCTCCACATCGTTCCTGATCATGATGTTGCCATACATGGTCATGAGCGTTGTGACGTCCTTGTCGTACTTCGGCGAGAAGAAATCGTCGGTCGGATCATAATGAGCCGCCTTGATTCCCATGATGCCAAGGAAGGTATCATAGAGCATGTCGTTGGTGAACGGCATATTTCTTCTTTCGAGCATCATGCGGAACTCTTCCGGACGTTCTCTCTCATACTGCGGGGATGTGTACACCCAGAACGGGATGTGGACCATGGTGAAATCGAACTGGTCCGCATTATGGCCCGGTCTTTCCGTCACCTGTTCCCCATGATCGGAGAAGTACATGACGCTGTCAGCGTGGAGATAGTTCGTGGCAGAATTCATGATGCTTCCCATGACATAGTCATTGAAAAGCACGGAATTGTCGTATTCATCATTCATGATTTCAGAAGTGCTTCTGACCTTGCCCTGATCTTCCGACCAGTGGTAGAACTCGGACGGATACCTGTCCCAATAGCTGACGTGGCTGCCCATCAGATGGATGACGATGAGCTGGCGGCGGTTATTCGGGTCGACCTTCTTCAAGTACGGGACAAGCACTGTATCGTAGTCCTTGGTGATGACATCAGTGCCGACATACTGGTTGATCCAGTACTGGTCGTCGCAGGCAGATCCGATTGCGCCGATCGGCGTATCCCAGATGCCGAAGCGGGACTGGTTGGAAATCCATGTCGTATGGAAGCCAGCCTCCCTTGCCATATCGATGATGGAATAAGCATTGGCAAGCGCCATATCATTATACTGGTTCTTTTCTGTCAAAGCTTCGGTCAGAACCTGGACGGTCTGCGTATAGCAGGAGTAAGCATGATTGAAGAATACATAATGCGGATCGATGGCTGCCTGTGACTGGAACGGTGTCGTATCTCTTTCGTATCCATAGACATTCATATGATCGCGCGTCAGGGATTCACCGATGACAAGCACATAGACCCCGTCCGGCGCAGCCTTGAGCTTTTCAATGATTTCAGGATCCTTGATTCTCATATTTCTGCGGGCTTCAACGATTTTCTGGAAATCATGGAAGCTCTGCAGCGTTTCATACGTTTCTGCATAGACCTGCGCAATGCGCGTGCCGCCGATCGACAGTCCGCAGAGACCGAGGTTTACGATGAAGAGCCCCAGCATGGCAAACCATGTCTTTCTCGAAACAGATTCCACGCGGTCAAAGCTGAAGCGGCTGTTGTGGTAAATGAGCCAGCCAAGGAGAAGAACGGCTGTCACGCCCACGGCAATGCCTGCATACGGGATATTGACCTGGATGTATTCCATCGTCTCCGCCAGATTGGTCTGCGCCAGTGCGAGCAGCATGTTGATGGAAATCAGGGAATGCGTAATGAAGTAATATCCGATATAAGTGAACTGGATAAGCACATAAACGACAATGAGAAGCGCGCAGATGATACGTGCTATCGTTCTCCATTTCCCCGGCAGGATCCATGCGGCAGTCAGGCAGGAAATGAAGAGATAAAGCGGCGTCGACAGCTCCCCTGATATATCCGACATATCCAGAAGGACATTCGTCTGCGTGGACAGGAACGGCACAATCAGCCCCAGCGCCCATAGGAATGCAATCGTGAGCCATAGATGGAGCGCAGCCTTTTTCAAATCGTGACGGATGAAGTAGGCAGTAACAAAACCCACCTGCAGGAAGAGCAGGAATACCTTGATCTGAGATGCGAAGGCATATCCGCCAGGTGCACCGAAGTACCAGGAAAGGAAGAGAGCAATCGTAAATGGAACGAGCGTTGCGATTGCCCACCAGCGTTTCCAGTGGCCCAGACTTTCTCTTTTTTCCATTTTTTTCACCGGTTCTTTGTCCGGTTCTTTTATTTCATTTATTTCTTTCTTTATTTCATCTGCCGGTTTCTTTCCCGGAAGATCTTTTTTCCCTGCGGAAGCTTTCCCTGCTTTTATTTTTTTACGTGTCATGATAACCCTTTACATACCCGTAACTATATCCTTACTGATAAACAAATAACTGTTTTATTTTATCACAAGTATGCAAAAAATACATCAAGGAACGGAAAGGTCCCTCTTCCCTCGTTTTACATGAATTTCCTTCCATTCCATCAAAAAAACGCCCGAAGGAAAGGCTCCGGCATTGCACTGGAACCCCCTTCGGGCATTTTATTTTCCTGTATCAGTTTATCCTGTATCAGTTTGTCAGGGAACGGATCGGTGCAGGGATCTTGCCGCCTCTTGCAATGAATTCATCTGCCTTGAATTCGTTGATCTTCATGACAGGAGCATATCCCATGAGTCCGCCAAACTGAACCATGTCTCCCGGTTTCTTTCCAGGTACCGGAATCAGGCGGGTAGCCGTCGTCTTGTTGTTGATCATGCCGATAGCCGCTTCATCTGCAAGGATGGCGGAAATCGTGGATGCCGTCGTGTCTCCGGGAACGGCAATCATATCAAGGCCGACCGAGCATACGCAGGTCATGGCTTCGAGTTTTTCAAGGGAAAGGCTTCCCTTCTGTACGGCTTCAATCATGCCAAGGTCTTCACTGACCGGAATGAAAGCGCCGGAAAGACCGCCGACGGAAGAAGAAGCCATAAGGCCGCCCTTCTTCACTGCATCGTTTAAGAGCGCCAGGGCTGCCGTGGTACCGGGGCCGCCGCAGCTCTCAAGACCCATTTCCTCAAGAACCTGCGCTACACTGTCTCCGACAGCAGAAGTCGGTGCAAGGGAAAGGTCGATAATGCCGAACGGCGCATGGAGGCGATCGACGGCAGCTTCTGCCACCATCTGTCCAAGACGGGTAATCATGAAGGCTGTATTCTTGATCGTCTTGGCAACGACATTAAGCGGTGCGCCTTTGACATCTTCCAGCGCTCTCTTGACGACGCCCGGACCGGATACGCCGACATGGATGGCAGTATCGCCCTGCGTGACGCCGTGGAAGGCGCCTGCCATGAACGGATTGTCTTCGACTGCATTGCAGAATTCGACAAGCTTCGTGCATCCGTATGCATCCTGATCCTTTGTGAGTTCAGCTGTTTCCTTCACAATCTCGCCCATGCGCTTCACAGCATCCATATTGATGCCTGCCTTGGTGGATCCGATGGCAACCGAGCTGCAGATGCTCTTCGTGACAGCCAAAGCTTCCGGAATGGAATCGATCAGAATTTTATCCGAAGAAGACATGCCTCTGTCTACAAGTGCGGAAAATCCGCCCAGAATGTCGACACCGACAGCATCAGCTGCTTTCTGGAGCGTTTCAGCGATCGGCACATAGCTCTTTGCATTCGTGCCGCCGGCAATGAGCGCTACCGGCGTGACAGAAATACGGCGGTTGATGATCGGCACACCGTATTCCCTGGAAATATCATGGCTGACTTCCGTCAAGTGTTCTGCCTTCTGGCAGATCGTATCATAGATCCTGGTCAGCAGGGTCTTTTCATCGTCGGATACGCAGCCCAGGAGCGAAATGCCCATGGTAATCGTGCGGACATCCAGCTTATTCTGGTCAAACATGCGCTCCGTCGCAAGAATTTCCTCTATATCGAGCATGGCTCCCCCTTTCAGATCCTGTGCATGGCATAAAAGATATCCGCCAGCTGCACTCTGACATCGACGCCCAGCTCACGGCCCAGTTCTCCCATATCGTCCTGTACCTGTTTCAAGGAGCCCTTTGCGTTCTCCATGTCACAGATCAGCACCATATCAAAGATTCCATCCAGAATGGTCTGGGAAATATCCAGAATATTGATGTTTTCTTTTGCAAGTTCCTTTGTTACGCCGGCAACAATACCGACGCGGTCGGCACCAATGACGGTTACCACGATTTTTTTTCATGTTCTGTCCTCCCTTCGGCATACCGGAAGCGCCCTTTTTCCATCACTGCCTAGGCAGTCACTTCCCGTTTGTTGTACTGCTCTAGCTATTATAGCACAGATCCCCCTTTTTCTTATGGCATTTGAGGCCTCTGTCTTCTATGTCTTTCCGTATTTTTCATCATTATTTTTCATCATTTGATTCCGGGCTGCCAGGCGGCAGCAGAGGCAGGAATGCTCTCTTTTGCTTTTAATTGTCACCTTTCCCTTTCCCTTCACTTTTGACCCTGCAAAAATCTCTCTGAAATGGTATGATTTCTATTATTCCCAAAATGCAGAGAAGTACCTGCTTTTTACGTTCATGTGTTATTGATTTCCGATATAAGTTTATAAATTGTATAAACTTCGTTGACGATCGCTTAAAGACTCTTCTTTATACTTTGAAAAGCAGCCCTTGTATCAGCGTGGATGTTTATCGAAATTTACTACAAAAGCGATATGTGGCTCCCCAGTATTCAAAACACTGAACTATCCGTTGAATTTATAAATTTATTTATAAACTAAAACTGTATTTATGCCGTCTAAAAAGTGTATAATTAGGATGGGAATAGAAGTTTCTGAATTTACCAGCCATGGTAAATTGTTTTTGAATCAAAGGAGGGCCGTATGTCAAAACTGAAATACATCTCTTGGAATGTCAACGGACTCCGGGCCTGCATCAAGAAAGGGTTCATGGACGCATTCCATGATCTGGATGCAGACTGTTTCTGCCTGCAGGAAACCAAGCTGCAGCCGGATCAGATCGAACTTGACCTGCCCGGATACCACCAGTACTGGAACAGCGCTGTCAAAAAAGGCTACAGCGGGACCGCGATTTTCAGCAAGAAAGAGCCTTTGTCCGTCACCTATGGACTAGGGATCGAGGAACATGATCAGGAAGGGCGTCTCATCACTGCCGATTTCGGATCGCATTATCTCCTCTGCTGCTACACGCCAAACAGCCAGCGCGGACTTGTCCGTCTGGACTACCGCATGAAATGGGAAACGGAAATGATTGCTTACATGAAGCGTCTTTCCGAAGAAAAGCCCGTCATCCTCTGCGGCGACCTCAATGTCGCTCATGAGGAAATCGATATCGCCAACCCGGCATCCAACCACAAGAACGCCGGATTCACCGACGAAGAAAGAAGCCGCATGACTGAGCTTCTGTCAGAAGGATTTACCGATTCCTTCCGCTTCAAGTATCCTGACAAGGAAAAGGCGTATTCCTGGTGGAGCTATTTTGCTAAATCCAGGGAAAGAAACATTGGATGGAGAATCGATTACTTCATCGTCTCCAATGCTTTGAAGGCGCATATCGAGGATGCAAAGATCCATCCGGAAATCATGGGAAGCGATCACTGCCCTGTCGAACTTGATCTTGATCTGGATTAAGGACGGAGGCGAATCAATATGGATGAAAATGATAATCCGGCAGAGAACTTAGCACCTCCGCTGCCACCTGTACCACCTGCCCCGCCGGAAGGAAGCAGTCTGCAGCAGAAGATGATTGCAAGCACACTGGGACTCATAGGCATTCCTGTCTCCGCTTCCATCATCATTACGACACTGCTCCTCCTCTATGCTTCTCACGGGGACGCCGTCATCAACAAGTATGTTTACATGGGATTCATCCTCCTGATCCTTGCGATCATCGCTTTCAGCGCAAGGATGGATTACCTCTTCTATGAAAGAACGAAGTCGCGCATCATCATCCCGCTCCAGCAGCTGTCCCTGGCAGCCCATGCCATACAGTACGGGAACTTCAATGTCGTGGTTGACCACCACAGCGATGATGAGCTTGGCGAGGTCTGCAACACATTCCGCACGATGCAGTCATACCTGAAGAACAGCATCGCAGAACGCGCCCACCTCCTCACAAGCCGCAAGATCCTCTTCTCAGGCATTACACATGACCTTAGGACCCCGCTCACGACAATCATGGGATACACGGAAGCCCTGCAGCTGGGACTTGGCAAAACGCCGGAAAAGAGGAAGCAGTACCTTGCCTCGATTGCCTCGTGCGCAGATGACTTGTCAAAACTGATCGATGAATTGTCTCTTTATAATAAACTTTCGACAAGCCGCATCATCTGCCATCCGGTACCGACGAACTTCAGCCGCGCTATCCACTCCTTCATCAATGAAGACCTGGAATACTTGAAATCCAGGAATGTGAACGTCTCTTACAACACCGATGATTCCATCATCGCCATGCTTGATGAGAAAGAATTCCAGAGAGTGGTTTTCAATTTACTGGCAAATACGATAAAATATAGAGACAAAGATACCTCAGAAGTCCTGATCCAGATTTACCGCAAGGGAAAATATGCAGAATTCACGTATCAGGATGACGGCCCCGGAGTTCCTCCGGAAAAGACCGCCCACATATTCGAAGCCTTTTACAGGACGTATGAGGCAAGAAGCAAAACAAGCAACGGCAGCGGCCTTGGTCTTGCGATTGTAGCGGAGATCGTCACGGCGCATAAGGGACGTTACCGCGCTGTCAATGAAAATGGATTGAAAATGATATTTGATATCCCGCTGAAAGAAGGGAGCAACACAAAATAATGAGAAAAGTACTTGTAGTGGAAGATGAACCGAAGATTGCCAACATGGAAAGAGATTTCCTGGAAGGCGCCGGCTTTGAACCATATGTCACAGACAATGGCGAGGAAGCCCTCAAGATCATGGATGAAGTGAAAATCGATGCTATCATCCTTGACGTCATGCTTCCGGGAGAGGATGGATTCTCTCTTTGCCGCAAAATGCGTGAAAAGACTGATGCGCCGATTATCTTCGCAACAGCACGCACAGAAGATGCGGACATCGTCAGAGGTCTGGGCCTCGGCGCTGATGACTACATCGTGAAGCCGTTCAAGGGCACTGTCCTCATGGCTCACCTGAGAGCTCAGCTCGCTACCCACAACCGTCTCCTCAGCAGAGACCTTGCAAGACCGCAGGTGGAAAAAGGCATTACCGTAGGCGATGTCACCATCTGTCCGAAAGCCCGCCAGGTACTCCTGAACGGCAAGGACGTCACACTGACAGGCAAGGAATTCGACCTCCTCTACTTCCTCGTCCAGCATCCGAATGAAGTATTCTCCAAGGAACAGCTCTTCGAGAAAATCTGGAGCTTCGATCCGATCGGCGATCCTGCAACGGTCACCGTACATATCAACAGACTGAGAGACAAGCTGAAAAACGCTGCCGGACATCCTTATGAAGGAATCGAAACCGTCTGGGGCGCAGGCTACCGCTTCCATCAGGACTGATTCCGGGGGGTGGAATTTTGCGAATTTTAGTAACCGGCGGTGCCGGATTTATAGGTTCTCATCTGGTCGACAAGCTTCTGTCGCTCGGCCATGAAGTAACCGTCATTGATAACCTCTCCGCAGGGACGGGAGAATTCCTCCCGCCTCAGGCGGAATTTATTCAAGCGGATATCAGAGATAGAAAGACCCTTCAAGACCTTTTTGAAAAAAGGAAATTTGACGTCGTTTATCACGAAGCAGCACAGACCATGGTTCCTGTATCCATCAAGGATCCAAGCTATGATGCGGACGAAAACATCATGGGACTTCTTTCCGTCCTTGAGTGCGCAAGAGCGACTGGCGTGAGAAAGATTATTTTCTCCTCCTCTGCCGCTGTTTACGGGGACAACCCCGCCCTTCCCCTCAAGGAAAATGAAGTGCCTGTCCCGGAATCCTTCTACGGCCTGACCAAGTGGATGACCGAGAAGTACCTGGAACTTTACAAGAAACTGTACGGCCTTGATTACACGATCCTTCGCTACAGCAACGTGTACGGTCCCCGTCAGGGAGCTAACGGAGAAGGCGGCGTCATCTACATTTTCGCAAAAGCCCTTGCCTGCGGAAAGCCCATCACCATCTTCGGCGACGGTTCACAGACAAGAGACTTCATTTCCGTCCATGACATCGTTGCAGCCAATGTCGCTGCCCTTGAAAAAGGAAGCGGGGAAATCTGCAATGTCAGCACGGAAACGGAAATCAGCCTGAACGAGCTCGCCCATGAAATAGTCACACTGGCCGGATATGATGATTCCTTCATTCATTACACAGAAGAACGTACAGGAGATATCCATCGTTCCTGCCTGTCCAATGAAAAGCTGAAATCTCTCTTCGGCTGGAAACCATCGTACAACTTAAACGACGGATTGAAGGATACCCTTTCCTTCTTTACCCAGCGGGAAAAGAATACCAAATAATCCAATAAAAAGAGACTGTCAATCGAACCATCGATTCCAGTCTTTTTTTGTTGGATTTATTTCAGAAGTTTTTCAATCATGTGCGCTACGCCGTCTTCTTCATTCGATGCGCAGACAGCTTTCGCTGCATCAAGGGCAATCTTGTCCGCATTGGCTACTGCATAAGACTCTCCTGCCATCCTGAGAAGCGGGACATCATTTTCCGTATTTCCAAATGCCATGATCTCGGAAGAGGAAATCCCTGCCTGATCCGCCAGGTACTTCACAGCCGTTGCTTTATTAATGCCGCTCTTGTGCATATCGACGAAGTCATCTCCGGGGAATACGACATCTACTGCATCCCCGAACTTGTTTTCAATAGCTTTCCTGATTTCCAGCCTGACAGCGGGATCCGGATCAGAGAAAACGATCCTTGTCACCTTCTTTGGCGGATTGAAGAAAGCCGCCCCGAGAAATTCTGGCTGCACGGTCCTGTACTTCCTGTACTTGATTTCCGTCCCGTCGGGGCCTTCCATGTAGATTTTATCATCCCAGAACGCAGTGACCTTGATCCCCTCTTCCTTTGCCCATAAAAGAGCCTTTGAAGCAAACTTTGGATCCATGCCTTCCTGATAGATGGCTTCCCCCGTTTCCCCCATCATGATCCATGCGCCCGTATAGCATACGACCGGGACATTGCCCAGTTCGAGCACTTCCATTTTCTTCCTGGCCGAATTCCACATACGTCCCGTAGCAATGACGACCTTGAATCCTTCCTCCGATGCTTTCTTGATTACATCACGAGAGTATGAGGAAATGGTCATGTCGTCATGCAGGAGCGTACCGTCAAGATCAATCGCTATCATACGAATCGACATATCAAAACTCTCCTTCTTCAAAGAAATCCCTGTATGATACCCGGTAAACGGATAATTATTTCAAAAGAACATTCTTATTCGACTATACCACATTTACAGATGAGAAAATACCCTTGGCACCAAATGGAGCCGATTTCACCTTCCTCTTTGCTGAATGGTAGCAAAAAGCAGGATTATTCATTATAATAAATAATAATCAAGGGCATGCCTCATGCCAAATTCCAGAGCCTGCCGCGGCTCTTTTTTTCAACGGAGAATGTATGAAATATCGTCTTCTGCTCGTACTGGCGGCCTTGATCTGGGGCTCTGCCTTTGTGGCGCAGGTCGTCGGCATGGACACGATCGGTCCATTTACCTTCGGCGGCGTACGTTTCCTCTTGGGAAGCGCAAGCCTTCTGCCCATTATTTATATGAACCGGCATAAGGAAAATCCCAAGTCCACGAAGATTCCGCTCTGGGCGGCTTTCCTCATGACGGGACTTCCCCTTTTTGCCGCTGCCACGATCCAGCAGGTCGGCCTGCAGTTCACCACGGCATCAAAGGCCAGTTTCCTGACAGCCAATTACATACTCTTGGTCCCCTTCTTCGGGCTCTTTCTGGGACATCCGCTCCGCCTGACGCACCTTGTCGGAGCCGTCACTGCTATTACGGGCGTCTACCTCATGTCCATCAAATCAGATTTCACCATCAGTCCGGGCGACCTCATGATGCTTCTCTGCGCTATTTTCTTCTCCCTGCAGATTCTGGCGCTTGATTACCTGACGCAGAGATTCGATCCCGTTCTTCTTTCATCGGGACAGTTCTTCGTCACAGGCATCCTGAACCTTGTCCTTGCCTTTATGTATGAAACACCGACATGGACCGGAATCGAAGGCGCTATGGGCGCTCTCCTCTATACCGGCATCCTTTCAAGCGGCGTTGCTTACACGCTGCAGGCAGTCGGGCAGAAATACATGCCCCCGACTGAAGCCTCCATGATTTTAAGCCTTGAAATGGTCTTCGGCGGATTGAGCGGCGTCCTTTTCCTGGGCGACACATTCACCGAACGCCAGATGGCAGGCATTGCCGCCATGTGCATAGGCGTATTCGTTTCGCAGCTTCCAAGCCGGGCCATTCTCCGGCTCAGAGAAAAACCCATCTCATAAATCCCACGATGTATTCATCCCCTTACGGGAATTGATCAGGAAGGAGCAGTATTATGAAAGAAATCGTTATCGCGCAGCCATTGGGCATTACCAGGGAGCTTTTGGAATCCCTTGCATCCGGTCTTAAGAAAGAAGGCTGGAACCTGACCGCTTATGACAAAGTCCCCTCCGGACAGGAAGAGCTCGGGAAACGCATCGAAGGTGCTGACATCGCTGTCATTGCCAACTATCCTTTGAAGAAGGAAGCATTGGAAAAAGCCTCTTCCCTCAAGTACCTCTGCGTCGCTTTCACCGGTGTCGATCATGTCGATATCTCTTACTGCAAGGAAAGACATATTGCCGTATCCAACTGCGCAGGCTATTCCACTGAATCCGTTGCTGAACTTGCCTTCGGCATGGCGCTTTCTCTCTACCGCATGCTTCCTGAATGCGGGGAAGCCATAAGAAATGGAAAAACGAACGCCGGCCTTTGCGGCATCGAGCTCAAGGGAAGAAAATTCGGCATCATCGGAACAGGCGCTATCGGACAGCGCGTGGCCGGTCTTGCCCAGGCATTCGGATGCGAAGTCTATGGATACAGCCGCACACCGAAGACTTACCTTGTCAACTACACCGATCTTGATACCCTTCTTAAGACCTGCGACATCATTTCTATCCATGTCCCCCTGACCGATGAGACAAGAGGACTGATCAATAAGGAAAAGATTGCCCTCATGAAGAAGGATGCCATCCTGATCAATACCGCCAGAGGCCCTGTCGTCGACAGCAAAGCCCTTGCCGATGCATTGAAGGAAGGAAAAATTGCCGGCGCAGGCATCGACGTCTTTGAAGGCGAACCTCCGCTTCCTGCCGATCATCCGCTCCTCTCTGCTCCTCACACCATCCTTTCGCCGCACGTAGGCTTTGATACGAAAGAAGCTATGGAAAGAAGAGCCATCCTTGTATTCCACAATATTGAGAACTACCTGAAAGGCGACCAGAAAAACGTCATCTGCTGATGCAATATAAATGAAAGGCCCTGCATGCCGCCTGGCATGACAGGGTCTTTTTGTATGTACACTCCATGTATTTATTTCTGAATGAGTTTTTCCATATCTTCTGGAAGCGGCGCGCGGAAGGATTTCCCTGAAACGCCTTCAAAGCCTTCTTCAAAGGCAGGAAATGATAGCAGTCCTGCATGAAGCATCTGCCTTTTGATGCCAAGTTCCCTTGACGCTTCGATGCTCTCCTTTGTCCCGTACTTCTTATCCCCCAGGAGCGGATGACCTTTTCCTGCCATCTGCACGCGGATCTGATGGGAACGTCCTGTCAGGAGCTCGATTTCTACGCGCGTGAAGGTAATTCCCTCTTTGCGATACGTTTCTTCGGCTTCATAGAGGATTTCAATATGCTGCGCATCTTCTGATTTCTTCACGAGGCGTACCTGGTTATCCTCATGATCCTTCTTAAGATAGCCTTCCAGCTTTCCCTTCCCCTTCATTTCTCCGTAAACAAGGGCTGTGTAGATCTTTCTCACATCACGCTTCCGGATGATTTCATTCATGGCCTGCAGGGCATGGATATTCTTTCCTGCAATGACAAGGCCGCTCGTATTCCTGTCGAGGCGGTTGCAGACGGACGGCTTGAAAACAGGCGTCACTTCATCCTTCAGGTACGCAAGGATTTCATCATTCAATGATTTTTCCCCGGATGCATCCCCCTGCGTCAGAAGCCCTGCCGGCTTGTTGACAAGAAGCACATCATGATCTTCATAGACGATTCTTCCGGAGAGTTCATCCCCGTCAGCTTTCCTTTCCGGGACCTTTTCTTCTTTTCCCATGAACTTGTCTATCGTTTCATCGGAGAACCAGATTTTAATGCTGTCCCCTGCCTGGATTTTTTCCTTTCCTTCAAGCTTCCTGTCGTTCAGTGTAATATTTTTCTTTCGAAGACTCTTCCGCAGAAGACTGGCTGATGCACCGGGCATCAATTTCGTGATGTATTTCCATACACTCTGCCCTGCTTCCGATTCGCGGACTTTGAATTCTTTCATACTTTTCTCTCTTTCAATTTAAACGGGCCTTCCTGCCGCTCCTGCCATCCGGATGAATCATTTTACCTCTTTCCTGGCAAAGCGCAGAGAATCCCGGTTTATGCTTATTTCTTTATTGTACCATTATGCGCGGTTCCCATGGAATATTCCAATAGAAAAAGAGGAGCTCTTGTCAGCCCCTCTTTTCATCAACTTACTTCTGCTTTTTGAAATACGGCTTGATGCCTCCGCCAAGTTTTGAACTGCGGATGGCAGCAGCTGCTTTCTCCGTTACGATATAGAATGCCGGGATCAGGAAGAGCCCGAATAACGTAGCAAATGTCATACCTCCTACGACGGCAACACCCATGCCGCATCTGGCCCCTGCGCCCGCACCGTTTGCAAGCGCCAGCGGCAGGCAGCCGATGATGGAGGTGAAGGCTGTCATGAGGATCGGACGGAAACGGAGACGGGATGCCTCCACTGCAGCCTCCAGCGGATCCATGCCGTTATCGACACGTTCCTTGGCAAATTCAACGATCAGGATGGCATTCTTTGCCGCCAGACCGATGATCATGATAATGCCGATCTGCATGTAAACGCTGTTCTAGAAACCATCACTGGTCGATCCGAGAAGCGCTGCCATTTTATTGATGGCATATTCAGAGAAGAGCGCTCCGAAAATACCCGTCGGTACGGTAAAGAGTACGGCAAACGGGACTGACCAGCTTTCATAGAGAGCTGCCAGGCAGAGGAAAGCAAAGACAAGCGCCATGGCAAGTGTCTTCATCGTTGAGCTAGAGGAGTTATTTTCCTCGCGGCTCTGGCCGGACCATTCGATTGTCTCCCCTGCAGGAGCGACGGAAAGGACAGCTTCCTTAGCCGCTTCCATGGCTTCGCCGGAGCTGTAGCCGGAAGCGGCACTGCCCTGGATGGCAATACTTCTTACACCATTGAAACGCGTGATGGAAGAAGGCGCTGTCGTAATGGATTTCGTCAGGATGGTATCAAGCGGAACCATATCGCCGCTGGAAGTCTTAACGGAAATGAACTTCAGGGAATCCGCCTGGGAGCGGTACTGCGTGCCTGCCTGTACGATGACTTTGTACGTACGGCCGAACTGATTGAAATCATTGACCTGCGTACCGCCGAAGTTGACCTGAAGGGCCGTAAATACATCTGACAAATTGATGCCAAGACTCTTGACCTTCTCACGGTCGACAGAGAATTCATAGCTTGGCGTATCAGCACTGTAGTCGCTTCTTGTACTCATGAGCTCAGGACGCGCGTTGCAGGCTGCGACAGCCTTGGCCGCCAGATCGCTGAGTTCCGTATCCGAAAGGCCCAGATTATCCTGCAGCTGCATGCTCCAGCCGCCTTCCATGCCAAGGCCCGGGAGCGAGGACACATTGAATGCATAAATGCTGGCTTCCGGATGATCCTTTGCCGCCATCATGTTGAACTGGGTAATAATGGACGTGACACTTTCGGCCGATGCAGTCCGCTGATCCCAGTTATCCAGAGAAACGTAAAGATTTCCTGTATTCGAACTGGATCCGCCTGCATTTGTCATGACATCCTTGACGCCTGGAATCGTCTTCGTTTCAGCCGCCATGGCATCGACTGTCTTGATTGTCTGATTGAGGGACGTCCCTTCCGGCATCTTGATGCTTGCCATGAAGAATCCCTGATCTTCAGACGGAACAAAGGTCGGAGGAAGAATCTTGTAGAAAGCACCCATGAGGACGCATATGACGACGAGGAAAATGCCTGCAAACTTCAGATGATGAATCATCCAGTCAACCTTCTTCGTATAGCCTTCGCGTATATGGTCGAAAGAAGAATTGAACTTATGGAAGAATGCGGCAAGCGGGCCATGCCTGAAACCTGTATCGCCCGGCTTCAGGAGAAGCCCGCAGAGGGCAGGCGTCAGCGTCAGTGCAACAAATGCGGAAATTGCAATCGATATCGTAATCGTCACGGCAAACTGCTTGTAAAGGACGCCCGTGATGCCGCCAAGGAAGGCAACCGGAATGAAGATGGATGCCAGGACTGCCGTCGTTGCGACAATCGGCCCCTGTACTTCATCCATAGCCGCTTCCGTCGCAGCCTTTGGATCGAGTTCCTCCCTTTCCATGTGCTCTTCAACGTTTTCAATGACGACAATCGCATCATCGACGACCATGCCGATTGCCAGGACCATCGCAAAGAGTGTCAGCGTATTGATGGAGAAATCAAGAAGAACGAAAGAAGCAAACGTACCGATAATGGAAACCGGCACTGCGAGGACCGGGATCAGCGTCGTCCTCCACTTCTGCAGGAAGAGGAATACGACGAGAACGACAAGAATCAAAGATTCAATGAATGTAGCCTTGACTTCATCTATGGATGCATTGATGAACGACGTATTATCCATGACGATAATGTAATCAAGATCCGGCGGGAAACTGTCCTTGGCCTCCGAAAGAATCTGCTTGACCTGCGTGACAGTATCAAGAGTATTCGCATCATTGGTCAGCTGTACGCCAAACCCGATCCCCGACTTCCCGTTGATCTTCGAATTATTGCTTTCATTCTGCGTGCCTCTTTCAATCGTGGCAACATCCTGCAAATGGACAAACTGGCCATTGGAAGCAGACTTCAGGATGATATTCCCGAACTGTTCCGGTGTCGTGAGACGCCCTTCCACCTTGGCACTGTACTGCTTTTCCTGCGTAGCCGGTGCCGGCTGGGCACCGATCGTACCGGCAGGAGCGGACACGTTCTGCTCCTTGATGGCAGATGTGACGTCTGCCACCGTCAGCCCTCTTTCAGCGAGCTTGTCCGGATTCAGCCAGATTCTCATGGCATAGCTGGAACCGAATGTATTGACATTGCCTACGCCGTTTACACGCTGCAGTTTATCCAGAAGGTAAATATCTGCGTAATTCTTAAGGAAGGCCTGGTCATATGTACCCTTTGGCGAATACAGATTGACCATCAGCACCATATCGCCGGATGCTTTCCTGACAGTAAGGCCCGTCTGCTGGACCTCGGAAGGCAGGCTGTTCTTGGCCAGATTGGCACTGTTCTGTACATTGACGGAATCCGTATCCCCGTCAGAATCGAGGTCAAAGACAATCGAGAGGCTGTAAGAACCGCTGTTGCTTGACGTCGAAGACATGTAGTCCATATTTTCAACGCCGTTCAGCTGGTCTTCAATGACCTGCGCGACCGTCTGATTGACGATGCTTGCGTTGGCACCCGTATAATTGGCGCTGAGACGTATCGTCGGCGGAGAAATCTGCGGATACTGCGCAATTGGCAGTGTCGAAAGCGAGATCAGGCCGAGGAGTACGATAATCAGCGAAATGACAATCGCAAAGATTGGACGCCTGATAAAGAATTTAGACATAACCGGCCTCCTTTATGACTGCTGGGAGGTAACGGCATAAGACGGCGTCGTGCTTGTCGTCAGGGACAGCCCCAGTTCCTGCGCATTCGTTTCCGTAGGATTCAGAGCCTGTCCTTCCTTCAGATTCGTCAGACCTTCTACTACGACATTATCATCCTTGGTAAGACCGCTCTTGACGACATAGTAGCTTCCCACTTCATCGCCAAGCTCTACGATCTTGGAAACAGACTTGTTGTCCGGCCCCACGACGATGACAAAGGACTTGTTGAGAACCTGCTGCACTGCTCTTTGCGGAACAAGAAGTGCATCCTTCTGCGGCTGGCCCTCAATCGTAATCTTGGCAAACATGCCTGGAAGCAGGAGATGATTGTCATTATTGAAGAGAGCTTTGACTGTGAGCGTACCAGTGGACTGATTGAGCTGGCGGTCAGCAATATATGTCGTGCTTGTTTCCGCATACTTGGAACCATTGCTGAGCGTGAGCGTTGCCGTCGGCGGAACAAATTCACTGCTTGCTGCATCGCTTTCCTTCGGCTTGCGTCCGTTTTCTCTGAAATTCAGGAATTCATTTTCACTGACAGAGAAAGAGACATAGACCGGATTGATTGTGCCGACAGATACGAGCTGCGTCGATCCCGACGTCACATACGTCCCTGCCGCCACATCATCGACAGAAAGCTTTCCTGACATTGGAGAACGGACGACAGTATCATCCAGATTCTCCTCTGCCTCCTGCAAAAGTGCCTGCATATCTTCATATTCAGAACGGTTTGTTTCCACCGTGGCTCTCTGCGTCGTGAGCGTCTGCTCTGCAATCGCACCCGAAGCCTCCAGCTTTTCATAGCGCTGAAGATCAATCAGGGAATTGTTGTAAGCCGTCCTGGCCTTATCCACATTCGACCTTGCAGAAAGTACCTGGGACGAATACTGACGATCGTCGATCTGTCGATCTTATAAAGCGGCTGCCCCTTCTGGACAGCCTGCCCGCTGGTAAAATACTTTTCCACAATAGAACCGGAAACCCTTGGCTTGATGGCTACCGCATCCGTCGATTGTACTTCCCCTGAATAATCATGGGAAACAGATACATCCTGCTGGAGCACCTTCATCGTCTTGACAGAAACAGCATTGCTTTTCTGCGCCGTCGTGCCGCATCCGGCCGTCAGAACCATGATTCCGAAAAGAATCACAGCTGCCGCTATTCCTGCCTTCTTCCTTGCATTTCCTATCAACATATTCCCACCCCTGACTCTGTCTGTCCGTGTCTCCTGCCTTCAATTCATCAGGCAGGGATCATCAGACTATTGATTCCAATAGAAAAAATCCAGGCATGCCCGGATCCAAATTCATTCATGTCTACCTTATTGTAACAGAAAACAAAACCTAAATAAATGAAAAACGGATGGAATATCCCGAACCGGGACATATCCATCCGCCTGCACTTTTATTGATTATTTGTCGTCCACATGAAGTGAGAGGACATCATTTCTTGCATAATGACCGCAGGGATCAAATTCCATCTTGGCAGCCGCAGCGTCCTCCATGTCCAAATCCGCGTAAATAATACGCTCCATATCCCATACCGTCTCAGAAATATCATGACCATAAGGATCGATCACACAGCTTCCTCCGCGGCATACGATACCCTTGGAAAAAGCATCCTTCTCCGGAGCCGTTGCAAGATCCCCCGGATAAGAATCCTTTGTAATCAGCATATCGCAGTTGATGACAAAACAGCGTCCTTCCAGTGCAATATGACGGATCGTATGCTGCCATTCCGCATTGTCATTCGTATTGCAGGAAATATAGATCGTAATCCCCTTCTGATACAGCGCCGTCCTTGCAAGAGGCATGTAACTCTCCCAGCAGATCAGGCAGCCGATCGGCCCCCAAGGCGTATCCATCACAGGGAAATATCCCTCATTCGCATCGCCCCAGACCACACGCTCCGAGCCCGTAGGCTTGAGCTTCCTGTGCGTCAAGACTTCACCATCCGGGGAAATCAGAAGATTGGAATTATAAAGCGTCCCGTTCACCGCATCCCTTTCCGAAATGCCGATGCTTACATACACGCCAAACTTCCTGGCCTCTTCCTTCAGCACTTCCGTCTCTTCCTCACCCACAACAATGGATGCATCCGAATAACGCTTCCAGTCCTTCCTGCCATCAGCCGTACGACGTCCCACAGAAAAGCCGAAATTCATTCCATAAGGATAACCGGGAATAAAAAGCTCCGGAAACACAACAAGATTCGCCCCGCCCTTAGCCGCCTTCTTCAAAAGCGATAAAGCCTTCGAAAGACAGGCCTTCTTGTCAAACATCACAGGCTCCGCCTGCACCACAGCCACCCGGCATTGTCCGTCCTTTACTTTCATCATAAATCCCCCTGCCATAGTTTTATCGTATCTTTCAGTCAATGTTACATATAGTTTACCATGTCAGCATAATAAAAGAAAAGGGAACATAAAGAACACGAATTACGCCGATTGACGTCCCTCTTAATCCCCCGTCTCTTCCATTAACCATTTCAGCAATGATAGTGCAGAACATAATATAAACATAAAATGAAAAAGTCAATCGCAATGATTGACATACCTTCGCTTATCAAATCCGCATGTTTTTCACCATACCAGCCAAGAGGGCTCAGCAGGTATTCATGCAATAAAACCACCAACCGGTAAAGATTGATGGGATTTAGCTGAATCAGCTCT